>WBZR01000040.1_pt2 | contig 206904 bp, 180 predicted proteins | sample 5204231 | NCBI WGS metagenome assembly WBZR01 (sample SAMN12412403, study PRJNA552823) | activated sludge metagenome | isolation source: activated sludge from anammox sidestream of wastewater treatment plant... | place: USA: Virginia | collected 2017-08 | reverse complement strand
CCCACTATCCCACCGGCGCCTCCAAGTACAACCCGGTGGAACGCCGCCTGTTCAGCCAAATCAGCAGGAACTGGGCCGCTGAGCCTCTCACTGACTACAACAAGATCCTCCGCTTGATCCGTGGCACCACCACTACCACCGGCCTCAAAGTCCGCGCCTACCTGGACACCAAGCAATATCCACTCAAAGTCAAACCGTCCGCACAAAGGCTACGCCAACTGCGCATCACTCGGCACACAATCCTCCCCAAGTGGAACTACACAATCGCCCCTTCCGATAGCAAATAATTCTTGCGCCGTTTCTTAGGGGCGTTCGCCGACCGGGCCGATCGCTCCTTGAGCGGCAATTGAATCATCTGAGCACGGTTCGAAGAGAAGGGGGAGTAGAATGCGCTCTGGGCAGGGTTGGAAAGGAAGAAAGCGAAGAGTTCGTTGTTCTTCAGACCTGCTTGATACGACAAGGGCGCTACGGCAGTTGTGGCGTCGAAGCCTGGAGCCATCCGGGCATAGTCGCCCTCACCAAGGCAAGATGTATAGCAGCGGGGTTGAGGGGTCCACGTTGCTGTCGCGCTACCTTGGCTTGTCGTCATGCCCACACCGATCAATCCAGGCGGAAACCGAATGACTTGGCTGAAGACATTCCCGGGGGCGTTGGGCACGTTGGCGAACGTGAAGCTGACGTACGATATCCAAAAGCTGCCATCGTTGGTGATTGCAGTAGTCCCCATGAATTGGTCGTAAGGATAGGGATTGACGAAGCCGCAACCCCTGTCTGAGTTGCAGGTCCATATATTCGTCCGGCCGTTACCTGCATTCAAAGCTGGCACGACAACGCTCCAGCGCTCGCTGGCTGGGTCGGCATAAGCGTCCAGTTGGGCCGCATAGTACAGGGGAAGGCAGTTCGTCTGGGTGAGATTGATTAGCGAACCATCCGACGTGCAGGACATGCCTACGCCGGCAACGACGGAATCGTTATAAGGTTGACCGAACGTGGTCAAGGGGGAAGGGGATGTATCGGAAAAGGTTTGCCCGCCGTCGTTTGACTCGAACCGATGAATGGCCTTCGGAATAACCTGGTTCAGTTCCGGTGCAAACACGTGAAACTTTTGGCCCGTTGCCACGATCTTACTCAAGTGCCCGCCACCAATGAACGAAGGGGGAACTGCGAGTGTGGCCGGTGAAACAAAAGACGCGCCACCATTAGTGGACCTTGCCACGTAATAACCTGCGGCGATGGAATAATTGAATCCACCGAACCTCACAGCGCCCACCGCTATCCTGCCCTGTCCATCCACGCTTATGGACGGGTAGTCCCAACTTGACAAGGGGTCTGATTGAAAGGCAGGAATCAGGTTGATCGTCCATGAACTGCCTTGCGAATCATTTGAGTACCCGAAGTAAACGTTAGCCGGACCTCCACTCTGCGGCACCTGCAAGGCGCACATAACATAGCGGTTACGCGCTGCATCCCATGCCACGCCGGGATCCGAAATGAAGACCCCAGATATCGCGAAGATCGCAGGCGAACTCCATGTATGGCTGCCCGTGTTGAAGTAGGAAGAGTAAAGTGCCGTCGAATTACTTTGCGCCTGCGACCATACAGCTACCCAGTTCGAGCCCCCCTTAGCAATCACTGGCTCCCATACATATTGAGCATTGTTCGGACTATTACTACTTCTTCGCGCATATGAATACTCGTTGAGCACGCCATGAATGACATAGTCGGCAATCGAGGAGCGCGAGAGGGCGTTATTCGGGCAGAACTGCCGCTCTCCGCAACCGGTGGCAATCGTGCCAATCTCGCGGAGTTTCTGCACCCATTGCAACCCGTACGTTCCGTTGGGCATGTCGGCCGGAAAAAACGCCTGGTTAGAGTAGTTAGTAAAACTATCGTTAATTATCCCATTCACATAAGTGGGACTTCCAATTGTTAGTTGCCCTGTTCGGACCGCGAAGATAGCGGCCTGCAGATTCGACACAGGGCTGCCCGGGCAGAAGATCAGTTGGCCCTGACCGTTATAACCGCATCCCCCCGTGATTCCAAGCCTGTACATCTTCTGAATCCAACGGTATAAAAGATACCCCGGTTGAACATCAGCAAACCAGGAACCATTATACGGCCCAGGATCGGCGTCTGCGAAGCCGTCGACAGAGCCATAGGTTTTCAGAGACCATGCGCGAACGAAGAAAACTGCGGCATCCTGGCGGGCGGCAACATTGCCTGGGCAATAGTACCCTGGTGAACATCCGTTGGAAATGCCCTTCAAACCCATCTCATTCACCGTGTTGTAGTACGGGTCGGATGCGTAAACATCAGAAAAGAATGCCGATGACCTTGAACTTGAGATGGATAGCGCAAATCCAATCAAAATTGTTGCGGATAGAGTGAGGGCGAGGTTGGGGGATTTCCGGTCTCGACCACTCGCGTGAGGCGGGGCAGGGGGGGGGGAGTTTCATGGTATGCTCACGGAAACAAAAACATCTATCACCCAGAGAATAAGGACCTCTGATCAGGAAGTCAATCGTTATTTTGCATTCAATTCGCCGGTTGAACTCTAGCAGATCCGCGGCAACTGCTCGCCGATTTGCATGGGGATGACTCGCGTGCCGCCGATCGGCGTCCGCGCGAGCAGCATTCCCGGACGCTGCGCGGTGACTTCTCCCAGGATGGCGGCATTTCCGCCAAGCGGATGGGCTTCGATTGCGGCGAGCGCTGCATCCGCGGCCTCCGGGGCTACGATGGCGAGCAATTTGCCCTCGTTGGCGACGTAGATGGGGTCCAGGCCAAGCAAATCGCAGGCGGCCTGTACGGCTGAGGTGACCGGAAGATTGCGCTCGTCGATGAGAATGCCGACATTCGATTTGGCGGCAATTTCGTTGAGCGAGGAGGCAACGCCGCCGCGGGTGGGGTCGCGGAGAACGTGGACGTGCGGGGTAGCATCGAGAATTGCCTGCACCATGGTATGAAGCGGAGCACAATCGCTTTCGATGAGCGTGTCGAATTCCAGGCCTTCGCGCACGCTCATGATCGCCATCCCGTGATCGCCCACGGTTCCGCTGACCAGCACGACGTCGCCCGGCTGCGCCATGGCGGGTCCGATACGCGCGTGCCCGGGGAGGATGCCTAATCCGGAAGTATTGATGTAGCAGCCGTCGCCGTGGCCGCGCTCGACCACTTTCGTGTCGCCGGTGACGATCTGCACGCCGGCCGCCTGCGCTGCCTTGGCCATGCGCTCGACAATGCCGGCGAGCGAGGCCATGGGGAAGCCTTCTTCGAGGATGAATCCGGCACTGAGGTAAAGGGGCATGGCTCCGCTCATGGCGAGGTCATTCACGGTGCCGTTCACCGCCAGATCGCCGATGGACCCGCCGGGGAAGAAGAGCGGCCGGACGACGAATGAATCGGTGGAGAAGGCCAGGCGTCCGGGCGGCAAGTGGAGCACCGTGGAATCGCCGAGATTCTCCAGCGCCTCGTTGCGGAAGGCGGGAAGGAACAAATGCTCCACCAGTTCGGCGGAGAGCTTGCCGCCTCCGCCGTGGCCGATGACGATGTTGGGATAGTCGCGGAGCCCGAGCGGACAGGTCCAATTGTTGAAATCCGGAGGATCAGCCATTGCCTTCCACCGTTTCCACAAACCGGCCGTAGTTGTAATAAGCGGCGCAGGCTCCCTCGGTGGAGACCATGGTGGCTCCAAGGGGTTTGCGCGGCGTACATTCCTTGCCGAATGCGGGGCATTGGTAAGGTTTCATCGCGCCTTGCAGCACCTCGCCGCTATGGCAGAGAGAGGATTCCCGGGCGCCAATGGCGGAGACGGCAAAGCGGACTTCGGCGTCGAAGCCGCTATAGGCGGCGCTCAGTTTCCAGCCGCTTTGGGGGATGACGCCGATGCCTCGCCAGGCGCGGTCCGTCAGTTCGAACACTTCCGCCAGGATCTTCTGCGCCGGCTGATTACCTTCGAGGGTGACGACGCGGGTATACGCATTGTCCACCGATGCCTCGCCGTTCTCCAGTTGCTGGACGGCGCGGCGGATGCCTTCGAAAATATCGAGCGGTTCGAACCCCGTGACGACGATGGGCACGCGGAACCGCTGGGCCAGGGGAAGATACTGCCAGTAGCCCATCACGCTGCAGACGTGCCCCGCGGCGAGAAATGCCTGGACGCGGGCGGCGGGGGAAGTCATGATGGCCTCGATGGCGGGCGGCACCAGCACGTGCGAGACGAGGATGGAGAAATTCTTCAGCCCTTCGCGTTTGGCGACATGAACGGACATGGCGTTGGCGGGAGCCGTGGTCTCGAAGCCGATTCCGAAGAAGACCACCTGTTTCGAGGGATTCGCGCGCGCCAGACTGACGGCATCGAGCGGCGAGTACACCACGCGTACGTCGCCCCCTTCGCTCTTCACGCGAAACAGATCCTTTTCCGAACCTGGCACGCGCAGCATGTCGCCGAAGGAGCAGAAGATGACGCCGGGCTGCGCCGCGATGGCCAGGGCCTTGTCGATCACCGCGAGCGGCGTTACGCAGACCGGACATCCGGGACCGTGGATGAGTTCCACTTCGGGCGGCAGCAATTGATCGATCCCGTTGCGGATGATGGAATGGGTCTGGCCGCCGCAGACCTCCATGATGGCCCAGGGGCGCGTGGTGATGCGATGAATCTCACGCGCGATGCGCCGGGCAATTTCTCCGTCACGAAAATCTGAAAGATACTTCATGAGCGCCTTCCTCGCGGCCGGAGCAGGAAATGGATCCACTCGTCGATCCCCAGCCCGGTTTTGGCTGATGTCTCGAAGATGCGCATCCCCGGGCGGACGGCGTGGATGTTGCGAACGGCCGCGTCGAGGTCAAATTCGCACGCCGCCGCCAAGTCCATTTTCGTAAGAACCGCAACATCGGAGGAGTTGAACATGCCGGGGTACTTCAACGGCTTGTCCTCGCCTTCGGTCACGGAGAGAAGCGCCGCGCGCGAGTGTTCGCCCAGGTCATAACTGGCGGGGCAGACGAGGTTGCCGACGTTCTCAATGAAGAGGACATCGAGTGCGGCAAGATCCCATCCTTCGAGATGCGTGGAAATCATGTTGGCTTCGAGGTGACAGCAGCCATGTGTCATGATCTGGCGTACCGGCGCCCCGCTTGCGGCGAGGCGGCGGGCGTCATTGTCGGTCTCGAGATCGCCGACCAGAGCGGCGGCACGGCGGCCCTCTGCGATGAGCGTTCGCAGAGTGCGTTCGAGGAGGGCGGTCTTGCCCGCGCCCGGACTGGAGACGAGATTGAATACGGTGACGCCGGCGGCTTCAAAACGTTCCCGCAGCGCGGCGGCCAGCAGATCGTTCTTGTTGAGGACGCCCTTGCGAATCTCCAGAACTCTGGTGGACATGATCCTAAGGTACCTCTATCTCGAGCGACTCGATTTCCATCTCGCGTCCCTGGCGGATGGCCGCGGTGGGAGTATCGCACACGGGACAGCAGAAGAGCTGGATGGAGGGAAGTTCGACTTCGGCTTCGCAATGCGGGCAGTAGATGACAACCGGGAGTTCGGTGATGAGGAGCCTGGAGCCCTCGAGCGGCGTGCCGGCGGCGGCAATCTCGTAGCAGAAGTGCAGCGCGGAGGCCACTACGCCCGATAGCGCGCCAATGCGGACGCGCACCTCGTTCACCCTGACAGCGCCGGCCTCGCGCGCGGCTTCGGAGGCGGCTTCCACCAGCCCGTGGGCTATGGATAACTCATGCACGGTACGACCACTGTAGCGAGATCTGTGTAGCGGGCGCTCTCGAGAATGTTCCGGTGCATGCGCTTGTCGCGCGACTCGCTTCCGCTGCTGCCGCTCAGGGCGTCGACGATGAGTTCGCCGGACGCTTTGCCGGCGGATGGATCAAAGTGAATGGTCCCGCTTTTCAATTGGAACGTGCCATGGACCGTGTGCAGCAAGGAGCCGAGCGTCCAGTGGATGGTGGTGTGCGAGGGATCGAAGATCAACACCGTTTCCTGTGGGTAGGCCGGGAGCGTGACATGGCTACACTCCAAAAACCATGGTCCAGCCCAAGGCCATCATGCTGCCCGCCAGCCGTGTGACTGGGACGAAGCCAAGGTGGGTGGCAAGCATCTGGCCGAATACGGCGGGGCGCAAGGCGAAGGCGGACAGGGTACGGCGGCGAAGCCAGCCGCGGTTGTCGAGCAAGAGCATGAGACCGGCCATCAACGCCGGACGGCGGCGGATGCGATTATGAGCGTCCTGGTAGAGATGCGGCTCGCCGCGCACTAAGGCATCGGCCAGCGCGGCGGCCTGTTCGAAGGCGAGACACAAGCCTTGTCCGGTGATGGCATCCACGGAGCCGGAGGCGTCGCCGATGAGGAACACGTTGTTGGTACAAACGCGCGGCAGGGTGCGCGTGGCGGAGACTGCTCCCCGTTCCCGGGTCGTAACCGGAGCTGGGGCAAGCCTCGCTGAAAGATCCGGGAAACGGGAAAGGGTTTCGTCTAACCGTAATTTGGGATCTCGCGAGATGACGGCGACACAGACCTCCTTCTCCGCAACGGGAGTGACGTAGACCTGGCAACTCTCGCCCCAGTGAATCTCCATGAATTCGGCCCATGGCTCGAGCGCGTAGTGGCGGCGAAATCCGTAGCGGCGTTTTTCGCACATGCCGGCGTCGAGGCCGGCCCAGCGGCGAACGGTGGAGTTGCCTCCGTCGGCGCCGGCAATCCAGCGGCAGCGGATTCCGCGGCCGTCGAGTTCCACGGCGTCATGGGCGAGGCGGCGCACGGTGGCTCCCCAGAGGATGGAAACGCCGCGGTCGAGGGCATGCCGCACCAGCAGTTGGTGCAGCGCTGTCCGCCGGATTCCCAATCCGCAACAGCCGCCGAAACGCGCTTCGACGGAATGCCCCTCCCCGAGGAAGCGAATGCCAGCGACCGGATAGCCGGGACACGCACCAGCGCCGACTCCAAGACGGCTCAACGCGGCGAGAGAATCAGGCATCAGGCCTTCTCCGCAAGCCTTGTCAATGGGACCTTCCCTGGCGCTTTCGGCAACCACTACGCGCAGCCCTTTGTTGCGAGCGGCGATGGCGGCGGCAAGGCCGGCCGGTCCCCCGCCAACCACGAACAGATCGGTTTCTCCGGGAACCGCGGCCATCTACCACCTCAAGAGGACCAATTCCGAACAGAAGCCGGGCCCCATGGCGGCCAGCAGGCTGTAGCTGCCGCCGGGCGGCCGCTTGTTGAGGAAGAACTCCTCGAGGACGACGAGCACGGAGGCAGAGGACAGATTTCCGGTTCGGCGCAGGCATCCCCAGGAGGTATCGAGCGCGCCTTCGGGCAGTGAGAGAGCTTTCGCGGTCGCTTCGAGGATGCGCGGGCCGCCGGTGTGCAGGATCCAACTGTGGATGTCCGCTTTGGTGAGACCTTCGTCCGAGAGAAACTCGTCCACGTCATTGGCGAGGTGCTGATCCACGACTTCGGGAACCTCACGGGACAGCACGATACGGAATCCTTTGTGGGAAATATCCCATCCCATGACGTGCTCGGAGTTGGGATAGAAGACGGAGCGCGTAGCCAGGATTCGCGGACCGGCGCTATTCGTTTCCGCGCCGGAAACCAGCACCGCCGCGGCCCCGTCGCCGAAGAGACCGGAGGAGATGAGATTGGCCACGGAGAGGTCATCCTGCTGGAGGGTGAGGGAGCACAGTTCCACGGCGACGACAGCAGCGGCCTGATTGGGGAACCCGCGCACATAGTCAGCGGCGCGGGCCAGGCCCGCTGCTCCGGCGACGCATCCGAGGCCGAAGATGGGGATGCGTTTGAGCCGCGGCGAGAGGCCCATGCGATTGATGAGCTTCGCGTCAATGGAAGGGCTGGCGATGCCGGTGATGGAGACAAAGAACAGGGCGCCCAATTGATCGGGCGGCAAACCGGCGCGATCGAGCGCGCGGCGCAGGGCTTGCTCTCCAAGATTGGTGGCCTGCTCGATCCAGTGGCCGTTCGCCTGGCCCCAGGTGCGCAGTCCCACGTATTCTTCCATCGGCAGGGCGAGGTGGCGGGTCTCCACGCCAACGCGGGTATGGAGCCGGTCGAGGAATTGGGGATTATCGAGCTTCGCACCCCAATGACGGCTCAATGCGGAGAGCAGGACATGCTGCTCATACTGATTATCAGGAAATGCGCTGGCGACGCTTGAAATGATCATTGTGGTGAATCTGTTCGAGACTGACGCAAGAATCCTGCGGGGCGTTTCCCTTATTTGAGGCGTCCCAGTTCTTCGCGGTACAGGCGGTTCCCTGGGAATTCCCGTGACAAATCCAGCAGAAATTGTTTCGCCTGAGATATATTTTTATCACGCAACGCGGCCACCGCGAGGAGCAGACGGGCGAAGGGGCCCAGATAGCGGCCCTTCTCGGCCGTGAGGCGCAGTTGTTTGAGCCCTTCTTCGCGGTCGGTAGCGCCGCCGCCCATTCGCAGGAGCCAGCGCACGGGCGCGGGCTTGAGGCTGAGCATGTAGTTTTCCACGCCCACCGCGAGATAGGCATCGTAGTAAGTGGGGTCGAGGGACAATAGCTTCTCCGCGGTCAGCCGGCTGGTCTTCATGGAATTGAAGGAGCTGAAATAGCGCTTCTCGATTAACGCGTCGTAGTCGGCCCTGAGACCGTTCGCAAGAATGACGGCAAAAAGGGCATTCTCATCCGTTGCGGAGCGCGCCAAGGCGTGAGCGGCCTGTTCTCCGGCAACCGCCAAGTCCTGATCGAATGCTTTCCGCGCGGCCGGGTCCGGAGTCAATCTTCTGGATTTTCTGAAATTGTCATCGCGCAGGAAAAATTCACCTTGTAAAATATGCAGCCGGTCGAACTCGGAAAACAGGTATGCAGCCGCGTCAGAGACGGACCCCAAAGGATCGAACGGATGCGCGCTTTTCCACTGAGCGAAGGTCTGATGCGCCTGGTCGAACTGCAGGTTATACATCTGGCGGTATCCGGCGTCTAGTGAGGGACGGCCGGAATCAGCGCACCGAGCGGGCAGAGCATGGATGAGCGCGGCGATGAGCAGGAGGTGATGGACACGCGGCATCAAACGTTGATTGCCCTCCGCGCCAAGCCGAGAGGTTCGGTCCAGAACGACGGGGACGAATGCAATTGCTCCACGACATCCCTTACCGCCTCGACGAACTGTTCAAGTTGCCTGTGTGTGATGACCAAGGGCGGGGCCGCTTTGAGGACCATGAAATGATTGCCGCATATTTGCGTGAGGATTCCATGGTCGCGGAAAAGCCGCATCACGACAACCTGGCCGAACATGCCGGGGTGAATCTGACGGAAGGCTTCGAAGGGTACGCGCAGGCGCATTCTCCCCGGTGAAAACTCGATGCCGTTCATCAGGCCAAGGCCTACCACTCCCTTCACCATCTCATATCCGGAGAGCGCTTCCAAGAGACGTGAACGCAGGAGGCTGCCCATGGAAATCGCGCGCGGCCCCAAGCTTTCGCTTTCGAGGACGTCCAGGGTGGCCAATCCGGCGCGCATCGAGAGGCTGTTCTCGCTGAAGGTGGAGGTGTGCACGATGGACCGCTTGAGAGAAGTGTAGACAGACGCGTAAGTCTCGTCCGTCATGAGGAGGGCGCCGGTGGGGACGAGACCTCCGCTGAGAGCTTTGGCCAGCGCCACCATGTCACTGCGGACACCGTCGAAATGATGGGCGGCGAGGAATTTTCCAGTGCGGTACAGCCCAGTTTGAACCTCGTCCAGCACGAAGAGGGTTCCATAGCGCCGGCAGAGTTCCGCGGCTGACTTCAGGTAGTCCGGCGCGGGGATGCGGATTCCGGCCTCGCCCTGGATGGTTTACAAAAATTAACGTTCTGGAGGGTTTCGCAAAGCCCTGTCAGACGCGCATCTCGTAGCCAAGCCCGCGCATGCCTTCGATGATGGCGTCGCGAATGGCCCCTACTTCCTCGCTGGACAGCGTCCGGTCCGGCGCCGCGACGGTGAGGCGGAAGGAGACGCTTTTGGCGTCTTCCGGGAGAGGGGCGCCCTCATATTGGCGAAGGTAAGCGATGCTCTCCAGGAAGGGTCCGGCAAAGCTTGCCAACTGCTTTTGCAGGTCTCCCGCCAAGGCTCTTCGAGAAGCGAGCACCGAAAGATCGAAGGCGCTTTCCGGGAAGCGGCGTACGGGCTGATAGCGCTTCTCGACGGGCGCGAGCGCTTCCATCCGGGCCAGATCGACGTCGAGGACCACGGCGCGTCCTTCGGCGAAATCAGGATGAAATTCGAACAGGCGGCCCACCGTTTGCCCGCGCCAGTGGACATGAGCGGTGCGTGACGGATGCTCGAACATCCGCGCCGTGTCTGGCCGCAGTTCGCAACCGGGCATGAGGCACTCGGCAAGGCGCTTCATCTCATAGAACGGTCCAATTTCCTTCGTGCGCTGATAGATAGCGGCGGCAAGATGCGGGATCTCGCCGGGCAGGCCGCTCGCGCGCTTGTGAATCTCCATTCCAACCTCGAACAGCCGGAACTGATCGAAATGCTTGCTGTTCTCGCGGATGTTTTTCCAGACGCCGGGGATCAGAGTGCGGCGCAGCAAAGCCTGATCGACGGAGATGGGATTCGCCACGGTGACATGGTCCGCGGGGGAAAGGCCAAAGCGGCGCACGTCCTCTTCGCTGAGGAAGCTGTAATTGTAGACCTCATGATAGCCCTGGGCAGCCACGGCCTGGCGGACGGTACGGTGGAAGCGCCGGCGCGGATTGTCCGGCGGCGGCTCGGTGGGAACCACGGGCGCGGTGGGGGTGATGGTGGCGTACCCGACCATGCGTCCGATCTCTTCCACCAGATCGTCCTTGATGGAAATGTCCTTGGTGGCGCGCCAGGTTGGGACGGATACCGAGAAGACGCCCGGACCGGACTCGCTCACGCCGAACATCAGGGACTCGAGGATGGAGCGAACCTCCGCGCTCTCGATGGGCCTTCCGAGCTTGCGGATGAGCCAGTCCATGGGAAGGGTGATCGGCGCGGGAGAGTGCGCGGGCGCGGCGAGGTCGGCCAGACCGCCGGCCAGGCGGATTCCGGGGGAGACCAGTTCGAGCAGTTCCACGGCGCGCGCGAGGCCGCGGACGGTATTCACCGGATCCTGCGATTTCTCGAACCGCATGGAGGCATCGGTTCGCAGCTTGAGACGGGAGGAGGTGCGGCGGATGTTCGCCGCGTGAAAATTCGCGCTCTCGAGGACCAGCCGCGTGGTGGACTCGCCGATGGCGCTATCGAGGCCGCCGATGACGCCGGCAATCGCAATGGGGCCGTTCGCATCGGCGATGACGAGAGCGGCGGGCGTGAGATCGTACGCCTCATCGTTCAGGGCGGTGATGCGCTCCCCTGCGCGGGCATTGCGGACAAAGATGGTATCGCCCGCAAGCTTATCCGCGTCGAAGGCGTGCATCGGTTGGGCGAGTTCGGCCATGACGTAGTTCGTCACGTCGACAATGTTGTTAATGGGGTTGAGCCCGACCGCTTCCAGACGGTATTGCAGCCACAATGGGGAAGGCTGCACGGTGACGTTCTCGAAGACCAGCGCGCTGTAGCGGGGACAAAGCTGAAGATCTTCAATCCTGACCTCTACGGCAGCCGGCGCGCGGGGGATGCGATCGAGGTTCACGGGATCGAGCAGACGCTTTCCGATGATGGCAGCGACTTCACGCGCCATTCCGTGATGCCCCCAAAGATCCGGCCGGTGGGTAAGCGATTTGTTGTCCACCTCGATGACGTGGTCCGGGAGGATGCGCGGAAGCGGAGTGCCGGGCTCTGCGTCGAATTCAAGGATGCCTTCGTGATCACGGTTGATGCCGAGTTCGACGCCGCTCGCCAGCATTCCATCGCTCTCGACGCCGTCCACCACGCGCCTGCCGATCGGCCGGCCTTCGAGGGAGACCCCGGGCGGCACGTACGCGGTGACGATGCCGGGGCGGCAATTGGGAGCGCCGCAGACGACGGTGCGCCGGCCGAGCAGTCCGGCGTCCACGACGGCTTTGCGATTGTGGCTGCCGGCTATCGGGTCCGCCTCGAGGACACGCGCCGCTACTATCTGCGCGAAGTGCACGCCCACCGCCTCGACTCCTTCGCATTCGGCGGTCTTGATGGTGATGAGGCGCATCAGCTCAGCAGGTGAGGCTTCGAGGCCGTCCACCAGTTCGTGGATCCAGTTATAGGAAAACTTCAAGGCAGTTCATCCTCACTCAGAATTGACGCAGGAAGCGCAGGTCGCCGCTTTGCAGATGGCGGATATCGTCGATGCCGTAGCGCATCATCACGAGGCGGGTCAGGCCGAGACCGAAAGCGAAGCCTCCCCACTGCTCGGGATCGATGCCGCCCTGCCGGAGCACATTGGGATGCACCAGACCGCAGGGGAGCAACTCCACCCAGCCGCTCTGTTTGCATACGGCGCAGCCCGGACCTCCGCAGATGAGGCATTGGATGTCGAGTTCGAAGCCCGGCTCGACGAAGGGGAAGTATCCCGGCCGCAGCCGGACGGTGACCTCGCGACCGAAGATGTGACTGAGCAGCGTCTTCATGAAATACAGCATGTGGGCAATGGAGACGTCGCGGTCCACCATCATCCCCTCGAGTTGATAAAAGGTGTGCTCGTGGCTGGCGTCGACCTCTTCGTTGCGGAACACGCGTCCGGGCGCGATCATGCGCAGCGGCGGCCCGAGTTTCGCCATGCCCCTCACCTGCACTGGCGAAGTGTGAGTGCGCAGGCATTGCCCGTCGCCGAGCCAGAACGTATCCTGCATGTCGCGCGCGGGATGATCGGGCGGAATGTTTAGGGCATCGAAATTGTTGTACTCGGACTCGACCTCCGGCCCATCAAGGACGGCAACGCCCATGGAGGTGAAGAGGTCCTCGAGTTCCTGCTGGATCTGCGTGAGCGGATGCAGCGTGCCCGGACGCGGTCCCGGCGCCGGGAGAGTGACATCGATCCATTCGGCATCCAGGCGCGCCTGCAAGGCTTCATTGGCGAAGCGATTCTGGCGCTCTTCAAGCGCCGCTTCGAGATCGTTCTTGGCGGTGTTGAGCAGTTTCCCGACCCGGGCGCGATCCTCCGGCGTGAGTTTGCCCATGCCTTTGCTGATCTCGGCAAGCGCGCCCTTCCGGCCGAGTACCTCCACCCTCACGGTCTCGAGTTGCTCGGGGCTCGCCGCTGCCAGAATTCTCTCTCGCGCAGAGGTAGCCAGATTCTGTAGTTGTGATTCCAGCATGTCAGGGAAAACTTCTATTCTAGCAGCGGCAGACAAGGTGTGGCATAATAGCAAGTTAACCCACCCTACCGGCGCGGTAGCCAAGTGGTAAGGCAGAGGTCTGCAAAACCTTTACTCGCGGGTTCGATTCCCGCCCGCGCCTCCAATAGGCTTTTTGGGACTCGGTAGGCCCTGTCGAGCGGCTTTCGGTTTTGCGGACTGGTCACGAGGGCGATCCATGCTCACCCTCGAAGGCGCGCTCGATGTCCTGTGCGCCGCCCCCTGTCGCCGAGCGCCGCGGCCTGCGCGGCCGCCTGCTGCGCATCGACTCCTTGAGCACACCGGACCTGATGGAACTGGTCCGCAGACTCGAGGACCCCGTCCCGCGAGGTCCCCATGTCAGGCCAGCATTGGGCTGAGCGCTCCCCGGCTCCGCAGCCAGGCGGTGACCGGCTGGCGGATCGCGTTCTGCCCTCGCCGGCCTGGCCGCGCAGATCGCCATCCGGGATCTGCTGACTATGTTCATCGCCTTCTGGCGCGGGCTCCCCTGATCCCGGACACAATCGCAAGCGGGCGTTCCGCAAGAAGGCCCGCTTTTGTTTTTTCCTGAGACAACTGTCTAGGAAAAAGCACTAGTTCTACAGGGCGCGGTTGCGCCCTATACTGGAGGTGAGTATGGCTTCTCAGTGCTCGGCGCTCTATGCTACGTGGCTTCCCCTTTACCACGGCCTCATGGCTGCGATTACCGAAGCAGAACTCCATCTACGCCGTGGCAAGGCTGGGGACGACGACCTGAAGGCCGTTCGGGATCACGGTGTTGCGTTGCTCAAATGGTATGAGGCCGACAGCGAAAATGCCTCGGAAGACTTGCCGGACCTGCAGTCGCTGATCCGGGACGGGCTTCATCTCAGTCTGCAATTCCGGGAATTGATCGACGCCTTGGGGCGGACGGAGGGTGATCCTCTCTTCGCGCTGTATGATGACATCGCTGATCATGCCGAGACGCTTGCCGAGAGCTTTGATCCTAAGCTCAAGGAAAGCATCCGTCAAGCCGAGATGGAGCCTGGGGAGATCATGTCCCACGACGATTTCTGGCGGCTGCTGAGCGCCTGAAATGGCGCTTGAGATCCAATCCACAAACGCTTTCGTGAGAGCGGTCAAACACCTCGACCCTGACGCAAGAGAGCAGATAGGCCTGGGTATCGCAAGTTACGCCGCCCTTGGACGTGGGGATACAAAGGCACTGAAAGGCAACCTCAAGGGAAAGCTCCGCCTGCGCGTCGGTAAATGGCGCGTCATTTTTCGGATCGATGAGGCGCGCACCATGGTTCTCCTTAACGTGGGTAAACGCGGGGATATCTACTGAGCTACTGATCTGTTCCCCCTTGTCAGAACTGATCCACCGCCGCCTGCAATTCAGCTACGCGCGCCGTTTCCGCCTCGAGTTCCTCCACCAGGCGCAGGACGGAATCCGGATGCAGAGCTCCCACTCGCTCCCGGACATGCGCCGCGACCGGCATGTCTGCCGCGTTCCGCGCTACCGGATCAGACGCGAACTACCCGAGCAGCCGCGCCGCCTCCTCGAACCGGCGCCCCTCTTCCTTGAGCGCCACCGTCAACGCCACTGTTCTGCTCTTGGCCTGCCGCAGCGCCGCATAGATGCGTCCCTGCATCACTCATCGCCCCTCAGTCTAATCCGCCCCGTTTTCCCGGGGAAAATCCCAGTATCTCCGCACTTCACTAAACTAAACCAAACAGGTAGAACAGCCGTAGGTCTGCAAACCTTTACTCGCGGGTTCGAGGCCACAGCGGACGAAGCGATCGGCTTTAATTGACTGCGATTCTAGGGTCCAGGTCGCCCCTGGTGGGGCTGTCGACGCCGCCGATGCGGATGGTGACGTCGAGGGCGTCGCCGCGGAGGTGATCGCCGGGGACGTAGAGGTCGATTTCGTAGATACCGACAAGGCCGGGGGCGAGGCCGCTCCATTCGACGGCGATGGCGGCTTCTTTGTAGCGGGGGTCGCCGAAGAAGACGCTCACGGGGTCGGTGACAGCGGGCGGGGATGAAGGCGCGGGGTCGCCGGCGGTGACTTTGCCGCCCTTCGTGGGACCAAGGCCGGTAGCGTACATGACAAGGCGCTGGTCGCGGGTGGTGGGGTCCTGTTTGGTGACAGGGCTGCCGTCGGAGTGGTAGATGGCGGGCTGCTTCGATTGGGGATCCATGAGGACCGCCGGGGCGTACTTGGAAAGGGTGACTTGGGAAGGCGCGAGCGGGGCAGCTTTCCGATCCAGGGAGCGGACCACAACCGGGTAGCGTCCGGCGGCGAGATCGTTAGGGATGAGAGCATTGATCTGGCCGGTGGACGTCATGGTGAGGGGCATGGGCCGGTTGTTGATGGTGACGCAAGCGCCGCCGAGGACGGTGGGGAGGGTGGAATCGTTGGAAGCGGAGCCATCGCCCGCGAGGTTGCGGCCGAAGATGGAAACCATGCTGCCCGGAGCAATGGAAGGTTTGAGGTTCGCAATGTTGACGATGCCGTTTTGGGTGACCTGCGGGCGGTCGGCCGGCGGAATGGCGTCGAGGGCGACGATGCTGAGGCCGCTGGTGGTGAGGAAGTAGGCCGTCGAGCCGGAGGGATTGACGGCGAGGAGACGTCCGGAAACGTTGGCGCGGGCTGTGCCGGTGACGGTGGAGATGGGGCCCTCGATGGTGGGGACGCTGCGCGTTGTGTTGCCCGTATTCGCATCGGCCACTTCGATGACGGGGGCGTCGCTGGTGAGAGGGTTGTTGGCCTGAAGGCGCACCGGTTGGGTGAAGCGGACGAAGGAAGTGAGGTTGAGCGGGGCGACGGCGGAGACGGGGCGCGGTGTGGTGGTGGTGGTATTTCCGCGGCCTGCCGTGGCGATGCTCCCGGCGGAACCGGTGGGGGTGAGGGCAGGGTTGAGGACGGTTCCATTGACCAGGAAGTAGCGGCCTCCGGGGCCGGCGCCGACGGGTCCGAAATAGCCTTGGATGGGCGGCGTGAAGACCTGGCGGCCCTGGACAAATTCATCGGTGGCGGCGTCGTAGAGATAGACGTAACCGTTGCCGGCAAGGAGCATCGCGTACTCGCCATTCGGGGTGGCTGCGAAAGTCCGGGGCGCTGTGACTGTGGCTGTTCCGATGACGGGACTGACGGCTCTGGGGATGGCTTCATTGCCCACAACCTTCCAGATGGAGCCGTTGTTCATGATGATGAGGGGCCCGCGCTGGGTAGAGACGATTTGCGACGGGGTGACGAGGGCGGCGGTGGCGTTGAACGGAAGTGGAGGGAAATGGACGCGATCCACCACTTGGCCGGCGTCCAGATCGACGATGCTGATGCTTTCACCGCCGCTGTTGGCGACGTAGAGAGTGGTGTTGTCCTGGCTGAGCGCGATGGAGCGCGGCAACTGCCCGACCTTGATGGGAGTGAGAAAGGTTTTCGAGTCCGCGTCGAAGACCTCGATGCGATTCATGCCGGAATTAGCGACATAGACGCGGTTTCTGGCGGCATCGTAGAGAACGTCCTCGAGGCCTTCGTTAGCAGAAATGCCGACAGGCACGGCGACGACATTCGCTCTGGCTTCGGCGTCACGATTGTTTTGATAGACGCGCACGCGCGCGGGGATATTGATGGCTTCCGGGGATTGGATGAGGAAGTCATGAACGGGGGAGACGGTTCCCAGCGTGCGGTTGTTGACGGAGTTATAGGTGATGTCCATCGAGGGACCGTCCGGGGACTGCTGCACACGGACTTGGGGGGCGGTCTGGAAGATGGCGTTGTTCTGCCCGCCGGCTCCACCAGCAGGAAGTTGAGGAGCGGTGGGCGCAGTGCCGCCGCCGGGAACAGTAGGGGGAATCACGATGATGACGCCCCCGCCAGGTATGCCGCCGCCAGGCCCACCCACTCCGCCAAGGCCTCCGGGGCCTGTGGGGTTAAGCTGAAGAACCTGGGCGTTGGCGGTGAGCCGGCCGCGGCCGGCGTTGGACATCTGGATGTGCGCCGTACGCTGGCTGCTGGTAACGCCGCACTGATCGTTGGCGACGAGGACGGCGCTGGTGGGGAGTGAGAGGATCGGGTTGTTGGCGGCCGAGCCGATGGGGATGGTGGTGAAACCGGATTCGGAGATGGCGTAGATGGTGTTGCCGTCGCTCGAGATGAGCATTTTACCGGCGAGGTTCTCGGGCATCTGGAAGGCCGTCTGGATGAGGAGGTTGTCCGGGTCGTTCACCATCAACTGGGCGACGTTGGGGCGGGTAGGAGGATTGGCGACGGGAGCAACGTTGAAGGCCGAGTAGAGGGTCCCGCCGTCGGGCGAAAAGACGCTTCCTCCCTGGTTCTGCTGGGTGTTGAAGTTGGTTCCGGGCTGGATGGGATAGGGGGCGTTGGCGAGGTTCTGCTGGGCGATTACTTCGAGGGTCTGGGTATCAAAGAGGGTCAAACCGCTCATGAATTTGGAGCCGTCCGGGGAGACGGCAAGGACGCTCGAGACGTTGTTAACGATTCGGCTGCGCAGGATCACTCCGGAGGCGACTTCATAAACGAAGACGGCCCGGGTGGTGTTGTTGGGAATATTGACGCCGATGATGTAATTGCCGTTGGGCGTGGCGGTGAGTTGGCTGCGGTTGGCGAGGAAGGCGCGCCCGGCGGGAGGAGCCCCCGGAGGCAGCGAGGGCGCGGATGGCACGAAGACAACGTTGGCGATGGATCCATTGTCGTTGGGGTCGAAGATGAGGAGCGTATTTTGCGAGTTGTTGGGGCCGGTGCCGATGGTGGTGATGAGGGCGCGCCCATCATTGCCGACAGCGATGCCTTCGGGACGGGCGGGAAGGCTGGGCCGGTTGACGACGCCCAAACGGTCGAGATCGATGATGTTGAGGGAGGAGGAGTTATGGCAGACGACGTAGAGGAACTTCCTGTCGGCGGAAAGGGCGGCCGCCAGCGGAAGCGAATCCGTAGCGACGGAATTGACCTGGCGGATGGGGCTCGGGGGAAGCGAGTAGACTTCGACGCGGTTGGCGTTTGTGTTGACGAGATAAAGCCGGCGGCGAGCCTCATCGAGGACGATGTCACCGGCGCTTCCGACAACCGTGGTGACGGAGCCGAAGGTAGCGGCAAAGCCGTTCGGAATCAGTGAGATAAACAACAAGACCGGGAACAGGCGAAGCATTAGTTTATGTTTAACCCCGGGTCGTGGCAAAAAGTTGCGCAAGCGCGCACGCTCTACTGTAGCGCAGCCTGAAGCGTGCCGGTGAGGTGCAGAAGTTCCAGACGGGCTTTCTCGGCCGTGTACTGTGCGTCAAAGTAGAGGATCCACTTTTCCTGCTCCTGAAAGCGGGCTTCCTCGAGTTGGCGCAGGGTGGCGCGGCCCTCTTCAACTTGGGCGAGGAAGATGTTGACTTGATCGCGGGCGATTTCGAGATCGAGGCGGGCAATCTCGCGGCTCTTATCCGAGAGCTTCACCTGCCGGTAGGCGTTTTGGACATTCAGGGTGATGCGGTTCCGGGCCTGGGTGCTTTGCGTGCGGAGGGCGCTCAACTCACCTTCCGCCTGAGCGGCTTCGGCGAGGGAGGCAGCGCTCGGGAAGAGCGGGATCTGAAGGGCGATGCCCAACTGCCCGTTGTTGCGCTGGAACTTACGGAAGAAGTCCTCGTAGTTGTTAAACCGGGCAAAGAGACCATATTGAGCAACCAGGTCCACGCTGGGCAAGTGGTTCGATTTGTACTGGCGAATCTCGTGGCGCTTGGCGAGCATGGCGGACTCGAGGCGGCGGAGTTCCTTGCTATTGTCGAGCGCCTGCTGCACACTGGCCTCCTGCGACGAGGGAGTTTCGACAGGGAACGGGTCGATCGAGACGGAACGTGCGCGATCGCCGGCGGAGAGCCCGAGGAGGCCGGCAAGAGCGCCTTCGGCGGAGTCGCGCTCCTGGCGGATCTGGTCGAGGCGGAGGAGAGACCTGGCAAGGGCGAGAGCGGACCGTTTCGCTTCGATTTCCAGTTCCCTGCCCTCCTTGACGCGGGCCTGAACAGTTTCGTCGGCGTGGCGCAGACTATCGATCTGGCCGCGGACGGACTCTTCGGTTCGAACCCAACGGGCGGCGTCGAGATAGAGGGTGGCCGTGCGAAGGACGATGTCGTCCCGTTTGATCTGGGTGTCGATGGCGGCCGTGCGCGCTTCCTGGATGGTTTGCGCTACGTGGAAGGAGTAAGAGCGGTTGAAGATGGAGGAGACGGCCTTGGCCTGGACGATGCTGGGGGCGGCTCCCTCGATGCTCATGGGGAAACCATTGCTGTAGGCGAGACCGCTTCCGGCGATGATCTTAGGGCGGAACGGGTCTTTGGCAATCCGGATGGCGAGGTTGGCTTTTTGTTCCTCGATGCGCGCCAGGATAAGATCAGGATTCTCACGCAAGGCGAGTTGAACTGCTTCTTTGAGGCTGATGGTTTTCGTTTCGCCAAGTAAGGAAGCGGCAATGAGAAGGCCCAAGACAAATCGCATATCCCCAGTATGGCCGAAGGGGAAGCAATGGGAGCGCTTAGGAGCCGGCCTCGCGGAGCAGTTTCCGGGCTTCCTCGCGGGAAGGATCGTCAGGCGTAAGCGAGGATTGGAGGTATTTCTTCAGGAGAACTTTGGCTTCGTCGATGTTGCGTTTCGTTTCGATGTAGGTGGCAGCGCGTTCAAAGAGGACCTTGGGGTTGTTGGGAGCGATTTCCGCTGCGCGCTGGAAAGCGGCTTCGCTTTCCTGATGGCGGCCGTGCTTGGCAAGGAACCTGGCAAGATCGAGGACACGTCCAACCTGTGAGGGCGCGGCTTCCACGGCGCGGCGGAGTTGCTCTTCGGCGGCTCCATACTGCTTACGATCTTCGTCGAGACGGGCTTGGGCGTAATGACCTTCGGCAGGATCGAGCCTGGCGATGCGCTGAGCCAGGGCTTGAGCCTTATCCTTGCCGCCGCCGAGGAATCCGGGCGCTTCCATGTAGTATTCGAACAGATCGTTCATCGCCAGGATGTTGTGCGGATCGAGTTGCACGGCAGCTTCAAACTGTTGACGAGCCTTGGACGCATAGCGCGGGGCGAAGAAGGGAGAAGACGTTTCAGCGCGGCGGCCGTAGGCGCGTCCGAGCCAGAGGCGCGATTCGGAACTGCTTGGGTTGAGGTTCACCGCTTTTTCGAACACTTCGCTTGCCTTCTTGAATTCACCAAGCATGAACCAGCTCTGCCCGAGGAGAAGGAGGGAATCGATATCCCTTTGACCTTGAAGAAGTTGAACTGCCTGTTCGTATTGCGTGGATTGATAGGCACGGCGAGCCTCGGCGTAGTTACCGGATGGCTGCGCAGCGGCTAACGCACACAATATGACAGGCAGTAGGATTTGCTTCACCACAGTTGCTTCTCACCCAATTAGATGCAGTATATCAGAGAAAAGTATCCGGGCACCGGAGGTGAGCCGGAGGCCACATCATTATGTACGAAGGAGAAAGGGGGTTTGGTTTCAGGGAAATGCGGCGCAGGGTTTGGCGGCGCCGGGGTCCTGGAGCGAGAGTTCGAGGCAGCCGCCTTCCTGGGATTTGGCGGCGGGATTCCCATTCCAACTGATGGAGACGGGAGCCCAGGCGGATGGCGCCATGATCTTGAGAGCCGACACGGTACGGCTCACGATGATAATTTCGTGTGAATCGGGAAAGTAGGAGGCCTGCACACGGGCAGTAAGGACTTCCTCGCGTTTGCGGAGGCGGTAGCGGGTGGTGAGGCGGATCTTGTCCTTGCCGCGTTCGATGGTGACAGTGACAGGCCGCTCCTCCGTGACGTGGCCCATCAGTTCGAGGTATTGGCGGGCATCCGCGACGCGGGTGCTCGAGAGCATCAGGATACGGTCGTGAAGCTGGAGGGGCCCTTTATAGTCAGGGGGGAGCCATTCGACAGCCACGCCGGGGCCGGGAGCGTCCGGCTTGAAACCAAAGCCGCCGAAGTCGAGAGAAGCCTGCGGATCGGGGGGAATACGTGTCGAGAGGATGGCGTCGTTGCGAAGGGAAGGGTCGAATCGTATGGGGAGAATCCAGTAGCAGCGGGCGAGAGCCGGGTTTCCTGTTTCGCAATCGATCTTGGTGGGGTACTCGGTGTAGCGGTGGCCGGCTAGAAAATCGAGGGCAGCCTGCGTGGTAGGAGATTCGAGCCGTTTGATGTTGAACCCGCCGGTGAGCAATTTCTGGTAGGGCGCGACAAATGCTTCTTTTTCCCGAGGGGACACGGCCCAGGCGATGGGGACAAGGTTGGTGTTGGCCGCAAACAGACGGTCTGTGTCAATTGCAAGTTTGGGGTCGCCGCCGATGGCAAGGGCGGCAGACCATAGATAGGGCGCGCGGGCCGCGGCGTAGAAGACCATGGGCGAGGTAGGACCGGCTCCGCAGAGGTAGACGGGGGCAGTGGGGAGCTGAAACCGTTGGCGGATGTCGGGGATGAGATCGTCCAGCATTTTCACACCGGCGTCGCTCGCGGCAACGGTTTGAGGAAGCACGAGCGTCCATTTGCGGACGGCTGCGACCTGCGACCAGTTCTTGAACTCGACGGCGGCAGTCTCAGGCTGAGCGGGCAAGACGACAAGGACGGGAGCGCCGGCATCGCCCGGGGCGTGGAAGTAGGCGATCTCGTGTCCGGAAGCGGAAAAACGGATGGGCTCGGGCGATTGCGCAAATGCCGCAGCGGTGAGCAGAAAAAGCAACAGCATCCATACCCAGTGTACGATTGTCAGGATGATGAACTGGGTTCTGGTGGGGATCGGCGATATTGCGAAGAAGCGCGTGCTGCCGGCGATTCTGGCGGAGCCTCGGAGCCGGTTGTACGGCGTGGTGTCGCGAGATGAAGAGAAGGGGCGGAGGTACGCGGACCGGTTTTGGGGAACGGTAGAAGATGCCGTGTCCGAGGATGCCGTGGACGCGGTGTATGTAGCGACGCCGGTAGCCCTGCATGCGGGGCAAAGTATGACGGCGCTTGCGGCGGGCAAGCACGTGCTGTGCGAAAAGCCCGTGGCGCGCAGCTACGCCGAAGCGCAGGCGATGGTGGAGGCAGCGCGCAAAGCCGGCAGGACGCTGGGGGTGGCGTATTACCGCAGAACGTATCCGAAGGTGAACCGGGCGCGGCAGTTGCTGACGGAAGGGGCGATCGGGAAGCCGGTTCTGGCGGAGATCAGTTGCCATGATTGGTTCAATGCGGAGGGCGGGGACCGGGAGTGGCTGGTGGATCCGGAGATGGCGGGCGGCGGGCCGCTCTATGACACCGGTTCCCACCGGATTGACTTACTGAATTACGTCTTCGGCCGTCCGGAGCGAGTAACCGGGCAGTTATCCACCTTAGTGCATCAACGGTTAGTGGAGGACGCGGCCACGGTGTTGATCGAATACGAGTGCGGGGTTCGCGGGATCGTGGATGTGCGGAGGCACTGCCGCGTGGCGCGGGACGAGTTCCGGATTACGGGAACAGAAGGCGTGATGGACCTGACGCCGCTCAACGGGCCTGAATTGCGGCATCCGGGGGCCATGGAGATGATTTCGGCGCATGCGAATCTTCATTATCCGTGCGTCGAGAATTTTGTGTCGGCGGTGCTGGATGGAGCGGAGTTACTGGCGAGCGGGGAGACTTCGATTGTTACGGATTGGGTGACGGAGCAGGTGATGCGGGAGGCGCGTCAGGCGGGGTATTTTTCGGCGTTGCGGTAGATTTCGGTTACCGGGATTTCGCAGCCGAGGCAGGCGACGGTGATGACGGAGTCAGCATCGCGGATCTCCGACACTTCCCAACTGCCGTTGGGGAGGCGCTTATAGTGCTCGATGTCCACTGAGGTTGGATCGACGAGGAGATATTCCCGAAGGGACGGCAGGCGGCGGTACTGGAGAGATTTTTCTCCGCGGTCGAAGTTTCTCGTCGAGGGCGAGAGGACTTCCACCAGGAAGGTGGGATTCGTTAGCGTGTCTTTCCGGTTGTCGACGAACTCAGCCGGGCCACAGAGGACTGAGATATCGGGGTAGGTGATCAATTTCCCCCAAAGAACACAAACACGGGCATCCGAGTCGAAAACATCGCAAGGAGAATTCTCCAAACGGCGCGTAAGGGCCGTCCGCAGATTATTAGCCACCAAACTGTGACGGAGGGAACCGCCGGCCATCATGACGATTTCACCTTCGATGAATTCGCTCTTGCGCTCGGCTGCACGCTCCAGTTCCAGGTATTCCTCCTGGGTGAACTTTGGATGCGGCATCGTGGGGATAACCCTATGTTATCCGATGGAGGATTCAGGCAAGCGCCAGTTCGGCATTCTCATAGATTTCAGACACGGGGATGTGGACGTCGACGGACTCAAGATGAATTCCGGACGCACGGTCCCTGATGGTGGCAAGTTCCCAACTGCCGTTCGGGAGCTTTTTCCAATGTTCGATCTCGACTGGAGCCGGGTCAACGAGGAGAACCTCCTGAAGCGAAGGGATCATCCGGTACAACCGCAGCTTTTCGCTACGATCGAAGTTTTTCGTCGAGGGGGAGAGTACCTCGACAAGCAAGGCCGGATTGATTAGTGTGTCTTTGCGGTCATCGCGGTACTGCAACGGGCCGCAGACCGCGGTCAGGTCCGGATAGGCAAACAGGTCCCCCCAATTGACGCAGATTCGCAGGGCGGCATTGAATAGATAGCGTGGCTTTCCCCGCAAACGGGAGCCAATTGCGGTATGAAGGTTCGCAGCAACGAGACAGTGCAAGGGGGAGACGTTATGTCTCGGCAGTCTCTCACCGCGCAGGTATTCATTCCTGTGCTCCGAGGCTCTTTCCTGGTCCAGATACTCTTCGGGTGTGAGCACTTATGCGAGTAGTTTATGAACCACGTTACCATGCACGTCGGTGAGGCGGAAATCGCGGCCCTGGAAGCGGAACGTAAGCTTCGTGTGGTCGAAGCCGAGCATGTGGAGCATGGTGGCGTGGAGGTCGTGGACGTGGACCTTGTCCTTGATGACGTTGAAACCGAGTTCGTCGCTTTCGCCCATGACGAGTCCGGGCTTGACGCCGCCGCCGGCGAGCCACATGGTGAAAGCGTTGGGGTGATGGTCGCGGCCGTCATTGCCGCCTTGCACCATGGGAGTGCGGCCGAATTCTCCGCCCCAGACGACGAGGGTGTCTTTGAGCATGCCGCGCTGTTTCAGATCCTGGATCAGCGCGGCGCAGGCCTGGTCGGTGTCCTTGCAGTTGATGGCGATGTCCTTGGTGAGGTTGCCGTGCTGGTCCCAGGCTTCGTGGTAAAGCTGCACAAAGCGGACGCCGCGCTCGACAAGGCGGCGCGCGAGGAGGCAGTCGTTGGCAAAGGACGGCTTGCCGGGGACGGCGCCGTACATATCGAGAACATGCTGGGGTTCTTTCGAAATATCCATCAGTTCGGGGGCGCTCGATTGCATGCGGAAGGCCATCTCGAAGGAGTTGATGCGCGTTTCGATTTCCGGGTCGCCCATCACGCCGAGGTGCATCTGGTTCAGCTTGCGGAGGGAATCGAGCGAATCGCGCTGGAGGGTTGCGTCGACGCCGGGCGGATTCGAGAGATAGAGCACCGGGTCACCGGAACCGCGGAACTGAACACCCTGGTAGACCGTGGGGAGAAAACCGCTTCCCCAGCAGGAGTTGCCGCCGCTCGGGCCTTTCTTGCCGGAACTGAAGACGACGAAAGCGGGCAGATCCTGGGTCTCGCTGCCGAGTCCGTAGGTGATCCAGGCGCCCATGCTGGGGCGTCCAAACTGCTGTGTCCCGGTATTCATCAGCAACTGGCCGGGCGCATGGTTGAAGGCATCGGTGTTCATCGACTTGACGATGGCGATGTCATCGACGACTTTGGCCAGATGGGGCAGCAATTCGGATAGCTCCGTTCCGTTCTGGCCCACTTTGTGGAACTTGTATTTCGGACCAAGGAGCGTGGAGTTCGGATTGATGAACGCCGCGCGGTAACCTTTGAGCAGGTCAGCCGGCGGCAGCGTGCCGTCAAATTTGGCAAGCTGCGGCTTGTAGTCGAACATCTCGAGGTGGCTGGGAGCTCCGGCCATGAACAGGAAAATGACTCGCTTCGCCGTGGGTTCGAAGTGCGGCTTTTTCGGCGACATCGGTCCCGCGGTCGCCGCCATCAGCGACCGGGCGGCCATGGCTCCCAAACCAATCGCGCAGTCCTTCAGGAACCAGCGCCGGGCAATGTGATTTCCGTTCATGGTTACTCCTTGGTAATGGTCTCGTCGAGGTTCAAGAGCACACGGGCGACGGCGGTCCAACCCGCAAGTTCGGGATTCGATTCACCGCCGGTCATCTCGGCGGCATTGAGCTTGCCCTCTTTGAAGCGCTGGGTCTGACGTTCCAGAAGGGCCTGTAACTCGGCGCGCTCAGCCTGAGTGGGCTGACGCGACAGGCAGCGGCGAAAGGCATAGGTGATGCGCTGGTCTTCGGTGTTGCCTCCTTCGGTGATGGCCTTTTTGGCAAGTGCGCGGGCGGTTTCGAGGAACAGCGGTTCGTTCAGGGTGGTGAGGGCCTGGAGCGGAGTGTTGGAGCGCGAGCGGCGGACGCAGGAGGCATCGCCGTTGGGCGTATCGAAGTTCTGGAGCATCGGGTAGGGGACCGAGCGGTAGCGGAAGGTATAAAGAGCGCGGCGGTAGCGATCCCCGCCCTTCTCCGTGTACCAGGTCTTGGGTCCGTAGCTAACCGGGGGCTGGAAGAGGAAATCGGGCGCCGGCGGATAGACGCTGGGACCGCCGACGTGCTCGTTCAGCAGACCGCTGGCGGAAAGGGCGATGTCGCGCACGATCTCGCCCTCGACGCGCACTCGCGGACCGCGCGCCAGCAGGGTGTTGAACGGGTCCTTCTCATAGAGTTCGGGAGATACTTTCGAACTTTGCCGGTAGGTGGCGGAGTTGACGATGAGGCGCTGGATAGCCTTGATGCTCCAGCCTCGGTCCATGAACTCGACGGCGAGCCAGTCGAGCAGTTCTTTGTGAGAGGGCGGCTCGCACTGGGTTCCGAGATTTTCCGTGGTGCTGACGATGCCCGCGCCGAAGTAGGCCTGCCAGATGCGGTTCACCATGGAGCGCGCCGTGGTAGGCGCTTTGCGGTCCACCATCCAGCGGGCGAAGGTGAGCCGGTTGAGGGGTGCTCCGGCAGGGAGCGGGTTGAGGAACGCGGGCACGCCGGGCTCGACGACTTTGCCGGGCTTGAGAAAATCGCCGCGGGTGAGCATGTGAGTCTCACGCGTCTTCTGCCGCTCGCTGAGGACCAGTTGCGAGGAGCCTTCCGGATGCTGCTGCCAAAGATCCTCGATGCGGGCGTTGGCTTCCTTCCATTCCGGCACGGTGGTACGCCAGTAGCTGAAGACGGCCTGCTCCTGCGCCGGGGACCACTGTTCGCGCGGCAGGGCGAGGATGAGGCGGACGCGCGCAGGCACCGGATCAGCGACGGCGTTCGGCGAAGTGGTGATGGAAAGCCGCATTCTGCCGAGATTGTTGTTCTGGTTGTCATCGCTGTTCCATCCGCCGTGCTTCTGGCTGAGGTAGAAGGTGAGGATGGTGCCGCCGGGATTCGAGATGGGAGCATCGGCGTCGAAGACGGCGTTGCGCGGCACGTTGCGGCGTCCGGGACCGGCGTCGATTCCCCAAGCGGTCTCTTCCTTCCCGTCAATCGCGTACTCGATGGGCCCGGTGACACGGCGCTTCTTGCTCTTGTCGTGGAAGATGGGGTCGAGTTCGCGCTCGGGCAGCGAGATGTCGGCGGTGGCCTTGGCAATCTTGATTCTGGTGACTTTCTTAGGGTCGGAGGCGGGCGCGGCTTCTACTTCGAACTCGGTGAGCGCCCCGGTGCCTTTGATCGAGCGCCCCGGCCCGCCGAGGGGCAGGTTCGCGTCATTCAGCAGTTCGAGACGGAAGGCGGTGATGTTCCGGATGTCCGTCTTGACGGTCATCTGGACGCGGTGTTTCGTGGGAGCGTAGCCGGCAGCGAGGAATGAGCCATCTTCCATGGGAATGTACTTTTGGCCGCCCGTCGAGATGTCATCCACCTCGGGTTTCACGATGACCCAATCGGGTTGATCGTGGCCTACCTTGGCTACCCATTGGGCCATGCGATCACGCCAATCGGGGTTACGGTGCTCCAGTTCCCCTTCGATTTCGCGGATGTTGCGGAAGATTTCGGCCCGTTTCTGCTCTTCGGCGGGAGTGTATACGGCAACGTTCGCCTCATGGGAATTGTTGAGGAACGCGAACAGGCGGTAATACTCTTCCTGCTTCAGCGGATCGTACTTATGGTTGTGGCATTGGGCGCATTGGATGGTGACGCCGAGGATTCCCTTGCCGATGGCGTCCATGCGGTCAAACATGGCTTCCATGCGGAACTGCTCGGGGTCGATGCCGCCCTCTTCGTTGATCATGGAGTTGCGAAGGAAGCCGGTGGCCACCAGTTGGGCCTGCGTGTGGTGCGGCAGGAGATCGCCGGCAATCTGGTCAATGACGAACTGGTCGTAGGGCAGGTCCTGATTGAGAGCGTTGATGACCCAATCACGGTAAAACCAGACCTGGCGCTGTTTGTCTTTTTCAAAGCCGTCGGAATCGGCATAGCGGGCCGCATCGAGCCAGTGGCGGCCCCAGCGCTCGCCGTAGTGTGGGGAGGCGAGAAGGCGCTCCACCTGTCTCTGCCAGGCGTCCTTGCTCTTGTCTTTGAGGAAGGCATCGACCTCGGCGATGGTGGGCGGCAAGCCGGTGAGGTCGAGACTGAGGCGGCGCAGGAGGGTGACTTTATCCGCTTCGGGGGAGGGGCGGAGGCCTTCCTTGTCGAGGCGTGCGAGGATGAAGGCATCGATGGGGGTACGGGCCCACGCGGGGTTGCTGACCTTGGGGAGCGCAGGCCGTTCCGGAGGGACAAATGCCCAGTGCTTTTTCACTTCAGCGGCGGCCACGCCCACACCTTCGGGCCACACGGCGCCCTGGTCGATCCAGGCGCGGATGGCGGCGACGGTAGCGGCCTCGAGAGGCTTGCCGCCCATAGGCATGCGCGCTTCGTCACCGATGCCGGCGATGCGCTTGTAGAGCGGGCTCTCGGCGGACTTGCCGGGATGGATCTCCTTGGTGGCGCCGGCCTGGGAGTCGAGCCGAAGGCCGCCCATCTGTACTTTGGGTCCGTGGCAGGGATAGCACGATTTCTCGAAGACCGGCTGGATGGTTTTGGTGAAGTCGATTTTGTCCTGCGCCGGCAGAAGGCAGACAGATAGCGCCGCGCATGAGACGAGGTGCGCCCAGGATGGAATGACCATTATTCATAGTCTACAGATCCTGGCGAGCGGTTGCGATATATGCGGCTATTGCGCCACTTTGACGCCGGTGACTTTTCCGTTTACCACGCGGACGGAGCCAATGGAGCCATCCTGGTTGCGAAACTTCATGACTTCAACGAATCCATCATCATTGGACATGGAGATGCGTGAGGCGGGCTGACCGAGTTTATCGAGGACCTGCTGGCGTGACGCGCCGGCGGAGAGGGATTCCAGGTCCTGCAACGTGGGCCCGGTTGGAGAAGCGGGAGGCGCGTCCACCGAAGCCGGGGGCGCAGAGGAACTCACGGCAGGTTCCGCGGAAACAGCTCCCGATTGCAACCTGGCTTGACGGCCCGCAGTCTGCGCAATGCCAGAGGACTTTTTCGCGTTCGCTCCAGCGGCGAGTTCCGCCTGCTCCTTGGCTGTCAACCGAATTTCGGGAATTGGAGGCACGGCTGGGGCGATACGACTGGCTTTGCGCCCATCCTCGGCCGCGGCGCTCTTGGCGGCATCAGCGACCTTGCTGAAAACGGAATCAATTCCCTCGCTCACTTTCCTTCCGGCAACGCCGGCAGCGGAGCCTCCGGCAGCAGCGGTGGCGCTTTCCACAAGGGACTGGGCGGAAAGGAGGGCGGTGGCAAAGAAGGCGAGAACCAACGAGAGGACCGAGATGTGGCGCATAAGGGGCGGACTCCTTGGTTCGACTATAAGGGGAGTTTGCCCCCAGCGCCATCATGCGACCACCTTAAACCATTTCCCAGAAGCCACTTAGGCTCCCATTTCCCCGCTCTCACGACCAGCCACGCCATCCCGTCGTACAATGGAGTTTGTCTTTCGTCCGGCTCGATCGTCAACCCGCCGGAGCATCAGGTGCGCCATCTTTGATAAACAAGCTCGTTTTCCAGAATCTCAAACATCGCTGGGTTCGAACCGTACTGAGCGCCACTGCCGTGGGCGTGCAGGTGACAATGATTCTCACCCTTGTCGGCCTCAGTTTCGGAACCCTCGAGGATATGAGCCAGCGCTCGAAGGGCGCCGGCGCCGACATCCTCATCCGGCCCCCCGGTAGTTCCATCATCGGACTCAGTACAGCTCCCATTCCGGAGAAGGTATTGAGTTTCATCGAGAAGTTGCCGCATGTGGCCGTGGCCACCGGGACGGTGGTTCATCCCATAGGAGGCGCCAACAGCATTACAGGCATTGATCTGGACAGCTTTTCGCGGATGAGCGGGGGCTTCAAGTACATCAAAGGGGGGCCATTCCGGAATCCGGACGATGTCATCGTCGATGAATACTGGGCGCGGCAATATCACCTTGATGTAGGGGATGAATACACCTTCCTCAACCGGAAGTGGCATGTATGCGGCATCGTACAGCCCGGCAAGCTGGCGCGCCTTTTCATACCGCTGAAAATCCTCCAGGATCTGTCCGCGAATACGGGGAAACTGACCATGATCTACGTGAAGCTGGACGATCCGGCGAATCTGCCGGAGGCGATGAAGGCCATCCGGGCGGCGCTGCCGGATTACCAGATCTACTCGATTGCCGAGTACGTGTCCCTGATCTCCGTGGATAACATTCCCGGCCTGAAGGCCTTCATTTACGTGGTGATCGGAATCTCGATTGTCGTGGGGTTCCTGGTGGTGTTCCTCTCGATGTATACGGCGGTGTTGGAACGTACGAGGGAAATTGGCATCCTGAAGGCGCTCGGAGCGACGCCGGGCATGGTGCTGGGGATTCTCGTGCGGGAGACGGTGATTCTTTCACTGATTGGAACGGCGGCAGGCATCCTGTTCACCTACGGCACGCGCTGGGCAATCATGCGGTATGTTCCCGGCTCATTGACGCAGATCATCGTACCGGACTGGTGGCCCATCGCCACTCTGGTTTCGCTGGCAGGCTCCTTGCTGGGAGCCTTATATCCCGGCTGGAAAGCGGCGCGGCAGGACGCCATCGAGGCATTGGCGTATGAGTGAGCCGCAACCGCTGATCCAGGTACGGAACCTGGCAAAGATCTACCGCATGGGCGATGTGGAAGTGCACGCGCTGCGCGGTGTTGACCTGACCGTACAGCGCGGCGAGTTCATCGCCATCGTGGGGCCATCGGGGTCCGGAAAATCGACGCTGTTCTACATTCTCGGCGGGCTGGCGAGCGCCAGTTCGGGGTCGGTCATCATCGACGGCAAAGAACTTGCGCTCATGAGCGATACCGAACGAACGCGCGTCCGCCGGGACCTGGTTGGGTTCGTATTTCAGAAGTACAATCTGCTGCCTACCTTAAGCGCGCAGGACAACATCACCATGGCGCAGTTTATTGCCGGGCAGACGCACAAACCGGAGACGGCGGCGTGGTTCCGGCAGACGCTCGAATTGCTGGGTGTCGGCCACAGGTTGAATCACAAGCCGCGGTCGCTCTCCGGCGGAGAGCAGCAGCGTGTAGCTATCGCGCGAGCGATTGTCAACCATCCGGCGCTGGTGCTCGCCGACGAACCGACGGGGAATCTGGACACGGAGAACTCCGAGGTTGTTCTGAAGCTGCTCGGTGATTTGAACGCGCGGACTGGACAGACAATCCTGATGATTACCCACAATCCGGAGGCTGCGGCCTACGCGCATCGCATCGTCCACATGAGGGACGGCCGGATCATTCATCCTTGATGGGCATCCCTGAGGGGCTAGTGCCTAGGATACGAGTCCGGCCAGCCGTTGAAACTCGGGATGTTCCTCGAGTCCCTTGGCCGCCAGCAGTTCACGGGCGCCTTGGGCGGCTGCTCTGGCTTCGTCGCCGCGGTGAGCGCGTTCGAGGACGACGGCGAGCCTGGCGAGGCTGACGGCGACCCTGGGATGGTCGGCGCTCCACTCGCGGCGGTAGGTTTCGGCGGCCCGGCGCAGCATCTCCACGGAGCCTTCGTAATGCCCCGTCATCGCCTGGGCGATGCCGAGGCGCGTCTGGAGACGGCCGAGGTCGATACTATCCGGCCGGACATGGGTGTGCTCCCAATAGTCGACCTTTTGCTGATAGACACGGGTTGCGTCCTCGAAGCGGCGCTGGCTGAAGTAGAGATCGGGGAGGCTCATGGAGAGTATTTGCGAACCATCGGGCTGCTCTCCGGTGCGCCGCAGTTCGTCGCGCAGCACCTGGACTTCGAGTTTCACGCAGCGATCGATAACCTCTTCGGCATCGTTCCAGCGCGCTTGCTGAATGAGCACCTCTCCCAGGCGCTGGAGCGCAAAGATCATCATGCCGATATTGCCGATCTGCTCATCGGCGGCGACGGCGCGCTCATACTGCTGCTCAGCCTCCGGATAACGTCCCTGGTCCATGCAGAGGTCTCCCCAAAGCGCGTGTCCGGCGGAGATTCCGGGATGGCCGCCGGTGAAACTGGCCCGGAGGCGGGGCAGCGCCTGGCGGAGCGTGCTTTCCGCCTCCCGCATTCTTCCCAACCGGTAGAGGGCGTGGGCAAGCTGCATGAGGCTGTGACCTTCATACATCGCCCTGGCAGGCTCTTCGAGCATCATGGCGATAGAAAGGCAAACACGGCAGTGACGCTCCGCGTCGAGCCAATCCCGGCGGTCAAAGGCGGCTCCGGCCCGCTTTGCGGCCGCGGACCACTGGTGTTTCGGGGAACGAAAACGCAACAGCAGCAGGACGGCGACGGCGACACCGGTGATCAGCAGCCAATACACGATGTACATGGAATCGGATGTTCAGGTTTGGATCTTTAGAAGCGCAAAGGGCACGTCCCGCGCCCCCATAGTACGAGGAACACCGCGATGATTCGCGGCGCGGGCGGGCTCCGTTTTGCGCGTGTTCCTCAAAAGCGCAAAGGGCACGTCCCGCGCCCCCAAAATACGAGGAACACGCGATGATTCGCGGCGCGGGCGGGCTCCGTTTTGCGCGTGTTCCTCAAAAGCGCAAAGGGCACGTCCCGCGCCCCCAAAATACGAGGAACACGCGATGATTCGCGGCGCGGGCGGGCTCCGTTTTGCGCGTGTTCCTTAGAAGCTCGCACAGGGCCGCCGGCATTGGAAGGAGAGGCGGCGGGAACCATCCGTGGACAAGCGGTGTCAAACCCATTCGAGAGCGACGACGCCGGGGCCCCGGAACGTTCACTGACACGAACAAAAAGGAGAGGACATCATGTTCGAGCAAGCACTGCTTGCGGGGCCGAAGGGCGCCGTGCGAAGCGTCACATTCGCCGCATCGATGGGGGTACAGATGGCGGCGCTCTGCGCCGCGGTTGTTGTGCCGCTGTTTCTGGTGCGGGGGCCGTCGATTGTGCGGTTGAACTGGGCAGTCATGGCGCCTCCGGCGCCCCCTCCTCCGCCCGCTCCCATGAAGCTGGTGGATGTGCCGAAGAGGGTGCGCAGCATGTTCCAGAACGCCCGGTTATTTGCCTACACGCATATTCCGGACAAGATCAGCCGAATCATAGAGGCAAGTCTACCCGATGATTCCGCGCCCAGCCTCAGTTCGGGCCAGGGCGTGCCGGGAGGAACAGGTCTTCCGGAGAACGGAATAATTGGACGCATCGTCACGCAGGCGCCTCCACCCCCGGCGGAGAAAACGAGAGTTGCGAAGCAGGCGCCTGCTGAGAAGCCGGTCGCCCGGATCCGGACCAGCAGCGGGGTGCAGGCGGCAAAGATCGTCCACCGTGTGCTGCCGGTCTATCCGCCACTGGCCAAGGCGGCGCGCATTTCCGGAACCGTGAAATTGATGGGCATCATCAACCGGGAGGGGCGCATCATGCAGCTTCAGGTGATCAGCGGCCACCCCTTGCTGGTGGCGGCGGCGGTGGATGCGGTCCGGCAATGGGTATATCAGCCGACGCTGTTAAGCGGAGAGCCGGTGGAAGTGATCGCGCCGATCGAGGTGAACTTCACGCTCAGCCAGTGACTGCAACAGAGAGGATCGAGTGTCTGCCGCCACTCGAATAGCAGGTGCGCTACGACACGACGATCAAAGAATTGCTGCTCGACCGGCCCGAACTGCTGTTGCGACTCCTGGTGGGAGAACAGGTGAAGGTGAGCCGGGTACTGACCACGGAACTGCCGAAGGTGGAGAACCTGCGTCCCGATTTGCTGTTTGAACTGGTGGATGATCGGATTGTCCACCTCGAGTTGCAGGCTCAGCCAGTGATCTTCTTCGGCCATCGCATGCTTGGCTACCGGCAACGGATCTGGGAGGCTTACCGGCGCGTCCCGTTGCAGATTGTGCTGTGGCTCGGCAAGGGGCCGGTACGGGTAGCGGATGGGATTTCGGAACCCGGTTTGAACTACTCGTATCCTGTTGTCAACCTTCAGGAAGTGGATACGACTGTGTTGTTGGAGAGTCCGTTTCTCGAGGACAACCTGCTGGGAATGCTGGGAAAGCTGGTGGATTACCGGCCCGCACTGGCAAAGCTGCTGCGAAGAATCGCCGAAATGGAGCCACGCAAAAAGCAGAGTTGGCTGGCGAAGCTTGTGATACTATCCGGATTGAGAGGCTTGGTTCCGGCAGTCAAAGAGGAGATTGATCGCATGCCCATCGAAATCGACATCATGGAGAACGAGTGGTTGGCGGAGATCTTCCACCAGGGAGAAGCGAAAGGTCTCGAGCAGGGAATGGTCAAGGGGCGGACCGATTCGGCCAGGGGGATACTAGCCAGGCAACTGGAGAAGCGCTTCGGGCCCTTGCCTGCGGAGCTGACTCTTAAGATTGAGGCGGCGGATCTGGAGACCCTGGAACGGTGGAGCCTCCGCTTGATAGATTCCAAGACAGCCCAAGAGACCTTGGAGCAGAGCTGACGCAATACGCCTGATTCGATGGACGACGCGGTACTCGAGCTACGCCGAATCTCGAAGCACTATCCCGGCCACCGCGCCGTCGATGATGTATCCCTCCGGGTCCCGCGGGGCGCACTGTTCACGCTGGTGGGACCGTCGGGATGCGGGAAGACCACCACACTTCGGCTGATTGCAGGCTTCGAGCAGCCCACCAGCGGCGAACTCCTTCTGAACGGGTCGCGGATGGAACACCTCCGTCCCTATGAGCGAAACCTGAGCACGGTGTTCCAGAACTATGCGCTGTTCCCGCACCTTACGGTTCGTGGGAATATCGAGTTCGGCTTACGCCGGCGAGGCGGCCGCCACATGGAGCAGCCTGTGGGTAGGGTGCTGGAGTTGCTGCGGATTGCGGGAAAAGAATCCCGCTATCCTCATCAGCTTTCCGGCGGGGAACGGCAGCGTGTAGCCCTGGCGCGGTCGCTGGTGCTGGCGCCTGAAGTGCTGCTGCTTGACGAACCTCTTTCGGCGCTCGATCCGCAGCTTCGCAAGCAGGTGCGCGCCGAGTTGAAGAGCATCCAGCGGAGTGTGGGGATTACATTCCTGATGGTCACGCACGATCAGGAGGAGGCGCTCTCGCTCTCCGATCACATCGCCGTGATGAATGGCGGACGGCTCGAGCAGACGGGCGCCCCGCAGGAAATATATCTGCGCCCCGCCACACGGTTCGTCGCCGGCTTCCTGGGAGCGATCAACTGGATGGAAGGCATTGGGGTGCGGCCGGAATCGACGCGCGTATCGACAGGTCCGCCGCCGCCGGAAGCGAAGTCGCGCAGGGCCACGGTGCGGTCGGCTACTTTCCTGGGCGCCTGCTATCACGTGGAGGTTTCCTTCGACGGCGACGCACGTGCGGTTTGCGAAGTCCCCCGCAACTCTCACCTGTTTTCCCCAGGGCAGGATGTCCACCTGTGGTGGCGCGCGGAGGACGAAATGCAATTCCCGGCGACAGGCCAATGAATCGCCTCCGGATTTGGTGCCTGACGCCGGCGGGCGCGCTGCTGGGAGGACTTTTTCTGGTTCCTCTCGGCATCATCTTCGCTTACAGCCTGCTGACGCGCGGGCCCTATGGCGGCGTGTTTTCTCCCTTGACCTGGGAAAACTACTTGCGGCTGGCCGATCCGCTGTACGCGGCCATTCTGTGGCGCTCTCTGCTCTATGCGGTGATCGCGACCTCGGTCTGCCTGATTCTGGGATTCCCGCTGGCGCTGTTCATCGCACGGTCCGGGCGGCGCCGGAATCTGTACCTGGCGCTGGTGATTGTTCCTTTCTGGACCAGCTTCCTGGTGCGGACATACGCATGGATGTTCCTGCTGCGGGATACGGGGCTGATCAATTCGGCGCTGCTCGCTTCGGGTGTGATCCACGAGCCGCTCCCGCTGCTGTACACCCCGTTCGCGGTGATTCTCGGGCTCGTGTACGGATATCTGCCATTCATGGTGCTGCCGGTCTTCGCTACATTGGAGCGGCTGGACAAGTCACTGGTGGAGGCTTCCGCCGACCTTGGCGCCACTCCGGGAGCCACTCTGCGGCATGTGATCGTTCCCTTATCGAAACCAGGAATCCTGGCAGGCTCCATTCTCGTGTTCATCTCCTGCCTGGGCGCTTACCTCACGCCGGACCTGCTGGGGGGCGGGAAGACCATCATGATCGGCAACCTGGTGCAGAACCAGTTCACCACCGCACGGGACTGGCCTTTCGGAGCCGCGCTGTCGCTGATTCTCATGCTGGTGGTGATGGGGATGCTTGTCCCACTGCTGCGCCGGAGATCCGAGGGATTGCTATGAAAAACAGCCGGTGGCTCTCGGTCTATGCCGTGGCTGCCTACGGGTTTCTTCATCTTCCCCTGGCCGTGCTGGCCGTGTTCAGCTTCAACTCCTCGCGATTCACGCGGTGGGAAGGCTTTTCGCTCACCTGGTACAAGGCGGCATTCGCGGATACGCAGCTCGGGGAAGCCACGGTGAACAGTCTTCTGATCGCCTTGGCCGCCACGCTGCTGGCCACGGCTGCCGGAACGCTATGCGCCTATGGACTGTGGAAACGGAACTCCCCATGGATCACCACGTCGCTTTATCTTTCCCTGGTGACGCCGGAGATTGTGATGGGCGTCGCTCTACTGGCGCTCTACCAGTGGATTTTCCGCTACCTGGCAATACGGCTCGGGATGCACACGGTAATCCTGGCCCACGTGATGTTCTGTACGGCGTACGTGGTGACGGTTGTGTCGGCGCGGCTGCGAGCGTTCGACCACTCGCTCGAGGAGGCGGCGATGGACCTGGGCGCTACGGAGTGGCAGGCCTTCCTGAGGGTGACTTTGCCGCAGTTGGCTCCGGCGGTGGTGTCGGCCGCGCTACTGGTGTTCATTACTTCATTTGACGACTACGTCATTACAAGCCTGGTTGCGGGCGTGGATTCCGAAACACTGCCGATGGTGATCTACGCGATGGCGCGGAAGGGATTCAATCCGTCGGTAAACGCGATTTCGACGCTCATCGTGGCGGCGCTCGGCGGACTCATCCTGGTGAGCAACCGGCTCGAGAGAAGCGAGGAGGAGCGGTGAACCGGCGCGTGTTTCTGCTCTCGCTTCCCGGTATTGCGGGGTGCTCGCGCCCGGCCGGCAGACGGCTGAACGTGCTCAATTGGTCGGAGTACGTGGCTCCGGAGACGATTCCGAACTTCGAGCATGAGTTCGGAGTGAAGGTCCGCTACGGGGTATTTGAAAGCGCCGAGGAGATGCTGGCGCGGGTGATGAGCGGGAATTCGGGATGGGACGTGGTGTTTCCCACCAACTATTTCATCCGGCCGATGGTGGAAATGGGACTGCTGGCTCCGCTCGATCATTCACGTCTGCGGCGCATCGGAGTTCTGGACGGGCGCTTCCAGTCGCCGCCTTGGGATGAGGGGTTGCGGTACGCGATACCGTATATGTGGGGCGCCACGGGGATTCTCCACCAGAGCACTCTCGATCCCGCTGCTGGAGCATGGGCCGACCTGTGGGAGCCGGGATTCCGCGGCAGGATTACGATGCTCGATGATCCGGCCGAGGTGATCGGGGCTTGCCTCAAAAAGCTCGGCTACGGACTGAATTCGGAAGATCCGTCGCAACTCGCGCAAGCGGAGGCGGAAGCAGAACGGCAGAAGCCGATGCTGCGAGCCTATGTGAACGAGATTGTACGGGATCAACTGGTGGCGGGAGAGCTTCTGGCGGCTCAAGTGTGGCGCTCCACGGCGATGCGAGCCATGGAGACAGCAGGGGGCAAATTGCGATTCGTCTATCCGCGGGAGGGCTATCCGCTCTATGCGGACAATATTGCCATTCTCCGGGAATCGAAGCGAACCCAACTGGCGCACGACTTCATCGACTACCTGATGCGGCCTGAGGTGGCGGCCCGGATCGCGCTCACGAAACTGGAAAGCACATGCAACGCCTCGGCCCGGACGCTTTTGCCGGCGGGGATGCGGAATAACGATGTACTGTATCCGCCGGAAGAAACGCTGGCGCGCGGGGAGTGGTTTCAACCCTTGAGCGCGAAAGCGCAGCGGCTGCGCGACCGGATCTGGACCGAGATCAAGTCCTCATAATGGACTTGGAGTTACTGTGGAAGAAGGAACGGGTTCAGATGCAGCAGGATCAACTGCGGGAACTCGTGGCGCTCCACGGTGTTCGCTACGAGAGGTGGCCCGAGTACCACTACGTGGACGGGAAGAAGATCGCGGTCGGGTTCAGTGTCGAGCTATATGGAATCCGCGACCACGGTTCAGTCCATCTCTCCCCCGGCGACCGTGAATCCATGGAGACGTTCGAGGACCTGCGGAAGATTGCTGAATCTGTCCTCCCACGCGAGGACGGATCCACACGGTATGAGGTGGAGCCTTACGATCCATCGCTCTACATTGATCCGCGGCGCCCCGGGCGCGCGGAGGTCGTGCTGAAGGTGAAGATTTTTCACCGCCTCGGATTTTTTCATCCCGTGGATGAAGCCGAGGAACAGCACCTGGCGGAGATGGAGCGTGGACTGGAGGAACTGGGAGTCAGGCGGGGGAATTAGCTCTTCCTCGAGCGGACACCGAGGTCGAGGACGCGTTTGCAGTAATCGAGACTGCGCTCCATGTGATCCATCTGCTGCGCCTGGAGCGCTGCCAAGTAGCGCTCGCGCAGACCGGGCACGTCGGCGGTGAGGTGCGGTTTATCGTAGGGGCGGCCGCGTTTGGCGAGGGCGAGGAAGCGGGCGAGGTCGCGTGAGCGGGCGCGGGGGAACCATTTGTTCCAGAATTCGGCGGAATAAACCGGGATGACCACGGGAGGACGGGCCGTAATCGGTTTGCAGTAGATGGAAACGGGAGGTAGGATCTGGGAGGCCCGGGCAACGAGGGCTTTGAAATCGACGGTGCCCTCACCCAAAGGAACCCACTGCACGGCAATCCCATTCGGGTGTTCGTAGACCACCGAATCGCGGAGGTGGAAGGTCACGGCGTAGGGCCCGAGTTCCTCGACCGTGGTAAGGGGATCTTCAGCTACAAAGACCGGATTTCCCGTATCGAGATACGATCCGACGAACTCTTTGCCAGCGGTTTCGATGAGCCGGCGCGTTTCCCACGCCTGGAGTTCCTTGTGGTTCTCGATGCCGATTTTCAGTCCGGCATCCATCACCTGGCTGCGCACTTCACGGAGAATCTTCACCGCCGTCTCGATGTGGCGCTCGACGGAACCTTCGGGCAGGCTGTAGCGGTCACTGGCGAGGAGGGCGCGCACGATGGGAGAGCCCATGGCGGCGGCGCGCTCGATGTTCTTCCGCAGTGTCGCGATGATGTTTGGATAGTCCGCGGCTGTCTTGGGCAGAATCGCGCCGCCGCCTGTTTCCAAGTGGAGGCCCATGTCTTTTGACCAGGCCCGAGCCTCAGCCCAATGCTTCGGATCCATCACGCCGGCGTCGAGCGAATCCTGAAGAAAGATGGCATCCAGTTTGTGATCCGCGCAATACCCAAAGAGCCGCCGGTCGGTCCAACGTTGGAAGCGCAGGCAGTAGGTATTGATGCCAAGCGGCCACTGGCGGCCAGCCGGGGAGGCGAGTGGGGCTAAAGCAATAGGGGAAGAGAGGAAGACGCGCCGGGTCATCACCCTGAGTATACTTTTCCGGCCAGGCGCGCACGGAGGTCGAGTGTGGACTGTCGGTGGCAGCGCAGGCAAAGGGTGCGAATATTCTCGAGGTCGCATTCGCCGCCACCCTCGGCGACCGGAAGGATGTGGTCGGCATCCCAGAGAGAGGAGCGATGGAGCCGCGCCAGGCCCCAGTGCCGCAGCAGAGCCTTGCGGCGTTCCCCTCGCGACCGCTTCAACTGGCGGAACGCCTCGATTGTGTCCAATGCGCAGACGGCGCAGACGCCGCGGTCACGTTCGAAGACCATGCTTCGCAGATAGCCGGCGTCCGAACGGATTTTCCACTCCCGGACGCACCAGTCCGAACAGAACGTGCGGCGTCCCTTGGGGACCTCCAACCGGCACCATCTGCAAAGCGCCCGCCCATTGGGGCCTTGCGGGAGGTTGGAGGGATCGGCCCACCCGCCCGGCAGCTTGCGCTTCGTACTGCGCTCCCAGGGCTGCATGAATCACTTCTGATAGGCCGCGGCAACGTCCGTGAATCGCTCGAGACGGCCGCCGTGGCTGCGGATGAACTCAACGGCGTCACGCTCGTTTCGAAAGGCGATGAGGCTGGGCGAGCAGCGATCGAAATCCATGGAACTCGGCTGGTGATCGCGATCGAGCAGAACGTGGTCGTGAAGGCAGTGGTTGACGTTGCTCCCCTTCACGATGAAGGCGGCAGCGGGGTCGAGGGGCGTGTCCGTGGCGTAGTCGGTCAACTGGAGAATCCGGACTTTTTCCCGCAACTGGCGGTGTGCGGTGAGTGCGCAGGCGGGGCAGCAGAACGTTTTCTTCTTCCCGTCGAGCAGTCCGATCACCTTGCTTCTCTCATGCAGCGGACGGGCACAGAGTTCGCATCCGTCCGCATTGCTCGACCGCATGCGCCACCCGGCATATGCGGCCAGGGCGGCGATGGCGAACAGAACGGCGAGTCCGGCGATATTTCCTTTTCGGCTCATAGGCGCCTCTACACATCCCGCACGCAGCGGAAGCTGATGTTTGTGGTGGCGCTGTCGGGCGTATTGGAAGTACGCGCGGCAACGCGGTAGCGGTTGCAGTAGGAGCGGTGGCAGAGATAGGAGCCGCCCTTCATCAGGCGCTGTCTGCCATGCGGAGGACCCACGGGATTGGCGCGAGTGGCGGTGATGTGGTAGGCGGGATCAAACCAGTCGTTACACCACTCCCACGCATTGCCGGTGATGGTGTAGAGACCATAGCCGTTGGGCTGGAAGGCATCCGCCGGACAGGGAGCGGAGTAGCCGTCCTCGGCAAGGTCGATATCGGGGAACTCGCCCTGCCAGATGTTGCAGAGATGACGGCCGCCAGGGGTGAGTTCATCGCCCCAGGGAAAGGTTTTCTGTTCGAGCCCGCCGCGAGCCGCATACTCCCATTCGGCCTCGGTAGGCAGCCGCTTACCGGCCCAGGCAGCGTAGGCGGCGGCGTCATTCCAGGACATGTGTACCACAGGGTGATGCAGGCGCCCGTCAATGGAAGAATCCGGGCCTTCCGGATGTTTCCAGCAGGCTCCTTTCACCTTGCACCACCAGCGGACGCCGGGCGCGGTGCGGTCCACCAACTGCTCGTAGCGCTCGCGTGGAATGTGGCCTTGGAACACGAACGACCAGCCGAACACTTCCGCCTCGCTGCGATAGCCGGCGGCCTGGACAAATTCTGAGAACTGCTGGTTGGTGACGGGGTACTTGTCGATGAGGAACGGGGCGAGGGTCACTTCGCGAACAGGCCCCTCGCCATCGGCTGGAAATCCCTCTTTGTCCTCGGTGCCCATGAAGAAGCGCCCGCCATCCAGTTTCACCATGTCCATGGCTGAACCGGAGCGGATGATGGGACGTTGTTCCGAAGCCGAGCGGGATTGGACCAGAACTTCGGCCCGGTCACGGCTGGGGACACAGCAGGGGTGAGGCCGTCCCAGTCCAGCGAACAGTTGAAATTCCGGCTTCATGCCCCTTCTTCGACCTTAGCACTACTCATCAACCTGTCCAAGAACTGCTCGACGGCGCGCTGCCGTTTTTGTTCGAGGAGCATCCGCGAAATCTGGTCTCTAACCTCGTCGAGACCGCGCATGCCCTCGGGTTTCCGGGCGATCACCCTGGCGATGTGGAAGCCGAAAGGAGAACGGAAAATGCCGCTGCGCTTGCCGGCGTCGAGGGAGAAGACGACGTCTTCGAACTCTTCCACCATCTGCCCTCGAGGGAAGAAGCCGAGATCGCCGCCGCTGCCCGGACAATCGGAAACCCGGTCTGCCAGATCTTCGAATACGGCGCCGGCCTCGAGCTCACGCTCGGCTTCTTCAATCGCCGCGCGAGCCGCCGCTTCACCGGTGGATTCGTCCACGTTCTTGACGATATGGGCGGCGTGAATCATTTCCGGCGTCTGAAACTGCTCGCGGTTCTTCTTGTAATGGTCGGAGATTTCCTTGCTCTTGGGAGGGGTCACCTTTTCCGAAACCTTGGCCAGCAGGCGCTCGACGCGGAAGCGCATCTCGAGTTCGCGGCGCAACTCGTCGTCGTTGACTGGGGCTACGCATCCGGATTCGCCGGGAGACTGGGTGCGGACTTCCCTCAGCCGCTGTTCCACAATGTCTTCAGGGATTGGTTCCGGATCGCGAAGGGCTTCCTGCCGCAGAACCAGGCGCTCGATGATGTTTTCGCGAGCCCACTGGCGAACTCGCGCTTCCAGTTCCACAGGGTCTTCCCCCGACATCTCTTCGAGCATGCGTGGGCGGATGATCCGCGCCTCCTCGCGCACCGCCTCATCCGTCACAAGTTCGCCATTTACACGGAAAGCCATGAAGAGAACATGATACTAGAGGTCAGGAAGCTATCTCCCGGACGGCGAAAGTTCGCGTAGTTTGAGGTTGCGAAACTATACTTTGCCGCTATGGTGTTGGAGGGCGATCGCTGCCGGCTCCACCCGGTCGCGGCTCTCGACTGCGGCGGCCAGCGAACTGATGATGGATTCATCCGTGGCAGATGAAGGGTAAGGCTGGCTACATTCACATTGGCCAGTTGTAATTTTTGCACACTGTGTGGCGCTTTCCGCACTCTGCTGCCGGCAGACTTGATGAGCGACAACCCATGGGAAACCAAAGGCTTACGCGAAATTTTCCCCTTGCTCACGTGGCCGGATTTGGAGCAATGTGTCATACTGAAATGGAAGAAACTTCATTCAAGTCCAAGTCTATGACGCAGTTAAGCGAGGCAATTGCCCGCTACCACAAGATTCTCGAATCGGAGTCCTACCGGGATCTGGGGTGGGCGGAGGCGCTCCAGCAGCGAATGAACGAGTCCGGGCTGATTGTGTCGGCCCGGCCGGTTTGCCCGGTGCTCCGTCCTCATTTTCTCTCGGCGCGGCAATATGCGTCGCTCAGCAAGGCATCAGAGACGCTGATCACCTCGATTAACCGCATCAAACGAATGGCCTTGGACACTCCATCCCTCCAGGCACGGATGGAGTTGCTGCCGGGTGAGAAGATGCTGGCCGCGATCGATCCAGGGTACTCCTACCTGTCCGTGGCTTCACTCCTGGAGACCTACGTCAACAATGGAACGCTGCGCTTTATGGAGTGTGTTTCCGATGCTCCCATGGGACTGGCGTTTGGCGAAATTTTAGCGAATGTATTCCTGGAAGCCGCGCCAGTCAAGGAGTTCAAAAAGAAACACTCCCTGACCCGGCTCCCCGGCACAAAGGCTCTTCTGCAGGCGATGCTGAAGGCCTACAAGGATTTCGGAGGGAAAAAGCCGCCCAATATCGCCATTGTGGAGTTGAAGCAGCCTTTCCAGACCATGGAATCGGCCGAGTATCAGTTGTTGGCCGAGTCCTTCCGAAAGTTGGGGTATCCTTCCGAGGTCGTGAATCTGGATCAGATGGAGTACCGCAACGGCGCTTTGCGGCGCGGCGAATTCACGATCGACCTGGTGTACCGGTGTGTGAAAGTGCAGGAATTTCTGGTCCGTTACGACCTGACGCATCCCCTGGTGCGCGCGTACAAGGACCATGCCGTCTGCATGGTGAACAGTTTCCGGGCGGAGTTGGCGCGCAAGAAGGCCATTTTCGACCTCCTGACGGATGAAAGCATCACGCAGTCATTCCCGGCAGCGGAGCGAAAAGTGATCCGCGAATCCATTCCGTGGACGAGGGTGGTGGCAAGCACGTCGACGAGCTATCAGGACCGGCAGGTGGACCTGGTGGATTTCATCCAGAAGAACCGGGAAACTCTGGTGCTGAAGCCGAACGACGAATCGGCCGACCAGCATGAGTACCGCGGATGGGAGACGGACGAATCGGGGTGGGACCGGGCGCTGCGCACTGCCCTTCGAAACCCTTACGTAGTGCAGTTCCGCACGGAGCCTTCGGTCGCGACATTCCCCGTCTATCAGTGGGGTTCGCTGGATATGAAGCGGTTGAGGGTGGACGTCCATCCGCACACGATGCTCGGCAAGGTACATGGATGCTCAAGCTGGATTTCGGCGGTGGAGTCGTCGCGATTCTCGACGCTGCAGGGCGTAGCGCCCACCTTTGTTCTGGGCTGACAGCCGCCCGCTCCGGGAAAGAAGGGGTGCGACACGCTTAGCGGTAGGGCGTGAAGACGGCAATGCGCGGCGGCGCCGAGCCGGCAAGTCAGATTCGCAACGAAGAGACGGGGATCATCCTCCAGTTCCAGAAGTTGAGGTGAGGCGCCCAATAGAGCAGGGCGAGAGGGCCAGTCCGGCGTTCTTTATTCCAGGTAGTCAAGAGCAGAGAGTGGTGGCAGCTTTGGAGATATTCGGGGCCGGCGACACGACCCCGTTCCGTCCTCCGGGGTGACACCGGCGGCCGGGTTCCACACCGCAGGGATAGCGCAAGTACACGAGCCTCGAATGGCCAGTGACAGGCAAATGAAGGCGGAAAGCAGGAACGAGGTCCTGCTTTCCCAGGTTAGGCGTTTGCGGGTTTGCTCTGCGCAGCCGCCGAGACCTTCCCTTTGCCGGCAGGACGGCCGACCTTCTTCATTTCCGATAGCCAGGCGGGCGGGCGGCCGCGCCGCTTTCCACGACCCCGAGCGAGGCGTTCCAGGCTGAGGATCGCTTCTTCGATCTGTTCGCGCTCCGCGCGCAACTCCTGCAACATTTTATTTACGTCCATTGCCACTCAAACCCCAAGTTCTGAAAAATTCGGTTTCCGTTCTGAAAACGGAACTAGACTACCGCAAGATCGATCGCAGCAATAGTAGTTTAAACAGATCCGCGGACGATTACAAGAGGTTTGTTCTGTTTTCAGAACAAGAGTTCGAGATTTGCCGGGCGGGAAGAGGAGGGGAACCAGGCCGGCCGGCTTCTATCTCTATCACACGCCTACGATTATACAAAAACTCGCCTTTTCCAGCGCGCATAAAAAGGCAAACCGGCCAGAATAATGCCGATGCCCATGAGGGACTCGCGTGGAGATGTCCGGAGCGTGGAGGCGAGCAGCGCGAAGGCGACAAGGACGAAAAGAACGGGGACAAAAGGATACCCCAATGTCCGATATGGCCGCTCCAGGTCAGGGCGCTTGCGGCGCAGAACAATTACCGACGCGGTCGCCATTCCGTACAGAATCCAACTGGAGAAGATGACGTAGGTGAACAACTGGTCATATCGGCCGCTTAGTACTAGAAGCGCGGACCAGGAACTGAGCGCGAGGATCGAGTTGGACGGGGTGAACCAGCGGGGGTGGACGACGCCGATGGAGCGGAAAAACAGGCCGTCGCGGGCCATGGCGTAAGGGACGCGGGCGCCGGTGAGAATGGAGCCGTTGAGGGCGGCAAAAATCGAGATCATGGCAGCCAGGCTCACGATTCCGGCGCCGGAAGCGCCCATGACCTTGCGCATCATCTCGGCGGCGACGCGGTCCGTGGCGCCCACCTGCCCGGAAGAGAGGACGTAGAAATAGGCGAGATTGGCGAGCAAATACACCAGAATCACGGCGGCAGTTCCCAATATGAGAGCCCGGGGAAGGTTCTTCTGGGGATTCTGGACCTCGCTCGAGACCATGGCGACGTTGTTCCACCCGTCGTAGGCCCATAGGGCGGCGACGAGGGCGGCGAAAAAGCCGCTGACGCCGCCAATCGCGGCGGTGGAGGTGGAAAAGTTCGAGAGATTTCCCTGGGGAGCAAGCAGGCCGATCACCACCACTCCGGCGATGAGGACAACCTTGACAATGGTGACCGCGACCTGGACATCCCCCCCGAAGCGAACGCCGAAATAATTGACGAGGGCGAGGAGCAGGATGACCGCCATGGCCAGAATCTGACCGTAGCTGACGTCCAGCGGCCCCCCATTGGCCCCGATGGGCAGGGGAATGACGAAGAACTTTCCCTCGAGTTTGGGGTAGAAGTTGGCGAGGTAGTAGAAAAACCCGGTTGCGAGCGTGGCTATGGAACCGCTCTTGGCCACCCACATCTGAGTCCACCCATAAATGAAAGCCCACATTGGTCCGTACGCCTCCCGCAGGTAGGCGTATTCGCCGCCGGCTTCCGGAAGGGCGGAAGCAAGTTCGGCGTAGGTCAGGGCGCCCGCGAGCGAAAGCAGGCCGCCGAAAATCCAGATGAGGAAGACCAGATGCGGGGAGCCGACAGCATTGATCATTGTCTTGGGAACGAGAAAGATCCCGCTTCCGATGACCGTGCCGACGACAATGGATGCTGCCGGCCACAGTCCGAGTGCGCGTTTCAGTTCAGCCACGAGAATTCTCCCTCGGCCACAGGAAACTGGCCGCAATCCCAACGAGAAATGTCATGGAAGTGCCGATCAAAACGTACCAGGTAAAGGCGATGGGCGTGCCGAACTTCACGTACAGAGTAGTAAGGAGTCCCGCCGACATGCCCACCATCGCTGCCATCTCCCCCACGCGGCGGGTGAGCAAGCCCAACAGAAACACGCCCAGCAGTCCACCGTAGACGATGGATGCGATCCCCAGTCCGGCTTCGAGGACGCTTCCCCAATGCCGCGCCAGAATCCCGACTCCCATCAGGACGGCGCCCCAGAGAATGGTCGTTCCCCGCGCGGCTTTCAGAAAGTGCGCTTCCGAACGCGCGGGGCGTAACGGCTTGTAGAAGTCCATGACCGTGGTGGAAGCGAGGGAGTTGAGGGCGGCGCTCAGGTTCGACATGGCGGCGGCGAGGATGGCGGCCATAATGAGTCCGGAAGCTCCATGAGGGAGTTGCTCCCAGATGAATCGCGGATAGATCTGGTCCGCGACCCGGGGCAAGGCGATGCCGTTGTCGCGGTAGTAGACAAAAAGCATGAGGCCGATGAGCAGAAAGAGGGTGAACTGGAAGAAAATGACCACCCAACTGGCAAAAAGGGCGGCGCGGCTTTGGTTTTCCGACCTGGCTGAGAGCAGACGCTGCACCATGAGTTGTTCGGTGCCGTGGCTGGCGGTGGTGAGGAATGCGCCGCCGAGGATGCCGGCCCAGAAACTGTACCCTCTGGTAAGAAATTCGCCGCTCCACTCGAAACGAAAATCGAATATGCGGAACTTGTCCAGCGGCCCGGCCACTTCGGCAACATGGGGCCATCCTCCGGGAATGTGCTGGAGAATCACCGCAAAGCTCAACACAGCTCCGGCAATGTAGAGGAACATCTGGATGACGTCGGTCCAGATGACAGCCGTCATTCCGCCTTCAAACGTGTAGAACAGCGTCAGGAGCACGATCACGAGAATGGACAGGTTGTCGCCTGTGCCGAGGATGATGGACACGACGATGGAGATGGCGAAGACACGGACGCCCTCGGCAAGCGCGCGGAGAAGAAGAAAAGACCCGGCCGTGAGTTTGCGGATGTGCGGCCCGAAGCGGCGATCCATCAACTCATAAGCGGTGAACATTTCGCCGCGGAAGTACTGCGGCAGAAACAGAAGGGAGATGATGATGCGGGCCAGGAGATAGCCAAAGACGAGTTGGAGGAAGCCGAGATCGCCTTTGAAGGCCAGAGCGGGAGTGCCGATGACGGTGAGGGTGCTGGTTTCGGCGGAAACGATGGAAAAGCCGATAGCCCACCAGGGGGCGTTCCGCCCGCCGAGGAAGTAATCCTTGAGGCTCTTTTGCGTTTCGCGAAATCGGGCGCCGAACCAGGTGATGCCGATGAGGTAGAAGATGATCACCGCAAAGTCCAGATATCGCATGAGAATAGGGGATTCTAACACAGCGGAGACGGAGAGCTTCGGTTGGCGGCGCTCAGGCGCGGCAATCGCAATGCCTCTATGATGTATAGAGATGAGTGGCTTCCCTGCGGATTTACGCGCACGTAGTCTGGCCGCCCTGCGCGATGCAACCTTGGACGTACTGATTCTCGGCGGCGGGATCAACGGAGCGGGCATAGCCCGGGATTTAGGGATGCGGCGCCAGCAGTCTGGCGTGTCGTTGCAGGTGGGGCTGGTGGAGCGAAATCACTTCGCTTCGGGGACTTCCGGAAAGAATTCGCAGTTGATTCACGGTGGGTTGCGATATCTGAAGTACCTGAAGTTCGGATTAGTGAAAGAATCCCTGCATGAGCGGGCGGCGCTGCGATTTCTCGCGCCCCACCTTGTCGAACCGCTCGCCTTCCTTCTGCCGCTCTACAGCCGCATGGAAAAGATGAAGTACATGATGGGACTGCGCATGTATGACCAACTGGCTGGAGACACGAATATCTCCAGGCATCGCGAGGTGAGCAAGGCGGAGATCCACCAGGTGGAACCCTCGCTCGCCAAGGGCGGGTTGGTGGGCGGGGCGCTGTTTTATGACTGCATTGTGCATTCGGCGCGGTTCGTCCTGGAGAATCTGATGGACGCCGCGGCAAACGGTGTGCACATCGCCAACTACACCAACGCCGAACCGGTGGAGCGGCAGCCGGACGGATCGTGGCAGGTGAAGCTCAGGGACACACTGAGCGGAGACACCGTTGTAACGCGCGCGAAAAAGCTGGTGGACGCGACGGGCGCGTGGAGCAAGCCGGGCGCGGGGGCGCCGCGACTGGTCAGAGGATCGCACCTGATCCTGCCCCGGCTGACGGCCGAGGAGCATGCGATCGCTTATTTCGATGATGCCGGACGCATCGTGTTTCTGATCCCGTGGGGAAGCGAAAAGCAACTGACGTTGCTTGGTACCACGGACGTGGATCATGCCGGAGGCCCTGACGAGGCGCGGATCAGCCAGGAAGAGGTGGACTACCTGTTGGGGATCGCCAGAAAGTTGTACCCGAACGCCTCCATCAAGCCTTTCGCGGCGTTCAGTTCGCTGCGGCCGCTGATTGACGAAGGGGATTCCTCCGCGACGGCGGCCTCGAGAGAGCACCGCATCTTCAACAGCAAAGACGGAGTGCTGCGAATCCAAGGCGGGAAATATACGATTTACCGGCTGATGAGCCAGGAGGCCGTGAGCCTCATTCTGAAGGAAATCGCGCCCTGGCTGATGTCGCCGTCGAAGACTGCCGCGGAACCGCTGAACGGCAATACGGAGAAGGCGCTCTCGCGGTTGAAGGCGGATGCGCAGCGCATGGGAGAGGCGTATCATGTGGCTCCCGTGGACGTGGAACGGCTCATCCGGAATTACGGCATGCACACGCCGGATGTGCTGCCGATGGTTCCGCCGGAGGACCAGGGGCCCGTCAGGCGCCTGGAATGCGCGCGCATGGCGTACGCTGTGCAGCATGAAATGGCCTTGCGCCTGAAGGATGTTTTCTACGTGTCGACCTACCTGGGGTATGAACGCTGCTGGAACGCCGCGCTTCTGGCTCCTTATGCGAACCTCATGGGTTCCTGGCTTGGCTGGGATTCAGCCCGGCAGGCCGCGGAGGTGGACGAGGTGCTGGCGGTAACAGCTCTTCCCGGAGCCGGCCGGTAAATGAACCGTGCGGCGCGCTGGTGGTGGCTGCTGAAGCGCGCCTTTGTTGCCAGTTACGAAGACGGCTGCTTCGGGATCGCGAAAGGAGCCGCCTATTCGGCTCTACTTTCCTTCATTCCCGTGCTCACCGCGCTCGCGACAATCCTGGTGCAGGTGAACGCGCAAAAGGTTTCGTCGATGATCTCGCAGTTCCTGTTCATCGCCGTGCCGCCGGGATCGGAAGACCTGGTCCAATACAGTTTCACGATCCGGGGCGAGCGGCCGGTGCACCTGCTGGTGCTGGCGACACTGCTGTCCATTTGGGCGGCGAGCGGGCTGATGGCCACGCTGATGGAGGGATTTCAGGCAGCCTACCGATTGCCAAGCGGGCGTCCCTTCGTCCGGCAGCGGCTGGTGGCGATTCTCCTCGTGTTCATCGCGGCCGCGCCGGTAATCGCGGGCTCCTCGTTGTTAGTCCTGGGGGACCGTGTGGAGAAATGGTTTCTGGCCGCATTGGGAGTCCTGCCGGCGGGGGAGCAGTTGCGGGGCTGGGTCCTGGTGGTAGGAGTGGCCTCGCGGTATTTGGTGGCGCTGGGAGCAATCTCCGTGGCGACGGCGGGAATGTTCTACTTCGGACCCAACCGGCGCCAGCAGTGGAGATTCGTTTTGCCGGGGGCATTGTTGTCGACGGTGCTGTGGTTAGCCGTGACGATTTTGTTTGCCTGGTATGTGCGCAATATTGCGAATTACAACGTGATGTACGGAAGTATCGGCGCGGTGATTGCGCTGCTCGTATGGATGTACGTTCTGGCCGTGGTGGCGCTGCTCGGCTGTGAATACAACGCTGAGCGCGAGCGCCACCTCAGAATCGCCGGGGATTAAACTCATGGAGCGCCGCCCCCGGGTGATCCTAAGTGGCCTATGATGGTACCCATGTGGCTGCTTCTGCTCTTATCGCCCCTGCTCTGCGCACAATCTCCGGAGACGATCCAGGCGCCGTGGGAAGGCGTGCCGGAAGGATTTCGCAATCTACCCATCGGCCGGTTCCGGATACCGAAGAGCCTCGATCAATGGAAGCGCGACCGCGCAGGTGTAAAGGAGATTGTGGTGCGGTCTCTTGGGGATCTTCCGGCGCGTCCCTCGCCGGACCGGGTCCGCGTAGTGTCGAGCGAGCGCAAGGACGGATATACGCTGGAACAATTCGTCTTCCACAATGGCGTGGATACCGAGGTTCCGGGGTATATTGCGATTCCCCTGAACCGGCAAGGCAGACTGCCTGCCATCCTCACCATGCATGGCCACTCGAGCAGCAAGGAGAACATGTTCGGGATCCGGCCGACATCGCAGGATGTGGCGGCGCTGCTCACGGGGCACGGTTTCGTCGTTCTGGGAATCGACAATTACTTCAACGGCGAGCGAAAAGGTATGGGGCCGGCCGGGAGTCTCGAGACCATGGCGCGCAGTAACGACCAGGAGATGTCGCTGTTCAAGCTCAATCTTTGGCTGGGACGAACGCTGTGGGGCATGATGCTGCGTGATGAGCAGATTGCCTTGGATTATCTCGCTTCCAGGCCGGAGGTGGATCCGCGGCGGATCGGCGCTCAAGGCATGAGCATGGGGAGCACGCGCGCCTGGTGGCTGGCGGCGATCGACGACCGGATCCGCGCCGTGGTTGCCGTCGCCTGCTTCACCCGCTATGAAGACCTGATCGCGACACGCAATCTACGGGCGCACGGAATCTATTACTTCGTCCCGGGAATCCTCAAGCATTTCGACAGCGAAGGGATCATGGCCTTGCTGGCGCCGCGGCCGTTTCTTGCCCTCACCGGGGATAGCGATGCCGGTTCACCTCCCACCGGCATGAAGAAACTGGAACAGATTCTTGGGGAGGTGTACAAGGTGCACGGACACCCGGAGCGCTTTCAGAGTGTGATCTATCCGCACACCGGGCACGTCTACAATGACGACGAGAAGGATCGCATGGTGCGCTGGTTCGAAAAATACCTGAATCCATCAGGGGCGGAATGACGGCGGATTCGCTGTGTTGGCGAAGTCCGTTCCCGTAGCGAAGGCGAGATTCACGATCTTGGCCAATTTCTCGAAATTGATCTTTTCCACGGTGTCCGAAGGCTGGTGGTAGTCGGGATGAAACCCGGTGAACCACCACAAAGACGGAACATGCCGGAGCAGGAACGGGAAATGGTCGCTGCGCCGGAGAACATTGAAGGCGACATCGTGATCCCACTTGTGGTTGATTGCCAGGCCCACTTTCTGATCGGCATTTTCGACAGCCGCGCAGTACTGCGGGCTGAAGGTGCAGCCGATCAGGTTCAGTTCATTCGAGGTATCGGCGGCGATATCGACCAGCCCCTGGGTCTCCCCGGTTTGTGTTTCATTGCGTCCGACCATGTCGAAGTTGAGGACGGCGCGCGTTTGGGCGATGGGGATTACCGCCGAGGAGACGTAGTGGTAAGCGCCCAGGAGTCCGCGCTCTTCGGCGGCGAAGATGATGAAGAGTAGAGTACGCTTCGGACGCGGAGCAGACGCGAAGAGACGGGCCAGTTCGAGTACCGCGACAGATCCCGATGCGTTATCGTCGGCCCCGGGCATGAGCGTTTCACCGACACGGCCGTTGTGATCGTGATGGCCGGTGAAGAGAATGGCTTCATTCCTGAGTTGGGGATCGGATCCCTGGATCATGCCAATGACGTTGTAGCCTACGCCCCGCGTGCGCTGCCGGAAACGGATCTGAGCCTTCGCGGGAAGCGGAGCAATGGAGAGGGCGGCGGGAGCCGTTCCGGATTCGATCTTCGTCTGGATGCCCTTGGGGTCTGATTGGAGCAGTTCTTCTCCAATCTTTTCACTCACGGTGAAGATGGGGATGGCATCTTTCTCCTCGAGAATCTGTGGAGCAATCGAACTGTTCACGGTGGAAGTGCGGGGACGCCGGGCGGATATTTCCGCGTAGGTGGGATGGGTTCGTCCCGGGTCCGGCATCAGAAGCAGCGCCACCGCCCCATGACGGGCGGCATTGGTCATTTTGTAGTAGGAATGGGCATAGAGAGACAGCCCCGATCCGGCAAAGGGAGATTGCGGATCGGACTCGCGGGGCTCATGGTCGAAGACAAGCACCATCTTTCCCCTGACATCGAGTCCGGCATAGTCGTCATAACCGGCTTCGGGAGCCGTAATTCCGAAACCGGCGAATACGATGGGGGCGTTCAGCCGCACCGGTTTGTGAAACGATGCGCCGAGGGGGTATTTCTTCTCGCCAGCCGGCAGCCGGACATCGACCCATGTCTGTTCGCGATTGGTCCTGTATTCAATCAGCGGCACCCGCTGCTCGAAGCTGCCGCGAACGCCGGGAGCAACGCCGGCTGCTTTCATTTCCGCGGCAAGCCAGTCCGTAGCCGCCTGGTCTCCCTTGGTCAGGGATAGCCGCCCGTCGAGCGCGGGGGAGGTGAGATAGGTAATTCCGGCGCGCAGCCTGTCGATGGAAGCCATCTGGGCGGCCGCCGGAATTGTCAATAAGACGAGAATCAGGCGCATCAGCATCAGGTTACCGCGCCGCCAGTGCGGCCCGCGCGCGACGGCCGGATCGAGGCGCCATTGCACAAGCGATTTTGTTAGAAGCGCAAAGGGCACGTCCCGCGCCCCCAAGGTACGAGGAACACCGCGATGATTCGCGGCGCGGGCGGGCTCCGTTTTGCGCGTGTTTCTCAAAAGCGCAAAGGGCACGTCCCGCGCCCCCAAGGTACGAGGAACACCGCGATGATTCGCGGCGCGGGCGGGCTCCGTTTTGCGCGTGTTTCTCAAAAGCTCGCACAGGGCCCGCCGGCCCACCAGTACGGGAAGGAACTCGCGAGTCCACCGGCCGGCGAGGCTCCGTTGTGCGAGCGTGTTCCTTAGAAGTGCAGACGCAGCGTGTACTGCATCTCGCGGCCGTAGTTGACCTGCGAGGTGATGCCGCCAAATTGCGTGCTGGTTACGGTGAGATTCGGGTTCCCCGGCATGACGCTATTGGTTAGGTTATAACCTTCCAGCCGAAGCTCGAGCTTGAATCGTTCGGTGAGCGGGAAGTCCTTCGAGAGCGTGCTGTCGAGCTGCCAGAACCGCGGTCCGGTGAGGCCGTCATATTGAAACGGGTTCGTGCGAGGCGTGTAAGCTGTCGCCTGCTTGAATACGGAGGTATCGAACCATCGCTGCCAGGTGGGGTCCGCCAGCACCGGGTTGCCGGAGACATCCAACTGGCCGAAGCGCAGGAAGGAACCCGAGTTCCACATGAAAATGTGGCTGGTGGACCAGCCGCCCAGAACGGCGTTGAGCACTGGATGGATCTGTGATCCAAAGCGGCGCCCGCGGCCGAAAGGAAACTCGACGGTGGTTCCGATCGTCATGCGATGGCGCGGCATGGAGCCGGGAATCATGGTCAGTTTGTTGGCGTATGTGTCCGGATCATTGAAGAAGGCCCCGGTGCTCTCCTGGTTGTAGTTGTAACCCCAGACGACGCTGTAGCCTTGCGCGAATCGCCGCTGCACGCGAAGCTGGATGGCCTTATAGTGATTGTCGACGCCCGGCATGAAGGTTTGGGTAAGGGCCCCGTATTGCGGGTATGGCTTGAGCAGGGTAGACAAAGGAACCGTAGCCTGGCCGCGAAGCTGGCCCGGCATGAGGCTGGAGGGAAGCCCAAAGAACGGATTCGCCACCGGGGCGGAGAGCGCTGTCTTGTAGGTATAGCTCAACTGCGGATCCATCATGTTCAGGGATTGTCCGAACCCCGCATTTCCTCCCTGTCCTTCCGGGACCATGTTGTGGCCGAAGTTCATAAAGAAAGTGCCATCCAGCTTCATTCCCCAGGCAAGGTCGCGCTCGACCGTGAAATTGAACCGGTCATTCATGGGGATGTGCAGATCCTGGTTAGCCCAGTTTGTAGCTCCGGTGGAGCCGAGGTTCGTGTTGCGCCCATTTCCCCTGCCGATGGGGAGCACCAGCGGGTTTGTGGAAGGAAACGGATTGCTGAAGACGCCCTGCGGAATTCCCTGCACCGACACAGGCCCGTTCGAAGAAGCGGAGAAACCGTCCGTGGAGGGGAGAATCCACGAATAGCCCAAGACGCTCATGAGAGGAACCGCGTATCGCGCGTAGCCGACACGGATGGCGGTCTTATCATTGGCGCGTACCGCGATGCCCAGCCTCGGGAGAAAGCTGGTCCTGGGAGCATGGTACAGCCCCGGATTCTGGTCGTCCGTGTATATCCAGGCTCCGTTGTAGATGGGTTTGGGAGCGCCTTGTATCGTGGCTACCTGGGGCGGCATCACCGGCGGCTTACTCTGGAATTCCGGGATGGGATTGGTGAGGTCGAGATAGCGCGCCATGCGGCCTTGGCGTTCGGAAGGAGCCGTCTCATACTCCCACCGCAGGCCGAGATTGAGCGTTACCCGGCGGTTCAGTTTGAAGTCGTCCTGGAAGAAGAGTCCGTACTGGTCCTGCTTGGTGTAGCGCGGTGAAACATAGTTGGAGACCAGCGAATTGTCGATGGCGCCGAGCAGGAAGGTGGCCCAGGCGCTGCCCGTGTTCAGCGTGTCCGGCACGATGTAGGTGTTGGCCGTATAGTTCGCCGTGAAGGGGAACGTGCCGAGGTTCGGCAATTGCGAATACTCATAGCCGTGACGGTAGGCCATGCCGAATTTCATGTAATGGCGGCCCCGGTCGTGGCCCATGCTGCCTTGATAGGAATACTTGCGTGGACGGTAGCTCCACCAACTCGATTTTCCGAAAGTCGCTCCGCCGATATTCAGGTTCGGATAATAGACCGCGGGCATGTCCGCGGTGTAGGGCTTGTACCAGGGGTTGTTGGGCCAGTACTTGGCAAGCCCCTGCTCACCGAGTTTCGCCCAGGCGGAGTCGTACTCGTCCTCGGAGTAAACCACACCCATGCGGAAGTTGATCGTCGTGCGCGCGCTGAGCGTGTAGACGCTGTCGAAGGCGCCGTTGAGGGCATCCATCAGTCCGCCGTTGTCTGACGTCGTGGCGGGGCTGTTGCCGTAGTTATTGTTGTCAAGCCGAGTGCGGATCACGCTGTAGCGCGCGAAGACCTTCCATTTCGGCGTGATGTTCCAGTCCGTGCGATTGGAAAAGTTCCAGTAATCGAGGAACCATGCGTATCCGGTACGGTAGTTGTTGACGCCCGAGAGATCGTCGCCGGGGTTGTTGGGCTTCCAGATGTCATTGAGGAACAGCAGGGAGGTGGGATCCATCTGGGAACGCGGGATAAGGTTTCCGGCAAATGGCTGCCGGGTGGCGGTATTCGTAGCGGCGTTGGTTTGTGTCGTGGCGGGGTCGAAGATGGTGCGCAGGGCGCCGGCCTTGGTGAGAGTCCGGCTGAAGTCTCCCTGACGTTCGAGGTCAGTGGGGAGAGTGATGACTTTTGTGTACGGCTGGCGATTCTTCCACTTCTCAAAAGTGAAGAACGTGAACAGCTTGTCCTTCAAGATGGGACCGCCGATTGTCCCGCCGCCAACGTGATTGCGCACCACGTTTGGAGCGCGCGTGAAAGCGTTGGATACGGCATTCAACGATGGATTGCGGCCGAAGTAGTAAAGGCTGCCATGATACTCGTTCGTGCCTGCTTTCATGCCGACGTTCATGACGCCGCCCGCGGAAAAGCCCGATTCTGCGTCGACGGAGTTCTGCTGGACCGTGAACTCCTGCACCGCATCCATGGGCGGGGCGTACGAACCGCGCGAGCCAACACCGATGGGCGAGCCGTCGATCTGCACCTCGTTCCGGCCGCTGGTCTGGCCCCCGACATCCACTCCGGTGGAGGAAAGTTGATAGAACGGGTTACGCTTGGACATGTCGGAATAACGGTTGACCACCGCCGGATCCAGCATGGCGAGGGTGAAAGGGTTTCGGGCGAGCACCGGCAACTCTTTCAGCATGGTCCCATCGACGGTCTGCGACAGAGTCGTGGTATTGAACTGGAGTTCCACTGCCGCGGCGCTGACGGTGACCGTCTGGTTGACGTCGCCGACATTGAGAGTGGCGTTGATCGTAAGGTCGGAACGGACCAGCACCTGCACGTTCGCCTGCACATACTTGTTGAACCCGGCAAGCTCAGCGGTGAGGGTGTATGTGCCGGGCTCGACAAAGTCGAACAGATAACGGCCGAACTCATCGGTGGTGCGCACCGTCGATATTCGGGTATTGGCGTTTTGCAGAGTAACGGTAGCTTGCGTGATCGGCGCGTTTGATGTATCAGTTATAACTCCCTGAACGCGGCCGCGATAGTCTTGAGGCCAGGCGGCGAGGGCGAAACAGAGAAAGAGTAAGAAACTGGAAAGTATGCGAGACATGACGAACCTCCAATAGGATGTAGGGGATCTTATCATCCATCCTTGGGGGCGTCAACCAAGTCTGGTAAATCGATAATCATTCAGCACGCCGGCGGCGTCCTCGAAAACACGTGGAACCGTTCGCCCTGTGGGACGGCGCATGCAGCCGCCCACACCATGGAGGTTAGTCCCCCCCGGTCCTTCATCAGATCCACACGGTTTCTGCCGGCAGACCTTTGGCGCACAACTCACAAGTGTCGGCGTCGTTCGAGTAGTGCCCTTCCAGCCGGGCAAGGTAATAAAGCGGTAGGTCACCGAAATCCGGCGTTTTCGGCGTGGGCTGGTAGATGATGACAGCCATCCCTACCACTTCGCCGCCATTGGACTCGACCAGCGACTTGAGTTGTCCCAGTTTCTTCCCGGTACGGAAGATGTCGTCCACCAGCAAGACTTTCTCGCCAAGGGTCTGGACGAAATACTGGCGAAAGCGCAGCGGACCGCCCTCGCATTCGGCTTCGGCCCAATACACCTGCTTGGCGCGGAGAGCTTCGCAGATCCCATAGGCCACGGGCACACCACCGCCGCCGGGAGCAACAACGGAAAGTTCAGAAATCATTGCGCGCAACTCCGGGTTGGCGCGAACTTTCCGGCTCAACCCTACACTGAGCGTCTTCAGGTGCTCATAATGGCGCATGGCAAGCGCCACCTGAAGATACTCGTTGGCGTGCAATCCATTGGGATAGACAAAGTGGCCGTGACGCAGCGCGCCGGTCTGCCGGAGCAGGGATACGACGTCTTCTTGCGAAGGAATGAGGTCCATATACTTCTAGTGTGCTCCTTTCCCCAGCAGGACGTAGGGGATGGTACGCAGAAGAATCTTCCAGTCGAGAGCGAGCGACCAGTTGTCGATGTACTGCATATCCAGCTTCATCCAGGTGTCGAAATCGAGCCGGTCCCGGCCTTGAATGGCCCAAAGACAGGTAAGCCCCGGCCGCATCCGTAGCCTTCGGCGCTGCCAGCGCTTGTAGCGTTCCACCTCTTCCGGAACGGCGGGGCGAGGGCCCACCAGCGACATGTCACCCTTGAGGATGTTCCACAACTGCGGCCACTCGTCGATGGAGAACTTGCGCAGCCAGCGGCCGACCACGGTCATGCGCGGGTCGTTCGGGATCTTGAAGGCGATGTCCTTGGCGTTGAGATGGGCGAGGGCGGGTTTCATCTCCTCGGCGTTGTTCACCATCGAGCGGAATTTGTAGAACACGAAACGCCGCCCGTTGAGACCGCAGCGCACCTGCTGGAAGATCGCCGGACCGGAGGAAGTAATGCGGATAAGCAGGGCAATCACCGCCATGAACGGCAACAGGACCGCCAGCGCGGCGCCTGCCACCAGCACGTCGAAGATACGCTTCACCACCAACCGCACTTCGTCATGCGGCGCCGCCGCAAAGGTAAGGAGCGGCGTGTCGCCGTAGCGGTCGAGGTAGACCTCGCTGTTGACGTGCGGGAAGAAGTCCACCGCCACCCTGGTGCGCACGCCTTCCTCATCGCAGAGAAGAAAAACATCTTCGAGCGATGCCAACCGGTCGCTGTCCACCGCGAACAGAATCTCGTCGATGACCTGGGCCCGTAACAGATGTGTCAGTTGGGATAGCGGCCGCACCGGATAGGCGCCTTCCAATCGGATTGTCTCAGGCGGTTCTTCCTCCTCGGATAAAAATCCGGTGAGGCGGATCCCATAATCTGAGGATTTCTCGAGCATTCGTCCCAGGCGCAAAGCGCGCGGGCCAAGGCCCGCCACCATGACGAAATGCAGCGCGGCGAATTCCTTGCGGATCAGACCTACGAGTTTGCCGGCCTTCCAGCGGAACAACAACAGCAGCATCCAGTCGTAGGCAACGAACAGGGCAAGGAAGGGACGGCTGAGGTCCATGCGCAGCGAGAATTCGAACAGCACGACGGCGATGATGGCCAGTCCGCACTGGCGCGTGGTGTCTCGAATGATCACGCGCAGGTGCGCGGAATCAAGGCGCTCATACACACCCAGCCAGTAGCCGAGCACTACCCAAACCAGGAAGGCGAAGCTCAGCACCAGACCGTAGTTGGGCTGCGGGATCTCGAAGAATCGCGCGAAAGGGAGCAGGGTACGCGTCTGATAGGCGGCCTCGAAGGCGATGGCCGTCAACAGCACGTCCGAAAGGCTGAAGAGGATACGCGCTTTTCTGTGATGCCTGCCGTACATGGGCAACTACATATACATTCCACCGTTCACGTTCAGCACGTGTCCGGTGATATATCCCGCATCATCGCTTGCCAGGAACCTGACCGCCGCGGCCACCTCTTCCGGCGATCCCATGCGCTTCAACGGGATGGAGGAGAGAATACGCTCCTTCACTTCGGCGGAAAGCGCACCGGTCATGCCGGTTTCGATGAATCCGGGAGCGACGGCGTTGACGGTGACATTGCGGCTGGCCATCTCATGGGCGATGGATTTCGTCAGCCCGATGATGCCCGCTTTCGAGGCGATGTAATTGGCCTGGCCGACATTGCCGGTCTGCGCGACAACGCTGGCGATGTTGATGATGCGGCCCCAGCGTTCGCGCATCATGAAGGGGAGCACCTGCTGGATGCAGACAAAGGCGGCAGTCATGTTGACCTGAAGGACATGTTCGAAGTCGGCGCGCTTCATGCGCAGGGCCAGCGTATCCTTGGTAATGGCCGCGTTGTTGACGAGAATGGTGATGGGACCTGCCTTGGAGGCAGCCTCGGCGATGGTAGCGGGGATGCTATCGAGCGAAGTCAGGTCGAGGACGGAGATGTACGCCTCGCCCCCCTTCTCGCGGATAGCCGCCGCAACTTCCTCGAGTTTCGCCGTATCGCGGGCGGCGAGAATCACGCGGTTCCCCGCAGCCGCCAACGCCAGAGCGCACGCACGCCCGATGCCGCGGCTTGCGCCGGTGACCAATGCTGTCCGTTGTGCCATGAAATGAGTACCGACTTTCCATCATAGTAAAAGGAAGACCAATCCTCTTGAACCTATGGCTTATACCGACCTGCGAGAATTTATACGCGCCCTCGAATCGAAGGGCGAGTTGAAACGCGTTTCCTGCGAAGTGGATCCTTACCTGGAGATCACCGAATTCGCGGACCGCGCCGTGAAGAAAGGCGGGCCGGCTCTGCTGTTTGAAAAGCCAAAGGGCTCATCTGTTCCGGTGCTCATCAACGCATTTGCCAGCGCGCGCCGCATGGAGATTGCGCTGGGAGTGTCTTCGGTGGACGAGATCGCCGGCCGCATAGCCGAGTATCTCGAGATGCGCATGCCGGAAGGACTGTTGGGAAAACTGAAGATGCTGCCGAAACTCGCCGAGATGGGCGCGTTTTTCCCCAAGGTGGTTTCCGGCGGGCCATGCAAGGAAGTCATCCGCAAGGATCGTTTTTCCCTCAAAGAGTTCCCGGTGCTCCATTGCTGGCCGCGGGACGGCGGCCCGTTCATTACTCTGCCGATGGTGTTTTCCCACAACCCGGACACGGGAAAGCGCAACTGCGGCATGTACCGCCTGCAGGTCTATGACGATCGGACCACGGGCATGCACTGGCAGACGCACAAGCAAGGCGCCGAGCATTACCGCCGCCTTCTGAAGGAAGGCAAGCAAACAAAGATGCCGGTTTCGGTGGCGATTGGGTGCGACCCCGCCGCCATGTACTCGGCAATTCTTCCGCTGCCGCCCGACCTCGACGAGATGATGATTGCCGGATTTCTGCGTTCGAAGCCGGTGGAAATGGTCAAGTGTGAAACCAATGACATCCTGGTGCCGGCGCAGGCGGAAATCGTCCTGGAGGGCCATGTCGTTCTCGGGGAACTGAGGACCGAAGGTCCTTTCGGCGACCACACGGGCTTCTATTCGCTCGAAGACGAATACCCCGTCTTTCATATCGATTGCATCACCCACCGCAAGAACCCCATTTACGCCGCCACTATTGTGGGACCGCCGCCGATGGAGGATTTCTACATGGGCAAGGCCATCGAACGGATCTTCCTCCCGCTCATGCGTCTGCAATTGCCCGAAGTGCGCGATATCTGTATGCCCGCCGAGGGAGTCTTCCACAACCTGATTCTGGTGTCCATTCGCAAGTCCTACCCCGGACATGCGCGCAAAGTGATGCACGCCATCTGGGGTCTGGGACAGGCCATGTTCAGCAAGGTGATCGTCGTGGTGGACGAAGATGTGAACGTGCAGGACGTGGGGGAAACGGCGTGGAAGGCGTTGAATAACATCGACCCCGAGCGCGACATCCAGTTCGTGATGGGGCCGGTCGACTCGTTGGACCACGCCAGCCGCCTGCCCAACTACGGTTCAAAGATGGGCATTGACGCCACGCGCAAGTGGAAGGAAGAGGGTTTCCACCGGCCATGGCCGGATGTGATCACCATGAGCGCCGAAGTGCAGCGCAAGGTGGACACCTTGTGGAAGAAGGCCGGCCTCTCCTAACCGGACAAATTGTCTCCTTCCTCCGGACAATCCGCATCTCCGAACTGGACACTTTGTCCGGTTGCCTCGGGTGAGCTTCGATAACCGGTTTAGAATCAGTGGACCTCGATTGGCTCCTACATTGCACTTGTTAACGCGCAAATGCAATTCGTCAAAGGAGTCTTGCGGCAATGAACAAAGCGTCCAACTTATCCACTTTCTCCCCGGTAAGAATGGAGACAAAGGACTTGATCGCACTGGCGGTCGCGTTGGCCAGCGCCCGAGGAAACATGCGACAAACATCGGAAAGCTCGAAACCAAAGCACCTGCTAGCGATGGTAGCGGCGCAGTCCGACACGGCTACTTGGGGCGGATAGCCGCTGGGGAAGATCTGACGGAGGCCAATTCATGAAGAATCTGCTGAGCGCACTTACGCTATTTCTACTCGCGGGAACAGCGTTCGCCGATCCCAAGATTTCGCGCGATCTCGATGGCCGGAACTCCAATCAATTGGTCGACGTAATCATCCAATTCAAAGTCCCGCCGTCGAACAACGACTTGCAGCAAGTGAGCCCGTTCGGCCAAACGAGGCGTCAGTTCCGGAGCATGAAGGCCATCCACGTCCGCATGCCGGAAAGGTTCGTTCAAATCTTCAAGCTGCTTCCGAACGTCGCTTACATCTCCCCGAGCCGCCCGATGAAAGGCTCGCTCGACGTCACCATCGGAACGGTGGCCGCCAACCTCGCTTGGTCTTCCAACTGGACCGGGGCAGACGTAGGAGTGGCGGTGATTGACAGCGGCATCGCGCTGAAGGACGACTTTAAGAACGCCAGCGGCGCCTCCCGGGTGGTCTACAGTGAGAGCTTCGTCGACGGGCAGACTGCCACGGACGCCTACGGGCATGGAACCCATGTCGCCGGAATCATCGGCTCCGCTGGAATCTCCTCGACCGGAGCCTTGTTCACACATACATTCAAAGGCGTTGCTCCGGGCGTCAACCTCATCAACCTCAGAGTGTTAGATCAGAACGGCGCGGGCGGCGAAGCGGATGTGATCGCCGCCATTCAACGAGCGATCGACCTGAAGAGCACTTATAACATTCGCGTCATCAATCTCTCGCTGGGACGTCCGGTGTACGAAAGCTACACGCTGGATCCTCTCTGCCAGGCTGTGGAGGCCGCATGGAAGGCCGGAATCGTGGTAGTGGTCGCCGCCGGCAACTACGGTCGCGACAACAGCCGCTGGACGAAAGGATATGGAACTATTGCCTCTCCCGGCAACGATCCTTATGTCATTACCGTAGGCGCCATGAATGCGAAGGGGACAGTGCTGCGCGCCGATGATTCGCTTGCCAGCTACAGTTCCAAGGGACCCACCGCCGTCGACCACTTTGCGAAACCGGACATCGTGGCTCCCGGCAACAACGTCGTCTCCGTGATGGCGCCCAACAACACGCTGGCCACGACGTATTGGAGGACTCTGGTCAACAACTCGTTCTACATCGTGGGCGGGAGTGGAAAGTCTTCAAGCTATCTGAAACTCAGCGGGACCAGCATGGCAACCCCCGTGGTAAGCGGCGCGGCGGCGCTCCTGCTCCAGAAGGATCCGGCCCTGACCCCCGATCAAGTGAAGGCTCGGCTGATGAAGACCGCCGTCAAGGCCCTCAACCTGTATACGCAGGGAGTCGACGCCTACACGTCCGAAGTCTTCACCAACCAGGCAGACATCTTCACTGTTGGGGCAGGATATCTTGACATCCCCTCCGCGCTTGCAAACACCGATAAGGTTTCCTTGCCCGCTCTGTCGCCAGCTGTCTCCTACAACCCGGTGTCCAGGAAAGTGACCTTGCTCCGCAACTCCTCGGTGGTCTGGGGTGACTCAGTGGTTTGGGGTGACTCCGTGGTTTGGGGAGGCTTCGTGTTCAATGGCGTCCTCAACGGCAACTCCGTGGTTTGGGGCGACTCAGTGGTTTGGGGCGACTCGCTATCCACGGGCTTCAGCGTGGTGTGGGGCGATGCAGCCACCCTGGCAACGTCTATACAAGCCTTGGCCGCGGACGACGGGGACCAGTAGCCTGATCCCACATCGATAGGGCGAAATACTTCCATGCCCAGGAACGCCAAGATTTACATTGCCTGCGTCATCACACTCGGCCTAGGGTTACTGGCCCTCTCTCTAGCCGCGGGATGGGAAACACGAGACGCTGTGCGATACACCGCCTACTTAGGGCTCGCCTTGATCGCATCTACCTGGAAGGTGAAACTGCCCGGAATGCAGGGAACGATGTCTGTGAACTTCCTCTTCATCCTCATTGGGGTAGCGGAACTCAGCATAGGGGAGACGTTAGTCTTGGCATCGCTCGCGACTATCGTCCAATGCCAGTGGAGGACCAAGAAGCGTCCTACACTTGTTCAGGTCCTGTTCAACTTGGGAGCCATATCCCTGAGCGTCTACGCGAGTTACCGGGTCACGCATCTCTTTTCCGCGACGCCGGAAGCGCCTGTCTATCTGGCAATCGCCGCCGCCGTGTTCTTCACCATCAATACGGGGCTCGTGTCCCAGGTGCTGGCGTTACTGGACGGTAAACGGTTGTTTGACGTCTGGAGAAACTGCCACCTCTGGACTTTTCCTTATTACCTTGCCGGCGCAGCGATCACCGCGCTGATGTGTACTGCCAACCGGACCATAGGCTGGAAGCAGTCGCTGTTGCCGCTCGCGCTCATGTATCTGCTCTACACTCACTACCGAATCTACCTGAGCGAACGTTTGGCGCTGCTCACGAACGGCAGCGGCGCGTCAGGCCTTAGCAACGCTATCGGATCTCTGGCCGCCCGCGTTGCGGAGACAAGACCGGAAAATAGCGCTCCAAAGCCGGCTACTTCCTGACTGTTCGATTCCTCCTCCGGCACACCGAACATAGGCGCAGCCACTACCGTGGTTGCGCCTTATTCGTTTAGGGCACGGGAAGCGCCAAGCGATGCGCTTATCGCGGGAGAAGGATGCTCCGGCGCGCGCAGCGTAGAGAGCAGTTCGCGGGTATAGACGTGCTGAGGAGTGCGGCGAATGCCGGCGACTGACCCTCGTTCCACAATCCTCCCCTCGTGCAGCACCGCCAGACTGTGGCAAAGCGAGACCAGCGCATGGAGATTGTGCGAGACGAAGAGAATCGCGGTCCCCCATTCGCGGTTGGCATTGCGCAAGACCTCGAGCACTTCGCGCTCGGTCAGCGGATCGAGCGCGCTGGTGATTTCATCGGCCACAAGCAGAGCGGGCTTGTGCAGCATCGCCATGGCGATCAGGACGCGTTGCGCCTGCCCGACGCTTATTTCGTCCGGCCGCCGCCGCAGGAAGTCCGGCGTCGCGGGGAGACGAAAGCTTTCGAGTAATCGCGCTACATCCTCCCGCTTCTCGCGCCAGCAGACTCGGGAGTGCGCTTCCCAGACGAGTTGAAACTGCCGGTCGAGCGTCAGCGCCGGGTTGAGCGCGGCCTGGGCGCTTTGCAGTACCAGCGCCATCTCGCAACCGCGCACGCGCCGCATCTCCTTTTCGGAGATCGTCAACAGATCCCGTCCTCGCAGGCGCAGTTCTCCGCTGACGGTTCCTCCGCGCAGATGGAGCAGCCGCATCAGAGCCAGCGCAAGAGAGCTCTTCCCGGACCCGCTCATGCCCGCCAGCCCCACCATTTCTCCGTCTTCCACCTGAAAGGCCAGGTCAGACAGTACAGCCTGCTTGCCGTAGCGAACCGTAATCCTGGCTTCGAGCAGGGAATGATTCATTGCTTGCCTGCGACTGGCCGTTCCAGATAGAGACGCTCGGCATTCCACAGAAGGCGGGGCTTGAGGGAACTGGGCTCCATTCCACGAACGTTCGAGCCAACGGCCATCAACGCATAGGGGTGCACGAGGTAAATCACCGGAGCCTGCTCGTAGACGATCTCCTGGAGCCGGTCGACAGCCTTTTTCCGGACTTGCGGATCGTAGCTTGCGGCCTGTTCTTTCATTAAACGGTCGATATCGGCCTCCCATGGGGTTGCCGGCGTCGCCTGCCGGGGATTCCAGGGATGATGAGACGACGAACTGAGCCAGACGTTCATCTGGTCGTTCGGATCAAGATCAACTCCGGAGAGACTGAGCAGGCATGCCTCGTAATCGTGCGTATGATTGAGCCGCTCGATGAGGGCGGGAAAGTCGAGAGCCGTGACGTTGACCTTCACTCCGAGTTTCGACAGGTCTTCCTGAAGAAGGGCTGCTACGCGTGCGCGGTTGCGGTTGCCGGAGTTGGTGATGAGGGAGAACTCGACGATATGCCCGCCGCCATCCAGAAGACGGCCATCCTGCCAGCGGAAGCCCGCCGCGGAAAGCCTCTTTCGCGCCGCTTCGGCGTCCTGCTTTGGCGGAGCCAGCTTCGAGTTGTACCAGAACTTTGCTGCCGGCGAGAACGGTCCGGCAGCCTCCACGGCCAAACCCCGAAAGACCAGCCGCGCGATGTCCTTCCGCGAGATGGCTTCCGAGATGGCGCGCCGGAAGGCCTGCGAGCGGAACCAGGCTTTGCGGTATTCGGCGATGGGCGCGGCGGGGCTCTGATTGAACCACAGCATCTCGGATTCGAGTGATGCTCCGGCATCCACCGCCTCACCCGGCGCCTGCCGCCGGAGGCGGTCGAAGCTGTCGGCGTCGAGGTTGCTGATCAACTGCAATTCCCCCCGCCGGAATCGCGCCAGTTCGATATCACGGTTCAATTGGATCTCGAAGACGATGGCGTCGAGATAGGGAAGCCGCGCGCCGGCCGAGTCCACCTTCCAATAATTCGGGTTCCGCTCGAGGCGCAGCGACACTCCGCGCTGATATTGCGCCATGCGGAATGGGCCGAGCACGGCCTTCTCCTTCAAGGCGGATCGCGAGGACAACAGCGGCACTTCGTCAAACAACTGCTCGAGCGCCGAAACCGGAGTTGCGAATTCGAGGGAGATCTCGAGCGGGTTGGGGCGCTCGAAGCGTTGAATCTTCGCAGCAGTCCGGAAGACCTCCCCCGCGGGCGAAGCGAGTCCGGGATCGGCCAACCGCTCGAGCGTGTACTCGACATCGGCAGCATCGAAGGGAGTTCCGTCGGAGAACCGGACATTCGGACGCAAGTGGAAGGTGATTCGTCTGCCTGCATTTCCCACTTTCCAGCCTGAGGCCAGTTCCGGTTCGAGTTGCTGCGTACGGCGGTTGAGACGCAGGAGGACTCCGGAGGTGAGGTAGCGCACGACCTCGGAAGGCTCATCGGTGACCATGAGGGGATCGAGCGATTTCGGCTCGCCGCGAAGACACAGGCGAAGTTCGCCTCCACGCTGTGCGGCGCCAAGCAGCGCCACCCAAAGGACCGGCATCAGGAAGCGGAAGTTTTTCATGCGGTCCTCCGTGAGCGCTCGAACAACTCATGCATGGCTAGCAGGCTCAGCAGAACCACCACGGCGGGAGCAATGAGCCATGGAGCCTCAGCCACGGCGCCGGGACTTGTCAGCTCAGCGAGAAGGTTCCCCCACGACGGGAGCGGTTCGGAAACTCCCAGCCCAAGCATTCCCAAATTGGCCTCTCCGAGCAGAAACGCCGGCAGCGCCAGCAGGAATTGCGCCTCGAGCACGGGCGTCAGATTCGGCAGCAGGTGCAAAGCGAGCAGGCGCAGCGGTGAGATGCCGGCGGCATGGGCCTGCAGGGCAAAGGGAGAAGCAAGCCGCGCCAGAGCCGAGGCGCGCACGAGCCTGGCAGCCCCGGCCCACCCGAGCAGGCCGAGCAGTAGAAACGTGATGGCAACAGATTCCCAGGGAGGAGTGTTCAGAGGTAACAAGGCGCGCACCGTGAGCAGCAGAAACAACCATGGGATGGAGAGAAACAGGTCGGTGAGCGACATGAGCAGGCGGTCGGCATAGCCGCCGCAGTAGGCGGCGGTTACCCCGACCGCCGCCGCAATCAGCGTGGCCAGCAGCGCCGCCGCGCCGGCCAGAAGAAGCGACACGCGAGTCCCATACAGCAGCCGGCTCCAGAGGTCTCTGCCAAGATCATCCGAACCCAGCCAGTGGGCAGGTCCGGGAGATTGCCGCGCCTCTTCCCTGTTTTGTTGTTTATACGGCAGCGGGGAGATCCAATCCGCGCCGATCGCCGTGACCAACAGCAGGATGAGCAAGGCAGCAGCGGCGGCGGACCGGACTCTCATCTTGTCCTCCCGCCGGCACACATGCCGGACAGCATGTTGGCGAAAACCGTGATGCCGGTCATGAGGAGAGTGAGTGGCGCCAGCAGCGCCAGGTCACGGCCGAGCGTAGCCTTCCACGCCAGTTGGCCAAGGCCGGGCGAATCACAAATCGCCTCCGCGGGAATTACAGCGCCCAGGGCCATGCGGATCGAGACTGCCGCCAGAGCGGCCAGTTCAGGCAGAGCCGGCCGAATCAGTGCGTGCTGGAAAACTCCCCTCCCGGAGAGGCCATGCGCGCGGGCATGCAGGACGTGCAACTGGCTCTCCATCGAGCGTAGGATGTTCCGGGCGAAGAGATACAGCCTGGGGAACAGCGCCAGAGCGATGGCTGCCGGTACGGGAGCGCCCGCCAGAAAAGCGGCTACGGAGACCAACGCCGCGGGGACGGCTAATAGAACTGCCGCGAGCAAGTCCGGCAGGAGGCGGGCGCAAGGCGCAAGCCAGAAAACCAGCGACACTCCGATGGCCGCGCCGGTCCACGCTATCGCGAAGCCACTCGACACGGACTGAAGTGTGACCGGGCCGCGCTCGGCGATGAGGCTGCCTACAGGCGCCTGGAGCGTCGTCGAGTATCCAAAATCTCCGTGAAGCATTTTCCGCAGGACCGTGACGGGGCTGCGGTCGCGGTCCGCGGTGAGCCGCGCCAGTGTCGCGTCGCTGAGGGTTGGATCAGCTTCGCGCTCATCAATGCCATAACCAGGAGCAAGCCACACCAGCAGGCTCGCCAACAATACGCCCGCCGCGACGGTGGCGGACCCTCCGGCAATGCCGTGCAATGCTCTGCTGACACGGGAGTTCAATGTCATCCTCCATGGACCCTCGGCAGCGGGGCGGGATTCAGCGTCTGCATCAAATGGATCAGTTCCTCCTGTACTCCGGCCTTCCGGACCTGCTTATCCATGTACATGCGGCGGTCCGCTTCCTCGAGCAATTGTTCAGGCTCTTTCCCGTGAATGGGATATTGCGAGATGCCTACGCTCATAGAGACGTCCTGAATCCCCATCCCTAAAACCGTTTCTTCGACCGCGGCGCGCAAACGTTCGGTGAAGCCTTCGGCCTCCTGCGCGGCGACGTCAGGCAGCACCACCACAAACTCGTCTCCTCCCATACGCGCCGCGTAATCAGTGGCCCGGCAGTTTCGCTGGAGAGTGGCCGCCACGGCCTGCAGCAGCCTGTTACCGGCCAGATGGCCGTGGTTGTCGTTGACCGCTTTGAAGCCATCGAGGTCGCATACCAGGATCGACATTGCTCGTTTTTGCCCCTTGAAGTCCTCGAGAGTGTGCTGGAGATGGAGGAACAGGCTGCGGGCGTTGGGTAATCCGGTGAGAAAATCCGTCGTGGCATCACCTTCGGCGCGCTGAAGCCGGAGGTAGATTTCGATGGATTGAGCCAGTTTCGAGGTGATTGCCTGCAGAATGCGCAGGTGGTCTTTCGAGAAGGCATCCCTTTGCGCGCTGTACAGGCCCAGGGATCCCACCACCCCGGAAGCCGTTTGCAGCGGCACGGCCAGCGCGGATCGCATCAGTGTGAACTTCGTCCTGTCGTTCAGGTAGCCCGGCTCCACCGAGGGATTCCCGTTCAGAATAGGGGACTTGTTATCCACCACCCAACCCGAGAGTCCCTGCCCCATGGGGATTCGAAGTGAGGAGAAAAGACGGGATTCGTCTCCGATCGCAAATTCGCACACCACCTCTCTCTCCTTGCGGATGAAGACGGCGAAGCTATCATGCGGCACAAGCCGCTTCAGACGCATCGCCATCACGGAGAGCGTCTCATGCAGGCTGAGCGAGTTCACCAGATCCTGCGCCACCTCGTAGAGCGTCTGCGCTTCCTGCCGCGCCTCCGCGATGCGGTCCAGGAACTCTACCGGCTTCTCTTTTTCCACGATCTGCGGCAGCGGGCGGGATAGTTCAAAGCCGGAAGCAGGTTCGACACCCCGCTCCACTTTCACGTCCGTGCTCAGCCGGAACCAGTCCAACTGCTGCACGCGCGCCTTCGGCTCCCACTCGTGATAGTGCCGGGCGAGGATATCCACCACCTGCGGATCGAAGCTTCTTCCGCTCTCCCGCCTGACCACCTCCATTGCCTCATCGAGCGGCAGGGCGCGGCGGTACTGGCGGTCGCTTGCCAGCGCATCCAGGCAATCGACAGTGCTCAGAATCCGCGCTCCCATGGGGATCTCTTCGCCTTTCAGCCCGTCCGGATATCCCGTGCCATTCCACTTTTCGTGATGGCTGCGAACAATGGGAGCAACCGGGTAGGGAAATTGCACCCGTTCCAGAATCTCCGCTCCCACAATCGGGTGGATCTTCATCTTTTCGAACTCTTCCGGCGTGAGTTTGCCCGGTTTGGAGATGATGTGCTCCGGAACAGCAAGTTTGCCGATGTCGTGCAGCAGGCTGGCGGCAACCAGCGCCTGTTTCGTGTTCTCTTCAAGACCAAGCTCGCGCGCGATCTCCAGGCAATAGATCTGCACCCGCCGCAGGTGATCGTGCGTGGTCTGGTCTTTCGCCTCGATGGCCAGCGCCAGCGCCTCAATGGTGCGCAGATGCAGGGATGCCATTTCTTCCGCATGCTTGCGCTGTGTTTCCACCTGTTCCTTTTCCGTTTCCAGGCGGGACATGTAGAGGCTGTAGGAACGGTAGATGAAATAGATGATGGGAAGAATCACGAGCGTGGTCTGCCAGCCCAGCAGGTAATTCATCAGGCGGAGCGACTCGGCGCAGGCGGCGCCCACAAGGTAGTAGGGGAACGACCAGAAGTAGCAGGTGCGCCAGATTCCGGCAATGGAACGCTTCTCGGAAAGCCCGATGACGATGGCAATCGACCCCGTGTTCACGAGAAAGTAGACCACCGCGGCCAGACACAGCTTGATTGGCTCCTGCATCCGGATGGTCTCCAGAACCTGCCAGTAAAACATTGCGTGCGCGCAGACAATGGCGCAGGCGCCGCTCGTTACATTGAAGAGAATCTTCGAAATGTTCGTCTTCGTCTTGGTTCTCCAGGTGCACTGAAAGAAGACGGAGACGATGCCCACAATCAGGGTTTCCCCGAGGCCGAGATCGATAATTCCCAGCAGGACGTATACAAAGTTCGCCGAAATAGTGCCGTGCATTCCGGGGAGCGCCACCTTCCACACGGAAGTGAGCAGCGCCATCACCGCATAGACAAGGAATTGCAGCGGATCCGGGAGCATCCAGTTCGCAAGGCCATAGGAGACTGACAGGCACCCGCACAGCGCGACAATTACGATGAAGACGCGGGCGGGCGCCGGCAGGGTCTTCACTTTTTTGGCTGGCCCTTGGTCCATTGCTTAGATGAAAACGTTCCTATTGGAATAATCGGAACGAACTGGCCGATTGAGAACCGAGCATTCCTCTTAGGAGGATTAAGAGAATGCGCCGAGAGGAACGTGGGCTGCATTACTTTCGATCCAGTACTTCGCGTGGCAGCGCCAACCAATCACGCGACCCAATACCCCTCCACCCATGGTTGGACCAGCCGGCGCCGGCACGTTCTAGTACCTCGCGCTTAGAACCTGCTACGAACAGACCTGGGACTCGCTTAAGTGTTATTCCTCTAACGCCTCCCCTTCCCCATACCCTAAGCTCGAAAGTGACACGAGTCGACCCATCATGAGGCCGGACCAGCACGAGTTTCTCGGAATGAAAGCCGTGTTCTGCAGCGATGCCATGCGGAACGTGCTGGCAAGGCTACACCGTTTCGCGCAATCGAACGCCACCGTCCTCATTGAAGGAGAGAGCGGAACGGGCAAGGAGATTCTCGCCCGCGCAGTCCACCACTTTTCCTTGCGTCGCCTGCAACCCTGGGTCGACGTCAGTTGTGCGGCCCTGCCCGAACACCTTGTCGAGAGCGAACTGTTCGGGTATGAAAAAGGAGCCTTCAGTGGAGCCCATACCCGCAAGGAGGGGCTCTTCGAACTCGCCAACGGGGGAACGCTGTTCCTGGATGAGATTGGCGAACTGGACACGCGCATGCAGGTGAAGCTGCTGCGCATTCTGGATTGCGGCTCCTATTACCGCTTGGGAGGCACCTGCAAGGTGGAGGCGAACGTGCGCGTGGTGGCCGCCACCAATCGGGATCTGGAAAAGTCCGTGTCCGCCGGTGAATTCCGCAAAGATCTCTATCACCGTCTGGCGCAGTTACGAATTTCAGTGCCGCCGCTGCGGGAACGGAAAGAGGACATTCTTCCACTGGCAGGTTTCTTTCTGGGGCAGTACAGCGCGAAATCGGGCTTTTCCTTTGAAGCGGAGCGCTGCCTGGAGGCGTACAACTGGCCTGGGAACGTGCGGGAACTGCGGAACGTGGTGATGAGCAGCGCGGTCATCTCCGAGGGTCACGTTGTCCAGGCTTCCGACCTGCCGGCGGCCATTCATAGCGCTGGGGAGTGTGAAAGGCCGCAGGCACAGTATGACGGCATGGCCAGTGACCTTTGCAATCTTTCCGCCTATACCGCCGGAGCTATCGAATCAAGCGAGCGGCAACTCATCCTCAAGGTTCTCGGCGAAACGCAAGGACACCAGGAAAAAGCCGCGCGCATCCTTGGCATCTCCGCGCGAACATTGAGCCGCCGCCTGAAGTCCTATCAACTGAGCGAGAAAGCGTCCTGAGATACCATGACGGTCATGGCTTCCAATCGCCGTAAAGAAGAGAGGGTGGCGGCGACAGGTTCGGTATTGCTTCGCCGCTCCGGGTTGCTTCGTATGGAGGTGGTGGGCGAGCTACGGGATGAGTCCGCGAACGGGTTCCGGGCGGCCTACACCGAAGGCATGCTCTCCTCGGGTGACGAAGTCGAATTCGTGGCCCCTCACCGCAGCGGCAGCGCGGTGGTTGTCTGGTCGCGCGTTTTCGGGCATCAAAAGGAAGCCGGGTTTCTCATCCGGCGCTTGCGCGAGGGAGATGGAGCAGGCTCCTGAACATAGGAATCCGGGAAAGCCTCCTTCATCCCGGCCGCAATCGCGACGGCATCCGCGATTTGGATCAGAGGCCCTTTCCCGATTCCCGGACACGTTCGCACCGTTCTGTGCCAGGCTTGGCGTGTCTCGACAATCTCCGGCCAGAAGGGATACAGGCGGCATTGCGTCGGTTTGGCCGGGTGGATAGCGCAGCCATTCGGACCGAGAAACGGACAGCGGAGTCCGCTTAACGTGCCGGCGCCGGTAGTGTAGGTAGAGACAAAAACTTCGGAAGGTATTCCGAGGAAAGCCGAGGCGCGCCGGATGTCTTCGGATGTGAGCCGCACTTCTCCCTCAGTCTCACAACACGCCGTGCAGCCGGGCTGGCATTCGAAGCGGAACTGATGCATCGGCGTCAGGCGGGAATTTTCAGCAGCCGCGTGCCGTTTTCCCAGGTGATCTTGCGAAACAGGCTTGGCGAGGTGATCTGCTTCAGAGCGGTGAGCGTCTCGCGCGCGACGCATTTCCCTTTGATGAGCGGTTGCTGGGAACGCTGCCCGGCGCCGTGCCCGTCACGGCAACTGCAATCGCTGCCGAACATCAGCTTGTCCTGATGCCGGGCGGCAAATCCCGCATAGAATTCCGGATCGCGGCCGATGGCGTTGCGGCCCGAGTTCGCCGAAAGGTCTCCGTAAAGATTGGGGAAATCGGACAACATGCGGTCCGTGAGACCGCCGGGCCTTATCTTTCCCGTGGGGTAGGGAACATCAGCGGGCACGTCCGCGCTGATATGCGACCAGAATGCATCCCCGTGGCCGATGAAAATTGTCTTCGGGTGGGCCTTGAGCATGGCGGGCAGATGATCGAAGGGAGTGTTGAATACCCCTTCACCAGCGAACTGCGGCACTTCCTGGAAGTGAATCAGCACCGGAATACGCGCCTCCGCCGCCAGATCATAGAGACGCCGCATTTCCGGACCATCCACGGCAACGTGGAACTTTATCTCCCCAAATCCGAGGGAACCGGCCTTGGCGGACTGCTTCAACTGCGCGAAAGATTCGGGCTTGGTGATGTCCGCGCTCGAAAACCGGACAAACCGGCCGGGATGCCGCTGGACCGCCGCCTTCGCCTGCTCTTCCGCCGCGATTCTGGTCAGCAGCACCGCCTTCGTGACGCCGCACCCGTCCAGATGCTCGATGTTGGCGCCGGGATCGGGGCGAAAGTGGAAGTGGATATCAAGTACGGGCGAACCCCAGGGCGAGGGGGGCGCCGCGGCGGACGCGGCGCCGGCAAGCGCGGTTTCGAGAAACAGCCTTCGGTGCATCATGGGTGGGGCTTGCCCCGGACCGGTTCTTCCGTCCGGCGCCCTATGGAAACAAGCCCATTCAGATTCGTGCTCTGCCATAGATCAGCTACGTCCGGCAATGCTGGCTCTGCGCCGGAGCCTTGTAGCGAACCGCCAGGTGCGGCGTCTCCATCCGCTTCTGCCCGTCGTGCTTCGAGGTCAGGCAGGCTTCCAGAATGCCGCTGACAATCAGCGTCCGGTCCACCGGGTAGGGCGCGCGCCCCGTGGAGAACATCTCCTCCACTTTGGCCATCAGGCACGCGGAATAGGTGACGTTCGGCACGGGTGTGAGCAGGAATTGGTTCGATTGGATTCCCAACCCCTTCACGCGCGCGGCGAAATTGAAATCAGCCACGGCGCCGTTGAGCATCAGCAGCGTCGTCTTCAAGCCGTCGTTGTGCTCAATAAAATACGCGGCGGGATTCTTCACCAGCTTCGGAAGTTCTCCGTTGCCCACCAGGTCTTGTGTCCGCCCATCTTTCACCGTGAGACCTTGCGGCGTGTCGCTGCGCGAGAGTGCGGCCGTCAGCAAACGCTTTGACCAGCGGCCTTCGTCCCCCGCCTTCCAAACTGCGTCGCCCTCGATCATCTGGACAGCCTTGACGCCCGTTTCCCCTCCCTTGCGGCGTTCAATCATGCACTGCATGGCCTCGAGGGCGTGGAAATCCATTGGATCGCTGCCGCCTTCGCCCACCATGAGCGCATCTTCAATCTCGCAGCCAAGCGGCAGTTCGATATCCGGAAGACGCCACGTAACCGGGAGTGAGGAACCCGCCAGCATGGGGAACTTCATTTTTCGCGACTGGTCCACCATCCACTTCGCTTTTTCAAAGCTGTAGGAAAGGTGTTTGTCGTTATAAACCGGAACAGCCCGGCCGTCCTTCTCGAATACATCGACGCACTGCTTGAAGAATTCGTAGCGCGGATAGAGTATCTGGCCTTTTTCGTTGCGCGGATAGTTGCCGTGTTCTCCAATGATGAGCACGGCGTCGACGGCAAGTTTGCCGCCCCCGCAGCGCAGAGTTTCCGCAATAGTGGGGTACACCTGGAAGCCAAACTCCTTGGCGCGCGCCTCGCTTTGATCGCCTTCCGGTTTCTGATCCACATAAAGGGAAACCACTTTCATGTCGGGCCGGTGCCACTTGCCCTTGTGCGGATACCCCACCAGGAACCGGTCCCCCATGTGTTGGGCGTGAGAAAGATATCGGTAAATCGTTGTGATGATGGCTATGCGCTGCATTTACGTTCTCCAGAATGTGGACTCTTTGGTGGGCTGATAGCGGATGGCAAGATGCGGCGTATCATAGCGCTTCTCCCCGCGGTAGAGACTTTCCACGCCGGCCGCGGTGAGTCCGGTGGTGAGCAGCGTGCGTTCTATGGGATACGTAGGTTTGCCGGTCAGGTACATCTTCTCCGCGTTGTTGACGAGGGGGCTGAAAAAATTAGCGAGGGTGGTGCGCCCGTCAGGCATGGGAAGGTACATCTGCGTCGAGAAGATTTCGCTCGTTCCTTCCAGGCGCGCCGAAAAGTTGAAATCACGCACCAGACCGTTCATCAGGAGCATGGTGCACATGAGCCCGTCGGCGTGGCGATAGCGGTAGGCAACCGGTTTGCGTACGATGCGCTGCATGTCCTCGACTGTTGGAAAAATGTCGTTGAATCCCTCGCGCGCCGGAGTCAGCGTATGGCTGCGGCAAAGCGCGGCTTCCACCAGGTCGGCGGGCCAGACACCATCTTTGTATGCCTTCCAGAAATTGTCGTCGCGATAGGCCTCCAGCCATTCGACGCCCACTTCGCCCCCTTTGCGCCGCTCCACCATGCACTGGATGGTTTCAAGACCGTGGAAATCGTAGCTGTCCACGCCGCCGTAGCAAATGCACATCGCCTCCTTGATGCGGGAACCAAGCGGCATCTCGAGTGACGGCGTGCGCCAGGTGACAGGGAGGCTCGATCCGGCCATGTAGGCAAACTTCATCTTGCGCGAAGTGTCGTACATCTCCTTGGCCCAGTCCCAATTCCAGGAAAGATGCTTATCGTTGAACATCGGAACAGAGCGTCCGCTCGACTCGAAAACCTTCACCACCTGTTGGAAGAATTCGTAGCGGGGATATTTCGTCTGGCCCTTCTCATTGCGCGGGTAGCGGCCGTGCTCACCGACCACCATGACACCGTCGACGGCGAGTTTGCCGCCGCCGAGCGTCAGGGCTTCGGCAATGCTCGAGGCGATTTTCACTGAGGGATGACGCTGCGCCCGTTCAGGCGTGAGATCGCCCTTGGGATGCTGGTCAACGTAGAGAGAAACAAGGTCCATGGGCGGATGGTGATGCTCGCCATTCCAGCCGTAGCCGTCAAGGAGACGGTCGATGATGTGCTGGCCGTGCGACATGCGCCGGATTTCGGTAACGACGCCTGCGATCTTCGGCCGGCCGGCGGCGCGCGCAAGGGGAACATACGCAGCCCCGGCCAGCAATTGCCTTCGCGTAATTTGCATAAAATCAACATACATGAGTTGGACCATGCGATGGATGATGGCGTGCGCCCCCGCGTTGGCGGGCCTGCTGCTCGCCCAGGTGTCTGATAGAGCGCGAAGCCTGCATGAACGCGCGTTCGTCTTCGACGGACACGTTCATGTCATTGACCGCCAGTTGTATCACGGCGGAGATATTGGAGAACGGGTGAGCGATGGCCAGTTTGATCTGCCGCGCGCCCGGGAAGGCGGCGTGGACGCCATGTTCTTTTCCATCTTCGTCACCGAAGATTACTACCCGCAGCGAATGGAGACCAAACAGACGCTGCGGCTGGTGGACCTTGCGCTGACCCAGTTGGAAAAGAACCGGGACAAAATTGAACTGGCGCACAACGCCACCGGGATCGAGCGTATACACCGCTCGGGGAAGATCGCGGCCGTGCTCGATCTCGAAGGCGGGTTCGATCTCGACGGGGATCTCGGTGTGCTGCGCGGCCTTTACCGTTTGGGGCTCCGCTCCGCGCAACTCTCCGCGCACAACTGGGCGAACAATTTTGCCGACTCCTGCTGCTCGCCGCCGAAGTGGCACGGCTTGAACGAGCGCGGCCGTGCTGTCGTGCGGGAGATGAACCGGCTCGGCATGGTCATCAATGTTTCCCACGCCTCCGACGAGACGCTCGAGCAGACCATCGATCTGAGCACCGATCCTGTCGTGGCGACACACCATGGCCTGCGCAGTTTCGTGGACATCCCACGCACTATGCCGGACAATCTGCTGAAGAAACTCGCGGCCAAGGGCGGCGTCATCGGATTCCAGATCGGCAACGAGTTCCACAATCGCAAGGCGTTTGAATGGCGCACCCGGCACACGGGCAAGCCTTTCTGGGACACTACCGAGATCAGGAACCGGACCACGCCGATGACCATCGAGGACATCGACCGCAAAGTCGCGCCGCAGTTTCCCATGGTTGGGATGAATATGCCGGAGGACATCAAGTACACGCCGTATCAATGGCTCGATGTCGTGGACCGGGCCATCCAACTGGTGGGAGAGGATCATGTAGCGCTGGGCACGGATTTCGACGGCGGCCCAACCCCGCCTCGCGGGATGCGCGACATCCGCGACCTGCCGATGTTAACGGAAGCCATGCTGCAACGCGGATGGTCCGAGGAACGCATCCGGAAATTCCTCGGCGGGAATCTGCTGCGTGTGTTTCGCCGGATTACGGAGAAGAAGTAGGATCTTCAGGAACTGCCGATCAGCACGCCGGTGAGAAACACAAGCACTCCTCCCAGCCCGACCTGAAGCGCCGCGGAAAGCGGCGGAGTCTCCATGTACCGGTGACGAATCCAGGAAATTACGCCGAGTTCCACGATCACGACCAGCACGGCGGCGATCAACGCCACACGGAAATCCGGCAGGAGGAACGGCAGCGTATGCCCGACTCCCCCAACGGCCGTCATCAGGCCGCAGATCAGTCCCCGCATCCACGGATAACCTCGCCCCGTAAGACTGCCGTCGTCGGAAAGGGCTTCGGCAAAGCCCATGCTGATTCCCGCTCCCACTGAAGCTGCCAGCCCCACCGCAAACGCATCCCAACTGCTCCGCGTGGCGAAGGCGGCGGCAAATACCGGCGCCAGCGTGGACACCGAACCGTCCATCAGCCCGGCGAGCCCGGGCTGCACGATCCGAAGGACGAACAGCCGCCGGTTCGCCTCGTCTTCCGCCTTCCTTGCGGAAGGCTTCAGGTTGCGCCGCTCCAGTTCCTCCGCCCGGCTTTCATGGGAACGCTCCTCCTGCGCCAGGTCATCCAGAAGCTGGCGAATATGCGCATCCTCTGTCCGGTTCGCTGCCTTCTCATAGAACCGGCGCGTCTCCACTTCCATCGCGATTGCGTGGCTGCGCACCGTCTCGAGCCCGAGCGGGCGCACCAGCCAGACTGGTTTGCGATGGATGAATCCCCTTACGTCCTGACGCCGAAAGAGCGGGATGTGCTCTCCAAATTTTTCCCGAAACAATTCAATAAGCCGCCGCCGGTGGCCCGATTCCTCCAAGCGCATCCCGTCGAACACTGCCGCCGATGCGGGAAAGTCCTGCCGCAGTCCTTCGGCGAAGTCAGCGTACACCCGTTCGTCCTCTTCCTCGAGCGAAATGGCCAACGCGAGGATTTCCTTCTCCGAGAGACTGTCGAAGTTGCGCATACTCTTCTTGGATGCAGGCTATCAGACGCCGGCGTCAGCGGATTCCGTGCTCCATGGCCGGCAATCCGTCCTAAAGTGGTGAGTGACATGAACGACGGCAAAATCGCGGCGAAGACGTGCACGGCAATCGGGGCTGCTGGCCACATCCTGGAGTCCTATCCCGTGCACCAGGTCAATCTTGGCTCGCTGCAAGTGTCCAGGGCGCTGCCTGTCCGCGGCCGCCGCCTGATCGGCCCCTGGTGCTTTCTCGATCGCTTTGGTCCACTCACCTTCCAAAGCGGCAAGCCAATGGACGTAGCGCCTCATCCCCACATCGGCTTGCAGACCGTCACCTGGCTGCTCGATGGGGAAATCGTTCATAACGACAGCCTGGGATGCGAAGTCCTCGCGCGGCCGGGCGGAGTGAATGTCATGACCGCCGGGAAGGGCATCGCCCACACCGAACAGACTCCGGCCAATAACAGCGGACGCCTGAATGGCGTGCAACTGTGGGTGGCGCTTCCCGATGCGCACCGCCACATGGATCCCGCGTTTGAGAGCAGGGAGCAGGCGCCTGTCCTCGAGCAACCCGGCGCTTTCATTCAAGTGTTCGCCGGTTCGCTCGGAAGGGCGCCCTCTCCTTGCAGGCATTATTCCGAAATCCTCGGTATGGACGTGCAAACCCACGCCGGCGAAGAGACGGAAGTGGAACTCAACCCGCGGTTTGAGCACGCCGTGTTGGTGCTGGAAGGAGATTGCGCCATGGACGGACATTCTCTGGAACCGGCACTCCTCCACTACCTCGGCACGCGCCGCTCCAGCGTCTGTTTCCGCAGCCGCGAGGGAAGCCGCGTCCTGTTGATCGGCGGGCCGCCGTTTCCGGAGACCATTCTCATGTGGTGGAATTTTGTTGCCCGCCTCCCCGAGGAAATCGGCCAGGCTCGCCGCGATTGGGAAGGGCATCTCCGTTTTGGCGAAGTGCCGTCGTACCAGGGGCGGCGGCTCTCCGCTCCCAGCCTGATTCGTTTCGCCCGCCCCAACCCGGCCAGTTGATTGCTCGCTGTCCGCGGCAACTTACTTAGTTCCACTAGCCGCGAATTCCGGTATGATAATTCGGACGCAGCGTTCTGTTTTTGAAGATATTTCACTTAGTAATCATCGATAGGTGATATCTCGATCGAAGCGCCCGCGTCTCTGTGTCACTTATTCGTTACGGGGGGTTTCCATGTATCGCCGATTGCTCTTTCTCACTCTGATGAGCCTGCCGGCCGCCTATTCCCAGGAAGTGCGCGCCAGCATTACCGGCACGGTCACTGATTCCAGCGGCGCTCCCATCCCGGGTGTCGCCATCACGGTTACTAACATCGAGCGCAACCTGTCCGTGTCCGCTGAATCGAACAGCACGGGCAACTACCTCACACCATTTCTGGCGCCGGGGCTGTATCGAGTCTCCGCCGAACAGCAGGGTTTCAAGCGGTTCCAGCGGGAAAATATCCGCCTCGAAGCGCAGGATCGCGCGCGTGTCGATATCGTCATGGAACTGGGCGATCTCGCCCAGAGCGTCACGGTGAGCGCCGACGTTTCTCTTTTGCAAACGGAAACCGCCTCCCGCTCCCAGATCATCGCCAACGAACTCATCTCTCAGGTCCCTACGCAGGGCCGCAACCCGTTCCAGATCGCCTGGGCCGCCCCAGGCGTCATCAAAACCGGCGGTTGGCGCTATCTTCGTTCCTTCGATATCGCCGGAACATCCAACTTCGCCGTAAACGGCGGGCGCAATAAGGAAAATGAAGTCCTTCTCGACGGCATCAGCAATGTACGCGGAAATCGAACGGTCATCCATGTCCCGACCATGGAGTCGGTGCAGGAATTCAACGTGGTTACAAACAACTATGATGCGCAATACGGGCGCACGGGCGGAGGAGTAGTAACTATTGTTACTAAATCAGGCGGAAACAACTTTCACGGAACTTTGTTCGAATACTTTCAATCCGAAGAACTCAATGCCAATCAAACCGAACTCAATCGCGCCGGCACGCCGAAGCCGCCGAACAACATCAACACGTTCGGGTTCAATCTGAGCGGGCCGGTATATATCCCAAAGGTATTCAACGGACGCAACAAGCTCTTCTGGCTGCTCTCCTACGAAGGGATGCGCCAGCGTTCGGCCGACCCCGGCTCGCAATCGATGCCGCTGGCCGAATGGCGGCAGGGGGATTTTTCGACGCTCTTCAACGCCCAGGGACAGCAGATCGCCGTTTACGATCCGCTTACCACGCAGCCTGACGCTACGCGGCTTCCCTTTGCCGGGAACCGCATTCCATCAAATCGCATCAATCCCGTGGCCGCGGCTGCTTTCAAATACTACCCGCTCCCCAACAGCCCGGGCGACGGCCCCAGCCACGTCAACAACTATATCTATCCTTCGCGCTGGATCGGCAACATGGACCAGTGGATCGGCCGCATGGACTATGTCATCAATTCGAAAAACACGTTCTACTTCCGTTACGGTCAAAATCCATTCTCGGAATACCGTGGACTCGTGTTCATCAGTAATCCCTTCACGGACCGCAATCCCGCCGAAACCACCGGTAACGCGCCTCTTGTCCGCAACGGGCGCAATTTCACTTTTGACTGGACCTCCACCCTGTCGCCCCGGTTTACTTTCAATCTGCGCGCCGGCCTGGCGCGCTGGGAGGAAACCACGGGCAGCAGTTTCGGCGACGGGTTCGACCCCCGGCAACTGGGCTTTGCTCCCAGCCTGGTCTCTCAACTCAATCGCCTCACCTTCCCTCAAATCAACCTCGGCAGCTACCAGGGCATGGGCGCCAGCCGCCTTCTGAACGTCGCTACCGACGATTCCTACACGGTACAGCCCAACTTCAACTACGCCATGGGCCGCCATCTGCTCAAGTTCGGGGCGGAAGGCCGGCGCTACAACGACAACAACAACAATCCGGGCCTCGCCGCCGGATTCTACACCTTTGACCGCTCCTGGACGCGCGCCAATGCTCTTCGGGGAGACTCCATTTCCGGCAACGAAATTGCCTCCTTCCTGCTCGGCTACCCCACCTCCGCCGGCGTCGACAAGAACATCAACCCTGCGCAGAGCAACCAATACTTCGCCGTCTTCTTCCAGGACGATTGGAAACTCTCGCAGAAACTCACTCTCAACCTCGGCCTTCGCTGGGACTATGAGGCGCCTGTGGTGGAACGTTATAACCGTCAACTTCGCGGTTTCGACTTCAACACCGCCAGCCCCATCGCCAGGCAGGTCTCCGGCCTTGCGCTCAAAGGCGCAGTCCAATTCGCCGGTGTCAACGGGCAGCCGCGAGGCGCGTTCAATCCGGATCGGAACAACTTCCAGCCGCGCGTGGGCGTCGCGTACCGCGTCACCGGCAAGTGGGTCGTTCGCGGAGGCTATGGCTTGTTCTACCTGGGCCAGAATGAAATCGGCTCCTCACAGGGCTTCAGCCGCCGCACGACAGCCATCACCAGCACCGATGGCGGCCTCACGCCGGCGGTTACCGTCGACAATGCGTTTGCCAATCTCCCGGGCGGCCGCCTGCTCGACCCCATCGGCAGCAGTCTGGGTGGAGCCAGTTTTCTCGGCGAAGGCATCGCGGTGAACTATCTCAACCGCCCTCTACCGTACTCTCACCAGTATTCGTTTGATATCGAGCGTGAGCTTCCCTTCCACATGCTTGCGGAAGTAGGCTACGTAGGCAACGCCACGCGCAAACCGCCGGTAGGCGTGCCTCTCGATGTGCTACCCGCCTCGGAACTGGGCCGCCGGACCGCCAGCGGAGCCATCGATTCGGCCTACTACACCTCCCGTGTGCCGAATCCCATGGCCGGCCTCATCCCCAACAACGCCGGGCTCAATGGAGCCACCATCCCGCGGCAGCAACTGCTCAATCCTTTCCCGCAGTACTCGGGAATCACGCTCAACAACGTCCCCATCGGCGCCCAGGACTATCACGGATTCCAATCGAAAGTTACCAAACGCATGTCCGCGGGCTTCACCTTCCTTGCCAGCTACGGTATCGGCAAGACACTGGAACGGGTGAGTTTCCTCAACTCACAGGATTTCCACCTCGCGGATCCTTCCTCCTCACCCCTCGAGAAACGCTCCGCCGCGAACATCGACATCCCGCAGAAGTTCACCATCGCCGGCGTCTTTGAACTTCCCTTCGGCAGAGGCAAAGCTTGGGGCAACTCGTGGGCGAGGCCGGTGGACCTCATCCTTGGCGGCTGGCAGATGAACTTCGACATCACCTATCAGAGCGGCTGGGCAATCGACTACCCCAATGCCGCCCAGGTCACACCGGGCAGCGCGAAACTCCCCTCAGACCAGCGCACACTCGACCGCTGGTTCAACACCGATCTCTGGAACAATCCGGCGACTGGCGCAAGGGTTCCCCGCCAGGAACCGTTCACATTGCGGAACTTCCCCACGCGCTTCGGAGACGTTCGAGTACCGGGTTATCAAAATTGGGATGCGTCCGTCTCGAAGAGATTCGCCATCCACGAAAATATCAGCGCGCAATTCCGCTTCGAAATGGTCAACGCCTTCAATCATCCGTGGTATACCGGCCTCATCGGCGGCGGCAACGACGTCGCCAACCCGAACTTCGGACGCATCAATTTCGTCCAGGGCAACCTGCCGCGATTCCTGAAACTGGGCATGCACATCTATTTCTGACAGGCCGCCGCTTTCACTTCTTTTCTTAGGCAGGGAGGGCGAGTGCCTCCCTGCCACGCGCCATGGGATGTGATACTAATCGTTAAAGTAATGCACAACTGGAAGAGGGCTGGGCTTCTGGCGGTGTCTGCTGTTCTGGGTGGCACGGCACACGCTGCAAAAGTGGAATTCAATCGGGATGTACGGCCTATCTTCTCTGACCGCTGCTTTTCCTGCCACGGACCGGATTCGGTAAACCGCAAGGCTGGTTTGCGGCTCGATCAGGAAGCAGCGGCAAAAGCAAAGTTGGCGGACGGCAAAACTCCGATAGTACCTGGCGACGCGGAAAAGAGCGAAGTGTACCGGCGCATCTCTTCCAAGAGCAAAGCGCTGCGCATGCCGCCGGCTTATGCCGGGCATGACCCGCTGACACCGAAGGAAGTGGATACAATTCGCCGCTGGCTGGACGAAGGCGCGGTGTGGCAGAAGCACTGGGCTTTTCTCGAGCCCGTGCGGCCCGCCCCGCCTCACGTCAAGCACAGCGCATGGGCGCGAAATGCGGTGGATGCCTTCATCCTGAGCCGGCTCGAACAAGAAGGCCTGGAGCCATCGCCGGAAGCAGACAAACTCACCTTGCTGCGGCGCGTGACCCTCGATTTGACGGGGCTTCCGCCAACGCCCTCCGAAGCGGACGCATTCTTGAAGGACACAACACCCGGCGCCTATGAGCGCGTGGTGGACCGGCTGCTCTCTTCCACACATTATGCGGAGAGGATGACCATCCGCTGGCTCGAGGCTGCGCGCTATGCGGACACGAACGGTTATCAGAGCGACGGAGAACGCAGCATGTGGCGATGGCGGGATTGGGTGATCGACGCCTTTGACAGGAACATGCCGTTCGACAAGTTCACCATCGAGCAGATTGCCGGCGATCTGCTGCCCAACGCGACTCTCAACGACAGGATCGCCACGGCATTTCATCGCAACCACAGAACCAGCGCCGAGGGCGGCATCGTCGAGGAAGAGTTCCGCACCGAGTACGTAGCCGACCGCGTGGAAACAACATCCACGGTGTGGCTCGGGATCACGCTAGGCTGCGCGCGTTGTCATGATCACAAGTACGATCCGTTCCTGCAAAAGGATTTCTACTCGATGTTCGCGTTCTTCAACAACGTGCCGGAACGCGGCCTGGTGTACAACTTCGGCAACGAGGAGCCGTTCATCAAAGCCCCTACGCCGGAAAACACCGCGCGCTTGACGGAACTGGACGCAAAGGCGGCCGGAGCGGAAAAGCATTGGAATGCGCTGCAAACACGGCTGCGCAAAGAACAGCACAAGTGGGAGAAGAGTGTGCGCTCGCAGCAGGTGGATTGGACAGTTCCCGGCGCTTCAGACTTGCGCCTGCCCGCGCAGACCATGCGGCTCGATGGCGTGCATGACGTACAGTCCAAAGACCCGCTGAAGTTTGATTACAAAGATCCATTCACATTCGAGGCGTGGATCAAGCCGGATTCGCCGAACGGCGTCATCCTTTCGAAATCCGAAGACTACTTCGAGGGCGAAGGCCACCAGTGGTTTCTGATGGATGGGAAGCTGCGTCTGCACATCACACGCCGCTTCACCGATATCAGCCTCCGCATGGAAACTGCGCAGCCCTTGAAGATGCACGAATGGCAGCACGTCGCCATCACCTACGATGGCTATCGCAAGGGCGCGGGCGTACACATGTACTTGAATGGCGAGCCCTGGGAAACGAAGATCCTTTTTGATGAGCTTACCTATCCGCTGGGGCCGAAGGAACCTTGGCGCGTGGGAGCGGGCGCGGGAGACAAGTACCGGTTCCAAGGCGAGATCAAAGGCGTGCGCGTGTACAAGACGGCGCTGACGCCGGAACAGGTGTCCGTGCTGCCGTTGAAGGAAACAATCAGCGGGGTTGCGGCGATGCCGGCCGGCTCGCGCAACGCCGCACAGCAGCACAAACTGCGCTTCTGTTTCCTGGACAAGTATGCGCCCCAGGAGATTCGCAGCGGCTTACACGCTCTCGAGGAAGCCCGCACGGAGCGGCGTAAGTATTACGAAGCGATCCCAACGGTAATGATCATGGTGGAAGGAAAGCCGCGGGAAACCCATCTGCTGCGCCGCGGCGCCTATGATCAGCCCGGTGAGAAAGTGACGGCCCGGACGCCCGCGGTGCTCCCGCCGTTCAAGCCCGAGTGGCCCAACAACCGGCTCGGACTGGCGAAATGGTTGGTGGACCGCTCGAACCCGCTCACCGCGCGTGTCACGGTGAACCGCTTCTGGGCGATGCTGTTCGGCACGGGCTTGGTGAAGACCGTGACGGACTTCGGATCACAGGGCGAGTGGCCGGTTCATCAGGACCTGTTGGACTGGCTGGCAGTGGAATTCATGGACAGCGGCTGGAACGTGAAAGGCATCCTGAAGACCATGGTGATGAGCAATACCTACCGCCAGGAATCGCGCGTGACCCCGGAACTGTTGCAGAAGGACCCCGAGAACCGGCTGCTGGCAAGAGGACCGCGCTTCCGCCTGCCGGCGGAGATGATCCGCGACCAGGCTCTGGCCGCATCCGGTCTTCTGGTGGACCGTGTCGGCGGCCCCAGCGTCAAGCCCTACCAGCCGCCCGGGCTATGGCAGGAACTGACCGGAGGCCGCGGATATATCGAGGACTCCGGAGCAGAGTTGTATCGCAGAAGCCTTTACACCTATTGGAAACGCACCATCGCTCCTCCGGCGATGATCACATTCGACTCCCCAACGAGAGAAACGTGCATCGTGCGGGAGACCCGCACGAACACTCCGCTTCAGGCTTTGAACCTGATGAATGACGAAACATATCTCGAGGCCGCGCGAAAACTCGCGGAACGCGCGCTGCGGGAGGGAGGCACAGGGGAAGACCAGCGGCTGCGGTTCCTTTTCCGGACCATCCTTGCGCGTGCGCCCAAGGACAGGGAGGACCACGTACTCACAAAAACGCTGGAGCAGTTCCGCGCCAGGTATGCAACGCATCCCGAAGCGGCGGAAAAATTCCTCAGCCAGGGCAAGTCGCCTCGCGACCCCTCGTTGAACCCTGTGGAACTGGCCGCCTATACGGGCGTCTCGAGCCTCATCCTGAACCTGGATGAAACGGTGACGAAGGAGTAACCGGCATGAACCTGCATCTGACGCGAAGACACTTTTTCGGACGCACAGCGACGGGGCTGGGAATCGCCGCACTCGCCGAATTGCTGCAAGGGAAAGAGAGGACCTCGACAGGCGGATTGCCGGGCTTGCCGCATTTCGCTCCCAAAGCAAATCGAGTCATCTACCTGTTTCAATCGGGCGGCCCGTCACAGATGGAGTTGTTCGACTACAAACCGCGCCTCAAGGATTTTCAAGGCACCGACCTGCCGGAATCCGTACGGCAAGGTCAGCGGCTCACGGGGATGTCCGCGACCCAGTCATCGTTCCCGATCGTGCCTTCGGTCTTCCAGTTCGCGCAGCACGGCAAATCCGGCGCCTGGGTAAGCGAACTGTTGCCGCATACGGCAAAGATCGCCGATCAATTGACGTTCGTGAAGTCTGTGCACACGGAGGCAATCAATCACGATCCGGCGGTTACGTTCCTCCAGACGGGTTCGCAGATTGCCGGCCGGCCGAGCATGGGTTCGTGGCTGGCTTATGGCCTCGGCGCCGAAACGCAGGATCTTCCGGCGTTCGTAGTGATGATCTCCCCGGGAAAAGGCGGCGGCGGGCAACCGCTCTACGACCGCCTCTGGGGCAGCGGCTTCCTGCCTACGCGCTATCAGGGAGTCAAGTTCCGGTCCGTCGGAGACCCCGTCCTCTACCTGTCGAATCCACAGGGCTTCGATACGGAAGACCGGCGCGCGTATCTGAATGCACTCGGTGAGTTGAACCAGATGAAACTCGAGCAATTCGGAGATCCGGAGATTTCCACGCGCATCTCGCAGTATGAGATGGCGTTTCGCATGCAATCATCCGTGCCGGAACTGACTGACCTGTCCAAGGAGCCGCAGAGCGTCTTCGATCTCTACGGAGCGGACGCGCGCATGCCGGGTACGTTCGCGGCCAATTGCCTGCTGGCGCGCCGCCTTGCCGAACGCGGCGTGCGCTTCATTCAGCTTTACCATCGCGATTGGGACCATCATGGAAAACTGCCGGCGGAATTGCCCAAACGCTGCAAGGATACCGACCAGGCCTCCGCTGCGCTCATTCAGGATCTGAAGCAGCGCGGCATGCTGGACGATACGCTCGTGATCTGGGGCGGCGAGTTCGGACGCACCGTGTATTGCCAGGGGCGCTTGACGAAAGACGACTACGGACGCGATCATCATCCGCGTTGTTTCACCATGTGGCTGGCCGGCGGCGGCATGAAGCCTGGCGTCACAATGGGGGAGACGGACGACTTTTGCTACAACGTAGTCCGCGACCCGGTTCACGTCTACGACATGCAGGCAACCATCCTCCACTGCCTGGGCATTGACCACACGCGTCTCACCTACAAGTACATGGGGCGCTACTTCCGGCTCACCGATGTACACGGAAACCTCGTGAAGGATATCCTCGCCTGATGCAGGCCATTGTTGTCCGCGGAGAAAAGCAGAACCCGGCTCTCCACTGGGAGACCGTGCCGGATCCCAACCCCCGCCCCGAAGAAGTGATCGTGACCGTGCGCGCCGCGGGCGTGAATCGCGCCGATCTGCACCAGGCGCGCGGAGCCTATCCTCCGCCGCCCGGCGCAAGCGAGATTCTGGGCCTCGAAATGGCAGGCGTCGTGGAAGGCACGGGCGAGCGGGTATGCGGCCTGCTGCCTGGCGGCGGATATGCCGAAAAGGTAGCCGTGCATCGCGAAATCCTGCTGCCCCTGCCGGATGACTGGACTTTCGTCCAGGGCGCGGCGGTGCCCGAAGCCTGGCTGACGGCATTCGTCAACCTGTTTTTCGAAGCCGGCCTGCGAGAGGGCGAGACCGCGCTGATTCACGCGGGCGCAAGCGGCGTCGGGACGGCGGCGATTCAACTCGCAAATGACGCCGGCGCTACGGTTCTGGCCACGGCAGGCTCGTTCGACAAAGTCTCGCGCTGCATTGAACTCGGCGCCCATCATGCCTTCAATTACAAGGAGCAGGATTTTGCCGCCGAGACGCTCACCCACACTGGCGGGAAGGGCGTGGACGTGATTCTCGATTGCGTGGGAGGATCGTATCTCGCGAAAAACATTCAGAGCCTGGCGCGGTTCGGGCGGCTGGTCAACATCGGGCTGCTCGGAGGCGCCAAGGGAGAACTGAACCTGGGCACGGTGCTGATGAAGCGGCTGCGCATCATCGGCTCCACACTGCGCTCGCGGTCACGGCAGGAGCAAATCGGCATCACCAAAGCCTTCCGGCAGCGGTATTGGGACAAATTGACATCCGGACATTTCCAGATTGTGGTTGACCGTACGTTCCCTATTCAGGAAGCCGGCCAGGCCCACCGCTTCGTCGAGGATAACCGGAACATCGGAAAGATCGTCTTAGTGATAGAGTCTTCCACAAGATGATACGAACCATTCTCTTTGTACTCGCATTCGCCGCCGGGCTCAGCGCCCAGCAGTATGACCTGCTGCTCAAGGGCGGCCACGTGATTGATCCCAAGAACAACATCGACAAGGTGATGGATGTTGCGATCACGGGAAACAAGATCGCCGCGGTGGCGGAGAACATTGCGCCCTCGGAGGCCAAACGCGTGGCCAACGTCCAGGGCCTCTACGTGACCCCCGGCCTCGTGGATATTCACGTCCACGTCTTTACCAGTTCGGAGCGGCATGGGCACTACGCCGGCGATCTCAGCGTCTACCCCGACAGCTTCTCGTTTCGCAGCGGGGTCACCACCATGGTGGACGCGGGCAGCTCGGGATGGCGCAACTTCCCGGAGTTCCGCGACCACATCATCAGGAACGCGAAAACACGGGTGTTTGCCCTGCTGAACATCGTAGGCGGCGGCATGGGGCCGGGCGGCGAGAACAACCCCAATGATATGGACGCGGACGAGGCGGCGAAGATGGCCAAGGCGAATCCGGAAATCGTTGTCGGCTTCAAGTCGGCCCACTTCTCCGGCGAAGGTTGGCCGTCGATCGACAACGCCGTCAAAGCCGGACGCGAAGCGAACCTGCCTGTGATGGTGGATTTCGGCCGCGCCACGAAGGAACGCAACATCAGCACGTTGTTCATGGACAAGCTGCGCCCGGGCGACATCTACACCCACTGCTATTCCGGGCTGCGCGCGGAAGTCGTCGACGGGAAACTGAATCCGGCAATGGAAGCAGGCCGCAAGCGCGGCATCATCTTCGATGTGGGCCACGGCGGCGGCAGCTTCTTCTGGCCAGTCGCCATTGCCGCATACAAGGCGGGCTTCTACCCGGACTCCATCTCTACAGACCTGCACGTGGGCAGTATGAACGCGGGCATGAAGGACATGACGAACGTGATGTCGAAGATCCTCAATCTGGGCACTTCGCTGCAAGACGTCATCCGCATGTCGACTTGGAACCCGGCCAGGGAGATCAAACGGCCGCAATTGGGCAACCTCAGCGTGGGAACCGAGGCTGACGTAACCGTGCTGCGGCTCGAGCATGGGAATTTCGGGTTTCTCGATTCCGCCGGAGCGCGCCGCGCGGGCACGCAAAAGCTGAACGCCGAGTTGACCATCCGCGCCGGACGCGTAATGTGGGATCTGAACGGACTCGCGGCTCCCGATTGGGAGAAATTCACTTACCGCCGCGAGCGGCCCGCGCATTGAAAACCAACGCGGCACGACAGTTGGACCGCCTCGGCATTCCGTATGAACTCCGCGCCTATGAGGTGGACGAGGAGCATCTCGATGCTGAGACGGTAGCGGCAAAGATCGGCATGCCCGCCGAGCAGGTCTTCAAGACACTGGTGGCGCGCGGCGATCGCAACGGCGTGTGCCTCGCCGTGGTCCCCGGCAATGCGCAGCTCGATCTGAAAGCCCTGGCGCGGCTTTCGGGCGACGGACGCATCGAGATGGTCCCGCTCAAGGAGATCCAGGGGCTCACCGGCTATATCCGCGGCGGCTGCACAGCGCTCGCGTGTAAGAAGGACTATCCGGTGTATGTCGACGAGACGGTGGAACTGTTCGACCGCATCGCGGTTTCGGCGGGCGTGCGCGGGTTGCAGATTGTGCTCGCGCCCGCCGATTACATACGCGCGGTGAACGCGGTAGCCGGCGACATTGCGCGGTAGGGCAGTTCCACAAATTCCCCGTTCAGCGCGCAGCCCTTCCGGTTGTCGAACGGATCGGCGATGGCGGTGACCGCCACCACCGGTTGTACGGTGAGGTGGCCATAAGCCTGATAGGCTTCGGTAAATAACGACACCTCCACAAATCCTGTGTAATCGGCCAGGGTGAGGAACTTCATCGGACCGCGTTCGGTCGAATGAATACGATCGGCGACAATCAAGCCGCACACTTCCACCTGCTTGCCGAAATACCGCTGCGGGCTGGCGCGCAGGGATTCGGCGGTGACGTAGCGGCTCCAGTCCGTATGCGGCGCGAAGTATTCGAGCGGATGACAGCTTACCGGGAAGCCGAGCAGTTCGTGTTCCCAGCGCGGGGAGGAGCGGCTGTCTTCCAAACCGGAATCGGGATCTGTTGTTTCAAACAAAGCCGTCCCATCCTGGCGGCCGCGGGTGAGCGCCGCTTCAAGCCGGCAAAAGCGCCAGAACAGGCGGCCTCGCGGCTCCTCGAAACTGTCGAAGGCCCCCGCCTTGAGCAGGGCGACCCACTCCGAACGCTGCGGCTTCACTTTGCGGAAAAAGTCGCCGGCGTCGCCGTAAGGTCTCCGCTCCACGATGCGAAGCGGCAAGTCCTGGCCGGCGCCCTTCACCTGGTTGAGCGGCAGCCGGATCGCGTCCTCGCGCACCAGAAATCGCGAAGCGTCGGAATGACGCACATCGGGCGGGAGAAGACGTCCACCGCAGCGCAGCGCTTCCATCACGTAGAGCATGGGCGCATAAAAGCCGCGGCGGTTGGTGAGAACGGAGGCGAGAAACTCGAGCGGGTAGCGCGTCTTGAACCACGCGCCTTGAAACGCCTCCACCGCGTAGGCCGCCGAGTGCGCCTTGTTGAACATGTACCCTGCAAAGTCTTCCATCAGTTGCCACACGGCCGCGGTTTCCTCTTCACTGCGGCCGTTGCGCATCGCGCAGGCGCGAAACTCCGCGCCGAGTTCCGCAATACGCCGCCGGTCCTTGTTCTTCACCAGCGCGCGGCGCAGCATGTCGGCGCGGCCCCAGGGCATGGCTGCGAATCCGTTGGCCACCAGCAGAATGTGCTCCTCATAGGCCATCAGCCCGTAGGTGTCCTTGAGCAGCGGTTCGAGCGAAGGATGCACGTAGGTGACCGGCTCCAGACCCTGATGGCGCCGCGCATAAGTTCGCTTCTTCCCTTCGTTGGCCGCGCCGGGGCGGATGATGGATTCCACCGCCGTGAGGCAATCGATGTCGCGGCAATTCGTCATCATCAGCAGAGATGTCATGGCCGGCGACTCGATGTGAAAGACGCCGCGCGCCTGTCCTGTCGCGATGGTCTCCCAGGTCTGTTCGTCCTGCCAGTCGCAATCCGTGTGCGGATTCAGAGTGAAGCCGCGGTTCTCCTGGAGGTTGTCGCCCGCTTCACGCAACACGCTGAGCCCGGCCTGGCCCAGAAGATCCATCTTCAGCAATCCGAGTTCCTCGACGTCATCCATGTCGTAGTGCGTGGTGAGGATGCCCTTGGCGCTTTCGAAAACCGGCATGCGGTCCGCGATGGGATCCGCGCTGATCACAAGGCCGCAGGGATGCATCATGCGGTGGCGCGGAATGCCCTGGAAGGCGGCGGCCATGCGCAGCACGGTGCGGTAGGGCTCCTCCTGGTAAGGCAGGTCGCGGCATTCCGGCTGCACACGCACGGCCTCTTCGGCATCGCCCATGAAGTGCGGAAGGCGTTCCGTAAAACGGCGCACTTCCCGCTCAGGGATACCATAGACCTTGGCGATGTCGGCGACAGCAGCACGGCCCTGAAACGTATTCATGGCGCCGATCATCGCCACATGCTCGCGGCCGTATCGTTCAAAAACGTACTGCACCACCTCGTCGCGCTTGTCCCAGGGCAGATCGAGATCGATGTCGGCGAGCTTCTGAAATTGCATGCGCTCGCGGTTGAGGAAGCGCTCGAAGCAGAGGCCGAAGCGGAAGGGACAGACATTGCTGATGCCGAGTGCGTAACACACCAGGCTGCCGGCGGCGCTGCCGCGCGCCAGCGTTTCAATCCCTCGCCCGTTACACCAGGCGACAATGTCGTGAAAGATGAGGAAGTATTCCGCATAGCCGACATCGCTGATAACGGAAAGTTCGCGCTCCAGCCGCTCCCGCACCTCGGCCCGCGGTTCATTGCCGTAGCGGCGGCGGATGCCTTCCTCCGCGAGCCTCCGCAGCATGCCGGCGCCCGATTCTCCCTCAGGCAGCGGGAAGCGCGGAAAACGGATGTCGCCGAGCTCGAAATCGAACTGGCAGCGTTCAGCAATGCGCAGCGAATTGTCGAGCGCCTGCGGCAAGCCTCCGAAATGGCGCTGCATCTCCTCGGGTGAATGCAAGTGGTAATTACCCGCTCCGCGTTTTTCAGGATGGGTCTGCGAGAGCAGCGTGAGCGTGCGCATGGAAGAAAGAATGTCGTACTGCAACCGGTCTTCCGGAGCAAGATAATGCGCGGCGGCGGCAGCCACCAGCGGGATGCGCAGGCGGCGTCCGAAAGCGGCAAAAACACGCGAAAGACGCAGGTCGTCTTCGGTGTGCGGCGAAATTTCAAGTACAAGGTTGCGCTGGAAAATCTCGCGATAAACGGCAATGCGCGGCTCGGCGGGCTGGTTGCGGCGCACCAGGCGCGCGGGCTCGCTGTGCGGTCCGAGCAGACAGATGAGACCCTCGCGATAGGCGGAGAGATCCTCAAAGCGAATACCGTCAGGGTGCTCCACCAGCGTGGAAAGGAGCCGGCAGAGATTGCGGTAGCCGGTGGAGTTTTCGACCAGCAGCCCGACGGTGTCGCGGGAAGAATGAGGCGATTCGGGCAGCAGGTGAACTTCGCTTCCAATCACGGGATGAATACCCGCGGCGCGGGCAAGTTTGTAGAAGCGGACAGCGCCGGAGAGGGTATCGGTGTCCATGAGTCCAATAGCGGGAAGTTGCCATTCCACGGCGGCGCGGAGAATGGCGTCCGGAGAGAGGGCGCTGTTGAGAAGAGAGTGGCAGGAGTGGTTGTGGAGCGGGATGTAAGGCACTGCACCTATAGTGTAAAAATTTACAGTATCGGCGTCAACGCTCCCGTTCGCCTCACCGCGAGTGCTTATATATCAACTCCAGCAGCTCCTCATACATCGCCTCCGCCTCCGCCGGCGAACCCTTGCGAATCGCCTGCGCCGCGCAATGCTTCAGGTGATTGCGCATCAGCGCCCGCCCCACCGAGCGCAGAGCTTCCTGCACCGAAGAGATCTGCACCATGATATCGGCGCAGTAGCGCTCCTCTTCCACCATCTTCTGCAAGCCGCGGATCTGACCTTCGATGCGCCGGAGCCGCTTCAGGTTCGAGGTCTTGATCTCCTCATCCACGCCGGCGGCCTTTCGCTCCCCGGATCGGGCGTCACAGCCACAGGAGGCCGCGCCAGGCGGCAGGGATTCTGTTTTCATGCTCATTGTTTGCTTTCCTTTCCTGCGCTCAGGCGGCCTTAGCGCGTCGCAGACGCAGGCTGTTGCTCACCACGCTCACGGAACTCATCGCCATCGCGGCGCTGGCGAGAATGGGACTCAAAAGAATTCCCCACAGAGGATAGAGGACACCGGCGGCGATAGGAATGCCGATAACGTTGTAAGCCAGCGCCCAGAAAAGATTCTGTTTCATCACCTGCATGGTCTGGCGGGAGAGGCCGATCGCGGCCACAACGCCGGCCAGATCGCCGCGCATCAACGTGATGCCCGCGGCCTCGCCGGCAATGTCCGCGCCGGAAGCCATGGCAATGCCGACATCCGCCTGCGCCAGCGCGGGAGCATCATTGACGCCGTCACCCACCATCGCCACCACGCGGCCCTGCTGTTGCAGGCGCTTCACTTCCTCTACTTTCCCTTCCGGGAGAACACCGGCAATCACGTCGCTGATACCCGTCTGGCGGGCGATGGCGCGCGCGGTGGCAGCTTTATCTCCCGTAAGCATCACAACGTGCAACCCCATCTTGCCCAACCGCGCCACTGCGGTGGGAGACCCGGGTTTGAGTGTATCCGCTACGGCGATGAGCGCCCAAAGACGGCCATCGACGGCCAGCAGAAGAGGAGTCTTCCCCTCCCCGGAAACCCGCTCCAGATTTTCGCGGAGGCTCTCGGTGGAAACGCCGGCAGCTTCGAGGAATGGCTCGTTCCCCACCAGCACCTTCTTCCCTTGGACGCGCGCCTGCGCGCCGCGCCCGGGCGTGGCTGAAAATTCGGAAGCTTCCGGCCAGGCGATGGATTGCGCGCGTGCATGAGCCACTACCGCTTCCGCAAGCGGATGCTCGGAAGCATTTTCCACAGCCGCGGCAAGAGCCAGGGCGTCCGCTTCGGAAACACCGGGAACCGTAATAAGATCCGTCAACTTCGGACGCCCCTCGGTAACAGTGCCTGTCTTATCCAGGACGACGGTGTCCAACTGCCCAACCTCTTCCAGAGTCTCGCCGCCCTTGATGAGAATGCCGAGTTCCGCTCCGCGGCCGGTGGCCACCATCACTGCCGTCGGCACCGCCAGCCCCATCGCGCAAGGGCAGGCGATAATGAGCACGGTAACCGCCGCGCTGAACGCGCGCACCAGCGAAGCATCCGGAGTCAGCACAAACCACGCCACGAACGCCGCAATGGAAATGGACATCACTACCGGAACGAAGATCCCGCTGATGCGGTCCGCCAGCCGCTGAATGGGAGCCCGCGATCCTTGCGCCTCGCGCATCAACCGCACAATCTGCGCCAGCGTGCTGTGCGCGCCAAGCGTTGTGGCGCGGTAGCGGAATCCCCCGGTCTTGTTGATGGTGCCGCCGATGACGCGGTCGTCCACTCCTTTTTCGACAGGAATGGATTCCCCTGTCAGCATCGATTCATCCACGGAACTCGATCCTTCGAGAATCTGGCCGTCGGTGGGAATGCGCTCCCCCGGACGAACGATAACGGTGTCTCCCGGACGCGCCTCTTCCACTGGGAGATCCAACTCCGCCCCGTTGCGAATCACGCGCGCCGTGCGCGGCTGCAACGCAATCAGTTTGCGCAGCGCCGCCGAAGTCTGCCCTTTGGCGCGGCTCTCGAGCGTGTTGCCCACCAGCACCAGCGCAATGATGATGACAACCGCTTCATAGTAAACATCGGGAGTGATGCCGTGAGAGAGGAAGAATCCCGGGACAACAGTGGCGAGCACCGAGTAGAGAAATGCCGCTCCCGTGCCCACGGCGACCAGCGTGTTCATATCCGCCGTGTGGTGGCGGAAAGCCGCCCATGCGCGCGTGTAGAAATGCCGGCCCGCCCACGCCATCACAATAGCCGTCATCGCCAGCAGGAGATACCTCAACAGGTTCGTATCCAGCGCATAGAGCCATGGAAGTCCGCTTGCCAGCACAGGATCCAGCACACGCATGGACCAGCGCAGCAGCGGATCGGTTACGGCGCTCCCGGCGTGATGCGGACCGCCCATCAAAGGCATGGAGAGAACCATCGCCGCCACGCCGAACAGAAGGCTGATAACAGCCTTCCGCCGCAGCGCGTGAAACTCTTCCCTCTGAGCGCGGTCCTGCGCCTCCTGTTCCTCCATCGCGGTCCGGCCCGGCGCCGGCAATTCCGCGTCGAAGCCCGTATCTCGAATAGCCTCCACCAGGGCTTCCGGCGTGGTGGCATTGCCGTCGTAGGCAACCGTGGCCTGATGAGTCATCAGGTTCACGGAAGCAGTGCGAACCCCCGGAGCCTGCTCGAGCGCGCGCTGCACGTTCGCCTGGCAGGCCGCGCACGTCATTCCGGAGACGGGAATCGTGATCTGTTTTGCCGCTTTGGCGTTGTCTGTTGCGCTTGCCATGATCTACTCCACCACGATCTTTCCGCGCAGCATGCTCATGCCGCATGTAAATTCGAACGATCCGCTCTGCGAAGGAGTGAACTCGACCGCCGTTTTTTCAAACGCGGGAAGAAATTTGCGAATGCCGAAGGAACCGAGCACCACCTCCTCGGAGCAACTGGAGATCTCCTGCCGGTCAAAGATCAACCTCACAGGCTTCCCCTTGCTCACCTGAATGATGCTCGGAGAGTAGCCGCCATGGACCGTGACTACTATCTCCTGCACGCCTCCCGCCGCGGCCGCAGCCTTGAAGGAAGGGCGCCGCGCCAGAAAGAAGTACCAGTTCACCCAGCCTATGGCGGCGATTCCGGCAATCACCACCAGCCACTGCGTTCCATCCATGTCAGTCACCCTTGCGCGCCTGGAAGCCCGCCTTCTCGACGGCACGAAAAATATCCTGTTCCGTTGCACGGGCGGGATCAAAAGCGACGGTGGCCAAGCCGATGGCGGCTTGTTTGACTTCCACCGAATCCACACGCTGGAGCGCCTTGGAGAGTGAGTTCACACAGCCGGCACAGTGCATGCCGGTGATTTGCAGAGCGAGTTCAGAAGCTGTGTTCATGATCGTAATATATACCCCACTCCCCTATCATATATACCCCTCTCCCCTATGTCAAGCGCACCAAATAGTGCTACCCTATATCGCCGGAGGGATTACATGGCCGCCCGCCTCTTTGCCGATGATTTCGTTCGCCGCTACTGGAACCTCTATGTCAGCGCCACCGCTCCCCCAGCCGCCGTCTCCTGCAACCGCTACCTCATCAACGTCGCCGGCACCAACACCTCTGATTTCGCTGTCCGTATTCGCGAGATGCAGGCCGGCATTTCAAACGTCTTGAGCCGCGCGCAAACCTACAGCCGCTCTCATTCCGATCTCGAAGTGCGCGCCGCCGCCTTCGGACGCACGCGCGTAGGTAAAGGGACTCCGCAAGACATGGAGCACGTCCTCAACGCGGGCGTCACATGCGGCGCGCTTCCCTCCGCGCAGCTTCCATTGCAGCAATGGGCGGACCGCCATCTGGGCTGCGATTGCACAGGCTTCGCTTCCGCCTATTTTTCCTACCTTGGCGTGATGCCCATTGCCGATAGCGTGAATGCCGGATGCCACTATTTTCGTACGCTTGCCATCCGCAACAACACGGCGGCGAACGCGTTCGTGTGGGATTTCGACGATGTCAGCGCCGATGATGTGATGCTCTGGATGGACGAGTCGGGTTCAGAAACCAAGCATCCGGGTCATATTGCCGTCATCTACGACAAACGCCCCGGTCAACTGCTGATCGCTGAATCGAGCGGAGCCGATGATGGCGCCGGCCATCGGGGTCCGCATCTCAACACAAAACCTTGGGCGGAGGCAACCGGACCGCGGGGACACCGCAAGCTGCCGATCGGAGAAGGCGTCATCATCGTCCGCGTGAAGCGCATCACTCCGGCCGCGGGGCCCCTCCCCACATAGCCCACTACAATGTGAGGTAGATGTTACGCGCTTCCCTGCTCTGCCTGCTTTCCCTGCCTGCTTTGTCCCAGCAGTCCGGGCGGCCGTATATGACTCAGCCCAGCATCGCTCCGGATCGGGCAGAACTGGCATTTGTTTCGGGCGGTGATATCTGGCGCGTGAACGCGAACGGCGGAGAAGCATCGCTGCTGATCTCACATCCCGCTGACGATTCGCGGCCGCTCTATTCGCCGGACGGCTCGAAACTCGCATTCGAATCCACCCGCACCGGCGGAGGAGATCTCTATGTATTGACGCTCGCCGGCGGAACTCTCGAGCGCATCACCTACCAGGACGGCCCGGAGGAATTGGATGCATGGTCGCGCGACGGCCAGTGGCTCTACTTCCACACTGCGAGCGGAGACATTGCCGGAATGATGGATGTTTACCGGGTGCGCGCCACCGGCGGCGCCCCGATGCCGGTAGCCGCGGACCGGTATGCCAGCGAGTTCTTCGCTGCCCCTTCTCCCGACGGGCGCAGCATCGCACTCAATGCGCGAGGTGTGGCCGCGCGCCAATGGTGGCGGAAGGGACATAGCCATCTCGACTCGAGCGAGATCTATCTCGTGAAGCCCGGCGCGCCGCCCGCCTACGAGCGCATCACTGACGGAGCCGCCAAGGAGATCTGGCCCATGTGGGCGCCCGACGGGAAAAGCTTCTTCTTTGTCTCCGACCGCACGGGCGTCGAACAGATCTGGCGCCAGCCGCTGGGAGGAACCTCGCGACAGGTATCTTCTTTCAAAGATGGACGCGTCCTGTGGCCTACGATATCCCAGGACGGCAAGCTCATCGTCTTCGAGCGCGATCTCGGCATCTGGAAAATGGAGACCGGAAACGGAAAGGCCGTCTCTATTCCCATTCACCTGCACGGGGCGGCCGCCGGACCAGCGGTGACGCATCTTTCCCTTACCTCGGGCTTCGACGAACTGGCCGTATCGCCCGACGGAAAAAAGGCCGCCTTCACGGCGCACGGGGAGGTATTCGCCGCGCCGGCCAAAGACGGAGGCGCGGCGTTTCAAGTGACTCACACCCCTGCGCTCGAAGCTCACCTTCAATGGGCGCCGGACAGCCGCAAACTCGTCTATGTCTCTGAGCGAAACGGCGCCGCGCAAGTCTTCCTCTACGACTTCGTCGCTGAGTCTGAAACACAGATCACCTCTTCCGCCGAGCCCGATGCCGCGCCGCGGTTCAGCCCTGATGGCAAGCTCCTCGCCTTCCTCCGTGGAGGCCGCACGGTAATGATTTATGACCTCGAGAAAAAACAGGAGCGCGTCTTGGCGGAGGACGCCGTGGGGCGCATGCCCTTGGTGTCGCGCAAGTCGCTCGCCTGGTCGCCGGATGGAATGTGGGTCGCATTCTCGAGCAGAGGAGCCAGGGGATTCGCAAACATTCTCGTCGCCCCCAAAGATGGAGGAGAGGCGAAGCCTGTTTCCTTCCTCGCCAACAGCAGCGCAAGCACGGTGGAATTCAGTCCCGATGGAAAATATCTGCTGTTTGATACCTCACAACGAACAGAAGAGACGCGCATTGCGCGCGTGGACCTGATCCCGCGCACGCCCCGCTTCCGCGAAGACCGCTTCCGCGACCTGTTCCAGCCGGCGCCCTCGGGCCAGCAGGATCAGGAGGGATCGGCCAAGCCGGCAGGGGAGCCTAAGAAAGCCAAAACAAACCCTGTCCAAATTGTTTTCGACGGCATCCGTCAGCGGCTTTCTTTCCTGCCTTTGGGAGTCGGCGTGAACGATTTCGAAATCAGCCCCGACGGCAAATCCCTTCTGCTTACCGCGGAGTCAGCCGGACAACGGAACCTCTATACGTACTCGCTCGACGAATTGGCGGCGGAGCCTCCCGCCGTCCGTCAGCTCACTTCCACTGCCGGAAGAAAGAAGGATGGTCAATTTGCGGCGGGCGGTAAGGAAGTCTACTACCTCGACCGCGGCCGTGTGCAGACTATCTCCGTGGACACACGGCAGGCCAAACCGCTTTCCGTCACCGCCGAAATGGACGTGAACTTCGATCTCGAAAAACGGAAAGTCTTTGAACAAGCCTGGACCTATCAGCGCGATAACTTCTTCGATGACAGGTTCAACGGCGCCAACTGGGAGGCGCTGCGGCAACAATATGAACCGTTTGTCGCCGCCGCGCGCACACCGGAGGAAGTCTACCGGCTGCTCAACCTGATGCACGGCGAATTGAATGCTTCCCATCTCGGCGTTTCGAAACCCGCCGGGAGAACCGAATCGGACATCGGACAGTTGGGCCTGAGGTTTGACGCCTCGACCTATGAGACTCAGGGCAAGCTTCAGATCACGGAAGTCATCCCACTCGGTCCAGCCGCGCTCGCGGGCGTCAAGGCGGGCGAGTATCTGGTGTCGCTGGACGGAACGGCCCTCGATCCGCGGCGGAATCTCTGGTCCCTGTTGCAGCACAAAGCCGGCAAGCGTGTGGATTTGACGGTGGCCGCTGCCGCCGATGGCTCGCAGGCGAGAAAAGTGGAAGTACAGCCCGTAACCCTCTCCACCGAAAAGAAGCTGCTCTACCGCGCATGGGTAGAAAGCAGGCGCACCTATGTCGAGAAGGCCAGCGGCAGCAAACTTGGATATGTCCACATGCCGGACATGTCACAGGAGTCTCTCACGCAGCTCTACATCGACCTCGACGCCGCCAATCAGGCGAAGGAGGGCGTCATCATCGATATCCGCAACAACAACGGCGGCTTCGTCAACGCCTATGCCCTCGACGTCTTCGCGCGCAGGCCCTACTTGACGTTCCTCGAACGCGGCCGCGCCGCCATCCCCGCGCGCCCGGCCCTCGGACAGCGTGCGCTCGAACGGCCGACTATTCTCGTAACGAACCAGCATTCTCTGTCCGACGCGGAGGATTTCTCGGAAGGCTACCGCCGGCTGAAGTTGGGCAAAGTGGTGGGAGAACCCACGGCGGGCTGGATCGTGTACACGTGGAACCAGCCGCTGATCGACGGCTCACAACTCCGCATGCCCCGCATCAAGGTATTCGACAACGACGGCGTGCTGATGGAAATGCATCCGCGGCCTGTGGACGTCCCGGTCGAGCGGCCGGTCGGGGAGAGCTACTCGGCCAAAGACATCCAACTGGATACGGCCGTGAGAGAGTTGCTGGCTCAAATTGAGGAATCCCGCCGCCCTGCCGCGGTCTCCACGGCGGAAAACGCGCGGCCGTAGAAGGCGATCTCAGAGCTTTCCGTTGTCCCTGTCCTAAAATAAAAGTCATGCGGATTCGAATCATGCTTCTCGCCGCCATGTTGGCGCTCACAGTCCCCCTGTTCGCCGATGAGCCCGAAACGAAACTGCGCGTCGAGGTGAAAACGCTGAAGGGCAGACCGATCGACCGCGCCTCGGTAGTGCTCGACTTCGTCGAAGGCCGTTCCGTCGCCAAGTTCGGGAAGAAGGTCCGAACGCATTGGGAAACACGTACCAACCAGGATGGTGTCGCCAAACTGCCCCCCATCCCACAAGGCAAAATCAGGATTCAGGTCATCGCCAAGGGCTATCAGACGTCCGGCAACGTCTACGACGTGAGCGAAGAGGAGAAGACCATCGAGATCCGGCTGAACCCACCCCAGTCCCAGTACTCCGTCCACCAATAGGACTCGCGTCCTATTCGAATCCAACCAAAGACATATCGCCACCCGGACTGGTTCCGGACACCATTTACAATAATAGGTTCATGATCTATCGCGTTCACGTTTCTCTGAAGGCCACTGTGCTCGATCCGCAGGGGCAGACCATCTGTTCGGCATTAAAGGGACACGGGCACCCAACCGTGGCCGATGTCCGGCAGGGGAAGTTTTTCGACATACAGATGAGCCCCGGCGCTGATCGGGCAAAGGCCGCGGCGGAGATTGATCAAATCGCCCGTGAAGTATTGACCAATCCGGTGATTGAAGATTTCCACGTCGAATGTCTCGAATCCTGAACCAGCGGGAGGTAGTAGGATGTGCGGCATCATGGGTTACATCGGCGCGCGCAAGGCGGTGCCGATCATTCTCGACGGACTGCGGCGTCTCGAGTACCGCGGATACGATTCCGCCGGACTGGCAGTCCTCGACGGCGCGGGAGACCTTGTGGTACGGCGCGCCTCCGGCAAGCTCCGTAACCTCGAGGAAGTCATCCGCAATCAACCGGTCGAAGGTACCTTCGGCATAGGCCACACGCGGTGGGCGACCCACGGGCGTCCCACCGAGGAAAACGCCCATCCGCACCGCGACGGCAAGGGCGATATCGTCGTAGTCCACAACGGGATTGTCGAAAACTATCTTCCGTTGAAGCACCGTCTCGAGGCCGAAGGCCACCATTTCGTCAGCGAGACCGACACGGAGGTGATCGCTCATCTGGTGGAGAGCCACTACAACGGCCACAATCTGGAAGACGCCGCGGCGAAGGCATGCCGTGAAATCAACGGGGTATTCGCGCTCGCGATCATGGCCAAATCGAGCCCGGGAAAGATTATCGCCGCGCGTTCCGGCCCCCCCGTGGTTGTTGGCCTGGGAGAAGGAGAGTATTTCGTCGCTTCCGACGTGCCCGCGCTCCTGAACCATACGCGGGACATGTTCTTCCTCGCCGATGGAGACATGGCGGTGGTCACTGCCGAAGGCGTGCACCTGATGGATTTCTACGGCAGGCCCATCAAACGCCAGGTGTCGCACATCCTTTGGGACCCCATCATGGCGGAAAAGGGCGGCTACAAGCATTTCATGCTCAAGGAAATCTTCGAGCAGCCCCGCGCCATCCGCGACACCATGCTGGGGCGCGTGGGTCAGGAGACGGGCCGCATCTTCCTCGACGAGATGGATATCAGCGAGGCGGAATTCAAAAGCTTCGAGCACGTCCGCATCGTCGCCTGCGGAACAAGCTGGCATGCCGCGCTCGCCGGAAAATTCATGATCGAGAAACTCGCGCGCATCCCGGTGGAGGTGGATTACGGCAGCGAATTCCGCTACCGCGACCCGATCGTGGACGCGCGGACCCTGACCGTGGTCATCTCCCAATCCGGGGAAACAGCCGATACCCTGGCGGCGCAGCGCGAAGCCAGGCAGAAGAAGTCCAAAACACTTGCCATCTGTAATGTTTTGGGCTCGATGATCACTCGCGAAGCCTCCGGCACCCTGCTCACTCATGCCGGCCCGGAAATCGGCGTGGCCTCCACCAAGGCGTTCACCTCGCAGTTGACCGCGCTGTTCCTGTTGGCCATGTATCTGGGACAAATCCGCCAGCGGCTATCCCCCGAGCTTTCACAATGCCTCATGCAGGACTTGACGCGGCTGCCCGGAAAGCTCGAGCACATCCTTTCCGCCGACCCCATCACCGACGACCTTGTGAAGAAGCTGTTCCGTGTAACCGACTTTCTCTTCCTCGGCCGCGGCATCCACTTCCCCATCGCTCTCGAAGGAGCTCTGAAGCTCAAGGAGATTTCCTACATCCACGCCGAAGGCTACCCCGCGGGCGAGATGAAGCATGGTCCGAACGCGCTCATCGACGAGAATCTTCCGGTGGTTGTTTTGGCGGGGCGCGACCCTTCAGACGCCTCGAGCCGCGTTCTGTTCGAGAAGACCCTCTCCAACATTCAGGAAGTGAAGGCTCGCGGCGGGATGGTGCTCGCCGTGGCTTGTGAAGGCGAATCGGAGATCGACAAGATGGCGGACCGCGTACTCTGGATTCCCCCCTCGAACGAGATGCTGCTGCCCATCCTCGAGATCGTGCCGCTTCAACTGCTGGCCTATCACATCGCCGTACGCCGCGGCTGCGACGTCGACCAGCCGCGCAATCTCGCCAAGAGTGTGACTGTGGAATGAAGCAATTCACCCATCGCCTCGAGGTGAGAACCAACGGCAAGGGCCTTTACAATATCAGCCGGCAGGTGGAGAGTTGGGTTGGCGGGCACAAACTCACTACCGGGTTATTGACGGTGTTCCTTCAGCACACCTCCGCTTCCCTCACCGTGCAGGAGAACGCCGACCCGGATGTGGTCTACGACCTCGCGGATTTCTTTGAAAAACTCGTGCCGGATAATCCTCGCCTGTACCGCCACACCATCGAGGGCCCGGACGACATGCCCGCGCACATTCGCGCCGCTCTCACCATGACCCAGCTTTCCATCCCCCTTGTGGAAGGGGAACTGGCGCTCGGAACATGGCAGGGAATTTATGTTTTCGAACACCGCGCCGCAGCCCATCGCCGCAGCGTGGTGCTCCACCTTGCCGGGGAATAGCGCTACTTCACCTCGATCGTGTCCAGCGCCCACTTCGCGCGCGCGATTCCCACAATCATGACCTCGAGATCGTTCGTCCCCTCAAACGAATGGACTTCATTCAGGAACACCGGCACCGCATCTCCCTTCCGGATCGGAGCAGATTCCTTGCCCACATGCGCTACCCCTTCACCGTTCATGACGTAAAAGAACTCCTCGACGTTCTCGTGGCGGTGCCGCCCCAGGGAAGCTCCCGCGGGAATCACCATATGGTCGACATAGGACCAGTTGGTGTAGAAGACTTCCGGAGGCAGCGCCCGCCGGTAGCGTACCGTGCCCTTGCCCCCCAGCATCCCGTCGACAGGCTTGAGCAGCTCTTTGTTGAGATACATGCGAATGAAAACCGGCTTGGCATCCAGCGCCGCCCCCACCCGATCGTCGTCCAGATCCGTGTTGTCGTACTTCCCCTTGATGCTGCCCACGGCGATGTTCATCCACTCCACCGGCTTCGGCCCGGGATTGTAGATGGCGTGCGAGTGCCCCATCCGGCACGGCGCGCCCACGGGTCCCTTCAGCGTCGAGGTGCGGCCGTCAATCGTGAATTGCGCTTCATTGTCGAAGATGACGAACATCTCTTCCATGTGATTGTGGAAATGATGGCCGATGCCGCCGCCGGGTGGAATAATGCCCCGGTGCAGGAATATGAGGTTCGTGCTGAACGTCTGGGCATCGAACAGGCCCATGAAATCCAACTCTCCCGCTCCGGCATGAACGCGAGGGATCGCTCGATACTTGGACGGGTCCGTGTGTGCAATGCGTGAGGCGAGAGACTCGGCCGCTTGCAGGGCTACCGCGGGAAGAAGGAACAGCAACAGGGTTCGCATGATTTCCTGACTATACTCCACAGCGTTACCCGCCTGCGATACCATACGAAAAACGGAAGGAGCTATCGAATGTCCATTTCCCGGCGGAAATTTCTCGAAACCACGGCGGTGACTCCGCTCGCCGCTCACCTGGCGCAAGGCGCATCCGTCGACAAGCGCACCGGCATGCCGACGCGCGTTCTCGGAAAAACCGGCGCGGCGGTCTCCTGCATCGCGTTTGGATGCGGCAGCCGCTTCCTGATGTACAAGGATGAGGACAAAGCGCTCGAGGCAGTCAACCGCGCCATCGATCTGGGCATCAGCTATATCGACACGGCGTACGGCTACGGAGACGGCAAGAGTGAGACGCGTATCGGCCACGTCATGAAAACCCGGCGCAAGGAAGTATGGCTCGCCACCAAGATCAACAAACGCAATGGCGACGAGGCCATGCGCGTCATTGAAGGCAGCCTCAAGCGCTTGCAGACGGATCATGTCGACCTGCTCCACATCCACAGCCTCACCACCCCCGAGGATCTCGCCGAAATCGAGGCCAACGACGGGGTTCTCAAAGTGGTGTACAAGGTGAAAGAACAGAAGATGGCCCGCTTCATCGGCATCACCAGCCACAGCGACCCTCATGTGCTCAAGACCGCGCTCGAACGCCACGAATTCGATTGCACCCAGATGGCGCTGAACGCGGCGCGCGTCGGAATGCGGAACGCTCCGGGCGGCATGGCCATCAACCCCATGCACGACAGTTTCGAGGCGCTGGCGCTCCCCGTGGCAAACCGCAAGAACATGGGCGTGATTGCCATGAAGATTTTCGGGCAGGAGGGCCTTGTCGGAAAAGCGCCCATCGAAAAACTCATCCGCTATTCGCTCTCTCTGCCTGTTGCCGCCGCCGTGCTGGGTATGCCGAAGATCGAGTACCTCGAGGAGAATATCCGCATCGCAAAGTCATTCCAGCCGCTGCCAAAGCGCGAGATGCAATCCATGCCGGCAAAGCTGCTGCCGCAGAAGGCTGAGTTGGATCGCTTCTTTGCAAATCACGTCGACGCCTGAAAAGAGGGGCGGCGATTACAGCAGGGGACGCAACGCCTGATCGAGATCGGCCATCAGGTCGTCGACATTCTCAATCCCAACGGAAAGCCGCAGCAGGTTTGCGGGAGTTTTGCTCTTCGGCCCCTCGACGGAAGCGCGGTGCTCGATGAGGCTGTGCGTGCCGCCGAGGCTGGTGGCGCGCGTGAAAATGCGTACGCGGGCTGCCACGCCCATGGCTTCCTGCTTGCCGCCGCGTACCTGTACAGACAGCATCCCGCCGAATCCTCCCGGCATTTGCGTCCGTGCCAGTTGGTGCTGCGGGTGGGAGGAGAGCCCGGGATAAAGCGTGCGTTCCACCGCGGCATGTCCCTCCAGAAATTCAGCGATTCTGCCGGCGTTCGCCGCATGCTGGCGCACTCGCAGCACTAACGTATCCACGCCCCGCCGCGTAAGCCAGCAATCGAACGGCGATGGAACCGCTCCCCCGTACTTCTGCGATTTCCGGGCGCGCTCAAAAAGATAGTTGTCGTACTTCGTGATCAGTGCGCCGCCCACCACATCGCTGTGCCCGGCGATGAACTTCGTGGTGGAATGCATCACCATGTCAATGCCGAAATCGAACGGCTGCTGGATGACCGGCGTGGTAAAGGTGCCGTCGCAGATGCTGATCGCGTTGGCCTTTCTGGCGATTTGGGCAATGGCGGACAAATCCGCCACCCTCAGCATGGGATTGGACGGAGACTCCACCCACAATAGCCTGGTGTTGGGCTTCATGGCCGCCGCGCTGACAGCGTCCAGATCGGTCATGTCCACAAAGGTGGACTCGAGCTTCCATTCGGCGAACACCTCCCCGATGACGCGCCGCAAGCCATAGTAGACATCGTCAGGGAAAATCAGGTGGTCTCCAGGTTCCATCGCCTGCATCACCGCGTTGACCACGGCAAGGCCGGAGGAGAAGACAAGCGCTTCCTTACCCCCTTCGAGAGCAGCAAGGCACTTCTCGAGTGTTTCGCGATTCGGATTCTCTTCGCGGGAATAGGTGTAGCCTCGAGGCCATTTGCCATTCGGATCTCGCTCGAAGGTAGTGGAGAGATGAATCGGCTGTGCCACTGCGCCAGTGGCAGGGTCCACCCGGCGGCCCGCATGAACGGCTAACGTCTCAATCTGCATTGTTCCCATTCTAATGGCATGGGATCTGACGGGCGGCGAAAAGTGAGGAAGCACACAAAAAATGCCGGGCGCTGGTCGGGCGCCCGGCTGAGGAGCACCCACAAGCCGCTCGGAGGTAACGGCTTGTGGTAGTGGAGGAGAACGACTAAGCCAACAGACCGCCGTGACCCAGACAGGCTATCTCCCAGCCTGAAACTCTATAGCGGGCCAACACAGGCGGCAAAACCAAGTCCACCACGTTCGGCTTGGCCGAACGGAAGCATCCCGGCGCCGAGATGATCGGGATGTCCTCCTTATATCCTAGCAGAAATAGGTTGCCCGGCTCCACCGGGGCGAGAAAGCGTTCCAGGTGGCAGCCGATTTTGGCCATTCCCCTGCCGATGGTATCCTCCGGCCCGGCAGGGGCAGTAGTCGAAGCAATCAGGATCCCGGCAGGCTTGGCGCGAGTGAGGTGGTTGAGCGCTCTGGCTACCGACCCTTCGTCCTCCACCGCCGCCAATACGAAGCTTGGCATCACGGAGACGCGCTCCAGGCGCTGCCTCATGATGTTCTCAAACAGTTGGCGGGCGCGCTCCCCGCTGATCGGGTCTGTATAGAGAACGGCCAGCGCGGGGTTGCGAATGGGTCTCGCCTGTAGAATGGGGCCGCGTTCCTTGAGTATCGAGATGACGGCTTCCAGTTGCGCCTGCGCGATGGCGAAAGGCGCGCTCTTCACCGTACAGATTCTCTGCCCGGCTTTGGCGTAGCTGAAGTTCAGCATCGTGCTGATCACGACGCTCGCCGTGCAGTTGATCTGCTTCAGCAGCTCATCGTCCACCAGCACGCAGCAGTCTTCCGTCGCCACCAGGTTCGCGCGCCCTCCCGCCGCGAGGCGAATCTCCAGGCACCCGCACCCCAACTCGCGGGATACCTGCATCACAGCATCGTCCTCGCCAACTTCGCCGTCTTCCAGTTCCGTCACCCAGACTTGCTCCATCCCTTCCAGCGCGAGGAGTTTGATGTCCTCCTCGCTCAGAATGTGGCCTTTGGCCAAGAGCTTCTTCCCGCCCGGGCGAAAAATAGTGCAGCACAGGATTCGCCCCATCGACTCCCTGATGTCAACGGTTTGTGCCTTCATGGAAAATTCCCCCAATGGAGCCTCGAAAGGAGACTACCTAGCATTAATACACTATCTCTAGTTCAAGGTGGGAGAGTTTTTTCTCATTCTTTCAGAATTTAATGTTTCGAGGGCGCGTTCAGTGCCGTACCACGGGCAGGGGAACGAGTTCGGAGTGAACCCGCTCCTGGCGCGGGTGGTACTCCTCGCGCAGCGGTTTGAGCATGGCGATTTCATCGCAAGCCTGGAATTTCGGGCACCGCAGGCAGTCTTTCCAGGCTTTCAGAGGTAGTTCTCCCCGCTCCACCTCCCGGTAGCCCAATTTGCGGAAGAAGCCGGGGACATAGGTGAAGGCGAACAGGACGTACAGGCCGAATTGCCGGGCCTCATCCTCCAAACTGTTCATTAATAAGGCGCCAATCCCGTGTTTCTGGTACTCCAAATCGACAGCGAGGGAACGGATTTCAGCCGAGGAGGCCGTATAGAAGTGTAAGGCTCCGCACGCTATCAGCCGGTCGCCTTCTACAACAACGGTGAAATCGCGAACGTTTTCAGCCATCTCGAACTCCGTGCGCGGCAGCATAATACCTCGCACTGCGAACGAATTGATGAGCCGCAGCAGCGAGGGGATGTCCGGCATGGAGGCCTTGCGCACCTTGAAAGGAGATTCCGGCTCCATCACTGAAACGCCTCGTTTATCAGCCGTGTGCCGATGCGCTCCCCCGCCAGTAACAACTCCACGACCCCAGCCTTCGCCCCGGGAACTATAATCACCTCTTCTACTCCTGCCGCTAGCCCATCGCAGGCTGCGTTTAGTTTCGCCTGCATGCCGCCAGTGGCGATCCCTTCCCGTATCAGTTTCTGGCACCCGAGCGGAGTCAACACTTCCAGCAAGCCATTCTCCCCCCGAACACCCTCCACGTCCGTCAGAAAAAACAGCTTTTTCGAACCGAACCCAGCGGCGCACGCTACGGCCATTTGATCGGCATTTACGTTGTATATCCGGCCCTTCTTGTCCCCGGCAACACAAGCAATTACAGGGAGATACCCGTTTCGCGCCAGCAAATCGAGCAACTCCCCGTTGGCTCTGGTCACGCGGCCCACCGCCCCAAGGTCCTCGCGCAATTGCTCAGCCTCGGTGATGCAGGCATCAATCCCCGTTAACCCGACCGGCTTGGCTCCCGCTTCCACGAATGCCGCCACTAGTTCGTGATTCACTGTCCCGGCGAACACTTTCAGCACCGCGTCCACCACTTCCGGGGTAGTGACACGTAATCCATCCACAAATCTGCTCTCCACACCGCGTTCGGCGAGAAACCGCGTCATTTGTTTGCCACCGCCGTGGACCACCGCCATCTCGGTGGTGCGCGCCACCACGGCAAGCTCTCCCGCGAGCCGCCGCCGCTCCTGGGGCGAATCGAGCAGAGAACCGCCGATCTTGACGAGGATTCTCACAGCAACCCTTCCGTTTCCGGAACGCCCAGAAGCAGGTTCATGTTTTGAATCGCCTGCCCCGCCGCGCCTTTCACCAGGTTGTCGATCGCGCTCACAACCACAGTACGCCCCGTGGATTCGTCCCATTTCACGCCGATGTCGCAGAAGTTCGTACGCTGCACCGCGCGCAAATCGGGAACATGCCCGGGCGAGTACATGCGCACAAACGGGCTCGATGCATAAGCCGTTTCGTATATGGAGAGGATCTCATCGGCCGCACGGATACCCTTCGTACGGAAATAGATGGTCTCGAGGATCCCGCGGTCCAGCGGGATCAGGTGCGCGGTGAAGGAGAACTGCTGCTCGGAGAGACTCGATGTCAGCAGAACCTCTGCAACGTGCCTGTGCTCCAGAATCGAGTAGGCCGAGAAGTTCTCCGTCACTTCGCAGTAACTCGTCTTCAGACTGGGCTTCCGGCCCGCCCCGCTGACCCCCGATTTTGCGTCGCACACAATCCCCGCCCCAAGATCGATCACCCCGGCTTCCACCAACGGGCGCAGCGCAAGATTCGCCGCCGTGGGGTAGCATCCGGGATTCGATACCAGCCGCGCTGATCTCACCTGATCACGATGAAATTCCGGCAGGCCATACACGGCCTCTTCAAGAAGGGCCGGTTCGGTGTGTTCTTCCTTATACCAGCGCCGGTAATTCTCCACCGTGCGCAGGCGAAAAGCTCCGCTCAAGTCAATCACCCTGGCTCCGCACTCGAGCAGCCACGGAGTAAGGTTCATCGAAACCTCAGCCGGCGTCGCGAGAAAGGCTACCTCGATGCCTGCTTCTCTCACCGCTTCCGGTGAGCAGGGGATCCGCTTTGGCCCTTGATGACCCCGCGGACGGGCACGATCATGGGAATCGGCGCGATGTTCGAGCAGGAAGACTTCCAGGTCCTGGCGAGGCGAGAGGAGGCGGACCAGTTCATCGCCGCTGTAGCCGCGGAAGCCAACGATACCGACACGGGTGTTCACGATTAATTATTCACTTTCTGTGAATAATTATACCATCACCGCTGCTCCGTCACCGACTTCTCCGCCAGTTCCCCCACCACCGGCAGCTTGCACATCTCGTTCTGCGACACCTTCACCATCATCCAGATCCAGGCGCCGAACAGAACCCCCTTGAATAACCCCACCAATGGAAAGCCCGAAATCTGTACCATCGGCTTCAGCACCCAATCTATGAGAAGCCATGCCACGAAAAGATACAGACCTTGGAACGCATGGAAGCGAGTGTCCTTGTCATGGCGGAAACGGAGCGAGGCAAGAACAAAAATGGCGGGAATCCAGCCCACAACGGGGATGTAGCAAAGCAGCGCCGCGGTTCGGGCGGGCATCTTGCCAAGGAGATCGCCGCCAGCGGGACCCGGCTCATCCGAAACACCGCTCTGCCGCGCTCCACAGTGCGCGCAGTAGACGTCCCGGTCACTAACCTTGTTCCCGCATTGGGTGCAATAGGGCACTGTTCCAGCGTCTCCGTAAATTGATACGTTACATGAGACGGAATTGTTCCGCCACCGGCGCCTCCCTGCCGGAAAGAGCGCTACTTGGCGAAAACGTACGTCCGCGCGCCGGCCAGGGTGTCGAACTCGCGCCACCCCGCGCGTGGCGACCGCGTCTCCACTTTGCCGAGCGCCTTGCCCTCGCCGTCGTAAGCGAGCAGCACACCCTCGCCGCCGGCAAACGCCAGCCGCTTGTTGCCGTACAGATCCATGATCTCGAGGATGCCAACTCCCTTCTGCCGCAGCACCGCGCTACCTGATGCTCCAAGCCGCCCTCGCTCCACCCACTCGCCGCGTCCGTCCAGGAACTCATAGGCGGGCGATTTTACGTAGTCAATACGGCGTCCGTCCGGGCTGCCCGAGATCTCGTAAAAACCGTTGGCGGAGTGGAACACCAGCCAGCCGGAAACCGGCAGTTCCACCGTTTTTCCGCGATCATCCTTCACGCTCCATGGATTTGACGGTGAGCGGTTCACGAACACCTCGGTCCCGTTTTCATATACGACGTGCAACCGGGAGCCGGCAATCGCGCCGCTGGCGTGCGCCTGACTGGGGGTGAGAAACCGGCCCGCCGCGTCCGCATACTCGATGCGCTGGGGCGGCACGAACGCATATTGCTGCTGGAGTTGCTGCATCATGTAGTATGAGCGCGTCATCGCCTCGATACCGAACTCGTTGTCGAGTCCGAAGTCGTTTACCAGCCAGCCCATGTTGCCGTAACCAATGGTGGTTGCCAGGAACAGGTCCACATACTCGCGCCGCTTCGAAGATTGACGCCAATTCGGATCGATCTGGTCGAGATAGTAGTGCGTGTAACCCATCCCGTATTCGGCGTCGAGCGGATGAATCTTGCGCAACTCGAACGCTACGTCCAGCGGATGCGTCAGCAGGTTCAGTTTCGTGTACACCCAGCCGTAATGACCGGACGCCAGCCCGGCGTACAGCCATTGGTAAGTCGCTTCGGATTGCGTGGGCCCATAGACCCTCTGATCGTTCAACAGAAGTTGGCCATAAGCATAAAACGTGGCGGCGAGCGTGCCCGCGCCAGGCACCCGCGCGTCAAAATCGCAGTAAGACCACGGCGCCACGGCGGTGTGAACATCCGTGTAGGACATCTTCACACCGAATTTCTCTTTGATCCTCTTTGCGTAGTATTCGTCGAATTCCACCGCTTTCGAAGGCTTGAGCGCGTAATTGCGCGGCCAGGCGCGACGCCACTCGCCGTCAGGTGTGCGCTGCACGTGGTCGGGATTCCAGTTGGAGTTCACCGTGCAGAAATCGGTGTAGTTGCTGTACACGCCTTGCAGCCAGCCCATGGCGTTCTGGACCCCGATGTACCATTTCAACATCGCGTCGCCGCCCTTCTGCGGAGCGGCGTGCAACTTTAACGTGTTGGAATCGCCTTCGTCGCGCCAGGTGACTTCATGGCTGTGCTGCATGATTTTGTCCAATCCGTAAGACCGGATCAGGCGTGAGCGTTTGTGATCGGCCGGGAAGGTCTCAGGCGCGGTAACGGTCCACAAGACCTGCTTGCCTTCCTGCTGCCGCAGGGAGGGCGGGTTGGCGATCGTGGGCAGCACTTCTTCGTAGTTCGGCGATGCGCTCACAAATATTCGTTCGTACAGGTGATTGCGCAAACCGTCGGTTTTCGGCATGTAACGCATCCCGCCGTTGATCTCGGCGGTGTCCGCCGTGACTTTCGGGTCGGCCGACGCCCAGGGCTGCGATGCGCTGGTGCGATACCAGTCGAACCAGATGGACGCAAATAGCGGCTTCTCCGCGCTGCCCGCCATCAAAACTCGTGGAATGGCGCTGCCTCCGTAAGTGATGTACGGCACAGCGATCAGTTTTGGGCTCTTCACGCCCGACACGCGCCCGAAGCTGAGTTCGATGGCGTCGCCGGAGTCGCACCATGCATCAAGAACGAGCGATTTCTGCCAGAGTTGAAGCTGATAATCGGCCGTGCGCGCGCCGAAGCGGAACCTCGCCGTCACGGCCTCACCCTTCAGGGTGGCGCTCACAAGTTCACCGTGCGCGACCTCGCCGTCCTTGGTGTCGGTAAAGCGCACACCGCCGCCGTCGAGCGGATGAAACGGCGCGCCGCCGTTCACACTGGCTGTGATCTCGCCGAGCCCTCCCTGAACAGGACGGTACTGGTACACGACGGTCGCGTCCGCTCCCGCGTACCGGAATTCAAAGGACTTGGGAGGCGCCTCGCGCACACGCGTGCTGAAATTCCGCTCGAAGTTGGCCGGCAGGATGGTCTCTTCGCGGGTAGGAAACGGCAGCGCGCCTTCCCCGGTATTCAACCCGGTGATCTGCCCGCGATATGGCTTCAGGTTGCGCTTCGGTTGCGGCTGGAATACGAGCGGCTTCAGGTCCTCGGCGTAAAAAACGAGGGAGTCGCAATAGAAGTAGCGCGGCTCGGTGTTGGAAACCTTCGCGATTTCGATCCCGGTAAACGATGCCGGCAAGACGATCTGCTGTTCGATATCGGATGGGACGCGCCGGTGAATGAGCCACCACTGTTTCCACCGGATGTCTGTGAGCTGGATTTTGAACTCTTTGCCGCGCGCGTCGCTCACGAGAACGGAAACTTCGGCCGGCGGAGTTGTCTTATCCGGCACCCAACTCCAGCGGTTGCCGTAACCCCACAAATCGATCGAATCGAAGCTGCCCGGAATTGGAATCGGCTTCGGCGGACGCGCTACGACGCGGCTCTCCGCACGTTTGCCGCGGAATTCGAACTTTGCGACATACTGGCCCCACATCTGCCGCTCACGGCTACGCCGTAATTCGCCTTCCGCGCCGTCATACATCTCGAGTTTCCAGCCTTCCAGGCTTTCAAAGTCGGCTAGCGTGCGCGGATCCTCCTCGCGTTGGGTCCAGGTGAATTCATATGGCTGTTGCCCGACCTGCTGCCAGACTTCGATCTGGTTAATCGCCGGCGCCGTGCGATCCGGTTGCGCCTCCGCCAGCGCAGCCGCGGCAATCAGCAGCATGGTGGTGACAACGCGCATGTGAACCTCCCATCATTCGTTTGTTTATGAGCGTCAGGAGCAATCAGTATATCGCTGAACTCACCTGGGAGAATGACCTCCACCCCACTCTGGGGTGCGCGCTTGGGATCGACCGCATGTGATACCATCCATTGCTGTGAAACCCCTTCTCTTCACAGCTTTGCTGGCATGGTCGCTGCCCGCCTTTGGCGCTAAGAATCTCGACATTTTCTTCGTCGACGTGGAAGGCGGACAAGCCACCCTGCTGGTGACACCGGCTGGAGAGTCCCTGCTCGTGGACACCGGATGGCCGGGCTTTAATAATCGCGATGCCAACCGGATTGCCGCGGCGGCCGCCAAAGCCGGCGTCAAGCAGATCGACTATCTCATCATCACCCACTTCCATACCGATCACGTCGGAGGAATCGAGCAACTGGCCGCGAAGATGCCCATTAAGCATGTCGTCGATCACGGCTCGTCCGTCGAGACCGGCGCCAGTGCGGAAAAACTCTACAAGTCCTATGAGGACGTTGCCGCGAAGGGCAAACGCATCACCGTAAAACCCGGCGACAAGCTGCCGTTGAAAGGGTTGCTGGTCGAGATCCTGGCGGCGCATGGCGTACCCACGACACGCCCTGGAAAGCCGAATCCTCTGTGCGCCGGCGTGCAGCAGAAGGCCGAAGACAAGAGCGAGAATGCCCGCTCCGTGGGAACGCTGGTCACCTTCGGCAAATTCCGATTCCTCGATATGGGTGACCTTACGTGGAACAAGGAACTGGAGTTGGTCTGCCCCGAAAATCGCATCGGTAAAGTGGACGTCTATCTCACCACCCACCATGGCCTGGATGCCAGCGGTCCGGCGGCCCTGGTACATGCCATCGCCCCGCGCGTGGCCATCATGAACAACGGCGAAAAGAAGGGCGGCACCCCGCCCGCGTGGAAGGTTGTGAAAAGCTCCCCCGGCCTGCTCGACCTGTGGCAGCTACACTACTCCGCCGCCGGAGCCGGCGATGCAAACGCCGACGACAAAATGATTGCGAATCCAAAGGGCGAAGATCCCGGTAATTACATCGAGATCCAGGCGCAGTCCAATGGAAAGTTCACCGTGACCAACTCCCGCAATGGATTCTCGAAGAGTTACTAGGGCCGCCGTCGTACAAGCGGGGTCCATCTTATTCGACACCCCGGCCACCGTCGCCAAACTGGAAGCCATGGCGCAGGCTGCGTCCAGTCAAGGAGCGCAGCTTGCCGTCTTCCCGGAAGCTCTCCTCGGCGGTTATCCCAAAGGAATGAGCTTCGGCGCGGTGGTGGGCCATCGGACGCCCGAGGGCCGGCAGGAGTTCCGCCGCTATTTCGAATCCGCGATCGATGTTCCCGGTCCGGTGACCGCTCAACTCAGCGAAACCGCGCGCCGCTACAACCTGTGGATGGTGGTGGGGGTCATCGAACGCGAGGGTGGCACGCTCTATTGCACGGCGCTGTTCTTTGCCCCGGACGGAACGCTCGCCGCGAAGCATCGCAAGCTGATGCCCACCGCCATGGAGCGTCTCATCTGGGGCTACGGCGACGGCTCCACGCTTCCCGTCCTCGATACGCCGCTCGGCCGCATGGGCGCGGTGATCTGCTGGGAAAACTACATGCCGGCGCTGCGCCTCACCATGTATTCGAAAGGCATCGAGCTTTATTGCGCGCCCACCGTGGATGATCGCGAAACGTGGGCAATCTCCATGCGCCACATTGCCTTCGAAGGGCGCTGTTTCGTTCTCTCCGCTGTGCAGTGCACGGACACGATTCGCGGCGGCAGCATCATCGTGAACCCGCACGGCCACGTGCTGGCGGGCCCGGTGTTTGGCGAGGAAACGATCCTGGTAGCCGACCTCGATCTCCACCAGATCCCCGAGGGAAAATACGACTTCGACGCCACGGGCCACTACGCCCGCCCGGATGTGTTTCAGCTCAAGGTGAACGAGCGGCCGATGCGCGCCGTCAGCCCTGAAGACTAATCCGCTACTCGAACCGCACTCCCTGCATCGTCAAATCCCGCCCGGGCTCATCGCCTCGCTCCTTCAGCGTCAGCGTGCCGTTCTGGAACGCGACCTGCGCCACACCCCGGTAATCCGCTGGAATCTTGAACAGGAACCCGGCATAACTCCGGGTCTGCGTCTCCCCGGGCTCGATCCAGGCGAAAATGGACTGTCCGAAGATGCGGCCTTTCTTGACCAGCACCTCGAACGGTTGATGCAACCCGGTGGTTCCGAACTCGAGGCCTCGCGCCAGCGGTTTGCGCTGATCATCGACATGCCGCCAGATATTCAGCCATGGATAGTCCGAGGTTTTCCAGATATAGCCGATGAGCAGGCCCTTCGCCGCATTCGCCGCGGTCACCCAACCGTACTCCTCTTCGATGACGAACGAGACGACGTTCGGCATGGGGTCGTCAGTAAGGTGGCGCAGATTCACAGGCTGTCCATCCTTCAACGCTTGGGGCCAGTAGACGGAGGGCTCTTCCGGATGGGGCATCGGGCTCGACTGCATGAAGCCGCGCCGGCCATTTGCATCCACCACCACCGAGGCATCGAGAAACGGAGGGCCGATGGTGGCATGCTGCACCATGTTGTAGGGGCGCCCCAGTTTGTTCCGGTTCGTCACGGATTCGCGTACCATCAGCCATGCGTGCGTGGGGTCGAGCCGGGCATCGCGCACGACATCCAGATTCGCCATCGGTAAATGCGCCGAAACGCGCGCCGCGCCCTTCGAGGAACTCTCCACCTTCCATTCGACTCGAGTCGCTTCACCGTGAAAGGGCATCCCGTTCTTGCCCTCGGCTACCGAAGGCTGGCCCCAGCGGTCGAGGCAGAGAAAATGCCCCATGGCGCGCGCCTCGGGGACCGGGCCCGCATTCGCCCACACCAGCGGATTCAGCTTCTGATCGCGGAATTCGAACTGAACCCAGCTTCCCCCGCGCATGTCGATCACCGCCCGCGCCGCCTCTCCTTCCATCGTTACGGAGGGTCTTCCCTGCCCCCACAGGCTCATCGCGCCAAGCGCGAGAATCAGCAATCGCATTACTTGACCTCCCAATGTTCGCCAAAGAATCCAGCGTCCACGATCTTGCCCGGCCAGTGTCCGTCAGCCGGCGTGGTCACGTCCACCACGGCCCAATCCGGGAGCTTCGAAACCTGCCGTGCATTGTTCAGATAATCATACTCACGGAAGGTGAAGCTGCTGTTGACCACCACGTACCTGTTCGGGTTCAGGGGATTGGGGTAGATCAACACGGGATAGTGCGTAGCCGCGGAGTAGGTCTTCCTGCCCATGGCGACGGAACCTGCGCTCCACTTGGCCGGCAGCTTATCCGCGATGCGCGCCAGCAGTTTGTTGCTGCCCGGGTCGCCCCATAACACCAGGTTCGAACTGGCGATGTCGGCCTCGGTGATCTCCGTATCCTTCTTCACCAGCGGTTCGCCGCGGAATTGTCTCCGCCACTCGACAATGGCCCGCGCCTGCTCGGCGGCGATGCGCTCGGCGGGCCCCTTCTGCATCGGGTCCCCAGTGGGAAGCACGAAGACGAAGCGGTTCAGAAACGCATCGTCAATCGGACCCTGCAAGTGGCGCCGCTTCACCAGGCCCGGCTCCACGGCGTGTTCCGCAACCGCCCACCGGCCGCCTGACTTGCGCAGATGCACCAGCCAACTGCGATCCGTCTCCGGCCCGTTCACGGTGACGCTCTGGCCGTCAATGGTCACCACCAGCTTGGCATCGGCGGCCAGCGGACATCCGCCCGGACCATAGTTAAAGGTCAGGGCTGTCACGTTCTGCGTGGCCGCCTTCAGGGCATGATCGTTCGTGATTTCGGCTACCACCGTGGCCCGCTCCCAATGCTCGCCTAACGCGTCCACCACCACCCACCTCATGCGGTTATAGGCCAGAGTATAGGTGGCGAACTTGACGGTGCGCGGATAGGCATCCCGGCCACGCGCCATGATGGCGTCCACACGCCGGTCGATCTCCACTTTCGCATCCGGATGATAGCGGTGCGGCGTATTCGGGCCGATGATGTGCGTCATGCGCATGCCCTCTTTTTCGAGGTATTTCGCCATGATGTCCGCGGCCTGCTTTTGACGGTCGATCTCTCCGCTGTAGGCTACCAGCGGCAGGTTATAGAAATTCAGCGCGTAATCGGTGGCATCGTACATACGCCACAGCTTTTGCTCCCACCATGCGGGCTTCACAGCCTCGTTCTGGAAGACCTTGAGAAATTCCGCCGTCTCGCTGAATCCCGCGCCTGGAGCGGCGGCGGCCCACAATCCCGCATAGTGCGCCGCAATGTGCCAAACCGCCGCCCCGCCCATGCTGAAGCCGCGCACGGCGATGCGGTTCTGATCGATTCGATAGTGCTTCTTCACCTCCGCCAGCGCCTCGAAGAGGTCAATCTCCCCCGCGAACTTGTTCGCATTGCAGTAGCGCCCGTAAAGATGCAGCACCAGCGTATCCCGAGGCGTGAATTCACCGGGACGGGTCTCCCGTTCCCAAAGGAAATTCACCTCACTGAGCGTTTCGTTGCGCCCGTGAAACCATGCGTCGAGCCGCCAGTTTCGCGGCGCCAGAGGGGTCCACGTGGGCGGCACGACAAGGCCATAGGGCTGCACGCTGTCGTCAATGCGCGACCGGTATCCGCGCACCACCAACCCCGTCGCTGTAGCCCAGGGAGCCTCCCCGCGCCCCAAAGCATCCGCCCGTTCCTGCCCCTGCCGCAACAGATCCTTCGCCTTTGCAATCTCCTCGGGCTTGAAGAACTCGTTGTAGTGAAGCGCGTATCGCACCGCATCCCGGAAGATGATCACATCGGGCGCGAGTTGGTTGTCCTTGATCTTCTCAATGGACGCGCTCAGCCGGGCCAGACCCTCTTCAAGAGCCTGCCTGTCGTTTTGAGAAACCGCCACGCCCGGCGGAGGAACCGGGCGGTCCGCGCCGTACAGGCACACCGACATCAAAAAGGAAGCAGCGAAAACACGCATACGTCTCCTTGTTCAGATTCTGTGGAAACCTTTCAGAATATCGCGGATGGCGTAGCGCAGCGCCACCGGCCTGCCATGGGGGCAACTCATGGGGTACTCGGTCCGCGCCAGTTCGCGCAGCAGGTAGTCGATCTTGTTCTCCTCCAGCCGCATGTTGATCTTGATGGCCGCCCGGCAGGCGATGGAGGCGGCCATGCCCCGGCGCAGGTCCTCGAGCGAGACACGGCGCATTTCGCTTTCGGCGATCTCCAGAATCTCCAGCAGAATCCGCTCCGCTTCCGGCGCCGGAACCGCCGCCGGGACACTCTTCACCGCCACCGTCCGGTTGCCGAACGGCTCCGTCTCGAAACCGGCGGCGAGCAACTCCCCGGCGATGCGCTCGTATTCGATCTGCTGAGAAGCAGTAAGCTCCAGCATCAACGGAACCAGCAATTGCTGCATCTCCACTTTGCCGGATGCCCACTCGCGCAGCACTTTCTCAAACAGGATGCGCTCATGCGCCACATGCTGGTCGATAATCCAGAGCCCGTCGCGCGAAGCGGCGATGATGAAGGAATCCTGCAATTGCCCCAGCGGGCGCAAATCGGCCAGCACGTCCATGCTCGGCGGAGCATCGAGCACCGCCTCCTTCGGGAACGCGCCATGCGTATCGGGCACGCGCAATTTCAGACGCTCCGGCGCGGGAGGCGGTGTGTTGTCCACCGTGATCGACGCGGGGCCGAAATCCAACCGCGGCGGGGGGGATTGGTGCGGGCGCAGCACGAATTCCGGCAGTTCCCGCCTCTGCTCCTCGGTGAGCGGGGGCGTGAACTCCTCGACAGCGGCAGTGTCGAAACGCGCGCTTTGCATGCGCTCTGAAAAATCGGAAAACGGCAGTTCCGCCGCCGGTTGCGGCGTGCTCCGGATGGGAACGCTCGAAACCGGGCGGCTTTTCGTCAGCACATCCCGAATGGCGTCGCGGACAAAATCGTGCACGAACGATCCGCGCGTGAAGCGTACCTCCGTCTTGGCTGGATGCACGTTGACATCCACCTCCTCAGCTCCGCAATCGAGGAACAACAGCGCGAACGGATAAGAGGCCGGTGGAATCAGGTTGTGATACGCCGCGGAAAGGGCATGCAGCAGGAGCCGGTCGCGAATCAGGCGCCGGTTGACGAACAGAAAGATCGAATTGCGGTTTGTCTTCTGCACCTGCGGCCGCGATACGAAGCCGCTGAGATGAAAGCGCACCGGAGGCTCCTGCGTGCCCTCCTCATCCACCGCGCCCGGAATCTCCCGCTCCATCATCTCGAGGTCAATCAGGTCTTCCAGAAGGCGAGCGCCAAAAACCTGATAGACCCGTTCTCTCAACGTCTGCACGGGCGTCGCGCGCAGCAGTTCCGCGCTGCCGTGCCGCAATTCAAAGCCCTTGTCCGGATGAGCCAGGCTGTAGTGCGTTACAAGCGACGCGATGTGCGCCATCTCCGTCTGCTCGGAGCGCAGGAACTTGCGCCGCGCGGGCACGTTGTAGAACAGATCGCGTACCGCCACTGTGGTGCCGCGAGCCAGCGCAAAGTCCTCGTAGCGGACAATCTTGCCCCCGGCGATCTCCACCACGCTGCCTACTTCTTCCTCCGCCGAGCGCGTTTCGAGAGTCAGCCTCGAAACCGATCCGATCGAGGGCAGCGCCTCTCCGCGAAATCCCAGCGTGGCGATACGAAACAGGTCGCCCGTCATGCGAATCTTGCTCGTGGCATGCCGCTCGAAGGCGAGCAACGCGTCATCGCGCAGCATTCCCGTTCCGTTGTCGGCAATGCGGATCAGGCGCCGCCCGCCGGCTTCAATGTCAATCCGTAGATCCGTGGCTGCCGCATCCAGCGAATTTTCGAGCAGTTCCTTCACCACCGAGGCGGGCCGTTCCACCACCTCGCCGGCCGCGATCTTGTTCGCCAACTCGTCCGATAGAACCTGAATGCGGCCCATTGGCTCATTGTATCCATTGGTTACGAAACTGCCGGAATTGCGTCTTCTCCCCGAGTGTTACCCTACGAATTCACGATGAGGAAATTACCCTTTGCCCTACTGCTGGGGCTTTCGCTGCTCACCGGCGGCGCGCAGGCCCAGACCAGGCTGCTGCGCTTTCCCGATCTGTATCAGAACGACGTGGTCTTCACCTACGCGGGAGACCTGTGGAAGGCCTCCGCAAGCGGCGGCGTCGCCGCAAGACTCACCGCCCATCCCGGCCTCGAGATCTTTGCCAAATTCTCCCCCGACGGCCAGTGGATCGCCTTCACGGGACAGTACGACGGCGATGAGCAGGTGTACGTCATCCCAGCCACGGGAGGCATTCCCAAGCAACTCACATACTACCCGGCACGCGGCCCGCTGCCGTTTCGATGGGGTTTCGACAATATCGTGATGGGCTGGACGCCGGACGGCAAGGGAGTCGTCTTCCGCTCGCTGCGCGACCATTTTTCCGTGGCGAACGGGAGGCTGTATGTCGTGCCGCGCGAGGGCGGGCTCCCGAAGCCGCTTCCCATGCCCTACTCAGGAGCGGGAGATCTTTCGCCGGACGGATCAAAGGTAGTCTACTCTCCTCTCGACCGCGATTTCCGCACCTGGAAACGCTATCAGGGCGGCTGGGCGCAGGATCTCTACACCTTCGATCTCAAGACGTATCAGATCGAGCCCGTCTCACACTCCCCTCGCACGGAACGCGATCCCATGTGGATCGGCGGCAGGATCTACTTCGCCAGCGACCGCACCGGCAAGCTGAACCTTTATGAGTTCGATCCCGCCACCGGAAAAACGCGCCCCCTCACCGAATTCAAGGAGTGGGATGTCCGCTGGCCGAGCAAGGCGAACGACGGCCGTATCGTCTACGAACTCGATGGCGAGTTGCAGATCATCGACGTGAAACCGGGCTCCAAATCGCGCCCGGTTCACATCCAGGTTCCCTACGACGGCGTGGCCAGCCGGCCCGCTCCCAAGAACGTAGCGGCCCAGATCGGAACCATCGGCCTCAGCCCGAAAGGCGAGCGCGTCCTGCTCACCGCTCGCGGCGACATTTTCACCCTCCCGGTGGAACACGGCCCTATTCGCAACCTCACAAAGTCCTCCGGGGCGAACGACAAGTGGCCCACGTGGTCCCCGGATGGAAGCAGGATCGCGTTCCTCTCCGATCGCAGCGGGGAAGAGGAACTGTATCTTATCAACCAGGACGGCTCCGGAACCCTCGAACAACTCACCACCAACGGCCACGAAATGCGCTACCGGCCCGAATGGTCGCCTGATGGGAAGAAGATCGCCTTCTCGAACAAGGACGGCGAACTCTACGTACTCACCGTCGCGGATAAATCGCTGCGCCGCGTGGCGCGAGATCCCCGCGGCTACCTTCAGGACTTCGAGTGGTCCCCGGACAGCGGCTATCTTGCCTTCAGCTTGAGCAATCCCACGGACAATACCACCATCAACATCTGGAGCGAAAAAGAGAACAAACTGCGTCAGGTTACCGGCGAACTGTTCGACTCATCTCACCCCACATGGGACCCCGATGGCAATTACCTTTATTTCCTCAGTGTGCGGGAATACGCGCCGCTGCTCAGCGACCTTGAATGGAACTTCGCCGGCAGCCGGAATCGCGGCATCTTCGCCATGGCGCTGCGCAAGGACGTGCCGCATCCCTTCCCGCCCCGGAGCGACGAAGTGAAGATCGACTCGAAACAGGAGAAGAAGGAGGCCAAGCCAGAGTTTCGCATCGATTTCGACGGCATCGAATCCCGCGTGGCCCACGTGCCCCTGCCAGCGGCCAACTACGCGGGCCTCGGAGCCATTAAGGGTCACCTCATCTACACGCGCACGGGAAACCCGTTCTATGGCCGCGATTCTGATACGCAGCCGGATCTGGCGATATACAGGATTGCCGAACGTAAGGAGAGCGTGATTGCGGAAGGCATCGGCGCAGTGGGCGTTTCCTTCTCCGGAAACAAGCTTGTAGTGCGCCAGGGACAGGCCCTGAACGTGTATGACGCCTCGCCGAAAGGCAAAGACACAAAGAAGAGCGTAAATGTTTCGAATCTCAGCGTCGATCGGGTACCGTCGCTTGAATGGTCCCAAATCTTCAACGAAGTCTGGCGCCGTTACCGCGACTTCTTCTATGTGAAGAACATGAACGGCTACGATTGGGAGGCGCTGCGGCGCCAGTATCAGCCGCAGTTGGAATATGTGGGCCACCGCTATGATCTGAACTACGTCATGGGGGAAATGGTGGCGGAACTGAATGTCAGCCACGCCTATATCGACGGCGGCGATTTCGACATCCCCAAGCGCACACCCGTGGCCCTGCCGGGAGCGCGCTTCGAATTGGACGAAGCGGGCGGGCGCTACCGCATCAGCAGGATCTTCGAGGGACAGAACGAAGAAGCCATTTACCGCTCCCCGCTCACGGAGATTGGAGTGAATGCAAGAGTAGGCGACTACGTCCTGGCCATCGATGGCGAAGACCTGGCGGCTCCCACGAATCCGTACAAACTGCTGCGCGGGAAGGCGGATCATCCCGTGCATCTTCTGCTGAACGCAGCCCCGGATAAGAACGGCGCGAGAGAGGTGGCGGTCAATCCATTAACCAGCGAACAGAACCTGATCTACCTCGAATGGGTCACCGCCAACCGGCGCAAGGTCGAGAAGTTGACGAACGGCCGTGTGGGCTATATCCACGTCCCCGACATGGGCGCTAACGGCATTCGCGAGTTCATCAAATATTATTTCGGCCAGATGCGCAAAGAGGGCATCATCATTGACGACCGGGGCAATGGCGGCGGCAACGTCTCCTCCATGCTCATCGAGCGTCTTCGCCGCACGCTCCTCGCCACGGTCTTCAGCCGCAATGACGAGTTCGCAAACACTTATCCGCAACAGGCCTTCAACGGCAGCTTGGTATGCCTGCTCAATGAAGAGTCGGCCTCTGACGGCGACCTGTTTCCGTACATGTTCCGAAAGGCAGGGCTTGGCCCGCTCATCGGAAAACGTTCCTGGGGAGGCGTCATCGGCATCACCAACCGCGGTGGTTTGATTGACGGCGGAACGGTCAACGTACCGGAGTTCGCCCATGCCTCGACGGACGGCGTCTGGATCATCGAAGGGAAGGGCGTCGAGCCGGATATTGTGGTCGACAATGACCCCAAGTCGATCATCGAGGGCCGCGATCCGCAACTGGAGCGCGGCGTTCAGGAAATTCTCAAGCGCATCGAACAGAATCCGAAGACGCTGCCCAATCGGCCCGCGGATCCTGTAAAGACGCAGTAGACTAGACTGACGCAAGGAGGTAACCCATGTTCGCCGTGCTGCTTCTCGCCGGGCTATTGCTGCCCTTCCCTGTGTCAGCGGAGACCGAAGGGCCGCTCCTGCTCCAGAAACCCACCGTAAACGCCAGGGAGATCGTGTTTGTCTTTGCCGGAGACCTGTGGAGCGTACCACGGGAGGGCGGTAGCGCACGCCGCCTCACGACTTCGCCGGGCACCGAAACAAACCCGATCTTTTCTCCGGATGGTTCCATGATCGCCTTTACAGGCGAGTACGACGGCAATGTCGATGTGTATGTGACTCCAGCTTCCGGAGGAGTGCCGAAGCGGCTCACGTGGCATCCTGCTCCCGACAACGTGCTCGGCTGGTCGCCCGATGGCAAGCGGATTCTCTTCGCGTCGCCTCGCGAGAGCTACACATTCTTCTCCGAGTTGTACACCGTTGATCTCGAGGGGCGCCTTCCCGAAAAACTTCCGCTGCCCATGGGCACGGAGGGGGCGTTTTCGCCGGACGGCTCGCGCCTGGCCTACGTCCCGCTGGCGCGAGCGTTCACAGTGTGGAAGCACTATCGAGGCGGACGCGCTACGCCCATCTGGCTCGCGCAACTGTCGAACAGCAGGATCGAGAAAATACCTCGCACCGATTCAAACGACTTCAATCCGATGTGGGTTGGCGACAAAGTCTATTTCTTGAGTGACCGGGACGGCGCAGTGACGTTATTCTCCTACGATGCGCGCGGGCGCAAGGTGAAGCGCGAGATCGCCAACGACGGACTGGATATCAAATCCGCCTCCGCCGGCCCCGGCGTCATCGTGTACGAGCAGTTCGGATCGCTGGCATTGTTCGACCTCAAGTCCGGAAAATCCAAACCCGTGGCGGTGCACGTCAATGCCGACCTGCCCGAGGTGCGCGAACGAATGGTGAGCGTGAGCCGCAGACTGCGCGATGCGCATCTGTCACCAAATGCAGCCAGAGCCGTCTTCGAGGCGCGCGGCGAAATTCTCACCGTTCCCGCGGAGAAGGGCGACGTGCGCAACCTCACCACTTCTCCGAAAGTAATGGAGCGTGACCCGGCGTGGTCACCCGACGGAAAAACCATCGCCTACTTTTCCGATGAAGGCGGAGAATATCAGTTGCACATCGCTCCGCAAAACGGCATGGGGGAAGTGAAGAAGATCCCCCTGCCTGGGCCGGCATTTTACTGGTCGCCGCAGTGGTCTCCGGATTCGAAGAAGATTTCTTTTCTCGACTCCCATCTGCGCATCTGGTACGTGGATCTCGAATCGAAGAAATGCACCCAGGTGGACAAGGAGCGCTATTACACTCTCGGCAGCGACCACAGCCCGCGATGGTCGCCGGATTCGAAATGGCTGGTGTATTCCAAGCGGCTGCGCAACTACCTGTATGCTGTGCATCTATATTCCATGGCGGACGGCAAATCGACGCAGATCACCGATGGCATGAGCGACGCACGCCACGCGGTGTTCGATAAGGACGGCAAGTACCTGTACTTCACAGCCAGCACCAACGCCGGCCCCTCCCTTCAGCCTGATGTCGGCAGCTATGGACGCTCCGCCACGGAAAACGTCTATCTCGTGGTTCTGAACAGCAAGGACGCCTCTCCCTTCGCCCCGGAAAGCGATGAGGAAAAGCCCGCGGAAGAGTCCAAGCCGGAGGCTAAGAAACCCGACTCCCCGAAGCCCGCGGCCTCCAAGACACCTGAGGTGAAGATTGACTTCGATAACATCTCGCAGCGCATCCTGGCCATGCCTCTTCCTCCTCGGCGGTACGTGGATCTACAGGTTGGAAAAGCCGGAGTGCTATACGCAGCCGAAGCGCCCGTGCCGGCGCCCGGACAACGGTTCGCCCTCACCATCCATCGCTACGACCTCAAAACGCGCCGCGCCGATGTCGCCGCGTCTGGCAGTAGCTTCTTCGAGGTGGCCGGGAACGGAGAGAAGATGCTCACGCGCCAGGGCGAGAACTGGTTCATCCGCAATGTCCCACCCATCCCGCCTCGGGGCGCGGCGGCCCCGCCAACTCCACCGGCCAGCGCCAACGGCGGCACTCCGCTAAAAACAGCCGGCATGGAAGTGAAAGCCATCCCTGCCCAGGAATGGCGCCAGATGTATCACGAAGCGTGGCGCATCCAGCGAGACTTTCTCTACGACCCGAACTATCACGGACTGGATATTGCCGCCGCTGAGAAGCGCTATGAGCCGTATGTCGCAAAAATTGCCTCGCGCGCGGACCTCAACTACCTGTTTGCGGAGATGATGGGCATGTTCGTCATCGGCCACCATTTCGTCGCCGGGGGCGATACGCCGGAAGTAAAGCGTGTGCCGGCCGGCCTGCTCGGCTGCGATTTCAAGATCGAAAACGGCCGTTACCGCTTTTCCCGCGTCTACAACGGCGAAAATTGGAACCCCGAAGCCCGCGCGCCCCTGACGCAGCCGGGAATCAACGTCACCGCCGGAGAATATCTGCTGGCGGTGAACGGCCGCAATCTTACAGGCGCCGACAACGTGTACAGCTTCTTCGAGGCAACCGCCGGCAAGAACACCTTGCTGCGCGTAGGCCCCGACCCGTCGGGCGCGAACTCTCGTGAGGTAACGGTCTCCCCCATTCCAAATGATGCCCGGTTGCGCAATCTGGCTTGGATCGAAGACAACCGCAGGAAGGTGGAGCAGGCCACCGGAGGCCGCGTCGCCTATGTGTACATGCCCGATACTGCATTCGGCGGACTAACCAACTTCAACCGCTACTTCTACGCGCAGGTGGGAAAGCAGGCCGCAATCATTGACGAGCGGTTCAATGGCGGGGGACTGCTGGCCACGGACATCATCGAACAACTCCTCCGCAAACCCATGAGCCGCGTGGCCACCAGGGACGGCGAGGACGAAGAGCAGCCGCAGGGAGCAATCTATGGACCCAAAGTGATGCTGATCAACGAATACGCCGGCTCCGGCGGAGACGCCATGCCGAACTACTTCCGCCGCGCCGGCGTGGGAAAACTGATCGGCAAACGGACCTGGGGCGGTCTCGTGGGACGAGCCGGCGCTCCGCCATTGATGGACGGCGGCTTCGTGTCGGCGCCCTCGAGCGCCGTGTGGAATCCCGCCGCCTCGCAATGGGACGCGGAGAACGTGGGCATTTCCCCGGACATTGAGGTGGAGCACGATCCCGAACTCGTTCGTCAAGGCCGAGACCCACAACTCGAGAAGTCGATCGAGATCATCCTCGCCGAACTGAAGTTGCATCCGGTTCGCGAGCCGAAGCGCCCGCCCTATCCGAACTACTATCCCAAAAAACCGGCGGCCACATCCGGCGGCCAATAGCTTAAATCGCCTCCAGTTCCTCCTCGAGCAACTGCTTCTCATGCAACTCGGCGTAATAGCCGCCGAGCGCCAGCAGTTGTTCGTGCGTCCCCTGTTCGACAATCCTTCCGTGATCCAGCACAAAGATCATGTCCGCCTGCCGGATAGTCGAAACGCGGTGGGAGATCAGAATCGTGGTCCGTCCCTCCAGCACGCGCGATAACCCGGAAAGGATCCGCTCCTCCGTTACCGTATCCACACTGGAAAGCGCGTCGTCAAGAATCAGGATTTGCGGGTTGCGCAGGATGGCGCGCGCAATCGCCGTACGCTGCTTTTGTCCGCCCGAAAGTGTGATCCCCCGCTCACCCACCACAGTGTCGAGCCCGTTCGGGAAGGAGGCAAGGTCGGGCCCTAGTCCGGCGATCGCGGCAGCCTCTTCAATCTGCTCCCGGGTCGCCGAAGGGACGCCGAGCGCGATGTTCTCCGCCACGGTGCAACTGAACAGGAACGTCTCCTGCGGCACAAATCCGATGTGGCGCCGCAGTTCCTGTGGATCGAACCGGCGCACGTCAACCCCGTCGAGCAGCACCATGCCGCTGGTCGGATCCGCCATGCGTGGAATCATCTGTGCCAGGGAGGTCTTGCCGCATCCCGTATGGCCGGCAATAGCCACGGTTTGCCCTGCCTCGATTCGAAGAGAAACGCCGGCGAGCGCCGTGCCCGAAGCGCCTTCCAGAACGACGTCTTGAAACTCCACTCTCCCGCGAACAGGCACGCCGAGGCGCACAATTTCTCTTGGAGCCGCAATGCGGGGCTTCTGGTGAATCATGTCGTCAATCCGTGCAAAGCTGGCCATTCCGCGCTGGATCAGATTGATCACCCATCCGAAAGCGATCATCGGCCAGATCAGCATGCCCATGTAGGTGTTGAACATCACGAAGCTGCCCAGCGTAATTCGCTTCTCGAGCAGCGCGTAGCCGCCGGCCCACAACACCAGCAGGAACGTGATGCCGATCAGAAACTGGAGCAGCGGCATGAACAACCCGCTGATCCGGGCGAGGCGAATATTCTGGTCCACGTAGTCCTTGTTGAGGGAGTCGAACAAGGCGAGTTCCGCGTCCTCCTGGACGTAGGCGCGCACCATGCGCATCCCCGCCAGGTTCTCCTGCACGCGGCTGCTGATCTCGGCAAACTGCCGCTGGATCTTTTCAAATCGTGTGTGAATTCGCTGGCCGAAGAAAACAACCGCGATGCTCACCAGCGGAGCCGGCGAAAGCGCCACCAGCGTCAGCCGCCAATCCACGCTCAACATCACAAGGAAGGCCAGCAGGAACGTGAACATGGTCTCGGCCCAGTACATGACGCCGGGCCCCAGCATCATGCGCACCGCATTCAGATCGCTGGTCGAGCGTGACAGAATGTCCCCCGTGCGGTAGCGCGCAAAGAAATCAGAGGACAGCGTCAGCAGGTGCGCGTAGAGATCGTTCCGCAGGTCAAACTCCACGTCTCTCGATATGCCCACCAGTGTGATCCGCATCCAGTATTGGAAGACGCCCTTCAATGCGGACAGCAGCACCAGCCCCAAGGCCAGGTAGACCAAAGTTCGCAGCGAAAATCCGCCCATGAGCGAATCAATCCCGGCTTTGATCAGGACGGGCTGCCCCACCACGAACAGGTCCTTCACGATCAGCGCGCCAAAGCCAAGCATGAGACCGCGCCGGTGGCGCCACAAATAGGGCCATAGCTTACGCGCCGCATCGATCATTGGTTAAATCCCCAGCCAATCCGCAAATGTCTTGGTCCATTCCATGAAAACTATCTTCCGCGCGGGCCGGGAAGTCCACCATGTGGCCGGAGAGAAATTCCACACCGGGGCGGCGATCATTCGGAACTGCGCTCCTTGCGCCACCGAGCGGTAGACTCGTTTGGCGCGGCGCGTGTGGAAATCACTGGTGACCACGAGAAACCTCCTGATTCCTTCCTTGCGCAGAAACTCCCAAATCACCTTCGCCTCTTCTCTGGTGGAATCCGCCTGGTGAATCACGGGTTCGAAGGAGGAGGCGGGAAAGCCCCTGCGAATCGCGAATTCAATGGCAAGATCGGCCTCCGAGCGGCCGTAGTACCCCTCCGGTCCGCTCACAATGACCTTCGGAGCATAACCGTCGCGCATCAGTTCGGCTCCCTTGAGAATCCTCTCGCCGCTGACATCCCCGGCCAGCACCACGACTGCCTGAGCCTTCTCGGGATTATCCGCGTCCACCAGAAATTCCCCCATCGCGCGAAAGCAAGGCTTCCACGCCAGAACGCAAAGAAGAAGAAAAAATGCCGGGGAAAGCAGCCAATAGAAAGGTCCTCGCCCGCGCCGCCAAGGCAACTCTTACTTCTCGTCAGGCCGGTCCAGGCGCCCCACGGCTTTCAGACGCTGATACAGGCGCTCCACATCCGCTTCGTCCTCGGGCAGCAGGATCTGATACTTGGGCGAGGGGAGAGCCGCGCGCTCCAGCGCCGGAGCAGGCGTTTCGCCCCAGAACTGGTAATACGGAACCCCGTCAATCAGGGCTTCCTTGCTCATGCGCCGCAAATGCCGCAGCAGAACATTGGAAGAATCGAGGCCTCCCGGATAGACCAGAAGGATTCGTCTGCCGGTGGACAGCGTGATGTTCAGCAGCAGCGGGCTCACGAAGCCGGTCCCGTCCAGCCGCCGGATTTCCTCCCAGGCGATCACCCGATTCCCGATCGCCAGGTGCGTCTCGTGAACCTCGATGGACGGCATGAGGCCTAGCAGGATCATCAGACTCCCGGTGGCCAGAAACAGCCCCGTGGGAATCCACGCCAGCGGCCAGTTGATCGCAAAACAGGCGCAGAACAGCGCCAGAACCAAAGCGGCGACGCCGGCATATTGGTATTGCTTGGAGGGCGAGTAACGCATCTTCCCTACTTCGCTAACTACCTATCAGACTACCCTCCTCCTCTCCAGCCGTCAATCCGCTTGTGAAGATGCCCGAGGCCGCGTCCAGAAAGAGGCGGTACACTAGCATGTATGCAGCGAGCGCGGGTTCTCATTCTGGCCCCGGTTGATGAGAGTTTCCATCGCATTCAGGAGACTATCCAGGATGCCGTGGACAAGGCTGGAATGGGAAGCATGCGATGGGATCCTCTCGCATCGGGCGCAAGCAGGGCCCGCCACGTAGTGCAGGCCATCTATGAAGCGGACCTTGTGATTGCCGACGTCACCCACGGGAACCCGAACGTCCTCTACGAACTTGGCCACGTGCACGCTCTTCGCAAACCGGCAATCCTCATCGTGAACAAAGACTCGCAGAGCTTTCCGAGCGATCTTGCCGGGTTTAACTACATCGTCTACGACCCAGATAATCTGCCGGCGCTCGGAGAGGCTGTATTCTTGGCGGCGCAGGACCTCGCTGCCCGCCGCCGGAGCGCTTAGAGATGGCGCAGCCAGTCTGTTTTGTCGTGATGCCTTTCCGGCCCGAATTGAATTTCTTCTATCTCTATACCAGGGCCTACCTCGAAGACAAATTCAAGATTCGAGTCGAGAGGGGCGACACACACGTTCTCACAAAGGCGGTGATGGACAAGATCCGGGAACAGATCATCGACGCCACCTTCCTCATCGGTGATGTCACGGGGAGCAACCCGAACGTGTTTTTCGAACTGGGCATTGCTCAGGCAATCGGCAGGCCAGTGATCTACTTGACTCAGGACCCGCCGGACCAAGTGCCTGTGGATGTACGCCAGTTCGAATTCATCCAGTATGACCTTGGAAGGCATGAGGAGTTCCTGGCAAAGCTCGATAATGCCGTGAGAAACCTGCTTGGCCGCAAGTATGAACCGCTGTACGAGAAATCGAGAGATCTGCTTAGGCAATTGAACACGGACACCGGGCATCTCCATGCCCAGGCCTCTCGCGAAGAGTTCCAGATGCGGTTGGTGCGGGCGGAGGAGAACGAAGGGCTGCCGCCTTTCGACGATGAGAAACTGATGGCCCGGTTTCTCTTGCCGAAAGTCTTACAGGACGCGACGGATTTGGCGGTCATGCAGCGCGTGACGGAGTGGCTGGCAAAGTACAACAAATAGCCACAGTCAGAACGGCACGTCGTCGTCGTAGGGACCGGGGTCGAATTCCGGGGGCTCCTCGATGACGGGCAGGCGCACAAGAAAGCCCTGCGCCCTGTCGAAGAGCGGAACCATGGGTTCGTCTCGAAATTGGCCGGAGTGAAACCGGTAGTTGGAGATTTGGCGAAGGAATGGCTTGTCCCCGCAGTGGCGAACCAAACATTCCCGCTTGCCGGGTTTGGGACACTGGCCGAAATAGCATAGGCGGCCCTGGTAACCGTCCGTTGCGGCGTCGAAGAGGTGGACATCAACCTGATGATGTGCGACGCCGCCGAATGCGGTTTCCTGGACGAGAGCGAGGCCCCGGCTCATGGCGCGTTTCAGTTCCTTGAGGCGGTCCATCGAGGTCATCCACACGGCAAGGTCCAGGTCGGCGCACTCATGGAGAATCCTGATGCGATGACGGCGCAATTGGGAGAAGCGGGGAATCTCGGGTCTGAGCGGTTTGGCCACGGCGCCGAAGGCGGCAATCCGTTGGACTTCCGGAAGCTCGGTCATGGCCACGGCGATGGCTTGAGCGGCCCAGCGGAACAGGCACTGCCGGCGGACCATGAGGTGGTTTTCCTCCTCGATTTCCTCATCCGGCGGAGGCTCAAAGCGAGGCGAAAAGCCGTTCCCGTAGAACGGGGTGTACTCGTCATCAAACTCGTCATCAAACTCGTCCTCAAGCTCGAAGAAATCCTCCGGTGGGCGTGGCGGCACGATGACGGGTTTATCGGGCCAAGGGTGGTCCGCGTTACCGGGCGCGCCCTGCGATGGCGAAGCAGCGGCCGCGCGGTGTTCGGCCGGCGGTTCGACCGGGCCGAACTTCTCCTCATAGAGGCCCCGCACCCACTGCGACACAGGGAGCTTCCATTGTTGGGAAGGCGATGGACTATTCCGCAAGACCCCTGAGACATGGTGGACGGGGTAGTGAACTATCTTTGGCGCGAGAGGACAAGTCGCACGGCTTGGTGTAGCCTTCCTTATTGTTGACGACACTCGAGTGTATCGTAATCTAATACAGAACAATGTTACAGACGTTGCATTCGTTCAATGGCTTTATCTAGGATCGTAGCGCAGCCTACACTTCGATGCCGTTATTTTTACAATGTTGTGAGATAGATATTGACTTTGTTCCGGTAAGCAGACATGCTTGCCGAGGAGGTAATTCACCCTGTGACAACCCGAATATTCTTAAGATGTGTGTTGCTTGGTGGCGCCGCAATCGCGGTTGCCACGGGACAAGTAGATCCACCTACCACGCAAACGAATCCGACGGGAACCGCGACGCTATATGGTTGTGTCTATTCAGGCAACGTTCCACAGCCCGGCGAGCCAGTCTGGTTCTCGGTGATTGTCAACCAGGGTTCGGGCGGGCACAATCATGTTGATTCCACGCGCCCGAACGGAACCGTCAGTCCAACATACGGCGTGACTGACGGGACAGGCTGTGTCAGAACTACTTTTGCCGCCCCAGATGTTGCCGGGACTTACGTAGTGACTGGCACGACTAACGTAGGAGAATCCAGCGCTTACGTAAATGTGCTCTTAAGCAGCCCCCAGTATATGCAATGGCTGCCACCTTATTACACGTACCAGATTGTTGGCATCCAGCCGGAACATCCTAGCAGTCCATATGGTACATTCCATGCCGTTTATTCGGTCCAGCAAATTGCAGTAACATTCCAGCAACAGACCGGTCTCCTCCTGGGAGTCAATGACATGAGCTTGCCGTGGGGAGGACGACTTGATCTGGGTCCGAGATATGGTGGAACATGGTGGCACGCACCGCACGAGGAGCATATGTGGGGCTTGAATGCTGACTTACCCTATCAATACATGGGCAATCAGCGAAACCTTCTCTACCAGATCGCTGTGAATAACGGCGGCGCAGCAGGCGGCCCTATTGTACAACATCCGGACCATTACCACCTGAGGTTTGCATACTAGTGGGCCGGTGGAGATGGGAGGGTATATCAATGAGACATACATTAATCACACTTATCATAGCGTCGGCAGCGTTGACTCAAGCGCAATCTGCACAAAAGACCTCCGTGATGAGGGCAGAACCGGCAACCGTAAATGCGCCCGCAACTTGGAAACCAGAGCCTGGCGTTCGCCAACCGGGAGACAGCGTGCAGATCGATCCCTCGACTGGTGACCTTGTTGCGACAGGAGGCGGACAGAGGGTTCAGGTCACCCGACGAATCCACCATACGCCGCGGTTCTCGGTGCAGTTTGTGAAGTCCGGTGCCGCCGTCCGTTATTCCTACGGTTTGACTAACCTGGGCGGATCGCAGCACATCGACTTGTTCACTATGGATGTTTTCAAGGGTTCCCTAGCTACATCAACTCCACACTATTGGTGGTTCCTAGGTACCGGCGATCCAAAGATTACGGACAATCAAGACGAACGTCTTGCGCCAGTCATGTGGGGTCGGCAAGCGGCGGACGATGACGATAATGGCAAACTTAGGCCTGGGACTCAGGCGGGACCTTTTGTTCTTGAATCCAAAGGTTTACCCGGGTTAGTCAAAGTCTTCACCGAAGGTAATAAGGATGTGTCGACGTCATCGCCAGATGAAGAAGCCCAATTGACGAAATTATCACAATGGGTCTTAGAACAATCCCACCAATACCTTCGGTTTCCGGCGAACGCCATATTGTCCTACACTATAGGCCCCAAAATTGACCCCTCTGCAGATCGCCTGAGTTCTGTACGGACCGAGCTACTGTACGCTGCTGGCTTGCCTGATTTTGCAGCTATTCACGCGGGACTGGCTGCCGCCGCAAGTTCGACCTCGGTGACCGCGATGCGACAGGCTATTGCCGGGATAAGAGGTGCGTCCGCAAGCCAGGTTTCCTTTCTTAGCGCGATGGAGTTCACCTTGAGCTTTTAGCGGGAGTTTCTTTTGACTGGTTTCGAAACTCCCGGTCAAGCGGCACCCGGTTCGGCGGGACCTCGCATCGCTATTTGTCGGACACTTCTCTAGAAGGGGACATCATCGTCGGAAACCACGTCGTTGAACTGTGGTTCCGCGCTCGGGGTGGAGGACGCGCGGGAAGCTCCGCCCCCCATGGCGGAGCGGGGCATGGAGACGACACTGCCGCCCTGGCCGACGCCGGAACTCATCTCGGGGACGGGGGCGGCCTCCCCGCCGCGTCCGCCGAGGAGGATGAGTTCGTCAGCTACGACTTCGGTTATGTATCGCTTATTGCCGTCCTTGTCGTCGTAGCTGCGGCTCTGAAGGCGGCCCTCGATGTAGACCTGCTTGCCTTTGGTGAGGTAATTGGCGACGTTTTCCGAACGCCAGAGGACGATATTGTGCCAATCGGTTTCGTCCTTCCACTCCCCGGTTTGCGAATCCTTGTAGCGCCTTGTCGTGGCGATGGAGAAGGTGGTTCGGGCGACGCCGCTGGGGGTGAATTTTGTTTCCGCGTCCCGGCCGAGATTGCCGAGGAGAATTACCTTATTGACGCTCTTGGAGGCCATACCTCTTGCACTGTATCACACCTCCGCGGCGGGCTCGACGCAATGGGAAAAATCTTCGAGAATGGCCCTGGCCACCGTGATGGGACGGGAATCCCGGTGGCCTCCAGCCTCGTTGTAGCCGATTTGGACCTGCTTCCATTCGTAGTGGAGGGCGGACTGGATCTGGACCAGATGCGGGTCGTCGATGGCTTCCCCGTTCCGGAAGTTGAGTTCACAGGCAAAAACCTTACCGGGCTTATCGGGGTTGTAGAGGGGAATTCCGAACTTGCGGCAGATGAGGGGGCGGTATTCGTAGATGGAGCAGGCTCCGTCTTCGAGGGCCGGGCAGGCTAGGCGGGCGCCCGGGGACGGCAGGCTCCCCCAGGCTTCGGGCTCCCCGGTGCGGGTCACCAGTTGACGGCGGGCTTCGAGGTACGGCTCCGCTTTGGAGATCAGGCGGGCGCGCAGTTCCGGGGGAAGGCGAGCGGTTCCATAAGAGATCCACGCGGCTTCGACCTCAGTGATCTGGAAGAGCTGATGGCAGCAGTCCGAACAACCGCGGCGGCATTGGATGCGGGAGCCGTGAAGGCGGCGGTTGCGGTCGAATTCGAGTTCGAAGTCTCTACAGATTTTGAGGTATTGACCGATGGTAGGAGGCATAAGGCGTCCCAAGTAGAACGATGGTTCCAGTCTCTCACCCTCACGAGGGGATCGCGAACCTGATGCGAACCTGACGGAGATATTTGCAGTTTGCCAAACTTGGTGCATAATACGTCATACGCACCCGTACCACCCACGACAGGTGTACGGGCACGGGCGCCTGACCGACCCTCTGAGCAGGCTCCTGTGTGGTTAGTCTTATACTCAGAGGTAGGGTCGAGGTTGGTTTTTGCCACGGAAGGGTTGGCCGATGCAGAATCTAGGTCACTGGATGATGGCAGGGGGATGGTTATTCGCTGCCAGCATCGCGGACGCGCAGCAATTCATGACCGGTAGCGGACCCGGGGGAATTGTCCGCATGTTCAATACGGACATGGCCGTGATGGAGATGAAAGAGGTAAGAAAAGACCTCCCGTGCACGGTGACTCCGGCAAAAGCGAACCTTGGGTTCGATCTGAAATTTCATTCGGGGTACGAAGTGACGGTGCCCATGCGGGAGCTTGCCGGGGCGGAGAATCTGCTCACCATCATTTTCCGCATCACCGCGGAGGGAAAGAACGAAGATCCGCTCTATTTCACGCAACGCGTCAGAGTCCCGACGATTGAAGAAGATGCGAAAGGCGATGCCTATCTGCAGGGCGTTTTCGACGTGGGAGAGGGCAAGTACCACGTCGACTGGCTGATGCGCGACCGCAGTGAGCGGGTGTGCTCGTATTACTGGGATACGGAAGCGCAGCTTCAAGCCAAGGACAGGCCGATCACGGTGGACATCCCGCCGCAGACGGTTCGGGCCGCGGAGACGGAGCAGTTTCGCGAAGAGCCGCCCGTGCAGCGCAACGCCGCCGATGGGAGCCTCAACGTGAAGGTGCTGGTCAACTTCGCGCCGCAAAATTCGCGGTCTGCAACCTTGCAGCCGCTGGATACGTCGGCATTAGTGTCGATATTAAGAACAATCTCGCGGGACCCGCGAATCCAGAGGTTCACGGTGGTAGCGTTCAATTTGCAGGAACAGCGCGTCGTGTACCGGCAGCAGGAAGCCGAGAAGATCGACTTTCCGAAGCTGGGAGATGCGCTGGAGACGCTGAAGCTCGGCACAGTGGACGTGAAGAAGCTGGCTCAGAAACGTGGGGAAACCGAGTTCCTCACGGATTTAATCCGGACGGAGACGAGCGGGGAAACCCACTCCGATGCGCTCATCTTCGCCGGGCCGAAGGCGATGCTGGAGGCGAACGTTCCAACCGAAGCGTTGAAGGAAGTGGATTTGGGATCGCCCGTGTTCTATCTCAACTACAACCTGAATCCGCAAAGCATGCCCTGGCGTGATAGCATCGGGAACGCCGTGAAATACTTCAAGGGCCAGGAATTTACCATCAGCCGGCCGAGGGACGTATGGTTCGCCGTGTCGGAGATTGTTTCCCGTGTCGTAAAATCGAAGCAAGGTAGGCAGCTCAGAGCTGCTTCGGGCAATTGACATATGCTTCAGGCTGTTTCTGTACCATTGGTCGCTCTTCTGCTGGGGGCGGGAAATCCGCTTCTCGCGCAAGTGAATCACGCCCAATCGCTCGCCCCGTATGTGCCTTCACCGCAGAATATCGTGGATCGGATGCTGGATGCGGCGCAGTTGAAGCAGGGCGAGACGGTATACGATCTCGGCTGCGGGGACGGGCGCGTTCTCATCACGGCCGCACAGAAGTACAGGGCAAAGGCGGTGGGTGTGGAACTCTCGCCCAAGCTGGTACAACTGGCCAGAGATTTGATCAAGCTGAACGGCTTGCAGGATTCCGCATCCGTAATTGAAGGGAACCTGCTCGACGTGGATCTGAGCAAGGCGGACGTGGTGACGCTCTATCTGCTCACCGAATCGAATTCGAAGCTGCGGCCGAACCTCGAGAAATACCTGAAGCCAGGGGCGCGGGTGGTGTCGCATGATTTCGAGATCCGCGGCTGGAAGCCGGTCTTGGTGGAGGATGTGCCGGCATACCGGCGCATGCACCACATCTACGTCTACGAGATCGGGCGTAACAGGAAGTAGCGGCGAAGTTCGACTGCGCAGGCAAGCAGTCCGGCGGCAAGACAACTCCACACGAACCAATCCCCATACCTCGTATATGGCGTTTCCGCCGTACGCCAGGAAAAACGCATGCGCGCTGCGGCCTGCACATAGGGATTGAGCCGCCGGGTGATGCGCCCGGCGGGGTCAATGGCCGCGGTAATTCCGTCATTGGTGGAGCGAATCAGCCAGCGGCCGTTTTCGGCGGCGCGCATTCTCGCAATCAGAAGATGCTGCTCGCGGGCGGCGCTATGTCCGAAATAGCCGTCATTCGAGAGATTCACGAGCACCCCGGCGCCTTCGGCCACGAACTGGCGAACAAAGTGGGGGAACACGGATTCATAGCAGATAAAGACGCCGGCTTTCCCCGTGGTGAGCGGAAGCGGGCGAAGACTGGTTCCCGGCGCAAAACTGCCGGCCTCGGAGGAGATCTTCTGGATCCAGTTGAAGAGCGGCGGGACATACTCGCCGAAGGGGACGAGGTTGATCTTGTCGTAGCGCGCCACGAAGCCACCGTCGGGGCCTAACTGGAAAGCGGAGTTCAATGGGGCGCCCTGCGGAGTGTGGGCAACGGCTCCGAAGAGAAAATCCGTCCGAACGGATCTGGCAACCTGTGTCACCTGCTCCCGGAAGAAGGGATCGGTTTCATAGTAGTAGGGGGCAGGCACTTCCGGCCAGAGCACCATGTCGGGCCGCGGCGTCACATTGGCCGCGACATCGAGGGTCTGCTGAATCTCGCGCTTGAGGGTGCTTTCAAACATTGCCGCGGTCCAATCCTCGCGCTCCTCGATATCGGGCTGGACGGTGGCGGCGGTGTGCATCCCTTCCTCGTATGGGGGGAGGGATGGAAGCAGGAGTAACGAGGGAAGCAGCAGCAGCGGCGCGAGGTGGAGGCGTGGACGGCGGAGAATGAGAAGCGCGGCGGCGGCGTTGATCATGAAGAAAACGAAAGACAGGCCGTAGACGCCGGTAATGGGAGCTAGTCGCATGGGAATGGACATGTCGATTCCGGCGTTCCCTAGGGCAAACCAGGCAAAGCCGAACGGCCCGTAGATGCGCTCCAGGCCAGTCCAAAGAGCGGCGATGGTAAGAACAGCCCAGCGGGAGTGGATGAGCAGCCCTGCGAGATAGCCGAATGCGGCCCAATTCATGGCCTTGAGGATGCAAAAGAGACTGAAGGCCAGCCAGACGAGCGGAAGGCTCATGCCGCCGTACTGCTCGAGCACATAGCGGATCCAGTAGCAGATGCCGGCCCAATAGACAATCCCCGCCGCCCAGCCGCACAGGAGGCGGCGTTTGGGGTCAGGCTCCCGGGCGATGGCGAGGAGCAACGGGACGAAGCAGATGGGTGCAAGCCAGGATAGGCCCATCGACGGAAAGGTAGCGATCGCGAGAATGGCGCTGAGCAGAGCAAGAGCGAGGGGCTTCAATCGCGCGACGCCTCTTCGTTCACCAGATCGGCCATGTAGGAACTGCGCACGAAGGGTCCAGCGAACACCATGCGGAAACCGATCGAGAGCCCGTAGTCGCGGTAGGCATCGAACTGCTGAGGGGTGACATACTCCGCCACGGGCAGATTGCGGCGGGTCGGCTGGAGGTATTGCCCGATGGTGGCAACATCGACGTGGACTTCCTGCAGGTCGCGAAGAAGTTGGTGGACTTCCTCAGGATGTTCGCCCAACCCAGCCATGAAACCGGACTTGGTAAGGACATCCGGGCCGGCCTTTCGGGCGAACGCGAGGACCTCGAGCGACTGGCGGTAGTTGGCTTGGGGCCGTACGCGCCGGTAGAGGCGGGGCACGGTCTCCATGTTGTGGTTGAAAACATGAGGACCGGCCCGTAAGACACGTTCTACGGCCTCGAGATTGCCGCAAAAATCGGGGGTGAGCACTTCCACGCGGGCTTGGGGAAGGGCCGCGCGCACCTCGCGGACGGTCTGGGCGAAATGATTCGAGCCGCCGTCCGGCAGGTCATCGCGATTGACCGAGGTGATGACGACGTAGCGCAGGCGCATCTGAGCGGCCATGCGGGCAACGTTTGCCGGTTCCTCGGGATCGAGTGTGAACTCGCGCTTCCCGGGAGATCCTTTGGGTACGGAACAGAAGCCGCATCCCCGGGTGCAGAGATTGCCGAGAATCATGAACGTGGCCGCGCCGCGGTGGAAACATTCGTGAATGTTTGGACAGCGGGCGGATTCACACACCGTATGCAGGTTATGCTTGCGCAAATCTCGTTTCAGATTCGTGACGGATTCAAAGTGCGTCGAGCTTCTTCGCAGCCATTCCGGAAGCCGCGGACCGGGAGCAGGCTGAATCTGAACGAGCGTGCCCGACACTAGTACTTCCGGAGATAGGGCTTCTGGAAGCCCGCCGCTTCAAGGTCGGCACGGGTCTTGTTCACGACGGCGGTATCGGCAAGGGGGCCGACCAGGACACGGTAGAGCGTGCCATTGGGAATGGGGACAATGATGGCCTGGAAGCCTTTACGTTTGAGTACATCGACAATGATTTCGCAATCGGGCCGGGTGGAAGCGACCACCTGGAGGAACTGCTGGCCGGGAGCGGGTTCGCCGGTGGTGGAAAGGGAAGGCTTCTTAGGTGGCGGCGGGGTCTCTGCCAGGGGTTGCTCCACCGGGGGAGCCTTCTTGGGAGGCTCCTTCTTCGCTTCCACCTTGGGTTCGGGTGGTTTTTCTACAGGTTTTGCGGGCTCGGGCCGAACCGGAGGGGGTTCCATTGCCGACGGCTTCTTCTCCTCAGGCGGTTGTTGCTTCGATTCAACGACAAGCCCCGGGGGCGGTTCTTTGTGGGGCGCGGCTCCCGGATCGACAACAATCGGCTCACGCCTGGCGATGTCCGATGGCACGGAATTCTTACCCACGATGTAGCCCATCGTGAAAAACACGCCGAGCAGTACGACTACGATGAAAAAGACGCTGAGCAACTGTTTGTTGCCCAGAATCAGTTCAAATTCCCCGTCTTCGCTGCGTCCCATTGGATTCCTTGCAGTTAGTCTTCAAGCGAGCGGCGCGCGCCGCCCCTTACAGTCGAGAATATATCGTTCCCTCCACCGAACACAACTAGGGCAGCCGGCGTACCCGGTGGCATTGTACTTGCCATCCGCCGATGGGAGAATGGAGGATGGCTCGGGTTGTGTTGCCGCCCGGCATATCCCTCAAGGATCGAGATCAAAACGAAAAATGTCATTGGTTGCAGTGGGGTCGGTAGCCTACGACGGCGTGGAAACGCCTCATGGCAAAGTGGAGCGGATGCTGGGCGGGGCGTGCACGTACATCGCGCTGTCGGCCAGTTATTTCACGCACGTGAAGATAGTTGCGGTGGTCGGCGAGGATTTCGCCAGGGAGGACCGGAACCTGCTCGATTCGCGTAACATCGATACGAGCGGCATGGAGCAGGTGCCGGGGAAGACTTTCTTCTGGTCCGGCGTTTATTCAGCGGATATGAATGACCGCACCACCCTGCGCACCGATCTGAACGTGTTCGCCGAATTTGATCCGAAACTGCCGGAACACTACAAGTCGCAGCCCTATGTCCTGTTGGGCAATATTCAGCCGGTGCTGCAGCATAGCGTGAAGCAGCAGATGAACGGCACCCGGCTGATTGGCGGGGACACGATGAACTATTGGATCAACGATTTCCGCCATGAGTTGGAGGAGACCATCCGGCACTGGGATTTTCTGCTGATCAACGATAGCGAGGCGCGGTTGCTTTCCGGGGAGTCGCACCTGGGGCGCGCCGCGAAGAAGATCATGGAGATGGGCCCGCGCACGCTCATTATCAAGCGCGGCGAATATGGAGCATTGCTGTTTCATCCGCGGGGACATTTTGCGGTTCCGGGCTATCTGCTGGAGCAATTGCAGGATCCGACAGGCGCCGGGGATTGCTTCGCGGGCGGCTTCATGGGATATCTCGCGGAGGAAGGCGTGGACCCGGCAAACGGCCCGATTGACGCGAAGATTCTGGGCCGGGCTGTTGTGTATGGGTCGGTCATGGGCAGTTTCTGCTGTGAACGGTTTGGTGTGGACCGGTTCCGCACACTGACTCGGAGCGAAATTGACAAGCGCTTTGAAGAGTTCCGAAACCTCACCGCGTTCTAAGCCGGGGCGCGGCGGGCGGAAGGGGGCAAGCGGCAGGCGGGGGCAACGGGGGGCCGCGTTCGGCGTCCTCGATGTGGGCCTGGTGGGCTTGGCGGCGGCGTTGCTGAGCGCCCTGGCCATCTGGTGGAACCTCAATCACGGCTACCTCCTGTATTACGGAGACGCTCAGGCACATCTGGTGAATGCTCGCCGGATGGTGGACTCACGCACACCGGGATTCGATCAACTGGGGACGGTCTGGCTGCCTCTGCCGCACCTGCTGATGCTGCCGTTTGTAAGGGTGGAGGAGTGGTGGCGAACGGGGTTGGCGGGCTCCATTCCGAGCGGGGCTTGCTTTGTTCTGGCGACGGCGTTTCTGTACGCGGCCGTGCGCCGCGTCATGGATTCGCGCGCCGCGGCGGCGGCCGCGGTTCTGATGTTTGCTCTCAACCCGAACGTCCTCTATCTACAATCCATCCCGATGACAGAATCCTTTTACTTCGCCGGGTTCTTCGCCCTGGTGTACGCGATGGCGTGGTATGCGCAAAGCGGGAGCGTTTGGGCTGTCCTGCTGGGGGGTGCGGCTTCGAATGCGGCCTCGCTCACGCGGTATGAGGGATGGTTCCTGATCCCGTTCGCGGCGCTTTTTTTCGCGCTTGCGGGCAAGCGGCGGCGGTTCCTGATGGGGGTTGTTTTCGGGGGAGTGGCCTCCGCCGCTCCCTTGGCGTGGCTGACGCACAACTGGTGGTATTACGGAGATGCTTTGGCATTCTACCGCGGGCCCTATTCCGCGATGGCCATCTACCAGCGGGCACTCGATGCGGGGATGGACAAGTATCCCGGGGATCATGACTGGGGGAAAGCGTGGGGGCAGTTCCGGGCCGCGGCGCAGTTGTGCGCGGGCAGCGCTCTGGTGGTGTTGGGTCTGGCCGGCATCGCAGCCGCGCTCTGGAAACGGGCGTTCTGGGCGGTGGCGTTTCTTCTCCTTCCAGCCGGGTTCTATATATGGAGCATCTATTCGTCGGGGACGCCGATCTTCGTGCCGGAGTTGTGGCCGCACAGCTACTACAACACCCGTTACGGACTGGCGGCGCTGCCGCTGCTGGTCATCTGCGCGGCGGCCCTGACGGCGCTGGTGCCGATGAGAATTCGCGGGGTGGCCGCGGTGCTGATTGCGGGTGTTGCGGCGACACCGTGGATCGCCTATCCGCGGGCGGAGTCATGGATCTGCTGGAAGGAATCGCAGGTGAACTCCGAGGCGCGGCGGCAGTGGACAGCGGAAGCGGCAGCGTACCTCAAGGCGAATTACAGGCAGGGCGAGGGAATCTACTCGAGCCTGGGAGACCTGGCGGGCATTTACCGCGAGGCTGGAATTCCGCTGAGGCAAGTGCTGCAGGAGGGCAATAATCCGCACTGGGACGCGGTGAAGCAGCGGCCCGATCTGTTCTTGTGGGAGACCTGGGCGGTGGCGATCAGCGGCGATGATGTTTCCACTACGCTGGTGAAGAGCGGCAGGCGCGGTCCCCGATATGTGTGTGTGAAAATGATAACGGTCAAAGGCGGTCCGGCAATCGAAATCTACCGCCGCGATTCGGAAACCGATGAGAATACCCTTCACCAAGGCGCATGGCGCAAGGAATGATTTTTTGTTGACGTGGTCGACGGCAGTGCCCGCGGGAGACAGGCGAATGATGGCAAGGGCCATCTGCGACAGGCACACCGGAGTAGGCGCGGACGGATGGTTGCTGGTGGCGCCGGCATCGTCTTCCTCCCCGGGGGCGGATGGCGGCATCCGGTTGTACAACTCCGACGGGAGCGATTCGGAAATCTCGGGAAACGGGACACGCTGCGCGGCGGCATTTCTGCTCGAGTCAGGCGTGCTCACGGATGAAGTGCGGATCGCGACAGGAGCGGGCGTGAAGCACATCCGCGTGCTCGAGCGCCGCGAACATCGCTATCTGCTCGAGATGAACATGGGGCGGGCAATGGTGGAGGAAGGGCGTCAGCGCTTCGTCTTGGAGGTGGACGGAAGACAATGGGACGCCACCATCCTGAATGTAGGGAATCCACAGTGCGCGGTGTTTGTGGAGGACTTCGATTTCGACTGGCGCGCGCTCGGCAAGCGTATCGAATATCATGAATTGTTTCCGAACCGGACGAATGTGTCTTTTGTTCGGGAGGCGGGCCCGCATGCCATTGATGTGCTGTTCTGGGAGCGGGGAGCCGGCGAGACCATGAGTTCGGGCACAGGAAGCACAGGCGCCGCGGCGGCAGCCATGTTGCGCGGGTTGGTGAGCAGCCCCGTCGAGGTGCGGACACCGGCGGGTCCCCTTCCTTTACGCATGGAGCCGAACGGCGATTTGTATCTGACGGGTCCGGCGGAGATCATCGGTGGCGGCGAGTTCTATTGGGAAAGAGAGTCATCATAAACCATGTCATCGAAAAATACGCAGTGGGCGGAACAACTGGCGGCGAAGCTCAGGAACCGTTCTGCTCAAGTCGGCGTGATCGGCCTAGGGTATGTCGGCCTTCCGCTAGCGGTCGAGTTTGCCAAAGCGGGATTCCATGTGACGGGGATTGATGTCCAGGAGCAGAAGGTAGAGGAACTCAACCGCGGCGTCTCGTATGTGCAGGATGTTCCTTCCGAAGTGCTGGCTCCGCTTGTGGAAGCAGGCAGATTGCGCGCGACGGCGGATTTCGCGGCGCTGAGCCGGTTGGATACGGTGAACATCGCAGTGCCGACGCCGCTGCGCAAGACGAAAGATCCGGACATGAGTTTCGTGGTAGCGGCCTCACAGCAGGTGGCCAGGTTCGCGCATCCGGGAATGCTGGTGATTCTCGAGTCCACCACCTATCCGGGAACGACCGCGGAACTCGTGTTGCCGATGATTGAGAATGACCGCATGCGGGTGGGAGAGGATTTCTTCCTCTGCTTCTCGCCCGAGCGTGTGGACCCGGGAAATCCTAATTTTCAGACGTGGAACATTCCGAAGGTGGTCGGCGGCATTACGCCGGAGTGCACGAAGATGGGGGCGATGTTCTACGGGCAGGCGCTCGAGACCGTGATTCCCGTCAGTTCCACGGAAGTAGCGGAGATGGTAAAGCTGCTCGAGAATACTTTCCGGATGATCAATATCGGGCTGGTGAACGAACTGGCGGTGATGTGCGACCGGATGGGGATCAATGTATGGGAGGTGATCGAGGCGGCGGCGACCAAGCCGTTCGGCTTCATGCCGTTTTATCCGGGCCCCGGCCTGGGCGGGCATTGCATCCCGATCGATCCCTTCTATCTTTCCTGGAAGACGAAACAGGCGGGAATTGAGGCGCGCTTCATTGAACTGGCGGGCTATGTGAACGGGCAGATGCCGCACTTCGTCGTGGACAAGATCCAGAATGCGCTCAACGACCACACGAAGCCGCTCAAGGGATCGAAGGTACATGTGCTGGGAGTGGCTTACAAGAGGAACATCGATGACGTGCGCGAGTCTCCGGCTCTCGACATCATTCACCTGCTGCAGCGCAGAGGTGCGGAGGTGAGTTATAGCGACCCGTACGTGGGCACCCTGCGAGCCGACGGATTGGAGATGACAAGCGTTGACACGGTGAAGGGGTGCCGGGAATCCGATTGCGCGGTGGTGGTAACGGATCACGCGGCGTTTGACTACGCCGCCATCCTGGAAGCCACACCGTTGGTGGTGGACACGCGCAATGCGCTGAAGGCATTTCAGTCAGAGAAAATTGTGCGGCTGTAAGCGTCAAACGGCCGTAGCGAGAACTTCGGCCGGAGAGGGCTTGCCGCGCCGGGCATAGCGGATGACGCCATCCGGACCGATGAGGTAGACCGTGCGCTTCACGATGAGGCCATTGGTGTGGTAGAGCGCCCCCACCTTCTGTCCTTTGTCTACCAGCAGCGGAAAGGGCAGATCGAACTTGCGGCGGAACTTCGCGTGGCTCTCCGCGCCTTGTGGGTTGATGCCGTAGACAACGGTGTTCTTTGCGGCGGCGGCAGACCAGTTGTCACGAAACTCGCAGAGCTGTTTGCGGCAGACCGTGGTATCGTCGCCGGGATACCAGACGAGGACGACGTTCTTTCCGCGCAGGGAGGCGAGGGAGACGGTATGGCCTTCCTCATCCGGGAGATCGAAGGGCGGGGCCGGGGAGCCTGCGGGGAGCGGGTTGGAGAACAACCAGGAGAGCATTGGGGCTAGGCGCCGTGGATCTCGACCGGTTTGCGGGTTTTCCATTTGCCGCGGGTGAAGTCTGGGATATCGACCGGTTGGCTGCGGGCGGCGACGGATTGCACGGTCAAGGGGTAGAGGGAACTCCAGGCAGCGGCGTCGTAGACATCGATGGGAGTTTGCGTGCGGTTGCGGACGGCCTTGAGGAATTCGTGGATTTCGATGTAATCGGCGCCGCCGTGGCCGTGACTGCGGGCGGTTTCGGCGAGGTCGCGCCACAGGGGGTGTTCGAACTCCTTGTAGTAGGGTTCGGGGTCGTCCCAGACGTCCACTTTGGCGGAGCGGCCTTCGAAATAAAACTTGTCGAGCGTCCCGCTGTAGATGCCTTGCGTTCCCTGCACACGGAGGATGAGGTCGTAAGGACGGGGAGAGACGGTGTCGTGATAGAGGGTGATGGTGGCTCCGTTTTCCGTGCGGATGAGAGTGGTGTTGACGTCGCCGAGCGCCCAGGCGCGCTTTGCGCTGGGGTGATCGGGGCCGAAGTTTTTGATGGCGAAGTGGGTCATGCCGCGCGATTTGCTCGACATGGAGGTGAGGTAGGAAAAACGATCGCCGCGGTTGATGTCGAGCCACCAACTGATGGGGCCGATGGGGTGAGTCGGATACAGGTTGCCGTTGTTCCTGGCGGCGTGCATGCCGCGCCAGGTGACCTCGCCGGCGGGGCCGCGTTCCCCGCCCCGGGACAGAAACGCCGAGCGAACGTCGTGCTGGTAGCCGCCTTCGCAATGAGTGAGTTCGCCGAACATGCCTTTGCGGATCATGTTGAGGACAAGAAGGGCGTTGCGGAAGTAGCAGACGTTCTCGAGGATCATGCATGGCATACCGGTCTCTTCGGAGGCATTGACCATGTCCCAGCACTGCTCGACGGTGACTGCGGCAGGGACCTCGGTGGCAGCGTACTTGCCGGCGCGCATGGTGGCGACAGACATGGGGGCGTGGAGTTGCCAGGGGCCGGCGTTGATGACGGCGTCGAGATCGTCGCGGGCAACGAGGCGCTTCCAATCGTCGATGCCGCGGCCGTAGGCTTCGGGGCGTGGCTGGCCGGCGGATTCAACGGTGGAGACGGCTCGGGTGAGGGCGGTTTCGTTGATGTCGCAGACGGCGGGAACGAGGACGTTGGGGAACTTGAGCGTGCTGCGAAGCAGGCTGGAGCCGCGAGAACCGGTACCGATGAAACCAATGCGCAAGGGGCGATCGAGGGGCTTCGGGGATTGGGCCGCGTATGCGGCTGAGAGGGTGGCGGCGCCGAGGAATTCCCGGCGGTTCCATCGCGTCATGCGGGGTGTGTCTCCTTTGCGTCTATTCTACGCCACAGCCTCGTCAATACAGAAAAAAGGAGCAGCCATCTTGTGATGGCCGCTCCGCATTGGCTGCCTTTGTGTCAGGAGGAGGCACAGCCAAGGAACTCGAGTGAACTCGCTGTCAACCGTTCTTCGAAACCTGGAGATTGTTGGTCACCGAGAAAACTCCCGGGACTCCGTTGGCGCGAATGCCTGCCAGGTTCTTATCCATCTGGCTGGCCACAACACCTTCCAAAGTGACGTTGCCGTTCTTCACGATGATGTGGATGCCGGGAACGGCGCGGAGGGCGTAGCGGTCGAGTCCGGGTTGCGAGTAGATGGCGCGGAACGTCCGGAGGCGGATGCTGTCGTCAAAGGGCGACAGCGGCAGAACCTCGATGTCGTTCACCACCTTACTGACGCCGGCGATGTGCTTCACGACGTTTCCAGCGTCCGACTTCAGGGCGGGCCACGTTACCTGGCCATAGAGAGTCACCTCATTCCCGTTAACCTGATAGCTCAGGTTGTCGAACACATTGTAGTAGGGCAGCATCAGCAGCTCGTGCCTTACCCTGGAGGAAAGATCCTGCACCGTGGTGCTGTTTTTCGTCGATGCGGGTAACAGCATCGCTGATGCAAGTAATCCGGCTGCCAGAACGAGTCCAAATCTGTTTTTCATTGTTTTTCCTCCCTTCGATTCTGTCTTCTATCTCTCTACACCCGAAATGACGGGCGCCTGAATGCAGCGGTTTCAGATATCGAAGAGCGCAAAGTAAAGATTTGTGAAGAGATGGGAGTCAGAGGAAAACTACAGACTGGAGCGGGCCGCAAGTACAGTCTCTATGGCATTGTCAAGCGTGGAGGCGAGGGCGGTGAGGTGGCCCATCTTACGGCCGGGGCGGGCTTCGCTCTTGCCGTAGAGGTGGATCTTGACGTTGGGGAGCGCGGCGGCGCGGTCGAATCTCGGAGATCCGTTACCCCAAAGGTCGCCAAGAATGTTCGCCATCGCGGCCGGGCAATGGAAGGTGGGGGCTCCCAGCGGCAGGCCGCACACCGCCCGCAGTTGCTGTTCGAACTGGCTGGTGACACAGGCGTCGACGGTGAGGTGCCCGGAGTTGTGGGGCCTGGGGGCGAGTTCGTTGATGAGCAGCGTATCCGTATGGGTGAGAAAAAATTCGACGCACAGCACGCCCACGACGGAAAGTTTTTCGAGGACGGCGCGAGCAAGTTCGGCGGCATCGCGGGCGACGGTTGCAGGGATGCGCGCGGGCGAGAGCGAAAGGTCGAGGATATGATTACGGTGTTCATTCTCGATGACCCCATAGTGCATGAACTCGCCGTCGAGACCGCGGGCCGCGACCACGGAGACTTCCTTGGCAAAGGGTACGAACGCTTCGAGAACGGCCTCACGTTCGCCGATGGAGCGCCACGCAAGAGAAGCATCCGTGGGGCTGTTGATGCGGAACTGTCCCTTGCCGTCGTAGCCGAAATCGGCGGTCTTGAGGATGGAGGGGCAGCCAAGCTCCGCGATGGCGGCGATGAGTTCGTCGCAGTTGCGCACGATGCGGAATGGCGTGACGGGCAGCCCGGAATCGAGGAGGAAGGTTTTTTCGCGGATACGCTGCTGGGTGGTGTGAAGGACGCTGCCCGCGGGACGAACGGGAGCGGCTGCGGCGGCTGCCGCGGCTGTGGCGGCGGGCACATTTTCAAACTCGAAGGTCACCACCTGCACTTTCGAGGCGAAGCTGCGCACCGCATCGAGATCGTCGTACGATGCGGTGACCTCCACGTCGCTGATCTGGCCGGTAGGGGTATCGCTATCGGGAGAAAACGTGTGGACGCGATAACCCATGCGGCGCGCGGCGAGGGCGAACATGCGGCCTAGCTGCCCGCTGCCGAGCACTCCGATGGCGGCCCCGGGAAGGATGGGGTTCATGAGAGGGAATCCGCGCGAACCTTGTCCGTCTGCTCCTTGCGGAAAGCGTGCAATTTGGCCCGCAGATCCGGGCGCTGGTTGGCGAGGATGGCGACGGCGAGAAGAGCGGCGTTGGTAGCTCCCGCCTTGCCGATGGCAAGCGTGCCGACAGGGATGCCGCCCGGCATCTGGACAATGGAAAGGAGGGAATCCATGCCCTTGAGCGCATGGCTTTCCACGGGAACGCCGAGCACCGGCAGCACGGTTTGGGCAGCCACCATTCCGGGGAGATGGGCGGCGCCTCCAGCTCCGGCGATGATCACCTCGAGCCCGCGGGATTCGGCGGTGGAAGCGTATTCGGCCATCCATGCCGGCGTGCGGTGCGCCGAAACGATGCGGCATTCATGCGGCACGCCGAACCGCTCGAGCATTTCGGCGGCGTGCCGCATGGTTTCCCAATCGGACTTGCTGCCCATGACGATGCCGACCAGGGGAGCCGTTTCGCTCATGGCTCAGGCCGTGAAGCCGGGCTGCGAATCGAAGTTGTAGAGGTGCTCCGTCTTGATGAAATCGAAGCCGGCCCCGGCAATCTTGCCGAGCAGTTCGATCACCTGCTGGTGCGTGGCAATGCCCTCGCTGAGGAACCGGCAGCGCCAGTTGTCCCCGGTGAGGGTATCGGGGAAGCCGCCCGGATAGACTTTGACGCCGCGGGCAGCGATGTTGTCCAGCTTGAGTGCGCCGGTGGAGCAGCTTTCGAGTTTGCCGCCGAGATCGTCGGCCGTGCCGCCCGTCCAATCGAGGAAGACATCGACGCCGACGAGGTCTTTCTTCGCCGGAACCCGCGCGCGCGTGGCGCTGGAGGCATCTTGGGCGGGAGCGGAACTATAGGTAACCGCCTTGAGCTTTTCAGGCTTCTGGCCGAGTCGGGCACCAACGGCTTGAGCGAACTCTCTGGTGCCCACCTTCTCTTTGCTCACGCCTTCGGAATAGATGTCGTAGGTGTGCATGCCGTCTTCAATGGTCTTGAGCCAGGCATTATGAACGCGCTCGGCGATATCCGGCTGATTGATGTGAACCAGCATGAGAATGGCGCCGTGGAGGAGGCCCGAAGGGTTGGCAAGATTCTGCCCGGCGCGGCGCGGAGCCGAACCATGGATGGCCTCGAACATGGCGTACTTCTCGCCGATGTTTGCCGAACCGGCGAGCCCCACCGACCCGGCAATCTGCGCGGCGACGTCGGAGAGGATGTCTCCGTAAAGGTTAGGCATAACGACGACATCGAAGGCTTCGGGGGTGTCCGCCAGTTTGGCGGCGCCGATATCGACAATCCAGTGCTCGTTCTGAATAGAAGGATACTCAGCGGCAATCTCATCGAAGACCTTGTGGAACAGGCCGTCGGTGAACTTCATGATGTTGTCTTTGGTGAAGCAGGTGACCTTCTTGCGGTTGTTTCGCTTGGCGTATTCGAATGCGTAGCGCACGATGCGCTCGCAACCCGGGCGGCTGATCAGTTTGAGACACTGCATGACCTGGTCAGTCTGGCGGTGTTCGATGCCGGCGTAGAGGTCCTCTTCGTTCTCGCGGACGATCACCACGTCCATGCCGGGGTGTTTCGTTTCCACATAAGGGTGGTAGGCCACACACGGCCGGACATTCGCATAAAGGCCGAACATCTTGCGGGTGGTGACATTGAGGCTCTTGAAGCCGCCGCCCTGGGGAGTGGTGATGGGAGCTTTAAGGAAGACGCGTGTGCGCTTAATGGAATCCCAAGCCGTGGGTTCGACGCCCGTGGAGTGACCCGCGAGATAGACTTTCTCGCCGATCTGAATCTCCTCAATGTCGATGCGCGCGCCGGCCTCCTTCAATATGTGCAGAGTGGCATCCATGATTTCCGGGCCGATGCCATCGCCCCGAGCTACGGTGATTGCTGTATTTGCCATGGGAGTTGACTTACGTGGTTCCTACAGGAGGATGAAGTAATACGTTACCGAAGTCGGAGATGAAGAAGCAACAGGCGGGTGCGCGATTGCTGCTCGTCGCCCTTCGATATCGCACCTGGAGGCCGAATATTCAGCGCCTTGCAGCCGATATGCTACAAGAGAGCTACTGCGATGTCCACACGTCGAGAAATCCTGATGGGCGCCTTCCTGGCGCCGTTCGCACGGGCCGATGAGCGCCTTCCAGGGCCGTCCCCCGCGCCGGTGATGAAGACGGCACATGAATCTGCCGCGATGCCGAATGCAGACGCGATGCGGGAGGCAGAAAATGTTCTGCGGGAGTTGAAGGCGGGCAACAAGCGCTTCCGCGCGGGCCGGGCGCGGCATCCGCACATGACCGTGGCGCGGATCAGGGAAACCGCGCGGGGGCAGCACCCGTTTGCCGTGGTTCTGTCCTGCGCCGATTCCAGAGTGCCGCCGGAGATCTTTCTCGATCAGGGGATCGGGGACCTTTTCACCGTTCGGGTGGCCGGAAACGTGGCGAATACGGATGAAATCGCCTCAGTGGAATACGCAGTCGAACACCTTAGTACTCCGCTGTGTGTCGTTGTAGGTCATACCAGGTGCGGAGCCGTCACCGCGGTAGTGAACGGCGACAAGGTGTCCGCCGAAATCGCACATCTGGTGCAGCACATCGGGGAGGCCGTCGAGAAGACCCGGAAGCACAAACCCGCACTCGAGGGCAGCCAGTTGATTGAGGAATCGGTGCGCGTAAACGTGTGGGAGTCGATTGAAGATTTAACACGCGGCAGCGAGACGATCGCCGGCAGAGTGCATCAGGGCCGCTTGAAGGTGGTGGGGGCCGTATACAACGTGGAAACCGGCGCGGTGGATTGGATGGGAACCAATTCGGGGGCCCTCTCGATTCTCCGCTGACTCGCGGTACCAACTAGGGACGCATTCCGGTACGCCGGATTCCATGGCTAAGGCCCCGCCCTTAAACAGCCGCCAGAACCAAAGAACTATCTGCTTTGAAACTTACGTTCAGTTTACTCCCTGGGACTCACGGGTTACGTTTAGTTTCCGGCGTCGTAAATCGGAATTTGCACCGCGGAAAGGGGAGATAGTTTGCGGGAGTTTCGAGTAGGAATTGTGGGCTTGGGCCGTTGCGGCAATGCGCATCTCGGCGCCTGGCAGAGTCTTGACCAAGCTGTAAGACTCCCGTCGGTTTGTGATGAATCACTGGCGATTCGGATGAGAGCTTCGCAGGCGGGTTTCACCGTCTACGAGGAGCCTCTCGTGATGGCGAAGAGGGAATCGCTGGATGCCGTGAGCATTTGCACGCCAACCTGCTCGCACGACTCGGTGGCGGCTTCTTTTTTGCGGCACGGCGTTGCCGTGCTATGCGAAATTCCGCTGACCATCGATCTCGGCGCGGCATTTCGCATTGTTGATCTGGCCGGTTCCCGGCGTACGGTGTTCGCGCCGGCGACCAGGTTCCGCTTCGTGCCGGCGGTGAAACAGGCTCGCGACATGATTGCCGCCGGAGAAATCGGCCAGATTTTGAATTTTCGGGTGGAGTTCGCGCGCTACCGGAACATGTTGATGTCCTGGAAGAGCCTTCCCGAAGTCGGCGGAGGGGGCGTTTTGAGAGACCAGGGCGGCAACGCATTCGATCTCATTCACTACCTCATCGGCCCGCTGGAACGAGTGCGCGCGATTCGGCTGCGGCAGGCGCAACCGCTCGATGTCGAGGACTCGGCGCTGGTGCTGGCGACGGCGCGCGGCGGAGTGCTGGGAGAGGTTTTTCTCAGTTGGAGCGCGGAAACCGGATCGCACAATTACGTGACCGTCTGCGGGACCAAGGGTACGGTGGAAATCGGATGGCAGGGAAGCGCCCTGAAGCGGCATGGAAAAGAGCCGCACCAGTTCGGCGGCCCGTTTCAGAAGTTGGACGCCTATCAACGGATGGTGAAAGCTTTCCTTGCTTGCGTGCAAGGCGGGCAACCGCTGTGGATCACAGCGGACGAAGCGCTCGAGACCGCCTTCGCCGTGGAGATGGCGTATCACTCGATGCGCCAGGACGCCACCGTGGAGATGGATATCAAGCGGGAACGGTCCCGAGGACCGTTCCCCGCTTAGAAGGCGGACGTCATGATCGACCTGGTAGCCAACTTCGACAAGCAGGGCTATGGCATCCGGGCGGCGCTACAGGCTGACCGGATTCCCTACCGGCGAATCCGGTGGGCCAGGGAGGCAGCCTCGACGCTGTTGTTGGTGGCGGATGATGAGATAGGCGAGGAGATAGCGGCGCTCGCCAGGGTGATGCCGGCGCTGGTCATCGGGAGCCTGCCTGCCGGGCTTGTTCCCCTCTTTCGCGATTGCGGATCGGAAACCATCGTCCGAAGCGGAAAGTGCTGGTGGTGCCGACTTTCACTCGGGGAGGCCTTCACGGAGTTGCTTTGCGAAGGCCCCGAACCGGCCGCGGGCCAGTTGATGGCGGTGCGGAAGATTGCGGAGATCGACAGCGGATGGGCGTTGATTGAATTGCTGAAAACGCTCATCCGGCAGGCGGCAGGCGGACTGGCGCGGCTCGAGCGGTGGCCCGCGCCATACCAATCAGCGGAAGACGATGGCGTGAGGTTCTTTCCCCCGTTCCGCCCGCCCGTGGCCGAGGGGCATGGGGAGTTCCGGGCCTCGGAATGCCTGGTTGTTCCGCGGGCGGAAGCGAGAAGCGCGCTCGAGTGGCAGGACGGCCCGGCTTGGGTGACCACGGCGGAGGCGGTAGCCGCATGGTGGCGAAAGCGGGAACTGGTGTATCTTGCGCCTTGCCCCGAGGGCTGGCTGGTGGAAAACCACGGAATCGATCCGATTTCCGGTTTGCGCTTCGCGGCGGAGGATGCGCAGGGCGAGGTCGTGTATGGCGAAACCCTGAACACGATTGATGGTTGCGAATCATTATTTATACAAAACAAATCTTTTTTGTCTTTTTCCGGAGTGGCGAACTATGCGACTTCCGTCTGACGCGGATATTTCGGGCCGTGATTTTGGCGCCGAGGAACTGAGATTGCTGCTGCGGGTAGTGGAATCGGGCGCCCTGAACGGGACACGCGGCAGCCAGGTGAAACTGTTCGAACGGGAGTTCGCGGCCCGGCACGGAGTGCCGTACGCCTGCGCCGTGCTTTCGGGAGGCGCGGCGTGCCATTCCGCGATCGCTGCCATCGATCCCGAGCCGGGAGAGGAAGTGATCGTGTCCGCGCTTGCGGGGATGGGAGTGGTGAGCGCCATCCTCTATCAGGGAGCGGTTCCCGTCTTCGCCGACGTGGACCCGGACACGCTGGTAATGACAGCGGAAACGGTGGCGCCGCAGGTATCGAGCAGCACACGGGCGATCATCGCGGACCATCTGTTCGGGCAGCCTTGTGACGTAGAGAGTATTCGCGAGGCAGCGCCGGGTGTGCCCATCATCGAAGACTGCTGCCATGCGCCGCTGGCCGCCGTGGGGGGCAAACTCGCGGGAACCATGGGTGAAATCGCTTTCTTCCACTTCGGGCAGGGCAGCCACCTGACGACGGGCGAAGGCGGGCTGGCGATGAGTTCCGATCCGCATTATGGACGCAGGATGGTGCAGTTCGCCGGAGCAGGCTGGGCGGCCGATGGTGACGACGCCGACCCGCTGTTCCTCGCTCCCAACTACCGCATGAGCGAGTTACAGGGCGCTGTGGCGCGAGCCCAGCTTGTGAAGTTGGAGGGCCGCGTGTCGCGGAGGCGGCGAGTGGCGGAGATGCTGACGGAACGGCTGACAGACACGGAAGGGCTGACTCTTCCGGTTGCCGCAAAGAATACGGCACACTCCTACGCGCGATACCCGTTGCTTGTTGACCCGGGTCTGGTGCCGGGCGGCGCCGATGCGCTGAGCGACATGCTGAAAGAAGAGGGCATCGCCTGCACCCCGGGCTCCCGGCGCAAAGTCGCGCTCGAATCCGAAACCATTGCGGAACGCCGCACATTCGGCGAGAGCAGCTATCCGTTCTCCCTCAGGCCGGATCTCGTCTATCGCCGGGAGGACTATCCGGACGCCCACCGCGTCCTGGACCGCCTGCTGGTGTTGCCGTGCAATGAATTTTATACCGGGGAGCACGTGGAGTTTCTCGCGGAACAGGTTCGCCGGGGAGTGGGCAGGCTCCAATCGGCATCCGTGGCCAGTTGAGCCGAACAGGCCGCAGCCGCGGTACGGCGGCCGCTCGCTCAGGAAAAGCGGCCGCCGGTTTCCCTCATCACCCGGCTTTAACTCGGACGTGCGCTTCCCATCAGAAGCACGAACACCGCGGTCAGCGCCGGATGACGGCTATCGTTTCATCGAGCAGATGTCTGCTTTGTTCGTACAGATCCTTGTACTTCCGGGACAACTCGCGAGCGTTGTCATCGAGCATGCCGGAGGTGCTGCGGTAGAGTTGATGGCAATTGTCCACGAGTTCATTTCCGGCCTCGATGACATAATCCGCGGCGTCCTCCGCCCGGCGCCGGATCTTACGGCGTGTGCGCGCCCCGGACTGTGGAGCGAAAAGCAGCATTGCGGTTGCGCCGGCCAGGGTTCCCAGCAGGAAACCGGCAAGTAAGCTTGCAGATGATCGGTCTTCCTTCATGTGGATCCTCCTTTCCAAGAATGAATCGCGTCACTTTGCCGGTGACATTTTACAATCGGCGGAGAGTTATCTGGTTGACGACGCCTCCTGTGGCGTCACTCCGGAAGGAATCATCGAGAAGCATGAGTGTCTCAATTTTCCTCCGTACTTTCATGGTAGCTCCGTAGTCCGATTCCGGAAACCATGTTATCGTGCGGTACATGGCAAATCTCACCCGTAGAGACACGCTGAATCTGCTGCGTCCCGCGGCCATGGCATCCACCTTCCTGCCCATCGCTGGGCAGTACCGGGTCTGGTCCCATCCCGTGGACCCCAACCGGCTGGTGACGCGCCCCTTAGGGCGTACCGGGCGTGAAGTGACAACGTTCGGTCTGGCGGGCGGAAACAAAGTGATGTGGGACCTGCCGGGTGACGAAGGCGTGGAGATTGTCGTGAAGGCTGTGAAGTTGGGGATGACCTACCTCGAGACCGCGAACAACTACCAGCGCAGCCAGCTCAACTATCACAAAGCGTTTCGAATCCTGAACCTCATTCCCGGACAGCCCGGCTACGACCATAATCTGCGCGGCAGGCTCTTTCTCGCCACCAAAACGGGCTGGCGCTACTCGGTGATCCGTGACGGATCGAAGCCGATGGGGCGCTCGGCGGGCGGCGGAAGCACATGCATCGATGACCTGAAGCGCTCCCTGACGCAGTTCTTCGGCGATGGAAAGGGCTACATCCCCGAGGGCGCTTACATCGACCTGATGCAGATCCATTTCCTTTCCTATGACGCCGAGGTGGACGCGATCTTCGAGGGCCTGGAGAATCCGTCGGACAAGACGCTGCCGCGAATCGGAGCCCTCGCGGGACTGATCGATTTTCGCGACGGAACGAATCACACGGGCGTGAACCCGGAGCACAAAAAGTACATCCGGCACATTGGCATCACAGGGCACGAAAACGCCGCGGCCCACATGTACGCCATCCGCCGCGATACGAAAAATGTGCTGGAGACGCTGCTGGTGGCCATCAACCCGAATGACCGCCATTACTTTTGCCATCAGAACAACTCGGTTGCCGCGGCGGCGGCGAAAGGCATGGGCATTATCGGAATGAAGATCTTCGCCGACGGCGTGATGTACGGGCTCGAGAAGAAGTACGCTTCGCAGCCCGGACAGAGTGTGCTCTCAGTGGGCCAGAAGGGAAAGGCGCCTTATCAGGATTTCCTTGAGTACAGCCTGTCGGCGCCCGGCGTGAGCACGGTGATCGCCGGCATCGGCCTGATCGACAAGACGAACGACCCCACGCGCGACCAATTGACGGCGAACCTTGCCGCCTGCCAGCTTCGCGAGCCTCTTACCTCAGGCAGGCGCAGGCAAATTGAAGAGCAGGTGGCCGTCCTGCATGGCACGGATACCAACTTCTTCCAGCGGCCTGCGTGCGGCTTGCTTTCCCCGCAATCGGTCAAGGTGGCGCGGGATTCGCCGCGCGGGCCGGTAAAGGTGCTATGGACGACCGCATACGCGGCGGGCGAGCCGATGGCGCGCTATGAGATCTACCGGCGCGATCAAAAGATTGCGGCGATTCCCTACAAGCCGCAGTTGACAGAGGAGCCCTTTGCCTACACCGACGCGGAGGCTCCGGCCGCGGATAGCGGGGGCATCTGGTACAAGGTGCGCGCGGTGGATTCAAGCGGGGCGTTCGCCGATTCGCTTTCGGTAAAACCTGTTTAAGTACCCGCGAAATGCCGATTGATGCGGCATGTGGTTCCTTGTTGTTTGGCTGCTGGTCCTGTCACCCCTCCCGGCGCAGCAGGGACAGGAAGCCGGACGCCCCGGCTGGCCTTGTGTACCCGGCCGGGCAGTGGATCCGTCCTATCTCGAGGTGAGCGAATCCTCGGGCGGCCAGGTGTTCCTTTTTCAGAAAGGCGAGATGCAGCATGCCGCGGCGGTGATGAGCGCGCCTTTCACTCATCCGCGGACTCTGTTCCGGGCCGTAGGCGAGGTCAACGGGGACCGCATCTTCGAATTCCCGGTGGATTCGGGAGTCGAGAGCATGCTGGTGATGGCGTCCATCCAGTGCCGGAAGGAAGTGGCGCTTCTCGAACCCGGCGGGAGCGAGGTCGCGCCGGCGCGCGCGGCGGCGAACATCGACCTGCGCAGCGGACGTATTGTCCGCGTGGACCAGCCGGGTTTCGGCGCGTGGAAACTGCGCGTGTCGGGACAGGGCCTGTTTGTCTTTTCGGTGACCGCGAAATCGAAGACTTCGATTGGGAGCGTGCGGTTCGGTACAGAGGGTGAGATGGAGGTGCGTGCTGCCGGATTCAGCGGGGAGGTGCGGTTCTTTGCGCTGGATGCTCTCGGGCAGCAGGTGGCGGAACTGCCGGCGCGTTACGACGAGGACGCGCGGTCATACCGCCTCCGCTATGAGGCTCCACAGGGGCAGAGGTATCGGGTGGCGATGATGGCGCGGGATGAGTTGGGATGGCCTGTGTTGCGGGTGTATCCGAACCTCTGGGTCCGTTATTAAATGTGTATTACCAATGATATAATAAACGCTTGATCCGATCATTTCACGATCGAGACACTAGTGGTAGTCCGTCAACTCGACATCAAATGCATCGCCGCCATTCCAACGGAAGCAAATCCGATACTGGTCATTCACGCGAATACTGAACTAGGAGTGAAACTGCATGGCGGAACGAAAGATCAAGCTTGCCCCGGTCCATCCCGGCGAGATTCTACGCGAAGACTTCATGGCGCCGCTCGGGCTCTCCATCAACGCTCTGGCGCGGGCGCTCCACACTCCACCCAACCATGTTTCGGCAATCGTAAATAGGAAGCGGGGAATTAGTGCGGTGATGGCGCTCCGCCTGGCTCGCTATTTCGGGACCTCCGCCGACCTTTGGTTGGGCCTCCAACTCGATTACGAACTCGATGTGGCCCGTGATACGGCAGCCGGGAAGATCAACCGGGAGGTGCTTCCGCGGGCGAGTTGATCGTCGGCATCCTCCTGAGGACAGCGAGTAGCGCGTCCTCCTCCTCGGGAAAAACCGTGCGCAGATCAAGCAGCAGGCGGTCATCGGCGATCCTGGCGATGACTGGAGGCTCGGCCGCGCGGAGGCGGCGCTCCCATTCGGCGGCGTTCCGAACGGAAATGGCGATGTGCCAGGTGGGCAGGAACTGCTCCGGAGTCGACCCGCCGCCGATGACGGACTGGCCGGGCACGATCTGAGCGGGAACACCAGGCAGGGCGGCGAGCAAAGCCTCGGCGCGGGCGCGGATTTCCTCCGGCTTCAGGCGAATCATGCGGAGCGTGGGAAGAGCGTCCCACTCCTCGAACAGGACGTGGCGGAGCGTTGTTTCAAGAGAGGCGAGGATCAGCTTGTCGAGGCGCAGCGCGCGAAACATGGGATTGCGGCGAATGCGCTGAATGAGCGGCGCATCGCCCGCAATGATGCCGGCCTGCGGCCCGCCGAGGAGTTTGTCGCCGCTGAAGCTGACGGCATTGACTCCTGCACCCAGCGATTGCTGGGCGAGCGGTTCGTCAATGCCGTAAGGGATGAGATCGACGAGGCAGCCGCTGCCGAGGTCCTCGTAGACAGGGATGCCGTGTTCGCGGCCGAGGGCGGCAATCTCCTCGCGGGATGGCTGGGCGGTGAACCCTTCGATGCGGAAGTTGCTCGGGTGAACAATCAGCAGCAGACGCGTGCGGTCACTGATGGCGCGGCGGAAGTCGTCAACGTGGGTTCGGTTGGTGGTTCCGACTTCTTTCAGTTGCACCCCTGCGCGCTGCATGATGTCCGGGATGCGGAAGCCGTCGCCGATCTCGATCAACTGGCCGCGGGAGACGATGACTTCGGCTCCGGCGGCAAGTTCCTGAAGCACGAGATAGACGGCGGCGGCGTTGTTGTTGACGGTGATGGCGGGCTTGCCGAGGATGCATTCGAGCAGCGCGCCGCAGTGCGCGTCGCGCTTGCCGCGCCGCCCGCGAGCGAGGTCGTACTCGAGGTTCGAATAGCCCTCGGGCACGGACATGGCTGCAAGCGGCGCTCGGCCGAGGTTGGTGTGCAGAATCACGCCGGTGGCATTGATGACGCGCCGAAGCGAGGCGCTGCGCAAGGCCGACAGCGAGGCAATCACCTGGCTGTCGATAGCGACGTCCGCCGCGCCCCCGCGCAGTTGTTCGCGCGCATCGGCGAGGACGCGCCGGATTTCGGCAATCAGCAGCCGGCGCGGGTAGCCGAAGCCTGCGAGACGGAGCGCGACTTCGTCAACGGAGGGCAGCAGGCGTAGGCGTTCGGCAATCTCCATTTACTTGGGGAACAGCGTGCGCAACTGCGCAAGAGTGGGCTGGCGGCCGTATTCGCACAGCTCGAATGTTTCGACGCGCTTGATGCGATCCGCCGCCCCGGGCCCGTAGATCTCCTCGATCGCTTTCCGGACAGCGGCCGGGTGGGGGCGGGTGCGCTGCTTGCTCAGCCACTCCTTGCGAGCCTGTTTGTCTTTCGGCACCTGGTCGAGCGTGTGATCCACCCAGGGAAGCCATTCGTAAACCTGGGAAACATGGGCGTCCAGGGAGTTGACCTTCGTTTCCCACACATCGTCAATGTTCACCACCACATCGGGACGGAAAGGCGCTGGTTTCTGGAAGCCGTCCTGGTAGTAAAGGAAAATCGGATTATCGTGCAGCGGCGGAGTGTCGGGAACGATGTTCGGCACGACAACCATGTAAGCGGCATCCTGCACCAAAACCCCCGTATAGCGGTGATCGGGATGGTAATCATTGGGCCGCGGCGCCACCACGATGTCGGCCTTCCACTTCCGAATCGCGCGAATGATCTGTTTGCGCACTTCGACATTGGGCGTGAGTTCGCCGTCGTGATTGTCAAGGACCTCGTATTCGGCGATACCGAGCCGGCGCGCCGATTCCTGGGTTTCCAGATAGCGGCGCTTGGCAAGCATGCCTCCGCCCATCTCCTGGTGGCCGGCGTCGCCGTTGGTGACGGAAAGGAACTTCACCATATGTCCGGCGCGGGCGAACTTGGCGGCCGTGGCTGCAAACTTGATGTCGCAGTCATCGGGATGCGCGCCGATGGCGATGATGCGGAGTTTTTGTTGAGCCTGCATGGTCACAGCAAGCAGAAAGATGAGTGCGAGGCGGGGCATGATGGCGCTCCTTCAGGGTTGCGTCGGCTTACGGGTCCACTCGGTGACCCAATCAAGGAATGAGTTGTACCACAGAACGGAATTCAGCGGCTTGAGAATCCAGTGGCCTTCATCGGGAAAGAGAATGAGCTTCGAGGGCACCTTCTTCATTTGCAATGCGGTGAACAGTTGCTGGCCCTGGCCAATGGGGACGCGGTAATCCAACTCGCCTTGAATGACGAGCGTAGGGGTCTTGAACTCGTTGACGAAATAGCTGGGAGACCAGCGCTGGTAGACCTCGGGGTTATCCCAGGGCATGCCGCGGAATTCCCACAGCGGAAACCAGAGTTCTTCCGTGGTTCCCGCCATGCTGCGCAGATCGAAAACTCCGGCGTGAGAGACGAAGGCCTTGAAGCGCTGCGTATGGCCCAGCATCCAGTTGATCATGTAGCCGCCGTAGCTGCCCCCCGCTGCGGCAAAGCGATCCGGGTCGGCATACGGCTGGCCGGCAACGTAATCCACCACAGCCATGATGTCGTCATAAACTTTGCCGCCCCAATCAGAATTGATGTCGTCGGTGAACTTCTGACCGTATCCGGTCGAGCCTCGGGGATTCGGCATGACGATGACAAATCCGGCGGCGGCGAAGACCTGCGGATTCCAACGATAGCTCCAACTCTCTGACCATGCGCCTTGCGGACCGCCGTGGATGAGGAAAAGCACGGGGTATTTCTTCTTCGGGTCGAAGCCGGGCGGCTTGAGAAGAAAGCTTTGCACCTTGGCATCCTCCGCCCCGGTAACCCAGAAATCCTCGAACGGCGGCAGGGAGTATTCGGCGAGCAGGGCATCATTCAGGTGGGTGAGCGCAGTAGCCGGGCCGCCGGTGGAAGCCACGGTGTAGATTTCCGTAGGGTGCGACCCGGTCTGCTCGGTGTAGATCATGTTCTTGCCGTCAGCGGAGAACTGCACATCGTCAATGGCGCCCGCGCCGCTGATGAGAATGCGCGAGGCGCCGCCCGTGACGGGGATCATCTGAAGGACAGTACGCCCGCGGTCTTCCGTGACGAAGAAGAGGCGTTTCGAGTCTGCGGACCAGGACATGCTCTCCACGTTCCGGTCGATGTTTTCCGTCAGAACCGTGGTGCGCGCGCTGGCGCGATCGAGGACCACCAGACGCCAGCGGTCGCTTTCATAACCGGCGCGCTGCTGCTGGCGGAATGCGATCCAGCGGCCATCCGGCGAGTACAGCGGAGAATTGTCGGCGGCGGCGTTGACGGTGATCTTGCGGGATTCCCCGCCTTCCATGGGCACGACGTAGAGTTCGGAGTTGGTGCTGACGGCCGGTTCGGGGTCGGGATTCATGACATAGCAGAGTTCCTTGCCGTCCGGCGAGATGGCGTAGTCATCGGGACCGCCGAGAGAGAACGGGGGGACAAGGCGTGGTCCCGGCGTCAGGTCTTTGGGCGAGCCGCCCTCGAGGGGAACAGCCAGCAGGTGAGCGCGGCGGGCAGTCTGGTATTCGGTCCAGTGGCGATAAAGAAGTGACGTATAAATGCGCGCCTTCACCTTCGAAGTCTTCTCTTCCTCCAGATGCTTCTTGTTGCACGCGTCGTCGGGACAATCGGGATAGACCTCGCTGTTGAAGACCACCGCCTTCCCGTCGGGAGAGAACAGGACGCCTGAAGCCTCCGTGCTCACATTGGTGACCTGCCGCGAGTTGGCTCCGTCGGGGTCCATCAGCCAGACCTGAGACGATCCGCCGCGATTGGAGACAAAGGCAATATGCTTGGAATCGGGCGACCAGCGGGGCCGTTCATTTGTGGTCCCTTCGTTGGTAATTCTCCTCGGAGTGCCGCCCGCCACGGGAACCACCCAAATCTGCTTTGGCTTCGTGTTCTTGTCGAGGTCGATCGTCTGAACCGTGAATGCAACTGTGGTTCCATCAGGCGATACCTGCGGCTCACTGATGCGGGAAATGCGCATCATCGCCTGCACATCGAACGGTTTTTTCTGCGCCAGCAGCGCAGGGACGGCCAACATCACGGAAAGTGCCACAAACCGCATATTGACGATTGTAGCTGCCATGACTTTCCGCTGTCTGAACTGCTGGTGGCGCTTCCAGGTCGCGCGGGAACGCCGGCTACTTCGTCACCACGAAGCGGTCCACTTCCTTGCCGTTTTCATCCACCTGGCGGACCGTCAGCTTCGAGTCTTCGGCATCGGCGAGGGTGAACGAGTGCACATTCGACACGAAGCGTGTGGTGAACTCCTGCCAGGACTCCGGCTTGTTCTCCTGCTCCGGATTGTAGAGACGCGCGCCGCCCGCGCCGGTGACAAGATAGAGAACCCCATTGGGTTTGGTGTGGGCGACCCCATCGTAGGTCTTGTCGATGGTCCACTTCCCGTCCACGTCGGAGCGCCATTCCTCCGGTTTCTCAGGAACCAGCCGCAAGGGATGGCTGCGCTGGTAATTGTGCACGTGACCGGCGAAAACGATGTCGACCTTGCCCTGCTCGAAGATCGGGGCGAGCAGCCGCATCCACTGGTCCTTGAAATGGGCCTTCGAGGAGTTGAACCCGGGATGATGGAAGATGACGAAGCGCCACTTGGCGGATTGCGCGGAGGCGAGGTCCTTCTCCAACCACGTGCGCAGAACGGGCGAGGTCCACTCGGCGTACTTGTTGGAATCGAGTACGGTCCAGTGCGAGTTGCCGTAATCGAAGGAGTAGCTGGCCATGCGCGGGAACTGTTTGCCCGCGGAATCGAGGAATGTCTGGAGCGCGGCAGCGGGTCCTTTGGCCGGCGGCGCGCCGGCGTCGGAAACGGAGGACAGCGGACCGTTGAGCGGCATGGACCAATACAGGAAGTACGCAAGCCCATCGGGCGTGGAGCCGAGGTCAGAGCCGCCGATATCGTGATTCCCTGGTGAGGAGACGAACAGCGTGGAACGAATCAGAGGGGCCCCGGCATCCGGCGCCGCTGTTTCCGAGTTGTAGATGGGAAAATATTTTTTCTGATATTCGGAGATGAGGCCTTTGCTGTAAACGATGTCGCCCGTAATGGCCACGAAGTCAGGTTTGGCCTGCCAGGCGTAATAGGCGACCCCCTTTTGCCCGGGCGTATTCTGGCCGCAATCCCCGAACACCACGAAGCGGGTAGGTGATCCGGCCGGCTTGCGGGCGTGGGCGGCGGATTCGAAGACCGGCTTGCCGGCCAGCAGAACCCGGTAGTGGTATTCGAAGCCCGGAGTGAGGCCCCGGAAGTCCGCGGCGTACACACGGTGCGGCGGGATGCCGGCGGCGGCGACGCGGCGCAGCAGGGTGGCTTTCACCGCCTGCCACGCGGTTACTCCCTTGGCGCGATATTGCGCCGACCATACCGCATCCTGGTCAGCGGCGTGCCACAGGATGCGAATCTGCTCTCTTCGCGGGAGTTTCGGGTTGTCTCCTAACTGCACATAAGGTTCAGCGAGAAACGGGCTGTCCGGCGGCGCGGCTGCACACGCGAGGGCCAGCAGAGCGGAACATAAAAGAAACTTGCGCATCCTCTGTCAATGTAGCGTACCCGTCTCAGAGATGACTCCACAGCCGGGCGGATCGCCTGATGCAGGGCGTTTCCCAAGATCTTTCGTTTCTACAGCAGCGGGAACCACGACAGTGAACCCACTACGCGGCCGTCGCCCCGGTCTCCGCGGGCGCGATATTCTGGTTCACTCGAAACAGATTGCCGGGGTCGTACTTCGCCTTGATGCGGCGCAATTTCGCATAATTGCTGCCGTAGGTGGCTTCCACGCGTCCAGAGCCCTCCTCCATCATGAAGTTGACGTAGGCGCCGGGAGCGGAGTAGGGGTGCAGGGCTTCCCAGTAGCTGCGCGCCCAGGCGGAGATTTTCTCCTTGTTGGCGGGGTCCGGATCGATGCCTCCAATCACTCCGGCCCACTTGGTATTGCGGTAGCTGAAAGCGGTGGCATCCTGGGCGACGCGGTGGACCGCGCCGTTGATGGGGTAAAGGTGCATCGTGGATAGCAGGGAGGGCGGATTGGAGCCGTAGCGGATATGCAGGGCGATCGCCTCATCGGAGAGATGGTCGACGAAGTCGGCTTTCCAGTACCATTGGAGGCCGCTCGGGAGGAGGCCGTCGAACAAGGTATTGAGTACGGGAAGAGGCATGGGGCCGACGCCGGTGAGCAGGGGTTTGGGCCAGGCGGCGACGGGAGCGAGGAGTTGATTGGTGCGCTCCATGTTTTCCGTCGAACACCACACCACGCCGCAGACCTTGCGGAGGTGTAAGTCCGGGGGAAAGAGCGGCACGGGGGGAACGGTCATGAAGGCGAAGAAGCCGTTGATCTCTTCCGGGGCGCCGGTGATGAAGTCTTCATAGCAGCGCATGACTTCGGCGGCGTCTTCGAGGTTCCAGAACATGGGGCCGGCACAAACCATGGCGGTGGGCTGCATGCGGAAAGTGAAGTTCGTGACGACCCCGAAATTGCCGCCTCCGCCGCGCAGGGCCCAGAAGAGATCCGGGTTTTCGGTTTCGCTGGCGCGGGCGAAGGAGCCGTCGGCCAGCACGACGTCGGCGGCCAGCAGGTGATCGATCGTCAGCCCGTACTTGCGGGAGAGATGGCCGATGCCGCCGCCCAGGGTTATGCCGCCGACGCCGGTGGTGGAGACGATTCCGGAAGGAACGCAGCAACCGAAGGCGTGGGCGGCGTGATCCACATCGCCCAACAGCGCGCCTCCGGCGGCATCGATTGTGCCTGCGGCGGGATCAGGGCGGACCCAGCGCATGCGGGACAGGTCGATGACGAGACCATCGTCGACGCTGCCGAGGCCCGGGCCGTTATGGCCGCCGCCGCGGATGGCGAGCGGGAGCGCGGAGTCGCGGGCGTAGTTCACCGAAGTCATGACGTCTGCCACATCGACGCAGCGGACAATGAGCGCGGGCCTCTTGTCGATCATGGCGTTGTAGAGTTTGCGGGCCTCATGGTAGCCGGCATCGTCCGGCTGGATCACTTCGCCGCGAATGCCGGCGCGAAACTGTATATGGTCACTTGACATTCCTTGGTTCCCCTCTTGGGGTTGGATAATACCACTATCCACGCTCGTGATCGAGCCTCACATCGATGATTCCTCCGGCCCTTGGGAAGCAAGTGGCCGGTTCGACAATCCGGATGTATGCTGGCAGGAAGCGAGGAATCCGTGAAACACATGCGCATCGTCGTATCTCACTACGGCGGGCCCGATGAGCTTCGGGCGGTGGAAGAAGAGTGCCCGGATCCCAAGGCCGGTGAAGTGCGGGTGAAAGTGCTGGCCGCGGGTGTCGCCTTGCCGGACGTGATGGCGCGAGAGGGGATTCATCCGGAGACGCCCCGGGTGCCCTTCACGCCCGGTTGGGATCTGGTTGGCGTGGTGGATCGCCCCGGCGCCGGCGTCTCCGGCATCGAACCGGGCCAAATCGTCGCTGCGATGCCGATTCACGGCGCTTACGCGGAGTTTGTCTGCCTGGCGCAACGCGAACTGGTTCCTGTGCCATCCGGCTTGGACGCCGCCGAAGCTGTCAGCCTGGTGTTGAACTACATCACCGCGTACCAGATGTTGCACCATTGCGCTGAGGTCAAACCAGGCCGGCGCGTCCTGATTCATGGCGCGGCAGGCGGGGTCGGCACGGCACTGCTACAGCTTGGGCGCCTCGAGGAGTTGGAAATGTATGGAACCTGTTCCTCCTCGGGGGCGGCGGCTGTTGCCGAAATGGGCGGCGTCCCAATCGACTACAAGCGCCAGGATTTTGTGAAGGAAATTCACCGCCTCACGGGTGACGGTGTGGACGCTGTCTTCGATCCCATTGGCGGCGCCCATCTCTGGCACTCCCGCAAGGCGCTCCGCCGCGGCGGAAAGGTGGTGGGCTACGGTCTTATCTCGTCCATCCGCGGGCAGGGATTGTCTTCCGGACGGCCGGGCCGCCGCCAACGTTTTCGCGGGAGCGCTATCTTCGCGTTGTACATCGGCGCAGGGTGGCTTCTTCCGGGCCGGAAACGAATTGTCCCCTATAGCATCCAGACACTCAAACGGCTGAAGCCGGAATTGTTCCGGCAGGATCTGATTGCCCTGCTTGACCTCCTGCAACAGCGGAAGGTCAAGCCCGTAATCGCCCATCGGATTCCACTTGCCGAGGCAAGGCGCGCGCAGGAGTTGCTCGGCCAGGGAGGCGTGATCGGCAAGATCGTGCTGTTGTGCAACGAATCAACGATCGAGTCAGAACAGGCGTGAGACGGCAAGCCGCGCGGCGGGTTCGCACGATTGCGAAACTGAGCTTACTGGCATCTCTCTTCACCGGCTGCGCGAAGAAGGCCGCGGACACAGTTCCTCGAGGCCCCGGCGGCTCCGCGCGGCTTCGTTATCCGGTTCTGCTGGCCGGCGAACACCGGCTGGTGGTGAAAGACGACGATGGGAGCCTCACCACAACTTCTGCTGCCACCGGCCTGAACACCCAGTGCACCGTGCTCGATTCGAATGGCGATAGGAAGGCTCGGAGGGCGTCAGGCGAGAGCCTTTGCATAGAGCGCGAGCAGGCGGCTCCAGGCTTTTTCGGCCTGCGGCTCGTTGTAGACGCGGGAATCCGGAGGGCACCAGCCATGGGCGGCGCCGGCGTACACCTCGATTTCAGCGGGCAGATGCGCCTTGGCGAACGTCTCGCGCAGGACGTTCTTGTCATTGGGCGCCCGCTCGTCATCGTTCGAGGCGATGGCAATGAGGAACTGCGCTTTGGTTTTTGCAGCCTGTAGATGCGGGCTGTTGGGCGTGTCGCGGACAAGGCCGCCGCCATGGAACGAGGCCACGGCTCCCACGCGGTCCGGCGCCGCAGCCGCGGTGCGGAACGCCATCGGTCCGCCCATGCAATAACCTTGCGTGCCCATCTTGCGATTTTTGGCGACCTGTGGCTGGCGGTCCAGCCAGGCGATGAAGGCTTTCGCGTCGGTCATGTGGGTGGTTTCGTTGAGGCTCTGTGCGAGCGGCATCAGTTGCTGGATGGGGGTGGCGGAGCCGGCTTCGGCCGTGGGAGCTTTCTTAGTGCGATAGAACGGATTCACCACAAGCACGGAATAACCCGATTCGGCGAGCCGCTTGCCCATCTGGCGGAATGCCGGCCGGAGGCCGAAGATGTCGGGCCAGACGAGAACGCCCGGAGCGGCTCCGCTGGCGGGGTGGACGAAATAGCAGTCGGCGGCTCCATCAGGCGTGGTCACCTTGACATCGGATTCCGCCACGGCTACCGCGTTGGCGGCCTGCGGCAGAGCCATGGCCACGCCCGCTCCGAGCAGGACGCCGAATTGCTTGCGTGTTACCAGACCGAGAGCTTCATACTTCTTCCGGTCTTCCTCGAAATGATCCTGATCACACATAGTTCCCCTCCTGTTTACCGTCGCGTTTGAGCCCAGTCGATCGAAACGTGACTTATATTCTACCGCCGGCGGGGGAACCCGTACGCAGCTTGACGTGAGGCGCTCCGCCGGCAAACGTTTCCCGGCATTTATAGTCCACCAGCAGTTCATTGCGGCATTCGACAAGAACACGGGCAAGCAAGTCTGACGCACCAGCCGCTCGATTCACGTTCAAGGCTCGGATCGCCAGACCGGCTGGTCAACCTCCTACATTTTGCGAGATCAGACGTCCGCTGCCAGATGTACAATTGGCACTACGATCCGGAACTGGAATCTTGAAAGGAGCAGCCACCATGGCCAGCGTGTCTCAACTCGGCTATATAGGCATCGGCGCCAGCGATGTGAAGGCCTGGCATGATCTCGCCACACACGTTCTCGGGATGCAGGTGATCCCGGGTGATGAGAGATCCACATCTTACCTTCGGATGGACGAATATCACCATCGGGTGGAACTACGGCCGAGCGGAAGCGACGATCTCGATTTCGCCGGCTGGGAGGCGCCGGACCAGGCGACACTGCATCGTGTGGCGCAGCAACTGGAGGACGGCGGTGTGAAAGTGACCGCGGGCACAAGGGACGAGGCTGATGGCCGCCGGGTGATCGACCTGATCCACTGCGTAGATCCAAGCGGCGTGAGAACGGAGATTTTCTGCGGGCGCCCGATCAACTCGAAGCCTTTTCATGCGGGCCGCCCCATTTCGGGATTCAAGACCGGCGAGATGGGCCTGGGGCACATGGTTCTGTGCACTCCGAGCCTCGAGGAGTCACTGCGGTTTTACCGCGATTTGCTCGGGTTTCGGGTCTCGGATTTCACCGAAGTTCGCTTCCCCGGAGGAGGGCTGCGCCTTGCCTTCCTGCACTGCAATCCGCGCCATCACTCCGTGGCTTTCCTGGAGACAAAGGGTGCTCCAAAGCGGATCAATCATTTCATGCTGGAATGCAATTCTCTGCTCGACGTGGGCATCGGGCGCGACCTGTGCATGCAGCGCGGGGTTCCGATCGGGATTGACCTTGGCTGCCACATGAACGACCGCATGGTTTCGTTCTATCTGGCGAATCCTTCCGGTTTCGCAGTGGAATACGGATGGGGAGGACGCATGATCGACGATAGTGTTTGGCAAGCGGAGCATTACGACACGGTGGAGAGCATATGGGGGCACCCGGAACTCAAGGCGATGGTGGCGAATATGGCCGCGCGGGCGGCAGGATCGGGACAATAATCGTGGCACTGGGTGCGAGCGTGCTGCCGGGAACCGGCAAAGGGATAGGAACGGCTAAGATAGCAGAGACACCATGACACAGCCGAACAACAGCCGCATTGCCTGGTTCAATGGAAAGTTCCTACCTGAAAACCAGGTGCTGATCTCCTTCCGCGACCGGGGCTGGAGGTACGGAGACGGAGCCTTCGACATGACGCGCACCTTTCACGGGCGGCCGTTCCGCCTGAAGGAGCACATTGACCGCTTCTATCGCTCGCTGCGCTATTTACGGCTGGATCCCGGCGTGAGTCCGCAGGAGTTGATCGACATCTCGGAGCAGATTGTGGCGCGGAATGAACATCTCCGCGCGGCGGCGGGCGATTGGTGGATCGGGCAACGGGTGAGCCGCGGCGTGGACCCGATCGGGGATGAAGCGCCGGAGCACAAAGGTCCGAACGTGGTTGTGGAATGCACGCCGCTGCCGCTGAAGGCGCGTGCGCGCCAGTACCGCGACGGGTTCAGCGTGTGGACGCCGGCGCAGCGGCGGATCGCGCCGGATATGCTCAGCCCGCGGGCGAAGACGCACAACTACCTGAACATGATTGTGGCGGAGCAGTCAGTGAAAGCGCACGATCCCGACGGATGGGCGCTGCTGCTGGATGTCAACGGCAATCTTGCCGAGGGGATCGGGTGCAACGTGTTTGTGGTCCGCGACGGGAAGCTGCATACGCCGAGTGAGCAGTATGTTCTTCCCGGCATCAGCCGCCAGATGACGCTTGACCTGGCGCACAAGCTCAGCATTGCCGTCATCGAGGGGAACATTGACCTGTTCGACGCGGCCAACGCCGATGAGATGTTTCTCACCTCGACGAGCCTCTGTATCGCCGGCGTGCGGCGCTTCAATGGAGCCGCGGTGGGCGACGGGCGCACGCCCGGCCCGGTTACACAGCGCCTGATTGATGCCTACATTGCCGAGGTGGGATGCGATTTCGTGAAGCAGTATCTTGACCGGCTGAGTTAACGCCGAGTCTTGACGGACAACGCAAACCAGTCTAACTTGCAGCGAAAGGATTGACCCAGCGCACATTTGGAAACCGCCTGAAATCCTGGTCTGTCGAGGCCAGAGTGGCTCCATACTCCATGGCAAGGGCAGCCAGAACTGCGTCCGTCACCAGGGGTCCTACCGCGCGGTGTCCCGTTACCAGACGCCTGAGGATCTCTCCATGTCTAGCGCCCGGCCCGACGGGGACCACGTCCGGTTGACCGAGCCACGCCTCGATAATGGCGAATGCCCGTTCCGGCGCCAGGGGACTGGGCCAGATTCTCGCACTCGTGCCGATACGCAGAAACGCCCACACCGTGATCCATGGCAGCCCGATCGTTTCGCCGCTTGCCAGGAGTTCATCGAGCCACGCCGCCGCCGCGGCTTGCTCCGGCGCATCGGTGTTATACGCATAGAGCAGGATATTCGCATCGGGGAGAGTCACCGCCGCAACTCGCCTTCGGCGTACTCGAGCAGAGCCGCGACGTCATCGAAGTTCAGTCCGTCTTTCCGGCCCATGGGCACAGGTTCAATTCGAAGGGTCCGGCGGGCAGGGCGTTGGGCAGCGGCGAGCAATCCCAGACGCAAAAGGTCATTCAGCGTTTCGCGAAACGAGGCGCCACGGACCTTGGACTCGCGTTGGACACGCTCCATGACGTCCTCGTCGAGAGTCACCGTAGTCCTGATGCTCATGATGTCTCGAGTTTAGCATCCGGGAATCATTCAAACCTCAGCGCCTCGATCGGGTCGAGTTCCGCGGCCTTGCGGGCCGGGTAATACCCGAAGAAAACCCCGATCGCCATGGAAAAGATGGCGGACCCGAAGACCGCCGTAGTCGAGATCAATTGCGGCCATTGGAAGACGCGGGAGAGGACAAACGACGTGCCCACCCCAACGAGAATGCCCAGCAGGCCGCCGGTGAGTCCGAGCACGACGGACTCGATGAGGAACTGATACTGCACGTGGCGCGAGCGTGCGCCGACGGCCATACGGATGCCGATCTCGCGCGTCCGTTCGGTTACGGAAACCAACATGATGTTCATGATGCCGATACCGCCCACGAGCAGCGAGACCGCGGCGATTCCGCCAAGCAGCATGGTCATGACTTTGGAAGCCTGCTCGGCGGTTTCGGCGACGTCGGTGAGGTTGCGGACGGTGAAGTCATCGTCCTGCCCGGGGCGGATATTGTGCCGCTGGCGGAGGATGGCGGTGATCTCTTTTTGCGCCTCGGCGGTGGCGGAGGCGCTGACGGCGGAGAAACTGGCCGAGGGAATGTAAGTGGTGGCCAGCAGCTTCTTCATCACCGTGGTGTACGGCATCACGATGGTATCGTCCTGATCCTGGCCGAACTGGCTCTGGCCCTTTGCCACCAGGACGCCCACCACACGGAACGGCAGGTTGCGGACGCGGATGATCTGGCCCACGGGGTTGAGGCCGGGGAATAGCTGATTGGCGACTGTCTGTCCGATGACCGCAACACGCGCGGCGGTGCGGACATCGGTTTCGCTGAAGAATTCCCCGGAGGCGACGGCACGGGCGCGGATAGAGAGGTAACTGGCGTTGGCGCCTTCGGCGCGGGTGGTCCAGTTCTGATTCCCGAAGACCAGCGGGACCGCTGTGGAGACGGTTGGCGTAGCCGCAGCCACTGCCGGAGCCTCGCGCAAGATTGCCTCGACGTCTTCCGGGGTCAGAGTGGTGCTGGTGCCCAGGCCGCCGCGGAAGCCGCCGCTCTTCTGGCTGCCCGCCATCACCACGAGGAGGTTGGTCCCCATGCCTGCGATCTGCGACTGCACCTGCTGCTGCGCGCCTTGCCCCAGGCTGACCATCGCAATGACGGAGGCGACGCCGATGATGATGCCGAGCATGGTGAGCGCGGAGCGGACTTTGTTTCGCGCCAGCGCGCGGAGGGCGATGCGTAAGAGATCGAGGATCATGACAATGTCACCTCCAACGGTTTTTCATAGAGGCTCGAGGCGAGTTCCACGCGCGCGTCGCGCCGCTGCCGGACGGGCTGGTCGAGGATGATCCGGCCGTCCTTCATCACCACGATGCGCTTGGCGAACTGGGCGATATCGGGTTCGTGCGTCACCAAAACGACCGTGTTTCCCGAACTGCGGTTGAGAAGCTGGAACAGTTCCATGATCTCGACCGAGGTGCGGCTATCCAGGTTGCCCGTGGGCTCGTCAGCGAGAAGGAGCGACGGGTGGTTGACGAGCGCACGGGCAATGGCGACGCGCTGCTGCTGGCCGCCGGATAGCTGGTTCGGATGGCTGCTTTCCTTCTGCGCCAGGCCGACGGCGGCGAGCGCCTGCCGGCTGCGGCGATGCCGTTCGAGGGCCGGAACACCGGCATAGATGAGCGGCAGTTCCACGTTTTCGATGGCGCTGGTGCGGCTGAGCAGGTTGAAGCCCTGGAAGACGAAACCGATCTTGCGGTTGCGCACGTCCGCGCGCTGGTCTTTGCTCAGTTCGGAAACGTCCACCCCATCGAGGTGATAGGTTCCCCGCGTGGGATGGTCGAGGCAGCCGATCAGGTTCATGAGAGTCGATTTGCCGGAGCCGGAGGCGCCCATGATGGCGACAAACTCGCCGCGATCCACGCGGAGAGAAACGCCGCGCAAGGCGTGCACACGAATGGCTCCCGTCTCGTAGATCTTATGGACGTTCGCCAGTTCAATGACGGGCTTGGTTTCACCGGACATCAGCGTCGCCCTCCTCTCATGGGATTCAACGGGTTCGCCGCGCCTTGAGGCGTCTGTCCCAGCGCGATCATCGGAACCGCAATGCGGTCGCCCTGTTGGAGATCGCCGCTGACGACTTCCGTGGAAACTCCGTCGGTCAGGCCAAGGCGGAGGCGTACTGGCTGGAGCGTGCCGGCGGTTTCCTTCCACACCACGGGTGCGCGGGAAGTGCGTGGCGTCTCCACGGCCGGGGCGGCTGCTTCCTGCGGACGGAAGCGAAGCGCGGTGTTCGGAATCAGCAGCACGTTCTGCCGGCTGTCCACCGTCGCCGTGATATTGGCCGTCATGCCCGGCTTCAACTTGAGGTCGGGGTTCTCCACGTCGATGACGGCTGTATAGGTGGTGACGTTCTGCACCACTTGTGGGGCCAGGCGGACGGAGGAAATCTTTCCGTTGAAGGTATCCCGCGGGAAGGCGTCCACCGTGAATGTGGCTTTGTCGCCGGACCGAAGCTGGCCGACATCGGCCTCGTCCACATCGGCAAGCACCTGCATGTGCGTCAGATCGTTGGCGATGAGGAAGAGCGTGGGCGATTGCAGGCTGGCCGCCACGGTCTGGCCGACGTCTACGTTGCGCGATACCACGACACCGTCAATAGGGGCGCGAATCACACTACGGTCGAGATTGACCTTCGCCGCCACGGCAGCCGCATCCGCCTGCTTGACGTCAGCCTGGGCCTGTTCGAGTTGCGCGCGGGCGGAAAGAGCCTGCGCCTTGGCCTGATTAGCCTGAGCCACGGCCTGCGCCTTTTGAGCCACGGCCTGGGTAAGTGCAGCCTTTGCGGAGTCCAACTGCTGCCGCGGCACGGCCTGCGCTTCCATCAGGAGGTTCGTGCGATTGAAGGTCACCTGAGCGTCGTTGACGACGGATTCGGCGCGCTCGACGTTAGCCTCGGCGGCCTGCACGGCGGCATCAGCATTCGTAATTCCGCTGCGAGCGGTCTCCACGCGCGCCTGCGCGCTGTGAAGATTGGCGACGGCCTGGTTGTACTGCGCCTGGAATTGAGATGGATCGAGGCGCGCGATGACCTCGCCGGCCCGGACACGGTCATTGAAATCGGCGTGCAGTTCCGACACCGTACCGGAGACCTGGGTGCCTACCTGAACGGTGACGACTGCCTGTACCTTCCCGGTGGCGGTGATGGTCTTGAAGATATTGCCGCGGTTGACTGTTACCAGGGAATACGTGGGCGCCGGCTGACGTGTGAGACTCCGCCAGATGAGGAATCCGGCTGTGCCGATCGCAGCCAGGATCGCCGCCGCAATCCAGTAGCGAACCGGGCCGCGCCGCCGCGCGGGTGGCTCCTCCAAGGGAGGAGGCAACTCCAGGAAGGGCGGCTCTTGCGGCGCGGCCAAACCTTCCTTCTTGGGCTCCTCCAAAAGGGATTTTTCTGCAAGATGATTCATGAGAGTCGCTCCTTTGCCTTCACTCATAGACTCCCACTGGAATGTAAAGCAACTATTTGGCCAAGAGGGGAGAAACGTAAAGATTTGGTAAAGACGGCCGTCGTTCAGATGCGGATGCCGGCGGACCACAGCGCATAACCCACTGCCTGGCGGAAACATAGCCAGCGAAGTGTCCATTCGTTGTGGATCTGGGATGGCCGCGGGGAGCCGTAGACCGAGATGCCTTGATGCTCGAGGATCTTCTTGGCGCGGTAGATATGGTAGCCGTCGCTCACGACGATGCAGGATGTGAGGTCCATGCGGCGCATGATCTCGGCGGCGGAGGTGGCGCTTTCGGCGGTGGTTTCGCCTTCCGGCTCTATGATGATCGCTTCCACCGGGACCCCGTGCTTGCTGAGGTAGCTCCGGCCGACTTCGCTCTCCGTGAAGATGGGATCTCCGCCGGCTCCACCGGTGGTGAGGATACGCGGAGCGAGGCCCCGGCGGTAGACGTCGAGGGCGTGATCGAGGCGGGCCTTCAGGACGGGAGATGGTCTGCCGCGGTATTCGGCCGCGCCCAGGACGACGATGACGTCGGCCGGACGGGCTTCGTCCACCACCGCCTGACGCTCGATGGCGAGCGTCAGCCGCCCCAGATAGATTGCCGCCAAGAGGCCGAACACGGCCGGAATCAGGACCCAGCGCTTCATCGCTTCCTTATCAGAATACGGCACATAGGGAGCTTAACGATTCTTTACGAATCTGTTCGGCCCGTGAGGTAACGGTGATCGTCTGAGGATCGACTAGACAAGTGACGCCAATGACGCTAAGAAAAGCGATGAATGCGATGTTCCTGTTCATGATGTGCGGCGCTGCCGCCGCGCAACCACAGGGGCGTGTGCTGGGGTTGGTGACTGCCGTCTCGGCCGGCGGGGACATTACGGTACAGGCGGACGCGGGCGGAACCTACGCCGCGAAGGCGCTGGAAGGAGCCAAGATATACCGCGTCGAGCCGGGGGAAAAAGATCTCTCCAAGGCGACAAAGGGGACGCTTACCGATATCGCCGCCGGTGACCGCATTCTGATCCGCGGCGAGGTGAACGCGGCTGAGAAGATCGTGCTCGCCAGTTCGCTGATTGTGATGAAGAAGGAAGCCATAACCAGCCTCCAGGCGAAAGAAGAAGCGGATTGGAAGCAGCACAGCGTGGCAGGGGTGATCAAGAGCGTGGATGCGGAGGGGAAGCAGTTCCGCATGAGCGCTCGCTCGGCCGGTGTGGTGAAGGAATGGACGGTAGCGGTGACGGACAAGACCGGCATCAAGCGGTACGCCGATGAGTCCATTCGCTACCAGGACGCGCAGCCGAGCGGCTTGAAGGCGATGGTGGCGGGCGACCAGGTGCGCGTAATGGGGAACCGCCAGGATGCGGAATTGAAGGTGACGGCCGAACAGATTGTCTTTGGCAGCTTCCAGACTCTCGGCGGGGAAATTGTTTCGCTGAAGCCGGAGACCGGCGACGTAGTGCTGCTCGATGTGCAGACGAAAAAGAAAGTGGCGTTGAAGATTTCGCCGGAAGCCCGATTGCGCAGGATGCCGGCGTTTGGCGGCCGGCCCGGCGGGATGCGTCCGGGCGGCGGGCCTCCCGGCGGCATGCGGCCAGGAGGTGGCGGCGGTTTCGGTATGCGCGCGGGCGGCGGAAACGGGCCGGATTTCCAACAGATGATGGAGCGCCTGCCGAAAGCCACGCTCGGGGATCTGAAGGCCGGGGACGCGGTGGTGACTTCGGTGGCGCGGCCCAAGGACGGGCATCCGGCCAACGTGATTTCGATGATCGCGGGAATGGATTTTCTGCTGCGGGCGCCTGCTTCGGAAGTCAACCAGGTGATCGGCAACTGGAACATGGAAGTTGGAACTCCGTAAAGGGTTTGACACACATATGAATTGCTGGATTTCCCTAGTGGCGGGATTATTGTCAGTTGCCGGGCTGCATGCCCAGCAAATGGGACAGATCAAGGGTACGGTAGTGGACCCTTCGGCGGCATCCGTGCCGGGAGCAACGGTGAACGCGAAGGGACCGGGCACGAACCGCACGGTGACCACCAATGAAATGGGCGTCTACGAGCTCGACAATCTTCCTCCGGGCAAGTACAGCATCCGCATCAGCGCACCCGGATTTACGCCGTTTGAAATCCGCAATGCGCGGGTGAACATGGGAAGCCCGGTGGAGTTCAAGGTGCAACTGTCGATCGCCTCGCAGACGGAATCGGTGACAGTAGCGGATCAGGAGGCGGTTTCGGTGGATCCGCAGAGCACGGCGGGAGCGGTGGTGCTGAAGGGGGAGGACCTCAATGTGCTTTCCGACGATCCGGACGACCTTGCGTCGGATCTGCAAGCGCTCGCCGGACCGGCGGCGGGGCCGAACGGCGGGGAGATTTTCGTGGACGGGTTCAGCGGCGGGCAACTGCCTCCGAAATCGGCGATACGCGAAGTGCGCATCAACCAGAATCCGTTTTCCGCCGAATACGACAAGATGGGGTTCGGGCGTATCGAGATTCTGACGAAACCGGGCACGGACAAACTGCGGGGGCAGGCATTTCTCAGTTTCGGCGATCAGTATCTCAACTCGAGGAATCCCTTTTCTCCCACGCGCGCCCCTTACAAAGCTCTCAATTACGGAGTCGAGTTGGGGGGCCCGATCAGCAAGAAGGCTTCGTATTTTCTCGATGTCGAGCGCCGCGGGATCGATGAGAACGCCGTGGTCAACGCAACCATCCTCGATCCGAACCTCCAGCAGAATCTGCTCCAGCAGGCGATCGTGACGCCGATCCGGCGGCTGTCGGTTTCGCCGCGCATCGACTACCAATTGAGCACCAACAATACGCTTGTGGCGCGGTACCACTTCAGCCGGATGGAGGAGGACAACCAGGGGATCGGCCAGTTCACGCTGCCTTCGCGCGCGTTGAACATGGATAACAATAACCACACTTTCCAACTGACGGAAACCGCGGTGCTGAACGCGAAGATGATCAACGAGACGCGGTTTCAGTACATGCATATGGACACGCGCCAGATGGGCGACAACACGACGCCGGCAATCAACGTGCTCGAGTCGTTCAACTCGGGAGGCGCCCTGATCGGCAATTCCGGCTCAACGCAGAATCACTTCGAGATCACCAACATGACCTCCATTACCCAGGGAACGCACTTCCTGAAATTCGGAGGACGCGCGCGGGTGGTTTCGGTGAATGACTCCTCGGACAGCAATTTCAACGGCACCTTTACGTTCGCCGGCGGGCTGGCGCCTGCGCTCGATGCCAATAACCAGGTGGTTCTCGGCTCCGACGGACAGCCCGTGTTGGAGCAGATCACGTCCATTGACCGCTACCAGCGCACGCTGCTGTTCCAATCGATGAACTTGCCGTTTGCGCAGATCCGGCAGTTGGGCGGCGGCCCCAGCCAGTTTACGTTGACCAGCGGGCTGGCTAAGTCGGGGGTGAATCAGACCGATGTCGGCGTTTTCGCCGAGGATTCCTGGCGCCTGCGGCCGCGGTTTACGTTGAACTACGGATTGCGCTACGAGACGCAGACGAATATTCATAACTACAACAACATTGCTCCGCGGTTGAGCGTCGCTTGGGGGCTCGATGGCGGCAAGAACGGCAAGACGACGAAGACGGTGCTGCGCACGGGGTTCGGCATGTTTTATGACCGCATTGACGACAGCCTCACTCTCCAGGCGCTGCGCTTCAACGGCACGACGCAGCAGCAGTATTTCGTGCCGAATCCCAGCTTCTACCCGAATATCCCCGCGCTCGGCTCCATTGCGAACTTCAGGCTGGATAACACGGTGCGGCGTTTGGCGCCGGATATCCGCGCGCCCTATATCGCGCAGGGCGTGATCGGAGTGGACCGGCAGTTGCCATGGAGGACATCTCTATCGGCGAACTTCATCTACTCGCGGGGCGAACACATGCTGCGCACGGCGAACATCAACACTCCTCTTCCGGATGGCACACGGCCTTTGGGGAACATCGGCAACCTCTACCAGTTCGAATCGAACGGAATTCTGCGGCAGAAGCAGTTCATGGTGAATCTGCGGTCCCAGTTCAACCGCCATGTGATGCTGTTTGGATTCTACGTGTATGGGCACGCCAATAGCGATACGGACGGCGTGGGGACATTTCCCGCGAATCCCTACAATTTCGCGACAGAGTATGGCCGCGCCTCCTATGATGTGCGCCACCGTTTTGTGATGGGCGGAAACATTCGCGGAAAGTGGGGCATGAGTTTGAACCCGTTCATCATCGCCAGCAGCGGCCCGCCGTTCAACATAACCACAGGCCGTGACAACAATGGCGATACGACCTTCAATGACCGTCCGTCGCTGGCGGCGCCCGGCGCTACCGGGGCGGACATCATCGCCACTCAATTTGGAGCTTTCAACATCGCTCCCGGCCCGGGCGCGGTGCTGATCCCGCGCAACTACGGCGACGGTCCGGGGAACTTCAGCGTCAACCTGCGGCTGAGCAAGACGTGGGGATTCGGAGATCGAGGCGAACAGGCAGCGCAGGCAGCGCCGTCTGGACCGGATCGTCCTCCCGTGATGGTGGGTGGACCGGGAGGCCCCGGCGGGCACGGCGGATACCATGGCGGGGGCGGATACCGCGGCGGTGGAAGATCGGGCGGGGTGTTCGGCGCGGCGAACTCGGAAAAGCGCTTCAACCTGACGCTTTCGGCCTCGGCGCGGAACCTCTTCAACCACGTGAATCTGGGACTGCCTGTGGGAAACCTGAGTTCTCCGCTGTTCGGCGAGTCGACGTCGATCGCAGGCGGATTTGGGCCCGGCGGCGCAATGGCCGGAGCGGGGAACCGGCGATTGGAATTGCAACTGCGGCTTTCGTTCTGATTCGGATAATCATCGATTATTCATACGCGAGGCGTATACTGGAGTGATCACCTTCAGGAGGAGCGCCATGCAGAAAGTTCCGCTCGCATTGCTGTTCTTGTTTTCTCTTGTCCCATGCGTCTTCGCTCAATCGGAAGTCGGAGGAGCAACACTGAATGGCGCGGTCACTGATCCATCGGGCGCCGCCGTGGCGGGCGCCAAAGTAACCATCAGGAGTCCCGCTATCGGTTTTACGCGCGCCATGGAATCGACCACAGCCGGCCTGTTTAGCTTCAGCAGGCTGCCGGTGGGAAGCTTCGATCTCTCCGTGGAGATGCAGGGCTTCAAGACCGCGGTGCGCCAGGGCATCGTTCTCAATGTGGGAGCAGTGGCCACGCTCGACATCAGCCTGGAACTGGGGACGGCGACAGAAACCGTCTCCGTCACTTCTGAACTCCCGGTTGTCGAGGTGACGCGCACCGCCTCGACCGCAACGGTCAACACTCGCGCCATTGCTGATCTTCCGGTGAACGGCCGCAACTTCCTCGACTTCACGACGCTGACTCCCGGTGTGGTGCGCGATCCCACGCGCGGCGGCGATCTTGCCTTCGGCGGTCAGCGCGGCCCGAACAATTCGCTGCTGGTGGATGGAGCCGATTCCAATAACCTGTTCTACGGACAGGCTACCGGCCGGACGGGATTCCGGCCGTACGCCTTCAGCCAGGAAGCGGTGCAGGAGTTTCAGGTGAACACAAACTCCTTTCCTCCGGAAATCGGGCGCGCCAGCGGCGGGGCCATCAACGTGATCACCAAGTCGGGCACGAACGAATATCACGGTTCGGTGTTCGAGTATTACCGCGACAAAGGGATGAACGCCAATACGTTCGTCAATAATCGCGTAGGCGCGCGCAAGAACCCATACCACTTCAACCAGTTCGGAGGCACGCTCGGCGGGCGCATCATCAGGGACAAGCTCTTCTTCTTTTTCAGTTATGACGGGCAGCGCAACGCGCAGACGCAGATTGTGACCCCGGTGATTCCCCCTCCGGCATCCGCTCTCAATGTCTTCGGAAAGTACCTCACGCCTTATCAGATCGGGCTGAACAACAATGTGGGCCTGGTGAAAGTGGACTGGAACGCGACGGACCGCGACCGGCTGAGTGTGCGCTACAACATGAGCCGCTATACGGGCGTGAACCAGGAATCCTTCGGCACAAACGTCGCCGAGGAACACTCGGGCAACAACGAAGTGAATACGGACAACGTCGCCGCGGTTTACACCCGCCTGTTGGGCGCCGACAAAGTGCTGGAAGTACGCTTCAACTCGGTTCAGGACAAGCAGCCGGGTTACGCCAATACCACCGGTCCGGAGGTGAGCATCATCAATGGAATTGTTTTTGGCGCGAACAACTTCAGCCCTCGTTATACGAACAGCTATGCTTACCAGCCCACGGCGAGCCTCAGTTATGTGCGTGGCCGCCACGCATACAAGATGGGGTTCGATTTCAACTTCGTTCGCGTGGAGAACTACTTCCCTGGATTCTTCGCCGGAGGCTACACCTACTCGAGTTACGACGCCTTCCTCAACGGCCAGCCCAGCAGTTTCCGGCAGTCATTTCCCGGGACGGGGACGGGTTTCCCCATCAGCCACCCGGATGTGAACGAATGGGCTTTCTATGTGCAGGATGCCTGGCGCGTCACAGACAGGCTTACCTTGAACTACGGCATTCGCTACGACTATTTCGGTTACCGGCAACCCACAACGCTCAATAACAACGCCGCTCTGGTGGCGGCGAATCTGTTGACGAACCGCATTGCCACGGACGCCGCCAATATCGGCCCCAGGTTCGGGTTCGCCTACAAGGTGACGACGAGTGACGCCGTGGTCGTGCGAGGGGGATACGGAATTTATTACGCCCGCACCCCGGGGCTGTTGTTGAGCACGGCGATCTTGAACAACGGCATCGAATCGCAGCAGTATGAAATTCGCGCCAATCTTCCCACCTACCCGAACATACTCTCCGCCCCGCCCGGACCCGGGAATCCGCCGGACATCTATGTTACCGATGGGAATTACAAGACTCCGCGGACGCAGCAGTTCAGCCTGCAAACCGAATTCGCCCTGGGCTCGAAGAGCAGCGTCACCATCGGCTATCTGGGAGTGAACGGCACTCATCTGACACGGACTCGAGACATCAACCTTTACCCCTCGATCGCTGCCAACGGCTATATTTGTCCAACCTCGGCGGCCTGCACGGCCCAGACAGGTTCGCCGGTAACCTACTACCGGCATTCTGGAGCTTCCGGCCCGGCGCGGCCCAATCCGGCTTTCGGCCGCATCTCCCTGTTCGACAGCGGCGGCAACTCTCTCTATCACGGCGGATTCGTATCCTTCAACCGGCGCTTTGCAAATAACTTCCAGGTGATGAGTTCCTATACGCTGTCGAAGGTGATCGACACGACGCCGGACGGGACATCGGTGGTGCCGGGCAACGGCGGAGACGACGCGAAAGTTGCGCAGGACACGCTGCTGCCGAACCTGGATCGCGGCCCGGGCGTAGCGGATATCCGGCACCGGTTTATTCTTTCCGGAGTATTTGACATGGATTACGCCAAATCGCTCGGAAACCCTCTCCTGCGCGCAATCTTGAGCAACTGGCAGCTTGGCATGATCACCCAGGCCCAGTCCGGGCGCCGCTTCCAGGACATCGCGAGCGGCGACCCCGGCAACGACGGGAATAACTTCAATGACCGCAGCCCGGCCGTGGGCCGCAACACGCTCGAGGGCCCCTGGTTCGTCGCCGTGGACGCGCGCTTGAGCAAGGATATTCCCGTCCTGAAGGAACGTCTGCGCGTGCGCCTGCTGGGCGAGGCGTTCAACCTCACCAACCGTGCCAATTTCAACGGCATTCAGACAACCCGCTACACCTTTAGCGGCGGATTCTTCCGGCCCACCACCAACTTCCTGTTCCGGCAGACGAATTTCGATCCGCGGATCATGCAGTTGGCAGTGAAGATCATTTTCTGAGCGCGCTTGGAATAAATGAGGCCCGCGTCCGCGCCATTCTGGCTTCCACCTCCTGACTCCCTCGTCTCCCATATCCCGCAAGCCGAAGCCTTGGCCCGTCAGGCCTTTCCCCGCAGGCGCGCGGTGAGTCCTCTGATCTGCACGGGTTTGCCCTTGTCGGGAATGAGCCGCACCGTGTACCGGCCTTGGTGGAAGACTCCTGGGGCGAATCGCCTTCCCGCGATGCGCACCGTGTAGACGATTTCGCGGTTTGATTCGTCCACTACCTGCGCCACCATGTCATCCGTGGGGGCGGTAACTGGTTCCAGTTCATAACGCGCCTGGTGGATGCCGTTGTCGAATTGATGGATGACAATCGGCCAGCCGGGATAGGGCTGCGTGCCGGGCTTTGTGGCATCCACATGCCGGGGCCAGTTGGCCAGAGTGATGCGGCGCGTGGCCCGCTCCACTTCCACGATGCCGTAGCCTACGGAGCGGTCAAACAACTCGCCGGGTTTCCATCCGTACTGTTGCGGGTTCGCTACCGCGTGAACTGTGATCCTGTTGCCGAACCCGTCCAGGTACTCGCCGCAGTAGCGTGGGGCGCCTTCCGGGCGGTTCGCGCCGGGCGTTGGAGGGAACCAGCGGCGCGGAAAAATGTTGCTGATGGCCGGAGTGCAAAGCATGTACGGCCCATCGTTGAATTCGTCAATGCCGTACCTCACGGTGGAAGCGAGGTGCTGATCGCCTCCTATGTGGAAGGCAAGCGCCTTGCGCATGGCGCGCACCCCGCGCGTGCGCGGAGTTTGCGGCCAGCCGTTCGAATCGTGGTCGCACACCAATACCTCGCCTTCGGCATACTCGCCGGGTTTGAGGATCGGCAGTTTTCCCGTCACGGCGTCCGTGTTAGCCGGCGGAGGCAGCGTGCACAGGTTCGCCCACAAGGTCTGCGAAACGAGAATTTTCAAGAACGCGCCGCGCCAATCCTGGGCCCAGTGATCGAGAAATCTCATTTGCCGCTCGCCGAGCAGTTCCGCTCCGGGAACATCACCGTCTTTGGCGCCGTTGTATTTCGGATTCTGGGCCCAACCGTTGCGGATATCCGCCCAGGGGATGGCGTTGCGCGGAGACGATTTCCACTTCCGGTCCTCGATGATGGCGAAGCTGACGCCGCCGTAGAGAAGGGAGGTGTAGTAAACGCTGATGTTCTGGAGAACGGGCGTAGGGTCGAAGGGATCGGGCAGGTGGCTGGTTTGCGTCCGCTGCACCACGTTCACCCATTCCGCCGGCATCTTGTAGCCGCCGGAGTCCTGCCAGGCGTCGGTGCGGTCCACCATGGACTCCAGGTCCTTGGGATCGACCACCGCCTTCTTGCCGCCCGATCCCCAGACGTTGCCATGATACACGTCGTGGTCGTCCGGCATGCACACGGTTGGGATTTCGCGCATCAGATCGCCGAAACTCCAGCCGAAGAGGAACCACTTGCGAAGGTAATCGTGCGTAGCCTGTTCGAGGGGGGCGAGTTGATTGCCGAAGCCTCCGACCCCCTCGTAAATCTGGTCTCCCGTGAAGAGCAGGATATCTGGCTGAAAGTGTCGCAGGTTGCTCACGATATCCTGGTGCGGGAAGCCGGCGTCATTGCAGCAGGTGAGCGCGCCGACGGTGAGCTTTTCTTTCGCCGGATCCTTGCGGATCACGCCGTCGAAAGTGTGTTCCACCTCCTCACCGGCCTCGTTCCGGCAGGTGAAGGAGATGCGGTAGGGCGTGTCGCGAGTGTCGTCCCAACCGGCGGCCCGGAACGTGGCAGTGCAGGCCGCGGGATGCAGCGGGGATCGCGCAATGGTACGCCACACGGCGCCGGTTTTTGTCTGGAGCAGCGCTTCGTGCCTGCCGGGTTCGAGCGGAGGGAATTGCACTGTGAGCTTGAGCACTCTCCGGCTGAGCGTGTGCATCGCAAACAGGATGGGGCCGAAGGAGCGGTCACTGTGCTGCGTTACTTTGCTTCCCTTCAAACTCCAGTCCTGAAACCAGAACCGCATGTTGCCGCCGCGCTGGGTTCCGGTTGCCTGCGCGCTGCACACCAGCGCGACTCCGCCTTCAATCCAGGTGTTCGGCGCGCCGGAACGTTTCACTTCAGCCAGTTTCCTTCCCTCTTTGTCCAGCACTTGAAGGGAAAGGTCATACCTGGCGGGGCTTGCCGGGGTGGCGGAAAGCCTCAGTTCGAGTTCCTGCCGCGTGAGCGGCGCCTTGGGCGCGCCTGGCTCTATGTCATGGATGAACACGGAACCATCGGCGGCAATCCCCGAGTCAATGCCGCGGCCGTGAACCGCTGTGTCGCGGTAGTCGTGAAAACGGCCGCGCACGCCGGTCCGAAAACCCACGAAGCCCTTGGCCAGCGGCTGGCTGTCTTCCTCCATCCGGCCGAACTGAACGGTCATCGTGAAATCGCCGGTTAGTTTGCTCACTTCGCGGGTCAGCAGAGAAACATTCCGGCCGCCGCCGGAGACCCAGCACTCCATTCTTCCATTTCGGACACGCCAGTCCTGAAAAGGATTGGCCCAATAATCCGCGCCGAGCCAGGGGCGGGTGAGGGTGGCGGGATAGTGCGCCTGGAAGTCGGCGGCATGGATGGCCGCGGCGGCGGTAGCGGTGACAAAACCGCGGCGCGAGAGGCGTGTGGTGGCCATGATGTTCAGCATATCGGAGGTGGGATGGGGGAGGGGTCCCGGCGCGTCCTCGAACGGAGACCCGCCGGCTACTTTTCCGTATCGAATTCAAATTGAGAAAAAAAAGACTTTATCATCAAATAAGAAAAATTTGTTGACTCTCCGGCAGAACCGTGATAAAAATGCTGAAGACTGGGGGCTCAATAACTTATGGCATTTCCAACTGCGGTGAACAGTCAAATCACCGATGCGGTGACGCAATCGAACGTAAAAGTTCTGGGGGACGCGCCGGCGGTGGCCGTGGGAAACCTTTACATGGCCATGGCGCAGGCGATGTCCACCGCCGCCCAGAACGCGGTTACAGCGCAACAGCAGAGCAACATCCTGGCTCAAGCCGTCACCACCCGCTGCGTCGAAACCTTGGTGGGCAGCGCGGGAGACAGCAAATAGCGGGCGGCTATGCCGGAAGATACTCCCCAACCGGAACCAGCGGAAGCGCCAGCGGGGGAATCCGCAAAAGCGCCTGACAGCGCGCATCTGGCGTCTTATGAAGCGGCAAAAAATGCGGCCGAAGCGGCGGAGGCGGCGGTTGCCGCGGCTGTTCAGGCCATGAGTCAACAACAGCAGCCCGGAAAGGACAAGTGAACCAGTGGCATTTCCCACCTCAGTCAATGATCAGATCACCGATGCGGTGACACAGTCGAACGTCAAGGTGCTGAGCGATGCGCCGGCCCAGGCGATGGGAAGCCTGTACCAGGCTTGCGCACAGGCTTTGGCAACCGCGGCGCAAAACGCCGTCAGCGCCCAGCAGCAGGCCAACACGCTCGAGCAGGCAGTGACCACGGCTTGCGTGCAGGCGTTGACCCGCTCCGGAGCGGGAAGCGCGAAATGAGCGGGCCGACAGCCCTCAACGACCAGATACAGGATGCCTTGGAACAGGTGAACGCCACGCTTGGCGGAAGCGGACGCAGCCTCCTCGAGGCGGCCGCTTACCAGGCGATGGCGCAAGCGCTTGCCCTCGGTTTACAGAACGCTGTCGCCCAGCAGCAGCATGCCTACATGCTGCGCAATGCGCTCACCACCGCGGCTGCCCAAGCCATCCTCGAGGGGAAACGCGAGGAGGCCTCGGAGGTCTTGAAACTGGCCGAGTCAAAGCTGGTCAACCCGAGTTTGTCCGATGCCCTCGCGGAGGTACACGCGGCGCTGCGCGCCTTGCGCGAGGAACTGAAAAGATCCGGGGAGCCCGTCAGTTCGGACTCTTCAGCCACTTCAGCGGAAACCGGGTGAAGGTGATCACCTCGTAGGGCGACTTCCCGCCGCGTTCGTAGAGCAGGCCGATTTCGCCGTCCTTCAATTCGGTGAGGTTCGAATACGCGCTTGGCCCTGAGTAGATCGCCTTGGACGCGCTCCAGGTTTTCCCTTGATCGGTGGAAACACGCACCGTCATGTTTTCGCGCTTCGTGCTCGCCGGATTGGAGAACAAAAGCTCGGTGTTCTTCCCCTTTCCCGCCCGCAGCAGGCTCGCCTGGCAGACCGGTTCGATCAGCGCCTCGTCAGGAACCGGTTCGGAAAATGTGATGCCGGCATCGCGGCTGATCGAGACGTAGCGGCGGTTGCGCCCATGATAGCTGCGCATGTTGAGCAGCAATGACCCATCCGGCAGTTCCGCAATGGTGGATTCGTTGCACATCGGCCCGGCGCTTCCTCCGAGTTTCCAGGTCTTGCCATGGTCGTCGCTGTAGACCACGTGGCTGTAGCGCTCGGTCTCGTCGCCGCGGTTGTGGTCGCAGGCGATGACCATGCGCCCGGAGCGCAATTGAATGCCGTTTCCCGGCCCTGTGGCATACCACGTCCACTCGGGCTTCTTCACTTCGCGGGTAATCTCATCGGGCTTTGCCCAGGTGAGGCCGTCATCCGTGCTGTGGGTCGCCCACACCGTGCGCGTGCCGCGCTTGTTGCCGCTGAGGATATCCTTCTCCGTGACAACACCGGGATTGCGGGTCAGCAAAAGCCAGATGTAGCCGGTGGACCGGTCCATCACAGGCGCCGGATTCCCGACGGTGTCCGTGCCGAAGTCCGCGATCGTGATGGCGGAAGACCACGTCCTGCCGCCGTCCGTGCTGCGCTTCAGCAGCACGTCGATGTTGCCGGAATCGGACCGGCTGTCGCGCCGCCCTTCGCAAAACGCGAGCAGGGTCCCTTTGGCGGAAACAAGCAGTGCCGGAATGCGATAGGCGAAATATCCGTCCACTCCGCCGCGAAACACGTCGATCTGCGCCGGCGGTGCGGCGAAAGCGGCGAAAGCAGCGAGTGAGAGCGTCACTGGAGCCAGGATCATACGAGTGATCCAAGTATATAGCGCTCACTTTATGATGCGAAACAGATTGCTGTAGTTGTCCGTCCAGAGCCGCACGCCGGGTTTGGTTCCCGGCGGAGCGAAATTGCGCAAGGCGGGTTTGTCGAACACTGCTTTGCTCGAGGCCAGCAGCACCATGTCTGTGCCGAAGTAGCCGAGGTCATCGTCGCCGGGGTCGCTCACAAAGATGCCGGCTTTGTGGAGAGCTTCGCCTGCGCGCGCAATCACAGGCTCCAGATTCAGGTAGCGGTTCGAGATGTGGATCACCAGAATGCCATCCGGCTTCAAATGACGGAAGTACAGTTGGAAGGCCTCGAGTGTCAGCAGGTGCACGGGAACGGAGTCGCTCGAGAACGCATCCATGTGGAGGACATCGAAGTTCTGGGGCGGCTCGCTTTCGAGCGAAAGCCGCGCGTCACCCAGCACGATATCGAGTTTGGCGGGACAATCCTGAATGAAGGTGAACTCCTTCTTCGCCACGTCAATCACCAGTGGGTTGATCTCGTAAATGCGGTAGTAGTCGCCAGGACGCGCGTAGGTGAGCATCACGCCCGCGCCGAGACCGGTAATGCCGATGCGCTGCGGACGGTCGCGGTGCGTCGAAACGATCGCGCGCGCGACGCCGGTGTTCGGGCCGAAGTAACTGGTCGATTCCCGATGGCGCAGCGGGTTCAGATACTGTTCACCATGATTGATGAGCCCGTGGGTCAGCTTGCGCGTCCAATCCACTTCATCCGGACTGCCGTAGTCCGCCGTGCGCAAGCCGCCATAAAAATTGCGCGCCACCACGCGGTAGGAACGGACCGTCAACCGCGCCTGCTGCGCCAGTACCAGGGCCAGGGCCAAGGTTGCGGCGCCGCCGGCGATCCAGCCCCAGCGATACGGCAAACGGTGAAGCGGGCTCGACGGGTCGCCATAGTGGACCACAAGGACCAGAACGGCGCATGCCACGAGGGCGATCGGGAGTTCGTAGTATTGCGAGAAGAAATAGGGGCCGATAACTCCCGTGAACACGCCGCCCAGCGCGCCTCCGGCCGAGATCATGAGATAGAACGCCGTGAGGTAGCGCGGATGCGGTTTGAGCGTCGCCACCTCCCCGTGGCAGGTCATACAGCAGATGAATAATGAAGCCGCGAACAGCCCGGCTTTGGGCAGCGCATGCATCTGCGATTCCGAGGTCAACGCATACGCCATGGCGGCAAGCGCCGCCGCGGTGAGCGGCAGATAGAGCCTGCGGTTGTACCAGCCCTTGCTGTCGAAGGTAAGAATGAAGCTCAGCAGATACAGGCTGAGGGGGAGAACCCAGAGGAAGGGGATGGGAGCGACATCCTGCGTGAGATGAGTGGTGACGCCCAGCAGCAGTGTCGAGGCGCACGCCGCCAAGCCGGTCCAGAGCAGCCATAACTTCACGCCGGGCGCCTCGGCGGGAGGTTCGGCGTACTCCGCCTGGGATATCGCTTCCGTCAGATTCCGGCTGCGCCACACACAAGCCAGGCACAGCGCCGCGAAGAGGCAATAGGCGGCGCTCCAGAGATAGGCTTGACTGCGTGTGGCAAGGTAAGGCTCCACCAGCACCGGATAGCCGAGAAGCGCCAGCATCGACCCCACGTTCGACAAGGCGAACAGGCGATAGGGGGAGGCCCCCGGGAAGGCTAGCGCATACCAGGATTGAATGAGCGGACCCGTGGTCGAGAGCAGAAAATAGGGCAGGCCCACGACGGCAACCAGCAGCGCCAGAATGCCGAGTGTCGGATTATCGCCGCCATGCGGCTTCCACGCATCGCCGGGAACGACAGGCAACACGAGCAGGCTGGCGGCGATGAGCGCCAAATGGATGGCTGCTTGCCCACGCGTGGCGAGACGGGAACTGATCGAGTGCGCATAGAGATACCCGCACAGCAGCGCGGTCTGGAAAAAGAGCATGCATGTGGTCCACACCGCGGCCGACCCGCCGAACCAGGGCAGGATGATCTTCGCCAGAACCGGCTGCACCTGAAACAACAGAAAGGCGCTGGTGAAGATGGTGACCGCGTAGAGGAGCATCCCCTGTGTGACCTGCTTCGGCGCGCTTGGCGCGGCCGTCGGGAGCGGCGCTGTCAAGGGTTCCATCTTTCGACAATGGTCGCGGTGTTGCGAACGGTAAGGCGGGCTTGGGGCGCCGCGAGACGCGCGATGTTCGTGCCCTGTTCCCCCACTGCCGGCACGCAACCGGCATTCACGTCCCGAACGTGCGAAGGCTCGACGCCGGCCCGTACCGTGACGGCGTTCAACGTTGCGGCCAGAAGATCGGCGGGATGAATGCCGTGCAGCGCGCCATCGGCTGTGCCCCGGCCGATGGGCGTGCCGATGGCGTCCACCAGGAAAACATCACGCATGAGCGAAACCTCGAATCAGTATACTCTCCGAATGGGCGTTCTCACAGGAATCAAAGTCTTGGACCTGGCCACTTACATTGCCGCGCCGGCGGCGGCCACGGTGATGGCGGATTTCGGGGCCGAGGTGATCAAAGTGGAACGCCCGCCGTTTGGCGATCCGTATCGATATCTTTCCCAGGTTCCCGGCATGCCCGTCTCCCCCGAACCTTACTGCTGGTTCCTCGAGGGAAGAAACAAGAAAAGCCTCGCCTTGAACCTCGAGCGGCCGCCGTCGCGGGATGTTGTCGAGCGCCTGGTGCGGTGGTGCGACGTGCTGATCACTAACTACCAGCCTCAGTTGCAGCGCAAGTTTCGCGTCCGCTATGAAGACATCCGCGAATGGAATCCAAGAATGATCTATGCCTCGGTGACGGGCTACGGGGAGTGCGGCGAGGAATCGGAAAAGCCCGGCTACGACATGACCGCCTATTGGGCGCGAAGCGGGCTGATGGGCCTGATGCACAATGCCAGCGCCGACCCCACCCTTTCCGTCGCCGGTTTTGGCGACCACCCTACCTCGATGACGCTGTTCGGAGCCATCATGATGGCTCTCTACCGGCGCGAACGCACCGGCGTGGGCGGCAAGGTCTCCACCACTCTCATGGCCAATGGAGCGTGGGCCAACAGCAGTCTTCTCCAGGCGCAGTTCGTGGGAGCCCATTGGATGCCGCGCCAAAACCGTACTCACCCCAACAATCCTTTTGTAAACCACTACCTCACTCGGGACGGACAGCGCTTTCTGCTCTGCATGCTCGAACCGGAGCGCGATTGGGTTCGGCTGTGCCGGGCTCTCGAATGGCACGATCGCGTGGCCGATGAGCGCTTTACCACCCCAGCGGCCCGAAGGGAACATGCCGCCGAACTCGTGGCCTTGATCGACGCGGAAATCGCCAAACGCGACATGGCCGAATGGGCCGCCATTTTTCACACCCAGGAGATTATCTGGGGACCCGTGCCCTGTATGGAGCAGGTGGCCGCCGACCCGGTGATGGAGGCGGCAGGAGTGTTCGCGCCCATCGAGGATACGCCTTACCGTACCGTAACGTCGCCGATCGATCTGCATGGAGAGGAAAAAACACGGCCGAGGCCTGCCCCAGCAGTAGGCGAGCACTCGGCCGAGATATTGCAATTGCTCGGGTACACAAAGGAGGAGGCAAAGCAATTGCAGGAATCCGGAGCAGTCTCTGGAAAGTGAGGTTTACTGGACCCGGGTGGCGGTGGTTTCCCGCTCGTTGCCGTTGACTTCCATGGTCAGCTTCATCTCATCGCCGCTGACTTTGCCCTTGTAGTTGATTTTCATTTCGTTTCCGTTGAAGTTCCGGACCACGCTGAAGGAAACGTTGTCGCCGTCGACTTTGCCGTCGGTAATGTCCACCGAGCCCCGCTGGCTCTCCATCTTGCCGGTCAGCTTGTTGCCGTCCGCCTTGAGTTCGATAATACTCTCGCGTTTGTCGCCGTTTCGCGTGGTGAAGGATGTTTTCCACTTGCCGGTGACATCGGCGGCGAAGGCGGAAATGGCGAGCGTGGCGGCGAGAAGGGAGTAGCGAAGGATGCGCAGTTTCATAATGGAGGACCTCCTGCAACAGGAGGATGGTGAGCGCGACGGGGAGGTTACCGGATGAAGAAACAATAATGAAGGGGGTGAGCGATATCGATGGCCACGACCCCTCCTTTCCCTCCCGCCTCCCCTCCATTTTTCTGCCACCGCCCGCCCCTCGAATCTATTAAGCTGTAGGATGTCTGTGAAGACCGCAATCATCGTGTTCGCGCATGGTTCCAGTGTGGAATCCGCCAATGAAGCTGTCCGGTCCGTTACTGCCGCGGTCGCCGCAAGCGGCGGCTTCGGACTGGCGGAGACCGCTTTCCTCGAACTGGCGAGCCCCGATCTGCCCCAAGCCGTTGCCCGCGTAGCCGGGCAGGGCGCGGTCCACGTCATCGTTGTGCCCTATTTCCTCACCCTGGGAATTCATCTCCGCCGGGACCTGCCACGGATTGTCGCAGACATCCTGCGGAATCATCCGGGCTTGCGCATCGAGGTGACCGAACCCCTCGATGGGCACCCCGGTCTGCGGGAAATTGTGCTCGAACGCGCCAAGAAGGCTTTAGAATGCTAGCTCACCAAATCCCTCATCAGGCAAGACTGATTCGATATATAGAAATCGCCCCCGACGTCCGCCATTTCTGGTTCGAGATTCCGGATATGGAGGAGTTCCCGTTTGTCCCCGGACAGTTCGTTTCGCTGTCTGGAATCGTTAACGACAAGAAAGTAACCCGTGCCTATTCCATTGCCTCCTGCTGGTACGAAAACAAGTTCGAACTATGCCTGAATGAGGTGAAGGACGGGATCTTCTCCCCATTTCTCTTCCGCCTCAAACCGGGAGACACCGTGGAGATGAAGGGGCCCCACGGCATGTTTGTCCTCAAGGATCCGCCAAGCCATTCCATGTTCGTGGCTACAGGCACGGGGATCGCGCCGTTCCTTCCGATGCTTCAGGACCGCCTGGCCAAGGACAGCGAGCACGACTACATTCTCGTCTTTGGGGTCCGCTATGACCATAGCGTTCTCTACAAGGAAACTTTCGAGGAGATGGCGCGCAAGCACGCGAACTTCAAATTCATTTGCACGGTTACCCGTCCCGGCTCCGAATGGAGCGGCAACTCAGGCCGCGTGCAACAGTATGTCTTTGGAGAAATCGGCGGCCGGCGCGACCTCGATGTGTATATCTGCGGCCTGAAAGAGATGGTCAACGACGTGCGCGACCGCCTCAAGGAACTCGGCTTCCATAAGAAACAGGTCATCTTCGAGCGCTACGATTGAGGCTGCTTCCGGGCAGCGATTACAATTAGAAGGTGCGTCGAACGCTACTTCTGGGAGCGGGCATCGTAGTCGTGTTCGCTCTCACCATCGCCATCATGTGGCAGCTCATGCCCACCCCGCGCAAGCAGGTGGATTACCTGGTCATGGGGGCCACGGCCACCATGCTCTCGATGGCGGTGCTCTTCATCGTGCTGATCAACACCACCCACAAGTCAAAGGATATCTTCTTCAAACGGCGCAAGCCGGATCCGCCTACAGACCCAGTCCCATGATCTGAAAGCCCGCATCCACGTAGATCACGTTCCCGGTAACGCCCCGGCCGAGATCGCTTCCCAGAAAGACAGCCGTATCGGCCACTTCCGCCGGGTCCGTGTTGCGGCGCAGCGGCGCGAGATTCGCCACGACGTCCAGCACCTTCGAGAAATCCCTGATGCCGCGGGCGGAGGCGGTCTTGATGGGGCCCGCCGAGATGGCATTCACGCGGATATTCCCAGCGCCCAGGTCGCTTGCCAGGTAGCGGACGCAGGCCTCGAGCGCCGCCTTGGCCACCCCCATGACATTGTAGTTCCGCACCACGCGAACGCCCCCGAGGTAGCTCAAGGTCAGGATCGCTCCGCCATGGGTCATCAGCGGACTCAGCGCTCGCGACACAGCCACCAGCGAGTACGCGCTCACGTTCTGAGCCAGCAGGTAGCCGTCCCTCGATGTTTCGACAAACGGCCGCGAGAGGTCTTCGCGGTTGGCGAAGGCGATGCTGTGCACAATGATGTCGAGCGTCGTGCCGTCCGCCTTCAACTGTTCCACCAACGCCCCAATCTCTTCCTCCATGGTGACGTCGCACGGAAGCACCTTCGCCGCGCCGATCTCCGCGTTCAATTCTTCCACGGTCTGACGCTGCCGCTCGCCCTGATAGGTGATGAGGACCTTGGCGCCCTCGCGCACGTACGCCTGCGCGATCGCATACGCGATGCTCCATTTGTTCGCCAGACCGAGAATGATTGCGGTCTTCCCCGCCAGTAGTTGAGCCATGTTCCGCTATTGTAGCGTCATGCCCAATTCTGCTTCAAAAATTTCAGACCTTGGTAGGCGATCGCATCGGGCGTGGGCGCCAGATCGCGCCAGATCGCCGCGGCGCCGGAGATCTCCGGCAGGTTGAACCCGAAGCTCTCGATGGTGAACCATCCGTCATAGCCCACCTCCCGGATGGCGGAAAACACCGGCCCCCATTCGACATGCCCGCTGCCGGGTATGCCGCGGTCGTTTTCGCACGTGTGCACGTGCTTCAGGTGGCGCCCCGCTGTGCGGTAGGCGGCCGCGATGTCCTTCTCCTCGATGTTGCAATGGAACGTGTCGATAAGCAGTCCGACGCGCGGATGATTCACCGCGTCGCAGAGGGCCGCGCCATCCGCCGCCGTATTCAGGAAAAACGTCTCGAACCGGTTCAGCGGCTCAATCGCCATCGTCACTCCGTGCTCATCGAGAGCGCTCCCCAACTCCTGATAAGATTCGATGGCGCGCGACCATTCCTCCGCCGTTCGCCTGCGTCCCGGCAGGTACCCCACAGGCGAATAGAGCGGCCCGGCCATCACCTTGCTCCCCAATTCGGCATTTACCTCAATCTGCTTCCGCACATGGTCCATGGCCCTGTTCCGGCTGGAGGCATCCGAGTCAAACAGGCTGCACCCGCCCGGAAGAATGCAGCACGTCGTAGTCTCCAATCCGTTCCGCTCGAGTTCCTTGCGCACGACCCCCGCCGGGTAGCCATCCGGCGCGAACAGCGGAAGTTCCACCCCGTCAAATCCCCCTGCCTTGATCTCCGGCAGCAATGGAAAATGCTGCTCCGTGAAGTTCGCTGTCCAGATGAGTAAGTTCACTCCGAATTTCAATGTGGTCCTCCTGCCTTGGACAGGATACTACCAATCTGGGGAATAATTGGGATAGGGGATCAGATCATGCCAGCGAGGATGCAATGGATCAGAAACTAAGAGGACAAAGGGCGCTCATCACGGGCGCCAACAGCGGCATCGGCAAGGCTGTGGCTTACGAAATGGGCCGCGCCGGAGCCGATGTCGTCATCAACTATCTGAGCGGAGACGACATCGCCAACCAGATCGCCTCGGATATCTCTTCGCGCTTCAGCGTGCGCGCCATCGCCCATAAAGCCGACGTCTCGGTAGAGGCCGGCGTGCTGGCGATGTTCGAGCGCGCCGCTTCCGAATTCGGCGGCATCGACATCATGGTCAATAATGCAGGCTTGCAGAAAGACTCCCCGTTCGATGAGATGACTCTCGACCAGTGGAACACTGTCATCAGCGTGAATCTGACCGGGCAGTTCCTTTGTTCCCGCGAAGCTGTTCGCGCCTTCAAGCGGCAGGGCATGCGCCCCGGCGTTTCCCGCGCTCTCGGGAAGATCATCTGCATCAGTTCGGTGCATGAGGTCATCCCCTGGTCCGGGCACGTCAACTACGCCGCTTCGAAGGGGGGCGTGATGCAGATGATGAAATCCATTGCCCAGGAAGTGGCGCCGCTTCGAATTCGCGTCAACAGCATCTGCCCCGGAGCCATTCGCACGCCCATCAACAAGGATGCCTGGGACACGCCGCAGGCCCTCGATTCACTCATGCACCTGATTCCCAACAAGCGCATCGGCGAACCCGAGGATATTGGCCGCACCGCCGTGTGGCTCGCCTCCGACGATTCCGATTACGTCACCGGAGCCAGCATCTTCGTCGATGGCGGCATGCTGCTCTACCCCGGCTTCGCGGCGGGCGGCTGATCCTGATCAAGCTTCTGCGCCAGCGCCTTGCTGCGCTCCTTGGCGTGCCGCGTGGCGGTTTCGATAGCCGATATCAGCATCGACCGGAGTCCGTGGCGCTCCAACTCGTGAATCGCCACGATGGTGGTGCCTCCCGGCGTGGTCACCTCGTCCCGCAGGATGGCCGGGTGGAGCATCGACTCGCGGACGTGCTTCGCCGCGCCCAGCACTGTCTGCTCCGCCAACCGCGTCGAGGCCTCGCGGGAAAGCCCCATCTTTACGCCGCCGGCGATGAAGGCCTCAATCACCATGTACACGTAGGCAGGGCCGCTGCCGGAAAGCGCGGTCACCGCATCCATCATCTCCTCTTCCACCGTGCACACAATGCCCACGGCGCGGAACATCCGCTCCACCACCAGATGATGCTCGGGCCGCGCGTGCGCGTTGCCGCAGATGGCCACAGCCCCTTCTTCCACGACGACGGGGATATTGGGCATGGCGCGAAAACAGGGCATGGCGGCGAGCAGGCGTTTTTCAATCACCGCCAGCGGAAGCGCCGCCGCCAGAGACACGAGTATCTGCTCCTTCTTCAGCACCGGAGCAATCTCGTCCACCACCTTCGGGACAATGTGCGGCTTGGTGGCGAGCACAATCAGCGCAGCCCCTTCCGCCGCCGCCCGGTTGCCCCCCGCAAGCACGTCGCATCCGTACTTTGCCCGTAAGGCGTCCGCCTTCCCCTCGCTGCGTACGGTGGCCACCACGTGATCTTTGTCCACCACGCCTGCCTTGAGAATTCCGCCAAGCAACGCGCCGCCCATGTTTCCGGCGCCCAGAATCGCCACTCTTAGTTCTTGAGACACTCAACTTATTCTACCGGGACACCCGGACTCCGGCGGATTCATGGAAAGATTCGGACAGCGTGGGATAATTCCTTCAGAGACTTCCGTGGTCTACGTCAATACATTCTTCGAGAAGCGCGTGGAGCAACTCTTCGACCTGGCAAAACGGCTGGATGCCGCATTCACCGCGGCAGGCTTGGATTATCGCGTCGTCGGAGGACTAGCGGCATACCTCTACGTCGAGGACGTGGAACCGGACGCCGGACGCCTGACCAAGGACATCGACATCACTGTCCGGCGCGAGGATCTCGAAAAGATCAAGGAGGCTGTGGCGCCGTTCGGGTTCCAATACCGTCAGCGGATGGAGTGGACATGCTCGTGCAAGCCGGAGAGCCTTCCGGACGGCGCGCAGTGCATTTGTTGTTTGCCGGCGAGAAAGTTCGCGAGACCTGGCCGGACCCGTCTCCACGGCTAGGCCCCTGCCGTGTCCTCCAAGGCGTGCGACTGATTCCCCTGGAAGATCATCAAAGACCTTGACGAAGCGCGCCTCATCACCGCGGAGATCGAAGCCGCCCTCTCGCCCCTCCTGCGCGATCGCCTGCGGCAGGTGCGAGAGCACGAGTGAGTCCGCGCCTCAGTTCAGGAACGCCCGCACCAGAAAGACCGCCATCTGCTCCCGCGTCACCGGATCCTCCGGGCAGAATCTGCCGCTGGCGCACCCCTGTGTGACCCCCAGTTCCCTCAACTTCTGCACAAACGGAAACCGGGGGTCCCCGGTCCCAACGTCCGAGAAATAGGCCGTCGAGGGGAATGTGAAATTATCGCCGAACAGCGCCCCGAACTTCGCCCGAATGACGAAGACTGCCGCCTGTGAGCGCGTCACCGTGTCGTCTGGGCAGAATTTCGTCGCCGTGCATCCCTGTGTGATTCCCAGTTCCCGCAGTTTCTGGATGTAGGCGAATTGCGGGTGCGTGGCGGGTACGTCTGTAAAATAGGGCGTCGAAGGGGGCGTGAATTTTTCCCCATGGATCGAACGGACCACAAAAGCCGCCATCTGGCTGCGAGTAGTCTGGCTGCCGGGGCAGAAGATTCCCGCGCCGCACCCGCCGGTGATTCCCCACAATCCAAGCACGTTCACCGCATCGAAGAAGGGCGATGCCGTGGACACATCGCTGTAAAGAGGGGTGGTTCCCCAAGGGAAATACGACACCCACGTCCCGTATTGCGACACCCCCGAAAGACGCGGCTTGGCGTATTCTCCCGTTACCCACATGCCTCCATTCACCGGGTCCACAGCGCCCCCGAAGTATTCTCCATACCTCGCCTGGCCGTCCCCGCTCGGGCGGTAGACGTCCTCGCCGGCTTTCACGTCCGTAATCCCGCCATAGGTCAGCTTCCCATCAGCACCGGTTGTCGTCCCCGTTATCAGCTTGTTGGGCAATGTCACTGCCGGTCCGGTGGTGGCCGGAACGTCGAAGGCGGGGAAGAAGAAGTTGCCGTTTGTCCAGCGCGCCTGGGAGAGGACGCTGTTGGAGGCTACGTTGATCCTCGTGTACGCCACGGTAGTCGGCTCATCGGCGAAACCCACATTCTGCGCAGCCGTCAGCACTCCTTCCCGGTAGACCGCTTTCAGAACATCCGGATCCGTTCCGGTGAAGAGCAGGGTGATCGTCCCCAACTGTGCCGCCGGGGCAGGCGCGCCATACTTCCATAACCCGCTCAACGTGGTCCGCGCAGCCGACGGATTTCCCGGATTGTTGATCCGCCACATCGTGAGGTAATCCGCCCCCGCCATCCCCGATGCGTTGATCAGCAGCGCCCCCGGACCCGCCACGCCTGTGCGTCCGCGCATGTGAACCGGCTGCAGAGTCAGCACCTGTGAACTGTCGGCGTTCGTGAAGCCGGTCAGGTCCTTATACGGCAGCGCCGTAGCTCCCGCCTTATACAGATCAGCCTTGAGCAGAATGCGCACTTTCGGGGTCAACAGGCTGTTGAAGAACGACCGGAACCGTACCATCGTGATGTAGATCGCCTGATCGTCCAGGCCAACCTGTGGAAAGTCCGCGTAGCTGCGCACCGGGCCGTTGACGTCCATGGCCTCCAGCACCCAGTTCTTCCACCCGCTCGCATACGTCGCGCCGTTCGAGACAGAAACCAGAATGAATGAGTTGTCCGCCAGTTCATCTCGCGCTTGCAGAATCATCACGAACCGGCCGTGGTACTGGTCATACCGCACCGACACGTCGCCAAGAATACAGGCGCCTTGAGACGACGAAGGGCACAGCGCCGGCATGTCGGACTGAAACCACTGTTGCAGGTGGACGGAGTCGGTCATCTTTCCGTCTCGCGAAAACCGGGCGATGCGCGAGTTCACTACCTCGATTACATCGTCCGGCCCAACTGCGATGCTCGGCGAAGGCGGCAGCAATTCTGTTTGCGCAATCCCCTCGAAACTGATACTTGCCGCGTCCGCGAGCGGCGATCCACCGAGCGCCGGCGCGCGTGCCGGTTGTGCGTCTATCGAGCTTTCCAGCCGCGGCGGGGCCGGCGTCCTTTCCGGACTGCGCGGCTTCACGAAAGCTTCCTGCGCCGCCTGTTGCTCCGGCGTCAGCAGAGACCGGTGAACCGGAGCCTTGGTCTTGCCCGCAACCACAGTTCCGCGAGGCGTCGTGGCCGGATCGAAGGTAGAGGCCCGAACCGAAACTCCACTCGTCACCTCCGCCCACAAGGAAACCGTAAGCATGAAGCAGCAGAATAGACGCATCCCTCGAATCCTAACAGTTCGTCCAATGACAGGTCCATATGGGTGGAGGTCAATAGGTTCGACTCTCATCCAGGTTCTGGACCACCCAGACGTTGCTCTCCATCGTGTTTTCTCCGAACGCGATATGGCGCCCGTCAGGAGATGGCACGGGATTCTCGGTGTGGAGCAGCCCCTTGTGCAGCAACGTCACCTCGCCATCGAGTGAAATGCGCAGCAGCGGCGGCTCTTTCGAAGCCCAGACGGTCGCGAACACTGCTTTCCCATCGGCCGCCCAAGCGACGCATTGAATATTTCTCCAGCCGTTTACGGAGATGTCGCGCGGCGGCTGGCCGGTCAGAGACAGAAGCCGGATGCGGCTGCCGCCCCATCGCCAGCCTAGCGCAATCCACTGTCCATCCGGCGACAAGTCCCAGGAGTCCGGAAGTGGTGCGTCGATCCTCGCCATCTCGCGTTTCCTACCCTCGACAGGATCGAATGCCGTGAAGATCACCTGGTTGTGCATCTTCTCACTCAACACGCAAAGGGATTGCGGCGCGGAAGGACAGCGGAATCGTGGATGGTCCAACAGGGTCGCGCCGGGGGCGGTTCCGATGGCGGCCACACGTGACGGCCCGGGGTATCCAGCCACGCCGAGCACCGGTTGAGGAGGCCCCCCGCTAACCGCGATCCGCATCAACCGGCCCTCGGCGCGCTGCCTTCGCCCCTCGCTGTCAGCCGAAGCGAGGTATAGTATCCAGCGGCCGTCGGGGCTGAATCGCGCGTCCCTTCTCTCTTCCTGCCCGGCAACGATCGCCAGCGGTACCTGCGCCTCCAGATTCTGCCGGAAGATATCCAAGTGCCCGGCGCGGTCGGAGGTGTACAGAAGGGACTGGCCATCCGGGCTCCACGCCGTCGGCCAGTTAATCTGTTCATCGAAAGTCAGACGCCGGGGTGTGCTCAAGCGGGCGCCGCCCGCCTCCAGGTCCCCCACGTAGACAGTACACCGAAAGCGCTTTCGGACAAACGACAAGCGGGAGCCGCCGGCGCTGAGGATGTCGAACATATGGCCGCCCCAGTTGGTCAGGCGCCGGGACTCGCCGCGAACTCGCCCCGTCCGCGAATCGACTCGTATGTCCCACAGGTTGGAGCTGGTCTCGTTCGGCGGCTCTTCCTGCCGGGAGTAGATGATGCGCCCATCCCGCGCCCAGCAAAAGCTTCCCAGCTTTGGATCCGAAAGAATCACGTTGCTCTGGCCGCTGTCCAGATCGTAGCTTTCGATGCTGGATTCACCCCGCTTGCGCCTGCTGTACGCCACCCGGCGGCCGTCCGGAGACCACGCGAATCCCTCCTGGTAACCGGACGGGATGGTAATGATCTTGTGCGCGCCCTTGCCGGAGGCGTCTACCAGCCAGATCGCATCCAGGCCGCCTTGATAGACAATGTGAGATTCGTCAGGCGACAAGGCCGCGAAATTGGCCCCGTCGATTAGCTTGCGCGGCGCCGCGCCATCGAGCGGGAATACCCAGATTCCGGAGCGATCCTTCGACCCGAACGGTCCGCTGACCAGCAGTTTGGTTCCATCCTGGAACCAGCTTACGGTCGTTCACCGGAAACAGTAGTTTTCGGGCGGCGGAAAGCTGCGAGTCTCTCCCGTGTCGATCTTGCGGATGTGAAGTCCGGCCAGGTCCACATAAGCCAGGGATGTTCCGTCGGGGGAGATGGATGCGCGGGGTGGGGGATCCTCAGGCGGATTGTTCGTCACCTGCCGGATCGTCAGTTCAGGCGGCGCGGACGGCTCGCCGAACCATCCGAGTTCCCAACCCGTAAGCGCGACCCCCAGCGGCAACAGTAGCGCCACGGCCGCCGCCGGCCACCGCCTGCGCCCCGGCGCGGGCTTCTGGAATCGCTCCAGGTCCGCCCGCAGTTCCGCGGCCGTCTGATACCGCAGGGCTCGGTCTCCCTCCAGCGCCTTCAGAATGACCCGTTCCAGCTTTGCCGGGATAGCGGAATTCCGAAGCCGCGGCGGAACGGGATTCCCGGCAAGGATCGCCTCCGCCGTTTGCGCCGGCGTGCCGCCCTCGAACGGCCGACTCCCCGTGGTCATTTGATACAGCACTACTCCCAGAGAGAAGAGGTCGCTCCTGGCATCCACATTCTCTCCCCGCGCCTGCTCCGGCGACATGTAGCTTGCCGTCCCCATCGCCCGCCCCGGAATGGTTACCGTGGATTCGGATGCCGAAGTCGCGGAGCCCGCCGTTGCCTCGGAAACTGCATGCGGCTCAGACCGCAGCTTCGCCAACCCGAAATCCAGGATCTTCACCCGCCCCCGGGCCGTAATGAAAAGGTTCGCAGGCTTGATATCCCGGTGCACGATCCCCTTGGCGTGGGCGGCCTCCAGCGCTTCGCAGACTTGCGAGGCGATCGCAACCGCTTCATCCCCCGCCAGCGCGCCCCCTGCCAGCCGTTGCTTCAGCGATTCTCCTTCGATCAGTTCCATCACCAGGAACGGCTGCCCATCGTACTCGGCGACATCGTGCAGCGTGCAGATATTCGGATGGTTCAGCGCGGAGATCGCCCGCGCCTCCCTCCGGAACCTCTCGCGCGCATCCGGGGTATCGACATAGTCCGCCGGCAGAAATTTCAGCGCCACATCGCGCTCCAGCCGGGTATCGGTAGCCTGGTAGACCTCGCCCATGCCTCCGCGCCCGATCAGCGCGGCAATGCGGTAAGGGCCGATTTCCTGGCCTTCCGGGAATCTCGCCGCCGACGCTTCGCCGCCGAACAACTCCAGTACCGGAGCCGGCAGGAACTGTTCAACCCGCCCTTCGTATGCCAGCAGTGACTCCACTTCCCGGCGCAACCCCTCATCGCCGGCACAGGCCGCGTTCAGGAAGGCAGACCGGCGCGCCCCCTCGAGCGCCATCGCCCGCTCGACGATCTCCTCAACTCGCTGCCATTCAGACGGCTCCATATCATGCCGCCGAATCCATCTGCCGCATCAGCCACATCCTCGCCAATCGCCAGTCCCGCGCCACGCTATCCGGCGAAATACTCAAGACCGCGGCCGTCTCCTCCACCGTCAACCCTCCGAAAAAACGCAACTCGACCACGCGGCACTTGCGCGGATCGATCCTGGCCAACTCCCGCAGCGCGTCATCAATAGCGGCCAAATCGGAAGCATGCTCCTCCGAAACCGCCAAAGCCTCATCGAGGGGGACATGGGGCGCCCCGCCGCCGCGCTTGACAGCATGCCGCGCCCGCGCATGATCCACCACGATCCCGCGGATGATCTCCGCGCACAAAGCGAAGAAGTGCGCGCGTCCGAGCCAATCCACCTTCTGGCTCCCCAACAGCCGGACATAAGCTTCCTGCACGAGCGAAGTAGTCGTCAAACTGGCATCCGCTTGACCCGTTCTCCTCAGCCGCTGCTTGGCAATCCGCCGCAAATCGCGTCCAATCAGGGGAACGAGTTGCTCGAGTGCGCCCCGGTCGCCTTGCCGCCAGTCCTGAAGCAACCGCGTGATGTCGTCTTGTGAAGCGGATTCCATGGCTGGAACGCGAATCGAGCATATCAAAAATTCAGCCTCGCGTTACAGGTTTTCGTTCACCATTCCGGTAAGCCAAGTGAGGGACCACCCCGGCGCTGTCAAATTTCGTTTGGAACGCCTGCCACTCGTCGAACTCGCAGGCGTCCGCGGCCCGGCGGCAACAGGATCGCAAGTCCGGCCCTCTGATTGACTCGAAAGGAGAGTGGAGTATGAATATCGTCGCCAGCGTGTTGCGGAACAGCTTCAGAGCCGCAACGCTCACTATCGTCTTGCTCCTCCCGGCGCTCGCGCTCGGGCAGGCATCTACGGAAGTTAAACTCACGGTCCAACTGGACAAGTTCTCCTGGTACTGGGAAGACGGAGATCCGAATAATTACGGCACTGCTGCCCGCGACCTCACGCCCTTGCCTGCGGGGACTGCAAAGTCAATGATGCGGAATGTGATCTACGCGGACGTTGTCTCGATCAACGGCAAACCCGCTCGCGGCGCCTACGTATCGCACGGCGTCGGACTGGCTACCGCCAACAGTGACCTGTCGCGCAACCACGCACACTACTTCGTGCTCGATATCAAGACGCCGGAACTCGCGCAAATCGGCGACCTGTTCGGTACTTTGCTCGCCTCCGGGGCCTCTGCCCCCGGTGCCCCGCTCGGCGCGGGGTTGTGGTGTGTCTACGGCGGCAGCGGAGCCTACATCGGCGTCCGCGGTCAAGGCTCCAATGTCGGCGGAACCAATTTCCACACGACAACCATGAAGGAGGACTTGACGGCGCGGCGGGCCTTCAGCAACGGTCAACTGAAGCTCGATTTTTACCTGACCGTCGAGAACGCCCCCGAAATCCAGGCCGCCTATCATTCCGCTGACGGCAGTGCCGTGACGAATGCCAATCCGGCAAGCCCCGGTGAAACCTTGATGCTCCAGGTGAGAGCGAATTGGCCCACCAGTCCGCCGCGTGAGCCGGGCAGGATGTTTCCCGAGAATCCGCTGAACCAGGTGGCGAACCTGGTCGAGGCTTCCGTGAACGACATTGCCGCGGAAACAATCAACATGGTCGGCTGGCCGGGTACGCGGGACCGGTTCCGGGTCGATGTCCGATTGCCCGCGGGAACCGCTCGAGGAGATGCAAACCTGCAGTTGACCAGCGGCTACATTCCCGGCGTCCCTTATGTGCTCCCGGTGCGGTAGGCGCACGGAAACCGTTCGAGAAAAGGTGAGACTTGAACAAATCGGTTGTGCTTGGGCAATTCCCGTAAGCTGCGTCCGGTCTGACCACGGCATCTCCAGGTCAGTCCGGACACCATGGTCTCGCCAGTCGAGTTGCAGAAATCGCGCGGACTGCCCCAACTCTCTGCGCACCATCCAGGAAGTTGTCGCACGGCCCCCGGTGGGGCCTCTCGGTGAACGGCAAGCCCGCGAAAGGAGTCTGGACCAACTATGGTCACACTCTGAACTTGAGTCCGGCTCCTACACCCGGTCAGGCCATCGCCAACGTTCCGGTGTCGTCGGTCACATTGAATGCAGTTGGGAGTTCTACAAGGCCGCGGCCTGTTACTCGTCACCTCCGCCCACAAGGAAACCGTCAGCATGAAGCAGCAGAAAAGACGCATCCCGCGAATCCTGACAGTTCGTCCAATGACAGGTCCGAGTGCGCGCGGGCGGCGCGGGCCGCGTCAGGCGGCGCGCCTCACCAGCCGTTTCCTCATCAGGACGACCGGTAGCTCCCCCCGCTCCCGTCGCTGTCGTGCCCGTGCCACACAATCACGTCCACCGAACTGTTGCTGCTCTTCTTCACCCGTGCCGAAATCGTGAAACTGCCCAACCCGCTCCCCAAACTCGCGATCGAGGCGATCGACACCCAGTCCGACGACCCGTTGAAGGTCAGCCCGTTCCCCACCTTCCTCGCCGCCGTCTTCGCGTTCGTGTTCGCCTGGTTGGTCCCCGTGTTTCCCGTCCCGCTCGAATCCGCACCGTCGTGTTCGCCGCGTTCTCCCCAAGGTGCCACACGCCCTTGTATCCGTGCTCCACACCGCCGTCTTGTTCTGCTGCTCCGCCGCCGAAGCATTGCCGTAGTAGAAGTAAACGCCGGCGACAGCGCGGATATCTGCACCCACGCCGCCACCTCGCCCGTAGCCGCGTTGTACCGCTCCAACTCGTGGTCCAGCTTCGTCACCCCGTCCGCGACCGTGAACAGGATGTCCGTCCCGTCCGCCTTCCCCGCGCTGCCCCCGTTCCCTACCGTCTTCAGGTTCCCATCCGTCACCGCGAACAGTTGTGGGACGGGGGGTACTAGCGACCCGCCCTTCAGAGAGTCGCGAGGCGTGTCAGCGATCCGAACAAGCCTTCGCAACTGCGCTCCCTCATGAAGCCGTCAATTCCATCGATTTAGCGTTCACGCCTACCCGAAGTGCACTCGTGCCTGAAGCGCTCATTGCGTCGATTTAGCGCTCGCGCGAATTCCGGCTCCTCTCGATTCTCTTTTTAAGGAACTCCAAGCGCTGCCGCTGAGAGCTAATGGGTAACTTGCCGATTTCCGCCGCGAACCTGTCAAGTTCCCCATTAGCCGCCGGAGAATGCATCTCTTCCAACTGATATATTGCCCACCGAAGTAGCCTTTCCTCCGCCCCGCCGTCGACCCGCAGCACAGAACCCAGAGCCTTCACGCGATCCGGATTGCGGGAGACGACCTCAACTCGCGCTTCGCAGAATCGAATCGCGCTCTCTCTCCTCGAGAAGTTGACAGGTGGCTTCGAATGGACCTCCGGATGATGCCTAACGAAGTAGTAGCCCCGCTGTCACACAAATTATCGATAATCCAATATGCCCACGTTCCTCCGTCGTAGTACACTTTCTCTTCTGTTGTTAGCGCCCTCTCCAGGAACTCCGCCTTCGCGCGTGGATCATCAATTCTGCTGAGACGTGCATTTGTCAATGCGATCTGGGCAGCCGGCCAAATCCCCTGGCTGCTCTCAGGACCTACATCCGCCGGCTGGAGCTTTGACAGAAAGTCTAGAGCTTCGGATGAATTGCTTTCGCCAATCTTTCGATATGCATGGGCACGCACACTCGCCGAGGCATAATCTAGCCGTTGCAGCGTTCCTTTTGGTATTCCAAGACGCACCTCGGCTTCAGGAGCGACGTCTGACGAGTGGCCTAATGCGATCTGCTCCAGTACTTCAAGCGCCGATCTGCCTAGTTCGTCTTGGTTCAACGAAAGTACAAAAATGCGATCGAGCAGGTTACGTTCCACTGTGTAGGGGAGGGGCGTCTCCGCCATGCATGCTGCGTACGATAAGCACAATAAACCCGCCAAGGTACCTAATCGTGTAAACATCATTGAACGCTCCCTTCTACTTCTTCGCATAAGTGGCGGCAAACATGTTAGCATCCTGCGTGAGCAGCTCTACCCCCGCACCCGACCCTCCCGTCATCTCCAACTCAATCGGCGGCTTCGGATCCTGCCTCACCAGTTGCGAATACAGGTACGTCGTATACAGCCGCGGCGAAGGCAAGGCGCCGTCACCGCTGCCGGTTTTGATAGTCGTCCGCGACCAGGCAAACTGGCTCCCCGCAATCCAAATGAATTCGTTGGTATGTTGCAGCGCGCTCTCCACCGCCGCCTGGCCCGAACACGTGCTTTGATGGGGTTCGCGCCTGACCCCTGCGGCGACTGCACCGCGGGCAGCCCTCCGCCTCCCGGCCACTGGAACGGATCCGGCGCATTCATCACCAGCGACACCAGGTAAATCGCAAACTGCCCCCGCGGCACCGTCATGTTCTCGCAGAACTGCGGCATCGGCAGCGGCGTATACACATACGGACACCCGTCCACCGGCGGCGGAGACGCCTGCTCGTTCAACAACCGCCGCGCCCGCTGAATGTACGGGTAGAAAATATCGCTCGAAGGAACGTC
>WBZR01000039.1_pt1 | contig 210127 bp, 175 predicted proteins | sample 5204231 | NCBI WGS metagenome assembly WBZR01 (sample SAMN12412403, study PRJNA552823) | activated sludge metagenome | isolation source: activated sludge from anammox sidestream of wastewater treatment plant... | place: USA: Virginia | collected 2017-08 | reverse complement strand
AAATATACTGAAAATCAAACGGATAAGCTAATTATTTAGAGATAAGTTATTAACAATCAATGAGTTAATAAAGAAGAGGTTTTTAGACAGTTTGACGGTTTGCAGCTACAAGAAGTTGGCGATTTCGAAGCACAAAACTGTCTGCCAGCACTGCACTTGATACGAAGCACAAAGCTTCATTCAACAACTGAACCGCCAATTTCTTGTAGGTGCTGTTATATGATGCCCTTACACCTGTCATGCTCCAGAATGGTTCAAACATTATACTTGTCTGTGCTGAACCCGTGCGCAGCTTACAAGCTCTTTTAATTTTTTGTAGGGCTGGCATTAGCATTGGAAAAAATTAAATGTGCTTGTAAAAAGCGTTGGTAAATTAGCTGTGAACTGTCGAAATGTTCCATACACTTTTGGATTAGTTTTTAATTACTTTTCCTTGGCCTAAAATGCTGCCTTCATTGTCGGTTATTTGATAAAAATAGATACCAGTAAGTAATTCTTCAATGCTAATAAATTCAATATTTTCTGTCAGTTTTTTATTAAGTACTTGGGCACCTTGCATATTGAAAATATTTACTAAACTGCTGGAGGATGCGTTTTGAATAGTAAAACTATTTGTTGTCGGATTGGGATATACTTTAATTTCTTTATTTTCATTAACAACATTTACGGTAGTAACTGGAAAACCAAAATCAACAAGGCTCCTATACCATGTGCTAAAACCTGTTGTCCCAAGCCACAGATTGTCGCCAAAAACTGTATTCGTGTTGGCGTATGGTTCGTAACAACCTAAGGCTACTGAACCGTAATAACATGGTAAATTGTCTGACATGTCTGAAAAACTGCTTAACGAAATTGCAGTATTTATATATTTTGAACCAGTAAATAAGTAATCACCATAGCCATATGCATCACCAATATTTGAGGCCATAACAGTAAAACTAGTAGCTGATGTGTCAGCATAATTCGTTAAACTTGTTGGACCAATGGCTTGTGGGCTAGTAAATATTTTACCTCCCGCTCCAGTAATGTATAAGAAAGGACCTCCACTTGTTGCCCCAGCAAAAGCTGTCCATGTTAAACCATTGTCGTTACTTCTAAAAACACCATTACCTGTAGCGTACAAATAGCTACCATATTTTTGCAAATCATTGCAAGCTAGTGTACTTACTTGTGTCCAAGTATTTGCTTGGTCGGTGCTGCGGTATATTCCTCCTGTGGTTGCTGCTATAATTGCGTTCCCATTGATATATAAATCTTTTACTGTTTTATAACCAGCAGGAGTGTTGGTTATTGGCAAGCCAACATGGCTTTGAACCCAAGTTACTCCATTATCATTGCTACTCCAAACACCACCATCAGTACCAACGTAGTATTTGTTGCCTGCACCAAAACTCACACAAAAAACTTGAGTGCTCAACGAACTAAGAAGTGTTCCGCCAAAATCGTATCCTGCAACCACAAACCTACTCCATGTTAAATTTGTAGGATTGAATTTAAAAAAACTTCCTGTATTATTTATTGCAAATAAAATTCCATTTGCTGTAATTAATTTGTTTATATCATACATATATGGGGTTTCAAGTGTTTCTGACCATGTGCTTCCATTATTATTTGATTTTACTAATTTATCTGAAGAATTAATTGAATTCACAAATCCAAGATAAATGCCATTTGAATAATTTAATAAGGTTGGATTTGAACCATTATCTAAAGTCGAAGGAGACCATGAATTTCCATTTAATTGAAATAATTGATTTGCTGTTCTAGCGAATAATGTGTTATTAACTATTCTTGGTTCACTTGCAGCTGCTCCGGTAATGCCATTATTAATTAAACTCCAAGAAATGCCTTCATCTGCTGTAGTATATATTTCAATTGAATTAAACTTATGACAATAAATGTTTCCATTAAAATTGAGCAAACCTTGCATATTTGGTATAGCACCAGATATTCCAGCATTTGAAAGATTAAAAGTTTGCCCATTGTCGGTAGAACGATATATACCACCATTAATACTTACCAACACTGTAGAATTCAATACTGCAATACGCCTACCATTTCCTAAATTATTACCATATGACCACGATAACCCATCATTATCTGAATAATAAACATGAGCTAATCCAACTGCTAACAACCTATTCCCAATCTTATCAATATCAACTATAGAAGATGTACTATCAGCAGAGACAATACCTGTATTTTGAGATTGCCAACTTAAACCATTATTGGTGCTAACAAAAATCCCTTTTGAAGTAGCTGCTAGTATTTTCGTTGGAAGAAAATATAAATCATTTATTGTCACTGATGGAAAATTTTCAACTTGCCATGTATCTCCATTGTCATCGCTATGAAATAAGCGAGAACCCAAAATGTATAATCTATTTCCATTTTGTTGTATTTTAGAGATATATCCAAGCCTACCCTCCGGTCCTGAATTATTCCATTGGGCTTTGATGGCAAGTGTAGAAAACATTAAAGCAATTAAAAGTAAATATTTTTTACTCAAATAGCGTTTGTTTTTTAAATTGTAGTACTCATTTTTTTCTTTTTTGATTTGGTATTCGTGCTTGCTGAGCAGGCCGTGAGACTTCGTGTTCATTTTATTTTAGTATTAAAAAACCCTTAACCGCATAGCGGTTAAGGGTTGGGTTAATAGTTTATTGTTTAATAAAAGTAGTAACTAAATTCTTATCTTCAATACCTAACACTTGCAAATGATACATTCCCTTTGCAAAAGAGCTTATATCAATACTTACCTTACCCGCCTTTACATTGGTTTGCGCCTGATATACGCTTTGCCCCAAAGCATCAAATATGGTGATAACGGCATTGCCTTCGGTGGCATTAATCAGTTCCAGGGTAAGGTTATTGCTGGCAGGGTTGGGGTAAACAATACCTCCTGTTGTGCTTTTTTCCTTTTTTGTTGTGGTTACGGGAATGCTATACCCAAAATCATTTAAGCTGCGGTAAAAAGTGCTCATGCCATTGGTACCCAGCCACAGCTTGCCGTTAAAAACAGCCATCGAAAAACCGTTGCTTAAATAGCTGTACCTTTTAGCCTGGCTTGGGATACGGTAAAACGGAAGGTCTGGAGCTACCTGTACCAAATCAGAAGGCGTGGCGCTGCCTAATAAGGTGGTATTCAGTTTCCAAACTCCTGCTTCGTTGTAATAAAAAACAAGAGTGTCGTAAGCGGCTACTGAATAGGCAAAGCCGGGGCTGCCGGATGTAATGGGGGTAAATGAGGCCAAGCCGCTTACAGGGGCATATTTTAAGGTATTGTTGCCGGTAGATACAAACAAATACCCGTCTGTGGCTGCAAAACCAAGAATGCCTGTATTGGTGAATGCTGTAAATTGTGACCAGTTATTGCTACTGCCAAGCTTATAAATCTTTGTTCCTGCACAGTACAATACGCCATCGTATTTTAAAAACTGCTGCATTTTGGCTCCATTTGTGCTTGTACATTGTGTAAAAGTTTGGGCATCATCGGTACTGTAATATATGCCGTTATCGTTAGCTATATACAGCGTGTCATTAGGAAAGCTGCCGGAAATAAACATATCATACACATTGCGTGTTGGGATAGCTCCTGATGCCGGTATGCCGGTATAAGACTGAGTATAGCTTACTCCATTGTTAATGCTTTTCCAAACCCCGCCTGCTGTGGCTAAATAAATAGTGCCGTTACTGCGTTTCTTAATGTCAAGTACACCATATTGAGCATAAGTGTTGGATGAATAATTTTGATTATAAGGTGAAAATCTTGTATAGGAAGTTTGTGTGCTGTCGTAAATATAACCGCCTACACTCCATAATGCGTATAAATTATCTGATACTGAAAGCTTTTGCACAATCATACAATTTACACCATTGCAATCCTGCCACGTTGCCCCATTATCATCTGAAAAAACTAAACCATCATAACTATAACCATTAATCCCAAAATACCGACCCGATGAAAAGCCGGATAAAATAAAGTTAGGTGTCAGATTTGAATTTATATTCCATTGGGATGAGCTAAAATCATATTCAAAAACACCTGTTGTCATCTTTTTAAAAATCCGGCTATTGTAAGAGTAAAACTTGCCCTGTGAGCTTCCTGTTATACCGCTGTTTACAGAAGTCCAGGATAAGCCATTATCGGTTGACTTATAAAAATCAGTGTTATTCCCATTGATATAATAGCTGTTGTTAATATGTAATAGTTCTGTAAATGCCGGTGAAGCGGGCAATCCGGTTGAGTTTAAATTTTGCCATGTAAGTCCGTTATCAACTGTAGTATAAAATTCCAATCCGTCTGTCGCCAGAATATAGGAACCAACTACTATTGCTTTAAATATTATGGGTGCATTGGAAATAGGATCCCAATGCTGACCTTCATTATCTGAATAATAAATCCCTGAATTAAACCTTGTAATTAACCTATTGTTCAATAATTTAGTTATGTAAAATGCACTGGTTGTGCTATCCCCACCTGACAAACCTTGATTTGATGTTACCCAAGTTATGCCGCCATCTGCACTACAAAAGATACCTTTGTTTGTAGATGCTACCATTTTTGAATTAGTAAACACTAAGTCATTCATAGTAAACCCGGCAAAAGTAGATACCCTGTTCCAGTTTAATCCGTTATCGGTAGATTTGTATAAGCCGATTAGATTAGTGGAATATAATATACCATTATTTTCAATAATTTTTATAATACCTACGGCTTCAGGCCCCGTTTGCACCCATTGTGCCCTACTTTGCAAGATGCAAATAAGCATCAGCATTAAAAGAGTAAGTGTTTTTTTCATTTCTTTTGGTTTAAAAACAAGGGGGCTAATGCCCCCCTGTTGAGTTAATAATTATTGTTTGATAAAGGAATTGCTTAATGACTGGTTGGCGGCATTAATCAGTTGTATATGATTCAATCCATTGGCCAATGAACTTATATCAATACTTACCTTACCCGCCTTTACATTGGTTTGCGCCTGATATACGCTTTGCCCCAAAGCATCAAATACGGTGATAATGGCATTGCCTTCGGTGGCATTAATCAGTTCCAGGGTAAGGTTATTGCTGGCAGGGTTGGGATACACTTTAAGCGCACTTGCTGCCAGCGATGTTACATTTTTACCGTGCTCCTGCGTTTGCAAAGCAATAGGCCTGAAAGGATAATCGTAGCCGTCAACAGCCTGCTTCAGCAAATCGTAAGCCTTTGGGCTGCAAGGCAGCGCTGCGGCTGCAATGCTTTTTAAGGCTGCAATGTCAGCAGCATTTAGTTTGCGTGGTGTCAGGTTTTGTAACCACATACCGGTTTTTATGCTTTCTAATTTTATTGTTTGCTGCTCATTTTCACTGCTGCTGTTAATACTTTGTAAATGAGTTAATGCAGCTTGAAAATCGCTTTTTGCAAAATTATAATAATAATCTAACCAGGCTTGCTGACCCGCATTTAACTTACCTGAGCTATTTACTAAATTATAAACGGTATTTATTTCAGCCTGCTTACTATAGGCAGCCAGCAGGTTAAACAAACCTGCGGCTTTGGGCAGCAGCTCGGTTGCTTTCCATCTGCTAATCTGCCGCTCAATTCCCGGAGCTAAGCTTATACCGTTTTGCTCCATTTTAATAATGCTGTCGTTATTAAAAACAAAGGGCGCACAGGTTGTAAGGCTGTCCATATCCAACTGCTGGTTGTAGTTAAAATTGACTCGTCCTAAAAAAAGTTTACAGGTTAATACTTAAATCCTACTACAAATTTACACATTAAATTTAATCCTGTAATACGTTTACAGTAGTTTGTTTTTTCTGGTAATAATTCTTCCATAACTTTTCTGTTTTTAGCGGGTTTATTGAATGATGTACTTGGCTTGGAGTAGGCTAAAATATACTCAAAATTATGAAAACAGTTGTATTATGGTAAACTTGAAGAACCAACTATAAACGAGCTACAAAGGCTGTTTGCTTTTGAAATAGTGGATAATATCATTGATATCAAAGGCGTTGAAACAATGGGATAGAGGCAATATACCTTTTTGAGCAGCATAAACACCGTACATTATATCATCTAAACCTTTAATGCTATGAGCATCGGGGTTTATACTAATCAGAACTCCCTTGTTCAAGCAGTAATCTAACAAACGCCAATCAATATCTAAACGATGTGGATTAGCATTTAATTCAATAATAACATTGTTTTGGGCACAGGCATCAATAATTTTATGATAATGCAAAGGATAACCCGGGCGCGAAAGTAATAAACGTCCGGTCATATGCCCCAGCATTGTGGTATAAGGGTTCTCAATGGCTTTTAGCAAACGGTTTGTGGCTTTTTCAATATCCATTCGCAACACACTATGCACCGAAGCAATAACAAAGTCAAACTCCTTCAATACTTCTTCTTCATAATCAAGTGCTCCATCTATTAATACATCGCTTTCTATCCCTTTGAAAATTTTGAAAGGAGCCAACTCAATATTCAATTGATTAATTTCGTGGTGTTGTAGGTAAACTCGTTCAGGACTTAAGCCGTTGGCATAAAAAGCAGAACGACTATGATCACTGATGCCGATATAATGCAAACCTTTATTTTTTACGGCCAAAGCCATATCTTTTACCGAAGAAGTGCCATCGCTAAAGGTTGTATGCACATGAAAAATACCCGAAATATTTTCCGGCTGTATGATTTTATTCAAATCATCAGAATTGATTTTTGAATTGCTGATATTTATCTTGTCACGATAAACAGGCTCAATATAAGGATAGCCAAGATATTCAAAAATTTGTTCTTCTGAGCCTTGAGGAGGCAATCCCAATGGGTTAATCTTTAATGATTCAAAAAAACTTTGTGGCCCTGTGCTTTGAAGTAATGAAACATAAAAGTTTTCTTTTGTTACCGGAATAAATTTTACTCTAAAGGCCAAATCTAATTCATCAATTTTACACTCTTTCTCGGTGCTTAGTATTTCTATAATCTCTATAATTTCGCATTTGCGTCTGAAATCACCGGTTATAGCAAACAAGGCAGCAGGATATTTTTCTTGCAGATACCTTAGTAAAGCATAAGCTGCTTCTTCAATTTGAGCCCATAAAAACTTATGTTCATTAGATTTAATAAACTCTATTGATTTTTTTATTGACTCCTGAGTCTTTTCGCCAAAACCTTTTAACGAAACTAGTCTATTTTCATTGCAAGCGTATAATAATTCGCCCATACTTTCAATCCCTAACTCTCTCCATAGCAACGAAATTTTTTTAGGCCCTAAACCTTTTATATTAAGCATTTTTACCACACCCTCAGGAACTTCTTGAATTAGTTCATTCATTTCGGAAGTGGTTTTATGCTGTAATAATTCAATAATCTTAGCCGAAATTCCTTTACCAATTCCTTCTATTGTTTCAATCTCAGACGGAGCTAAAGCGCTTAATTCTATAGGGAGTTTATCAATTTTAAATGAAGCCGCCAACAACGATTTTATTTTAAAAGCATTGCCATCAAGAATCTCGAGAAGATTTGCTGTAAGCTTAAGAAATTGAGAAATTTGTTTATTGGTCATGCTTCGTAATTACAAAAATGAAACAACAACCACAAATGTAACCTAAATATAATTTCTACAATGTTTTAATTTCAGCTACTAATTCAGTAAGTGCTTTTTTGGCATCGCCAAAGAACATACTACACTTTGAATCGTAAAACAACAAGTTATCAATACCTGCATAACCGGCATTCATACTGCGTTTATTAACTATTATATTTTTGGCTTTATCTACTTCCAAGATAGGCATTCCATAGATTGGCGATGAAGGATCGGTTTTAGCCGCAGGGTTTACCACATCATTAGCTCCTACTACCAACACTACATCAGTTTGCTCAAACTCAGGATTAATATCATCCATCTCTACCAATTTTTCGTAGGCTACATTACTCTCGGCCAGTAAAACATTCATGTGGCCGGGCATACGTCCGGCAACGGGGTGTATGGCATATTTAACTTCAACTCCTCTATCTTCAAGCAATAGCTCAAGTTCATGAATTATGTGTTGTGCTTGGGCTACGGCTAAGCCATAACCGGGAACAATAACTACTTTTTTGCTGTAATTCATTAAAATAGCTAAGTCGGTAACATTAATATCTTTAATAGAGCCTTTGGTAGCAGTGTCTGTAGAGTCGCTTGCAGACGACCCGCCAAAGGCACCAAAAATAACATTGCTTAATGGGCGGTTCATAGCTTTACACATTACCAGAGTAAGCAAAGTACCGGCCGAACCTACCAATATACCTCCTGTAAGCATAATTTTATTGTCGTACAAGAAACCACCAAAAGCAGCAGCCAAACCGGTAAATGAATTTAACAATGAAATTACCACCGGCATATCGGCTCCTCCAATAGGTATTGTAAATAATATTCCATAAATAGCTGCAGCCACAAATAACAAATAAACCAAAGTAATGTTGCCTCCGGTAAATACCAAATAAGTACCAAAGGCCAATACGGCAATCATCACTAGGGTGTTAATGATATTATAGGAAGGTAGTCTGATAGGCTTAGCCATAGAACCATTTAATTTCATGAAAGCAATGATACTTCCCGAAAAAGATACGGTACCTATAATTAAACCGGCCATAATGGCTGCCAAAGTTCCAATAAGGCTTCCGGCAGAACCGCTTAATGCTAAGGCGGCAACATATACAGGGTCTTGTAATTCGGTATATAAATGGTTGTACTCAATTAAAGAAATTAAGGCTGCACAAGCACCGCCCATCCCGTTAAATATGGAAACCAATTCGGGCATTTTGGTCATTTGTACTTTCTTGGCGGTAAGCCATCCTATTACAGTACCTATAGCTATAGCTGCAAAAATAAGCCCGTAAATAATTCCGCTTACTTTTTTGTCATGCAAAAACAAAGTCCCTACAATGGCCAATGTCATACCGGCTGCGGCAACTAAATTACCATTGCGTGCGGTTTTTGCATTTCCCATCATTTTAAGGCCTACAATAAAGGTGATGGATCCTATAAGATAACAGATTTCGAGTAAATTTTGTGTCATATATTAATTATTCGGCAGACAATTTATAAGGTTTTACGAACTTTTATTTCTTCTTAAACATTTCAAGCATACGGTCGGTAACCACAAAACCACCCACCACATTAAGCGTACCTAATAATACGGCCAAAAAGCCCAAAATTAAAGCCAGGGTATTATCGGGTTCAAGATGTAGCATAACGTAAATGGCACCAACAATTACTACACCGTGTATAGCATTGGCACCGCTCATCAATGGTGTGTGTAATACAGTTGGTACTCCACCAATAACTTCAATTCCCACAAAAATTGCTAAAGCAATAAAGTAAAGCATTTCGCGGTGTGTTCCTATTAAATTTAAAATATTTTCCATGTAAAATACCGGTTTATTTATTATTTGTTATTAAGCATGTATTGGTTTGTTAACACTGGGATGAACAGCTTTTCCTTGATGCACAATTAAAGAGCTTTTGGTAATTTCTTCATCCATTTCCCATTTAAAACCATCTTTACTGGCCAAATGATACAAGAAAGTTTGAATATTTTTTGCATATAAATCGCTGGCATTCATAGGTAACAATGAAGGAATATTACTTTCTCCAATTATCGTTACACCATGCTTCTGAACGGTTTTGTTCAGTTCACTTCCTACAACATTACCTCCTTGCTCAACAGCCATGTCTAATATTACCGAGCCAAAACGCATACTTTTTACCATCTCGTCAGATACCAATACCGGAGCTTTTTTACCGGGAATTAATGCGGTAGTTATTACTATGTCGGCTTCCTTTACGTGTTTGGCCACCGTTTCTTGTTGTTTTCTTAGAAAATCTTCCGAAACACTTTTTACATAGCCGCCTTCTACCTTTATAGTATCATCGGCAGGCACTTCAATAAATTTACCTCCTAACGATTCTACTTGCTCTTTCGTATCCGGGCGAATGTCCGACACCTCAACTACTGCACCCAAGCGCTTAGCAGTAGCTATAGCCTGTAATCCGGCAACTCCGGCCCCAAAAATAACTACTTTGGAGGGTCTTATTGTTCCTGCGGCTGTAGTCATCATAGGTAATATCTTTCCAATGGTGTCGGCAGCAAGCAATACCGATTTATAGCCCGCAAGGTTGGCCTGCGAGGAAAGGGCATCCATTTTTTGAGCACGAGAAATTCGAGGTACTGCATCCATACTAAAGGCAGAAATTTCGGCTTTGCAGCAAGCCTCAACCAATGCAGGGTTGGTACCGGCAAACATAAATGAAATGAGCACCGCATTTTTTTTCATCAGGGCAATTTCATCGGGCAATGGAGCGTTAACCCGCAATACTATATCGGCCTCTTTGTATAACGAAGCTAGGTCATTTATCACGGTAGCACCTACAGCAGTGTATTGACTATCGGAATAAAATGATGAACTTCCTGCGTCTGATTGTATGCTTACTTGAAATCCCTTGTTGACTAAATCTTTTACTACATCGGGGGTTATAGCTACTCTATTTTCTTTAATTTTTGTTTCTTTCGGAACGGCTATTCGCATATCTGTTGTATATTTATTTCAAGACTTTAAAAAATAAAATTGCCCTCAATTTTTCGGACGCTAAAAAACGTAAAAAATATTTAAATATAAAAGCGATTTTACAAACTTGTTAAAATGGCTTTTTCTATCTATTCTTTATGTGCAATATTAAGCACTTTAGAGAGTTTTGCCTATATAAAATACAAAAACTTCATCAAAAATTAACGTATTTTGAGAAATTTGCCGCAATCCCAAGAAAACATATTGAAATTTAGATATATCTTATTTAGAATTAATCAAAATTATGAATATTAAAAATGGTGATATAGCTTTATTAAACAACTTAATACGCTATAATTTTACTCACTCTAACCCGGATTATAGCTATAATTACATTCATTTAAGTTGTAACGAAATGTATATACTTGGTTTTGTTTTCGTTTATTACTATTAGCATTACTTTATTGGAATAACTAATTTCACAAAGGCTAAGCCAAGCACTAATAAAAATACTTCATAAATTATCATTCCTTGTGAGCTGAAGTTAGTAAGCGCACAAATTTATATCTATAGCAAAACCTTAATCATACCTTGCGTTTCATTTATGGCACAAGGTACATGTGGCTTGCTTTGTTTAGGCAAGTATTGCCATTAATACTAATTGTTTATTTTTATTTATTTGAAGATGGATGGTTAATCCTTTAAACCATTCAAATATGCTATTGCTAATTAGTTTGATACACCAATTTTACGGTAATATTGGCCGATTTTCTTTTAGAATCAGTGTTAAAAGATCCGCCCCAAGAGTAATCTTCAGAAGAGTTCTGAGCAATTATTTGAAAAACTCCCAGCGAAGCACTTTTTAAGCGACCTACCTCACTACCTGCATTCTTTGCAATTATTTGTGCCCTTGCATTAGCATCTTTGGTGGCTTCTTCAATCATTTCGAGTTTAAGTTTTGTCAGCTTGGTGTAGTAATACTCGGGGTTGTTTGAATAAAATTCTATTCCTTGATTTATGAGCTCGCTAATTTCGCGTGATATGCTTTCTACCTTATCTACTTCATTAGATTCAACCCTTAAATTCTGACTTAATAAATAACCACTAAAAGTTGTTTGTGAAACCAAACCTTCTTTATTGTAGGTGTATTCAAACTCTTTATTAATATTTACGGCTTCAAAGATTATATTTTTCTCGCTAATTCCTTTAGAGACAAGATATTTTCTTATGTTTTCTCTATCCTGATCAAGCATTAATGATGCGTCTTTAAGCACCATACTCTTTTTGCTAAAGGAACTCCGCCAAACAATCAGGTCTGATACAAAGTCTTTACTTCCTAATCCGGTTACAATAATTGTATCATTGCTTTTATTCCTGTTCATATAGGCATTGGAAGAAATAAGTGCAGTAATGACAATAGCAATAGCAATAACTATTGTTCCAATGTTTTTTGATTTCATGGTGTGGGTGTTTAGTTTGCTTACTTACTTGTTTGGGGGGTGGTAAATAGTCCTAAAAATACCCATTGCAAATAATTAATCACTTAAAAATATGCAATGGGTAATAATGGTTATTGGTAAAGATTTATGGCGTTATAAAGCATTTATTAAACAATACATATTATAAGGTACCTCTTTTTTCTTGCTCGCGTTCTATTGATTCAAATAATGCCTTAAAGTTTCCGGCTCCAAAGCCACGAGCACCCATACGCTGAATAATTTCATAAAACAAAGTAGGCCGATCCTCTACAGGTTTGGTAAATATTTGCAATAAATAACCTTCTTCATCAGCATCAATTAAAATACCTAATTTCTCCAGCTCATTTAAATCTTCTTTCATCATTTTCATGTGCGAACCAAGACGCATAGGTACTTCTTCATAATAAGTATGCGGAGGTGCCGAAAGAAACTCAACTCCTCTTTCACGCAATTGTTTAACCGTACTTATGATATCATCAGTAGCAACAGCAATATGTTGAGCTCCCGGTCCTTCGTAAAAATCAAGATATTCCTCAATTTGCGACCTTTTCTTTCCTTCGGCAGGCTCATTAATAGGGAATTTAATCCTTCCGTTTCCGTTGCTCATTACTTTACTCATTAATGCCGAGTACTCAGTATGAATTTGTTTATCATCAAAAGAAAGAAAGTTAACAAAACCCATCACATCTTCGTACCATTTAACCCAGGTGTTCATCTCGCCCCATCCTACATTGCCTACCATGTGATCTACAAATTTTAATCCTGTGGAGCTTGGGTTATAATCGCTTTTCCATTCAACATAGCCGGGCAAGAAACAACCTTTGTAGTTTTTACGCTCTACAAAAATATGTACAGTTTCACCATAGGTATAAATACCTGAGCGTACCGTTTCTCCATGTTCATCTTTCTCAACAGTAGGTTCCATGTATGATTTGGCTCCTCTTTTGGTAGTTTCTTCCCATGACTTACGAGCATCTTCAACCCAAAGAGCAATTACCTTGACTCCATCACCATGTTTCTTTACATGCTCACCAATAGGCGAACTGCTATTTAAGGCTGTGGTAAAAACCAAAGTAATTTTGTTTTGTTTTAAAACATAGCTTGCACGATCTTTCAATCCGGTTTCGAGTCCAGCGTAGGCATAAGACTGGAAACCAAAAGCTGTTTTGTAATAGTGTGCGGCTTGCTTGGCATTTCCGACATAAAACTCAACATAGTCGGTACCTAAAAGAGGTAAAAAATCTTGTGCTGCTTCAAATATTTTTTCTAATCCGTATTCTACGTTTTTAACTTCTTTCATATTATTTGTAATTAGGTTGTTTGTTAATAATTATTTTGTTTTTGTTGTTAGTCTTCTAACCAACTTTTGTAATACTTTCCATCATCAATTTGCATGGCTGTTTTGGTTACTTTTAAAGGGTGGAAAGTATCAATCATTACGGCCAATTCGGGAGTTTCTTTTTTACCAATACTTCTTTCCATGGCACCGGGTGCCGGCCCGTGGGCAATACCTTTTGGATGTAAAGTTATATGTCCAGGCTCAATATTATTACGACTCATAAAATCGCCATCAACATAGTACAACAATTCATCACTGTCAATATTGCTGTGATTATATGGGGCAGGTATGGCCTGCGGGTGATAATCGTAAAGGCGAGGGCAAAATGAACATACTACCATTGCCGGAGTCTCAAAAGTTTGATGTATGGGAGGTGGTAAATGCACACGACCTGTAATAGGCTCAAAATTATGAATACTAAAGCCCCAAGGGAAATTATATCCATCCCAACCTATAACATCAAAAGGATGGCGCGCATATACTATTTCATGAATTACACCTTCTTTTTTTACCTTTATTAAAAAATCACCTTTTTCGTCATGTGTTTCTAATGCAGAAGGTAATTTATAATCGCGCTCACAAAAAGGGGAATGTTCAAGCATTTGCCCTGAGCTGCTTTTATATCTTTTAGGGGTGTATAACGGATGATAGGTTTCGAGATATAACAAACGGTTATCGCTGGTTTCAAAGTCTATCTGATAAATCATACCGCGCGGAATAATTAAATAATCGCCATATTCAAAATCAATATTTCCCATAAAAGTTCTTAGCTTTCCTTTGCCTTTATGAATAAAGAGCATTTCATCAGCATCGGAATTTTTATAGAAATAAGTTCTGAGACTTTCTTGAGGGGCAGCCAAGCCAATAATACAATCGTTATTTAAAAATAATGCTTTGCGGCTCTCCAAAAAATCTTTCTCGGGTTTAATGTCAAACCCTTTTAATAACATACATTTAATATTCTTATCAACAGCTATTTCCGGACTAACATTATATGATTTAATAATTTCTTTAACTTGAGTAGGACGGTGAACATGATAGAGCAATGAGGAATGACTATGAAAGCCTTCGGTACCGAAAAGCTCTTCGTAGTAATGATTCCCGTTCTTATCTTTAAAAACAGTGTGTCTTTTATGAGGGAAATTACCCAGTTTATGATATATAGGCATGGTTGTAATTGTTTAGGTTATGAATATCAAAGGTAATAAAATATGTTTCAAATGAAACTAAAAAAAAGCAAATGAACAGTATTTTTTGTATCTTGTTTTAGATAATGGCAAATGGTTTAAGATTATTTTTTACCTTTGCTGTGCATTTGGTTTTGCTATGCAAATTAAAAGGGAATCCTGTGCAAGTCAGGAACAGTTCCCGCTGCTGTGAGTTTATTAATAAAGGTTATTATTCAATACCACTGTTTTAGTTAACGGGAAGGTTTAAATAACCAAAAACAAGTCAGAAGACCTGCCCTATGCAATAGTTTTTATGCTTTCGGAGAAAAGGCAATAACTTACATGCTTTAAAAGCCTTGTAATAGTTTACTGTTTTTTTCTGCGACAATTTAATACAGATGAAAAATTACAAAGGCAAATTTTTTCTGTTTTTTCTTTTGATAAGCCAAAACTTGCTTTGGGCACAGCAGGATAGTATCTATTTGTTAAAAGGGGTTGAAATAAGTGCGGATTACAGGGCATTGTATAATCATGAAGGATTGAAAGTAGAAAGTACCGATTCGGTATTTTTACAAAATAATCTGAATCTGAACATGGGTGAACTATTAAGCCGTTTGAGTCCTGTATTTATAAAAAGTTATGGGGGAGGAAGTTTGGCGTCAAGCTCTTTTCGAGGTGGTAGTGCCAATCACACTGCGGTAATATGGAATGGTGTTAATTTGCAAAGTCCGGTTAATGGGATGATTGATTTATCATTAATTCCTACATCTTTATTTCAACAAATAAGCCTTCAATATGGAGGTAATAGTGCATCGTGGGGAAGCGGTGTCATAGGGGGTTCATTGTTACTTGAGAGTAAACCCGTGTTTAACCATAAAACCAAAATTAAAATGTATGTAGGGGCGGGCAGTTTCTCACAGCGCAATTTGCTATTGGCAGCGGGTGTCAGCAACAGAAGAATAAGTCATGAAATGAGATTTTACGGCAGTTCGGCATTAAATAACTATACCTACCAAAGATTAGAAGGCGATAGCATTTTTACCGAAAAATTGTCACATGCTGCCGCCAAGCAAAATAATTATATGCAAGATACTTATTTTAAAATAAGGCAAAATCAAATGTTGGAAGCACATTTATGGGTTCAAAAAAACAATAGATTAATTCCACCCACTTTGTATGAATACAACAGTACTGCTCTTCAAAACGATCAGTCAACAAGACTTAATGCGGCATATTCAATCTATTTTGGCCATGTAAAGGCAGTATTAAAATCAGCCTATTTTAACGATAAACTTATCTATCAGGATAATGATTTCGCAAAACCGTCACAATATGCTGCGCAAACCTCTGTGAACGAGTTTTTAATGAGCGGAAATATCAATAATATGATACTTAGCGGAGGTATTCATCACACCTATATTTTATCAAAAAATGAAGCCTTTGTCTCCTCTCAGGTTTTTCAGAACAGAATGGCTATATTCAGCTCAGGGCACTACACTGCCCTTAACAATAAACTACAAGCCTTGATTTCGCTCAGGCAGGAATGGATGATTAAAGGTAAAATGCCTTTTACTTATAGTGTTGGAGGCAATTATTTATTTACAAAGTGGCTTGATTTAAAAGCCAATATTTCTAAAGTATTCAGGTTTCCCACACTTAACGACATGTATTGGAAAGAGGGTGGCAATAAGAATTTATTGCCCGAAAGTGGATATGCTTATGAAGGGGGTATAGTTTTTAAACCGATTACTAAAGTAAATCAGCGGCTAACTATTGAAATGACAGCCTTCAGCAAAATAATAAACAACTGGATAATATGGCTTCCTCAAGGCTCATTCTGGAGTCCGCAAAATTTGTATAAAGTTTGGAGCCGAGGAACCGAAAGCAATAGCACTTATACTTATACCTCTAAACAAATGTCACTTTTATTAAATTTTAAAACAAGTTATGTGCTTTCCGAGAATATGCAATCACAGTTAATTAACGATGAGTCGGTAAACAAGCAGCTAATTTACATTCCTCTCTATAGCGGGCAGTTTAACTGGCGTGTGGGGATAAAAAAGTTTGGGTTGCTTTTTACTCATAGTTATACCGGATATCGTTATACCAGCAGCGACCACAGTACATATCTCAATCCATATTTTTTACATCATGCTAATGCTACTTATACTTTTAGTCTTAATAAAATAAGCCTTGATTTACAATTATATGTGCAGAATATTTTAAACACTTCCTATCAGGCAATTTCTTCAAGGCCAATGCCGGGTCGTAGCATAGGAGGGGGCATAGTATTTAACTTTAACTAATAATAATAATGAAAAACTTAAAAACTAATGTAGCAATTCAATTACTTCCTTTAGGGAATAATATTAATCGTTATGCAGTAGTTGATGAGGCTATAGATGAAATAAAAAAATCGGGATTAAACTATCAGGTATGCCCTTTTGAAACGGTTGTTGAAGGCCGGTTTGAAGAGATTGTTACCTTGGTTGAAAATATTAAGAATCGTTGCCTGAAAGGTGAAAACACTGAAATTATTATGAATTTGAAACTTCACTGTCATCAATCAAAAGATTTGCATATTGAGGACAAAACCGGAAAATATAAATCATGAAAAACAATATAGTTACAGCAGTTTTATGGAGTTTGTTTATACTGTCCTTGGGGGCATGTAAATCAGACAAGCCTAAGGATGAAATTAAACCCGCCCTAAACATGTCCGGCAAGCATGGTTTTTATATTATTAATGAAGGCAACTTTCAGTTCGGAAATGCATCTATAAGTTACTATAATCCTGAGGACAAAACTTTTATTGAAGATATTTATAAAACCATTAATAAAACTGGAATTGGCGATGTTTGCCAGAGTATGACCAATATTAATGGCTGGTACTATGTAGTAGTAAATAACTCAAAAAAAATTGAAATAATAAATCCTGAAAATTTTGAACGTAAACAAAGTATTACCGGATTATTATCGCCCCGTTATATTGTTGCGGTAAGCAATGCCAAGGCTTATGTCAGCGATTTTAAAAGCAACTGCTTACATATTATTAACACCATTAGCAATAGCAAACAAGGCGAAATAGTATTACCCGGTTGGACTGAAGAGATGATTGTGCAATACGGCAAAGTGTACGTTACCAATATGACTTACGATAAATTATATGTGGTTAATGCTGCCAATGATGCGGTTGAGGATAGCCTTGTTTTGGCGCAAAGTCCGGGTAGCTTGGTGCAAGATAAAGAAGGAAAAATTTGGGTATTATGTCAGGGCGATAATACAATGGGGAAAAATGCCGCATTGTTTTGCATCAACCCTTTTAACTTAAGTATTGAAAAAAGAATGGACTTTGCTGCAAACCAATCTCCTATTCATTTAAGAATTAATTCACAAGCCGATACCTTATATTTCATTAACAAGCATGTTTACCGGATGTCTGTTAGTGATAACAGCTTACCTACACAAGAATTTATTAATGGAAACAATCATAATTTTTACGGTCTAAACATTGAGCCAAAAACCGATAATATTTATGTTGCCGATGCTATTGACTATATACAAAAAGGAACAATTTATGCCTATAATAGACAGGGGCAAAATATGTTTGAGGTAAAATCAGGACTCATACCTTCTAAAGTGTTTTTTGAGCGCCAGTAAATAGAAACTTTAACGGAGTATTTTTAATCATATTCATTAAGTTTTTGAAGTATCAAAATGCAAAATATTCAGGGGTATTTGTCAATACCATTTGAAATCAATAGAATAAGATTTTTATACAATATAGTTTGTTTTACAATTTAATTATAGTTTTGCAGCATGAGTACAATAAAAACACTATCAGGAGAAGAACTATTTAAGAATATTATCAGCCATGCCAAAGAATATGGTTATATTTTCCCGTCAAGCGAGATTTATGACGGCCTCAGCGCTGTTTACGATTATGGTCAATATGGGGTTGAACTAAAGAAAAACATTCGTGAATATTGGTGGAAAGCCATGGTTCAGATGCACGAAAATATTGTGGGGATTGATGCAGCCATATTTATGCACCCTACCATTTGGAAGGCAAGCGGACATGTTGATGCTTTTAACGATCCTTTAATTGATAATAAAGACAGCAAGAAAAGATACAGAGCCGATGTATTGATTGAAGATTATGTTGCTAAAATTTTGACAAAAGCCGACAAGGAAATAGCTAAAGCTCGCGAAAAATTCGGGGATAGCTTTGATGAGCAAAAATATAAAACTACCAATGCACGTGTAATGGAGTATTTAAGTAAAGCCGAAGAAATAAATCAGCGATTTAAAACAGCCATGGACAACAACAACCTTGCTGAGGTAAAAAATATTATTGAAGACCTTGAAATTGTTTGCCCTATTAGCGGTACTAAAAACTGGACAGAAGTAAGGCAATTTAACCTTATGTTCAGTACCGAAATGGGAAGTACGGCAGAGGGAGCCAGTACTATTTATCTTCGCCCCGAAACAGCGCAGGGTATTTTTGTTAATTTCCTAAATGTGCAAAAAACAGGACGCATGAAAATTCCTTTTGGCATTGCACAAACCGGAAAAGCTTTTAGAAACGAGATTGTAGCCCGGCAGTTCATTTTCCGCATGCGCGAGTTTGAACAGATGGAAATGCAGTTTTTTGTTCGCCCCGGTGATGAAATAAAATGGTATAACTATTGGAAAGAAGCTCGTTTAAAATGGCACTTATCACTTGGCTTTGGCAATAATAAATATCGCTATCACGACCATTTAAAGTTGGCTCATTATGCCAATGCTGCCTGCGATATTGAGTTTGAGTTTCCTTTTGGGTTTAAAGAGTTAGAAGGTATTCATAGTCGTACCGATTTTGATTTAAAATCACATGAGCAGTATTCAGGAAAAAAGCTTCAATACTTTGACCCCGAACTTAATCAAAGTTATATTCCTTATGTAGTAGAAACTTCGGTAGGTTTAGATCGTTTATTCTTAGCCGTATTAAGCTCGGCATATCAGGAAGAAACACTTGAAGACGGCTCGCAAAGAGTAGTTTTAAATATACCCCCAATTCTTGCACCCGTAAAAGCTGCCGTATTGCCTCTTACTAAAAAAGACGGACTCCCTGAAAAAGCAAGAGAAATATTAGAAGAGTTAAAATTTGGCTATAACTGTCAGTACGATGAAAAAGATGCCATTGGAAAACGCTATCGCAGGCAAGATGCTATTGGAACACCTTATTGTATTACTGTAGATCATCAAACCCTAGAAGACAACACTGTTACCATGCGATATAGAGATACTATGGTTCAGGAACGTATTGCCATAACCAAACTGTCTGAAATTATTGGGGAAAAGATGAGTCTTAAAACATTATTAAGCTAAACTTTATATTACTCCATTTTAATCTCATTAGTCTTGCTTTCCTTTATGTATTGAGAGGTATTTCAATTTGTTTTACTATCTTTATCGAAGTGTTAGCAAGTTAAATGTTATTTAACTTATACTTGATTTTACAAGAGTATGATGGCAAGAAATACAAGTAAAACAATTTTAATTGAATGCATTAATGTTCAAAAATATTATTGAAAAAATAGTTTCAAAATATGTACAAGCTATTATAAAAAATAACATCATAGCTCACGAAACTCAATTAATGGCATTGGGCACTGTATTGTGTAATCAGCAACGCGGCATGGTTAGTGATAACTTGAATGATTATGAATTTAAAATTTTCAGCCAGTTCGGGGATGACGGGATTATACAGTATCTAATTAGAAATTTAAAAATTGAAAATAATACTTTTATTGAGTTTGGCGTGGAGAATTACACCGAATCAAATACCCGCTTTTTGTTAATGCACAACAACTGGTCGGGTTTTGTTATTGATGCTTCACAAAAGAATATTGATAATATTAAAAATCAGTATTGGTTTTGGAGGTATAATCTTAAACCCTATTGTGCTTTTATTGACATTGAAAATATAAATCAAATACTTGGTCAATCTGGTTTTTCAAATATTGGAATATTGAGTATTGATATTGACGGAAATGACTATCATATCCTTAAAGCACTTGATTTGTCACAGCTTAATCCGGCTATTATTATTGCAGAATACAACAGTGTTTTTGGGAGTGAACGTTGTATTAGCATTCCATATCAGAAAGAGTTTATACGCTCAAAAGCACATTACAGTCAATTGTATTACGGAGCATCAATAGGTGCGTTGCATTATATAGCCTTAAAAAATGGATATGTTTTGGTTGGCAGTAACAAGGCAGGAAATAACGCTTACTTTGTTCGAAAAGATTTAATCAACCATCACGTAAAAGAAGCCTCGGTTACGCAAATTTTTAGAGAAAGTCAATATCGCGAGAGTAGAAATGCAAACAACAGCTTATCATACCTTGGAGGTACTGAACGTTTAAATTTAATTAAGGGGTTAAATGTGTTGAATGTTTTGAGCAATGAATTAGAGCAATTATAAGTAAGCATTAATTTTGCCAGATGTATCATTTGTTAAGTTTATGTAAAAAGTTGATTTTCACCGTATTTTTTTTATTTAATATATATATTTATTTAGTAAATTTGTTTATAAATATTTATAAACAAAGTATCATGAAAAAAATAACTTTTCTTTTAATTAGTGTTTTTGTAGTGATACATAACACCTCTACTGCCCAAATTTCTCTTAATATTTCTGATTTTCCGTTGAAATCAATATATAGAGTACAAACCGACACGACAACCAAGATTTCGCTCGAGGAAACCGGACCCAATCTACTTTGGGACTTTTCTTCTTTTGTTTCAGGAGAAGTTTACACTGTATCAAACAATTACCAAGAGTGCGCACCTAATCCCATTTTCCCGGGAGCTAATTTTATGTTATGCGACACTTTTAGCCCTAATACCCCTGATCAATCTATATCAGTTAATTATTATAGCATTAGCCCTAGCGGTATTTTACATTGTGGTGAGTTTAGTGATAATATTTATTCTACTTCCATACGTAAATTTTATCCTTACTACAATATTCATACGCATCTTCCCCTAACCTACGGTAGCTATGACTCTTTAAAAGTAAAAATAATAGAAACACAAATACCGAAAAGTAACCGAAATGGAGCTGACTCAGTTATTACCATATCCTATTACACAGTAATAAAACATGTTGATGCATGGGGCGATATAATTTTGCCATCAGGCGAAAGGTATCAGGCTTTGCGTTTGAGCTATATTGATTACGGTGGAGATTCAGCAATCTTTGACCATACCCCAAATGAAGGATGGGTGTGCAGTACAGAAAATGATATGCGAATAAATTATTATTCCGATGCAACCAAGTATCTCTGGTATGTAAAGGGACATGGAATAGTTGCAAATGTAAGAGACGATTATGCTTCCTTGGAAAATTATTACGAGGATGGGATAAGGATGAATCGAGAAATCAATCATAGAAGATATTATTTTTTTGAACCTATGAAATTGGATAGTGATTCTTCCGGTAAATTATTAGACGACTTTCAGGTTAGCCCCAATCCGGCAAGCAAAGAAATTCAAATTAAACTTACAAATGATATTGTTATTGAACGAATAGAAATATTTGATGCTTCAGGCAAAATTCAGAAAGGCAATACTGAAATTAGTAGAAATAATATTAAAATAGACATATCAGATTTACCCCAGGGCTCTTATTTTCTTAACATTATAAGCAATAAGGGACAAAAGTCACGCAAATTTGTGAAAAAATAAACTTGACGATTTATCTTCAAGGCATAGATCTTTTAATAAATAAATTGAATATTTTATCCTTACATTACCTAACTCATTGTAGGAGTTAATATTTACTTATTACATTTGCCTGATGATTAAGGCAAAGCCAAAGCAAATAAATGATGATAGAGTAATTTTAGGGATTGACCCCGGTACTAATCTAATGGGTTATGGAATTCTACTTATAAGAAACCAAAAGCCGGAGTTGGTAGCTTTGGGAGTTCTTAATTTAGGCAAATATGACAATCATGCCTTAAAGTTAAAAAAGATTTTTGAATGTGTTTTAGGGTTGATTGAGCAATATGTACCCGATGAACTATCTATTGAAGCCCCATTTTTTGGGAAAAATATTCAGTCTATGCTTAAACTGGGTAGGGCACAGGGGGTAGCTATTGCGGCAGCGGTATATCGCAATATTCCGATTACCGAATATCTGCCTCGAAAAATTAAACAATCGGTTACCGGAAATGGAAATGCTTCAAAAGAACAAGTAGCTGCCATGCTAAAAAATATTCTTCATCTTGAAAACCAACTTGAGGGCGAAAGCCTTGATGCTACAGATGCCTTGGCTGCCGCGCTATGCCATTATTTTCAACATAAAAAAACAGTCGGCACCAAAAGTTATTCAGGATGGGATGCATTTATTAAAGACAATCCCAACAGAGTGAAGTAGCATAGTAAATTTATAATCATTTATATAAAGCAAAAACAGTCATTTTCTTATGCAAATCGGGCAAACTTCTTTTCCATTCGGTTATTGATTTTACGGCTATTGATTGTTCCGGGAAACCTAATTGAGAAGCAATGCACAGCTTAGTCTCAGATTTACATACTTCCGTTAAATGTTGAAGCAATTGATTGTTTCTATATGGGGTTTCTATAAATATTTGTGTTTGATTCTGTTTGTAAATCAAATATTCCAATTGTTGTATTTTCTTGGCTCTTTGTGCCTTGTCAATAGGCAAATAGCCGTTAAAGGTAAAACTTTGACCGTTAAACCCCGATGCCATTAGTGTAAGTATTATACTTGAAGGACCGGTAAGTGGTTTTACTTCTATCTCTAATTGATGTGCCGCAGCAACAGCTATAGCTCCGGGGTCTGCAATACCCGGGCATCCGGCCTCAGATAATATTCCAATAGGAGTGTGTTTAATATTGTTTTGGATAAAACTTTTTAATGCTTGATATTGTTCAAAATCTTTTTGAAATTCAAAAAATGAAACTTCATCAAAATTTCTCTGATAGGCTATCTTACGCAAGTATCTTCTGGTGCTTCTTATATTCTCTGTAATAAAAGCATGGCACTGCATAGCCGATTGAATAATTTCAGGGCTTATGGCATCAGTATTTAGATTGCCGTTTAGAGTGCATGGTATTAGATATATACAATTTTTCAAAGAAGATTACTTAAGTTAAACAGCTACATTATACTCACGAAGTGCATTGTTTAAAGAAGTTTTAAGGTCGGTACTGCTTTTTCTCTGACCTATTATTAAGGCGCAATTTACCTGATATGTTCCTGCGTTAAAAGTCTTACTGTACGAACCCGGTATTACCACAGAACGCTCAGGTACATAACCTGTCATTTCCTTTGGTGTTGAACCGGTAACATCAATTATTTTTGTACTCATGGTAAGCACTACATTAGCGCCTAAAACAGCCTCCTTGCCAACACGAACTCCTTCCACAACAATACTTCTCGAACCAATAAAAGCACCATCCTCAATAATTACCGGTGAGGCTTGTATAGGTTCTAATACACCACCAATTCCTACACCTCCGCTTAAATGTACATTCTTTCCTATTTGTGCACATGAACCTACTGTAGCCCAAGTGTCAACCATTGTTCCGGAGTCAACATAAGCTCCAATATTTACGTAACTTGGCATCATAATAACCCCCGGTGCCAAATACGAACCGTAACGTGCCAAAGCATGTGGTACTACTCTTACACCCAATTCCTGATAGTTCTTCTTTAAATCCATCTTGTCATAATACTCAAAAATACCTACCTCATATACTTGCATAGGTTGTATCAAAAAATACAATATAACCGATTTTTTCACCCATTCATTCACTTGCCAATGACCTTCTTCAAGAGGTTGGGCAACCCTGAGTTTTCCACTGTCAAGCAAAGAAATAATTTCGCGAATGTTTTTTACAACTTCTGTATCTTTTAGCAATTCTCTGTTTTGCCAGGCCTGCTCAATAATTGTGGTATAATGTTGCATAAAAAATATTGTTATTCTGAATCGGCATTTATTCTGCCCTGATAAGCACTGCTTAGAAATATATCTATCCTTACACCAAACAATGGCCAATAAGGATTATATTGTCCAAATATAGTAAATCCGGCTCCAATATCATAAAATAGCTTACGCACAAATTGTGCTTCGGCATATATTCCGTATGTTCTGAATGATAAGGTATCGTTTATTACGCCCCAAGGCCTTGTTATGCCTCCATAATAAGCAACATTTAAGGCTTTGGTTTCTCTTCTGAAACCATAACCAAAATGCAAATCATTCATTCTGTTTTTATGAGGCTTGTTCAAAAATCCACTAATATCTGTTCTTTGGTAGCCAAGCAAAAAATAGGAACGCTTAATATGAAAATTATATTCAATGGCTGTAGGATTGTATATCTTAGAATTAAAAAGAGTTCCGCCAATACCCGTTCCCAAATTTACATAGTTATTAAAAATTCTGAATCGATTACCATAAATGTTGCGTTCTTTCTTCAATTCATCTTTACGTTCTTTCTCTTGGGCTGTTACCTCCTGAAAAAGAAAAAATGAAAAAGCCATTAAGGATATTAATACCTTAATATTAAGCCGAGTATTACTAAATATAAAATTCAATAAAGTATATTTTAAACCATTTTTTCAGGCTTTACCCACTCTGTAAATTGCCCATCGGTTAGCAAATTAAGTTCTATGGCCGCCTGTCTTAATGTTTTATTTTCTTTGTGTGCTTTCTTGGCTATTTTGGCTGCATTTTCATAACCAATATGGGTATTTAACGCAGTTACCAACATTAACGAGTGTTCTAAATGTTTTTGAATAACTTCAATATTGGGCTCAATACCAATAGCACAGTTGTTATTGAACGATACGCATGCATCACCTATTAAACGTCCGCTTTGTAATACATTTGAAGCAATTAACGGTTTAAATACATTTAATTCAAAATGTCCGGTTGCTCCGCCAATACTGGCGGCTACATCATTACCCATAACCTGGGCACAAACCATTGTTAACGCTTCAGGTTGCGTAGGATTAACCTTTCCCGGCATAATTGATGAACCCGGCTCATTGTCAGGAATAATTATTTCGCCTATACCGCTACGTGGGCCTGAGGATAACATACGAACGTCATTCGCTATTTTCATCAAGGCTACCGCTGTTCTCTTATAGGCCGAGCTTAGCTCAATCATAGCATCATGTGCAGCAAGAGCCTCAAATTTATTAGGAGCGGTTACAAATGGTAATTGGGTAAACTCGGCTATTTTTTTGGCTACCAAAACATCGTATCCTTTTGGTGTATTTAAACCGGTTCCAACGGCTGTACCTCCCAAAGCAAGTTCTCTAACCATTTCAAGCGCATTTTTTATGGCTCTTATACTATTGGTTATTTGTTGAACATAGCCGCTAAATTCTTGCCCTAAGGTTAATGGCGTAGCATCCATAAAATGGGTACGACCTACTTTAACAATTGTCTTAAAGCTCTCTGCCTTGCTTGCTAAAGTGTCACGTAATTTCTCTAGGCCGGGTATAGTAATTTCTACAGCCTGTTTATAAGCAGCTATGTGCATAGCAGTAGGATAAGTGTCGTTGCTACTTTGCGATTTATTAACATCATCGTTTGGATGCAATACTTTCTTTTCATCAGTTAGTTTTCCACCACTTATTACATGTCCACGATTGGCAACTACTTCGTTTACGTTCATATTACTTTGCGTACCACTTCCGGTTTGCCAAATTACCAGCGGAAACTCTGTGTTGTGTTTTTTATCCAATATTTCATCACACACCTTTGAAATTAAATCTCTTTTTTCGGTGCTTAATACGCCTAAATCGCAATTGGCGTGTGCTGCTGCTTTCTTTAAATAGGCAAAGGCATAAATAACTTCCTTTGGCATACTTGCCTCCGGGCCTATTCTAAAATTATTACGGCTGCGTTCTGTTTGCGCACCCCAATATTTATCGGCAGGTACCTTAACCTCGCCCATCGTGTCTTTTTCTATTCTGTAGTCCATAGTGTTACATTATTTTTGTTTACAAATTTGCAGTTTATTCAGGTTAAATACAAGTTTCAAAACTAAGTACTTCGTTAAAATACTCTATATTTTATTTTCTTCTATTTCTATAAAAACTACAGTTCCCTTACCGGGCTTTGAGTCTATCTCAATACTCCCTTTTAGCAGGCTTAAACGTGAATTGATATTGTACCAACCATTTCCTGTTGATTTTTCAAGTTTGTCCTTGTCAAACCCCTTTCCGTTATCCTCAATCATTACACTTATTGTTTCATCTTCACGGGTTACTTGTACTTGTACTTCAGTAGCATTGGCATATTTTACTATATTGTTCAACAATTCCTGTACAATACGATATAAGTTTATTTCTACCAACTCACTTGGCCGACTCTCAAAGCCATTAATATCAAAATAAAAACGAATATTTCCCGAGTGGTTCATATAGTACGAAAGCTCATTAAAGGCTGCTTTTAAACCTCCTTTTATCAATACCCCCGGCATTAATTGATGCGAAATTTGTCTTAGTTCCTCGCACGATTGGTCAATTAGATGTAATGATTTTTGATGTTGAGTAGCGAAATTTTCATGAACCTGTATGGCCGAAACATTCATTTTCACAACCGCCATCATTTGCCCCACACCATCATGCAATTCCCGTGATATTCTTTTGCGCTCCAGTTCTTGAGTTTGCATTACTTTATTTAGCCACAGCCTCTCTTGCTCAAGCATGGTACGGTTTATTTTCATTTTATTTCTATTGCTGATAATGTTTAAAGTTACAATAATGGCTATTAAAATTAATACAATGAGGGTAATTAAAATATTCCTATTAACCCGCTCTTTCGATAATTGCAAACTTTTGGTTTGATTTTCACTTTTCAGTAGTTGATTTGCTATTTCTTTTTTATCACTCTCATATTTAGTGCTCATCTCGGCCACAGCCTTGTTCAAATTAATGTTCAGCAACGAATCGTGTATTAACATATATTGTTTGTAATATCCAATACTCTCACTCAATTGACCCGATTTATGAGCTATTTCAGCCATGCTTTTATATAAATTTTCTTGTTCAGGCAAAGCTGAGGTTTGCTTTGAAAGTACCAATGCTTTTTCAAAAGCTTCTTTTGACTGACGGTTTAATTTTAAATTATAGCTTACATTGGCCAAATTAACATAAGAGGAAATAAGCCCTTTACTGTCGTTCATCTGTTGGCGCAAATCAATACTTTCCTGAATAAGCGGCAATGCCTTATTATTTTCTCCAATTGCTGATAATGCCGAACCTAAGTTGTTGAGTATGGCACTTAAGTATTCTTTATCATTAATCCTGCGGCCAATACTGAGTGCACGATTTAAATACTCAATGGCTTTTTGGAAATCTTTTTGTTCAAAATATATGTTGGCAATGTTTAATAATGAGCCCGAAATACCGTAATCATCATTCATTTTTTCTTTAATTGTTAAACTCTTTAAATGATACTTAAGAGCTTTAGGAATATTGCCCATATTGTAATGTATTATGGCTATATTGTTTAAACAATAGGCAATTCCCTTGTTAAATTTTAATTGCTCGTATAGCTGTAAACTAATCAATTGGTTTTGCAGTGCTTCCTCCAGTTTCCCCATTTTTTGATAGGCAATACCTATTTTTATATATAGCGAAGCTATACCCATACTATCTTTATCTTCCTTTCGTATGATTAAACTTTCGCGATAATATGCCAAGGCTTTCTCAAATTTTGACTGGTCGTTATATATAATTCCCAAATCGTTTAATGCTTGCGATAGTTGCTTTCTTTGCTTTAAAACTCTGCTTGTTTGTACGGCTCTGTTTCCATACATCAATGCCGAATCGCTTGATATATTCCGAAATTCCCAGCATAAATCACTTAATATTTTTGCCTTCCCTGTGTCTGCCGTGTTCGGCAACAAGTTTCTTAGACTATCAATTTTGGCATTTTGTGCTCTTCCTATATTAGTATTAACCAATATCAGCAAGATGTATATAAGCAAAGAATTTCTCATTTTAGATTTATTTCCCAACAAAATACAATATTATTAAAAAGCTTTTTACATGTATTTAGTTCATCAAAACAATTCATTCACATTTAATGATGAACCCATAATTTAACTTATTTATTGATTCTTAATCTGCAATTTGTTTAATTTGTCAATAAAAATGTTTTTATGCCTTATTTAAACCAAAATAACCAAAGAATTACCGAGTTGGATGGATTGCGTGGAATGGCCATTTTTGCAACGGTTATATATCATTATACTAATAATCTAATCAATGCCGATGCATCTAATTATCATCTATTGCTTAAATCACTTACTCAGTTTTTTTATACCTGTCTTGATATGTTTTTTATTCTTTCAGGCTTTCTATTGGGAGGGATATTGTTACGTTACAAGAACTCGCCTAATTACTTCAAGGCTTTTTATGCAAGACGATTTTTCAGGATAGTTCCCTTATATTTATTTTTATTAGTATCGGTTTTAATTATTTGTCTATTTAATATTGGACGAGGCACTACTTGGTGGTTTAACCCCGAAATTCCTTATTGGGCTTATTTTACATTTGCCCAAAATATTTTTATGGGAATAAAGAATACTCTTGGCAACCACTGGTTAATCCCCACTTGGTCGTTAGGAGTTGAAGAGCAGTTTTATTTGATTGTTTCGGTTTTAATCTTCTTCACTTCCCGAAAATATCTGGTTTTTATCCTTTTACTGGGAATGATTTGTTCGCCTGTTTTCAGATATTATTATGTCACTTCCGGTAGTACTGCCGAGGCTTATCCCTTGTCTTTTTCTGCTTTTTTACATTGCCGCTTAGATTCATTATTCGGGGGTATTTTACTGGCAGTCATTCACCAAAATGCTAAAGCTTTTAATTGGGTTAAGCAACATCATCAAATTCTTTACCTGTTGGTTGTTATACATATCGGAATAACCTTCTTATTCTCTATTGGCAAATGGCATATTCAAATTTATTGGGTATATAGCTGGTTTGGCTTTATTTATATGCTTATTCTGCTTCTGGTTTTAGCACATCCAAATAACGTATTCGCCAGGCTCTCACGTATTCCGTTTTTTGTTAATTTGGGTTTGTATTCATACAGTATTTATCTTTTTCATGAACTAATTTTAGGATTGTTTTTCTTCTTAATTCCTAAAAAATTACCTCAAATAAATTCTCTGTTAGATTTGACAATGGTGGTTTTTTGTACTGTCCTTACATACTTTTTTGCCCGCTTTGTATATCTCAACTTTGAGAAAAAGTTCATGGCTATGGGGCACTCAATAAAATATTAATCATAATATTATTGTATATTAATGTGATGATAATTAAGTGTTTAGCATTGTTTTTAACTCCCAAAAATAAATTGTTAACAAAATAATCCTAAAAAATATTTGCAATTTAATAAAGTATTACTACATTTGTTGATAATTATTCAATTGAAAAACTTTTAAAACTTATATAAAATGAAAAAAGGTAACATTCTTTCTCTTGCATTTTTTACTACAGCTTTAGTACTTTCTGCAACTCCTCTTTTTGCTATGCCTCCAAATGCAACTCCAATTGATGGCGGTTTATCATTAGTATTGGGTTCTTGCGCTGTTTACGGTGTTAAGAAGATCAGAGACGCTCGTAAAAAGAACTAATTTCTAAATAAGTCTTTTTTTGTTTTACCTCCTTTCCACAAGAAAGGAGGATTTCTTGTTTGTATTTATTGATGATTATTATTACGCAGAGGCAAACATAAATATTGGTAATAATACTGTTTTCTGCTTAAAGCAATGTAATATTGCCGAAATTTTATTTATCCCCAAACATTTTTTTTATGCAACAACTAATTGAATGTGTTCCTAACTTTAGTGAAGGAAACAATATGCAGATAATTAATCAAATTACTCAAGTAATTGAAAATACAGAAGGTGTAAAACTACTTAATGTTGACCCCGGGAAAGCCACTAACCGCACCGTTGTTACTTTTGTAGGGTCGCCCGATGCAGTAGTTGACGCTGCTTTCAAAGCCATCAAAAAAGCAGGCGAGTTAATTGATATGTCAAAACATAAAGGTGAGCATCCGCGCATGGGAGCTACTGATGTTTGCCCGCTTATTCCGGTATCAAACATTTCAATGGAAGAAACAGCTGAATACGCCAAAAAATTAGCTCAAAAAGTAGGCGCTGAACTCAACCTCCCTGTTTATCTCTATGAGGCTGCCCAGCCCAATAAGAACAGAAGTAACCTGAGTATTATCAGAGCCGGTGAGTATGAAGGCTTTTTTAAAAAAATAAAACAGCCCGAATGGAAACCCGATTTTGGACCTACTGAGTTTGATACAAAAAGAGGCGCAACTGTTATTGGAGCGCGCGATTTCTTAATTGCTTATAACATTAATCTTAACACCACTTCAACCAGACGAGCTAATGCTATTGCCTTTGATGTACGCGAAGCTGGACGTGTTAAACGAGATGGAGACCCTTTAACCGGCAAAATTGTAACTAATCCTGATGGCAGTCCGATACATATCCCCGGAAGCTTAAAAGCGGTAAAAGCTATAGGATGGTATATTGAAGAATATGGTATTGCCCAAATTTCAATGAATCTTACCAATATTAATATTACACCGGTACACATTGCTTTTGATGAGGTTTGTAAGAAAGCAAACGAAAGAGGAATTAGAGTTACAGGATCTGAAATTGTTGGGTTGGTTCCGCTTAAGTGTATGTTGGATGCCGGTAAATATTTTCTTGAAAAACAACAACGATCTGTTGGTGTGCCTGAAAGCGAGTTGATTAAAATAGCCGTTAAATCTATGGGTTTAGAGGATTTAGCTCTATTTAACCCACGTGAAAGAATTATTGAGTATATCCTTGAAGATAAAGCCAAAAGTCGTTTGGTAGGTATGTCATTAACCGAGTTTGCTAACGAAACATCAGCCGAAAGTCCTGCCCCTGGTGGAGGGTCTGTTTCGGCTTATGTAGGCGCCTTAGGCATTGCTTTGGGCACTATGGTAGCCAACTTATCCTCACATAAAAAAGGTTGGGACAGCCAATGGAAATTCTTTAGCGACTGGGCTTTGCAAGGTCAAATCCTAAAGGATAAAATGATGAAGCTGGTTGATGAAGATACTTTGGCATACAATAAAATTATGCAAGCCTTTACTCTTCCTAAAGAAACAGATAATGAGAAGAAAATTAGAAGCGAAGCTATACAAGAGGCTACAAAATACGCTATTCTTTCCCCTTATAATATGATGAAAGTGGCTTTCGAGAGCCTTGACCTGATGAAAGCTATGGTTGAAAAAGGGAATCCAAATTCTGTAACCGATGGTGCGGTTGGTGCATTATGTGTAAGAACTGCTATAGGTGGAGCTTTGTTGAATGTAAAAATTAACGCTACTTCCTATAAAGATAAAGCCTTTGTGAACCAGCTTATAGCTGAAGGCGAGAAAATGTATGAAGAGGCGCAGCAGATAGAGAAAGAAATATTAGATTCTGCAGCTAAATTATTGGTATAGTTTATTCGGCTTTTTAATCATACTTTTTAAGGTATGTAAAAACGCCCGAAAACACCTAAAGGTAATTTATATCCCGAAGCTGAGGGGAGATAAAGCTCTCCTATCTCTAAATGTTTTCCGGCTTTCTCCAATAAAAGGTTTTCAAGTATTATACTCGATAATCCTAAGGAATAGGCATTTAATATTAAGAAATGAGTTTTACCCCCTAATAGCTGCAATACGAGTTGAACCATTTCATTGATGTGGTCTTCGAGTTTCCATTTTTCGCCATTAGGGCCATGGCCAAAGGCCGGAGGGTCAAGAATTATTCCGTGATAGGTATTTCCTCTTTTATGTTCTCGCTTTACAAACTTTAATGCATCTTCTACCACCCACCTTATGTTTGAAAGCTGACTAAGATGCGCATTTTCATTGGCCCAGGTAACCACCTGCTTAATACTGTCAACATGTGTTACATCAGCACCTGCAAGAGATGCAGCCAACGAAGCACCACCTGTATAGGCAAATAAATTAAGCACTTTAGGGTTTGCAACACCCGACTTTTTTAAACCTTTAACAGCATTAAAAATATAATCCCAGTTAGCTGCCTGTTCCGGAAATATTCCCACGTGTTTAAACGAGGTAAGCCCTAAACGAAAAATCATTCTGCTTGCATCCGGCAATTGGTAACTTATATTCCACTGCTCTGGCGATTCTTTTATATGGCTCCACTTCCCCGAAGAGCTTGAGGTAGGGGTAAACCTTAAATGTGCTCTTTTATTCCATTCTGTACTACTCCATTTTCTGTCCCATACAGCTTGTGGTTCAGGGCGTATGCTTATATATTTCCCAAAGCGTTCTAGTTTTTCAAAACTTCCACAATCTAACAATTCATAGTCATTAAAGTTTTGTGGCGATAGGGTAATTATACGATTCATCACTAATTATATTTTATCAAAAGTGTAACCTTGGTCTTTGGCTTGTTTAATAAACTCCGGCAATGCATGTTTAATATTTATTGATGCCTTTAAACTATCGTGTAAAACGATTATGGCATTGCTCCTTAAAGGCTTTAATATATTACGTAAACATTGGTGTGGGTTTTTATACGGTAACCAATCGTAACCCAATATGCTCCACATAATAATTCTGTATTTATGTTTTAGAGCTTTTATCTGGTCCCGAGTAATTTTTCCGTATGGCGGACGAAACAAGGGTTTGCCATCATGTTGGTATCCATATTCCTGCAATATTTTTTCACATGCTTCTATTTCGTTTAGATAAGTGCTTGTGTTAGTTTTCCAACCGTTTACATGATGTTGGGTATGATTACCCACCCTATGCTGTTGCTTAATAAGTTCCTGAAAAAGTTGGGGTTCTTTTTTAATATTAGCCCCTATACAAAAAAAGCTGGCCTTTATGGAATTTTTACACAATTGATTTAATACAAAATCGGTAACTTGAGGGGTGGGGCCGTCATCAAAACTTAGATATAATTTGCGGGAAATACGAGCATCATTAATTTGCCATTCTAATGAATGAAATAAACTGGTTATAATTATTGGGGGAGTAATAATTTTCATTCATCTATAATTCAACAGCAACAAGGTAACTATAATATCCAATCAGTATTATCCAGTATTTTTTTCATCCCTTCTTCAAAAGGTAGCATTGGCCTGTTTAGCAATGTTTTCATTTTAGTAATATCCGGCCTTCTGCGAGTCATATCGCCTTCCTGCAAAGGAGCTAAGTGTACAATCTTTGATTCTGATTTGGTAAGTTTTATAATGGTTTTGGCCAAATCTAAAATACTTATTTCCTGCTCACCGCCAATATTTACCACATCATTGATATACATATTTTTGTAAAATGCATTCGTAGTAGCTTCAATATTATCATCTATATAACAAAAGGTGCGTGATTGTGTTCCATCACCATACACCGTAATGTTAGAATTTTTGAGAGCCTTGTATATAAATTTTGAAACCACAAAATCCTTACTCTGCTTAGGGCCGTAGGTATTAAAAAATCTGAAAACGGTATAATCTAACCCATACTCTTGTTTATATGATTTTAAAAAAGCTTCTCCTACATTTTTTACAATGGCATAAGGCAATCGTGAATTTAATGGGGTAGTATGCTCATTTTGCGGAAATTCTACCGGCTCGCCATACACCTCTGATGAAGAAGAATAATAGATACGTTTTACACCCGAGTTTTTGCAAAGATTAAGGATATTTTTCAGTCCGCTGATATCGTTTAATACTTTAACCGGGTTTTCTAAAGTGCGCTGCACCCCTACCAATGCTGCATAATGAAAAACATAATCAAAATGGAAACTATAGAAAACTCCTGCAATATCTCTAAAATCATTGCAATCAGCCTTAATAAATTTAATATTGTTATGAGGTGATTTGGGAATTTTACTTTTTGAACCGGTGATAAAATTGTCAACTATTACTATATAATTATCAGGATTTTCGGCCAGTTTTTCGGCTAAGCTGCTTGGAATAAATCCTGCTCCACCAGTAACTAATATTTTATTCATAATTCTTTACTTCTTAACAACTAACTTTTATATATGCGAGGTTATTTTTTCGCACTGCAATAGTACAAAAATCTTTTTAAATATATTTAACATGTCTCGGTTTTCTTCTAATTTACATATAAATGCCAAACAACAATTATCACTATTAAAGTATTTAAAGCATTGTTTGTTAGCAATGCTGAAAAAGTTAACTTTGCCTTTCTAAAAAATATACGATATGGCAAATAAAGGACCAATTTCACAATTCATTCAGAATAATTTTTTACACTTCAATGCAGCCGCATTGGTTGACGCTGCCAAAGGTTACGAAACTCACTTGTTAGAGGGAGGTAAAATGATGATTACCCTAGCAGGAGCCATGAGTACTGCCGAATTGGGCAAATCATTAGCCGAAATGATTCGTCAGGGAAAGGTTGATATAATCAGTTGCACCGGTGCTAACCTAGAAGAAGACATTATGAATTTGGTGGCACACAGTCATTATAAACGCGTCCCAAATTATCGCGATTTATCACCACAAGAAGAATGGGATTTATTAGAGAATCATTACAACCGTGTTACTGATACTTGTATTCCGGAGGAAGAGGCTTTTAGGCGACTACAACAACATATACATAAAATATGGAAAGAAGCCGATAACTCAAACCAACGTTATTTTCCTCATGAGTTTATGTACAAAATGCTGCTAAGCGGTGATTTGGAACAATATTATGAAATTGATCCAAAAAACAGTTGGATGCTGGCAGCCGCTCAAAAGAATATTCCTATCGTTGTTCCGGGTTGGGAGGACAGCACTATGGGGAATATTTTTGCTTCTTATGTAATTAAAGGAGAATTAAAAGCCTCCACCATGAAAAGCGGTATTGAATATATGGTATGGTTAAGCGATTGGTATAGAAATAACTCTGAAGGTAAAGGGGTTGGTTTTTTTCAGATTGGAGGCGGTATAGCCGGTGATTTTCCTATTTGTGTTGTTCCTATGATGTATCAGGACTTAGGTTGGCACGATGTCCCTTTCTGGTCGTATTTCTGCCAGATTAGCGACTCAACCACAAGCTACGGATCATACTCTGGTGCTGTTCCTAATGAAAAAATTACATGGGGAAAACTGGATATTAATACACCTAAATATATTGTAGAGAGCGATGCAACTATTGTTGCACCTTTAATATTCGCATGGGTTTTAGGATGGTAATACTAATCTAATTGTTTTAAGTTTGAAGGAAGTTTACGTTTTATTTTATATACCGTAAACTTGATATTAATGAATGCTATCTCGTGAAAAGTAACTTTTCAAAGTGGATTAATCAATCTTCAAAGCCTTTCCTTATTGCCGGGCCTTGCAGTGCAGAAACGCATGGGCAAATTATGCAAACTGCCCAGGGTATAGCTACTTATTTTCCTGACGCTATATTTAGAGCAGGTGTTTGGAAACCACGTACACGCCCCGGAGCCTTTGAAGGAATAGGCCAAGAAGCTTTGCTTTGGCTCGATGATATGCGCCAACAAACCGGATTAAGGTATGCCATTGAGGTAGCAACATCTGAGCATGTTGAGTTAGCTTTGAAGCATCAAGTCGATGTACTTTGGATTGGTGCCAGAACAGTTGTAAATCCATTCTCAGTACAACATTTAGCCGATGCCTTAAAAGGAGTTACACATATTCCTATATTAATTAAAAACCCTATTCATCCTGATGTCAACTTGTGGTTAGGAGCTATTGAAAGAATATATAATTCAGGGATTGAAAATATTGCTGCCGTTCATCGCGGATTTTATAAGTATGGTCAAACACGATATAGAAATTATCCGGCTTGGGAAATACCCGTGCAACTTAAAACCATTATGCCCGATTTACCTTTGTTTTGCGACCCCAGTCATATAGGAGGTAAGCGCAAGCTTATTGCACCTGTCGCCCAGCAGGCTATGGATTTGGCGATGGATGGGTTAATGATTGAAACGCATTGCAACCCCGAACAGGCATGGAGTGACGCCTCACAACAAATTACTCCTAAAGAATTATTGAAACTGATAAATGGGCTTAATATTGCCAATAGCGAAGCCGATGAACCAAATGGAGAACTGAATATACTCAGAAAAAGTATTGATATTATTGATGATGAGCTATTGAGTTTACTAAACAGACGTAATGCCTTATCACATAAAATAGGAGAGTATAAGGTAAAGAATAATATTACTATCCTGCAAATACGCAGGAGGAAAAACACCTTGAAAAACCAGTTAAAACAAGCCAAAACACTTAACCTAAATAATGATTTTATAAAAGCAATTTACCAGACTATTCATGATGAATCAATACGGATTCAAAGCGAAATAAAGAAATCAAAATCTACGAAGAAGAAATTATGAACTCTTTAATAGTATTGATTCAAGCTAAATTACGGGGAGTTTCAATTTTCTAATAAAAATATCGTTCAATTCAAAACAGATTTGTTTATTTGTATTGTATTATAATTATTACATGAAGAAAATTTTTTCTGCCTTTCTGCTTTTTACCTTTTTATCACATACCGGAGGAGTGTTGGCACAAACCGGAGGTAATACGGTTTATAATTTCCTAAACCTTATCCCCAATGCTCGAATTACTGCTTTAGGAGGATACACGCCTGCGGTGAAGGACTACGACCTTAATTTAGGTTTAATTAATCCCGCCTTGCTTAACTCCGAAATGAGTAATCAAATGACTTTAAATTATCTCAACTTTGTGTCAGGCATTAACTATGGTATGATTGGCTACGGAAAATCGTTTGAAAACTACGGCACTTTCTCGGCCGGGTTGCAATATATTAGTTACGGTAAATTTATTGAAAGTGATGAAACCTCATTGCAAACCGGAACCTTTACCGGTGGCGAATACGCTTTTAATATTGGTTGGGGTAAAAAAATTGATTCAGTTTTTAGTATCGGTGCCAATCTTAAACCTGTTTACTCATCAATAGCCGGTTATAGCTCCTTAGGCATTGGTGTTGATATTGCGGGCGCTTTTTTTCATCCTAATAAAAGATTTGCAGCTTCATTCTTAGCTCGTAATATAGGAACACAAATTATTTCTTATACAGGCCATCGCGAAGCCATTCCTCTAAATGTCGAAATAGGCCTTACACAAAGACTGGAGCATGTACCTTTGCGTTTTAATCTTGTGGCTACCAACCTCCAGCAATTTAAACTAACTTATACCGATTCTGTTAATGAGGTTAAAGTTGACCCCATGACTAATCAAATAATTCCTCCCGGAAGAAAGATTGGTGAAAATATTTTCCGTCACTTTGTAATTGGTGCCGAGTTCTTGATAACCAAGAACTTAAATCTGAGATTAAGTTATAATTACAATAGACGCAAAGATTTAGTGATAGAATCACGCACCGGTATGAGTGGTTTTGCTTTTGGTGTAGGATTTAAAGTATCTAAGTTTGTTTTAGGATATAGTCACTCTTTTTATCACTTGGCCGGGGGAAGCAATATCTTTTCTTTAAGTGTAAATTTTAATGAATTTAGAAAAAAAGCTTAATTAATATTCAGCATCTTTTTAACCTTGTTATCTTCTTTATTACTTTCTTGCCCTGATACCCAAACGGCTCTTCAGATTATTCAATAACTCTTCTTCTATTAAATTTAATTTATAGCAAAGCGATAAATATAATACGGTAATACCGCTCCCTAATAACAATATGCCCAAATAGGCATTTTCTATTTGTGGTATTAACTTAAAAGCGGCAATAACCGTAATGATAACCATAAGGTTTAACAAGGTTTGCTTGGTAAAAGGCTGAAACTTGTATTTAACCCAAAGAAACATAAACTTTAAAAAATTATAAATTAAACTCACTATGGCATTAGCTATGGCTGCACCATAAATACCATATTTAGGAATTAGTATATAATTAAGTGAAATTATTACTCCAACCAATATAATTAAAAAGGATGTTCCGCATTTATAACCTTTTGAAGTAAATATTAAACTGCCGTTTAAGCCCGTAGTCATATTAAATAAACTTCCCATTGCTATTATAGGTACAATATTTTTAGCTTCTCGGTACTCTTCAGGCAATAGCTCAAATAAGTAAGGAGAACAAATAATAATCCCTGAAAATAAATAACCACCAATAAAAAGTAAATATTTACAAGAAGTTTGATAAATTTTAAAAAGCTCTGTCAAATTATTCTGATGCCATTCATTGGCAATCTTAGCATTGGCAATCCTCTCAAATGAAATTACAGGAGCCTCAATAACTGTAGGTATAAATGCGGCTATTGAATATACCCCCACCAAACTTAAAGGTACAAAAGCCCCTAACATCATTACATCAATATATTTTATAGACAATGATGCTATAGAATTGATAGACAAAATAAAACCATAAGTAAGTATTTCTGCAGTGCCTATTTCTTTTATCTTCTTAAAGTTTATTTTTAACGAAGGCTTGTCGTTATTGTAAATATAAAGCAGTAGGGTTAAAGCTTGCAATGTATATGATGCAAAAAATAAAATAACCATCATGGTTATCTCAATGTACCCAAAAAAATATATGACTATAACCCCTATATTAAAAATACGTAATGCTATTTCATTGATAAAAGACGGGATAACCGACTTATATAACGATTGGCTATATATCCCAAACAGCGAGCAAAATGCAATAGAAATTGTAATAGGAAATACCAAATAAAAATATTGTACAAACAGTGCTGAATCTTTACTGTATAAACTTATAAAAGCTTCTTTAAAAATTAATAATACTATGCCAACAATAACTGAACCTATAATAGAGAACAAAAAAATCAATCCCATAATGCCGTGATGGCCATTTTCTTGATTCCTGAAATAGGGAAAATATTTTAAAGTGATATTTCCAACACCTAAAGGTAAAAACATAGCAATAGTGGCCGAAAACGAAAATAATATACGTAATAATCCTACCTCCTCAGAACTTAAAAAATTAGGTTGGACATAGATAATATTAATAAAGCCTATTAATATCCCAATATAGCTTATTAAAGTGTTTGCTATACCTTGCTTTCTAATTACTCCCATTTTATCATGTGCCTTTGACAGCTTATCTTTTCAAAGAAAGCATAAATCAATATATTATTGTGTGTTGGTTTGGAAAGCATTCCTGTTCTTAACGTGTTGAGTCTATTATTTATGGCTACCATGAAATATAAAAATCAAGTAAAAAGAAACATAAAAATGTTACACTAGCTATCCCGTTGGTGGTAAAGAAAGCCACATTTACTTTTGATAAATCGTTGTGCTTTATTAAGCGGTGTTGAAATACCAATAATAGAGAAAAAACAGACCATCCCAAATAGTAAAATTTTGAAGCTTCTAGTAAATATCCTACTATCAGCAGTAATACCGATACCATAAAATGAGTTACTTGCGAAAGATGTAAAGCATTTTTTCGGCCTAACAATACAGGAATAGATTTTAAGTTTTGAGATTTATCAAAATCATCATCTTGTAAGGCATAAATAATATCAAATCCGCCAACCCACAATAATACAGCAATAGAAAGCAATATCGGGATAATATCAAACCTTCCTGTTACCGACAAGAAGGCGCCTATTGGAGCCAAACCTAACCCTACTCCTAATATAAAATGACATAAAGTAGTAAAACGCTTGGTCATGCTATATCCTAAAATAACCATTAAAGCAATAGGAGATAAAAAAAATACCAGACGATTAATGAACCAAGTGGTAACTATAAAAAACAAACAATTAAGAATAATAAAAACTAAGGCTGAACGTGGTTTTATAATACCTGACGGAATCTCACGATTGGTAGTTCGTGGGTTTTGTTCATCAATTTCTCTATCGGCATATCTATTATACGCCATAGCCGCATTGCGGGCAAAAATCATACATAAAATTACTTTAATAAAAATAGCAATATCAAATGGTGTTTCGCCTATTTTTATAGCCATAAAAAATCCTATAATAGCAAAAGGTAAAGCAAAAATGGTATGACTGAACTTTACTAACGAAAGGTAATTGATAATATTTGATTTAATCATTCTCTGTTTTCAAAAGGTTATTTCTCTATCATATTAATTTTCTTAAAAACAACTTATTCTAAGCTTTGTTTTTTGCGTTGTTCTCTTTAACCCTCTCTTCTCTGGGGCCTCTATAATGAATAATTAAACCATTTAAAAAATTTCTCAAAATCTGATCGCCACATTCTTTATAATTTGGATGTTCTTCATTTCTAAAAAATGAGTTTAATTCGCTTAAACTAACTCTAAAATCTGATAGTTCCAGTATCTTCTGAATATCTTCCGATTTTAGTTTCAAGGCTACCCTTAGCTTTTTTAAAATATCATTATTTGACATTTATAAAGTTTTTAGTGAAATTGCATTATAATAACTTACTACAAAAATAGAAAAGATTTTTTGTATTAATACACACAATGATATTACCTAAATCATTCAGTTGAATATGACATTAGCTAAAAATTATATTTTGTTAGATTTTAAATATCAAAATGGTTTTAACAATTTGTTGATAAATTAAAGGCTCAATCAAATATTTTATGTTTTTTTTCCACTTAGGGTAAAATTATCTTTGTAAAATATTTATTTGAACAATGCGTTTATTTTTAATCGTTTTTTACCTGTTTTTAATTTCTCAAAACAAGCTCAAAGCACAAAATAATGATTGCAATTCGGCTGTAATTCTTACCCAAGCAGACACTCTTTACTCTCATAAAGAAAGACCTTTAGGTTACGGGAAAATAAAAGAACTTAACCAACTCAAAAAGTACGACTCAACCTTTTTTAAAAATGAAAAAAATAGCTCATGGTATATACTTAATTCACCGTATAAAGCAGAATTAACCTTTACCATCATTCCTGATAACATTAATGATGATTATGATTTTATGTTTTTTGATGCATCTGTTGAAGGATTTTGCGATTCTATTAAAACCGCAAGAATAAAACCTTTACGATCTAATATCTCTCGGAATGATAAAGCGATTAAGAGTGTTACAGGTTTGAATAAAAATGCCGATACAGCATTTGTTGGAATGGGGGTAGGAAGCTCATTTAGCAAAGATGTGGTTATTGAGGCTGGAAAAAATTATATGCTTGTGCTGGCCAACGATAAAACTCCGTTAGCCGGATATGTTTTAAAAATAAACTACAAAGAAATTAAATCTAATAGTGTTGCTGTTGATAGTTTATTGGCTAAAATGGAAGCCGAAGCCCAAAAAAATAAAAACAGACTTCAATTGGTTTTTGCAGATGCTGAAACTAAAGAAAAAATTGAAACAGATATTGTGGTTAGAACTGCCAGCGTTGATACCGGTTTTGTTATTTCAGGAAATAATTCCTATAAATTTCCCCTTAACTCTTCAACCGATTTAATGGCTGTTTCCGGTGGGTTTATGATTGAAAAAAGAACCTATCAAATACTCCCCGATTCAAGTGGATATGTTGATACCGTTTATTTGCGTAAAATTGTTCCTGATTCCTATTTAGATATTATTCCTTTTTATTTTGAAGGCAATACCGATAAATTATTACCCAAGTCAAAACCGGCATTAACCACCTTATTACTTTTTTTACAAAAAAATAGCCACGTCAAAATTGAAATACAAGGACATGCCAATGGCCCTAAACAAAAAAACTTGAAAGAGTTTAAACGATTAAGTGAGAAACGAGCTGATGCCATAAAAAAATATTTACTTTATCAGGGAATCAATAAAAAAAGGTGCCACGTTGAGGGGTTTGGAAACTCTATGATGCTTTTCCCCGATCCCAAAAATGATGAGGAGAGCGAACTAAACCGAAGAGTGGAGATTAAGATTGTAAAGGTTGACTAGTTGATAGATTTGATTGTGACACACAAATACACAATTTGTTATTTCTTCCCAAAGTTCAAAATTAATCTCATTTAAAATAAAATTATTTTCTTTGCCGTAATATTTCCTTAAATATATTTGCATTATGAGTAAAAATTTAGTTATAGTTGAGTCACCGGCAAAAGCCAAAACCATTGAAGGGTTTTTAGGAAAGGATTACACAGTAAAATCAAGCTTTGGCCATGTTCGTGACCTTGTAAAAAAAGGACTTGGCGTAGATGTAAACAAAAAATTTTTACCTAACTATGAAATATCTGAAGACAAAGTAAAGGTAGTTGGAGAGCTGAAAAAAATGGCTCAAAAAGCCGATACGGTTTGGCTGGCAACTGATGAGGATCGTGAAGGAGAAGCTATTTCATGGCATTTATTTGAAACACTTGGGTTAAATAATAATAATACAAAGAGAATAGTTTTTCATGAAATTACCCCCTCTGCCATTAAAAATGCTATAGATAATCCTCGAAATATTGATATCAACCTGGTAGATGCCCAACAAGCCCGTAGAATTCTTGACCGACTCGTGGGATTTGAATTATCACCGGTATTGTGGAAAAAAGTAAAACCTCCTTTATCTGCCGGTAGAGTACAATCTGTGGCTGTTAGACTTATTGTTGAACGAGAAAGAGATATAATAAGCTTTACCTCCGAGAGCTATTATAAAATAGCTGCAATTTTTACTAATTCAAAAAACGATAGCTTTAAAGCAGATATTGTAAGAAAAATTGCTTCATTTGAGGAAGCACAAAAACTTCTGGAAGCGTTTAAAGATGCTCAGTTTAAAGTTGCCGATTTACAAACTTCTCCGGCCAAAAAATCACCCGCTGCACCGTTTACAACATCAACATTACAACAAGAAGCTAGTAGAAAGCTTGGCTTTTCTGTTGGTCAAACTATGAGTGTAGCTCAACGATTATACGAAAGTGGAAAAATCACTTATATGAGAACCGATTCGGTTAACCTCTCAGAAACCGCACTCAATGCCTCTAAAGACGAAATAATTCAACTGTTCGGTAAAGAATATCATCACAAGCGTCAGTTTAAAACCAAATCTAAAAGCGCACAAGAAGCACACGAAGCCATAAGACCTACATATTTTAATGTACAAAAGATTGATGGTGATAATCAAGAAAAAAAATTGTACGATTTAATTTGGAAACGTACAGTAGCTTCTCAAATGAGCGATGCACAATTAGAAAAAACAAATGTATTAATTACCAACGATAAAAATAAAGAAAATTTTAATGCCGTAGGTGAAATGCTTAAGTTCGAAGGTTTTCTGAAACTTTATATAGAGTCAACCGATGAAGAAAACACCGAAGAGCAAGAAGGCATGTTACCTACTTTAAAAACAAACGAAACATTAAACTACGCTGAAATTAAAGCAACCCAAAAGTTTACTTATCATCAGCCTCGATATACCGAAGCTTCATTGGTAAAAAAATTAGAAGAATTAGGGATTGGTCGTCCCTCTACATACGCACCAACAATTTCAACAATTCAAAAAAGAGGCTATGTGGTAAAAGAAGATAGGGAAGGAACAAAAAAGAATTTTAAAGTAATTTTATTAAAAAATAAATCGCTTAACACTATCACTGAATCAATGAATAGTGGGGCAGAGAAAGCCAAATTGTTTCCTACTGATATTGGGATGGTGGTAACAGATTTTCTACTTGCAAACTTTAAGGAAATTATGGACTATAATTTCACGGCCTCGGTCGAAAAAGAATTTGATGAAATTGCCGAAGGAAAATTAAAATGGCAAAAGATGTTAGACAGCTTTTATAAACCATTTCACAACCTTGTTGAAAACACTATAGAGTATTCTGATAGAGCCTCCGGTGAACGCAATTTAGGAAAAGACCCTGTTAGCGGAAAAAATGTATATGCCAGAATTGGTCGCTTTGGTCCAATGATACAAATAGGTGAAAATAATGATGAAACCGATAAACCGCGATTTGCCGGGCTAAACTCTAACCAACGACTCGATACTATTACCTTAGACGAAGCACTGAAGCTATTTATTTTACCAAGGGTGGTTGGAAATTTTGAAAACACTGAGATGGTTGCTGCAGCAGGGCGCTTTGGACCATATATCAGACATAATGGAATGTTTTATTCACTTGCCAAAACAGACGATCCATTATCAATTACCCAAGAACGAGCCATTGAATTAATACTGGCAAAAAGAAAGAAAGATAGCGAAAGAGTGATAAATACCTTTGAAGAACAAAACATACAAATACTCAACGGGCGCTGGGGGCCTTATATAGCTGCTAATAATAAAAATTATAAAATACCCAAAGGTAGTAAAGATGCAAAAGATTTAACCTTACAAGATTGCCAACTTATTATTAGTGATACTGATGCTAGTAATGCCGATAGCGCAACCCCAAAAGCAACAAAGCAAAGTAATTCCGGAACTTCTAAACGCAAAGAAGCTCCTGTAAAAAGTGCAGCACAGAAAACTGCAGCTAAGAGGGCTGAACCTAAAAAAACATCCACCAAAAAAAATACTGCAAAAAAAGCTAATAACACTAAAAAGAAATAAAATTGGATATTTCGGTTTTTTTCAAGCCTATTAATGTTGAACAAATAAGTAATGAATATAATTACTTACCCAATCAATTAGGAGATACTATAAAAAAGTATGAAAAGTTGAATGAGTTTCCTTCGCTTGAAGAATGTAGAATTGCAATTATTGGTGTAAAAGAAGGAAGAGGTGCTTTAGATAATGAAGGTTGTGCCCTAGCCCCGGATATTATTAGAAAGTATCTTTATAAATTATGGGGCTTAGGAAACCAATTTCAAATTATTGATTTAGGAAATATTGAAGCCGGACATACTCTTGACGACACCTATTTTGCCCTTCATTCTACCATAGAAACTCTGGTTAAAGATAATATTATTCCCGTTATTCTTGGTGGTGGTCATGACCTTACCTATGCCTGTTATAAAGGATACGAAAACCTAGAGCAATTAGTAAATCTTGTAGTTATTGACTGCGACTTCAATTTAGGATTTATTGATCAAAACATTGATGCTCAAACCTATTTGAGCAAAATTATCATGCACCAGCCAAATTATCTTTTTAATTTTAGTAATATTGGATATCAAACCTATTTAGTAGATCCTAATGCTGTTGAACTTATGGATAAATTATTCTTTGATTGTTATCGCTTAGGACCGGTAAGAGCTAATATCGAAGAAACCGAACCCATTGTGAGGAATGCAGATATTGTATCTTTCGACATTAGTGCTGTTCGAATGGCTGATGCCCCGGGAAACTATAATGCCGGGCCAAATGGCTTTTCAGGTGAAGAATACTGCCAGATTGCCCGATATGCAGGATTAAGTGATAAAGTTACCTCAGTAGGATTTTATGAATACAATCCAACCTTTGATAATAGAGAGTTTACGGCTAGCCTTACTGCACAAGCAATTTGGTGTTTTATTGAAGGCGTAACCCAAAGAAAAAATGATAACCCCTCAGCACTGAACCCTAATTTTTTAAAGTATAGAGTTTTTATTAGTGAAAATAAACATGAGATAATTTTTTATAAAAGTAATAAAAGCGATAGATGGTGGATGGAAGTGCCATACCCTAACAATAAATCTAAATACGAGAGACATCATTTAGTTCCTTGCTCTTATTCCGACTACCAAACAGCTTGTAATGAAATAATACCCGATAAATGGTGGCAAACCTATCAGAAACTGATTTAGAGGCTATTAATTCCATTCGTATTAAAAAAACGTTAAAAGATTGCCTATATTTTTTTTACATTCAACATAAAATTGTTAAAAAGATTTGCAATTTTCAAAATAGATGCTTTACTTTACCGACTGAATTATAAAAAAACACCTTTTAATTGTATAAATTTTAAGTAACAAAAATAGATTATATGAAAAAAATAGTTACTTCTGTACTCCTTGTTTTAAGCGGAATTCAAGCTTTTGCACAACAAGATCCTCAGTTTAGTCAACAGATGTTTACACGACTTTCAACCAATGCAGGATTTGCGGGAGCAAGCGAGTATTTATGTGCTACAGTTATTAACCGCCAACAATGGGTTGGTTTTGATGGAGCCCCTAAAACAACCTTAGTTACAATTGATGCTCCTTTTAAAATTGGAGAGCAAACAATAGGTGTTGGTGCCACAATTATTGCAGATAAGTTAGGTTTTGAAAAAACTTTCTTCGCAAAACTTGCCGGAGCTTATCGCCTAAATATTGGTCCCGGAAACTTAGGAGTAGGTTTAGATTTGGGATTATTAAATAAAGCAATAAGTGGAAATTTTATTTCTATTGATCAAGGTGATAATTTAATTCCACTAGCCTCTGTTAGTGATAATACAATGGATTTAGGCTTTGGTGCACATTATCATATTCCCGGAAAATTATATGCCGGTATTTCAGGTGTTCACTTATTAGCTCCAAAATTAGCCAATACTAGTTTACAATATCTAATGGCTCGTCACTGGTATGTTACTGCCGGCTATGAGTATGATATTAATGAAACATTAAAAGTGCGCCCTAACTTCTTGCTCAAAACAGATGCTGCCTCTACACAATTAGATGTGAATGCCAATGTACTATATAATAATATGCTTTGGGCCGGCTTGTCATATCGCCTACAAGATGCCATTGTTCCTTTATTAGGGTATCAAGGCACCTTGGCCAATGGAAAAGGAAATTATAGAATAGGATATTCGTACGATTTAACACTTTCTAACATAAAACAACATAGCAGCGGATCTCACGAAATTATGCTTGGATTCTGCTATAACATTACTCCGCCAAAGAAAATTACCAGATATAAAAACCCAAGATTTTTATAAAATCATATTTTTTGTAACCTTTATTTTAATAATTGCGTAAAGACCCTTTACATTATATTTTTTTTTAACAGCAAATAAATTCTACAATATGAAACAAAATATTCTATTCCTTTTTAGAAATAATAAGTTTCAAAAATTGTATTCAATTTAAATTAGAAAAAATGAAGAAATTATTTTCTTTAATAGCCATAGCAGTAGTTACTTTACTGTTTACATCATGTAGTAATGATGGTAATGGACAATTAATCGGTGTTCAAAATCGTCAAGCATGGTATGACCTTGATCCTTACGGTATGCTCTATATTAAAATGGGAAGCTTTAATATGGGTCCAAGCGATCAAAATGTGCCTTTTTCTCAAACAACACAGGCAAAAACAGTTTCCGTTCAAGCATTTTATATGGATGAAACAGAAATTACCAATAACGAATACAGACAATTTGTGTATTGGGTTAGAGATTCAATTGCCAGAAGAACCTTAGGTGAAGCAGGTAATGATAATTTCTTAATTTCGCAAGATATATATGGAGATGACATTACTCCGGGGCCACAAATAAACTGGGAAGAAAAGTTGAAATGGACTTCACCGGAGGCTAGAGAAGGTCTTGTGGAAATGTACTTACCTGAGAATGAAAGATTCTACAATAGGAAGGAAATTGACACCCGAAAACTTATGTTTGAATACTATTGGATAGATTTACGTGAAGCAGCACGCAAAGCCAATAGAGAGCAAGGTTTAATAGATCGCTCTGTATTTATTAGAAAAGACGTAATTAATGTTTATCCCGATACTTTGGCCTGGATACATGATTTTACTTACTCTTTTAACGAGCCTATGACTAACATGTACTTTTGGCATCCGGCTTATGATGATTATCCGGTGGTTGGTGTAACATGGAAACAAGCACGCGCTTTTTGTATCTGGAGAACACAATTAATGAATAGCTTTTTAGTTAATGTAGATGTTCCTATGGTTCAGGATTTTCGCTTACCAACAGAAAGTGAATGGGAGTACGCTGCCAGAGGAGGTCTAAAAAATTCACCATATCCTTGGGGAGGTCCTTATATCAGAAATCAAAGAGGATGTTTCTTAGCCAACTTTAAACCTATGCGAGGTAATTATACCGATGATGGTGGTTTTCATACAGTACGCGTAGGCACTTATAATCCTAATAATTTTGGGTTATACGAAATGGCAGGTAATGTGGCCGAATGGACAAATAATGCTTATGATGAATCAGCATATAACTTTGCCCACGACTTAAATATGGATTATCAGTATGAGGCTAACGATAATGATTATTATGCACTAAAACGAAAAGTAATTCGCGGAGGTTCTTGGAAAGATATTTCATATTTTACACAGGTGGGTACCAGAACCTATGAGTATCAAGATACTGCCAAGTGTTACATCGGCTTTCGCTGTGTGATGAGTTATTTAGGAAGAGGTAAAGGAATGGATGTTTCAACACAATAATATTGAAAACATTAATATTAAATAGTACTTATTTATAAAAACAAAATAATAATTTCGACCAAATCAAATTTTTTCTAACACAAATTCTTTAAAAAACTATGGGACTTATTCAAACACTTCAATCAAAAAAAGGTAAAAAATTCATGGGTTATCTCTATGGATGGGGAGCTGCAATTGTAATTGTAGGAGCTATGTTTAAAATTCAGCACTGGCCTGGAGCGGGGGCAATGCTTGTTGGCGGATTATCCATTGAGGCTATCATATTCTTTTTCTCAGCTTTTGAACCGGTACATGAAGATGTTGATTGGAGTTTAGTTTACCCTGAATTGCGTGGTATGCATGATGATGAAGGTCATGGGCATGGTCACAAAGAAATTAAAAAAGGCTCAAAAGATCCAATCACTCAGGAATTAGACAAAATGCTTGAAGAGGCAAAAATTGGCCCGGAGTTATTAGAAAGCTTAAGTTCAGGAATGAGAAATTTGAGCGATCAAGCAAATAAAATGTCAATCATGGCTGATGCTTCTGTTGCAACTTCTGCCTTTGTGAAAGAAGTTGAGGGAGCAACCCAAAATATGACTGAATTAAGCAAGAGTTATGTAAAAGCTACCGCTTCATTAGCTGATTTGTCAAATACAAATATTGATGGTCAGGCCTATGGGGAACAGTTACAACAGGTTTCTAAAAATTTAAGTGCTTTAAATGCAGTATATGAATTACAACTTCAAGGTTCAAGTGAGCATTTAAAGGCCACTAATAAAATGTATGAAGGTATTGAAACATTATGGAAAAATTTACAAGATTCTGTTGAAGATACCAATAAGTATAAAGAAGAAATTGGTAAGTTAGCTACCAATTTAGGAGCTTTAAATACCGTTTATGGTAACATGCTTTCAGCAATGAATTTTAATAGAGGTTAATTAGGCCCCTTATATATTTTAATTTACTCATTTAATAAATAGAACTATAAAATGGCAGGCGGCAAATTACCACCACGACAAAAGATGATTGGAATGATGTATTTGGTGTTAACAGCATTGTTGGCACTTAACGTTTCCAAATCAATTCTTGATTCTTTCGTAATTGTAAATGAAGGGCTTGAAAGAGCGAACACAAATTACGAGAAGAAAAACGAGAAATTATATAATGATTTTAAGGCAGCTCTCGATAAGGATGCAAATAAAACAAAACCTTACTATGACAGAGCACAACAAGCCAAAAAAATAAGTGCTGATTTGGTTAATTATATTGACCAAATAAAGAAACATGTGATAAAAGAAACTGATAAAAAGGAGCAAGCTGTTGTTGATACTATTCAATTAAAATATGTTGACTCAAAGGATAACTATGATGTTCCTACTGAGGTATTGATTGGTAGTGAGCCTGCTACTCCAAAAGATGGTGAATTAACTGCTCTTGATTTGAAAAAAAGAGTTTTTAAATACCGTGATGACTTAATAAAACTATTTGATGATGCCAAGTTATTCCTACCGGCCGATAAAAAGGATATGGAGTCTAAATTAAAAGCCGGTTTAGAGTTACCTGACGGAGTTGAAAATGGGGTAAAAGCCGGTTGGGAAATTATCAACTTTTATCACTTACCTTTAGCAGCTGTTATTGTTAACTTAAGCGCTTTAGAAATGCAAATTAGAAATGCCGAAGTTGATGTTGTTACAAAATTATTATCATCAGTTTCTGCCGGTGATTTTAAATTTGATAAATTAGGGGCAAAAGTTATTGCTCCATCTAGTGTTGTGATGCAAGGAGATGAATATAAAGCTGATGTATTGTTAATTGCTTCTAACTCTAGCAGTAATCCAAGAATTTTATTATGTGCCGTTGATACCTCAAAAAATGATGGAGAAACTGACCCTAGGATAAATAAAAACGATCCGGGTAAAGAAATTCCTGTTAGTGGGGGTATTGGAAAATATAAAGTAGGAACTAGTGCTACCGGAGAACAAAAATGGAGTGGAGTTATTGAAGTTGAAAAACCGGGTGGCGGGTTTAATTATTATCCTTTTTCATCTAGTTATATTGTTACACCACCGGCATTAGTTGTATCACCTACAAAAATGAATGTACTTTACATTGGAGTTGATAACCCTGTAGATATATCTGTTCCGGGTTATGCTCCTGATTTGGTTACCCCTAATATTTCAGGCGGTAGCATAAAACCGGATCCTTCTAAAAAGGGTTCTTATATTGTTAATTGCCCTGCAGGTTCAAAAGAAGCTAATATTACCGTTTCTGTTAAACAAGGAACATCAAATAAGGCCATACAAGGAGGATTTAAATTCCGTGTAAAATCATTACCTGACCCAATTGCAAAAGTTGCCGGACAAAAGTCAGGTGGAACTGTATCTAAGGCACTTTTACTCTCTGCCGGAGGAGTAGCCTCTGTTATGGAAAACTTTGATTTTGATTTAAAAACTACAGTTTCTTCCTACTCGGTTGCCCTAAACGTTGGAGGTGAATTTAAATCAGAAGCTGCCACTGGTGCAGCCTTTACCGGAGGTGTTACTAATTTATTGCAAAAGGTGAAAAATAATGGTAGGGTTATTTTTGAGGATATTAAAGTAAGAATGCCTGATGGTACAGTTAGAACCCTTCCTCCGGTTACTCTTAAAATTAAAGGTTAGTTATATATCTTCATTAAAAATTTAATAAAATGAGAACCTTGAGCAAAAAAGCGATTGTTGTTGTTGTTACGGTGTTTTTAATGCTTTCATTAAATCACGATGTTAAATCTCAAAGTAACATCCTTGATGGTGTTTATATAAAAGAACACTCATTACAACGCAAAGTAATTCCTTATTCTTCATTACGCGAAGCTGATGTGATGTGGAGTAAAAGAATTTGGAGAATTGTTGATTTGCGCGAAAAGATAAATCAAGATTTTTATTTTCCTACTGATCCTATTGCCGGGAGAAAAAGTTTAATGCAGGTAGTATGGGATGGAGTTACCAAAGACGGTTCATTAATTGCATACAGCGATGAAAATGATGGTGACTTTACCACTCAATTGTCAAAAACCGAGTTAGACGCCAAATATAACTCTTGGGATACAACTCAGATTGAGAACTTTGAAACCGGAGAGCTAGAAGAAAAGATTACACAAAGGCAATTTATACCTGCCGAGGTTAAGCAAATTAAAATTAAGGAGGAGTGGTTTTTTGATCGTCAGCGTTCAGTTATGGATGTTAGAATAATTGGTTTAGCTCCGGTACGTTTTTATGAAAAAAATGGAGAGGAAAGGATAGAAACAATGTTTTGGATTTATTTTCCCGAAGCCCGATTTACCTTTGTAAATGCTGAGGTGTATAATAAGGGAAATGATGCTGAGCGTAGAACTTATGACGATATTTTTATGAAAAGACGTTTTAGCAGTTATATCTACAAAGAGAGCAACGTTTACAATAGAAGAATTAATGCTTACCTATCCGGCTTAGATGCCTTATTGGAAGCTGAAAAAATCAAAGAAGATATTTTTAATACCGAGCATGATTTGTGGGAATACTAGGTTAAAAGAGTTGTATAATAGAAAAGGGAGGCACTGCCTCCCTTTTCTATTATTGTTACCTTATACAGAGAGCCTTTGAATATTTCAAAATTGACAAATTTTAAAATAGAGATTTATTTTTTATAAATTTATATATTTGTAGAATATTGAAAAATATGTTTATGCAAAAAAGTTTCAAGAATACTGCGTTTAAGTATTACGCTTACTTGTGGAAAGGACTTTTTTGTTTGATGGTAGTTTTACTGATTACCAATAAAGAGAGTATTGCGCAAAAAGGCAAGGCATTTACTTTAGAGATTAATGGGTTGGTAGTTGATGATGACTCTCGTAGAACCATTGATGGGGCAATTGTTAAACTTACAGATAATAAAGGGAAGTTAATTCAAACCATAACCACTACTGGAAATGGGAAATTTAGGTTTACATTAGACCCTGATAAAGAATATTTAATTTCTGCAGGAAAACCCGGATACACAGGTAAGATTGTTTCGGTAAGTACAGTTGGAGTTTACACCGAATCAAACACGTTAGATTATTATAAGTTTCCGATGTCAATTGGTATTTTTAAGGAAGTTCCGGATGTAGATGTATCGGTATTAGAGAAACCTTTAGGGGAAGTTTTTTATAATCAAACTACGAAAGAATTTGATTATAATGCCGATAAGTTTATGCGTGGTGAATTGGAAAAGATGGCTAAAGAAATTGAAAAGAAAAAAAAGGAAGAGGCTGAAAAAATCAAAGAAGATATTTTTAATACCGAGCATGATTTGCGGGATTACTAGCAAAAGTATTGTATAAAAGAAAAGGGAGGCACTGCCTCCCTTTTCTTTTATTGTTTACCTTATACAGAGAGCCTTTGAATATTTCAAAATTGACAAATTTTAAAATAGAGATTTATTTTTTTAAATTTATATATTTGTAGAATATTGAAAAATATGTTTATGCAAAAAAGTTTCAAGAATACTGCTTTTAAGTATTACGCTTACTTGTGGAAAGGACTTTTTTGTTTGATGGTAGTTTTACTGATTACCAATAAAAAGAGTATTGCGCAAAAAGGCAAGGCATTTACTTTAGAGATTAATGGTTTGGTAGTTGATGATGACTCTCGTAGAACCATTGATGGGGCAATTGTTAAACTTACAGATAATAAAGGTAAGTTAATTCAAACCATAACCACTACAGGCAATGGGAAATTTAGGTTTACATTAGACCCTGATAAAGAATATTTAATTTCTGCCGGAAAACCCGGATATACAGGTAAGATTGTTTCGGTAAGTACAGTAGGAGTTTACACCGAATCAAACACGTTAGATTATTATAAGTTTCCGATGTCAATTGGTATTTTTAAGGAAGTTCCTGATTTAGATGTATCGGTATTAGAGAAACCTATAGGTGAAGTTTTTTATAATCAAACTATGAAAGAGTTTGATTATAATGCCGATAAGTTTATGCGTGGTGAATTAGAAAAGATGGCCAAAGAAATTGAAAAGAAAAAAAAGGAAGAGGCTGAAAGATTAAAGCGCGAGCAAGAAGAACTTAAAAATAAAGCCAAAAGAGATGCAAAGGAAGCAGCCGAAGCTGCTGAGGCGGCACGAAAAAGAGCTGCCGAGGAGGAAAAGGAAAGATTAAAAAGAGAAGCTAGAGAAAAAGCCGAAGCTGAAGCTGAAGCAAAAAGGAGATTAGCCGAAGAAGAGGCTTTAAAGAAAAAATCTGAACAAGATGCTAAAAGATTAGCTGAAGAAGAAGCGAAACGTAAGGCTCAGGAAGCAGCAGAAGCTTTAGCAGCAAAAAAGAAAGCCGAGCAAGATGCCATAAGAGAAGAAGCCGAAGCCGCAAAGGCTAAAGCTGCAGCCGAAGCAGAGGCAAGGGCTCAAGCTAAAAGAGAAGCTGAGGAAGCTGAAAATGCAAAGGCTGCTGCAGCAGCCGAGGCTGAATTTAAACGAAGAGAAGCGGCTAGACTTCAAGCAGAGGAGGAAGCAAGGCAAAAAGCTGAGTTGAAAGCTCAAGAATTGGCTCAAAGACGTGCAGAAGCTGAAGCACGTTTACAGGCTGCAGAAGAAGCAAAAAAAATATATGTAAAATTTGTTGATTATGATTCAGAGGAAGGAACTAATTGTTTTATCTCGAAAACCATTGTTACCTTAACAACGGGTGATATTATTGTTTATAGAAAAATCACCTACACATGGGGTGGTCTTTATTATAAAAAAGACAACGCAGATATTTCTCAAGAAAGTTTTATTCAAGAACTAAAGAATATTGTGATAAAGACCGATTAATGTTTCTTATCAAAATTTGATTTTTTCTTATCTGCTTATGTTTCCGGTTTATTTAAAGTATAAAAAACACGACACCTATTTTAAAATTAATTCATTCGTAAATTTTGAGGAGCTACGTATTATTGGAGATTTCTTTAATATCTCTAATTTTAATGCAAAGATATTACCCGATAGAGTTTTTATTGCCGACTTGCTAGAGGACAAAGGCCACAGAATGGAACGAATATCATCTCGTGAGTATGAAGATACCTTAGAACTGTGTTATAGGCATAAAAGACAAAAGAGTTTCTGAATTAACAGTACCCATTAAAAGATAAAATGGAATTTTAGGAATTTGTAATATAATTCACTATATTAACTTAATTCATCATATTACGAGGTAATTTCCTTCCTGCGAAATATTACATATTTTGATTATAGTGCTTAATTAGCGAGGAAAAATCTCCCTACAATGTTTACCATGATGTGTAAGTTGAAAAGTCATGGTTGAGGCTTTTCTTCTCCAAATTCTTCCAGTAGGAGAATAAAATGGCAAAAAATATACTTTAAAATTGGATTAACATATCGTTTTTTGTGTGCATTCTTTTTTGCAAGTTACCTTAATTTAAGTATAACAATGTCTTATAAAAATAAAAAATCTGAATTATGTTTTTAAACATAATTCAGATTTAGGAAAGGGTTAATCAAATATGGTTGCTTATTAATTAATATTTGGCAAGAAGTTATATTCTTTTCCGTACTCAATCATTTGTTTACTAAAGTCGGTAGGGTATTCAATTTTTACATCGGTAATTTTATCATTTTCCATAACCGGTACAAGCTTAGGTTGAATAAAACCTTTATATGGAGCTACGTTTAATTTTTCAAAACGTTCTAACACTTCTTTATGTAAGTCGTAGTTAATTTTTACACCGTATGTTTCTACTAAATCTGTAGCAGCTTTATAGTCGCCTTCCGATTTTATTCTTTGAATCTCCTTTAATAGTTGACCAAAAAGCACTTTTAACTTATCATAATCATTAACTTTTACGTAAGTCTTTCCATCTTTCTTTACCATTTCTATAACATTATCTTGTTTGCCTTTTTCAAAAGCCCAGCCGGCAACTAATTGACGGTTTCTCATGTGTGCTTCTTCTAAGTGGTCGCCTAATTTAATACGTGTAAGCTGCATAATTAACCCGTTAAGAATATAATTATCATATTCGGTTTTGCCAACCTCTAAAGAGGGCATTACTCCTATATCAATTAATTTTTGATCGTATATGTAATATAAAGCAACTAAGTCAGCGCGAGCTTCTTCCAAGCAGTTGGCATAATTTTTTAAGGTAACATCTGGCGTACCCACACCTGGGTTAATTTTTCCTGAAGCATGACCAATTACTTCATGCATATCGGTATGTAAATTTCCTGCCAAGGCACCATATTTCTTAGCTCTTTCAACAACTTCATTGTCGTATGCAAACTCTTTTAAAGTAGGACTTTTTGCACTTACAATGTTGTAGCTCTCCACAATATTACCTAAAGAAACAGATTTTGAACCATGTATTTCGCGTATCCAATTACTATTAGGTAGGTTTATACCTATAGGTGTGGAAGGAGCCGCATCACCGGCTTCGGCAATAACAGTAATTACTTTGGCCGATATTCCTTTTACTTCTTTTTTCTTATGTTCATTGGCAATAGGTGAATTATCTTCAAACCATTGTGCTTCTTTACCAATTGTAGCAATAGTTTTTGTAGCTTCCATATCTTTCATACTTAACACCGATTCAAAACTTCCGCGTTTGCCAATAGCATCACCATATACTTCAATAAATCCATTTACTACATCTATTCGTGAGTTAATGTCTTTTACCCAAGCAATTGAGTATTCGTCAAAATCTTTCAAATCGCCACTTTTGTAATATTTAGCTAATTTCTCGATAGCATCTTTTTGTTCAGCATTTTCAGCTACTGTTGCTGCTTTTTCAAGCCAGTAAACTATTTTTTCAATGGCTGCTCCATACATTCCGCCCACTTTCCAAACTTTTTCCACCAATTTTCCGTTTTCTTTTACCATTTTGCTGTTTAGCCCATACATAATAGGAGTTTTGTCATCTTTATTCATCAACTTTGCATAATAATCTTCAACTTCCTTTTGGCTAACGCCTTCATAAAAATTATTGGCCGAAGCCTTAATATTATCAATTCCGGCTGCTTGATTAACAATTTTGGCATCTACCTTTGGATCAAACAATATTGGGTTGAGTAGTTTTAAGAAATCTTCAATACTCTTACCATCTAAGGGTAACAAACTTTGATCACTATTATTTAATAACTCAGCAAAATAAGTTTCATTAAAATCAGGCATCATTTTCATATTTGAATAATGATGGTGTATTCCGTTACTAAACCAAATTCTTTTGGCATATACATCAAAAGCTTTCCAATCGGCAGTATTTTTATCCCCTTTATAGGTAGTGTATATAGCATCAATGGTTCTGCGTATGATAAGATTGTACTTGTATTTTTGATCGTAAACAATATCACGACCACTCATAGCTGCTTCATATAAATAGTAAGCTAATTGCTTTTGCTGAAGACTTAGTTCATCAAATCCTTTTACTTGATATCGTAGAACTTGTAAATCTGCAAATCTTTCGGCCTCAACTTCAAAAGGCATGGTGTCAACTTCTGCTATTTTGGTTTTATCTACCTCCTTGTTGTTATTACTGCATCCGGAGGAAAAGAGAATACAAGCAACACTTGCTAAAATTAAATTAAATTTCATTATAGTTAAATTTTAAAGTCGCAAAGATATTATTATTTACGAATATATGTAATCTATTCATTAATAGGCAGAAAAAATGAATTTGATTATGAAACAAAGAAAATTAAGATACGTATTAATAAACATTAACAAACATTATTATATGCGGCAACTAAAAATTACTAAACAAGTTACTAATCGTGAAACAGCTTCTTTAGATAAATACCTATCTGAGATTGGGCGTGTTGAGCTTATTTCGGCCGAAGAAGAAGTTGAATTGGCCAAACGTATTAAACAGGGCGACCAAGCCGCGTTGGAGAAACTCACAAAGGCGAACTTGCGCTTTGTTGTTTCAGTTTCAAAACAATATCAAAACCAAGGGTTAACCTTACCGGATTTAATTAATGAAGGTAATTTAGGCCTTATTAAAGCCGCTCAGCGTTTTGACGAAACCCGAGGGTTTAAATTTATTTCATACGCGGTATGGTGGATCAGGCAAAGTATTTTGCAAGCATTGGCCGAGCAAAGTCGTATAGTTAGGCTGCCTTTGAATAAAATTGGAACTATAAATAAAATTAATAAAACTTTCTCGAAATTAGAACAAGAGTTTGAAAGAGAACCTACTGCCGGAGAAATTAGTGAGCTGTTGGAGATGACCGAGCAAGACGTAAAAGATTCATTGCGTACTACAGGGCGACATGTGTCAATGGATGCCCCACTTTCTACCAGTGATGATGGCTCAGGTAATCTATACGACTTGATGGAGAGTGAAGATAACCCTAGTCCTGAGCATGAATTAATTAATGATTCTTTGAGACGAGAAATTGAGAGGGCATTGACCACCCTGACAAGCAGAGAAGCAGAAGTTTTGAAATGTTTTTTTGGGCTTGATGGCAAAGCTGCAATGACACTTGAAGAAATAGGCGAAAAATTAGATTTAACACGTGAAAGGGTAAGGCAAATTAAGGAAAAAGGGATAAGAAGACTCAAGCATACCTCTCGTAGCAAGATTCTAAAAACCTATTTAGGATAATCAGCAAAACAAATAAGTTTCTTTAATACGCTCCCTTTATTATGAAGGGAGCGTATTTTGTTTTATTACTTAATTTTGCAGACTTCAACAAATATTTTGTATTTGTTGCTAATTATGAAATACTGTTGCCTTACTATAATTTTTTATGTTTCATTCGATATTTACCACATTTAAAGGGGCATTTTCCGGTATCAATAAAACCATTTGGTTTTTATCATTGGCTATGTTAATTAATCGTAGTGGAACTATGGTAATTATTTTCATGACCGTATATGCCACACAAAGTTTACATTTTAGCATTGAGCAAGCCGGTACAATCATGTCTATGTTTGGTATAGGCTCATTAATAGGTGTTTTTTTAGGCGGAAAACTATCTGATATGATTGGGTTTAATAAAGTAATGTATGGAAGTTTGTTGTTGGGTGCTGTATTTCTTTTTTTGTTAGCTCAAGTTGAGTCGTTTAAACTTTTTGCATTTTGTACTCTTTTGGTGAGTCTATTTGGAGAAGCCTTTAGACCTGCAAATACGGCTGCTATTGGAACATATAGTAAACCGGAAAATTTTACACGTTCATTATCACTGAACCGTTTGGCTACAAATTTGGGTTTTTCTGTAGGGCCGGCTTTAGGTGGTTTATTGGCACAACACAATTTCTCTGATTTGTTCTATGCTGATGCCATTTCATCAGTATTGGCAGCTTTTATTATTATTTTATTTGTTTCAAATAAAAAACATTTGCATAAACCGGTTAAAGACAGTGAAATTATAGAATTGAAAAACATATCGCCTTTTGCTGATGTTCATTTTATGATTTTTATTGGGTTCACCATTTTATATACTACTGCTTTTTTTCAAATGTTTAGCACTATGCCTTTATACTATAAAGATGTACATCATTTATCAGCACGCAGTATAGGTTTTCTTATGGCAATGAATGGAATTTTGGTGGCCGCCACTGAAATGATTTTGATTTATAAAATTGAACATAAGTTTAAACCATTACAATTTGTTGTTTTTGGTGCTGCCGCCTTAGTTCTAAATTATTTGTTATTGTTAGGGGCTTCGAATTTAATTTGGTTGGTTTTTTCTATGTTATTGGTTACTTTGTCTGAAATGTTGGCTATGCCTTTTATGATGACATTTATGATAAGCCGTGCAAATAAAAACAACAAGGGAAGGTATGCTGCTTTATATAGTATGACATGGAGTATTGCACAAATTGCATCGCCAATTATTGCGACCCAAACAATAAGCAATTTTGGGTTTGATGTTTTGTGGCTGTTGTATGCTTTTTTTAGTTTCTTAGTATTGGTAGGAATGTTTTTTTTACATAAAAAGGTTAGTTTGGTACACCCATGATTCACCTGCAGAACATATTGAATATGAGGGTTGAAAGAGTTAGATTGGTAATGATTTTTACACTCTTTCTAACCTTGACAAGTTGTTCGTCAATAGTAACAGCACTTTATGGGATTAAACAGCCTGTGGCTGTTAAGGAACATACAATTGTGAAGTATGCTAAAAAGTATAATATTCCGGTTTCTGATAATTATGTGCTTGACACAGCCTACTTTTCTTATTTGTTTTCATTGGATAGTATCAAATTTAAAGCTCAAATAAAGAATCATTATCAACCTTTGCAAGCCCTCTATTACGATGATTCAGGACACCTGTGTTCATTTCAAATTAATTGTTATGCCGGAGGTTTTCCTAACTTAAAGTGGAATAGGAACAATATTATGACTACTTTCCCCCCTAAACAACAAGCACCGATAGACAGTATTGTTGGACTTCAAACTCAACTTAAATTTTTAAAACCAATATTGCCTGCTGTTGGGCCTTCAATTAATAATTGCGATTATATTGTAATTGTTTATTGGAATAAATTTATGGGGAGACAAAGTAAAAGACTTATTCGCATTATACAGAAGAATGCTAAGCTTGAGAGCAAGAAAAGAGTTAAGATTATTTATGTCAATAATGATAATATTTTTTCCAGATAAGCGTCAGTTTATCAATTCTATGTACTAACAAAGGAAGGTATTGTGTATGAGGCAAAAGCTTTTTTGTATTAATTTATGAATAAATTACTGTAAACTGATAGGCTGTAATGAGCGTGAATTAGAGTTTCTCCATTAAAAGTTTATATATGTCAATCATACTTTCAATATCTTTCTTATAGGCTCTTTCTTTGGGACTGTGAACGTTTGATTCCGGAGCTCCTACAAAGCACCAATTGATAGGATATGGACTATGTTGTATAGAATTAGCATCACTTCCTCCGGTAGCCTCAACTTCAAGCTGAAAAGGCAACTTACTTTCTTTAATAATATTTACTATTTTGTTTACATATTGTTTGCGAGGCAAACCACTGTCTCGTAATGATACTACACAGCCGTTACCGTGAGAAACACCTTCGGTGACCCAAGTAATATCAGAAATAAGAGCTTGTTTTACTTTGTATTTTTCGTAAATAAATTTGGCTAAGTATTCAACACTACCCCCACCTGTTTCTTCCCAGCAACTAAAGCAAATAATTCCATCTTTGAGTGTTTCGGCAACTTTTAAAGCATTAAATACCCCCAAACGGTTGTCTAAATAACAACATTGTATGTAGTTGTTGTTTTCTTTCCACTCGGGTAAAAAAGTTAATGTTGTTCCACGCTCCAGTTCCCTTTTTGATTCGTATTCCGGTTGATTATGGCTATGTACTTTTAGTTTACATTGAATAGCTCCTTTTTTGTCTTCACCAATTAGTTTATATCCATTGCTAATAACCGGTTTGCCTATACATACCAATTGATTGCCATATCTTACAGTAAAACCTATAGTGTCAATATGTGCAAATATGGCTGTTCGGGGTTTGCCAAAGACTAGTACCAGACAATCCTGAAAGTCTTCTCCATAAAATAACTGTGGTTCTGTTTTCCAATTCTTTTTATTGTTGTTTATGTACTCCAACAAAAATTTTGTCATATTATATTCACTTCCTGAAGGCGAATGAATAGCACACATTTGTTTAACTAACTCATAGTTCATACTGATATGAAAAATTGAATTTAAGGCAAGAATAATGAATAGAAAAATGAATGATTATCGAATACCAATAACCATAAAAAGTTTTTCAATTTGGCTGTTCCATAAATCTATGGTTGATTGAACACTGCTTTCATCTTCACAAAAATCGGTAATAATAAGGGTTAAATCATTAGTTATTTCATCAGTTTCAACTCTAAACTCAAAAAATATGGCTTCGGGCATGTCAAGCCAACGGAAACGTATGAAATGATCTTCGCGGAAAGTTATTATTTTAGCTGCCTGCTGTGTGTCATCCCATCTAAAAACCATAATATCACTTTTTTCTATTACCTGGTCGGCAAACCATTCTGAAAGACCCGAACTCGTACTTAAATAGCTAAATAAGATATGCTTTGAGGACTTCACTTGATACTCTATTTCTACCTTTTTATAGCGCGAACGTATGGCTAAAATGGCCTGAGAGTTAGAGGAAGAAGAGCTACTTTTTAAAAGCGGCTTGGTTACCGGTTTTAGTTGAGGTTGTTTGGTGGTTTCTGTTGCTTTGGCTTCCTTTTTTGTAGTTTTTTTCTCTATAAACTGTTTCTCTACGGTTTTTATCTTACTTTCTGTGGTTTTTTTGGTAGAACTTGGTTTTTTTGTAGTATTAACTTTAGTCTTAGCCACTTGTGAATTTACTTTAGCGGCTTTTTTACTTTTTACGGATATTTTATTTTTTTCAACTTTACTAGGACTGTTTTTTTTAGTAGAAGACTTAGTAATTGTTTTTTTGTTTAATTTATTACTTTTAGAAATAGACTCAGTTTTTTTTCGGGCTGAGGTTAACTTAGAATCTACTTTTGATAATTTAACATTCTTATTTGAACTAGATTTCTTGGCCACTAAACTTACCTTTTTTGAGGAAATGATATTTTTCTTCTTAGGTGCATTTTTTGTGTTATCAGCGACTCTTTTTGCTGTTTTAGCAGTTTTACTAGAAGATTTTGTTTTATTAGCAACTGTTTTTGCAACGGCTGTTTTAGGTTTAACCGTTTTCTTCTTCGTCACTGTCTTTTTTAAGGTTGATTTTATAGCCATAATATTTTAATTATTTTCGCCCATAAATAATTTTTGGGCAATGTAATATTTATTTTTGAATCTTAAAATTTTTTTAATGGCTCTAATTCACAGTTTTGAATCGTCAGGGAATTTCCTCTTCAAGTATCGCGGACAATTTCCTATAGTTTTGTTTTTTCTATGTATTCCTTATGTTTATACTACTAATTATCAGGATATTGCAATAAGTAATCAGAGGTTGTTTTTGTGGTTAGGTGTTTTACTTTGTATAGCAGGTTTTTTTATTCGAGCGGTAACTATTGGAAATACGCCTAAAGGAACTTCGGGACGAAATACCCAACAACAAGTGGCTGAACAACTGAATACCAGTGGAATTTACTCGATAGTACGCCATCCCTTATACTTGGGAAACTATTTAATGTGGGCTGGAATTGTTGTTTATGTAATGAATTTTAGTTTTTTTCTTATTTTTTCAATGGCTTATTGGATTTATTATGAGAGAATAATGTTTGCAGAAGAAAGGTTTTTAGAAAAAAAATTCGGGAATAATTATTTAGAATGGTCTAAACAAGTTCCGGCATTTATACCATCGTTTAAAAACTATATTAAATCAAACGGGTCTTTTTCTTTTAAATCAATCTTGAGGCGCGAATATTCAGGTGTTTTGGCTACAGTTATTGGTTTTGTTTATATACAATTTTTGCGGAATATCTTTGCCATTCAAAAAGTATTTATTTCTACAAATTTTATGACCGTTCTAGGATTAACCATTGCGGCAGCACTTATTTTAAGATCATTGAAGCATTATACCGGTATTCTTAATGAATCTGATAAGGATTAGAGTATAGTGCGGTTAGAAAGGCTAAAGAATTTGATTTACTTTTTTAGTTGTTTTATTTATCTTTAAATTGCGAAACTGAATTATTTTATAAATAAAAGATGATATAAATCATGTTTGAGTCTGATTAATGTCATTGAGATAGTTAATTGCTTAAAATAATTTTACCCCTGTAAAAACCCGAGGAGTCTAATGACTGTAATGATTGTATTAATAGGATTTAGCTTATTACTGGCTGTTAGTTTTTTGATTGCCTTTTTGAGGTCTGTTAAAAACGGTCAGTTTGATGATGATTATACCCCATCAGTAAGGATTTTATTAGATGACATCACAGTAAAAACTGAGGAAAAGAAAGAATCAAACCAATCAATAATTTCAAATCACACAAAAAACCAAGCGTAAATTTATGGAACAAGAAAAGTTTTATTATGATAATAAGATTGTAAAACTATTTGCTTATGCAACTATTTTTTGGGGTCTAATAGGCATGTCGGTAGGCTTGCTGGTGGCTTTACAATTTGTATTTCCTGAGTTAAGTTTTAATTGGGCTCCAACTACTTTTGGACGTGTACGTCCGGTGCATACTAATGCAGTAATTTTTGCCTTTGTGGGTAATGGAATTTTTACAGGGGTGTATTATTCCTTGCAACGATTGTGTAAAACCCGTATGTATAGTGATGTAATGAGCAAAATGCATTTTTGGGGTTGGCAGTTAATCATTGTTGTTGGGGCACTAACCTTATTTGCAGGTTTTACTACAGGGAAAGAATATGCCGAACTGGAATGGCCGGTTGATATTGCCATAACATTTATATGGGTAATATTTGGTTGGAATATGTTTGGAACCATATTAAACCGAAGAGAAAGGCATTTATATGTGGCTATATGGTTTTACATTGGAACATTTGTAACCGTTGCCGTATTACATATAGTTAACTCTATTGAATTGCCCATTTCGGCATTTAAGAGCTATAGCGTTTATGCGGGAGTTCAAGATGCACTAGTGCAATGGTGGTATGGTCACAATGCAGTGGCTTTTTTCCTTACTACTCCATACTTAGGCATTATGTATTACTTTGTACCTAAGGCTGCAGAGCGTCCGGTATATAGTTACAGATTAAGTATTGTGCACTTTTGGGCCTTAATATTTCTATATATTTGGGCAGGCCCGCATCATTTATTATATACAGCTTTGCCCGACTGGGCGCAATCATTAGGGGTGGTGTTTTCAGTAATGTTAATTGCACCGTCATGGGGAGGTATGATAAATGGGTTATTAACGCTTCGTGGTGCTTGGGATAAAGTTCGTGAAGATGTGGTGTTAAAGTTTTTTGTAGTAGCTATTACAGCTTATGGAATGGCTACTTTTGAAGGGCCAATGCTATCATTGAAAAATGTTAACGCTATAGCTCACTATACTGATTGGATTGTAGCACACGTTCACGTGGGTGCATTAGGTTGGAATGGCTTTATTACCTTTGGAATGCTGTATTGGTTGTATCCAAAACTTTTTAAAACCCAGTTGTTCTCTAAGAAGTTAGCTAACTTTCATTTCTGGATTGCCACTATTGGAATATTGTTTTATGCTGTTCCGTTATATTGGGCTGGTTTTACTCAGAGCCTTATGTGGAAAGAGTTTACAGCCGAAGGTTTCTTGCAATATCCCAACTTTTTGGAAACCGTAAAGCAAATTATTCCTTTATATGCTTTGCGCTCATTAGGAGGAGCTTTGTATTTAATAGGTTTTATTGTAATGATTTATAATTTAATTAAAACGGCTAAACAAGGTAATGAAGTTTCCGATGATGAAGCTTATGCAGCCCCTTTGGCTAAGGTATACCAGCCACATGGAAAGGAGCATTGGCATAGGGTTATTGAACGTAAGCCAATACAAATGTTAATATGGAGTTTAATAGTGATTTTAATAGGAGGTATTATAGAAATGATTCCAACATTTATGGTAAAATCAAATATACCAACTATTTCGAGCGTTAAGCCATATACCCCTCTAGAGTTACAAGGACGCGATATTTATGTTAGAGAGGGGTGCTATACTTGCCACTCGCAAATGATTAGGCCGTTTAGATCAGAAACAGAGCGTTATGGGGAGTATTCAAAGGCCGGAGAGTTTGTTTATGATTTTCCTTTTCAATGGGGGTCAAAAAGAACCGGACCCGATTTAGCACGTATTGGAGGAAAATACCCGGATTCCTGGCATTTTAATCACATGGAAGACCCATCAAGTATGTCGCCAGGTTCTATAATGCCCGGTTATCCATGGTTAATTGAGAATGAATTAGATATTAGCAATACACCTGCAAAAATACGTGCTATGCAAAAATTAGGTGTTCCATACCCTGAAGGGTTTGCAGAAGAGGCCAACAAAAACTTATTGCAGCAAGCTGAGAAGATTGCTAAGAGTTTGAATAAAGATGGAATTGAAGTTAAATCTGATAGAGAGATTGTTGCCTTAATTGCCTATTTACAACGTATGGGAACTGATATTAAAGGAAACAAAACATCAAAATAACAAATAAATTGACTGTACAATGAAATTTAGGAATTACCTTGAAAGCATTACAGGAATAGAAATCTATCCTTTAATCTCTTTAATCATTTTTGTAGCATTTTTTATTATACTGCTATACTATGTATTTAAGGCAGATAGAAGCTATATTAAACATCTTGAAGAATTACCTTTTGATAAAGAACAAAAATCAAATATCTATGAATAATCAGTTTAACTTATTTTCTGGAAAAAAGTTTCTGACCGCTTTGCTATTAGGGCTGTTAAATATTAACTTATATGCAGCAGAAGCCGAAAAAACAGTTCAGGAGAATGTAATAGTAACCAATAATTTGTTTTGGATATTACTCATTATAATTTTGTTATTATTATTCTTCATTACCTCATTAAGTAATGCTTTGAAGAATTTATCGCAGATAAATTTAAAAGATTATAAAGAAAAACCTTCAAAGCCAAAAGTACAAACCAATGTTATTATAGGAGTTATTGCTTTTGCAGCAACTTTTATGGGTAACTTTTCTTTAAAGGCTCAAGAGACGGTTGAAGCAGAGGCAAGTTCCTCTTTTTTATCCCCAAAGATGTACGGTGGCCTAAGCCCCGATATCTTTTGGATAATGATTATAGCTATTGTTTTTGAGTTAATAGTAGTTTTTATTTTAATAGGGGCAATACAGAAAATGCTAAGTATGTTAAACGAAGCAAGTGGCTTAGCTCAGGAAAAAAGTATTTCTGTATTTAATTTTTCGAGACTTTCGGCTAGTATTAATGATGCCGTGCCTATTGAAAGCGAGCAGGAAATAATGACAGATCATGAGTATGATGGAATCAGAGAGTTGGACAATAATTTACCCCCTTGGTGGAAATATGGTTTCTATTTAACCATCGTTGTTTCGATTGTTTATTTATTATCCTATCATGTTTTTCAAACCAGTCCGCTGCAGCTTGAAGAGTATCAAAGAGAAATGGATATTGCAGCTTTAGAGAAAGAAGCGTATTTAAAATCGGAAGCCGGTAATATAAATGAAAACAATGTTACCTTAGTAACCACTGCTGATGGTATAAATTCCGGAAAAAATATTTATAAGGATAATTGTGCTGCTTGCCATGGTCAGGCAGGAGAGGGTACTGTAGGCCCCAACCTTACAGATGAATATTGGTTACACGGAGGAGGTGTTAAAAATATATTTAAAACCATAAAGTATGGTGTTCCGGCTAAAGGTATGATAGCATGGCAAGCTCAGTTAACACCTGTACAAATTCAACAAGTGTCGAGTTTTATTGTTTCGTTAAAAGGAACTAATCCTCCGGGGGCTAAGGAACCACAAGGAGATTTATTTAAAGAAGACGATTTGCCTCAAACGGAAAAATAGGTTAGCCTAATTATATTCAATTTTATATGAAATAGTACTTAATTTCTTGCAGTAAAGAAAGGAAATGGACTCGAATAACAATAGTAAACCTGATTTAGATCAATCGTTCAGAGATTCGGTATCAACTGTTGCCAAAGATGGGAAAAGGGTGTGGATTTTTCCACTTAAACCCAAAGGTAAATTTTACGATTATCGAACATGGTTTAGCTACTTTTGCTTGATTTTGTTGTTTGGGTTGCCTTTCGTGAAAATAGATGGCAATCCACTACTCTTGTTAAATATTATTGAGCGGAAGTTTATTATTTTCGGTATAGTTTTTTGGCCTCAAGATTTTGCTTTGTTTGGTTTAGCCATGATTACATTCATGGTTTTTATTGTATTGTTTACTGCCGTATTCGGCCGATTGTTTTGTGGATGGGCATGTCCCCAAACTATTTTTATGGAAATGGTTTTCCGAAAGATTGAATATTGGATTGAGGGCGATATGGCTTATCAGAAACTATTGGATAAGATGCCATGGAATGCCGAAAAAATAAGAAAGAAAACCATGAAGTATTTTCTCTTCTTTTTGGTTTCATTCATCATCTCAAACACATTTTTAGCTTATATTATTGGTGTTGATGAATTGTATAAAATTATTACTGAGCCTGTTTCACAACATATTGGGGGATTAACCGCTATATTTTTATTTACGGGTGTATTTTATTTTGTATATAGTTATATGCGCGAACAAGTGTGTATTGTGGTTTGTCCATATGGTCGTCTTCAGGGGGTTTTGTTAGACAGAAACTCAATTGTAGTGGCTTATGATTATATGAGAGGGGAACAAAGGGCTAAGTTTAAAAAGAATCAGGAGCGAACAGCTGGCGACTGTGTAGATTGTAATTTATGTGTGAAGGTGTGTCCCACAGGTATTGATATTAGAAACGGAACACAAATGGAGTGTATTAACTGCACCGCTTGTATTGATGCTTGCGATAATATGATGGATGCCGTGAATTTACCCAAAGGACTTATCAGATACACCTCGGAAAACCAAATAGAAAAGAAAAAGCCTTTTAAAATAACCTCAAGAATTATTGTATATAGTGCATTGCTATTATTGCTTTTGGTGGGACTTATTTCGGCATTATTGGTACGTAGTGATGTTGAAACTACCATACTACGTACAGCCGGTTTAATGTATCAGGAACAACCAAATGAAAAAATAAGCAACCTTTATAATTATAAAGTTGTTAATAAAACCTTCAATAATAAGAACTTGACATTTAAACTGGAAGATTTTGACGGAGAGTTTCGGTTTATTGGCCAAGAACAATTAACTCTAAAGGGGCAAGAGCTTAAAGAAGGAGAATTCTTTTTGATTGTGGACAAGAAAAATATAAAGCAAAGAAGTACAAAAATTAAGATTGGGGTTTACGAAAATGGGAAGAGAATAGAAACTATCAAAACCAAGTTTTTAGGTAAAAGTTTTTAGTTTATTCAGATGTAATAATATATTTAACATGAATTGGGGAGCAAAGATTGTAGTAGTGTTTGTATTGTTTGTTAGTATGATACTTACTTTAGTTTATAAATCATCACAACAAAAGGTTGATTTGGTGGCACCTAATTATTATGAACAAGAGTTGAAGTATCAGGAAAAAATTGATGGTATAAATAATTTAAACACAAATAATAATACCTTATCGGTAATGACAAGCAACAATGCTGTAGAGTTTATTTTTGATACCTTACAAGGGACACCGGAAGGTAGTATTTTATTTTTTAAACCTGATAATGCCAAAGCCGATTTTAATACCCCAATTAAAACAGATGATTCAGGACGGCAAATTATTTTAAAACAAGATTTATTTAACGGGCTTTATATTGTAAAGATTGATTGGAAACAAAACGGTAATCATTATTTTAAGGAGGAACGAATTAGAATTAATTAATGACTGCATATTTTCTTACAGCATTTACTATTGGTATTATGGGTAGCTCTCATTGTGTTGGAATGTGTGGTCCATTGGCTTTGGCTATTCCATTAAACAATCATCAAAAGTTTTACAGATTACTAGGCATCTTAAATTATTTTTTGGGTAAAACACTTACCTACGGAATATTAGGATTATTTTCGGGGATGTTGGCCAAAGTAATAAATGTGGCAGGTTTTCAACAGTATTTGTCAATATTTGCAGGAGTTTCCATTTTAGTGATTTTAGTATTCAACAGAAAAAAACAATCTAATACTTTTCTAAGTAAATTAAATCATCGGTGGTTACTTACTATAAAAACTTACTTTGGAAAATTTATTCATCAAAAAAACTTGCTCTCGGCCTTTTTTATTGGATTAATAAACGGCTTATTACCGTGCGGACTTGTATATATTGCATTGGCAGGTTCTATTGGTGCTGGCGGCTGGTGGCAAAGTGTTTTATATATGATGTTATTTGGTATATCATCTATGCCTTTATTAATGTTATTGATGCTTTTTAAATATCGTTTACAAACAACATTAGGGAAATATTTTAATAAGACTACACAAGCGTTTACAATAGCAATAGCCCTATTGTTAATTGTAAGAGGATTGAACTTAGGGATTCCTTATATTAGCCCCAAGCAATATACCGAACAAAAAAATACAAACCTAGAATGTTGTGTTAAACCGGAAAGAGGTATGAAATAATTTTGAAGTTCAAACTTTACCCTTTTATTTATCAAAGTTTTCAAGTATAAGATTGGCATCGCTTAAAAATTTTGTTTCTTCTTTGCCGGGAGTAGCCCCCTGAGGATAACCTAAGGAGCCTATAGTAACCAAGTTAGTAGCACCTGTAGTTTCATTCTTCTCGGCAAATAAAAGCCAAACAGTGGGATACCCTCTAATGCCTAATGCCTGTTGTAAACCATTGTTTTGTTCTACCAAATCAGCACTTAATTGTTTTTTTCTAGGGAAATCGAGTTCTAATAAAACTACATTTTCTTTAGCCCATTCAATAAAATCAGGTTTGCTAATCACATCCTTTTGTAATTTCATACACCAGCCACACCAATCGCTGCCGGTAAAGAATGCAAATATGGGTTTGTTTTTTTCTTTAGAGATTATACGTGCTTCTTCTAGGTATGAGTACCATGTTAACCCATTTTTATCAGTATGGGCAGAGCTTTGTGCCTTTGTGTTTAGGCTAAAGAAGATTGAAAATATAAAAAATAGAAGAATATTTTTTTTCATTTCTGTGTTAAGTATTAGAATTGATGAAATTGTTATTTACTTTTTTTCTTGCATTTACTGTTGTATGCATCTTGTGCATCGGGGGAGTCGAGTTTTATGGCTTTCTTTAAATCATCACAACTAGTTGGGTCATTTAATATACTTTTTACCAAACCTCTTTGACAATATGCCTCGGTATAGTCTTTATTCATCTGAATAGCTTTGTTATAATCATCTAAAGCTTCTTTGTAACTTTTTAATCCAAATAAAGCATTGCCTCGGTTAAAGTACACATAATCCGGTTGGGAAATTTTAAGGGCTTTGTTATAGCTTTCAATGGCCTTACTATATTGGGCTTTTACCAATAAGGCGTTCCCTTCAAAATAAAAATTATAAAACTCAGTACTTTGAGCACTACAATTGATGGCAAATAAAGCAATAACTAATAATGTAAAAATGCTTTTCATATTCTCAAAAGTACAACATTATTTTAAATATATGGTATTTAATATTGGTTTTCGGTAATTATTTGTACCAATTTTTGGTTATGTTTTTTCCAACTATAATTTTTTTCAACAAATTCTCTCCCTTTCTGTGCAAGTTCTATACCACTTTCGGGCGATTGTAATATATTTAATACATGTTCGGCAATACTTTGTTCATTCCTTCCTACTAGTATTTCTTCACCATCAAGAGCACCTAAAGCGACATTAGCTAAAGGGGAGGTTATACAAGGGATTTTCATGGCCATGGCCTCGAGTAATTTATTTTGTAGGCCGGTACCTATTTGCATTGGTGCAATAAATATTTTACTTCGCGCATAACTTTGGCGTATGTCTTTAACCCATCCTCCAATTATTATATTTTTATTTTCAAGTTCTAATATTTCTGAAGTAGGAGAAGTCCCGGAAATCAGTATTCTGGTTTGGGGTCTTTTTTCCAAAATTATCGGCATTACTTTTTTTACAATATATAATACACAGTCAATATTGGGCGGGTAACTCATATTTCCGGTAAAAAGTAAATCAAAATCTTTGGTATGGTTTTGTGGGGTAAAATAATCTAAATCTACACCATTGGGAACAATTTGAATTTTATCATTTTCTTCGTTAATAATATAATTTCTGTCTTGTTCTGAGATAATTGTATGATGTTCAAAATAGTGAAATATTATATGCTCATAACGTCTTAATCTTTGAAACTCCATTTTAAGCAAGGGCTTAAGATAAAGTGGCGAATTTTTTATTCTGCGCTCTACGCCTTTTGCAAAGGCGTCTTGGTAATCAATAGTTTTAGTAATTGTATTTATATTTTTGGCATATTCTGCCGTACGTATTAATTGGCAAAATATTTTGTCGGGTTTTACTTTGTTGAAAAATTGCTTAAATTTTTTGTGCGCTTTTTGGTGATAAAAATAATAAACCTGAAACGGTTTGGAACCGAAGAGGCCAAGCAATAAATTAATTAGAATGTTTAATTTGTTTAGCTGAACAACACATATCTCTTTACAAAACAGATTTAATTTACTCATTGCTTCAGGATGAATTTTTCCATCGCTTAATGCAAATAAGTATATATCATGAAATTCTGAAAGGCCTTTAATTTGATGATACGCACGAAGTTTATCTCCTTTGTCCAAAGGATAAGGGATTCGTGATAAAACAACTAATATTTTTTGTCTTGATGCCAATTTCAAGTATAAAAACCCTACAAATTAAATAATAATTAGTTAATAGATGTTTCGGTAACGTTAATTACCGATGATAAAAACTTTTCTAACTCATCAGCTTTGATTTTAGTGTTAAAATCAGTAGCTGCCTTGTTATAAGCATTGTTGCATAACAATGCAAATTCATTAGGATGTGATAAACATTGATTTATATTTTCAACAAACATATCTGCACTATCGGCCATCAATATATCATAATTGTTTTTAACGTTAATGCCTTTTGCAGCAAAACTTGTACTAATTATTATTCTTTTCAGAGCCATAGCCTCAATCATTTTTATTTTAAGCCCGCCACCGGAAAATATTGGTGCAATCATGATAGGTGCTATAGTCATAAATTCTTTGGCATCATCTACCAGCCCCATATTAATAATATTTTTGTTTTTATAATTCATTAACTCATTTGGCATTGCTTTTCCGGCTATATATAATACGGTTTCGGGATGATGTATTAATACTTTATCCCAAACATGTCGAATAAACCATTTTATCCCCTCTAAATTTGGCATCCAGTCCATAGCACCAATAAAGAATAATGCTTTTTTATTGAAATTCGGCTCGCCCCGGTATTTTGAAATATCAATGGTAAACGGAATATTTATAAGCTTTTTAGATGGTGCTATTTGTCTAATAAAATTTAAATCATCAGTAGTTATTGTAATAATACCATCAACATCATTAATAATTTTTGTTTCTTCAACTCTTAATCTTTTACTTTGAATGTTTAAATAAATCTTCTTCAAATAATTACTTGACTTCTTTGAATTATTACTCCAGATTTCGAATTCAATATTATGTGCCCGATATATGATTTTAGCTTTTGAGTATTCTCTGATAGTAGAAATGGTAGAACCCACAAATAAGCTGTCGAGTAAAACAATGTCGGGTTGGTATTGATGCAATAGTGTTTTTAACTTATTATTAAAAGCCTTACTTTTAAACCTAGAAAAGATATAAGATTGAGTACTGAAAAAGAAATTGACAAGAAGATTAAACGGTTTTATTTTTGTATCCACAAAAACAGTTTGTGGTTGATACTGATTAACCATAAACTCCGAAAAACCTTGTTTCGGTAGCGGATGTTTGTATGTTTCCATACACAACATTTTTACTTCTATATTTCTTTGAATCAATAGCTCAGCCATGTTAAGCATAGCCAAAGAGCCACCGTCAACCGGAGGGTATGGAACTTTATTGCAAAGATGCAGAACTATCATTTTTTTGACGAGAGAATAGTTTTTTTATAGGAGTTGTATAAGCATCTATATCAAAAAGAGCTGAGTCATGAGTGGCTTTATAGGTTAAGAAAATTCCTATGGGTAATAATACTGCACTGGCCAACCATGTGCCTTGCCATGCTTCCCATACACCTTCTTTAGCCGATTTTTCGCCTGATATTGATAAGACATGAAAAATTAGAAAGAAGCAAACAGAGACAACGGCCGGCATGCCAATACCTCCCTTACGAATAATAGCGCCAAGAGGAGCACCTATAAAGTACAATACAATACATGCAAAAGGCAAGGTTAATTTTTTATGCCATTCTACTTTATATCTGTTGACACTTGTCATTTCATTTTTTAATGACATTGCATTGATTGAGGTATAACTTTGATTGGTTCGTGCAATATTCAAAGCGCCATCATAGATTCGTTTTTTTTCATCAGGAGTATATACATCCATCCAGTTCTTACTTTTAGTCATTAATGCTATTAATGAGTCTCCACTGTGATTTGATTTTAAAGTGTCAGAAAATAAATTATAGTTTCTAATCACTTGCTCGTTGATAGCTACTTTCCTTTCTTTACTATCTTTTATTAAGGTGTCAATTTCTGAAGATAATTGCCATAAATTAAGCATTTGGTAATTGTCTTTAAAAAGTGATTCATCAGATCTAATTAATTTAAAATCACTCATGTCAAGCATAATAGTTTCTTCTTTAAACGAAGAACGGTTTAAAGGCTTGTAATCTTTATTATTTTGCGATATTATTTCCTCATAGCTATGACCATCTTTTAAGGTAATTATTAAATAGTTTTCATCATCGCTTATTTTCATTAACCCTTCTTTAGCCAGAATTACTTTGTTGTTACCTTGCCTTTGGGTATGATCGTAAATAATGATATTATATAATATATTCTTCTTTTTATCTTTTTTGGAAATCTTAATAGTGTATCCCTGAATACCATTATAAAAAACGCCTTCTTTAATATCTAAGGAAGGTTTTTGGTGGGTAATGTCATACAATAAAGTTCCCATTTTTAAATTGGCTATAGGAAGCACATAGTTGGCAAACAAAAAAGCACCAATAGCCATTAAAAATGAGGTATAAGTTAAAGGTTTCATTATTCTTTGCAGCGACATGCCTGCTGTTTTTAGAGCGGTTAGCTCGTAGTGTTCGGCTAAATTCCCGAAGGTCATAATGGAGGCAAGCAAAATAGCTAAAGGTAAAGCCATTGGAACCATAGTAATAGCTACATAAAACATAAGTTCCATAATGATAAACCAATCAAGTCCTTTCCCTACAAAATCATCAATATACTTCCATACAAATTGCATTAGTAAAATAAACATAACTATAGCAAAAGTCAGTATAAAAGGACCGAGATATGATTTTAAAATAAGGAGTGTTATTTTTTTTAATCTCATTGATTGCAATAATTCGACTTAGTTTATGTGAAGCTGTTTTTTGTAGTGTAAAAAGATCATAGCTTTTTTAACTCGTAGTCTTCATACTTCAACATAAAAATAGATTGATTTTCAAAACCACTGTCAATACCTGTTTTCTTTAAATGGAAAATGGTGCTGAAACCAATATTCTTATTCTCCTCAAATTTATTAATACAGCCATAACCGTACTTCGACAATAAAGGTAAAAAATACATGGCTACATCATATCCATTAAAGGCATATTTACCGGGTTCTGTTTGAAACCTGTTTCGATAGTTTTCTATAAATTTACAAGTTAGAGTATCGCTATAATTTATACAAGTATTGGAGGGGATAACAAGCCCAAATTTTTGAATCATATTGATGTCAAGATTGTCATAATTTATCCATTGTTCCATACCAGCAACGGATATCTTATATTCTTTATCATCTAAAGATTTTATTTTGTTAAAAAAATCGGTAACAAAAGCCTGATCACTACTTCCAACTATTATCAGGTTGTTTTTATATTTTGAGAGGGCAGCAGTTAAACCCTTAATTCCTGCTGTTTTATAAACAATTTCTTTTATTGAATCACCTGAAGAACGTATTTTATAAGCTTTCTTCAATAAGCTAACAATTTGTTTTTCTTTATTTAGATTGTTGTGAATTATAACAAAATTATTATTTTTATATTGAGTATATAGCTGTGCAATGTAACTGTCCATACTGGTTGGCAAAGAAGGGTTAACTTTAATTACATTCTCTTTACCCATCAACACTTTGTTTGGTGCTGTATAGGGTAATACTAATAATGTGTTTTTGTTTTTTACTGCTTTTGCTGCTGCTGTAGCTACACTGCTATGAAAAGGACCTACCCAAATATCTGCTTGTTTAAATTGCTTATTGGCAAAGAAACTGAGTGACGCAAGTGAATCGGCAGGAGTATCATAAACATTTAAATTAATTTTGTTACCTTTTTTAATAAGCGAATCGCAAGCTAATTGAAAGCCTGATAGAAATTCAACTCCCGGTATTGATTTTGAGTACAGTTCATCATTCTCGCTAAGTGTTTCTTTTTGAATAACACTATCGTTTTGTAATAAATAAAAAGGGAGGAATAAATTTACATTTATTTCAGCCAAAGAACCACCATTATATTTTGGAGTTGTTCTTTCTTCATTAATGACAGGTATAATAGGAGCCTCAGTATTTTTTACTTCTTTTGTATCTTGTATAGCTTTCCCTTTTTGCGGAATTTTTATGGTCATTCCTTCTTTTAAGCCGCTTTCCGCTTCAGGGTTTTCAGCAACAATGCTCTCCACAGTTACATTGTATTTTTTTGAAATAGCGTATAAAGTTTGTTTCTTCTCAACAGTATGTATAATATATTTATTACCATTTTCTTTAACTGAAGGTTTACTGTTCTGGAGTATTGGTTCTTTAGGAATTTTAAGTTCCATGCCTGTTTTAAGGCCTGTTTTTAATGTATCATTCCATTGTTCAATTTCGGGTATAGTTACATTATAGGCTTTGCTAATGGAATATAATGTTTGTCCCTGCTCAACTTTATGAATATATACTTTGTATCCCTTATCGCTTATAATATTTTTGCTCACAGTTATTGGTTTCACTGTGTTCTCCTGTGCCTTGACAAAATTTACACTGCTTATTAAACAGATGAAAATTAGGCTATATATAAATTGCTTTAAAGTGTAATGAGCCATTTTTATTAACGGTTGAATTTGTGTACAATCATAGAAAAGTGTTATTACTCCCACTCGATAGTAGCCGGAGGTTTTGAACTTATATCATATACAACTCGGTTTATACCTTTTACATTATTTATAATTTCGTTTGATACTTTTGCAAGAAAATCGTATGGTAAGTGGCACCAATCTGCTGTCATCCCATCAGTTGAACTAACAGCTCTCAGAGCCACAGCATTTTCATAAGTACGTTCATCGCCCATTACCCCTACACTTTGTACCGGTAAGAATATAACTCCTGCTTGCCATACAGTTTTATACAAATCATATTGTTTTAGCAAGTTAATAAATATATCATCAGCTTCCTGCAATAATTGTACCTTTTGTGGAGTAATATCACCCAATATTCGTATAGCCAAGCCCGGACCCGGAAACGGATGTCTTTCTAATAATTGTGGGCTCATTTGAAGCGCTTTTCCAACTCTGCGTACTTCATCTTTAAATAAGCTGCGCAGAGGTTCTACAATTTTTAATTTCATAAAATCGGGCAATCCTCCAACATTATGATGCGATTTAATAGTTGCAGAAGGTCCTTTGACCGAAACTGATTCAATTACATCAGGGTATATAGTGCCTTGAGCCAACCACTTAACTTCATTAATTTTGTGAGCTTCCTCATCAAATACTTCAATAAAGGTTTTTCCTATGGCCTTTCTTTTTAATTCAGGGTCTGAAATGTCTTTTAATGCGGCATAAAACTTATCGGCAGCTCTTACTCCTATTACTCTCAAGCCCATATCTCTGTATGAATGAAGTACATTTTCAAATTCATTTTTACGCAACAGTCCATTATCTACAAAAACACAATTTAAATTATTACCAATAGCTTTGTGTAGCAACACTGCACATACCGAACTATCAACACCTCCTGAGAGTCCTAACACCACTTTGTCATTTCCGAGTTGTTTTTTTAGTTCGGCCACTGTGCTCTCTATAAAAGAATCAGAGGTCCAGTTTTGCTTACAATGGCATATATGTGTTAGAAAATTTTTAATAATCATTATGCCTTGTGTTGAATGATAAACCTCAGGATGAAACTGAATACCGTAAGTAGATTCGTTGCTGAAGCAAAAGGCAGCATTTTCAACAGTTTCTGTGGAGGCTATATTTTCGGCATTATTTGGTAGTTGGGTAATGGTATCTCCATGGCTCATCCAAACTTGGCTGTCCTTATCAATATCTTTAAACAAAATATTGTTTTGATTTATTTTTGATAAGTTGGCACGACCATACTCACGAGTATTACTGGCTTCTACATTGCCACCATAGGTTTGCGCCAAGAGCTGCGAGCCATAACAAACCCCTAAAATTGGAACCTTGTTACGAAATAAAGAGAAGTCAATTTTAGGGGCATCATTATCACGTACACTATGCGGACTACCGGAAAGAATAACTCCTCTTAATCCTTCAATCGGTTTGTTGAAATTATAGTATGGTTGAATTTCGCAATATACGTTTAGCTCTCGTACTCTACGGGCTATTAATTGGGTATATTGACTTCCAAAGTCTAAAATCAATATGGTTTCTGTCATGTTGCAAAGGTAACTATTTTATACTATTTACGTTGGTATAAATAGCTAATCGTTACGATATAGTATTTGAACTCTTATTTGTTGAAATCTTCTGCCATTAAGTGAAAAAGTAGTTTCTTTTTTTTTGAAATTTGAAAGAATATGGTGCAAACCGCACTATCATTAATTTATTTTATGTATAGAAGATAAAAACAACGGTGCTTATTATGAATAAAATTGGGGTAAATATTATTTATCTTTTTGTATTGACGATTTTGGTATCTTCTTGTAATCTTTTTAGATATGGAATTGAAGAAAGAAAGCGCGAAAAAGAAAAGTTGGGTTTAAACAATGGAATAGAGGAGGAGAAGAAGAAGGGGGAAAATAAGTATCTAAACAAAAAAGAGCATATTAAAACTGCTGAAAAGATATTAAGTACTGCCCGTCAATATGATGGTGCACCTTATAAACTTGGAGGTGAAAGCAAGAAAGGAATAGATTGTTCTGCTTTGGTTATGATTAGCTATAAAAATGCGGGAATTGATTTGCCTCGCACAAGTATTGAACAGAGTAAGGTTGGCAAGAGTGTAAGTGTTAAAGAAGCCTTGCCCGGTGACTTAATATTCTTTAAGTTTAAAAAATATAAAAATCATAATCCGGTAAACCATGTAGGCATAGTAACCAAGGTGAGCAATAATACCGTTTATTTTTATCATGCCAGCACCTCGCTTGGTGTTACCGAAAGTAGCCTGGCCGAGAGTTATTATAGTGATGTTTTTGTGAAAGTTATGCGTGTGTATTAATACAAAAATTATTGAATAAATCATCCTTTCAAACACAATTATCATGTATCTCTTTATTGTTTATAAAGGGCATAACTTTTCTTAAATTTTAAAGGTAAATTGACTTAACTTTGTAAAGTTATTTACAGATATAGTTTTTTATAGTGCAAAATTTTATTGAAACTTTAAATAGCCCTCAACGACAGGCCGTTACAAATATAAATGGACCTATGATGATTGTTGCGGGAGCCGGATCGGGAAAGACCCGCGTGCTGACCTACAGAATTGCTTATTTGATGGAACAAGGGATAGACCCTTTTAGTATTTTGGCTTTAACCTTTACCAACAAAGCAGCCAAAGAAATGAAAGAGCGTATTGAAAGTATAGTAGGGGCAGAGAAGGCACGTAACCTATGGATGGGCACATTTCACTCGGTATTTTCAAGGATATTACGTATTGAGTCCGAAAAGTTAGGGTTTCCTAGCGATTTTACCATTTATGATACTGATGATTCAAGAAGTTTATTGAAATCAATTATTAAAGAGTTGGGGTTAGACGAAAAGCAGTATAAGCCAGCCCTGGTTCATAGTAGAATCTCAATAGCCAAAAACAACTTGCTATCGTGGGAAGCATACATGAATAATGATGAAATACGACAAGAAGATAAATTGAGCATGAAACCGATGTTAGGAGATATTTATAAATATTATCAGCATCGTTTGTTTCAATCATCAGCCATGGATTTTGATGATTTACTATTTAAAACCAATGTGTTATTAAGAGATCATCCTGATGTTTTGTTGAAATACCAGCATAAGTTTAGGTATATTATGGTTGATGAGTTTCAGGACACAAATTTCTCACAATATTTAATTGTAAAAAAACTGGCAGCCGCATTTGAAAATATTTGCGTAGTGGGCGATGATGCTCAAAGTATATATGCTTTTAGAGGAGCTACTATTCAGAATATACTAAACTTTAAGAAAGATTATCCGGATTTAAAGGTATATAAGCTTGAGCAAAATTACCGGAGCACCAAAGTAATAGTAAAAGCCGCCAACAGTGTTATTGCATACAATAAAGGACAGTTACAGAAGCTGGTTTGGACAGATAATGAAGAAGGCGATAAAATTGATGTACTTAGGGCTTTTACGGATAATGAGGAAGGGCAGATGGTGGCAGGTTCTATATTTGAAACTAAAATGAGTACTCAATCGCGTAATTGTGATTTTGCTATATTATATCGTACTAATGCGCAAAGCAGAGCAATGGAAGAGGCTTTGCGTAAGCAAAATATTCCCTATAAAATATATGGGGGGCTTAGTTTTTATAAACGAAAGGAGATTAAGGATATACTTGCTTATTTAAGACTATCCGTCAATCAGAACGATGAGGAGGCTATAAAGCGTATTATCAATTATCCGGCACGCGGAATTGGCGACAGCACCATTGAAAAGATTATAGTGGCTGCAGCTAACAATAATGTGGCCTTATGGGAGATAATTTGTAACCCGTTAAAATATCAGTTAAATATTAACCAAGGTATTGCAAACAAGTTGCACGATTTTGCCGAAATGATAAAAAGTTTTAGAATAATTGCTGCCAGCCAAAATGCATTTGATGCCGGAAACCATATTGCCATGCAGAGTGGTTTGCTTAAAGAGTTATATAATGATAAAAGTCCCGAAGGGGTAGCACGATACGAAAATATTCAGGAATTATTGAATGGAATGAAAGAGTTTACAGAAAACGATGTTGAAGATTTAGTAGTTCAGGAAAATGTTGAATCAACTCGTTTTTTGAAAGATTATATGAAGGATATTGCACTTCTTACAGATGATTTGAACGAGAATGATGAGGACAAAGATAAGGTTACATTAATGACTATTCATGCTGCAAAAGGCCTTGAGTTTTCGTATATATATATTGTTGGTGTTGAGGAGAACTTATTTCCGGGGCAATTAAGTATAAATACCAAAGAGGAGTTGGAAGAGGAACGAAGACTTTTTTATGTAGCCCTAACCAGAGCTGAGAAGAAGGCCACCATTAGTTTTGCCTCATCAAGATATAAATGGGGCAATTTAACAAGTTGTGAACCTAGTCGTTTTATTGATGAAATAGATATAGAATGTTTGAATTATAAGTATAACACTAATTCCCAGACCAATAATGACTTTATAAATGACTCTGGATTTGATGCTTGGGGTACTTATAATAAGAAAAAAACAGTAGGTAGTAGTTCCTATTACGGAAAGCAAACCAATCCTATAAAATCTCAGCCTCAAAAGCCTAAGTTTGAACCGCCCAAAAATTTAAAACGTTTAAATCAAATAGCACAAAATACGGCAACTGAACCTTTAGGCGATGATGTAAGCCAATTAAAAGCCGGTGATCGTGTACAGCACCAAAGGTTTGGAAATGGTTTAGTGGAAAATATTGAAGGAAATTTCCCTAATCGTAAGGCTACAATTGTGTTTGACGAAGCCGGAAAGAAACAGTTGATATTAAAATATGCCAAACTGAAGGTATTGTCATAATATTTAAGACGAAAAAAAGAAAAGAGGCTGATTTTTTAAAAATCAGCCTCTTTTCTTAGGAAAAAGTATGTATGAAATTACATTTTCTTTTCACGAATACGAGCTTTCTTGCCTGTAAGACCTCTTAAATAGAATATTTTAGCACGTCTTACCACTCCAACTTTGTTAAGTTCAATCTTTTCAATAGCAGGAGAAGCCAATGGAATTATTCTTTCCACACCCACTCCGTTTGATATTTTACGAACAGTAACGGTTTCACCGGCACCAATACCATGACGTTGAATTACAACACCTTGATATAACTGTATTCTTTCTTTATTACCTTCTTTAATTTTATAGTGTACTGTAACAGTATCACCCGATCTGAAATTAGGCAGTTCTTTTTTTGTGTTGAATTGTTCGTCAACTAATTTAATTAATTCCATGATTCAATAAGTATTATTTCCTTAATAATTTGGGAGCGCAATATTATAAAATAATTAAGAGACTGCAAAATTTTTTATGGATTAAGTTGGCGCTCCACTTCGTCAAATGCCTTTAACCCTTTTAAAGTAGTAAATTCGGGCTGTTTCAAAATTCTGTTTTTATCTGTCAGATTTAATTTTAACGATTTTTTAATATTTTCAATGGCCTCAACAGGCTTATTTTCTGTCGAATTTACAATGGCCTTGAAAAAATACACCTCAGCATTTTCAGGGTCGGCTACTTCGTAACAGTCAATCATAGTTTTAGCGGCTTGGTAATTACGGGATTGCAAGTACCTATTGCTTAAACTATAACTCAAAAGGCTTGCATAGCCCAACAAACGTTGATTCATGGCTCCTAAATCGTTATTCTTTTTTGCTTCCTTTTTTAACAACTCAATTTTTTCTTTCCAGGCTTTAAAATTATCGGGAGTCTGAATAATTTGGGTTAGCTCCTTTTGAATTTCAGTTTCCATCAAATTTATTCGCATTAATTTGTTCTTTTGTGCAATGTATTCGTCAGTTTGAGCTAACGAATCAGGGCTGGGAAAGGATAAAGTACTTAAATCTTTTACTCCATTGTTGAGTATAACAAGTTGGTTATAGGCCTCTACCAGGTTGTTGTCAAGTTCAAGTTGTTTAATATCATTCAGTTGTTCAGTAATAAAGTCCGAAACAATTTCGGGCGATGTATCTATAATACTTTGCCTAAAAGCATGAAATAGGGTAAGTTGTAGCGCCTTTTTAAAAATGTTTAAGGGAGCCCACTCATGTTTTCCCTTAAATTCAATATAATAATGAGGTAACGTGGTAGCTTCCAGAAAATAATCAATGTTAAGCATCTCGGCACGATTCATATCACCTTTGCCCGAAAGCCCAATAAAAAGACTATTGTTTGATAGTTTTTGGTTTAATTGCTGTGCCCCGGCCGAGTTAGCTATAACAGACAGAACACTTTTGTCTATTTCAGCCAAACTACAACTTACTCTTGCTCCGCCCGAAAATCCGCAAAGCACTATGGCATTTTTATTTATTTTAAAATTATTAAGGCAAGCATTCTTCAACAAATACCAAATTTGCTGACTCTCTCGAAAATCCTGCCCATTTTTTGAAGCATTAGAGCCTACTAATATAAAGCCTAACGAATCGGCTATGGTTTTGTATTTCTTTATTGGCAATGAACCATTTCCGCCCGAATCAAAGAAGAATACAATAGGCCAAGAGGTTTTTGTGCTGTAATAACGGGGTAAATATATAGCAAAACTATTAAGGTAATCGTTATTAATTAATATGTGCTCATAAATATTGCCAGGTTCAATGGTGTCATTTATATTAAACTCAGGGCTTGCATTTTGCATTTCTTGAGCATTGTTTTTAGAATTCTTTTCAGTACTGCTGTTGCATGAACTATGCGTATGAAGACAAAGAAGTATAATAAAGAATATTTGTATTTTATACCAATAATTATTCATTTGAAAAATGCTATTCAATTGTAAAACTATCAGCATCATTAATTACCGGGAAAGTACTTCTTAACTTGTTTAAATAATCAAAATCTAAGCTAAGCGTTTCAGTATTTTCCTCATTAGGTAAAATGTTACTGATTACTTTTCCCAAAGGGTCAATAATTACCGAATCGCCTGAGTAAGTGATGTTATTTCCATCAGTACCTACCCGATTAACCCCAATAACATAACATTGGTTTTCAATAGCACGCGCTACCAATAAACTTTTCCAGGCATGGCTACGTACTTCCGGCCAACTGGCAACATATATCAACACATCATACAAAGGACTGTTGGTATTATTTTTTGAACTGAAATTACGACTCCAAACGGGAAATCTTAAATCGTAACAAACCAAGGGGCATATAGTCCATTTATTAATTGTAGCAATAAGTTTGGAGTTCCCAGAATCATAAAAACTGTTCTCATTAGCCATCCTAAATAAATGACGTTTATCGTATTGCAATGAAGTGCCATCCGGTAAAACCCAAAGTAAACGATTGTAATATTTGCCATTATCGTGTACTACAACGCTTCCGGTTATAACAGCCTTTTTTTTGGCAGCCATTAATTGCATCCATTGTGTAACTTCGCCATTAGGAGTATCGGCAACTTTATGAGGCTCCATAGTAAAGCCCGAAGAAAACATTTCGGGCAGCACTATAAGTTGAGTGGGAGTATTTATTTTATTAATTAACTCTTCAATACGTAATAAATTAGCTTCGCGATTGTGCCAAGCTAATGATGTTTGAATGATTGATACAGCAAGGTTACTCATACTTCTTAATTTAAATAGAACATAATTTTTCAGCAGCTTTCTCGAGTGTGGAGTTCTCTTTTGCAAAACAAAAACGTAACACTTTATTATCAATTTTGCGATGGTAAAAAACCGATACCGGAATAGAAGCTACCCCATACCGGGTAGTTAGTATCTCGGCAAATTTTATATCACTTTCCTGACTTATTTTATCATATTTCAATATTTGAAAATAGGTACCGTTGCATGGAAGTAGCTCAAATTTTGAGTTTTTTAATAAGGATTGAAAGTAATTTCTTTTCTCGGAATAAAAATTACCTAAATTCAAATATTCTTCGGTACGCGCCATAAATTCTGCTAAAGCCAGTTGCACCGGGTGATTTGCCGAAAAAACCAAAAACTGATGCACTTTTCTGAACTCATTCATTAAATTTATGGGGGCTAAACAATATCCCATTTTCCAACCTGTGGCGTGATAGGTTTTACCAAAAGATGAAATGATAAAACTTCTTTCTGCAAGCCGTGGGAAACGTGCCACACTTTGATGTTCATTCGAATCAAAAACAATATGTTCATACACTTCATCACTCAGCACCACAATATCGGTATTTCTAATAAGTTTTTCAAGGTTCATTAAGTCTTCTGTGCTAAGTATGCTTCCTGTAGGGTTATTAGGATTATTAATAATTATCATTCGAGTATGCTTGTTTATTAGCTTTCTCACATCATCCCAATTAATACTGTATTCAGGGAATTTTAGCTGCACAAAAATAGCCTTGCCTCCATTAAGTTCAATGGCCGGAATATAACAATCATAAGCAGGTTCAAAAACTATAACTTCATCGCCTTCGTTTACAATTGCAGAAATGGCCGTGTAAATAGCTTGTGTTGCTCCCGAAGTAATTGTTATTTCAGTATCAGGATTGTATTTAGTATTATATAAATCTTCAACTTTTTGGGCTACAATTTCACGTAACTTCATCGAGCCCGCCATGGGTGCGTACTGGTTATAGCCTTTTTTCATGTATTTGCTCACCAGATTTATTAAGTCGGTCGAAACAGAAAAATCCGGAAACCCTTGAGCCAAGTTAATGGCATTATGTTCAACAGCCATTTGGCTCATAACTGTAAATATGGTTGTTCCGGTGGTTGGAAGTTTTGATCTTAAGGCGCCTGAATATTGCATATACTTTCTTTACTTTTTTTAGCAAAATTATTGATTTAAAGCTAAAGAGAAAATGTATGTTTATTTTGTTTGTTACGAATGACCATATTAAAATACCATCTAAAGTAAATATCTAAGTGCATATTACAGAATATAGTGGCTTTAATACCTTGATTTTATTATAAATGGATTACCTATTAATTACAAGTTGTGTTAAAATTATTCCTACTCGGGAATCAAAACAGTTTTATTTCACTTATTTATTGCTGCTTTTTTGGAGTTGAATTTCAATTCATCTTTTATTTATAGTATAACAAGATTAATAGCTTATATCTTTTTGTTTGATAAGTAAGGTGCTTTTTACACGTTAGCTTAATGCAAAGCTTGTTACTTCAGCAAATTACTTATCCCGTTTATATTCGTTTTCTTATTATTTACCTTTTTTAAATGAAATTGGTAATGTTGAGGTAATTAATACTTTAGTATGCTCATCTTATTCAGTGATGGTTAAAACCAATATGTCTAACAACATAACTCTTTATTATTTAAATTTGTTAATCATAGCGTGTAAACCTCTATTATATTTGTTTCAGATTGAAAAAATATTAAAGAGGTATTAGGGCATGTGGTAATATTTAATTCTGATAAAGTATTAGGTATTGAAACTTTTTTCTACAGTATATAAAAATGATTAATATATTGAGTTATGGTAAAAGCATTTATTCTTTTGAAGTTTCACTTCATTCTGAAAAGTCATAAACAGAACTGAGATAATATGATAATTCTTTACTTGTTATTAAATTTATAAAACATTAAATTCATTAAATATGAGTTTGTCAAGAAACAAAAAAACAGGTTTATTTTTTGGCTCTTTTAACCCTATACATCAGGGTCATTTAATACTTGCAAAGTATATACTGAACGAGTATGATTTAGAAGAAATATGGTTTGTTGTAAGTCCTCAAAATCCGCTGAAGAATAAAAAATCCTTATTGAATGAGTATCATCGTTTGCAGATGGTAAGATTGGCTATTGAAGACGAGCCTAAGTTTAAAGCTTCAGATATAGAGTTTAAATTAGAAAAACCATCATATACCATTAACACACTAATTCATTTAGACGAGAAATATAAACGTCCTTTTGTATTAATAATGGGCGAAGATAGTGCTGAAAGTATTACCAAATGGAAGAACTACGAAGCTATTTTAGATAATTATGAGGTATATGTTTACCCCCGCCAAGGAGCTGTAAAATCAAAAATTATACAACACCCGCATTTAAAATTTATTCATGCTCCACAGCTTGAACTTTCTGCAACGTATATACGACAAGCTATTAAAGCGGGCAAGGATGTTAGATTCTTATTGCACTATAAAGTTTATGACTTTGTAAAAGAAATGCACTTTTACGAAAAATAGGGAGAGAAAACCGGAATTCACATGAACGCGAAAAAGGCATTTGTAAAACATAATTATTTTTATTATATTAGGCGCTAAAGGGCTAATTATTAGCGTTAACCAAACTTAACAACTTCATTTTTTGCATTAACAAACTTTTGAAATGTTATGGATATTATGGTTTGAATTTTGTATATGTATTGTTAGTTACTTAATTTTTAAAAAGGAGAAAAAATTATGAAAAAAGTAGTTAGTATTTTTTTAGCTGTAGTTGGTGGGTTTGCCGGCTCGGCTATTTACAACAATTATTATAAGAGTTCTGAAAAACCGGTAATAAGTGCTGAACTTAAGCGCCCGGTACATACCGTTAATTATAACGGTGCAAATTATGAGGCAAATGTAAATTTTGAAACGGCTGCCGAAAAAACAGTTCATGCTGTGGTGCATATTAAAACATATTTTAGAGAAAATAGTTTTATGACAGATCCATGGCATCAGTTCTTCTTTGGCGATAATGGCTATAGAAGAAACGCTCCTCAACAAGTGTCAACCGGCTCCGGGGTTATTATATCTGATAACGGATATATTGCCACCAATAATCATGTTATAGCTAATGCAGAAAAAATTGAGGTTACTCTTAACAACAATAAAACATATCAGGCAGAGGTGGTAGGCCGTGATCCTAATACCGATTTAGCTTTACTGAAAATAGACGAGAAAAACTTACCCTATATTACCTATGGTAATTCTGACGATGTAAAAGTAGGTCAATGGGCTTTGGCTGTGGGCAATCCGTTTAATTTAACTTCAACCGTTACCGCAGGTATAATTAGTGCCAAAGGTAGAAGTATTAATATTTTAGAAGCCAATGCCAGTAAAGACAGGTATCCTATTGAGTCATTTATTCAAACCGATGCAGCGGTAAATCCCGGAAATAGTGGAGGAGCTTTGGTTAACACTGCCGGTGAGTTAATTGGTATTAACTCTGCCATTGCTTCCAATACAGGTTCGTATGCCGGATATTCGTTTGCTGTTCCGGTAAATATTGTAAAGAAGGTAATGTCTGATTTGCTTGAATTTGGTGCAGTACAGCGCGCTTTTATTGGTGTAAGCATAAGAGAAATAGATACTAAACTTGCCGAGGAAAAGAAACTCAATCAATATCAGGGTATATATGTTGCCGGAATAACCGAGGGCGGAGCAGCAGACCAGGCCGGAATTAAAGAAGGTGATATTATTACGCAAATAGGAGGAACCGCTGTAAACAGTTCACCTGAGTTGCAAGAGCAGGTAGGTAAATATCGCCCTGGCGATAAGATTGATATTACTCTTATTAGAAATGGCAAAGAGAAATTATTGTCATTGGTATTGAAAAACAAAAATAATAACACCGACCTTATGAAACGAGAAAAAAGCAGTGTTATTAAGGCATTAGGAGCAGAGTTTGAACCTGTAACTGCTGATGAAATGCAAAGACTAAGAATTGTAAATGGATTAAAAGTAAAAAAATTGGGGCAAGGAAAATTAGCAGGGTCAGGAATTAAGGAAGGTTTTATTATTACAAGCATTGATAAAAAACCGGTAACTGAGGTTGAAGATTTAAGCTTTTTAGAAAGTAAAAAAGGCGGAGTACTTATTGAAGGAGTATATCCTAATGGCTTTAGAGCCTATTACGGATTTGGGTTATAATTCCGGAAGATAGAATAAAAACTATAAGGGCGAAATTCAGATACTGAATTTCGCCCTTATAGTTTGATTAAACTTAATGAGTGCCCGGGATGAGATTCGAACTCACACGATTTCTCGCCACCCCCTCAAGATGGTGCGTCTACCAATTTCGCCACCCGGGCTAAACTTATGTAATAGCTAGGTTTAAACTTAACAGAGGCAAATGTAATAGTTTTGATAATGAAAAATTAATATATTTTTTTAGAAAGTACAATTGGTATGACAAAATCTAAACTCAAAATATTTAAATAATTCTTTATCAAGAAGTTTTGTAAATAATTTTTTGCTCTTGCTTTTGAATATTTTTCAAAAAAAAAGGTTGTTTGATTTATCAAACAACCTTTAAGCTAACATATAATATTTGTTTAGTTTTGATTTTTAGGCTGCCCTACCATCAAAAACTCGTTAACTACAATCTCGGTAACATATCGTGTAATCCCATTTTTATCGGTATAGTTGCGATTGGCAATTTTTCCCTCTATGGCAACTTCCGACCCCTTTCTTAAATAGTTCTCGGCAATTGAGGCTTTATTTCCCCAGGCCACTATATTATGCCAGGTGGTATCTTTTACCGGATTACCTTTGGCATCCTTGTAGGTTTCTGATGTTGCTATACTAAATCGGGCTACTTTCTTGTTGTTCATGGCTGATTTAATTTCAGGATTCATTCCCAAATTACCAATTAATCTTACGGAGTTTCTTAAATTATTCATGACTTTTATTTTTTATAGTTGTTGTATTAATTTTCTTTTATTTGATTAGTTACTTTTTGATCCTAACATTAAAATTTCACTTACAATAATTTCGGTAACATATCTTTTTACACCTTCTTTATCATTATAACTGCGACTTGTAAGTTTGCCTTCAATAGCTACTTCGTTCCCTTTTTTTAGGTATTTCTCTACTATCTTTGCTTGATTTCCCCAAGCTATAAGATTATGCCATTGTGTTTCGGTAACTTTCTCGCCTTCTTCGTTTTTGTAGGTTTCGTTTGTGGCAATGCTGAACTTGGCCATCTTTTTGTCATTGGCAATTTCTTTAATTTCAGGGTTCATACCCAAGTTACCAATTAATCTTACGGAGTTTCTTAAATTTTTCATGTGTTTAAATTTTTAGTTATTAATATTTATTTGAATTTTTATTTTGTTGTTCAAAACCCTTGTTTGATTTTGATGGTGCAAAGATGATACGACTCCAAAAAATTACTCGGTATGCAAATAATTCTATTCGGATACAGTCGTTTGTAAACGCTTAAAAACGATTGTTAGTTTAATGAGATATTTAATTAAGACATTGATAATCAATATAATTATTATGTGTTTTATCGAATTGCTCATTTTATTTCTTAATAGTTTTGAAGTTCAATAAAAATTAAACTTTAGTTGTCAACAAGAGAATAAATGGGAAGCTGATAGTTGAAAATATTAAATTTTTTTCCTTGAAATTTTGAGTACAATATTGCTATGACCAACTTCCTAAATTTTAGAATAAATCAATTAAAAAGCTAATTTTACTTTTTGTTTTTAACTTTAAACCATGCCCTATTTTAAAGCCGATTATATTTATACCATTAGCTCTGCGCCAATAAAAAATGGGGTGGTTTTTACCGATAATCAAGGCTTAATTATTGATATTTTTAATGAAACGGAAAGCCTGTTTTTAGAAGCGTCCGAGATTCAAGCATTTAATGGGATTATTTGCCCCGGGTTTGTTAACGCACATTGTCATTTGGAGCTATCACACTTGTGGAATAAAATACCTGAAAATACCGGCTTGGCGGGCTTTATAAAACAATTGCAGCAATTCCGCCAAATAGATGTTGAATTAATCGAAAACAAGGCTGTTGAATGGCAGCAAAAAATGTATCATGCAGGAATTGTTGCCGTTGGCGACATCTGTAACAGTACTCATAGTTTAAAGGCTAAGTCGTTAGGGCTTTTGCATTATCATAATTTTATTGAGCTTTTTGCATTTGATAGTGATAAGGCCGAAAGCAGCTATAAACATGGGATTAAAATATTGGACAGCTTTAAGCAAAACATTGAAGTGTATAACAGGTATTTTACTTCGTCCATTACGCCACACGCGCCCTATAGCACTTCTGCGAATTTAATATCCCTCATTTCAAAAAATCATCAAGCTCATTTGCCTTTGAGCATACATAACCAAGAGAGTCCGGCTGAGAACGAGTTTTTTATTGAAGGAAAAGGAGATTTAATGCAAATGATAAACGATTTTGGGATTAATACAACTCATTGGGAAGTACATCCCGAGGGGTCGTTAAGAAGTATAGCAGCTTTGCTGCATAGGCCTGTAAAAATAATATGGGTTCATAATACTTGTTCAAGCCGCAATGAAGTTATGCAAGTACAGCAAATGCTGCCCGACTCGTATTGGTGCCTTTGCCCTAATGCCAATTTATATATCGAAAACAGATTACCCGATTTTTCTATTTTTAATACTATATCATCAAATGTTTGCCTGGGAACAGATAGCTTAGCTTCAAATCACGATTTAAGTATATTAAACGAAATGCAATTAATCAGTAAGCAAACTGAAATTAAGTTTGATACTTTACTTCAATGGGCTACCATTAATGGAGCAAAAGCTTTAGGTTTTGATAAACTTTTAGGCAGTATCGAAAAAGGTAAAAAATGTGGATTAAATTTACTTCAAATCAGTCAACCTGAACATCCGGTAATTCATCAGGAATGTACTGTAAAACGGTTAATTTAGTTAAATCATAAAAACCTTACAGATTATTATAAGATACCCAAAAAACCAAGCTTTTCCCGTAATTCTACCAACAATTTTTAACATTAAAATAAGGTTTATAATATTGATTTTGTAAATAAATAGAAACAAGTAATTATAAGTTAGGAATATCCCCAAAAAATGAGTACCTTTATTTATAAATTACAATATAAAATAGCTAAGTTATTTTGCATAGATTAATCAGCTATAAAATAATAGTATAATAACCTAAAATATAAAACATGAAAAAGATAATAGCATCGAGCTTATTTACTGCTTTATTTTTAATGAGTACCATTCTTTTAGCTTCCGATACGGTAACCGAAAAGTTTAAAGTATGGGGAAACTGTGGAATGTGTAAAAAAACAATCGAAAAATCACTACGTATTGAAGGGGTAAGTAAAGCCTCGTGGGATGTGAAAAGTAAAGAGATAACCGTAACTTATAACCCTAAGAAAACAGATTTAAAGACTATTCAAAATGCTATTTGTGCTGCCGGATATGATAATGATGGATGTAAGGGTAGCGATGCTGCTTATAATAAACTACACTCTTGCTGTAAATACGACAGAAAAGAGTAATACTTTGCATGTTGATTAGTTCTTATGATTATCTCATTGCGCAAATACAAGTTTTATTTAATATATTGTTGTATTTAGAATAATTCTTCCTTACCTTAGCTACTCTGTTTACAGGCTACTTAATAGATTTATATATTTATGAAAGTTGCCTAAAGGAATTTAACCGAAATATACTTTATGAGAATATTTATTAGATTTTCGTTTATGTTGGCGCTATTACTTGTAATTGCTTGTAACAGTAATAAAGAAAGTAATGAAAGCAATAACACAGAACCGGCAAAAGATACCCATTCATTTGCCAATGCCGATAAAATAAGTGTATCGCATATACATTTAGATTTAAATGTTGATTTTGATAAATCAGTATTACGCGGCATGGCTACATTAAGTTTGCAGCACCACTTACCTGCCGACACTTTATGGCTTGATACCCGAGGATTAAACATATTCTCAGTAACACTTAATAACGATACCAGTAAAAAAATAAATTATTATTTAGGCGCCACCACACCTTTTAAGGGAAGTGCATTAGGAATTCCGGTAAACAAAACAACTCAAACAGTTCAAATAAAATACCAGACAACAGAAGAGAGTGTTGCTTTGCAATGGCTTACTCCTGAACAAACCGCAGGAAAAGATTTCCCTTTCTTGTTTACCCAATCCGAAGCAAATTTAGCTCGCAGTTGGGTACCATGTCAGGACAGCCCGGGAGTGCGTTTTACATATAGTGCAGATATTACGGTTCCGCCTAATATGTTGGCATTAATGAGTGCAGAAAACCCACAGAAAAAGAATGATAGTGGAAAATATCATTTTGAGATGAAAGAAAAAATTCCGGCATATTTAATGGCCTTGGCAGTTGGCAATATTGAATTTTTAGCTACCGGACAGCGTACAGGAGTGTATTCCGAACCGGCCATGGTACATAAAGCAGTAGTTGAATTTTCTGAAATGGACGATATGGTAAAAACTGCCGAAATGTTGTATGGCCCTTACCGATGGGGCAGATTTGATGTTATTGTTTTGCCACCTGCTTTCCCTTTTGGCGGAATGGAAAATCCTCGACTAACATTTTTAACACCTACCTTGGTGGTTGGTGATAAATCATTGACCGCTGTAGTGGCACATGAGTTAGCACATTCGTGGAGTGGTAATTTGGTAACCAATGCTACTTGGAACGACTTTTGGTTAAATGAAGGATTTACTGTTTATTTTGAAAGAAGAATTATTGAGAGGTTAAAAAGTAAAGATTTTGCCGATATGCAAGCAGTATTGGGTAGGCAGGATTTAGAGGAGACTTTGGAAGACCTAAAGAGTAACCCGGAGGATACTCGCCTGAAATTGAATTTGGAAAACCGCGATCCTGACGATGGTATGTCTGATGTGGCTTACGAAAAGGGATATTTATTTTTACGATTAATTGAGGAAACAGCCGGTAGGGAAAAGTTTGATAATTTTTTAACCAATTATTTTAATGAATTTGCTTTTACAAGTATGACTACCGAAAAATTTATTCATTATCTGAAAGAAAATTTATTGAACGATAAGAATGGATTAACTAATAAAGTTAATATTGATGAATGGGTTTATAACCCCGGCATTCCGGCAAATTGTCCAATAATAGTTTCAGAAAAATTTAAAGAAATAGACAATAAAGTTGCTGAATTTATGAAAGGGAGCAGTGCCGCCTCACTCAATTTATATAATGTTTCTACCAATGAGTGGCTGCATTTTATGGATGCTTTGCCTTTACAATTAAGCATGAAACAATTGACCGACTTGGATAGTACCTATGGTTTTACCGATAGTGGCAATGCCGAAATATTATGTAAGTGGCTACGCAAATGTATTGCGGGCAATTATAGCAAAGCTGACGAAACATTAGAATATTTCTTAATGCATACCGGCCGAAGAAAGTTTGTAAAACCTTTGTTTTCTGAATTGGCCAAAACACCTGAGGGTTTAGAAAAAGCAAAAAAGATTTACGAAAAAGCCAAACCCAACTATCATGCTTTGCTGATAGCCACACTAGAACAAATTTTAGAAAAACAAATGATAAAAGTGTAAGCCTAAGGCTGAATTAATATATATAACTAATCCAAAATAAAAATGATAACAATAGAACAAGTATTAGAAGCGTTGAAAAACGTTGATGACCCCGACTTTAAAAAAGATATAGTAACATTGGGAATGGTAAAAGATATAAAGATTGATGGCAAAAAAGTTTCTTTTACCGTAGTACTTACCACACCGGCATGTCCTATGAAAGATATGATACATAAGGCTTGTGTTACTGCCATTACACATTTCGTAGATAAAGAAGCACAGGTTAATGTGAATATGACCGCTAAAGTTACTTCGCACCGCAACAATGACGGCCCTCTGTTGCCCGGAGTAAAAAATATAATTGCTGTAGCTTCCGGGAAGGGTGGGGTAGGAAAATCTACCGTAGCTTCCAATTTAGCTGTTGGCTTAGCTTTAAATGGGGCTAAAGTAGGCTTGGTTGATGCTGATATTTACGGGCCTTCGGTGCCAATGATGTTTGATGTAATAAATGAAAAGCCTTTGGTGACTCAGAAAGATGGAAAAAACTATATTATACCTGTTGAATCTTATGGTGTAAAATTATTATCTATAGGATTCTTTGCCGATACTTCGCAAGCAATAGCTTGGCGCGGACCAATGGCCAGCAAGGCTTTAAATCAAATGTTTTCTGATGCCGATTGGGGGGAGCTGGACTATTTATTGGTTGATTTACCTCCCGGAACAGGTGATATACATTTAAGTTTGGTACAATCTGTTCCGGTTACAGGAGCTATTGTAGTTAGCACTCCACAAGCTGTGGCCTTAGCTGATGCGCAGAAAGGAGTTAGTATGTTTAAGTTGCCTTCTATTAACGTACCGGTATTGGGTATTATTGAAAATATGTCATACTTTACTCCCGAAGAGTTACCTGAGAATAAGTATTATATTTTTGGCAGAGACGGTGCCAAGCGACTGGCCGAAAGATTAAATGTTCCATTGTTGGGAGAAGTTCCGTTAATCCAAAGTATTAGAGAAGCAGGTGATGCCGGACGACCTGCAGCCATGCAGGACAATACCCTACAATCAAATATTTTTAGAGAAATTGCACAACGTGTTGCGCAAGAAGTAGCCATAAAAAATGCCGAGAAACAGAATGCTCAGGTACAACAGGCTTAGTTTTATGAATATGTTTGAATGAATAATAAAAAAAGAGCTGCAACAATTATTGTTGCAGCTCTTTTTTTTAAGCAAGGGAAAGTTGCCTATTAATTATTGCTAATAGGATTATCCGTTGGTCTTTTATCCCAACTTCCCTCGTACTTAAATGACAGTTTGCCGTAATAATCATTAGAGTAAAATGCCACTCTATCCAAAGTGGCAACTATTTCGCTTTGATCTAAATTATCAGATTCACGTAAATTCAGAACATACATCCAATTGTCCTTAATACTTATCCATGAACCATAGAGATTATGATTAATCTCGAGTATGTTCCTAAAAATTTCTTCATGGTTTCTATCCGGAACCCGAAGCAAAGGGCTCATTACCTGAAAATAGTATCTATTGGGATTGTCGGGAAAGTTAAATATATCAATCCACACGGTTGACCCCTTATAACTGATAGTCCATTGTCCGGGCTTATCGCCACGACTTAAAACAGGGTCTTTCCCTATTTCTACAATGCTTTGTTCAACTAAGAACGATAATGATTCTAATGTCATAACTCAAAATAATTAATTAATCTATTTGTCTTCAAAACTAATAATATTTCTGAAAGTTAAGTTAATACGAGGAGTAATTATTTTCTTAGTTAGAGGTAACTGATGTTTCCAATACTCCTGAATGGAACCTTGCATCAAAAGTAAACTACCATGCTTTAGAGAAATTGATATAACTTGCTTTGATGCTTTATGCTTAAATTTAAAGATGCGCTCGGCTCCCAAACTTAATGAGGCAATACATCCATTTTTTACTAATTCGGGCTCATTGTCGCTATGCCAACCTAAACCTTCGTTGCCATCATGGTATAAGTTTAATAAACAGGAGTTAAAAGAAGTGGAACAAAAACTTTCAACATACGACTTCAGGGCAAATATTTCATCAGTCCAGGCTAAAGCAGTTTTTACCGTGTTTGAATATTTGTAAGTATAGTCCTGATTGCCATACCAGGCCACCTTGCGTTTGGTTGTGTATTTCTTTCCGAAAATTATTACTTCATCATGTTGCCAAGGCACATTTAATAGCAATATATTGAAATAATAATCTGCTTGCGAGGGGGTTAAAACATTTTCTATATAGTATGCCTCCCCTTCAAAAGGTATAATATTGTTGGTTCTTATGCTTTTATGGACAGACATAGTTAAAACAATTCGGCCATCATACAGCGTACACTTCCTCCACCTATACTCTCTATTGTTGGTATAGCTATACTGATAATTTTATGTTTTTCAGATATTTTATTGACTTGCTCGGGCGATAATGATTGGTATGCACTTTGCGACATAATCAGAAATAGTTCGTTATTCTTATTTCTAAGACACAACATATTGCCGGCAAAATTTTCAATTTGTAAGGCACTTAAAGTTATTATTTCCTTTTGAGTATTTTTAAAACTTTCTATTAATTTTTCTCTGTCATCAGGAGCCACAATATCTAACCCAATAATGGCTAAAGCAGGCGTTAAAGCCATTACTACATTAGTGTGGTAAACTGGCTGATGATAACGATCGTAAGCCCTGAAGGAAATAACTTCGAAACCTGACTTCTCCGAAAAACAATTAAGGGCTTTTGTTGTTGTTCGAGGCGATAAAGCGGCATAGGCAATTTTATTCTGGTGATCTAATACTAAACTTCCGGTGCCTTCAAGTATTTCACCTTCATTCTCAAGATAACTTAAATCAATTATATTTTCTGAATTATAGCCCAGCCTTTCGAGAATCTCCATACGTCTTTCAATTCTTCTGTTATGATGAAGCATAGGATAAATAAAGCAAGTATTGTTGAGGTGTGTGCTAAACCAATTGTTAGGAAAAACAGCATCGGGCTTTGTTGGATATAAAGTATCGTTAATTACCATTACTTCAATACCGGCATGCTCTAAAATATTTACCATTGAATCAAATTCATTTAAGGCCGATTGAGGACTTATGTTTGAAGTTTTTTTTTGAAAACTGTTGGTACTTGCTGTTTGTTCATTATAACCGAAAGCCGCAGGTTTTATCATTAATATTTTGCTGGCAGTAAACATTTAAAAAGCTATTAAATTCTCGTATAGTTCTTTGGTTGGAAGCCCCATAACATTATAAAAACTACCATGTATTTTTTCAACCCCCGTAAGGCCAATCCAGTCTTGTGCACCATAACTACCGGCCTTATCAAATGGCTTGTAATGGGTAATATAATAATCTATTTCATCATTACTTAAAGGTTTAAAAAACACTTCGGTTCGGGCATAAAAACAATGCTGTTTTGATATACTTGTTAGACACACCCCGGTATATACTTCATGTTTATTGCCCGATAATGATTGAAGCATTTGAAAAGCCTCCCGGTAGTTTTCGGGCTTATTTATGGCCTTGTTGTTGAGCCATACTATGGTATCTGCTGTAATTAACAGTTGTTGTTCTTGAAGTTGGGCTTTTAAAAAATCTGCTTTCTTTTTTGATAAAAAAAGGGGTATTTCCTGTGCTTTTAAATGTTCCGGAAAATCTTCATCAATATTGGCTACAATGGTTTCAAAATTTATTCCCAAATCATGCAAAAGCTGTTTTCTCCTTGGTGAGCCTGAACCTAATATAATTTTATATTTATTGGAAATTTCTAGCATACTACTTGAATAGTAAATAATAATAAACGGCACAGTATAAAACTCCAGCCAGCATAATTAATTTCAATAAACTACTTGCTTTGTGATAATCAGACGGCTTTTGAGCCTTTTTAACCATCCAAATAAACACTACAAAATTTAACTGAAAACATAGCCCAAAATAAATAAGTGAAATATAATCGGCCGAGCTGTATTGTTGGTATTGTAAAAAAGCCAGAGCCACCATCTCAATAAGTGCAAGAGCGTAAATTATTTTTTTTGTATGGTCAACTCCAAAGGCTATTGGCAGTGTATTGCAACCAAACTGACTATCGCCTAAATAATCTTCTGTATCTTTTACAATTTCTCTTATAAGTGTAGTAAAAAAAGCAAAAGCAGTATAACCTAACACAAAACTGATAATATGATTAAAATTGACATGGTAAAACTGAAGTATAGTTTTATATTTTGAAACTAAAGGAGGTATTTCGTATAGTAGTACAATCAGTGGCACCATAGCGGTTAGCAAGGAAGTAATAATATTACCTATGAGTAACTTTTTCTTAAAGTCGGTTGAGTAAAACCATAATAAACCGGTACAGAGTAGGTGAATGAATCCTAATTTTATTAAACCTGCTTTGAATCCTACATAAAAGCCCAAAGCAACTCCAATAACATTTAAAACAGTATGCAAAAACATAGCCTGTCTGCGACTAATACTTTTTCCAACAACCACTTTATCGGGTTTATTAAAGGCATCTATTTTTGTATCAAAATAATCATTAATAATATAGCCGGCAGCAGCTATAAGTATGGTTGATAAGCAAAGTAGAAAAAAAACAAAATGACTAAGTTGAAATACAATACCCAAATTCATAAACTCAAGCATTCCGTATATAAGAAAGTAACGTACAAAGTATTGTGTAAATGCTATAATGAGAAGGTTTTTCCAACGTATGAGTTTAAGTACGGAATACAGCATATTATATAATGAATAATGGTGTAAAAGTATAAAAATAGATTGGAAAGAGGTAATATTTGAAATATCAGAATATTTTTTGAATGATTATTTCGTTTCGGGGAAGAGTAAATATAGTCGAAATTTTACGCCTGATTGCCTTTAATGAACAAAGAAAATACTTACTTTTTCTGGTGATACTTCATGGAGTAGCTACAGGTTTAAATAATTGCATCAATTGTATTTATAAATCTATCATCATAGTGTTTACAACTATCTTACAAATAGAAAAAGAGTTAATAAAAAGTACCGATACAGAAGTGAATAAAGTATCGCATTGGTTGAGAGAATTTGAGAATCTTACTATTTCCTACATTCCGGTTATTGTTTTAGCTGTTCTATTGTTCTTTCTTGGGTTGTGGGGTATTCGTATAATGTTATTGGGGCTGAAAAAAGGTTTAAGAAAAAACATTACGACCCTGCCTTACAGCTATTCCTAATTTCGGTTATACGCTTAGTTTTATTTGTAGTACTTTTCATCTTAATAGCAGGTGTTTTAGGCCTAAATATTACAGGCATTGCGGCTTTACTTGCGGGAGCCGGTTTGGCAGTGGGTTCTGCACTTAATGGCACTTTAGGGAATTTGACCGGAGGGGTAATGATATTGCTCTTAAGGCCTTTTAAAGTTGGCGATTTAATTGAGGCGCAAGGGTACTTTGGTACGGTGCATGAGATAGGAATAGTTTATACCATTCTTATCAATGCCGAAAATAAAACTATTCTTTTGCCTAATGGAAATTTGAGTACAGGTATTATTACCAATTATTCCCAACAAAATAACCTTAGGATTAACTTGAAGTTTCCTTTAAAATCAGATGTAAATATTGATAAGGCACGTGAAATTGCTATACAAGAAATTTTGAAATGTAACGGAACAATAAAAGAACTTGCTGAGGCCTGGGTTACTGATATTTCTGAATCGCAGATTACCTTACAAATTAGTTGCCGCATTCAAATTATACCTTATGATTATAAAAATCATCAACAATACCTGAAAGACTATTATAGAACTTATTACACACTAAACGAAAATATCGTTAAAGCTTTTATTGATAATAATATTTATAAAAATACTTAGTAGTTAAGTATTAAGACCTCAGCAATTATTCGGGTCAAGTAATAAGGGGAATACAATATTTTAAGCAACAATCCTTATATTACACTTAATACACTGTAATAATACATAATTCAATACTGTCTTTTTTAATAGTTATTTTACGATACAATGGTTTTAGTTTCTTTCTTGTTAGTGCAATTGGTGTGATGTACCGCTTGAACAATCATTTAGTTTTCCCACTAGTATTTCTGTAAGTAGAAACATTTAAGGCTATATGATAGTTCATAATATTTAGCCCCATCATCAACTTTAATCGAATGTTTAATGTAAAACTTTAAAAAATATTCTCTATGTTTTTTAGGAATTGATTGTTGATTAAAAACAAACTGTACATTTGCTAAAAAATTTTAAATAATTTAAGCAGATGATTTATAAAAAGAAATTTCTAATCTTAATCCCGGCAGCTATAGCCTTGCTAACTTCTTGTGGCGGAAAAAAAGCCGATAATGCTGATAATACAAAAGGTTATGGTATTGACTTAACTGCCATTGACAGTACCATAAAGCCTCAAGATGATTTTTACGATTTTGCCAATAACAACTGGTTAAAACGTACTGTTATACCTGCTGCTGAAGTAAAGTGGGGTATTTTTGGAGTATTAAATCAAAACAATCAAAAAGACTTACACGATATTCTAACCGAGGCATCAGCAAACACCGCTGCTCCTGCCGGAAGCAATATTCGTAAAATTGGTGACTTTTATAAAACGGCAATGGATTCGGTAAAGTTAAATACTGAGGGTATTAATCCTATCATGCCATGGATAGCGGCTATTGACAGTATGAATAAGCCCGAAGATATTACAAAATTAACGGCACGTATGCACAGAATGTCAGCAAGCGTTTTATGGAGTATTTATGTTTCATCAGACATTAAAAACAGTAATGAAAATATATTATATGTTGGTCAAGGAGGAACCTCATTGCCTGATGCTGATTATTATTTAAAAAGCGACCCGGAGTCGAAAGAAATACAGACAAAATACATAGCACATATTTCAAAAATGTTGCAATTTTTAGGATATACTGCTGCAGAGGCTGATAAAAAGGCAAAAATAGCGATGAACATTGAGACTCGTTTGGCAAAAGTATCAATGAATGTTATACAACAGCGCGATATTGAGGCACAGTATAACAAAAAAACTATTGATGAGTTGTCAAAAGAAGCTCCAAATATTAACTGGAATGAATACTTTTCGGCTATTGGTATAAAAGATATGACCGATTTGGTTGTTGGTCAGCCATTATTTATGAAAGAGTTAAGCAATATGTATAAGTCTGTGCCAATGGATGATTGGAAAGTGTATTTTAAATGGCGATTAATTGATGATGCTGCTCCATTTTTAAGTGACGAAATTGTATTGCAAAATTTCGACTTCTTTGAGAAAACACTTAATGGAGCGCAGGAATTAAAGCCAAGATGGAGACGCTGTTTGGAAGTTATTGATATGACTATGGGAGAAGCTTTAGGTCAGTTGTATGTTGATAAACATTTTAGTAAAGAAAGCAAAAAGAAAATCAACGAAATGGTTGATAATTTGATGGCAGTGTACAGCGATCATATCAACAAGCTTGATTGGATGAGCCAAGAAACCAAGAAAAAAGCTCAGGAAAAGTTAATTACTATTATTAGAAAATTAGGATATCCTGATAAGTGGAGAGATTACAGCAATTTGCATATTCAATCCGATAATTATATAAGTAATGTAATACGTGCCTCAGAATTTGAATTTAATTTTAACATACAAAAATTAGGAAAACCTGTTGACAAAACTGAGTGGGGAATGAGTCCACCTACTGTTAATGCTTATTATAATCCGGTAATCAATGAAATAGTTTTTCCGGCCGGAATTATGCAACCACCGTTTTTTGACCCTAAAGCAGATGATGCAGTTAATTATGCCCGTATTGGTGCGGTAATAGGTCATGAAATTACTCATGGTTTTGATGACCAAGGTTCGCAATTTGATGCACAAGGGAATATGAAAGATTGGTGGACAGCAGAAGATAAAGAGAAGTTTGTTGAAAAAACAAAAATAGTTATTGAGCAATTTGATCAATATATAGCTATTGATTCGCTTCATGTTAGAGGTGCACTTACCGTTGGCGAAAATATTGCTGATTTGGGCGGTTTTACTATTGCCTTTGCTGCTATGCAGCGTTCGTGGTTAACCAAAGGAAAGCCCGATAAAATAGATGGATATACTCCGGAACAAAGATTTTTTATTTCAGGATCTCAAATGTGGCAAACAAAGTATAGAGATGAAGCATTAAAAAAACAGGTGCTTACTAATCCGCATGCCCCTGGAAAATTTAGAGTTAATGGTCCTTTTAGCAATATGCCTGAATTTTACGAGGCCTTTAATGTAAAAGAAGGAGATAAAATGTATCGTCCGGAAAATATTAGAGCTAAAATTTGGTAAGCTAAATTTGATTTTAATAAATAAAAAAAGAGGTATGAATATTCATACCTCTTTTTTTATGATAGTAGCGGAGACGGGAATTGAACCCGTGACCTCAGGGTTATGAATCCTGCGCTCTAACCACCTGAGCTACCCCGCCATTTCTAATATAAATAACGTAGAACGTTAATTTTGCGGGCGCAAAGATAATATTATTTACGAATCAAAATAAATATTATACATTTATTTCATATTTTTTCTTTGTGTAGTTTTAACACTATTATTTATATATTAGCGCTGTCATTAATAAATTATCAATGAAAATAAAACCATATCAGCTTATTGCCCTGCTGTTGTTTATCAGTTACACGGCCACAGTTAGCGCACAAAGCATTTCAGGAAAAATAACCGACAAGAAAAACGAACCTGTTATTGGTGCAGCGGTGGTAATAGAAGGCACCACTAAAGGAGTAGCCTCCGATTTAGATGGGAATTATAAATTAGTTGACTTAGAACCAAAGAAATACACTATTGTAGTTTCTGCCTTAGGATACGCTAAGCAAAGAAAATCGGTTGATTTGAGTACTAATGCCAATCAGGTAATTGATTTTGTTATTGATGATGATGCTTTGCAATTAGACCAAGTAGTAGTTGTAGGCTATGGTTTAGAGCAAAAAAGAGATGTAACAGGGTCTATCAGTACTATCAAAGGAAAAGATATAAACAACTCCCTACAGCCTAGTTTTGAACAAAGCATGCAAGGGCGTGCTGCCGGTGTACAGGTAACTTCTGCAAATGGTATGGCCGGTGCTCCGGTTAAAATTAATATACGTGGTACCAACTCTATAAGTGCCGGAAGTCAGCCTTTATATGTAGTTGATGGTATTCCGGTAACTACGGGTGATTTTAGTCCAGGAAATCTTGGAAGTCGCACCAATGCTTTATCTGACATAAACCCTGCAGATATTGAATCTATAGAAATTTTAAAAGATGCAGCAGCAGCAGCGATATATGGTTCTCGTGGAGCCAATGGAGTTGTTTTAATTACCACTAAAAAAGGGAAATCCGGTAAAACAGTATTTGATGCCGGCTACTCGTATGGTGTTTTAAGTCCAACTAATTTAATTAAATATACCAATGCCCAGCAAATGCTTGATTTACGAGATAAAGCTGAAATGGAGATAAACGGGAAACCTGAAGATAAAAATAATACCGTAGGTTTTTGGAACAACAATCCTTTTACACGTGCACAAGCCGACAGTTTTGTCAATGCTACCGGTGGAAGCGACTGGATAAAAGAAACTCTACGGCAGGGAACATTGCAAATGGCTAACCTTTCGGCCTCAGGTGGAAATGATAAAACAACTTTTTACCTCGGTGGGACCTACCGTAAAGAAGAAGGCTTTTTGCGCGGTAATAATTTTGAAAGAACAAACGGAAAGATAGCGGTAGAAAATAAGGCCTTCGAGAACCTTTCAATAGGATTTAATTCTAATTTAAGTTATAGTATTAACGATCGTGTTCCAACCGGAAGCGATGGAGGTTTTGGGTTGGCACAGCTTAAAATGCCTTATATACCAATCTATAATGATAACGGACTGTTTAACGATCCTACCGGAAACCCATTGTGGCAATTAGAGAACCGACACTTTACTGCGCGTGTTTTTCGTGCCATCAGTGAGGCTCATGCTGATTGGAACATTACCAAGAACTTAAGTTTAAGAAGTAGCTTCGGCACCGATTTCTTGTATCAAAACGAATCGGAATTTAATTTTAGAAACACCCAGTCTTTAGACACATCTGATGTTTCGAATGCATGGGATAGACGAACCTCTGTGTTTAATTGGATAAATAGTAATTACCTTACCTATCGCATTACCTTAAACGAAATACATGATCTTACTGTTTTAGCCGGTAACGAAACGCAAAAATCTAATCGCAATGGTGTTGGTTTATATGGCGAAAAATTTCCTAACGATTATTTTACCCAACCCGGTGATGCTATCGTAAAAAGAGGTTATTCTTATACTACAGCTTGGAGTTTTGCTTCGTTTTTTAGTCGTGTAAATTACAAACTTTTTAATAAGTATTTATTTAGCACCAGCATACGTTATGATGGATCTTCGCGTTTTGGTAATAATAATAAATGGGGCGCTTTCCCGGGTGTTTCGGCAGGTTGGATTTTAAGCGAGGAAGAATTTATAAAAAAGATTAAACCTATAAGTTTCTTAAAATTACGCGCCAGCTACGGACAAACCGGAAACGCCAATATTGGAGATTTTGCCTCTTTAGGTTATTACAGCAGTTCTAACGGATATAATGGTTATTCTGCTATTGTTCCTTCCACTTTATCAAATAATAATTTGCGCTGGGAGAAATCAAATCAGGTGGATGTTAACTTAGATATTGCTTTTCTTAAAAACCGCATAGCCACAAGCATTAACTATTACTACAAAACTTCTAAAGATTTATTGCTAAATATTAGTATTCCTACCTCTTCGGGTTATGCACAAGTGTTGCAAAATAAAGGTAAGCTCGAAAATAAAGGAGTTGAAATTAGTTTAAATACTAAAAATTTAGAGGGGAAATTTGTTTGGTACACCGACTTTAATATTGCTTTTAATCAAAATAAAGTGCTTAATGTTGAGGGGCTAAGTCCTGATGCTTTTGATGATAAAGACCTAGGAAACAGAGGCGGTGAGGGGCGTGTAATTGAAGGTTACCCGGTAGGTCAGTTTTATGTGGTTGAATGGGCGGGCGTTCAACAAAGTGAAGGGACAATACCTTTGTGGAATAGCGATGGTTCTCCTAAGGTTGATGCCAATGGCAATCAAATAGAGGTTGTAGTTCCGGCAGGTACAGAGCTGTTTAAAGACAAAAATGGAAATCTAATGACTTATGCCAACCCAACAGGAGGTGAGTTTTATGGCGAAAACAGAAAACCTATGGGTAATCCACTGCCTAAGTTTATTGGTGGTATTACTAATACCTTTATGTACAAAGGATTTGAGTTGAGTTTCTTATTTAATTTTGTTTATGGAAATACTATTTATGATGATGCTGCAAAAACTCAAATAGGAAGTTTTAAAAATATAAATCAAAGACCCGAAATATTAGAGGCCTTTACAGTTGATAATCCCTCTGCAGATGTTCCCGCATTGTATAATAATTCAGGAAGCACAAATCCCAAGAGTGATTATGTGGCTATTAACAGCAGTAGATGGCTGTATGACGCATCTTATATAAGATTAAGAAGTTTAACTTTGGCTTATTCATTTAATGATGATTGGTGCAAGAAAATATTTTTAACCAATATGAAAGTTTTTATCAGTGGTGGTAATTTATTAACTTTTACAAAATTTCCGGGTATGGATCCTGAGGTACTTCGCAATGTTGACCCCGACTCTGAAAGAGGGAACATAGCGTTTGGAGGCCCGTATTTAGGAACCCCACAAGCTAAAACAATTACAGCAGGTGTAAATATTAAGTTTTAATTTTTTCTGATAAATAAATTAATGATAAATAGAATGAAAAAAATTGCTCAATTTCTCATAATATTAGTGCTTGGATTATCCATGTTTTCATGTAAAAAATTTTTGGAGATAAAACCCCAACAAGCATTAATTAACGATAGTGCCATGACTACGGTTAAGGACTTATACGCGGTATTGAATGGTGCCTACGATGGCTTGCAAAGTAATAGTGTGGCCGGAGGTGATGTTAGTGCATTTTCTGATTTAATGTCAGATGATTTTGATGTATTGCCCGGAAGATTAAACAACTTTGGAACTTCTGAGATATATAATGGTCAAACCTCTGTTCAGATAGGCGCCTTAAGCGAGATGTGGAGACAGCATTATGGGGTTATTAATAGAGTAAATAATGTAATAAGTGTAATTGATAAAAATATAATTTCCGGTCCGGAGTTTGATGCGGTTAAAGATATATACAAAGGCGAAGCCTTATTTATAAGAGCATATTGTAATTATAACTTATTGCAAATGTTTGCGCTTCCGTATAATGTTGGTACACCGGGAAATAACAACCAATTAGGAATAGTTTTACGAACCGAGCCAACACTGAATGGGCCTGATGGTTTATCCAAAGCACGCAGTACTGTTGAGGAGTGTTATAAGAGTATCATTGATGATTTACATGAATCGTTTACCTTACTTAATAAAGCCGGAAAATCAACTTCTTCTGATAGGGTTTCGGCTATGGCTTCGCAAGCCATGTTGGCAAGGGTTTTATTTACCATGGGAAATTATACCGATGCAGCTAATGCTGCTGATTATGTTATTGCTTCTAATTACTATCAGTTAGCTAATCAGAATGGGGCAGATTCAACTATTATTTTAAAAAGCCTTATAGACCCAACTAATAGTGCTTATATGTATAACGGAAAGCCGGAAGTTATCTGGCAATTGGTAAATACCAAAGATGACAACAGCGGAAGTTTGTTCGGTTACTATTTTCCAAAGTATTATATGAAAGTAAAAAGTGAATTAATAAACTCAATTGACAGTTTAGATGATAGAATTATAAAAAGTTCATCAGGAAGCACAGTTGATGCCTCCTCAGTGTTTGTGAATCCTTTAAAATTGGGCGATTGGTATGTCAATAAGTATCGCAAAAGAACAGGAATTAATTATAACAATAATATCATACTTTTACGTTTATCCGAGATGTATTATATAAAGGCCGAAGCTGTTGCCTTAGTAAATGGCGTAAACAGTGATGCTTTGGATGCATACAATAAAATGAAATTACGCAACTATGGCATGGGGTCGTATATACCTGAAACCACCAACGATATTAATGATTTTTTATATAAAGTAAGACACGAAAGAAGAATAGAGTTGATGAGCGAGAATGGCGACAGATATAATCAATTAAAGCGTTTAGGCCTGCCCTTGCGTGATGGAACAACCAATTATGCAAAATATGTATTTAAGATTCCTCAAGAAGAAATGGCAAGCAATACCTTAATTGAACAAAATCCCTAATTTGCGTATTTCTTGTAGGAAACAATAAGTTTTATATAATTGTTTTTATGATGAATGCTTTGGCTTTATTTGTGATAAACCTTGTACCTTGAGAATAAAGAGTATTCTTAAAGTACGGTACTTAAAATGAAAAAGCCTTTATCTGAAAACAAGTTCATTCTTATATATTCATTTTATTGCAACAAACCCTTCAATTGGTTTTACCATTTTCTCTTTTTTCTCTGATGTAAAAAAGTATCAATTCAAACAATCGAGCTTGATAATTATGCATTGAGAAGTTTACTAGAACGATTTGTTAACACCAACTACCCATCTGAATTTAATAAATTCAGGCTCGGTGAATGGCGGAGTATTAATAAATAATGGTGCGTCAAATCTTATGCAGAATGGTTTTATGTTTTGCATTGGGCCAAATTTCTTTATATATATAGCAGTACCTATACCGGCATCAGCTTTTAATAAGTTTTTAACTTCATAGGATTTAATGTTCCCTAATTGCAAAACACCTGCATCAGCAAATAAATACAAATCATAATCAATTATTCCTCTAATACGCGATGTTCCTTTTTTCCATAAACGATCAAAACCTAATTCGGCATTAATAGATGCTCCGGAATTTATACGATAGTTTAATTGTTGAACTCCATTAATATCATTAACAGGCATTAAATACCCTGCAAAGCCACGTAAATTTAGCCCTCCGCCTTGCTGAAAATGATTGGTGTTTACATCATACTTGCTCCAACTTCTTGGAACAAAAGCATCGGCACGAGTATATTTATTATCCATTAATTGTTCAGGATTAGCACCTGCAGCATATAGTTGTGACTCAATCGGGGTATTGCTTCCGGTTCCAAATTGCGCAAAAACACGAGTGTTTACATCAAAAGAACCTAAAGCACTACGATTAATAGCTGTCATTGAAATTTGCGAATAATCATAATCACTCCACATGGTCGATGCTTTTAGGTTCATATTTATATAACCGTATCCTTTAAAATATCGGTATTGATAATCAAAACCTAAATTGGCAGTATTATTCCACTTGTCATGCTGCCACAAATCTTTATACATTAAATAAATTAAATCAGTACTATCTTTACGATACATGCTTTTGGCATAGGCATAAAAACGGGTGTTCAAGGTTTCTGATTTTTTTTCTACCCCAACAATATTATACACCAAACCATCTAACCAACGGCTGGTTAAATACCAGGCTGAGTTTTTTACTATTTTATTGGTAGGGTTTGTATAGTTTAAAGCGTACGAAAATTTCTTTAACGAGAAATTGTAGTTCTTATCTTCAATATTCTGCCCAATCATTGAACTAAACCAAACCGTAAAGTCAAAAACATTTTTATACTTTAGGTAGTTCCCGTTAATATGTGCTCCTATTTTGGCGCCATCAAAACGATTGTACCAAAAGTCAGGTCTTAAAAAGAACTCATAATGATGTCGGTCAGAAGGGTTATTAAGTCGGTGGTCAAAATCTAAAGTTGTTTTATCAAATGTTTTGTTGTTTAATAAATTAACATCTCCTAAGCGATTGCTTGGGTCAATAATAATATTATTGATACCTCCCGGAATATTTACCGATGCCTCATACTTTGGTTTTAGTTTTCCCCAACCCACCCAACGTGGCAGAACTTGTGCCTCTGTTTTTTTTACAAACCAATGGTTAGGAATATGAAAATGATATACCGAATCGTTTTTTGAAATAACATCAAAATCAAGCGGCATTTGCATTTCACCAAGTCGCTTAAATGTTATTTTATAAACATCAGTGCCGGCCTTTACATCAGGTTTAATTTTTCCAATTTTGTAATCTATTACTTTATCGGTTTCTATCCATTGGTCAAAGAACCAGTTTAAATCAACTTTTGTATATTGAATCATACTGTTCCTAAAATCTTCAACATAAGGATGACAGAATTTCCATTGCTCAAAATAATGTTTCATGGCTGCCAGAAATAGACTGTCGCCCAGCACATATTGCAAATTGTAAAGCATGGTACCCGTTTTGAAATATACATTGCGGTAACCGCCACCATGTCCCAAAGCACCGTTAAAATCATCGCTATGAATATTTAAGGGTGTTGAGGTTCCTCTTATCGCATCATTAATATAAGGGTTATATACACGGGCATCTATAGCTAATTCATCTCGCATAAATTTATTTACATATTTCGATTTAGGATTAGCCTTAACTAAAGTATCGCCATCAATGGCAGTTAACCCCCAGGCAGTTAAAAACTGGGTAAAGCCTTCATCTAACATGGCTCTGTAGGTTTCGTTATTACCTACCATACCAAAAAACCAGTTATGGCCAACTTCATGAACTAATAATTGACGATAGTCAGGATCTCTACCACCATCTAAAGTAAGCATAGGATATTCCATACCGTCTCGTGCATCGGCTACTACCATTTTGGGGTAGGCATACATTCCGAAATCTCGGGAAAATATTTTTATAACCTTGCCCGTATATTGTGCAGCGTTAAGCCATCCCGATGCATGAGGCTCTTGAACCACAGCTATAACTTTTGTTTTTCCCCATGAGTACTCATCTATACGATAAGTGGGGTCGGCTGTAAAGGCAAAGTCATGTACATTCTCTGCATGATATTTCCAAACTTTTCTCTTGTTTTTGTCATACGGAGTTATTACCGATGGAGGAGAGTTCCAAACCTTATCTTTAAAGTTCGTAATGTCTAATTTTTCGCGTAGTTCGTCAGGTAATACTTCTTCCTGATTCAACAAATTGCCTGTAGCTTCAACTACAAAGTTATCCGCAAAATCAAGCTCTACATCATAAGCTCCAAAATCACCATAAAATTCTTTCCCTAAATGCTGCTGTGTATCCCAGCCAAATTTTGAGTCGTACACCGAAATGCGAGGGTACCAGTGTACTCCATCATAATGTTTTTGGCCAAAGCTGTTAAAGGCCTTCATACGTCTGCGTGTACTACCGTAATCATAATAGGTTTTAAAATCAATATCAAAGGTTATGGATTCGCCCGATTTTAAAGTCTTTGGGAGCCATACCTTGGCAATTGTATTATCATATTCTATTTTGCATGCAATACCGTTTACATTCAATTTTAAAATCTCTGTGCCTTTCTTTTCTCTTTCATATTTACCGTAGCGGGGCTTTACTTTATTTTCTTTCTGTAACTCATCAAGATAAGAATCGGGTTGAAAAGCATTTTGGTATAAATGAAAAAATACAAAATTCAAATCATCGGGACTATTGTTCCAATATGTCAAACTCTCACGTCCTTCAATAATATCGGTTGTTTCGTCAATTTTAGCTTTAATATCATAATATACATCTTGTTGCCAATACCCGGGATATGGAGGGCGGTTTTTCCAGTAATTAGGATTATCGGTGTTACGGTAGGTATTAGGCTTCTGTAAAGGGTTATAAGCCTGTCCATAACTGTTGAGCTGAAAAATGAGCAGCGCAACTATACAAGTATAAAATTTAGTCACTATGTTTTAAGTTGAAAATTTAATTTGTGGGCTAATGTAACAATTACACTTTGCAATACAAATGGATTTTTTGAACAATTATTTAAGCATTGTGTAATATTATTTCCACATAACTCTGAAAAAATCCGTTTATTTGTAAGTTTTAAACGAATGAGTATTCACTAAAAATGTCAACTGAAAAGTCAGTAATATTTTTATTCCCATATCCTTTAAACGAAGCTCCCAGTCAGCGCTTTCGCTTTGTTCAATATCTTGAAATATTGAAAAATAAAGGCTTTGTAATTGAAACTCATTCATACTTGAGCCAATCGGCATGGAAAATATTATACCAGCCCGGACGCTTTTTTAAAAAATTCTTATGTATTGCCCATAGCTATATTAAGCGACTTCTATTGCTGTCACAGATTAAAAAGTTTGACTATGTTTTTATTCATCGTGAAGCAGCGCCTTTAGGGCCGCCATTACTTGAATTTATTATTGCAAAGATTCTTAAAAAGAAGATAATCTACGATTTTGATGATGCTATCTGGCTTCCTAATTATTCTGAAAGCAATCGTTTTTTCTCGTTCTTGAAATGGTATTCCAATACTAGAGTTATTTGTAAATGGTCCTATAAAGTATCGTGTGGAAACGAATATCTATGCAACTTTGCAAGTAAATACAATTCTCAGGTGGTGTATAACCCAACAACTATTGATACCGATAATTATCACAACCGTATAAGCAATCAACAAAAAGAGAAGTTTGTAATTGGTTGGACAGGGAGTCACAGTACTACCCAATACCTAAGCCAAATTGAAGAGGTTTTACAAAAACTGGAAAATAAATATGACTTTGAGTTTCGAGTTATTGCTGACATTCCGCCAACGATTAGTTTACAATCATTTAAATTTATTAAATGGCAAAAAGATACCGAGATTGACGATTTGCTTACTTTTAACATTGGTATAATGCCTTTGGTAAACGACCCTTGGGCCAGTGGCAAATGTGGCTTTAAAGCCCTTCAATACATGGCTTTGGGTATTCCTGCCTTAGTTTCACCGGTAGGGGTAAACACAAAAATTGTGGATCATGGCGTTAATGGGTTTATTTGCACCACAGCACAAGACTGGGAAGATGCCATTGAAAAATTAATAACCGATAAAAATTTATTATCCCTTATGGCAGCCAATACCCGAAGTAAAATAATTGATTATTATTCGGTAAAATCAAATACCGATAACTTTATTTCCTTGTTTTCTTAACTAACTATAATTTTTTATCAAAAAAAATAAGATATTGCAGTCTTAATAAATATTCGAATTTAATATACAAATTAATTATGATTAAAACAACAGCCTTAACTCAAACACACATTCAGCTTAATGCAAAAATGATTCCTTTTGCAGGTTACAATATGCCTGTTTCCTACGAAGGTATTAATGTAGAGCACGAAACTGTGCGCAATGCTGTGGGGGTATTTGATGTGTCGCACATGGGCGAATTTATTTTAAAGGGAAGTAATGCACTTGATTTAATTCAAAGAGTTTGCAGTAATGATGCTTCAGTATTAACTGATGGAAAAGTTCAATACACTTGTTTGCCAAACGAAACAGGAGGTATTGTTGACGATTTGCTGGTTTACCGTCTTACACAAGAATCGTATATGTTAGTTGTAAATGCCTCTAATATTGAAAAAGATTGGAATTGGATTAATAAGTTCAACAGTAAAGGTGTAGAAATGCATAATATTAGTGATAAAACATCTTTATTGGCTATTCAAGGCCCTAATTCAATTGATGCCTTGCAGCCTTTAACGGATATCAAATTAAGTGAAATGCCTTATTATACCTTTAAGAAGGGGAATTTTGCAGGAATTGATAATGTTCTAATATCAAACACCGGATATACAGGTGCCGGAGGATTTGAAATTTATTTTGAAAACCAGCATGCACAACATATTTGGGACGAGATATTTAAATCAGGACAGTCTTTTGGGATAAAACCTGTTGGTTTGGGAGCACGCGATACTCTACGCTTGGAAATGGGTTTTTGTTTGTATGGCAATGATATTGATGATACTACTTCACCTATTGCAGCCGGTTTGGGCTGGATTACCAAGTTTAACAAAGAGTTTACCAACAGCAGTAATTTGCTAAAGGAAAAAGAAAGTGGGGTGGAGAAAAAATTAATTGGTTTTGAAATGATTGATCGCGGTATTCCTCGCCACGATTACGAAATATGCAATGAAGCAGGGAATGTAATAGGAAAGGTTACATCAGGAACCCAATCGCCTACCTTGCAAAAGGGAATAGGTATGGGCTACGTAAAAACCGAATTTTCAAAGGCTGGGAATGAGATATTTATAAAAGTGCGCGATCGTCAATTAAAAGCGGTTGTTGTAAAGGTACCTTTCCTGAAAAAATAATTTGCCTTATGCAACATGGTCCTACAATAGATGTTTGCCTTACACCATACCTTTATCCGGTGTATGAAAAAGAAGAGCAAATAGTAGTAATTATTGATATACTACGTGCTACTTCAGCAATATGTACTGCATTTCAATATGGTGTTACAAAAATTATTCCTGTAGCCTCGGTAGAGGAAGCCACAAAATATAAGCAACAAGGTTATTTAGTAGGGGCCGAACGTAATGCCCAAACTCTTGATGGATTTGACTTTGGGAATTCGCCTTTTGATTATATGACGGAAAGAATAAAGAATCAAACAGTTGTGATTACCACTACTAATGGAACTCAAGCTATTGAGGCAGCAAAAAATGCCTACTCCGTTGTTATTGGTTCCTTCTTAAATATAACAGCATTATGCAATTGGTTAGTAAGCCAAAACAAACCTATATTGTTGCTGTGTAGCGGATGGAAAAATAAGTTTAACCTTGAAGATACCTTATTTGCCGGTGCTGTAGCCAATACACTCAGTCAGATAGGAGTTTTTAAATTGTTAGATGCTGCTCTGGCTGCCAAGTATCTATACCTACAGGCTCACGAGAATCCGTATAAGTTTTTGAATTACTCTTCGCACAAAGAAAGATTATCAGCCTTAGGACTAAAAGAAGATATAAAGTATTGCCTGGCAGTAGATAAAACAAATGTTATCCCTAAACTCGATGAAAACTATTTAGTGCTACTGTAAGTTTCATTTTATTAATACCAATACTCCTATTATTTTTTCATAGGCTTTTCTGCTTTTAACCTTTTAGCCTTCTTCAGGCTGTCGTGCAACATCCATTCTATTTGTCCATTCACACTACGAAATTCATCGGCTGCCCATTTCTCAATTGCCTTCATAGTATCGGCATCAATTCTCAACGCAAATGGTTTCTTGCCCGACATCTTATTACTGATTTAAAGTTCCTGTATTGATAACCGGTTTAGTTTCACTTTCACCACATAATACAACCATCAAATTACTTACCATAGTGGCCTTCTTATCTTCGTCAAGTTCAATAATTTCTTTAGATGATAAAAGATTTAATGCACTCTCAACCATGCCTACAGCACCTTCAACAATCTTATGGCGTGCAGCTACTATGGCTGTGGCTTGTTGCCTTCTTAGCATTGAACTTGCAATTTCAGGAGCATAAGCCAAATATCCAATACGTGCTTCAATAACTTCTATACCGGCCATACTTAAACGTTCAGTTATCTCAAGTTCTAAAGCCTTATTTACATCTTCAAAATTTGTACTTAAAGTAATGGTAGCTTTCTCATCTTCAAAATGGTCATAAGGAAAGGAACCGGCTAATTTTCGTACCGCAGAGTCGGTTTGTATTCTTACAAAGTTTTCGTAATCGTCAACTTCAAAAGTAGATTTAAATGTATCTTTTACTTTCCATACTAAGATTACACTTATCATTATCGGATTCCCCATTTTATCGTTCACTTTTATTTTTTCGCTCTCTAAGTTACGGGCACGAAGCGATAGAGATACTCTGCTAAAAAGAGGGTTTATCCAAAACAAGCCATTTTGTTTAATACTTCCTTTATAAGCCCCAAAAAGCAATAATACTTTTGAGCTGTTTGGACTAATGATAAGCATTCCTTTTGATAATATTACAAAAACTATAATGAGGAATATTCCTAATATTTCATTTTCTGTAACAAAACTAAAAATAATAGAAGCAATTAGTACTAATAGTACTACTAATACTGTGTAGCCATTTACCGGGGTTAATTCTTTTTCGGTTTTCATAATTTAAATTTTTATATAATATCAAAATGATATCACAAAGATATGAAAATAATTTTTTAAACTCCAAATTTTTCTTGAAAAAATTTTTGCATCATTCAAAATAATCAATTAAAACTATGCAGCATCAACCAATTAATACATTTTAAATAGATTAATAATCAAATTTGTTTTATATCAATTTGATTTGGGTCCGATAATACCATTATCTGGATGGCAATCGGCTTTTTTGTAGCTATTTATATTAAAAGTATTGTTGGCAATGTAAGTTTAAAATTTAGCTGCTTTAGTGGTTATATCTGTTACTAAGTACCAAAGGATTTATTTTTTTGAAGATAATTAAAACAAGTCTTTTATTTTAAATTAGTTTTTAATATATAAATGATGTTTGTTTTATTTGTTTGACGGGATATCATCTCTCAGAATCACTATTCCGATAATGATGCCATGTTTTATCTAACAAATGCTAGCTTGCAAATTCAGACAATGGCGCACTGAGTACTAACAAAACCACTATTTTACTAAATCAATATTATACAACATGTTGAACGTGTTATTAGCCTAACCAAATTCCTCAAAATGCCGGGCTATATACAGTCTTGTTCGCAATAATCCGAAGAACTTAACCCAATAGCGACTCAAATATTAACTTTTCCTTATAGAGACTATATGACTATGCCGTAAACAATAGATAAGCTCAATATTGTTCGTTTATTTAAACATAATTATTTATGTGTTTCGAGTCTCATCATACCTTAATCTTCATCATAATATATATATATATTTAATTTGGGTAACTAAAGGCCTCAACATCACAAGAAAATACCTAAATAATTTTTTGACAATGTTAATTTATGTTTTTAAGTATAAATATTATACTATGGAAACTTTTATTATAAAATTAGTTTCCATAGTTTTGCGCCTGATTTTTGAAATTAAGGATGACAACAGAAGAAAAAATCTTATCGGGTGCTCAAAATTTGGTGTTTAAATATGGCATTAAGTCAATAACTATGGATGATATTGCCAAGCACTTAGGCATGAGCAAAAAAACCATTTATTCTTATTATAAAGACAAGGATGATATTCTATCTAAACTGGTTGACTTTATTCTGGAATATAACGAAAAACAAATTACTGAGATTAGCAACAGAAGCAAAGATCCTATTGATGAAATTTTTCAGACTATGAAAATAATGGCCGATACATATAAAAGAATAAATCCGGTATTATTCTTTGATATGATGAAATACTATCCGTCCATATACAATAGATTCAATGATTTTAAAGAAAAAGTGATTCTCGCCAATATTGAAGATAATTTAAAGAAAGGCCAAGAGCTAAAATTGTATAGAACTGATCTTAATAATAAAATTATTGCCCGTTTGCGATTACTTCAAATAAATATAATCATTGACGGTGAGGAGTTTTCTGAGGAGCAATTTAATACGGTTGAGGTGCATCTTCAATTGTTAGATCATTATTTACATGGTATATGCACAATTAAAGGTCACAAACTTATAAATAAATATAAAGAACTTAACGAAGAAGAATAATTTTCCAAATGATGAAAAATAATAAAAATCTTTTGATGAGAATGTTTATAGCCGTGTTTCTATTCGGCAGCTCATCATTTCAAGTTAAAGCACAACAAAGCTTTAGTTTAGCTCAGGCACAAGATTATGCTGTAAAAAATAGTATTAACAGTGTAAATGCCAAGCTTAATATTGATATGGCTAAGGCCAAGAAAAATGAGGTAACAGGTATTGGCTTACCACAAATTAGTTCCAGTGTTGATTTTAAAGATTATTTAGAACTACCAACATCATTAATTCCGGGCGAATTTTTTGGAGCACCTCCTGGAACTTATCTTCCTTTAAAGTTTGGAACACAATATAACACAACTGCCGGCATTAGTGCCAACCAATTGGTTTTTAGCAGTGATTATATTGTTGGTTTGCAAGCTTCAAAAACATATATGGAGCTAGCACAAAAATCTGAAACACGTACTAAAATTGAAACTATTACCGCTGTTGCCTCTGCCTATTATGGCGCTCTAATAGCTAAAGAAAGTTCTAAACTGCTTGATATAAATATTGAAAGATTAGATAAAATGATATTAGATATGAAGGCCTTAAATAATAACGGTTTTATTGAAAAAATTGATTTGGATAGATTAGAGGTTAATTATAATAACCTATTAGTAGAAAAACAAAATGCCCAAAGAATGGTAAATGTAAGTGAAGCGCTACTTAAATTTCAAATGGGGCTTGATCCTAATCAATCTATTACCTTAACTGATTCATTAAACTCATTTGTAAGTACTCTTACTGAAATAAATGACTTTAAACCAAATCCTAAATCTAGAATAGAGTACTCTATTTTAGAGACTCAGAATAAGCTAAATGAGTTAGATTTGAGAAGACATAAAATGAGCTATTTACCTTCTTTGGTAGCCTATGGTTCTATCACTTCTCAAGCACAACGTAAAGAATTTGATATTTTTGATACTAAGAAGAAATGGTTTCCTATAGGTGTTGTAGGAGCTACACTTAGCCTGCCCATTTTTGATGGATTACAAAAGCATTATAGAGTAGAGCAGGCCAAAATAACTCTACTTATGTCAAAAAATAATCTAAATCAATTTCAAAATGCCGCTAGTCTTGAAACCAGCAATGCTAGCGCAGCATATAATAATGCCTTGGCTACTTTTAAGTTGCAAAAAAGAAATATCGAATTAGCAGAGAATGTTTATAACGTAACCAAAATAAAATACGAGCAAGGAGTAGGTTCTAATATTGAAGTTATAGAGGCTCAGTCATCATACCGTACGGCCTTGGTTAACTACTATTCAGCTTTGTATGAAGCCTTGAACAATAAAGTAAATCTAGATAAAGCCTTAGGAAATATTAAATAAGAAATACCAAAAAATATGAAAAAGAACAATTTATTAAAAATACTCATTCTTTTATTTACCACTGCATTTGTTATATCATCATGTGGAAGTGGTAACAATGTGGAGAAAAAGAAAGAAAAGCTTAACAGTTTGAAAAAACAACAAGCAGAATTGAATTCGAAGATAAAAGCACTTGAAAATGAAATAGCCTCTATCAGTGACGGTGCCGATAATACCAAATATAAGCCTGTAATAGCCACTATAGTAAAAGATACCAACTTTGTTCACTATATTGATGTACAAGGTAAAATTGATGTTGAGGAAAATGTTACCATTAGTGCAAAAATGCCGGCTACCGTTACCAGAATTTATACCAAGGCAGGCAAGTCAGTTAAAGCCGGAGAGCTTCTAGCCGAGCTAGATAATTCTACTATTGTGGCAGGAATTAATGAGGTAAAAACAGGACTTCAATTGGCCAATAGTATATATGAAAAACAAAAAAACCTATGGGATCAAAAAATCGGAACGGAGGTACAATATTTACAAGCCAAAACACAAAAAGAATCCTTAGAGAAGAAGCTCATATCATTACAAGAACAACTTGATATGACTAAGATTAAATCTCCTATTGATGGAGTTGTTGATGAGGTAATGTTAAGAATAGGGCAAGGTGCAGCACCTGGAGTACCGGCCATACGTATAGTAAATTTAGCCGGTTTGAAAGCTAAAGCAGAAATATCTGAAACTTATGCGGGGCGTGTTAAAGAAGGAAATAAGGTTAGTATTAAAATGCCCGATATTCAAAAAGAAATTCAAACAAGAATTAGTTACTGCAGTAAAGTTATAAATCCTCTTACACGCACTTTTACAGTTGAGGCCTCGATTGACCCTAACCAAGGTTTACATGCTAATATGATGGCTGTTTTAATGATAGCCGATTATTATAAAGATACTGCTATTGTTGTGCCAATAAATGTGGTTCAAAACGGAGAGGACTCAAATTATATTCTTGTTGCAGTTGAGAAAAACAAGAAAGTTTTTGCTGAAAAAAGAGTTGTAAAACCAGGCTTGTCTTATAATGGAAAAATAGAAATTATCTCTGGCATTGTTCCGGGAGATAAAATTATTACCACCGGGTTTCAGGACTTAAATCCGGGCGATGCCTTATTATTAAAATAAACCCCATAACCCGTCAAAAGGAAACACTTATTTATGAGTAGTTTATTGATTAATATATTTTCAATATTGGTTCTCTGAAAAAGATGATTCCCAACAAAATAAAAATCATTAATACGTTATTATTAAATAGCTATGAAAGACATAGAAAAAGAGTTTAAGCCAACTACCTGGAGTATTAATAATCGCACCAGTATCTTTATACTTACCATTATTATTACTTTAACAGGAATAATTTCTTTTAATAGTTTACCAAAAGAGAAATTTCCTGATATTGTAATACCAACCATATATGTAAGTACAATTAATGCCGGTACCTCACCACAGGATATTGAAAATTTGATAACCAAGCCTATTGAGAAAGAATTAAAGGCAGTTTCTGGAATTAAGAATTTAACTTCTAACTCCATTCAAGACTTTAGTAATATTATTGTTGAGTTTGACACTGATGTTCCTGCTGCGGAGGCAAAACAAAAAGTAAAAGATGCGGTTGATAAAGCGCGTACTAATTTGCCAACAAGTTTAACCAAAGAACCCAATGTTCAGGAGGTAAATTTCTCTGATATTCCGGTAATGTTTGTAAACATTTCTGGCGATTTTGATTTGAATAAATTAAAACAATTTGCTGATGATATTAAAGATGAGTGTGAGTCGCTTAAAGAAATAACACGAGTAGATATTGTTGGTGCGTTAGATCGTGAAATACAGGTAAATGTTGACCGTTACAAGATGGAGGCTGCCGATATTACCATGGCCGATATTCAAAGAGCTATAGGCTATGAAAATATGACCATTAGTGGTGGTCAAATAACCATGGATAATTTAAAGAGAAATATTGCTATTAAAGGGGAGTATAAAGATATTTTAAAACTTAGAGATATAGTAATCAGATCACAAAGTGGGGCACAAATTTATTTAAAAGATATAGCTGAGATAAAAGATGGATTTAAGGAGAAGGAAAGCTACGCACGCTTAGGTCACAATAAAGTTATTACACTCAATATTATTAAAAGAGCAGGTGAAAACTTAATAGAAACTTCAGATAAAGTTCATGAAATAGTTGATCGTCTAAAAGTTGAAAAATTCCCTAAGGAATTGGAAATAACAATTACCGGTGATCAAAGCACCTCTACCAGGACTACACTCAAAGATTTAATCAATACCATTATTATTGGCTTTGTTTTAGTTTTAATGATATTAATGTTCTTTATGGGAGTAACCAATGCTTTCTTTGTGGCACTTTCTGTTCCACTCAGTTGTTTTGTAGCTTTCTTAATATTCCCAAGTATTGGCTTTGCTCTTAATATGATTGTGTTATTTGCCTTCCTCCTGGCTTTAGGGATAGTTGTTGATGATGCAGTGGTAGTAATTGAGAATACACACCGTATATTTGATAATGGTAAAGTTGATATTAAACATGCCGCAAAAATTGCTGCCGGAGAGGTTTTTCTGCCTGTTCTTACCGGTACTTTAACTACTTTGGCACCTTTTATTCCATTAGCCTTTTGGAAAGGAGTTATTGGCAAGTTTATGGTTTTTCTACCCATAACTTTAATTATTACACTCTTGGCATCGCTACTGGTAGCCTATATTATTAATCCTGTATTTGCAGTGCAGTTTATGAAGCCGCACGAAGATATGAACGACCCCAAAATACGAGCAAAGAAACAAAAAGGATTAAAAATAAATTTAATTGTTTTAGGAGTTGCTGCACTTGTTTCATATTTAGCAATAGGTATTGCTATGGGTAACTTTGTTGTATTTTTAATTCTACTTACTTTATTTAACCGACTTGTTTTAGAAAAATTAATTATTAAGTTTCAAACTTCTGTATGGCCTTCTATTCAAAATAAATATGAAAATTTATTACGCAAATTGGTAAGTGGTAAAAGACCTGTTTACTTGTTAGCTATTTCTTTTGCTCTACTTGTATTTAGTTTTATAGTTACTTCTATTGTAAAACCTAAAGTTGTATTCTTTCCACAAAACGAGCCTAATTTCATATATACTTATATTACTCTTCCTGTAGGAACCTCAGTTGAATACACCGATTCAATTACTCGCATTGTGGAAAACAAAATTTATAAAATTATTGAACCCGATGGAAAACCAAATCCTATAGTTGAAAGTATTATAAGTAATGTTGCTATTGGAGCTACCGACCCAAACAGTGGCGATAGAAGCACCGCCCCTAATAAAGGAAAGGTTAGTGTGGCATTTGTGGAATTTGAGAAAAGAGAAGGTAAAACAACCGGTAAATATTTAGATCAAATTAGAGAGGCCGTAAAAGGAATTCCTGGTGCTGAGATAGTAGTTGATAAAGAAGCAAACGGGCCGCCTGTTGGCAAACCCGTAAGTATTGAAATTACCGGAGATAATCTTGATAAATTGGTAACCACTTCAAAAGAACTAAAATTATATTTGGATTCATTGCAAATTCCGGGTATTGAGGAGTTAAAGAGCGATGTTCAAAATGTAAAACCTGAAATAGTTATTGATATTGATAGAGAAAGAGCCAATCGTGAAGGAATTAGTACTGCACAAATTGGAATGGAAATAAGAAATGCTGTCTTCGGAATAGAAGCTTCTAAATATCGCGATGAAAATGATGAATACCCTATACAAATTCGTTTCAAAGAAGATCAAAGAGATAATATTGATGATTTATTAAATTTAAAAATAACCTACCGAGACATGAATATGGGCGGAATGATTCGACAAGTACCACTTAATGCTGTAGCTTCTGTTCATTATTCCAATACCTTTGGAGGTATTAAGCGTAAAAACCAGAAAAGGATAATTATGCTTGAATCTAATATTCTGAGTGGATATACAGCTAATGAAGTAGTTTCTTCTGTTCAAAGTGCTATTAAGAATTTTAATATTCCTGATGATATTAATATACACATGGGAGGTGAGCAAGAAAAACAACAAGAAACAGCCGGATTTTTAGGGAAGGCTTTATTAATATCCCTAGGTTTAATGTTTTTAATTTTGGTTACACAGTTTAACTCTATCAGCAAACCAATCATTATTTTGTCCGAAATATTATTCAGCATCACAGGGGTGTTTCTTGGAATAAGTATCTTTAATATGACCCTATCGGTAGTAATGACGGGTGTTGGAATTGTTGCCTTAGGAGGTATTATTGTTCGCAATGGAATATTGTTGGTAGAGTTTACCGATTTACTCATTGAGCAAGGTATGCCTGTGGAGCTTGCAGTGGTTGAGGCCGGTCGAACCAGAATGACTCCAGTAATACTTACGGCCTGTGCTACCATTTTAGGATTAATTCCTTTGGCGGTTGGGTTTAACATTGATTTTGTTTCTTTATTTGAAAGCTTTCAGCCCAAAATATTCTTTGGAGGCGATAATGTTGCTTTCTGGGGGCCTTTAAGTTGGACTATGATATTTGGACTGAGTTTTGGTACCTTTCTTACATTGTTCCTAGTTCCGGCTATGTACCTTCTCACTTATCGTTTAAAAGAGAAATTTAATCTGATTAAAAAGAACCAGTAATAAACTAATTGAACTATTGGGTTTTAAATGGAGAATTGTGTAATTCTCCATTTTTTTTTTACTTTTACCAAAGCAAGTCATAAATTCATGATAAGAATTAGAAGTAAAATTTATTTTGTTATTTTATTATTAGGATTGGTTCTTTTTGGCTCATGCCTTCAAGGAAATTTTAATTTTAAAAAAATGAGCTCTTCTTTTTGGGAGCCGGATATTGCAATTCCTTTGGTTAGTTCATCACTCACTCTTAAAAATATTTTAACTAAGAGCAACTCAAATAACAACTTTAATGTTGGGAGTGATAATTTTGTTACTTTGGTTTATAAAGGAACCCTTTTTTCTGTAAGAGCCGATCATATAATACAAATTCCTGACCATCCCTACTCTTCAAGTTATGCTATGCCATCTAATGCTTTTACAGCATTTAACAATCTTAATCCTAACGAAGTGTATAATGTACCTTCTCCAATCACTACCGATTTTGATTTTAATAGTGGTGTTGCTGATGCTTTAATTGACTCGTTAACTCTAAAAAGTGGGCTGTTCAATATCAATCTTACTTCATATTTTCAGCACCAAGTAAAAGTAGTTATCAATATCCCCGATGCAAAAAAGAATGGTGTTGCCTTTTCAGAAACCATTGATATTCTTCCCGCAGGAAACGGAAATATTACTAAGAACAGTACTTTTAACTTGGCAGGTTATAAATTAAATCTTGTACAAGGAGGTTTACCTAATAAGTTAAAAATTATTTTTGATATAAGTATTACCAAGTCGCCTGCACCGGTAACTACAGGGCATAATAATTTAGACATTAATATGAGTTTTGCCGATATGACTTTTAAAAACTTGTTTGGTTATATTGGTCAATTGGAACTTTCGCCAAATATTGATACTACTTATATTACACTTTTTAATAATGCCGTAAGCAACGGAAGCATTTCTCTCAAAAATGCAAGTTTAGGTATTAATATCACAAATTCTTTTGGAATTCCAATAAATGGTGAATTTGAAAAATTGCAAGGTTTCAACCCTGTATCTGCTGTGCCATTAACTAATATAACAAGCTCATTATTTAACAATCCCTTGCCCATTAACGCCCCGGCACAACTAGGCCAGTCAACTAACTCTACGTTATTATTAACTTCGGCCAATAGTAACATTAATAATGCTTTGTCAAACCTTCCCCGATATCTTATTTATCAAATAAATGCCATTTCTAACCCTCCACCACCGGCCATACAAATGAGAAATTTTATGGAAGATACAAGTAGGTTTAAAGTTGATGTTGATTTAAATATGCCCTTGGAAGGAAGTATAAAAGATTTGCTATTTCAAGACACCATTCAGTTTAAATTTAAAGATGTAGAGGAACTAAAATCATTAGGCTTGAAAATTTTTATTAATAATGGGTTTCCTTTAGATGCTAATGTTCAAATATATTTTGCCGATAAAACAGGAGCTATTATAGACTCCTTGTTACAAAACGATTTTGTTATAGCTTCAGGAATAATAGGGAGTAACGGAAAAGTTACAACCGCAACCGAAAGACAAGTAGAGATATTGTACCCCGAGGAAAAAATACTGCGACTTAGGACGGTGGATAAAATTTATGTAAAAGCCTCTACCAGCACTTACAATCATGGAAACAGTGAGGTAAAAGTGTATTCAGATTATCGTTTAGATGTAAAAATATCGGGGAGGGCAAATCTTCGGTTTAAAATAAAAAAATAATATTTTATGGAATATAGAAGACTTGGTAAATCAGGACTTCAAATGAGTTTACTATCATTAGGGTCATGGATAACTTTTGGGCATCAGGTTGATGATAAAGTATCAGAAAATTTAATGAAAATAGCTTATGACCACGGAGTAAATTTTTTTGATAATGCCGAGGTTTATGCCGATGGCAAATCAGAAATGGTTATGGGTAAGCTTTTTAAAAAGTTTAAATGGGATCGCTCAACTTACTTAGTTTCAAGTAAAGTATTTTGGGGCGGTAAGCTTCCCAATCAATATGGTTTAAGCCGTAAACATATAATCGAGGCTTGCAATGCATCTTTAAAAAGATTGCAGGTTGATTATTTGGATCTATTCTTTTGTCATAGACCCGATAAAAACACCCCTGTTGAAGAAACGGTAAGGGCTATGGATTATTTAATAAATTCAGGAAAAATATTATACTGGGGAACCTCAGAATGGAGCTCGCAACAAATTATGGAAGCCTATAGTGTAGCACGTCAATATCACCTCACACCGCCTACAATGGAACAGCCGCAATATAATATGTTTCATCGCGAAAGGTTTGAGTTGGAGTATAAACGCCTTTATAGTGAAATAGGGATGGGAACAACCACCTGGTCGCCATTAGCCTCAGGCTTATTAACCGGAAAGTATAACCAAAAACTGAAAGAAAAAACAAGACTTGGCTTGCCGGAGTTTGCCTGGTTAAAAGAAAAAGTTCTAGGAACAGATACGGAAGAGAAACTAAGTAAAGTAAAGAAATTAATCAAGTTAAGCACTACGCTGAATACTTCTCTGCCTGTATTATCATTGCAGTGGGTAATGAGTAATAAAAATGTAAGTACAGTAATTTTAGGTGCTTCAAAAGAAAACCAATTAAAAGAAAATTTGAAAGCTATAAATACTTTTTCACAATATACTCCGGAGGTACACGATATGGTGGAGAAAATATTGGATAACAAACCTAGAAGCTCAATATTTTAGTATTTTATTAACAAATTTTCATTTTAAACAATTAATTAGTATATTCGCAACGAAATAATTCTAGGTCAATGAAAAAAATAATACTTTTTGCACTAATATTATTTCCACTTGTTTCAATGTCGCAACAATGGAAAAAGACCCGAAAAGAGGTTCTACTCGGTACGGGTGCTGCTAATTTGTTGGGAGATTTAGGAGGTGCAGACCAGATAGGAACCCACTTTATGAAAGATTTGGAAATATCTTTAACCAGACCGGTGGTTGCCGCAGGGTATCGTTATAAAATATCGCCTACCATTGCTGTAAAAGGGTTTGGTGGTTGGGCACGCTTGGCCGGAAATGATGCTCTAACATTAGAACCTGCTCGTAATAACAGAAACCTGAGTTTTAGAACAAATATTATTACCGCCTCTGCCCATTTCGAATACTCTGTAGTGGAAGAAAAAGTAAAATCTAAATATTCGAGATACTCTAGAAAAGGCAAAAAGTTCCCTTTCAATGTATATTTCTTTGGTGGAATGGGTCTTTTCTATTTTAATCCAAAGGGACAGTATTTAGACGGTAAATGGTATAAACTAAAACCTTTACATACCGAGGGGCAAGGCTTACCCGGTAGTGAAGCAAAAGATTATTCCTTAGTTCAATTTTGCGTACCATTAGGTATAGGGCTTAAGTATCCAATTAACAGAGAGTGGTCTATTGGATTAGAATACTCAATAACCAAAACCTTTACTGATTATATTGATGATGTAAGTTCGGTATATTATGATAACGATGCTATTAGAACCGCTTATGGCGATGTAGCAGCTTACTTTGCCGACCCTTCAACAACCCCTACCCGTGAGGCTCCAATTAAAGGAGGAACTAATCCCGGAGAAAAAAGAGGAGAAGTTACCTACAATGATTCCTTTATGTTTGCTTGGCTGCACGTTACGTACAAAATTACCGGAACGAGCAAGTCTAGGGTTAAGTTCTAAAATATTTACCTCAAGACCTTCTAATACTGAAGGTCTTTTTTTTGCTCAAATGATTGTAAAATCTCCTGAAAATACCAAAGAGTGGGATAGCTATTATTGGTTGAGGTGGGAAATATTACGGAAGCCTTGGAACCAACCCATAGGAAGCGAAAGAGATAAGTTGGACGAGCATCTGGATTCTTTTCATGCTATGGCAGTTGACGATTTTAATAAAGTGATGGGAGTGGCGCGTTTACACCTTGTTACTCCGGGAAATAGGGCTCAAATTAGGTTTATGGCTGTCAACACCCAAAATCAGGCAAAGGGAATTGGAAAATTACTGATACAATATTTAGAAAATGTAGCTAAACAAAACAATGTAAAGGAGATTATATTACAAGCTCGCGAAAATGCGGTTGGGTTTTATATAAAAGAAGGATATCAAGTTATTGAGAAATCATTTGTTTTGTACAACCAAATCCAGCATTACTTGATGTTAAAGACACTTTAAGTAAATTGATAAAAAATTAATTATAAATTTTGGAATTTTGAATTAAAGTTTTACTTTTGGTTAAAATTAGTTAGCAAATAACCTTAATATTTAACTCTAAAAAATTAATTGCCTATAAGATATTTTTACATTTTTTCTTAATCTGTAAATATAATTATGTCTTATTCTCATTTTAATGATGCGGAGTTGGTTAAATTCTACGTACAAGGCAATGAATCTTGTTTAGCCGAGCTAATTAATAGACACCAACAAAAACTATTTACCTTTATCTATAAAAAGGTAAAACAACAAGAGCTTGCCGAAGACCTCTTTCAGGATATCTTTATTAAAATTATAAACTCCTTAAAACTGAATAAATACAACGAGGAGGGAAAGTTTAGTAATTGGATTATACGTGTAGCCCGAAATCACATGATGGATTATTTCAGAGATCATGTTAAAATGCGTACATACAGCGGCACCGAAGAGTTTGATGTGTTTGATGTTGTAATCGTTGATGAAGTGCACATCCCCGAGAAAATTGATCGTAGTGCTGAAAAGAAAAAAGTACGTTCAATGATTATGAAACTTCCAAAAGAAATGCGTGAAGTTGTAATAATGCGTACTTATTTTGATATGAGTTTTAACGAAATAGCCAACTTACAGAAAGTAGGTATTAATACGGCTTTAGGACGAATGCACAATGCTTTAAAGCATTTAAGAAAGCAATATCATGATTCGGACGAAATGAAAAAATATTTTGAGGCTATTGCACAATAATTAAAGATAGGTGTCGTTTAAGTATTGATAACCATAAACAATACTGAATGACAAATATTTACTTATCAAACAATCATCAGAAAAACAATAATGTCATAAATGGAAAGGAGCTTAAGCCTAGACCATTTGTGATTAATAATTTGTTGAACTACTCAAAATCCCTGGAAGTAAAGCACTTTCAAAGTGGAAAAACAGTGGCTGTAATCCTTAATTAGACCAACTATTTTACCCCGTCAATGTTGATGGGGTATATGTTCTTTTTGCTTTATCATGTGATGAGTGTATATGTGGTTAATCCATAATATGCAGTAAATATTTATCGCTATAAAGGTTTACCTGCAATGCAATATTTTTGTATTAAAGGTTATATCAATTCAAGAAACCGGAATATATATTTATTCCGTTATATATATATTGTTATCAGACTATTATATCTAAAAATAATATTTAATTTAGCAAGCCTGTAACTTTTAAGTATAGTAATTCGTCACAGTTAAAAAGCACCCTTATGAAATGACTATTTCCGAGTTTAATAATTGTGTTGATTTGTATGCCGACAGTCTTTTTAGATTTATCCTAAAGAATATAAAAGATACCGAAAAGGCTAAAGACATAGTGCAAGATACCTATGAAAAATTATGGGTTAAAGTGAGCCATGTGGAAAGTAAGAACGCCAAATCTTATATGTTCACTACAGCCTATCGTACTATGATTGACAGCATACGCAAGGAGAAAAAATATAGCACTCTGGAACAAATAAAAGAGATAAGCATAAGCACAACCGGAGCAACCTTAAGCCTACGACAGAATATTGATAAGGGTTTGGAACGTTTGCCCGAAATACAAAGAACGGTATTGCTTTTGCGCGACTACGAAGGGTACGACTATGCGCAAATAGGAGAAATAACAGGGTTAAACGAATCGCAAGTAAAAGTATATATATATCGTGCTCGAATAGCTATGAAAGATTATTTGGTAAGTATTGAAAATTTAATTTAAGATGATTATTGATTTACATAATTACGAAATAGTATTGATTGACTACTTTGACGGAAATCTTAGTCCTGATGAGGTTGGCGAAGTATTGGTTTTTCTGGAACAACATCCCGAAATAAAGAATGCCTATGAAGGGCTGAGCAAACTGCCCATTGTGTCAAGAAGTGAAAAGTTAGAAAGTAACTTTAAGAACCAATTAAAACGAGATGTTTCTGAAAGGGTAATACCTGCAAATATTGATGAAATGCTAATAGCCCAAATGGAGCATGACATAAGCCATAAGGATAATGAAGAATTAACTAAGTTGGCACAACAATATACTGAAATAGCCAAGCTCAAAAATATTTTTGCATTAACCAAGTTAAGCCCTGATTTATCTGTTCAGTTTCCTGATAAAGAAAGCCTAAAAAAGAAAGGGAGCAAGGTTATTTATATGCCGTTTTTACGATACGCTGCAGCTATTTTGCTATTATTTTCTTTCGGATATTTTACCCGTAACTACCTTTATCAAATAAATAATGATGGTCAGGAGCAAAAAGTAGCGGTTATTAATAACAATAGTAGGCCGGAAAGTGAAACTATCGCCTCAACAAATAATAATACTAATGATGGTTTAGAAGTTCATCAGGAAATAACTCATAATACACAGAATACTGTTGCCAACACTAATGAGAAGCAACCAAAAATTAATAAAATTTTGAAGTACGATTTACATTCTGTGGCAAAGAAAAATTCCTCGGCTGCTCAAGCACCAGAACTTAGCCCTGATGATGAAATTAGTCATAAGCAGCCGATTCATCAGGAAATAGTTAATCAAATCGCACAGGAGAACAAAACCACTAATCATGAAGGTGTGGTACGTAATGAAATTGACAATATTTCAACAAACCCAAATGTATTTACACAAGTACCTCCGATAGTACGTAACCATAATGAGTATATGGGGGTACAGGAATGGATAACCGAGAAAATTATTGCCCAAAGCAAGAAGAATCTGTATGAAGAGGGGGGACAGCAGTCTGATTCCGTTTCAAGAAATATTGAACTTATTAATATAGCGGCTTTAGGAGCAGGTTTGATTGAAAAAGCAACATCTACCGAGGTAGAAATACGCAAATCTCAGAACAACAAAACTAAAATTTTCTCTTTTGCCTTAGGTAAATTTAAGTACGAGAACATTAAGCGGCTCAACTAAATATTTAGTTCCCACTAAAATGTATCATATAATAAATAAAGTAACTATTGCTGAATAGTTATAAAAAACTGAGGAGCAATGGCCATAGCAAATAATATAGCTATGCAGATTGCGTATAACAATTTATAACTATTACTTAGTTTAATTGTTTTTTCGTTGGTTGTTTTAAAGTACACAGCAATCACTATCTTAAAATAAAAATAGATACTGATTAATGAAGCTATAACTGCCAGTAAAACTAATTTGTATCTGCCGGCTTCAATAGCAGCCGAGAATATATAATATTTTCCGAAGAAACCGGCAATTGGTGGAATACCGGCCAAAGAAAACATGGCAACTGTCATTCCGAAAGCCATTAAAGGATTTCTTTTTACTAAACCATTAAAAGCGTTAATATCTATATCATTGTTTTTGCTGTCGGCCAAAACAAATAATATATGAAAAGCAAGTATGGAGGCCACACTATAGGCTAAGGTGTAATAAAATATAGCACCGTTTGAGAGATTACTTAAAGCTACCAACCCAACTAATAAATAACCGGCATGAGCCACGCTGGAGTAGGCTAACAAGCGTTTAACTTTTGGTTGATATACTGCAGTTACATTACCAATAAACATGGTTAATACCGCAATAATTGAAACTATTACCTGCCATGAGTAAGGAACACTCCCGAAAGAAGTATAAAACAAGCGCATAAATGACACCACAGCCGCGGTTTTTACTACTGTAACCATATAGGTTGTAACCAATGTTGGTGCTCCGGTATATACATCAGGAGCCCAAAAATGGAAAGGTGCAGCCGAAGCTTTAAAAGCCATACCCACCAGAATTAGCAAAATGGCTGCCAAAAACATATTAGGCATATTGTTGGCATTTGCACGGCAGTATTCTCCAATTACGTCAATATGAAATGAGCCTGTAACTCCATAAATAAGGGCAATACCAAATAATAAGAATCCAGTAGCAAACGAACCCATTAAGAAATATTTTATTGCCGCCTCATTAGACAACAAATCATTTTTCTTGCTTCCGGCCAATACATATAACGACATACTTAAAATTTCAAGGCCAATAAATAGCATAGTAAGATTATTGTAGCTAACCATTACAAAAGCCCCAACCAAAGTAAATAATATTAATGCGTATTTGTCAGAAATACTTGTTTCTTTTTCAATGTAGTCTTGCGCTCCTATTAACCAAAGAAGTGTAATAAAGGCCATCGATCCGGTAAACATAAGTGCCGAATTATCTAGGCGGAGCATATTGTTAAACAAATGTATATCGGTATTATAATCATATATAGATACCCCTATTGTAGCCAATAAACCCAAACAAACTAAAGGGAAAAGAAACTTCTTGAGATTAAAAAGTTCTGCAAGCATAGCGCTTAAACCCAACCCGGACAAGAGTAATAATGACTTCATTTCTTATTAATATCTGTTTATAAAATTCTACTTATTATCAAACTATTTAATCATACTCATTATTTGCTGTATGGCCGGTGCGGCTACATCAAGTAATGCTTTAGGATATATACCCATAAATATTATTAAAGCTGCACAAATCCATAAAATATGTTTTTCGTGAGCTTGCGGTTCTTCAAACTTTTCTGTGGTTTCATTTATTTGCCCTAACATTGATTTTTGATAGGCATTTAACATATAAACCGAACTTAGAATAATAGTTGTAGTGGCAATAAATGAATAGTAAGGATTATACTGATAAATACCGTTTAATAATAAAAATTCGCCTACAAAAGCATTAGTTAAAGGCAATGCAACACTGGCCATAACTACAAGTAGGAAGAAGGTGGCAAATTTCGGTGCTACTGCCCTTACACCGCCAAGATTATCTAAGATTCGAGTTTTTGTTCTTTGCTCAATCATATCAACTATAAAGAAAAGCATAAACACATTTACACCATGACTAAGCATTTGGTAAACCGCCCCTTGCAGGCCTTGCTCGCTAAAACTAAATAAACCTGCAGAAATAACACCAATATGAGCAATAGAAGAATAGGCAATAAGCCTTTTTAAATCTTTTTGAACCCAGGCAATTAAGGAGGCATATACCACACCTATTATAGATAAAATAATAACAATGTTGGCATAAGCGGCAGCACCATCAGGTACGGTTGGCAATAACCACCTGATAACTCCATAAATACCCATCTTTAACATAATAGCCGAAAGCAACATTGTGCCTTGAGTTGGTGCCACGACATAAGTGTCGGGTTGCCAGGTATGCAAAGGAAATACAGGCATTTTGATGGCAAAAGCCAAAAACAATCCCCAAAAAACAGCACGTTGAGCATTGATGTCCAAAGCTTGTCCTGCCTGATATAATGCTTGTAAATCAAAGGTATGTGTTCCGGGGGTTTGGGTATATAAATATATTAAAGCTACAAGCATAAACAAGCTCCCAACAATGGTGTAGAGGAAAAACTTGAAAGTTATTCTGGCTCGATTTTCACCACCCCATAACAAGCATATAAAATAAATAGGAATCAGCGCCAGCTCCCAGAAGATATAGAATAAAAACCCGTCCATAGCTGTAAACACACCTATAAGAGCCATTTCCATAAGTAATATTAAACCGTAAAAACTGTGGGGTTTATTGTATTTGTGACCGAAGGAAGAATAAATAATTAACGGTGTTAACACTGTGGTTAGCAGAATCATTAATAATGAAATACCGTCAACAGCCAAATGAAAGCTTATTCCTAAGCCGGGAACCCATGGAACATTAATAACAAATTGACTTTCAGCATTGTTCTGAAATTGAAAAAACATAACCAAACTTAAAATCAAGGCCGACAATGAAAAGCCGAGCGCCAATTTCTTTGACTGTTGACCTCCGTTGGTTACTACCCATAGCCCTCCTATAAGGGGCAACGCAATAAGTATTGCTGTAAGCATATCTTTAAATTACAACTTAATTACTAATATATAACAATAATAGCACTATAGAAAGTACCATTACAAAAACATAATATCCAATTCTTCCGGTTTGTATTTTACGCGCTTCTCCACTTGTCCAAACCACAGCTTTACCGGTAAAATTAACCAATCCGTCAATTATTTGTGTATCAACCAAACTATGAAAAATTTGGCCTACCCAACGCAAAGGAACAACAATAATATAATTATATAGTTCGTCAACATAATATTTATGACTGATTAATTTGGCAATAGGTGTCATGGTTGCACCATCGGCCAAAGGCAATTCTTGTTTAGTAACATATTTATTGCGTGCAAGTAAAATTACCACTACGGCAATAACAATAGTTAATGCCATTAACGAATATTCAGTAGCATGCGATATTTCGGCAGGTAACATTCTTAAATCAGAGTCAGCAAAAACAGGACTTAGAAACGATTTTAACAGATGCTTGGCGTGAAATGCCTCCGGAATACCAATAAAGCCGCCAATGGCCGAAAGAACAGCTAAAACCACCAAAGGTATTGTAATTGATTTTGGTGATTCGTGTAGATGTTGTTCTTGATGGTGTGTGCCTCTGAACTTGCCAAAGAAAGTAAGAAATAATAAACGAAACATGTAAAAGGCTGTTAAGGCCGAACCGGCAACGCCCAACAACCAAAATATTTTATTATGGGCAAAAGCAGCCGCTAAAATTTCGTCTTTGGAGAAAAATCCGGAGAGTGGCGGTAAACCTGCAATGGCTATAGTTCCAATTAAAAAAGTGAGATAGGTGGTAGGCAAATGAGATTTCAAACCACCCATTTTTCTGATGTCTTGTTCGCCCCCCATGGCGTGAATAACGCTTCCCGCACCAAGAAACAACAAAGCTTTAAAGAAAGCATGAGTTACCACATGAAATACTGCGGCAGTGTATGCACCCATACCTAAAGCTAAAAACATATAACCCAACTGTGAAACTGTTGAGTAGGCTAAAACCTTTTTTATATCATTTTGTAACAAACCTATAGAAGCGGCAAAAACAGCAGTAATAACTCCTACTAAAGCTACTATGTGCATTGTTGTTGGAGCTAAGGTATATAAAATGTTTGAGCGGGCCACCATATAAATACCTGCAGTAACCATGGTTGCGGCATGAATTAAAGCCGAAACAGGAGTAGGGCCGGCCATGGCATCGGGCAACCAGGTGTATAAAGGAATTTGTGCGCTTTTTCCGGTAGCACCAACAAAAAGCAATAAGGTTATAAATACTAAAACAGACTCATCAGAGGTATAAAACTTAGCTTGCGAAAAAACATCGGTATAAGTTACTGAACCAAAGGTTACGTATATTAGAAATACGCCTAATAAAAAACCCAGGTCGCCAATGCGGTTAACTATAAATGCTTTTTTGCCTGCGTTGTTATAATCGGTGTTTTTAAACCAAAACCCAATTAATAAATAAGAACATAAACCAACACCTTCCCAACCAATAAACATAACAATGTAATTATTGCCCAATACAAGCAATAACATAAAAAATACGAATAGGTTTAAATAAGAGAAGAATTTATTGTGTCCTTCATCATCATGCATATAACCGGCCGAGTAAACATGAATTAAAAAACCTACCCCCGTAATTACTAATAGAAAAATAGATGACAAAGGGTCAATGAGGAAAGCTAAATCAGCACTAAATTTTCCGGCATATATCCAATCAAATAGTTTAACGGTATGTGATACTTCAGGGTTTTGATTAACCTGAAAAAAAAGCAACAGTGAAATAATAAAAGATAATAAAACTGAACCACCGGCTATTGTACTGGCGGTAGATTTGCTTAAACTTTTACTAAACAAACCTGTAATAGTAAACCCTAACAGCGGGAATAAAGGAACTAAAGCTACTAACTTAATCATGTATAAATTTCCTAATTAAATAAACATTTGAACTACCACTTTAATCTGGTTAAAGTATCAATATCTGAACTTTTTGTATTTCGATATATCATCATTAAAATAGCCAATCCTACAGCTACTTCGGCTGCAGCTACGGCCATAATAAAAAATACAAATACTTGTCCGTTGCTATCGCCTCTGTAGGCACCAAAGGCAGCCAATAACAAATTTACAGCATTAAGCATCAGCTCAATACACATAAAAATAATAATTAAATTTCTGCGATAAAGTACTCCCATAACACCAATACTGAATAATACAGCACTAACTATAATATAGGCATTTAAAGGAATTCCGTAAAGTGTTTGTGCAAGTGTGTGTTGTTCCATAAATTTATTTTAATTCATTCTTACCTAATAAAACTGCTCCAACCATTGCCGTTAAAAATAGGATAGAGGCCATTTCGAAAGGTAGCATATAATCATTGTATAAAACATGTCCAAGATTTTTTATAAGCCCCGCACTTTGATTGGCAGCATTTAGATTCTCAATTTTTTCTACTCCTTTTAATGAACCAATTAACACAACCATAAAAATACCTCCCGAAACCGTAGCTGCCAGTTTTAAATAGGTACTCTTATGCGGTTCTGTTTCTTTATTGAGGTTAAGCATCATAATTACGTATAGGAATAATACCATAATGGCACCTGCATACACAATAATATGTACTGCTGCCAAAAACTGTGCGTTAAGTAGAATGTAATGACCCGCTATGGCAAAAAAAGTAACAATTAAGTATAAAACACTGTGCACCGGATTTTTTGAGAAAACCACCATAAAGGCACTCAATATGGCTAAAAACGAAAGAAAATAAAATATATATAAGGTCATATTATGCTAGTAAATTGCGCCCGAATTTATAAATAATTCTATTGATATTAATAAAAAGTTAAGTAATTAGTCCATTTGATTATGAAGATGAAATTTATCCTTTTTAAACTCAATAACCTCTTTGGTTAAACGTTTGGTAATATCAACTTCGTTAAAATATTTTTCTTTTAATTTATCCTTACCAAAAATCATATCATCACGATTAGACGAAACTTCTACCAAACGGTCGGTTAAGAATATAGCCTCTTTAGGGCAAGCATCTTCGCACAGTCCGCAATAAATGCAGCGCAGCATATTTATTTCATACACGGCTGCATATTTTTCTTCACGATATAATTTTTCTTCGCCCGGTTTACGCTCGGCACCGGTCATGGTAATTGCCTCGGCAGGGCAGGCCACAGCACAAAGCCCGCAAGCTACGCATCTTTCGGCTCCGTTTTCATCAACTTTTAGTACGTGTTGCCCTCTATATACCCCACTCATTTCGCGAGTTACTTTAGGGTAATCTATGGTTGCTTTCTTTTTAAAAAAATGCTTTATGGTAATAAACAACCCTCCAATTATTGCCGGAAGATAAATTCTTTCCGAAAAGGTCATTTTCTTATCTACAACTACTTTTGATCTATTGGTAAGCATAACAAACTCTAATTTATACTATTTATTAAACACTAATATTCCTAAACCGGTAAGTAATATGTTCAATATTGATAAAGGAATAAAAATTCTCCATCCCAGGTGCATTAACTGGTCGTAACGGAAGCGTGGAATAGTCCATCTTATCCACATAAAGAAGAAGATAAAAAAGAATACTTTAGCAAACATAAACACAACCCCCAAAATACTTAATATATTAGGATCTGTAACAAAGCGACCAACTAAAGGCATGTTATAACCACCAAAATATAAAGTAGCTATAATGGCCGATGAAATAAACATATTAACATACTCTGCAAATAAATAAAAGCCCAGTTTCATGGAGCTATATTCTGTGTGATAACCACCAACAAGTTCGGTTTCACACTCCGGTAAATCGAACGGGGTTCTGTTACACTCGGCAAAAGCACAAGTAATAAATATAAGAAAACCCAAGGGCTGATACAAAACATTCCAATGCCAGCCGGCTTGTTGGGCGGCTATTTCGCCAAGGCTTAAGGTGCCTGTTGTCATTACTAAGGCAATTATTGACAATCCCATAGCAATTTCGTAACTAATCATTTGCGCTGAGGCACGTAAAGCTCCTAATAATGAGTATTTATTATTACTTGCCCATCCGCCAATCATTATACCATAAACCCCAATAGATACAACACCGAAAATATATAGTATTCCTATATTAACATCGGTTATTTGTAATGGGTAGCTAACACCATTTATAACAATTGGGGAGCTCCAAGGTATTACAGCACCGGTCATACAAGCAGTAAGCATGGCTAAGCTTGGACCTAATATAAATAAGAATTTGTTGCTTACATCAGGAATAATTTCTTCTTTCATAAACATTTTAACACCATCAGCTATCGGTTGCAACAATCCATAAGGCCCTGCATTATTAGGCCCTATTCTATCTTGTATAAAGGCTGCTACCTTGCGTTCGGCATAAGTACTATAAGCGGCTATTCCTAATCCAATCAGGAACACTACCACCACCATAATTGCTTTGTAAATTATAAATCCGCTAACCATATAAAATTATTATCGTTTACTATTTTGAGCCATTTCAAGGGCTTTCATACTTTTTTCTTCAAATTGAACTCTTGATGAATGTTCTTTGATGTCTTTTCCACCTTGTGCTTTAATTTGGCGAGTAACCTCAATTTGTAGTTTGCTTAAATCAATATTCTCGTAATGATTTTGAGAAATAACAGATTTACGGGTAATATGTCTTGGCCCTTCAATAATCCATTTGTTTTTATCTTTACTTTCAAAACGACACTCATTGCAAATCCATTCTTCAACTTCATGATACTCATTTTTGCGGGCAGTTACACGTAATATCTCATCACCCTTCATCCAAAGGGCAACTCTACCACAACATTTAGAACATTCGCGATGTGCATCAATAGGCTTGGTAAACCATACACGACTTTTAAATCTAAAGGTACGATCGGTTAATGCACCTACCGGGCATACATCAATCATATTTCCCGAAAAATCATTTTCGATAACATTACTGATATAGGTGCTTATTTCGGCTACATCACCGCGATTAAGCACGCCATGTACTCGGTTATTGGTAATTTGATCGGCCACTTTAACACAACGATAACATAAAATACACCTTGTCATGTGCAGTTTTATCAATTTACCGATATCAATTTTTTCAAAAGTTCTTCTTCTAAACTTATAGCGTGTAGAGGCTAAACCGTGGGCATATGATAAATCTTGTAAGTCGCATTCTCCGGCTTGGTCACAAATAGGGCAATCAAGCGGGTGGTTAATCAATAAAAACTCAACAACACCTCTACGAGCTTTTAACAACTCTTCTGATGTCGTATTTTCAACTACCATTCCGTCCATCACAGTGGTTCTACAGCTAACTACAGGTTTAGGAATTGGGCGTGGGTCTTTTTCGCTTCCCTTAGTTACTTTAACAATGCAGGTACGGCAATAACCGCCACTGCCCTCCAATTTGGTGTAATAGCACATGGCAGGAGGTACAATATCGCCCCCTATCATACGTGCAGCCTGAAGAATTGTAGTTCCTTCGGGGACTTCTATTTCATGATTATCTATAGTTACTTTTGGCATGAGAATTATATTTTTTGGGTTATGAAACAAGAAAGACTTGTTTTAATCCGAAGGCGAAGTTAAAAACATTTTCATTAATATCCATAGATAAATTTTAACATATTAAGATAATTTATAGACTTGAATTAGTTAATATAATAAATTAGAATTGTTCCAAATAACAACAAACAAAATTGCCTTTTTTAAGCAAGGGAGCATATTAAACTTCGATATTGATTTTCCCGGATTTAGTTTCTTATAATAATTGTTATACTTTCCCATTTTAAGTTCCTAAAGGTAAAATATTGAGTTTATGCTTTTGGTTAAAAACGTTTTAAACCTAGGTACTAAGTTATTATGCATTAATTATTGGAAGAGTTCATAAAATATTATTGGCTAAATAATATATTTGCACTTTTTATTACATTTTAAATAGTTAAACATTATGGCTAAAATTAAATTTGGAACAGACGGTTGGCGAGCAATCATAGCAGAAGACTTTACAGTAAACAATGTTGCCAGAGTATCAGAAGCTACAGCAAAATGGATTTTGAAAAATCATAAAACCAAAACGGTTGTTATTGGACATGATTGTCGTTTTGCCGGAGAGCTTTTTGCTGAAACTTGTGCAAAAGTAATGATACACTATGGTATAAAAGTAAACATTGCCAAAGGCTTTGTGTCAACTCCAATGATATCGTTAGGGACTTTGAAACTAAATGCTGATTTGGGAATTATTATAACCGCAAGCCACAATCCACCGGCTTACAACGGGTTTAAAATAAAAGGTAGTTATGGGGGGCCATTAATGCCTGAACAAATACAGGAAATAGAAGACATAATTGAAGATACTGTTAGTGTAGATTTAAAATCAAAATCAATAGATGATTATGTTACCGAGAACAAAGCTGCCTATGTTGACTTGGAAACCATGTACATAGAGCACGTTGAAAAGAATTTTGACTTAGAAGCTATAAGAAACTCAAAAATGCAATTTGCTTATGACGCTATGTATGGGGCAGGGCAAAATGTAATGCGAAGATTATTTCCTGATATTACTTTTTTACACTGCGAACATAACCCTTCGTTTGACGGGCAAGCCCCGGAACCTATACATAAAAACCTTACCGAGTTTTCGGAACTTATAAAAGTTAGCGGTGATATTGATTGTGGTTTAGTTACAGACGGTGATGCCGATAGAATTGGATTATATAATAATGAAGGCGATTTTGTTGATTCGCACCATATCATATTATTGTTGATTCATTATTTGGTAAAATATAAAAAAGCGCATGGTAAAATTTGTACTGCTTTTTCCACTACCGTTAAGATTACAGACATGTGTAAACATTACGGATTAGACCTAGAGGTTGTAAAAATAGGATTTAAATATATTTGCGGAATTATGATAAAAGAAGATGTATTGTTAGGGGGCGAAGAATCGGGCGGTATAGCTATAAAAGGTCATATTCCGGAGCGCGATGGTATTTGGATGGGATTGGTTATTTGGGAGTTTATGGCAAAAACCGGAAAGTCGCTTAAAGAATTAGTGCAAGAAGTTTATGACATTACAGGTAACTTTTGGTTTGAAAGAAGTGACTTGCATTTGAAAGAAGAAGTTAAAAATGAGATAGTGGCTAACTGCAAGAACAATGTGTACAAGCAGTTTGGTGATTACAAAGTACAAAGGGTTGAAGATTTGGACGGATGGAAATTTTTCTTCTCTGACAGTGAATGGTTAATGATTAGAGCATCCGGTACAGAGCCTGTATTAAGGACTTATGCCGAATCATCAAACAAAGAAAAAGCATTTGCCATACTAAATGCGGCAAAAAAAACATTATTAGGATAACATAAAAAACAATGAGTAAGGAAAGAGTATTGATAACCGGAGCTGCCGGATTTTTAGGTTCGCACCTGTGCGATAAATTTATTAAAGAAGGCTACCATGTAATAGGCATGGATAACCTAATTACAGGTGATTTGAAAAATATAGAGCATTTGATGAAATTAGAACATTTTGAGTTTTATCATCATGATGTGTCTAAGTATGTTCATGTTCCGGGTGAGATTAAATATATTCTGCATTTTGCATCTCCGGCAAGCCCTATTGATTACTTAAAAATACCTATTCAAACCCTAAAGGTTAGTTCATTAGGTACACATAATATTTTGGGTTTGGCCCGCGCCAAAAATGCAAGAGTACTGGTAGCATCAACTTCAGAGGTTTATGGCGATCCGGCAGTACATCCCCAAACGGAAGACTACTGGGGAAATGTTAATCCTGTTGGGCCTCGCGGTTGTTATGATGAAGCCAAGCGTTTTATGGAAGCTATTACTATGGCTTACCATAATGTGCATGGTTTAGAAACACGAATAGTTAGAATATTTAATACTTATGGTCCGCGTATGCGACTGAACGATGGCCGTGTGTTGCCTGCATTTATTGGTCAGGCTTTAAGAGGGGAGGACTTAACCATGTTTGGTGATGGTTCTCAAACACGCTCTTTTTGCTTTGTTGATGATTTAGTGGAAGGTATTTACAGGTTGTTATTGAGTGATTATTTTATGCCTGTAAATATTGGTAATCCTAATGAAATAACTATTAAAGAATTTGGAGAAGAGATATTAAAACTTACAGGAGCTAATCAAAAATTAATTAGCCTCCCTTTACCAACCGATGATCCTAAACAAAGAAGACCGGACATAAGTCGTGCTAAAGAATTATTGAACTGGGAGCCAAAAGTTAGTCGTGCCGAAGGTTTGAAAATTACCTACGATTATTTTAAATCTTTACCCAAAGAAGAATTATTTAAGACCGAACATAGAAAGTTTAATTAGCTCATTTCTTGTTTTGGGGTATTTTTGTTAATAGCCGCTATTGGGCTATAGTTTGTAGTTATTAATTACCCGGCAATAAAAAAAGTAAAACCAAGTGCGGAGTATTGAATAATACTTTAAAGATATTTCTGTGCTGCCAACATTTGGGTGCTGAGTGGTATTAAATGAATACGTACTTTATTTACACCAAGTTTGCCTGAGTTATTTTTTTTTAATAATTTACGTGTTATTGCTTTGTTTTTATGTCGGTTTTCAATGTTCAGTACTGCTTTGTCCTATAATAGGTTTACACTAAAAGGTGTAAAAATGGACAAAAAAAGTAAAGTCATTTCAGGACTAAAAACCGGAAAAATCATCATTCAGAAACCGAACAAGTATTATACAGATTCGGAAAAGCATCATATCATTTCAGAACTGCTGAGTGCGGGCTGTACCAAGCCTGAGATTTTGGGAAAATTCACCGACCAAGAAGAAGAACGAGGGCAATTACTCCGTTAGATGCTTATCAAGCCAACAATATTAAGAATGTTAGAGAATTATTGGATAGTGTTATCTACTCTACCCCTTTTGCAAATGCAAAGCATTCACAAATACACCTGAAAATAATTAATACCATGACTGAAATAAAAAGAGCCTTTTTTGCCAACATACCGACATTAAAATGTAAATTAGCGAACAGATAAATAAAGAGATTTTTATATGAGCAAAAACCAAAAAAAACAACTCGAACAACAACTTTGGAACATTGCCAATACCTTGAGAGGCAAGATGAATGCGGATGAGTTCCGTGATTATATTTTAGGTTTTATTTTCTATAAATATCTATCAGAAAGAATGGACATTTATGCGAACAGCATATTGAAAGCGGACAAGATTAAATACATAGATATTAAAGAAAACTCCAAACAAGGCAAAGAATACATTGAAGCCATCCGTGAGGAATCCTTGGAGAAATTGGGTTATTTCTTAAAACCTTCTGAATTGTTCAGCGAAGTGGCAAAGCGTGGCAACAGCGATAAAGAAGAAGATGAAAGCAATTTTATATTGGAAGACCTGCAAAAAATCCTTACCAATATTCAACAAAGCACAATGGGAACAGAATCGGAAGAAGATTTTGACCATTTGTTTGAAGATATGGATTTAAACAGCACCAAATTGGGTAAAACTCCCGAAGCAAGAAATGCAATTATTGCAAAGGTGCTATCGCACCTTGATAAAATTGATTTTAAATTAGAGCATACCGAGTTAGATGTGTTGGGTGATGCTTACGAATATCTGATTGGACAATTTGCGAGTGGCGCAGGAAAAAAAGCAGGCGAGTTTTACACACCACAGGAAGTAAGCATGGTGCTTGCTAAACTTGTAACCACAGGCAAACAAAAACTAAAATCGGTTTATGACCCAACTTGTGGTTCGGGTTCGTTGTTGCTTCGTGTGGCCCGAGAAGTAAAAGATGTAGCCATGTTTTACGGACAGGAACTTAACCGAACAACCTATAACCTTGCCCGAATGAACATGATTTTGCACGGTGTGCATTATCGCAAATTCGACATTAAGCAAGAGGACACTCTGGAGCATCCGCAACATATTGATAAAACCTTTGAAGCCATTGTTGCCAATCCGCCTTTCTCTGCCAAATGGAGTGCCAACCCTTTGTTTACAAGTGATGACCGCTTTAGCCAATACGGAAAGTTAGCACCAAGCAGTAAAGCCGACTTTGCTTTTGTACAACACATGATTTATCACTTGGCAGAAAACGGAATCATGGCTATTGTTTTGCCGCATGGAGCATTGTTTCGCAGTGGTGCCGAGCAACACATTCGCAGATATTTAATTGAGGACAAAAACTATTTAGATGCCGTAATTGGTTTGCCGGCCAATATTTTTTACGGAACAAGTATTCCAACCTGCATTATGGTTTTTAAAAAATGCCGAGAAAATCCGGAAGATATTTTGTTCATTGATGCCGGCAACGATTTTGAAAAAGTAAAAACGCAAAATATTTTACGCGAGCAGCACATCAACAAAATCATTGACACCTACCGTCATCGTGCCGAAATTGATAAATACAGCAAAAAAGCCGGTTTGCAAGAAATTGCAAGCAATGATTATAATCTTAACATTCCACGCTATGTGGACACCTTTGAGGAAGAAGAACAAATTGACATTAATGCCATTGCCAATGAATTAAAAACCTTGGACAAAACCATTGAAAAAACAGATATAACCATTGCTACATTTTGTGCAGCATTGGGGATAGAAACACCTTTTTGATAGGCATTCTAAAAATGGATAAATTCAAAAATAAATATCGAATACCGTCTGCCCGATTGCAAAATTGGGATTATAGCAGCAATGGTGCCTATTTTATTACCATTTGCACCCAAAACAGGGAACATTTTTTTGGCGAAATTGTGAATAACAAAATGCAATTAAACGAATTGGGGCAATTGGCAGAAAAATACTGGTTAGAAATACCCAATCATTTTCCATTTATTGAATTGGAAAATTTTGTGGTAATGCCCAACCATACGCACGGGATATTGATTATAGATTCCAATTCCAATTGTAGAGGCGCGATTAATCGCGCCTCTACAATTGGAATTGGCGGTGTCACAGGAAATAAAAATCCTATGTTGCACCAAAATATTTCCCGAATAATTCGATGGTACAAAGGGCGTTGTTCATTTGAAATGCATAAAATCCACGCAGATTTTGCCTGGCAATCCCGTTTTCACGACCATATTATTCGTGATACACCATCATTTAAACGCATACAAACCTATATTAAAAACAATCCAATGAATTGGAATGAGGATAAATTTTATGGAAACAACAACCAATAAAAACCAAAACACACCACAACTCCGTTTCCCCGAATTTACAGGCGAATGGGAAAAAATAAAATGAAATTATATGGAAAAAAGTAAAATAATAATATATCAAACAGAGGACGGCAAAACTAAAATTGAAACGCGGTTAGAGGATGAAACGGTTTGGCTTACACAAGCTCAATTGTGTGAATTGTTCCAAAAATCCAAATCAACTGTGAGTGAACACATCAAGAATATTTTTGAAGAAGGCGAATTGGATGCTAACTCAGTTGTTCGGAATTTCCGAATAACTGCCGCTGATGGTAAAAACTACAATACTGCTTTCTACAACTTAGACGTAATTATATCAGTAGGCTATAGTGTTAAAAGTCACCAAGGTACCAAGTTTAGCATCTGTCAGTATTAGGATTTTTAAGATTTAAGGATGATAGGATTAAAAAATGAAAAGAAATGAAATACGAGGAAATAACCCATAAAATTATTGGATGTGCGATGAAAGTACATAGCACTTTGGGTAATGGCTTTCAAGAAGTGATATACCAAAGAGCTTTGGCTATTGAAATGCAAAATAAAGGACTAAATTTTCAAAGAGAAATGGAAATGACCATATTTTATGAAGGCATTGATATTGGAACAAGAAGAGTTGATTTTTTTGTGGAAGATACAATAATGGTAGAACTTAAAGCTTTGATAAAATTAGAAGATGTGCATTTGGCACAAGCGATGAATTATTGCCAAGCCTATAAATTGCCGGTTGGATTATTGATAAATTTCGGAGCAAAAAGTTTAGAATTTAAACGCGTTTATAATCTCACTCACCCTGAAAATAAGTTAGATTCAAAATTAAAAGCAATTAAGGATGATAGGATTAATTTATCAAATGAATCCAACATCCTACAATCAAATAATCCTATAAATCCAAATTTAGACAAATGACAACAACCAATAAAAACCAAAACACACCACCACTCCGTTTTCCTGAATTTACAGGTGAATGGGAAAAATTAAAGTTATCACATTTTCTTACAAGATATTCTGAAACCAATAAAGACGAAGAATTTAGTCTTGATGATATTTTATCGTTATCATCATATCACGGAATTGTAAGTAGAAAAGAGCTACTTGAAGATACATATAACAATGTAAATCATCTAAATTATAAAAAGACAAGATTTAATGACTTTGTTTATGGAAAGAGTATTAGTGCAAATTATCCTTTTGGCTTATTTAAAGTAAATAATTTAAAAGACGGTTTGCTGTCTACACTTTACTTTACTTTTAAGGTTAAAGACACAGTTTGTCCAATTTTTTTGGATTGTTATTTTAGTCATTTCACAAGAGCAAATAATTTTTTGAGAAAGTTTGTTTTGGTTGGAGATAGATATATTACAGCAGATGCAGATTATTTACTAAGTGGTAGAATCTTCCTGCCAAAACAAAAAGTAGAGCAAACCAAAATTGCCTCCTTTCTCACTGCCGTAGATGAAAAAATACAAGCCCTCAAACAAAAGAAAAACGGGCTGGAGCAATACAAAAAAGGGGTGATGCAGAGGATATTTAATTACGAATGTGATAATGACGAATTACGAATCCGTTTCAAAGATGAGAACGGAAAAGACTTTCCAAAATGGGAAATGAAAAAGTTGGGGGAGGTGTGTGAAATAACAATGGGGCAATCACCAAGTTCAAATTCATATAACTCAATTGGTAATGGAATACCATTAATTCAAGGAAATGCGGATATTCAAAACAGATTAACAAATCCAAGAAATTGGACAACTGAAAAAACAAAGGAATGTAATATTGGCGATTTAATTTTAACTGTAAGAGCACCTGTTGGGGCTGTAGCAAAATCAATTCATAATGCTTGTATAGGAAGAGGAGTTTGTTCTATTAAGAATAATTCAAAAAGTAACATTGAATTTATTTATCAGTTCCTTTTGAGCTTTGAAAGTAAATGGAGCAATTTGGAACAAGGAAGTACATTTGCAGCAGTAAGTGGTAATGAAATTAAATCTTTAAAAATTCCAATCCCCTCCCTTCCCGAACAAGAAAAAATTGCAAATTTTCTATCTGCGATAGACGAAAAAATAAACCATACCCAAACGCAAATAGAAAAAACAGAACACTGGAAAAAAGGCTTGTTGCAAAAAATGTTTGTGTAAGTAGGTTTAAATTTACCGTGAAAAATTATATATTTGTGTAGCTTTTCACGGTAAGTAAAGGTAGTTAAAATGATTAATCAAACCACAAAAAACAAAATAGAAGCCCTGCAAAACCGCTACATTGCATTGGCTAAAGGCAACGAGCCTTTGCTGAAAGAAATAGCCCTTGCCGAAATTCCCGAAATGGTGTACAACTCAAACGCCATAGAAAACTCAACACTTACTTTAGAAGACACCGAAAGAATATTGGCAGGCGATACCTTAAACCGCAAAGTAAACGTGCGTGAAGTTTACGAAGCCAAAAATTTGGCAAAAATTACCGAAAACCTGCTTAAAAAAAACAAACACAAACTTAATATCAAACTCATTTTAGATTTACACAAAACCCTGCTTACTCATATTAACGACAGTATTGCGGGGCGTTTTCGCAGTGGTAAAGAATGGGTGCGCGTGGGCAGTCATTTAGGCGCCAACCCAAAATTTGTGCCTACCTTAATGCAAGAGTTGGTTGAAAACTACAATAAAAAATCGAATAGTTATTTTTTAGATACAATAGCCCGCTTTCACGCAGAGTTTGAAACCATTCACCCTTTTGTTGATGGCAACGGACGTATGGGCAGGCTGCTTATCAATTTACAATTAATGAATGTAGGATTGCCACCTATTATCATTCAAAACAAAAGTAAAAACACAGCGTATTATCCATTATTTTCACAATACCAAACTAAAATGAAATTTGGCGGCTTTACAGCATTGTTTGCATTGCTCTTGCAAGAGGCATTACACAAACGAATAACACTACTCACGGCAAAAAAAATAATTCCGCTTTCGGTATGGGCTTCGCAAAATGGCGTAAAACCCAACGTGGCAGCCAACAAAGCAAAACGGCAAACCATTCCCGCATTTCGTATGCGCGAAAAATGGATGATAGCAGAAGAATCAATTACGAATGGTTTAATTACGAATAATGAAGAAGAATAATGTTATACAGCAAAAAAGCTATGCTTTTGCCGTGCAAATTGTAAAGGGATATCAATATTTATGTGAAGATAAAATGGAGTTTACACTAAGCAAACAATTGTTGAGGTCAGGAACTTCGCTAGGTGTAAACATTGATTTTACAAAATATATTACAGGAAGTACAATTCCACATATTTATTTCAAAGATTATAAAAATGAAGAAATCCATCTTCCCTCCCTACCCGAACAAGAAAAAATTGCGAATTTTTTATCTGCCATAGACGAAAAAATAAACCATAACCATACACAGCCCGAGAAGCCACCCCGAAAAGCCGCCCCAAAAGACGAAAAAAAATATAAAAAGAAAATGAACCAATACAATCCACATAAACACCACAGGCGTTCCATACGGTTAAAAGGATACGATTACGCACAGGCAGGATTGTATTTTATAACAATCTGTGTACAAAACCGAGAATGTTTGTTTGGAACCGTTGAAAATGGCGAGATGATATTGAATGAATATGGACAGATTGCATATAATGAATGGCAAAAAACACCAGAAATTCGCACCAATGTGGCATTGGGTGAATTTATCATCATGCCCAATCATATTCATGGCATCGTGGAAATTATTTTTCAAAAAGAAAATTCAAAATCAGAAATTGGGAAATTTCAATCGCCATCTCAAACCATTGGCTCAATAATAAGAGGCTATAAAATAGCCACCATAAAAAAAATTAAAGATTTAATTTCATTAAATTCTGGGGGCGAATTGAAATCCGAAATAAATAGGGGCGAATCAAAAACCGGAATAAATAGGGGCGAATTGAAATTCGCCCCAACGGAAAAAATAATCCAATTAGATTTTAAAATTTGGCAGCGCAATTATTACGAACACATCATTCGCAATGAACAAGCATACCAAAATATTTCAAATTACATCGTCAATAATCCATTAAATTGGAATAAAGATAAATTTCATGGCTAAACAACCCGAACAAATATTAGAAGAACAATTAGTCGCCAATCTTCAAAAATTGGGCTATCAATTTGTTGCTGTCACAGATAAAAAAAGCATTGTTAAGTAAATTATTCTGCTAGCTAAATTATTGATATGGAGAGAAATAGAAAATATAGTTTGAAAAAGTTTACAGAATTCAAAAATCGTTGTACCTTTGTACTAATAGTACTCGTTCAGCATACCGTAAGATCTGCTAGCGGGTCATTCTATAAAGATAGTAATTTTACTAACAATAATACACCTCCTATGCCTCTCCACGATGCACACTTAGGGGGTTTTCTCTTTTTATAGCCCTATGAGTAAACAGTATAACAAAATACCACTTAGTTTTCAAAAACAAATAGAACTGCTAAAAAGCAGGCATTTGATAATAGAAGATGAAGCCAAGGCATTATCTTGTTTGCAAGAAATAAGCTATTACAGGTTAAGTGCCTATTTTTTACCCTATCAATGTGCTAAAGATGTTTTTAATAATAACCAAACTTTCAACCAAATTATTAAAACTTATTCTTTCGACAGAGAATTGCGATTATTAGTTTTTGATTGTATTGAAAGAATTGAAGTTGCTATAAGAACACAATTTATTTACCAAATGGCATTATTTTATAATGATAGCCATTGGCAAGATAATCAAACTCTATTTATTACTCCCTATTACAACAAAATTGGCAATTTAATTAATCCTTATGCCGATTTTCAAGCAATAATATCCAAAGCAAAAACAGCCCGCACACCTGAAACATTTATAAAACACTATATTAATACCTACCATAAACCAAGCAACCCACCCAGTTGGATGTGTTTTGAGCTACTAACCATTGGCGAATTATCGCACATTTACAGAGGATTAAAAAATAATGCTGATAAAAAACGAATTGCCAATTTTTTTGAAGTACACCCTACTGTTTTTACTTCGTGGCTGCATACACTTACTTATGTACGCAACATTTGTGCACACCATAGCCGTTTGTGGAACAGAGATTTGGCTATTGAGCCCGAAAAATTATTAAAACCCAAAGGCAATTGGATAGCTAAACCTTATGAAAATAACAAACGAGTGTTTTATTTTCTTTGTGTGTTGAGGTATTTGCTTTTACGAGCCAATCCAAGTAATAGTATGAAACAAAAATTAGAAAACTTATTTAATAAATACCCAACAGTTCCAATAAAGTTTTTGGGTATTCCTTCAGATGGGAAAGGTAATTTATTAGATTGGAAAATCGAACCTCTTTGGAAATAAACGATGGCTAAACAACCCGAACAAATATTAGAAGAACAATTAGTAACACAACTTCAAAAGTTGGGCTATGGCTTGGTGAATATCAAAGACGAAAAGGAACTGCTTGCCAACCTGAAAACGCAATTAGAGAAACACAACAACATTCAGTTCAGTCCCAAAGAATTTGAACGGGTGCTAAATATATTGAGTAAAGGTTCGGTATTTGAAAAAGCCAAAACCCTACGCCAAAAACAACACATTGTAAGAGATAATGGCGACAACCTTTATTTTGAGTTTATCAACGTAGAGCACTGGTGCCAAAACCAATTTCAGGTTACGCATCAAGTAACTATGGAAGGCAAATACAAAAACCGCTATGATGTTACTATTCTCATCAACGGTTTGCCAATGGTACAAATTGAACTAAAACGCAGAGGGCTGGAGCTGAAAGAGGCGTTTAACCAAATTAACCGCTATCAACGCCATTCATTTGGTGCAAACTCTGCCTTGTTTCAATACATTCAGATTTTTATCATTAGCAACGGAGTAAATACAAAATATTACGCCAATAACAGGCATCAATCATTCAAGCAAACTTTTTACTGGACAGACAAGGAAAATAAACGCCTTACCAACATAGTAAACGGCTTTACATCTGAATTTTTAGAGCCCTGCCACATCAGCAAAATGATATGTAAATACATTGTACTGAACGAAATCAACAAGATTTTAATGGTGCTTCGCCCTTATCAGTTTTTTGCCGTTGAAGCCTTGATTGACCGTGTGAAGAACAGCAACAAAAACGGATATATCTGGCACACCACAGGTTCGGGTAAAACATTAACCAGTTTCAAAGCCAGCCAGATTTTAATGAATTTACCACAGGTGAAAAAAGTGGTTTTTGTGGTGGACAGAAAAGATTTGGATTACCAAACCAACAAGGAGTTCAACAGCTTTAGCAAAGGTTGTATTGATGGCACCGACAACACCAAACAATTAGTAAAACAGTTTTCAGACGATACCAAACTGATTGTAACCACCATTCAGAAACTCAATACTGCCATCAGCAAAAAGCAGTATTTGGGCAAAATGGAAAAATTGAAAGACGAAAAAATCGTTTTCATTTTTGACGAATGCCACCGTTCGCAATTTGGCGAAACACACAGCCGCATCAAGTCATTTTTCAACAATATACAGATGTTCGGCTTTACAGGCACACCCATTTTTGCCGACAATGCCGTAAAAAATGAATTGGGCAAGCGAACTACCAAAGAACTGTTTGCCGACTGTCTGCACAAATATGTGATTACAGATGCCATTAAAGACGAAAATGTATTGAAATTTTCAGTTGAATATGTGGGCAGATATTATCGTAAAGATGCGATTAATAGCGCCTCCACAGCCAACGAAATTGATATTGAGGTAGAAGACATTGACAAAAAAGAGTTGATGGAATCACCTATGCGATTGGAGAAAATTGCCGATTACATTTTGGCACATCACAACCGTAAAACATCTAATCGAGATTTTACCGCTATGTTTTGCGTAAGCAGTGTAGAAACGCTAATAAAGTATTACCACATTTTTCAACGCAAAAAAGAAGAAGGCAAACACAACCTGAGAATTGCTACCATTTTCAGCTATGCAAGCAATGAAGATGATGCAGATGCCAACGGTTTATTTACGAATAACGAATTTGATAATTACAAATTACCGGCTGCTGCAGAACCAAAAATTGAATACATAAATGAAAACGTAATTCGTAATTCTACATTTGCAATTAATCCACACAGCCGTGAAAAATTAGATGAATTTATAGGGCATTACAACCAAATGTTTGAAACGAAATTCTCCACCAAAGACAGTGAGAGTTTTTACAACTATTACAACGACATTTCCAAGAAAGTAAAGGAGCGCAAGATTGATATTTTGTTGGTGGTAAATATGTTTCTGACCGGATTTGACAGCCCAACTTTGAACACTTTGTATGTTGACAAAAATTTGCGTTATCATGGCTTGATACAAGCGTATTCAAGAACCAACCGAATTTTAAACGAACAAAAATCGCAAGGCAACATCATTGTTTTCCGAAACCTGAAAAATGCTACTGACGAAGCCATTACTTTGTTCAGCAATAAAGAAGCGATAGAGGTTATTATCATGAAACCTTATGAGGATTATGTAAGCAAGTTTGATGAAGCTTTTAATTCCTTACTGGAAATTACGCCAACTGTAAACAGTGTAAACAACCTGCAAACCGAAAATGACGAACTGGAATTTATCAAGGCGTTTCGCGAACTCATAAGGATTAAAAACATTTTAACTGCCTTTGCCGACTTCAAATGGGAAGATTTGGCAATGAATGAGCAGTTGTTTGAAGATTACAAAAGCAAATACCTTGACCTATATGACAAAGTAAAAAGCCACCACCAAAAAGAGAAAGTTTCCATTTTGGAAGATGTGGACTTTGAATTGGAACTCATTCACCGTGACGAAATCAATGTGGCATACATCATTCAATTGCTCATAAAACTGAAGTCAAAAGCGCAGAAAGACACTTCTCAAGCAGAAAAAGAAATTTTCAGTTTACTGAATACCGAATCAAATTTAAGAAGCAAACGAGAACTGATAGAGAAATTCATTCAGGAGAATTTGCCTGTATTGGAAGATGAGGAAGATATTCCCGAAGCATTTGAAAAGTTCTGGACAGCAGAACAGCAAAAAGCTTTCAATAAATTAGTGAAAGAAGAAAATCTTTCAGCCGAAAAAACCCAAACCTTGATTGAAGATTACTTGTATGCAGAACGAGAACCTTTGCGAGATGAAATTTTAGAATTGTTGGAAGGCGAAAAACCATCGGTTTTGGAACGCAAAAAAACAGGCGACAGAATTTTAAGTAAAATCCTGGGCTTTGTAGAAACTTTTATAAACGGAATGACGAATTGATATGAATGTAATCAACCTTTTGTTCCGCTTGTTCCTGACACAAAGCATGCACATTGCCTAGTTGCTGCCTAAGAGGACACAAAACATAAAATATTTAATCATGTTTGTTACATTTACTTTTCAGCAGTAAATATTTATTGTTTCTTATTACCTTATGGTAATCCAACAAATTAAACCTAAAGCATTTTATTTTCTAAATGCTCATTATCCTTGTTTTTTGGAAAAATGAAATTTAATATCTGACCTGATGATGGCAAGGCAAAAGCTTATTAAAATTAAATTAAACTCATAGAAGTAGTATCTCATTAAATTATGTCAATAAAGGTTTTTTATTGAGTATTTATTCTACATTCGTGCCTTTATTTTTTACAATACACACAATATATTGGGTTTATTGCCGTTTGTTAATCATGTAAAGGTTAAAGCATTGTCAAAATATATACTTTTATTTTTTCTTTCTGTCATTGCATTCATATTTAATGGTTGCAATGTGTTTGATAAAGAGGAGCCTATTCCGTCTTATGTCCGTATTAGCGCTGTGGGTTTTCAAACCGAACCTAACAGTTTGCAGGGCACATCATCATCAAATATTACCGATGCTTGGGTTTATGTTAATGATCAATTGCAGGGGGTATATCCATTGCCTACAAGGTTTCCAATACTAACCAGTGGAAAATCAAATATTACCATTCGTGCCGGAATTATAGAAAACGGAATTGATGCTACCCGTATAGAATATCCTTTTTATAATAGTTGGGATTCAATAGTAGAATTAAAAACCAAAGAAATATTAAGTATTCATCCTAAAATTATAAACTATAAGCCTGGAACGGTGTTTCACTTAATTGAAGATTTTGAAGGTTTAGGAATAAATTTTGAAAAAACTTCGAGCAGTTTAAATGATATTGGAAAAACCAGTAATTCAGAAATAGTTTTTGAAGGGATGAATTGCGGAAAATTTGAGATTTTGACCGGAACTACCGATGTAACTGTTGCCACCATAAAATTATACGACTTACCTAAGCAAGGAAATGATGTTTTCTTGGAAATGAATTACAAAATAAACCAAAATATGGAAGTGGGTATAATGGCGCAAAATGGGGGGCAAATTACTCAATCATCTGTTTTGGGTTTACGTGCAACAACTACCGATAGTGGAACTACACAATGGAAGAAAACATATATTAATTTAACTCAGGCCATATCATCGCAACCTTATGCCAGTGGCTTTAAAGTATATTTCTTTGCCGAAAAGGCTGATAGTGTTGATTTTCCGGTATTTTATATTGATAATGTAAAACTTATAAGTTTTTAATATGCAACTAAATAAAAAAACTTATATATGGTTGTTGGTATTTTTTGATATTCTTGCTGCGGCATTGTCATGGACATTATTTTACATTTTCAGAAAATCAGAAATTGAAAGTGCAAAATTTGGTTTCAATATCCCTATAGAGTTTAATCATAAGTTTTACATAGCTTTAATATTAATTCCACTTTTTTGGTTGCTTCTATACATAAGTATTGGAAGCTATAAGAATATATATCGAAAATCACGTTTGCGTGAGTTAGGCCAAACATCGGGGATTACTGCAATAGGTGTGGTTGTTTTATTTTTTGTTTTGTTGCTTGATGATGAAATATACTCTTATAAGGCATATTACCGTTTGTTTCTGGCACTGTTATTATTTCATTTTACTTTAACAGTTCTTTTTCGACTTATCATTACCACTATTATTGTAAAAAACGTACATAATAAAGTAATTACATTTCCAACTCTAATCATAGGTTCCAATGCCAATGCACTAAATATTTATAATGAAATAGAAAACTTACGGAACTCATCAGGAAATAAATTTGTTGGCTTTATTCATATCGAAAATAAAAATGGCAGCACTTATTTAATTGAAAAACATATTAAGCACCTGGGCGAACTTTCTGATTTGAATGAAGTCATTAATAAAAATAATATTGAAGAGGTTATTATAGCCATTGAGTCATCAGAGCACGAATTTTTGAAAGAAATAATTAACAGGTTAGATAGTTTTAATGTAATTATTAAAATTATTCCTGATATGTACGATATTTTGAGCGGTTCGGTAAAAATGACTTCAATTTTTGGCGCCCCGTTAATAGAAATATCGCGAAACATTATGCCTAGTTGGCAACGTGCTATTAAGCGTATGTTTGATATTGTTATTTCAATTACTGCATTAACCCTGTTCTCACCCATATACATTATTACAGCCATTATAGTTAAACTAACTTCCAAAGGTCCGGCTATTTACTCGCACCAAAGAATTGGCATACATGGCAAACCTTTTATGATTCATAAGTTCCGATCAATGTATGTTGATGCTGAGAAAAACGGGCCTATGCTGAGCAGTAAGAACGATAGCAGAATTACCAAGTTTGGACGTTTTATGCGCAAGGTTAGACTCGATGAAATTCCACAATTTTATAATGTATTAATTGGAGAAATGAGTTTGGTGGGACCTCGTCCCGAAAGGCAGCATTTTATAGATTTAATTATGCAAAAAGCACCACATTACCGCCATTTACATAAGGTAAAACCCGGAATTACCAGTTGGGGGCAAGTAAAATATGGTTATGCCGAGAATGTTGAACAAATGATTGAAAGGCTTAGATACGATTTGTTGTACATTGAAAATATGAGTCTTGCGCTTGATTTTAAAATTCTAATTTACACCGTACTAATAGTGGTTCAAGGGCGCGGAAAATAATTTTTGTGAGTGTAATAGCTCTGTAAAACAAGGTGTAGGAGCAATAAGTACAAAAGCCATAGTTTTGAACTGCTATAAGATTATTAGATGCAGTATTAAACTTAATTTCCGCGTATAGCCTCTACCGGGTCAAGCTGCGATGCAGAATAACTTGGAATAAATCCGGAAATAACTCCAATAAGGATAGACACCGTAATAGCTAAAAGAATATTGGTAAAACTTAACACTATTCCTAAATCTAGAAGATTATTTGCTATTGATATTCCTATAAACACCAGCAATAAGCCTATAATTCCGCCAATTAAGCAAAGTATAACCGACTCTAAAAGAAACTGGGTAAGAATAAAAATATTTTTAGCCCCTAATGATTTTTGGATTCCTATAAGCACGGTTCTTTCTTTTACTGAAACAAACATAATATTTGCAATTCCGAACCCACCAACAATAATAGAGAAGCCACCTATTACCCATCCGGCAAGACCTATAATTGCAAAAATACCATCAAACCCTTTTGAGAGCATACTTGTTTCATTCAATGCAAAATTATTATCAGCTAATGGTTTTAGTTTACGGATATTGCGCATAATTCCGGTAATTTCATCTTTAAGTGCCTCGTTACTTACACCTTCTTTTGCTTGTAATAGTATTTGTGGATTTAAACTTTCATTTCTTAAGTCTAAGATGTTGCGTGCATAGTTTACAGGTATAACAACTACATTGTCTAATGAAGCACCCATAATACTATTTCCTTCTTTCATGAAAGTTCCTATTACTTCAAATTTATGACCTAAAATGGTAATAACTTTTCCTTTTCCTGAAGTATTACCGAACAAGTTAAGGGCAATACTATGTCCAATTATTGCTTTGTTTTTACCGCTGGTGCTTTCTTGTTCGGTAAAATATCTGCCATCGGCTATTTCAAAAGACTTTACACGTTCATAGTCGTGCGAAACACATTTCAGGCTAATATTTTCAATAATATTATTCCGATATTTTACATTTTTTGAGGTGCCGGCTTCAAAAGCTCCGGCCTCTGCTAGTTTACTCTTATTTAATATTTGCGGAAGTTCATCAATTATGGGCAAAGGTCTGTTGTAATATTTCCACCAAGCATAATCGCCACCGAACTCCCAAGGCCACTTTTGTAAAAATATTACGTTATTTCCAAGTGATGAAACAGATTTACGAACGTTTGCTTCTAATGAGTCAACCACTGTAAACACAGTAATTATTGAAAAAATACCAATAGAAATACCGAGTAATGAAAGTATGGTTCTGAGCCTATTTGACGTTAAGGAATTTAACGCAAACTTCAAACTTTCATAAATAATTTTAGGATAAAGCAAAGTATGTAAATTACAACGAGCCTATTATTGTTTTGATTTTACAAAATCATTTATACCTTGTGTAAACTTTTTGAATGTATAGGTTCCTCTTTGAAAGTTAGCAACCGGAAAACCATTCCAAACAATACTATTACCATTGGCATCTTTATAGTTATAAAATGCCTGCGTGTTATCGGTAAACTCCCATACCATAGTATTATAGGCATCTTTATTAGTTTGGTTTGCGGTAAAGAAAGTTTCGTTTTTTGATTTATTAGGAAACGAAACATTTACATTGGTAAACTTATGGTAAATTACCTGCTGAAAATAGCTTGAATTTACTCCAACAAGTTGTAATATATCCGACAAAACACCACCCACAGCAGCTGTAGCTTGTAATTTAGCCTCAACGGTAAAAGTATTCTGAACATTTTCGCCTACAAAAAACTCCCCGGTATTTAATCTTAAATTAGCGTAATCAAATACTTGCTTGATTTTACCCGAAACCTCAATCCATTTACTATCTCCATAAACTATTCTTGTAAACATAGGACCTTGGGTTCCTAACATACCATTATCGTCTGTCAGTTGAATGGCTGTTACCGGAAATGCAAGCTGTGATGTAATATCATTTCCTGCTGCATCTACTGCCGATACCAATTCCCAATTGCCTTGCATGGCCAATTTGGTTGGTGTTTCTTCTTCTTTACAACCTTGTAATATAATGGTTGCAGTAATTAGGCTAAGAATAATAAATCTCTTCATATAATAATATTTTCTCAAACAAATATAGTACCTCTTTGCAGATTAACCTAATTCATTTTTAATTATTTGGTTTTTGTCAAAATTCGTACCAAACTTATTTATCTCATAAGTTGTAAATGTTAAACCGTAATTTTATTTAATTTATGATTATACAAAATGAATGGTTATTGATTGTTTTATAATGATTATTATTATAGATACATTATATCAAAAAGGCTATTAATAGTATTTTATGGAGTGTAAAATAATATTCTGCAAAAAAAGAGATTATTGTTATTTTAGCATTTTTTAAGACTGCTCTAATTATCTGTTTATTATTGAGTTAAATTTTTTATAACTTAGTACTTCAATTTATTAATTTTTATAAAAATGAATAAAAAAATTACGCTGTTTTTTGCCATCCTAATTTCATTTTTTTCTACTAAAATTCTTGCTCAAGAATATACTGGTGTCCGAGCTAATGAAATAATTAATGGAGCCGATTTGGTACGATTTACCGAATATTCAACCATACCAGAGTATGTTAGATTTAAGCAGGGGAAAGAGATTCCTCTTTCAGAAATGAGCCTGTTTATAAGAAAAGTTTTTTTTGAAAACGATAAATCTGTAACATTCAAAACTATTAAGTCTGAGAAAGATGCCCTACAGTTTGAGCATATTCGCTACCAGCAATATTATAATAATGTTCCCATTGAATGGGCTGTATTAATAGTACATTCAAAAGATAACAAAGTTGTTTCCTTTAATGGACGATTGGCAGATTTGTCAACGGCTGATTATACCGCCTCGTTATCAGAATCGGTAGCTTTACATGCAGCTTTACAACATATTAATGCAGAGGTTTATAAATGGCAGGTTCCGAGTGAAGAGCGATTTGTAAAAGAAAATTTTGGAATTGATTCATACTATCCTAAAGGAGAATTGGTTTGGTTTGCTCCTGAAGGTCACTTTAATAAAGGATTACGAAAAGTATGGAAGTTTAATGTTTATGCCCATAAACCATTGTCGCGCAATGAAGTATATATTGATGCTCAAGATGGTTCGGTATTATTTTTATCGAACAAAATACAAGATGCAAACTCTACAGGAACTGCTGTAACAGGATATAGCGGCACAAGGACAATTATTACTGATAGTTATAATGGGAGTTACCGCTTGCGTGAAACCACCCGTGGCAATGGTGTTCAAACTTTTAATTTGAATAAAGGAATTGACTATGGAAGCGCTACTGACTTTACAGATGCTGATAATAATTGGAATAATGTAAATGCTGATTTAGATCAATATGCTACTGATGCTCATTGGGGTTTAGAGATGACTTATGATTATTTTTTGAATGTACACAATCGAAATAGTATTGATAATAATGGAATGCTTTTACAAGCGTACATACATTATGATATTGATTATTTTAATGCTTTTTGGGATGGTCAGGTAATGACCTTTGGTGATGGAGATAATAATAATCCTTTAGTGTCACTTGATATTTGCGGGCACGAACTATCGCATGGTGTTACGGAAAATACAGCAGGTTTAATTTATCAGAATGAGAGTGGTGCTCTTAATGAATCTTTCAGCGATATTTTTGGGACAACAATTGAGTTTTATACCAAACCTACAACAGGTAACTGGTTAATGGGTGATGAAATTGGCTCCGCTTTCCGCAATATGAGTGATCCAAATGCGAATGGTGACCCCGATACCTACAACGGAACAAACTGGTACACCGGAACACAAGATAATGGCGGAGTACATACAAATAGTGGGGTACAGAATTTCTGGTATTATTTACTTTGTCAGGGAGGTTCGGGAACTAACGATATTGGCAATGCCTACAATGTTACAGGTATTGGTATGGATGATGCCCGACAAATTGCATACAGAAGTCTTACCAATTATTTAGGAGCTACATCTAATTATGCCGATGCGCGGTTTTATTCTATACAGGCAGCAATTGATATTTTTGGACCTTGCACACCACAGGTAATATCAACCACTAATGCATGGTATGCGGTAGGTGTTGGAGCGGCATTCAATGCTTCTGTTATTGCCGATTTTAGTACCCCAATTACTTCTTCGTGTGCTTTTCCGTTTACGGTAAATTTTACTAACTCATCAACTAATGGCGGAAGCTTTACCTGGGATTTTGGAGATGGAACAAACAGCACTGCTTCAAACCCTTCACATACATACACAGCTTATGGTGATTATACGGTTACTCTTACTGCCGATGGGGGGACATGTGGTTCAGACATTGAAGTGAAAACCAATTATATATCTGTTAATGCTGCCAACCCTTGTATAGCAATTATGGGTACAGGAAATACCCAAAGTTCTTGTGCAGGAACAATGTACGATAACGGAGGCGCTATCGGCAATTATACTGATAATTCTGATCTTACCATGACTATTTCTCCTCCGGGAGCCACTTCCGTTAATGTAACTTTTACTTCATTTAATTTTGAAACTGATTGGGATTATGTATATATTTATGATGGGCCTACAACCGCTAGTCCGCTAATAGGACAATATACAGGAAGTAACCTGCCTAATGGCGGAAACGCTATCTCCTCTACCACGGGATCCATTACCATCAGGCAAAGTTCTGATGTTTATATTAACTCTTCAGGTTTTATGCTAAACTGGACTTGTGTTATCCCTAACTCGCCACCTATAGTTAATTTTGTTGCTTCAGAAACCAGCAGTTGCTCAGGAACAATAACATTTACCGACCAAAGCAATCCTTTGCCAACCGCTTGGTTATGGGATTTTGGAGATGGAACAACCTCAACTCAACAAAACCCTACACATACTTATGCCAACGATGGGAATTATACGGTTACCCTTACTTCTACCAATAGTTATGGAAGTAACTCATTAATTAAAAGTCAGTACATTACTGTTGATAAACCTGATGCACCAATAGCGCAAGAAGCTTATTTATGTGGTCCGGGGTCTGCTGTATTGTCAGCAATACCACAATCGGGTGGAATATTAAATTGGTATGATAATTTAACCGGAGGAACCAATTTAGGAACCGGAAACACTTATAATACTCCGGTTATCAATAATACAACCAGTTATTATGTTGAAGAAGTATTGGCACCTACTTCACAATATGTTGGTCCTACCACAAACACAATAGGCAATGGAGGAGCATTTAATGGAACACAATCATTAATTTTTGATGCTATTTCAAACTTTACATTAGTTTCGGTTCAAGTATATGCAACAGGAGCCGGAAATCGTACCATTGAACTAAGCAATAGTTCCGGAACAGTTATTCAAAGTGCTACGGTTAATATACCTAATGGCTCAAGCAGAATTACGCTTAATTTTAGTGTACCTGCCGGCACAGGGTATCAACTCGGGGCCACAGCTAATGCTAATTTATATAGAAATAATAGCGGTGTAAATTATCCTTACACTTTAAATGGCATAGTGTCAATAACCGGCAGTACTGCCGGAAGTGCGTATTATTACTCATTTTACGATTGGGAAATTTTAACCCAAGCTTGCTATTCGCCCAGAACTGAAGTTATTGCAAATATTATTTCGGCACCAACAACCGTTGATGCCTCACGTTGTGGTTCAGGTACTGTAACCTTAACGGCCAGCGGTAGCAGTGATATACTTTGGTACGATGCGCCAACCGGTGGAAATTTGGTGAACACGGGGTCAACATTTAGTACACCAATATTAAATAATACAACTGTTTACTATGTTGAATCTCATATTAATAATCCTTCACAATACGTAGGACCTGCTGATAATAACTTTGGTTCAGGGGCAAACTTTACCGGAAACCAGCATTTGAAATTTGATTGTTTTAGTGATTTTCAATTGTTATCAGTAAAAGTGTATGCCAACGGTGCCGGCAACAGAACAGTAGAGTTAAGAAACAGCAGTGGGACCGTTTTGCAATCTGCAACTATCAATATTCCTGATGGGGAAAGTAGAATTAATCTTAACTTTAATATTAGCCCGGGTACACAATATCAACTCGCTATAAATGGAACAACTAATTTATATCGAAACAGTGCCGGGGCAGTTTATCCATATACTTTGCCGGGAGTAGTTTCTATTACCGGTACCAGTGCATCAACAGGCGGTTATTATTATTTCTTTTATGATTGGGAAATAATTCAACCGGGATGTTCAACTACACGCACACCGGCTACTGCAACCATTAATCCTAATCCAAGTGTTACGGTACCTCCAACCCAAAATATATGCAGTGGAAGCTCAGTAACTTTAAACGCAACCAACGTTGTTGGTGATTTATTATGGATGCCTGGTGGAAGCAATTCTTCAAGTATTGTTGTTAGTCCTACATCTACTCAAACCTATACCGTTACCGCCACTAACAGTTGCGGAAGTATCAGTGAGTCTGTAACCGTTAATGTTACTCCACAGCCTTCTGTTACAGCGCCACAAGACCAAAATATCTGTTCGGGCGATCCGGTAACACTTACTGCTTATAATGTAAATGGGAACTTGGTTTGGACACCGGGAAATCAAACAAATGCTTCTATTACTGTTTCGCCTACACAAACCACTACCTACTTGGTTACTGCAACTAACAGTTGTGGTTCAGTAAGCGATTCGGTAACAGTAAATATTAATCAGGCATTAACTGTAGATGCCGGACCTGATGTAAATATTTGTTCCGGACAATCAGCAACACTTAACGTTTCAGGAAGCGGTAGCTTTGTATGGTCAACAGGGCAAACCGGTTCAACCATAAATGTTAATCCTACATCATCTCAGGCTTATTTCGTAACCGCTACCGGTAGCTGTGGCTCGGCTACAGATACTGTAATGGTTAAAGTTAATCCTTTACCTACCGTAACTGCACCATTGATGCAATCAATTTGTATAGGAAGTTCAGCTACTCTAACGGCAAGTAATTATGTTGGTTCATTAAATTGGACTCCCGTAAATGTTAGTGGTGAAACCATCAATGTTAGCCCCGTACAAAATACAGTATATACTGTTATTGCCTCTAATAGCTGTGGTACTTACAGCGACACTGTTAGTGTAATAGTTAATATGCTGCCAACCATAAATGCCGGCCCTGATATAACAATTTGTTTAGGGCAAACCGCTGTAATTAATGCTTCTACCAATGATGGAAATCTATTATGGTCAACCGGTGACACTACCGGTTCAATAAGTGTAAGTCCTAACAATACACAGACTTATTATGTTTCTGTTTCAGGCTTATGTGGAACTGCAGCAGATACCGTAGAAATATTTGTAAATATTCCGGCTATCCCAACCATTACACAAAACGGAAATACTTTAAGTTCTTCATCGGCAGTTAGCTATCAATGGTATTTCAATGGAGTGGCTATAGCTAATGCTAACAATCAGTCTTTTACTCCTCAACAAGATGGTATATATGCTGTTGAAATTATTGATAGTAACGGATGCTCAGCCTTGTCAACCGATTATCTGTTTATTGTTACCGGGCTTAATGATTTGAGTGTTGATTTTAAATTATATCCAAATCCTAATAACGGTAATTTTGTTGTTGTATGCAATCAACATATTAAAGAACTGAGTATTTATAATGCCTTAGGTCAATTAATAAAACAAATAAGCAACAACCACAATAGCAATCAGTTTGAAATTAATGTAAGCGAACAGTCAAATGGTATTTATTTTATTCAATTTCAAACTAATGAGCAAAGTATAATCCGAAAGTTCAGTATCAATAAATAGGAATAGCCAACCTTATAAAAAAAGCCCGATAAACTCGGGCTTTTTTTATAATATGAGTCAGTTGATTGGTTAAGCAAGTTAAAAGGAAGTTGAGGTGTTTCGTATAATCACAAATTTACTCATATAATGCTGATAATGATTCGCTGGAATGTGTGATAAACCAGGGGTGAACTCCAATAATGATGCTAACAAAACCTCTTTCTAATGCGAATTTTTGAGAAGTGAAACAGGCAAATACTTACAACTTGAAGTTTGCTCCTTAAAGCCAATTTTGTATAACTTTTACTTATCTACTATTTATTTTTATTAATATTCGTGATATGCCTGGCAGTTGCTGCAATAATGCCATTCCGCCTCATGGTGTATTCTCTTAATTGGCATTGGACAGTTCAATTTTATACGTATTTTTTTACTGTTATGCAGTTGCATTTCTCGACACTATGCTAAGCATTTTTTTTACCACGTAATTTGGGTTTAATTAATGTTGTACCACAAACTTACCGGTAGTAATAAATGCACGGCTCGAAACCCTACAGAAATAAATTCCTGATTTTAGATTCTCGGTGGATATGTTGTTTAAAGTACCCGGAGCAAAAACTTCAGTGTAAATAACTTGTCCTTGAATATTAATGATTTCAATTTTTAAAGAGGTAATTCTTAAAACATCATCCATTTTGAAGAAAATTGAATGATTAGCGGGGTTAGGGTAAATATTTATTTCGGGATGATAACTTAACTTATTTATAGTATTTGAAGCATTTATGGTGTCGCCCATAAAGAAACTTACCCCACCGCTATAATTTCCAATTATCAAATCCAGTAACTGGTCATTATTTATATCATATAAGGCTGGTGCAACACGGTCGCCCACTTTAATATTCTGAAATGCAGAGTCGAGTCGTGTAAAATTCCCATTAATATTGTTATCTATATTACCATATCTATATAAAACGCCATTACTAGACCCTACCAATAATTCATATTCGCCATTGCTATTATTATACAAACAAGGAAAACTAAATCCGCTGCTCACATTAACAGGAGTAACATTAATACCTCCAAAAAAATAATTTGCACTGTCGGCAGAAAATACCGGAGCAGATACAGTTCCAATATTCTTAAAATAGTTTAATTTCCCATTACTTCGGCCTACGAGTACATCTAAAAGTCCATCCCTATTTACATCAATAACTTGTGGGGAAGCAAATTGCCCGGCAATGATTCCTGCAAACAGACTGTTGTTTGCCACATAGTTGGCCGGTAATCCCGCAGCAGCAACATTTTGATAATAATATAAACGCCCATCACTTGCCCCAATTATCATATCTTCATCACCGTCATTATCTAAATCGCCAAATGAAGGTACTAAGTTTTGAAGTCCGAGCGAACCAAGAGAAGCAAAATCTTTAGAAAATAATTCAAACTTAGGCTCTGTCAAGGTGCCAATATTTTTCAGGGCAGTAAGTTTTGAAGTATAAACACAACCATCATCAGGATAACCATAATTGCCAATAATAATATCCATTAAACTATCATTATTAAAATCGACAAATGCCGGATATGCGCCCTCACCAACTTCAATCATATCTTGCTGCAAGAAATTCATTTGTTGAAACTCAAAATATGCAGAATCGTCCTGGTTTATATTTTTATAATACCATAATGATTTATCATTATAAGAACATGTACCGGCATTAGGACTGGCCAGTAAATCGCGTTTACCGTCATTATTTACATCAACATAAAAAGCGCACGGGAAAAGAGGGACATTAACAAAATTCGTGTTGTTAGGATAATTAGTCTGTTGCGAAATCATATCAGCCATTTGCAGTGTACCTCCATTTTCAAGATAGACTAAGGTATTGTACGAGATATCACCAAGAACTAAGTCGCGTTTTGTATCGCCATTTAAATCGGCACAAAGCGTACATGAACCGGAGTGACGGGACGAACGATCGTCTTCCAAGTTATTGTTATTTACCGGAGCTATATGGTCTGATGGGCCGCAAACATCTAGAGTAACAGAATTATTGCTAAAATTTTCCTCAAAATCTCCAAAACATTCATCTTCTAATACAAAGTAATTTAATGAATCGCAAGTCCCGTATAATTCCATAGAATAGTTTTTATTCCATTGCATTCTTACCCCAATAAAGTCAAAAGTCAATACATCTATATCGCCATCATTGTCAACATCATAAATTGCAGGAATATCAGTACTTGTAACGTATAGGTTTAAATAGTTTGTTGGGGGGGTGGTGTTAATGTAATATGAATAGAGGGTTGGTTTTACCAAGGTAAATTTTAACCCATTTACTGCATCACCATCATTTCTGTATATTTTAATTCCTAAATTGGTATGTGTAAAAATATCCATTTTTCCGTCACAATTATAATCGCGCAATAATACCCAACTGCTTAGTTGGGGAAATTTATTAATATACTCGGCATCATAATGATAGTCAACAGTATTAGGAGTACCTCCGTTTATAAAAGTAGATATCTTATTTCCACTACGGTCAAATACAAATAAATCCATTATCCCATCAAAATTTAGGTCAATGTCTGAAACTTGAAGGAAATTTAATCCTCCGGCCCAAGGGTTTCTCAATTCAGTTCCGTTTACTAAATGAACTTTAATACTATCCACTCTGTTAAAGTAAATTTGGGCTTTAACATAATATGAATTGATTAAAAAGAGGGAAAATATCAGCAGAAATATATTGTTGCGCATAATTTGTTGTTTAAGAACAAAAGTAGTAAAATAGATTACAATTTGTTACTATATTTGTACAGAATACTATTGATTATCAGATTTATTTTGATTTATACTAAATAAAAAGATAACACCAAAAGGCAACAAAAAGGGGAATACATAATATACCGGATAATTTAACATTCCGAGTACTAGGGCTACAATTGAAACCAAAATTATACCGGCCAACGCTATAAGTCTAATCTTTTTCATGCTTTTATATAATTTAACGACATACAGTATCTATATCTTTTTGCGCATCTTTATACCCCATGGCTACGGCTTTCTGCAAATCGGCACAACAAGCCTTTAAGTTATTTAGTTTATAATAACATTTACTTCGTATATAATAGCTTGCAGCCTCGGGTTTCAATGAAATACTTTTATCAAAGGCCTCTAAAGCATCCTTATATTTTGCAGTTTCAAACAATAAATTTCCTTTGCCATTCCAAGCCTCAATATTACCCGGGTCAAGTTCATTTACCTTTTTAAAGTCGTTTAACGCAGGCATATATTTTGATTTACCTTGTTGCACAAAAACTCTTGCACGAAGCAAATAGGCAGGTACATAGTCGCGCTGAAGAATAAGAATTTTATTGCAATCTTTAACAGCATTTGCCCAATCCTTTTTTTCGTAATAAGCATTGGCTCGCATCTCGTAGGCCTTTATGTCTTTTGTCTTAAATATATCAATTAAGGTGTTGTAATCTTTAAGAGCATCGTTAAACATCCGTAACTTTAAATAACACTCTGCCCGTCCTGCAAAAACCGATTCGGTTCTAATTCCGTTATTTATACAGGAATTAAAGTCTTTCAAAGCTGCTTCATATTTGGTTTGTTTAAAGAAGATATTGGCACGTTTTTCAATAGCTGCATGATGCAAATTATTTTTTTTAATAACTTCATTAAAATCAGCTAATGCCTCATCTAACTTTTCTTTTCTATATAATATTTCGCCTCTGTAATAGACTATATCAGTATCAGCCCCCTTTAATTCAATAACTTTATTAAAATCTTTTAATGCTTCATTATCTTGTTTATTCTGATAATAATACAAAGCTCTTTTATGATAGGCTTCTGTTTTTTTCGGGTCTAACTGAATGGTCTTATTTAAATCATTAAGCGCCTGTTTATCATTAGCCTTCAAATACAATAAGGCTCTGTAATAATAAGCATCAACATAATCAGGTTTCAGTTTAATAGCCTGTTCAAAGTTTTTTAGTGCTTCTTCTTTTTTACCTAACTCTGCTTCGGCACGTGCTTTATTAGCGAAGGCAGTATAGAAGTTTTTATCTTTTTGTATAGCAGTATCAAACTCTTTTATTGCGGCTAAATAATCACCTTTTTCAAGTTTTTCGCTTCCTTTATCGTTAAATATATAAGCAGGTTGGGCGGCAATATCTTTTACAGTAAAAGAAACTATAAGATAACAAAACAAATGAATATACTTTTTCAACTTAAAAGGTTTTTAATTGGCTCTAATCTTCTCAAATTTAGAAGTATTTCCCGGATCTATGGTGATTAATAATGGGGCCAATTTATTTTTAACTTCAGGGGTAGCTACTGAGAAAATATTTACAATTTCATCAGCTTTGGCTAAAAAGAATAATTGCATTAAAAATGATCCCATTTGTAGATTGTGAACTTTCATTAATCCTTCAAGGGCATCGGCAATATTTTTACGAGCCAGTTCAACATCTTTAGTCATTAAATCTAAACCCATCCGGTGATAGTTGTACATGCACATTCGCAGTGCTTTAAAATTGGGGTTCGACAGGTTTTCAGCAATCCAATATCTGTTTTTTGAACCTTCAAAAGCTTTCCATCCTTTATCGGGGGCGTTTTGTGCATTATTTACAATAGTTTGTGCTTTTTGATAAAATGGTGTTCCACCTTCAGGACTAAAAGAATCGTAATCAAGACCAATGATGATATAAGCATAAAAGGCTAAAACAGAGGTTAAGTTGTTAGTGTAGGTGTTTTCATTAAATTCAAATGGTTGAAAAGGGGTATATTTAAATGCAAAATCATTGTCCTGATAATTGATTAGATTAGAAAAGTATGAACTTTTATACACCGGTCTGCGTGATTGAACTATAATGTTTGCCTCAAATTCATCAACCGAATTTCTCTTGGTAACATTAATCGTTAAATTGCACTCTATTCTTTCTTCCTCTTTAAAATTATCGTTTGTCCAACGGGTATTATTCATAAACTCTTTGATAGATGTTTCAAGAGTTTCAAATATATTTTTATCGGTACCTTGTATGGCCGGACTCAGCACTTTTACACTACAGTTAAGCTCTTGAGCCCATGAAGTGCTATGAACAAATGCTAAAAATATTATTAATAAAATTAATCTGTTTCTCATAAACCCACAAAATTAATATACAAAACGCAAAAAGAAAATATATATTCTGTTTCTGTCATTTATTTTTCTTAATTCCTCATTTTTTAGATGATTTAAATTTAGCTTAGCGATTAGGAAACACTAACATTTATACTAAAAAAACTTAAAATATTACTTACCATGGTATAAAATTATTAATCCAATTCTTTGCTTAGAGAAATTACATATTACTTATATATAATTAATTGTCAATGCATTAATATGTATTATGTGATGACTTAAAAGTGGCTTATTAAAACTAATATATAAATCAAATAAAATCTTGCGGTTTAATATATTTTTTATTTTCTAAATCAATTCAAAAAGTTAACTTTGCACTCCTTATAATTATCCAAGAACTATGGAATCACCGGTAAAAATATTTTCAGGAACAGGGTCAATGTACCTTTCCAAAAAAATTGCCCAAAGTTATGGGCAAGATTTAGGAAATATGACTGTTTCCAGATTTAGTGATGGAGAAATGCAACCTTCGTTTGAGGAGACAGTTCGCGGAGCTGATGTTTTTATTATACAAAGCACTTTTCCACCGGCTGATAATTTATTTGAATTATTATTAATGATAGATGCTGCAAAAAGGGCATCAGCCAATCAAATAATTGCTGTTATTCCATACTTTGGTTATGCACGGCAAGATAGGAAAGATCAACCACGCGTTGCTATTGGAGCCAAGTTAGTGGCAAACTTATTAAGCTCGGCAGGTATAACTCGTATTATCACTATGGATTTACATGCTGATCAAATACAAGGGTTCTTTGATGTTCCGGTAGATCACTTATTTGCCTCAAGTATTTTTGTTCCATATATCAAATCATTAAATCTACCCAACCTAACTATGGCTTCGCCTGATATGGGAGGTTCAAAACGCACAAATGCTTATGCCAAGTATTTGAATTGTGATATGGTAATTTGTTATAAGCAGCGCAAAGTAGCCAATAAGATTGAAAACATGACTTTGATTGGTGATGTTGAAGGGAAAGATATAGTATTGGTTGATGATATTGTTGATACAGCAGGTACTTTAACCAAAGCCTCAGATATGATGATGGAAAAAGGAGCCAACAGTGTAAGAGCTGTTTGTACACATCCTATTTTGTCGGGAAAAGCTTATGAGGCCATTGAAAATTCAAAAATTAAAGAATTGATTGTTACCGATACTATTCCTTTGAGAAAAGATATACAATCAAGTAAAATTAAAGTTTTATCAGTTGCCGACATGTTTGCAGATGTATTTAAAAGGGTTCATAACTTTGAGTCTATAAGTTCATATTTTTTAATTTCATAATAGAATTTCCCGCCTATAATTTTAATATAAATCATTCGGAAATAGCAATAAAGCGGGGATTGCGAAAACCGAAACAAAAAACAAATAAATCAAATGAAATCAGTATCTATTAGCGGTTCGTTAAGAGCGAACGTAGGGAAAAAAGATGCAAAAGCTTTACGTGGACAAGGTATGGTACCTTGCGTATTGTACGGTGGGCAAGAACAAAAAATATTTCAGGTAAAATACAACGATTTGCTACCGTTGGTTTATACCCCTGAAGTATTAACTGTTGAACTAAATATTGACGGTAAAAAAATTAATGCTTTAATGCAAGAAATACAGTTTCATCCTGTTAATGACAGAATTATTCACATTGATTTTTTAGAAATATTCGATAACAAGCCTGTAGTTATTGATATACCTGTTACTACCGAAGGAAACTCTATTGGGGTTAGAGCCGGTGGTAAATTAGTATTAAATGTCAGAAAACTTAAAGTAAGAGGCTTGCCGGGTAATCTTCCTGATAAAATTTCTATCAACATCGACAATCTTGATTTAGGAGGAGTTATTAGAGTTTCAGAAGTTCAAGTAAAAGATTTGGAATTGCTAGATACACCTAATATGGTTATTGTTGCTGTAAAAGCAACCCGTAATACTGCTGGTGCAGATGCCAAAGCACCGGCAAAAAAATAAATTAGAGAGCTTTTCTATTGCCCAAAAAGACTGCCTTACAGGCGGTCTTTTTTATTATATAATAAACTTAACAATATGGTGCACTATCATTACACCTCCATAAGTTTTACATCTCAAACTCTGTTTATTATTGGTTAATTAGAGAATCGGTATCTTACACTTTAAAATATGTAGTATCTATGTGCAAGGGCTTGTTTAATTTGGATTTTTAACTTAGGGTATTCATTTTCATTAGTTTAGATTGTTTGCCATGACTTGTCGGTTTATTGCCGGGTGTTGCTTGTATAGGCATATTAAGAAATACTTATTGCTTATTTCATCAGGAAAATATTAACAAATTTGAAAACCATGATACCAATTTGGAATAAATTATAGAATTGTTATTTTTCACAGGGTTAAATCGAGGGTTTATAAATATTTTATTAATAAATTTACAAACTATAATAAATTAATTGTTTATTGTAAGTTGCAATATTTTAGACAATTGCATAATTATTGTAGATAAATAACTATATTATTAACAATAAAATTGTGTAGAATTAAAAAAATAATCAATTATTTTTTTCTTTTTGACGAAAGATTTTTATACATTTGCGACCAAAATTATTTAGCCGATGAAAAAGAATGTATTATTGGGATTATTAACGATTGCCTTATTGGTGTTAGCGTCTGCTGACTTATTTGCTGCCGGACCTCCTATAGTTGCTCCTCCTCCTCCTCCAGGCGGTGGTGGACCTCCATGTTGGCCTCCTCCATGTGTTCCTATAGATGGTGGAATTGGTTTATTGTTTGCTGCCGGATTAGCTTTGGGAGGCAGAAAGCTTATTAAGTCAACCAAAAAAGAAGAATAGTCAGTTTCCTTTACGGATGTTAAAATACATAACAGAAAACAAAATTCTGTTTTTCTTTATTAAAGCCTTCGGGCTTTATTTGTTTTGGTATATTCTGTACGATTTATGGTTACATCCCAATAGTAATATTGATAATATAGTTGCAGAAAACCTTGCATTTTGGAGTTCTTTAGTAATAAAAGCCATAGGATTCTTGCCTATTGACACACATGCTGTAAGTACAGAAAATGTTACAGTTATTGGCATTGACGGAACCCACGGATTATGGGTAGGCGACCCTTGTAATGGAATAACTTTGTTTGCTTTGTTTGTCGGCTTTATAATAGCCTATCCCGGAAAAGTCGTCAATAAACTATGGTTTATCCCTTTGGGAATGATAGCCATTCATATACTTAATATTTTACGAATTGTTGGTTTAAGTTTGGTGGTATATTATGCTCCTGAAAGTTTGGCTTTTAATCATACTTATACTTTTACAATTATTGTTTACAGCTTTGTTTTTTCGCTTTGGATACTTTGGGCTAATAAAATATCCTACTATTCATTTCAGAAAAAGCAAAACAATACAAAGTATTAAAATATGAAATTTAAGGCTAAAGAAATTTTATTTATCCTTATTATCATTATAGCATTTGTGATAGCCGGCTTTTTGCGCGATGCTATTTTTATGAGCATTAACAGTCAACTGTATAAGCTATATTTTAAAAACTACGATTATACTCTTCCTTCTTGGCTTAGTTACTTTGATAGTTGGCCTTATATGAAATTGTATTATTTCAAATACTGGCTTACTGCCGGATTTATACTCCTCTATTTTCTTCTTTCCATACTTTCGCTGCGTTTGGTTGTAGGTAGTTACTCAAAAAGTAAATGGGTAATTTATGCTTACGGAATAATTATTTTCCTTTCTATACTTACTTATATGGGCGGGTATTTTCTAAATAACTTTCCAAAAGGTTTTTTATTTACTAGAAATATGATAGGTTTACTTCAGTCTCCTTTTATTACTATGGTTGTTATACCGGCTTTAAAACTTGAAGAAAATAAGTCTTTGAAATAATTGTTAAGTGGTTTCCAAATCCACATTTTCGCTTTATATTTGACCTTAAATACAAAGCTGTTGTCTATAGAAGTCTTAAATATTAGTAAATATTACCAAGCGCAAAAAGCTTTAGATAAGGTAAGTTTTTCGGTTAACAAAGGTTCAATTACCGGTTTTTTGGGGCCAAATGGAGCCGGGAAATCAACCATGATGAAAATATTAACTTGTTTTCTTCCTCAGAGTGAAGGTACTGCCAAGGTTTGCGGATTTGATATTTACGAGAATCCCTTTGAAGTACGTAAATGTGTAGGCTACTTACCCGAACATAATCCTTTGTATTTGGATATGTATGTTAAGGAATATTTGTCGTTTGCTGCATCAGTATATAAAATAAAGAATGTAAACCAAAAAGTTAAGGAAATGATTGAGATTACCGGTTTACAAATTGAACAAAATAAAAAAATAGGAGCTTTATCTAAGGGATACAGGCAACGTGTGGGTTTAGCGCAAGCTCTAATTCATAATCCCGAGGTTTTAATATTAGATGAACCAACAACAGGTTTAGACCCTAACCAGTTGATAGAAATAAGAAATTTGATTAAAGAATTGGGGAAGGAGAAAACGGTTTTGTTTTCAACACATATTTTGCAAGAAGTAAAGGCTGTTTGTGACAATATTATTATTATCAATAAAGGAAAAATAGTTGCCAATAGCGATGCTAAAACTTTACAAACAAGCAATAAAAATCAATCCATATTATTATTGGAGTTGGAAAGAGAGATTTCGCTACAACAACTTCAAGAAATTAGTGGGGTTATTGCTGTTAAAAATGTAGGCACAAGGCGGTGGCACATAGCTTTTAATAAAGACAAAGATATTAGACAAGCTCTTATGCAACTGGCCTTAAGTAATAGTAATACCATTTTGTCTATGAAAATTGAGGAAGACAGCCTGGAGGAAATTTTTCAGAAACTAACTACCTAAATAATAAGAAATTATGAAAAAGGCTATAGAATTTTATATCTATAGTATTATTCAAGTAAAATTATTATCTTCGCAAACTAATTTTAAAAAATATTAATAATCAAAATTATAAAACATGTCATATTTATTTACCTCCGAATCTGTATCTGAAGGACATCCTGATAAAGTAGCCGATCAAATATCTGATGCTATTATTGATGCTTTTTTAACTCACGACAGCAATGCTAAAGTAGCGTGCGAAACATTTGTAACTACCGGATTAGTGGTTATAGGTGGTGAAATCAAATGCAATAATATAGCCAAATATAGTGTAGATGTACAGGGTATTGCCCGTGATGTAATTAACCGTATTGGATATAACAAATCTCAATATCAGTTTGATGCTGTAAGTTGCGGTATTTTAAATGCACTTCATGAGCAATCATCAGATATAAACCAAGGAGTAGAAAGAGGCAAAGAAGAAGAACAAGGTGCCGGTGATCAAGGTATGATGTTTGGCTATGCCAGTCGCGAAACTGATAATTATATGCCTTTACCATTAGAGCTTTCGCACTTATTATTAAAAGAGTTGAGTGCTATTCGCAAAGAAGGTAAGAAAATGAAATATTTGCGTCCTGATGCAAAATCGCAGGTAACTATTCAGTATTCTGATAAAGGGAAGCCTGAAAAAATTGAAACTATTGTTATATCAACCCAACATGATGATTTTGATACAGATGATAAAATGTTGGCAAAAATTAAAGAAGATATACTTACTATATTAATACCACGAGTAAAAAAATTATTACCTACACGTATTAAAAAATTATTTGGAGATGATATAAAATATCATATCAACCCAACAGGTAAGTTTGTTATTGGCGGGCCACATGGTGATACAGGCCTAACAGGTCGTAAGATTATTGTTGATACTTATGGTGGTCGTGGTGCTCACGGTGGTGGTGCTTTCTCAGGGAAAGATTCTTCAAAAGTTGACAGAAGTGCTGCTTATGCTACACGACATATTGCTAAGAACCTTGTTGCGGCAGGTATTTGCGATGAAGTATTAGTTCAGGTAGCCTATGCAATTGGGGTTGCTCAGCCGGTGGGATTATATATTAACACATACAATACCGGAAAGGCTAAAAATGAAGAAGGTAGAAAACTAACCGATGGAGAAATTGCAGAAAAAGTTTCTAAAGTTTTTGATATGCGTCCGAGTGCTATTGTAAAACGATTTGGTTTAAAGAACCCTATTTATAGTCAAACTGCTGCCTACGGACACATGGGGCGCACACCGGGCAGGGTAAATGTAAACGGAAAAGAGTACGAAACCTTTGGATGGGAAAAGTTAGATTATGTTGACACTTTGAAAAAAGAATTTAAAATAGCTGAAAGAACAGCTGAACTTGCATAGTATAAAAACCAATAATAAATAGAGCGTATCGTACTCTCGATACGCTCTATTTATTTTGTATTAAACCACTAATATCAAGGGTGTAATTTTTATAGATTCTATTTGTGGGTATTGGTCTTTAAAAACAGTTTATTCATATTTATATTTACCTAATTGTATCCCAAATTCAGTTTATAAAACTGTAACGGTATCAATACTTTCAAAATTTATTTTTACAAATTGTAGTTGTTTTCTTTAAATTTTAGAATTAATATTGTCAGAACAATTATTTATAATCTTTGGACAGCTTTAGTTAATCAATGAAAAAAGAGTATATAAAATCGGGAGAAGAATCTGTTAAAGAGAATAAACGAAAGCATATTGCCAATATTAAACTCAACTCATTATTGGATGTCACTAAAGCAATAAATAACAACTTACCTACCGAAAGCTTATTAAACATATATCAAAATATTCTCACTAACGAATTAAACATAGGGAGAATAGCCCTATATACTTACAATACAACAGGATGGCACTGTGAGCTTACCTACGGGTTAGAAAGCGAGAAGCTAGAAATTAAAATTGAATCAGATTTATTGAAGTTTAAGGAAATTACTGAGGTTAATGTTGTTTCCTTTTCAGGCATCTCATCTATTGAAACTTTTGACATAATCATTCCTGTGTTTCATAAAAACCAGCCTCTGGCATATTTATTAATTGGTGATATTGATGAACATAAAATTGAGATTAGTCCCACCATTAAGCATTTACCTTTTGTACAAACCCTTACAAATATAATCATAGTAGCCATTGAAAATAAAAGGTTGGCACGTGAATTTTTATTGCAAGCAGCCTCACGCAAAGAGTTAGAGTTGGGCAGCGAGATGCAGGCAATGCTTTTCCCTGATAAGCTGCCCGATGATAATAATCTTAATATACATGCTTATTACCAACCTCACCAACAGGTTGGGGGCGACTATTATGATTACATAAAGCTAAATGAGAATGAAATTGCTTTTTGTGTAGCCGATGTTTCGGGGAAGGGTGTTAGCGCTGCCTTATTAATGGCGAACTTTCAGGCTAACTTACGAGCTTTGTTTAAACATTACACCTCATTAACCGAAATACTGCATGAGTTAAACAACTTGGTTTTTGAGAATGCCAAAGGCGAAAAATTTATTACTCTATTTTTAGCAAAATATAATATTGTTACTCGCATGCTGACCTATATCAATGCAGGGCATAACCCACCATTGATGTTGTGTAATAATACTATTTTGCAGTTGAGTACCGGAAGTATTGGTTTAGGCATGTTTAGCGAGATTCCTAAAGTTAGAGAAGGAGTTCTGCATATTTCTCCTCAAACAGTAATGGTTTGCTACACTGATGGTCTTGTAGAGCAAAATAACGAAATGGGTGAAGATTTTGGATTAGAAAGACTACAGAAAGTTATTTTGAAAAAGCAAAGTTTAGAGATGAAAAAACTGAATACTGCTATATTGACAACCCTTGATAAATTTAGACAAGAATTGGCTTATGTTGATGATATAGCCTTGTTTAGTTGCCGTTTTCTGTAACAATTATTATACTGCCTCAAACTTTTCTTTATTAAACTTAAATAATTGAGCGCGTTTATGCGGCACATGCTTTTGCTTTTCCATTAATGGAATGAGCATACCGTTTTTCATAAACTGCCGTCTGAAATTTCGTTTATCCAGATTTTCGCCCATTATAGTTTCATAAAGTTTTTGTAGTTGGCTTAATGTAAATTTTTTGGGAAGTAATTCGAATCCAACAGGGTGAGTTTGGATACGACTTTTAAGTACTTTCAAAGCATAGTTTACAATCTCGTTGTGGTCAAAAGCCAATTCCGGAATGTCCTTCAATGAAAACCAATCGGCATTATTGGCAAATGAGGATGCTGTGGGTTTATAATCTTCGAGTTTAACTAAAGAGTAATACGCTATGGTAATAACACGAGCATATGGCTCAGTGCGAATTGCTTCCAGCCATGGTTTATCAGACGGTTTGCGAACCCGATCGGGGTTTCCAAAGGCGTGAAACTGTTCTAAGTAAATATTTTCCAGACTGGTTAATTCCTTTAATATTCTTCTGGCCGAAGTATCTAAATCTTCGTTATCGAAAACTAAATCACCGGGCAATAAAAAATCTTTCTTGTTAGGGGAAGAGTTATTATCGGAAGCCGCTTTCCTTTCAATTAATAATACTTTTAAATCACCTTCCTTAAATCCAAATATCACACAATCTACAGAAACATGTGGGTTTTGAATAGAAGTATTTAACTTGTCATTATACATGATTAACTAACTAAATTTTTGCAAGGTAAAAGAAATAGGGTTAATAAAAAAACATTATTAATAGTCTTTAGCTACTTTATTACTGAAATATTTTTCTCTTATTTAATGCGTTTCTAAAGGCATTGGCATTGCGTTGGTGCTCTATCAAGTTGGAAGCAAAATTGTGTCGGCCACTAAAATCTTCTTTGGCACAGAAATACAAGTAGTTATGCTTAGGTTGATTTAAAACTGCATCAATAGTAGAGCCTAAAGGAATACAAATAGGCCCTGGAGGAAGACCTAAATATTTATAGGTATTGTAAGGTGAATCGAACGAAAGATGTTTGCTCAACACTCGTCTAATATTAAAGTCGCCTATGGCATAAATTACTGTGGGGTCAGCCTGCAACAACATACGCTTTTTAAGCCGATTGTAATAAACCGCAGCAATAACAGGCTGCTCATCTTTTATTTTACTTTCCTGCTGTACTATACTGGCCAATATACCAACTTCGGCCTTTGATAAACCAAGTTTATTAGCTTTAGCAATTCTATTATTATTCCAGAACCTCTGATATTCTTTGAACATCTTATTGATAAACTGGGAGGCTGAAGTATTCCAATAGATTTGATATGTATTGGGTATAAATAAGGTGAGTACATTTTTGTTGTTTACCTCATATTGTTTCAAAAAGTCATTATTATTGAGTAGTTTAATCAACTCTTCCGGATCTGCCTCAATTTGCTTATGTATGATTTCCACAAAATCTTCTTTGGTTCGGGCTTCGTTAAATACCAAATTTACAGGTTCTTGTTCGCCACTGCGCAATAGGTTTACCAAATCATTATTATTCATATTGGGCTTTAATTTATAACGTCCGGGCTTTACCTTATTGATATAACCTTTACGCTCTGCTACCCATTTAAATGAGCTCATATTTCTTATTAAATGACTGTCAGTTAAAGCGGTCAACACATCTTCAAAATTACTTCCTGTTTTAATAAAAAAATATGTATTTTCAGAACTTGAGGTAATTACATTGGGTTTGTATATACGTGTATAGCTATAGTAAGCGGTTCCACCTCCTATCACAAAAATCAAAATAAAAGAAACTATTATCAGTTTTTTTACAAATTTTGAGGCGCTTTTTTTCGACTTCCCCGATTTATTATTACTTTTCTTTTTAGCCATTATTTTCCTTTATTTTAGCTGATAAAGCAATTGTTGAGCTTTTTCCTTTTTGGGATTTTTACTTAAAATATGTTTCAATATTTGCTTTGCTTCCTGTTTTTTATTTTCGTAAAGTAAAATACTAACTTTATTGAATAGTGCCAACTCATAATCCGGATCGAGCTGTAATGCTTTATTTATGTAAACAAGAGCAGTACTGACATTATTCTGTAATAAATATATATATCCAAGATTAGAAAAGGCAGGTGCATAATCCGGAAATTCAACAATCATTTTTTGATATTGCTCACGTGCGGTATTTATGTCATTATTATTTACCAAAGCGGTGTAATATTTATTCAAAAAGTCAGGATAATATGGAGCAAGATATGTTGCTTGTTTATAAAAGGTCAAGGCATCTTTTAAACGACCACTATTATTGTATGCTTCTCCAATTCTATAACACAGCCATGCATCTTTGTTTTCTAAGGATTTATTAATTAGCATTTTGTTTAATAATTCATTTTGGTCGAAAGAATCAATATCTTTAATTATCTGAGTAAAGTTCTCTTTTAGAAAGTATAGGTGCTCAATAATATGTAAATGCTGTTTTAGAGATAATTTTCTTAAGCGATTAATGTAAAGCTCAGCAGAGTCAAGCATTATGGGGTTTTTTCCAAACTTTTCATATTGGTTAATATAGGCATTTGCTCGTGTAACATTATCCGGCTGTTTTTCATTAATAGCATATAAACCTAAGAATGTTTTTGCTTTCTCTGCTATAGATTCTTTGGTATCAGGTTTACGTATATAATGGTCGTGCATACTTACGTGAGGAATATCTATTGAGCCTGAACGCGGCATGTGGCAACTAACACAATTGTTTTGAGCCTGAGCTAAAATATTTTTACTGGCAGTGCATAGGTTATGCTGAGATGCGTTGTGGCAATTGTTGCATTTGTTATTGAAGAATTCGTCTTTTTTGAATTTTACACTTTCGTGAGGGTTATGACAAGTTACGCAAGTCATGGTGTTTTTATATGGTCTTAAAGTATTATGTTTAGTTTGGGCTTTACTTTTTATGTAACACTGACTTTGTTTTAATCTGTCGGCATGTGATGCCATAATAAACTGATCATCAGAATTACTGTACTTAGGAAGAAATACGGTAATATAATCTGATAATCTTTTTCCCGGTTTGAAATCATAAAATGAACGATTTTCTTTCAAAACGGCATTTCCTTGTAAATGGCAACGCTGACAAACGTCAAACTGTAGCTCAGGATCAAGTTTTCCGGGGTTTACTATAGTATAATCGATAAAACGGGAGGTGTCAACAATATTACCGCTGCTTACTTGTTTAACATGAATAGAACCCGGTCCATGACAACGCTCGCAATTAATGCCATTAGGTATTGCAGAATATTTATTTTCTGACCCCTCTACAAATTCAGGATAAGAATTATGGCAGCTCATACATTCCAAACCAATAATACGACTAAATCGTGAGTTGTATCCATCCTCAAAACCGGGGGGCAAATCCCATTGTTTTTTTTGAGTATAAAATGTAAGTGGCATTTGCGTAAGGTATCCGTTACGTATCATCATGTGCGAGTTAGTATGTTGGCCCGAACCTATAATATAATTTACTGTTTCCTGTCTTTTATATATGGTATCTTTTCCTTCAAGTCTAAACTCTATGAGTTTCATAGTATCGCCACTAAAATATGGATGATAATACATATCGTTAAATTTATCATACACTGTCATAGCAGGACCAAATAGCGCGGCTGTTTTAAGTTTGGAAGCTTTGTCAAATGATTGCCCCATACCTGTTTGTATAAATGACTCGTATATATTGTAATGGCAAGTTTTACAAGTATTTATGCCAACATATGTTGCTGTATCACCATGGTTTAAATACAGGCTATCACTACTTTTTATTTCTTTAACATCGGTATTATTGTTGCATTGGCTGTTGAACATAATAATAAACAGCATAACAGAAAAGAGTACTAACCATGTAATGTGTTTTTTCATTTTACCAAAAACAAAGTTAAGCCACTTGAGCTTTTACAAATCTAGGTTTATTTTGTAAGTCTTTTTTTGACTGTATATTAATGAAGCCTTTCTCTTTCAATAACTCTACAACCTCTTTGTGGTAGTTTTCATGTGTTTCAAAATACAAACTACCGCCTTTAATCAGGTTTAGCAAGGCAAAGTTTGAAATAGCTTTATAAAATTGCAATGGGTCGTTATTACTCACAAATAATGCCAAATGAGGTTCGTAAGCCAATACGTTTTTTTCCATTTTATCTGCCTCGAGTGGTAGTATATAAGGGGGATTGCTGATGATTATATCAAACTGTTCGTCCATCACAGCATCGGTTAGCTCCAGAATATCAACATTTAATAAGTTAATCTCAACATTATTTTCTTTTGCATTTATATCTGCAACTATAAGTGATTTTGGCGAAACATCCAAAGCATATACTAGGGGTGAGATAAGGTTCTTTGCGAGTGCCACAGCAATGCAGCCACTTCCGGTGCCAATATCTAACAACTTTATTTTGCGTTTTCCCAAATAATCTTTTACCACCCAATCAACTAATTCTTCAGTCTCGGGTCTAGGTATTAAAACATCTTCATCTACTTTAAATCGGAGTTTATAAAACTCTGTTTCTTCAAAAATATACTGTATGGGTTTATGTACCTGCAAGTCTTTTAACACTTGGGCAAATGTGTTCAAATCTTCGGGAGTTAAAGTAGTATCTTTTTCAAAAAGTACTCTGGCTTTACCCCATTGCTTAATGTAATAGCATGTATGATAAAATAGATGATCACATTCATCTTGATTATATATATTTCCAAGTTTATTGCGCCAATGAAGCTTTAGTTCCGAATAAGTCATAAGATTTTTCTTTAAACCGACACTCTAATAAACATAAACTATTTGTTACCGGTAAGTTTTCGTGCTTCCTCCAGGCTAATTTTTACCCCATTGTTCAATGCTATAACAAAGGCATCACTTATTCCTTTCGCAACAACTTCATTTTTTACAGTTTCTGCCGCGGCCTGTTGAGTGAAGTTACCAAGTGTGTAAATGGTTAAATCATCTTGTTTAAAATTACTTATTCCTTTATCTGCAATTGATAAATATAGGTTCATAATTTCAACCGGAACATCATTTCTAAAGGCTCCTAACTGAACTTTATAAATAATATTATGAGCTACCGATTTTTCGGAAGTTATAGGGGTGGTTACTTGTGGTTGATTTTGGGGAACTGCTTTGTTTTGAGTTTCTGTTTGTAAAACGCGCGGTTGCTCATTCATTCCCTGTATTTGTGCAAATGCCCCTTTGCCTTGTTGTTGTTCAATTGCCGAAGCTTGTTCCATAGGTATTCTTTGTCCATTTACATAGGCTGTTACAAATGCATCGCTTACTCCTATTCTAACAATTTCATCCTTAGCGGCTGTGGCTTGTTTAATATCATTATAAATTCCACTGGTATATCTGTACTGTCCTTTTTGATTTAACTCGTAATACAAAGGGGTTATATTAAAAAGCTGACCGGCTTTTACAGGTTTACTATAAACTCCCACCTGAACGGTATATACCAAGCCTTTTATGGTTTGAATGTCTTGCTGAGGAAGAGTTTCTCCTTGTTTTACACTTGTAGGGTAGTTAATTCTATTTCCGGTTTCTAAATTATCTTTTACTGAATTGCCGGAGTTGTTAGACAAAGCAATAGCAGGGTTGTCTTGGGAGCTTTCAAAGTTCCCTTTTTCAGGAGGGTTTGTTGTTGTGGTGTTAGTAATATTGGTAGTAGTATTTACATTTTGTGCTGTTGCTAGTGTAGATGAAGCTATGCCTGATTTACAATCTTTACCTGCTCTTACAAGTGATCTTGCTTGTGTTACACTCATTCTTTGCCCATAGCAATATGCAACAATAAAGGCATCATTAAATTTTAAATTATTCAACTCAGTTTTTGCTTTTGCTGCATCTTCAAATGTGCCGAATAAACCGGCTGTATATCTAATTAAATTACTGTTGGCTATTGACTCGCCAGAAATAGGACTTACACTGCCAAATGCATTGTCGGCTACAGGACGGTTAAATGCTCCAATTTGAACCTTAAAAACAATGCCATCAGGCAAGGTTGGGTTCATTGGAATTCTGTTTGAACTATTGTGTGACGGTGCACTATTAATAGCTTGTGTTTGTACTCTTGTAATAACAGGAATGGTGTTTTGCTCTATATTATCCTGTTTTTCTATATTTGCCTGAACTGTTGTTGTTTGAACTTCGGGCTCCGGAATCCCTTCAATAGCACGCATTATACGAAGGGCTAGATTCTTATCTAAGCTTTGAATATATTTATCGCTGTCCTCTTTTTTTACAATTACATTTCTATTGGCTTGGTTGGCCAGCACCTGTAATGAGTCTGCAGTGTTTTCTAATAATTGAGCTTCGTGATCTAATCTTGCTGCTTCGGCCACTAATGGTTTTCTTTTTCTTTTTCTCAATGAAGCTGCTTCTTCAAGTTTATTGTTTGACTCTTCAAACTTTTCTTGACTTAGTGCCTTGGCTGAATCAACCCGAGCTTTCATAATCTTGGCTTCTTCTTCGGCTTTTTCTACTTCATACTTTAGACTAATATAACGACTGTATTCCTGAGTATTTTTAACATCCGGGTAAATCACTTTAACAGTCATACTGTCCGATCCTTGTTTACTGTTATTTAATTCAGAATCTACTGCTGATTCTTGCACCTTACTAGGAGCATTTGTTACTAGGTTATTATTCGTTTGGTTTATATTTTGTTGAACCACAGTAGGCTCAATATTTTGTACTGTTTGATTTATCTCACTGCTTTTGCTTGTGTTATTTGAATTATTGAGTTGAGTATTATTATCGTTTTTGGCTACCATTGATTCTGATTGAGTTTTCAGTAACTCATCGGGTACAATGTTATTGTATGCCATCATATATAAAGTAGCCTTGTTGCTCTCAATCTTTTTTAAATAAGCATCAGCTTCATTTTGTTTTTTATTTGATTCGGCTAGGGTATTAGAGGCAGCAATTTGAGCTGAGTCGGCTTTTTCCTGATTCATTCTAGCTAACTTGTCCATTTCCTCTGCACGTGCTTGTGCCTCTTTTTTGTCTTTTTTATTGCGTTGTGCTGCAGCAAATTCAAATAAATCATTACTATTCATGGCATCTCGCTCTGCTTGTAATTTTAAAGAGTCGGCTGCATGTTTTTGGGATTCTGATAAATTTTTCAACTCTTCGGCCTCATTCTTTAAAGAGGCATAACCTTTATATTCAGGCTCAGCTTTGATAGATGCCAAAATACTTTCTTTATCTCCTACTATTTTCTGATTTTGATCAGGGGTAGCAACGGTGGCATTCTTCTCATCGCTTGCATCATCTATAGTTGTTTTTTCAGTGTTGAGGTTGTTGTTATTATTTGCTTCTGTTAGGTTGTTATTGTTGGTTTTACTTGGTTCAACTGTTTTTGTATTTTCTGTATTATGAGTTTTATTTATTGCGGTAATAGGTTGATTATCCTCACCGGATGATTGATTTACGGCTAATTCAGACTCTGATGTATTACTTTCTGTAATTATTTGATTATTGTAAACAGCCAATATTTTTTGCTGCTGTTCTTTGGTAAGGCTTTCAATATACTTATCAGACTCTGATTTAATCGCTGCAGCCTTCAACATATCATTCTGTGCATCAACTTTTGCTTTTTCGGCATTATCTATTAACTCTCTACCTTCATTATCAACTCGCACAGCTTCTTCAGTAAGGGCAGCACGTTTATCCTTTTTCTTCTCTTCGGCAGCTAAATCAATTAAACGTTGCGAGTCAATTACCTTTTCTTCTCCTTGTTTTTTTAATTCTACATATTGCATGGCTTTATTATCAGCAGCATTTTCCAATTCTTTAGCTCGTTTAAGAATGGTTGTAAATTCAATATATTCTTTTGATTTTCTTACTATTTCGGCTTCCTTTTCATTTAATGTTAGCTCTGTATGATAATTTTCATAGTTTGGACGCAGTTCGTTAACTGCCTCCTTTGCAGTAATATTCTTATCGGTATTTATTCCTTTAAATTCTGCAGTAACTTTATTTGCTTCTTTATTCTGAGCAATACTACTGTTTGCTTGTTCAAGTAAATTCCGTTGACGTACCAATACAATATTTTGGCTGTTAACTATATTGCTTAGTGCTGTGTTTTTTTCTGAAGTACTATTTTCAGAAAGAGCTTTTTCTTTATTATTCAAGATCTTCTGATAATCGTTCTCTAGCAAGAATAAACTATTATTATAATTAGCTGTATCGCTCTCCAAAATCTCAGTGGATTTAGAGTTCAAAGCCTTTTTATTTCCTTCATATTCTTTTTGATATATATTGAATGAAATAACATTTGCGGCAAGATTCTTAGAGGCTGCTATTTCTTCATATTTTTTTTGTGTTTCGGTAAGTTTTATTATTTCATCATTATTTGTTGTGCTTTTTAATATTTCACTAATAGAATCGGCTTTATGAATGGCGACAGCAGCCTCAGCTTGTAACTTCTCTTTGGCAGATTCATCAATACTGTTGTTATATTTAGTGTAATCCTCTACAGAAGTAATATTAGAACTATTTTGTGAAGATTTATGATTAACACTATTTGTATTAGTATTGTTTACTTGTGGTTTATCATTAGCACGTTCAGTGTCTTTATTTTTTGCAATACGGTTATTGTTTTGCAAGCTACTTAGTTGATTCTCTAATTTTTGTTTATCTTCAGCTCCAATGTCGGCAACCTCTGAATTTCTGTTTTCGTTTATATGATTAATAACTTCATTATTAATTTGAGCTTGTAGTTCTAATTCCTCGGTTTCGGTTTTCAAAGTTGCTATTTCACTCTCAATCTTTGTCAATGCAGCTTCCTGCTTACTCTTGTCGGCAGTTATTTTTTCAAGTTGTTTTTGAAGTATTATTTTCTCTTCTTCTTTCTTTGTTTTAGATAAGGCTTTCTGCGTATCTGTTTCCTCCACCTTTTTATCTTGAATTTCATCTCTTAAGGCTATCCTTTCTTCTTCCAATCTATCAAGTTCGTTATTTTTTTCTTGTACTTGCTTGTTCAAATTATCAGATAATGCAACAATTGAGGGTTTGTTTTCTTTCTCCGGTTCTTTATTTTGTTTTTCATACTTTTCAATAGTTTCAAGCGAGTTTGATGCAATAGCTTTTTCTAAATCTTGAGCATATTGCTCGGCCTGGAAAGCTTCTTGTTGCTTATTATTAGCCTCATTTTCCAACTCTTTTGCCAAGTTAAAAGAAACAATGGCTTGTTGTGTAAATAAATCACCCTCTTTACGTGCTTTTTCGGCTATATCAGTTTGTGTTTGTTTATCTTTAATATTGGTAAGTTCTGTGGCTTTGTTTAATGCTGTTTCTGATTCTTTATATTTTTCTTGGGCTGCATTATTCTTTAAATTGGCAAAGGCGTATGCTTGTCTTGATTTATCACGTAGGTCATCGGCTTCTTTTTGAGTTTCCAAAGCATCTTCCTTGGCAATATCTAGCAACTCTGTATTTTTAATACCTGACTGTTGTTTGTCTTTAATATCAGTTGTAGCAGTTGCTTTATTGTTTGATAGATTATTATTTGTTTTATCGGAAGCTTGAACAGAATTATTAGTTGAGTTAGTATTTTGCGAAGGTTCTTCTTGATAAGCATTTCGGTTAGGCAAGGTTTTATTATCAGCAACAGCATTATTTATAGATGCCTCAGATATAATTCCTTCTTGTACTTGTTCTTCATAATTAACTTCTAAATTAGCTTTCTCTTTCAGCAATTCAGCGGTTTCAAGAGCATTATTTTCTACTGTATCGCTAAAGAAATTATAGATTACCATTGAAGTGGCTCCATCTTTGTTTTTCAAATGTATTTCTTGTTTTAGCGGACGTACTTCATTCATTGATGGTATTTCAACAATTTGGGTTAATGGTGGTAATCCCGGCTGCTCAACCGTATATTCATACTTTGAGCCATTATTAAGCTTTAACCGATATATGCCATCTTTTGCCGAGCTGTTAAAATTACCAACAAACTTTCCTGAGTTTAAATTTTTGATAGATATTTTTGCTGCTAAAACGGCCGGAGTCATTTCACTAACCACTTTTCCTTTAATTGCTGCCAGGCTAAAAGGTACTCTTTCAGTTCTAATTTTAAACACTGTAATTTTACCATCTATACTATTTCGTTTTGATGAAAAATAGGCAAAATCGCTAGCAGGGTCGGTAACATATTGTATGTCATCATCGGGGGTATTAATGGCAAAATCAAGATTAACAGGCCTACTCCATTGTCCTGAAGACAATAATTCTGACCTGAAAATATCATAACCTCCCATGCTATTATGTCCTTTGCTGCAGAAATATAAGGTTTTTCCATCAGGAGTTAAGTACGGAAAATCCTCATCATAAGGAGTGTTAATGACTGAACCTAAATTTTCAGGGTTTCCCCAACCTTGATTAGGCAAGCGGCTAATCTTATATATATCACGACCATTCTTGCCATCAGCTCCATAACTACTGTAATATATATCTTGACTTGTTTGTCTGATAACAATGTTTGATTGTTCTTTCTTTTTTATATCATAAGGGGTTTTTAAGTCATCAGGTTTTACAACTAATTTTGCTCCAATATTATCTAAATCGTATGCTCTAAAGTACTCACTAACATTTTGTTCCCTCTTATCAATTACTGTTAAATCACTAATATTTTTCAGCAATTGTTTCCCATTCTCACATTGTTGTATTTGTAAATCAACCTCCAGCTTGGTTGAACTTTTTTTCTTTTTCTCTTTAAATATTTTATATTGGGCAATGGCATCATCAAAACGGTAGTTTAGGTGGTACGCTCTTCCTAAATGGTAATAAATATCATCATCTACATCTTCTTTGCCTGCTGCAAATATTAGGTATGGTAAAGGTTTTTCTTTGTTTTCTTTGGCGTAAAGCATACAAACTCCGTATTTATAATTAAATACAGGGTCTTTAGGATATAAACTTAATAGCTGTGAGTATAAAGGAAAAGCAGCAGTGTAATCATTTTCTTTAAAATAATTATCTGCCTGTTTGCGTAATTCTTTTTCTGAGCCAAAGTTATTCTGGGCAAAAGAAAAATATCCCACAAGTACAGTAAAGATAAATGTAAGAAATAAACTACGGGGATGGTTTCTCATAGAAAAAATTTAATCTTTTTGTCTTATCTCAATTTTATTTTTTACCTCCACTTCTTCTTCCTTATCATCTAACTTGTTTTTCTTTCCTTTCAGTAAATTTACCCTACTTTCTTTTTTACTAAACAGCCTCTCAATATTTTTCTGATGTGTAATAATTACGGCAACACTAATCATTAAAGAAAAAATAACCATATCGGGCTGCGAGGTTTTAAATATTACCATAACCACAACAGGGAAAAATATGCCCGCCAGAATAGAACTTAAAGAAACATATCCGGTAATGATTAAAACTATTAAAAACAGCGCAATTGAAGCTAAAGCAGCCTGATGATTAAGTGCCAAAACTATGCCAAGAAGGGTGGCTACCCCTTTTCCGCCTTTAAATCCTACATAAATAGGAAAAACATGACCTAATAAAGCACAAATCCCTAATCTTATCTTTAAATTGAAGAGTTCTTCCAGATTTTGGCCGCTTTCATACAAAACATAAAATAACTTTACAGCTATCCAACCTTTTAAAACATCAATAATGAGTACCGCAATACCCATTTTTTTTCCGAATACCCTAAAGGTATTAGTGGCTCCGGCATTTCCACTGCCATGTTCTCTTAAATCAATACCATAATAATACTTGCCCAACCAAACTGAGGTAGGAATTGACCCAATTAAATAGGCAAAAACTAAAGCCAATATGTTAATAGGTGTAATTAGCACAATTAGTAATAATATGCAAAATTAATAATAATTTAAATTAGCTTAGTCAAAGTAGCTATAGCTATCAACATTAGATTGTTAAAATAATCAATTTCCTATTTTACCTCAAAAATTATCTATTCTTATTTTTTAAAAATAAATACCACTGCCAGTAGTATAAATATAAAGGCTACCAAATAATTCCACTTAAATTGCTCATTCATCATAAAAACAGCAAACAGAATAAATACTGTTAAGCTTATTGCTTCTTGCAGGGTTTTTAATTGAAATAATGAAAAGTAATTACTACCTATACGGTTAGCCGGAACCTGCAAACAGTATTCCAACAAGGCTATTAACCAACTTACTAATATTACTTTCCATAGATGTTGTTCTTTAAATTTTAGATGACCATACCAGGCAATAGTCATAAATATATTGGAAAAGGTTAAGAGAATAATTGTCTTAATCATAGAATTATTTTTAAAAATGCAAAAATATACTTGAATAGATATTTTACATAAAGTACAAAATAGTATATTTGCAAAATTTGAAAAAAGAGTGGAGAACGAAAAAACAGATGCCATCATCAGTATTAATGATTTAAAAGTACTTTGGCGTACTTTTATCAAAAACTGGTATATTATTTTTGCTTGTATTATTATTGCGTTTTCTCTGGCCTATTTTTATACCTACCGCCTTACTGATATATATGCTGCCTCCACACAAATTTTATTAAAGTCGAATGATACTTATGATTCTCAAAGTATTATTCAAGGAGGTTATCAACCCATTGGATATAAGGATTATAGTGAAAATTACAACGCTATGCGTATTATTAAATCTTATGATTTAATAAAAGAAACCATCAATAAACTAAATCTGGAAGTTTCATATTACATTAAAGGGAGGTTAAGAACCAAAGAACTTTATGAAAATTTACCTTTTAAAGTTGAGTTCACAGCTATAAATCCATTGCTTTATGAGCAACTTATTGAATTTCATATACTTAGTCCAACGCAATATAATGTTACTTATTTAATAGGGGAAAATCAAATTACTAAAGAAGGGTATTTTGACCGTCCTTTAGTGTCCAAAGATTTTAATATCACGGTTTATAGTTCTTCGGCCATAAAAAATATGACCAAGAATAAAATTAAAGAAGTAGATTATCTTATTCAGTTTCATAAAAAAGATTATTTAATAAGAAAATATCAGAATGCTATATCATTAGAGATTCCTGAATATAGTGGAATTGTTCAAATAACTTTAGAAGATATTATTCCGAGTAGGGCCATTACATTTTTAGATACGCTTGGAAAGGTATATATTGATAATACTTTGAATACCCGTTTAGACATCAATAGCCGTACCCTGGTATATATTGACAAACAGCTTTCGGAGTTAACAGAAATGATGACTTCTATTGAAGATCGCCTTCAAAACTATAAACAGTCTGAAGAAATTTTGGATTTAACAAAAGAAGAAGAAAATTATTTTGGGCTTCTTGTCTCAAATCAAACAGAATTAAATAGACTAGAGATATTAGAATCGTCATTTAACTCTTTAGAGAAATATATTATAGAAGATAAAGACCCGGAGTTTGTTCCTCCTACTATTTTCTTACCTTCTAATGATCAGTCCTTAACTGTTAATGTTAATGACCTGTATGCATTACAGATGAATAAAATAAAGATTAAAAATTCGGCTACTGAAACTAGTCCTGAGTTTTTAGCTATTGAAAAAGAACTAAACGATAAGAAGATTACTATTTTAAATTACATTAGTAATACACGTCAGGCAATTGTTTCGCAAAAGCAAGCTTTAAAACAACAAGTACAAAAGTATGAGGGTAAAATTAGCCACATACCGATGAAACAAAGAGAGTTGTTGAATATTGAAAGAAATTTAGAGGTTAATCAAAAAATGTATTCTTTCTTATTACAAAAGAAAGCTGAAAATACTATTGCCAGAGCCGGAATTGTTCCACAAAGTAAAATTATTGAATCTGCTTTATCATTGGGAATTGTTAAACCTAACAAAACTAAAATTACTTATACATTTGTTGGAGTTGGTTTTCTTATTAGTTTAATTATTATTGCTATACGTACATCATTCTATGAAACTATAGACACTTTAACTGAGTTAAAACAAAAAACAAACCTTACCATATTGGGCGAGGTAATTCATGATGATAATTTCTCCAATGTTGAAATTGCTTTAAATGACAATCCACGGTCAACAGTAACCGAATCATTTAGGACACTGCGAACCAACTTGCAGTTTATGAACAATTCCGAAAGAAATTGCCAGATCTATTTATTAACCTCAAACCACCCAAGCGAAGGAAAAACCTTTTGTGCCGTTAATTTAGGAGCCTTGTTGGCTAGAGGAGAAAGAAAAGTGCTTATTTTGGAATTGGATTTACATAAGCCAAGAGTATATAAAGCTTTAGGGATTAGCAACTCACCATTAGGTATTACCAGTATATTGGTTGGTAAAAGTACACCTGAAGAAAATATTACTAAAACCTCTGTAAAAAATTTGGATGTTATGCTTTCGGGTACTATTGCCCCTAATGCATCGGAGTTAATATTAAGCAAAAATATGCAGAAAATATTTGATTTTGGGAAACAGAACTATGATTATATTATTGTTGATACACCACCTGTTTCGCTTATATCTGATGCTTTTGTATTAATGAAAGAAGCTGATGTAAATATTTTTGTGATGAACACCAAGTACCCGTACCGTCACGGGTTAAACCATGCTAAAGATATAGCTGAAACTCAAAATCCTAAAAACTTCTGTTTGGTGTTAAATGAGGTCAGAAAACTAAGAAACAATTATTATTACAAAAGATACGGTGGATCTTATCATTATTATGCCGAATCAAAATAGAAAATAGCATCTTGATGAAGAATATGTTATTTAAAAATATTGTTTTCTCAACCTTAAGGGATATCAACAGTATTCTTTTTGCTCATCATAAAAAGAAAGTAGTACTGATGATTATTCTTATTCTTATAGGCGGAGTTCTTGATGTATTAGGTTTGGCTGCAATATTGCCGGTTGCCACATTGATTTTTGACCCTACTATAATTCATAATAATAAAATTGTTTATGCTATTTTTAATGGTTTAGGGTTTGAAAAAACCAACTCATTTTTGTACTTTACATTAATATGCTTTTGGATTATTTTTATTTTAAAGAACATTGCATCAACCCTTATTACCTATATTCAATCAAGATTCTCGTATAACGTGGCTGCCGATATTTCGCAAAAACAGTTCAGAAATATTATTAATCATGATTTGCAATATTTTAATGAACATAATAGCACCAATCTGGTTAGGAATATTCAAATAATGCCTTTCCATTTCTCTACATACCTGCTTTTGCCAATGCTTATTCTCATTTCCGAAGCGGTTGTTTTACTAATTATTTTAATTAGTATTTCGCTTTATAACATTACGGTTATTGGGTTAATGGCTGCAACTTTAGCCCCTTCGTTTTTTTTAACCTATAGGCTTATTAAAAACAGAACTCAATACTATGAGAAGGAAAAGAATAGGTTAAATACCGAACTTACCCGTCAAGCCTATCAAACTATTCATGGTTATATTGATGTGAAATTATTTAATAAAGAGAATTTCTTTATTAGCATTTTCAAGTTTATGCAAAATAAATTTCAAAGAGTATTTACCAATGCATTTACCTTAAATTTAGTACCAAGCAAAATAATTGAAATTACAGCTATAAGTGGTGTAATTATTATGTTTGCTTATACCTTGTTTATTCCAGGGGCTAAAGATAGCATATCGGTAATGCTGCCAATTTTTATCGCTGCCGCTTATAGAGTTATGCCCTCTATGAATAGAATGCTTATTGCCTTAGGGAGTTTAAAAGGCTTTCAATATGTTATTCCTATTTTAAAAGAAGGATTACAACCTGTTGTCAATACTAGCCAACCGGCCGAAGAGTCAGATTTCTCATTTCATGAAAGTATTGAGTTTAAAGAGGTAACTTATAAATATCCAAGTGGCAAAAAACTTTCGGTTGATCACCTGAACCTAAAAATAAAGAAAGGACAGAAGATAGGTATTATTGGTTCATCAGGTTCGGGAAAAACAACAGTAATAAATATTTTACTCCGTTTTATTAAAGAAGATTCGGGTGGTATTTTTGTAGATAATAAGAAATTAACTGTTGCTGAGGATAATCAATGGCGACAAATTATTGGTTATGTTAAACAATCGGTGTTTATTATTGATGGCAACTTTTACGAAAATATTGCTTTTGGTGTAGAGCGCAAAGATGTTGATATGAATAAGCTTAACAGAGTACTTGAACTATCAAAACTTAAAGAGGTTGTCGAAAAGTCGGCTCAAGGGCTTGATTCAAATATTGGCGAAAATGGAACCAAATTATCGGGCGGGCAGCGCCAAAGAATAGCTATTGCACGTGCTTTATATAAAGATGCCCAAATTTTGGTATTTGATGAAGCAACTAGCGCTTTAGATTCAAATACGGAAAAGGAAATTACCGAATCAATTGATGCTATTTCGTTAGAAAACAAAACCATGTTTATTATTGCACATCGAATTACTACACTAAAAAGCTGCGATATAATTTATGAAATGACAGAAGGTAAAATTACCGGTACTTTTTCTTATTCGGAGTTGGCTCAAAGAGAACTAAGCGAATAGTTTCATTTTCTTAATTTTTTCCTATCCTTTGTTTACTTGGGTTTAAGACTTCTCTCTAATTTCCGTTCTATTCTCTCTAATACAATTTCCATTGCTTTGCTTTTCTGAGTTCCTATCAGGAGTTTCTTATTGTTCATAAATATTAATTGCAAACCGGTGTTCCCTGATACGGTATAAGCCTTACCTTTAAGGCTAATTCTATAGCCCCATCCGCCAAACTCCATAATGGGCGAGTATTTTCTAAGATAGCATTTGGAAAGTTCCGCCCATGGGAAATAACGATAATTAATATGTATAGGGAAAAATCGAACATACACACCATCTTTTTTTATAATTGTGTCTAATCTCAATATTAAAAAAAGAATTATAATCGAAATAACAATGCATCCAAAGATTAGTATGTCTATTAACTCAACATTATTAGGGGCTGTATAATATAAAAATACTTTATGGCAGAATAAGCCTAACAAAGCCAACATCAGCATCCATAGCCACCATTGATTAAACTTTTGCTTTTCTACGAATAACGCATCGTTTGTCATTTATGAGGCCATTATACCGAAAAAAATGAGTGTGATTAAAAGTGGAAGTTAAACATTAAAGCGCCTCCACTATTATCATTATCTATACCAAAACTTTTGGTTCCACTTTTGGCCAGGGTGTTATTCTTTACACTCCCGTTGGCAATATCCCAACTTTCGGTGGAAATTTTTCCGTCATTCTGATTAAAGTACATTACACTTATTCCAAACTCAACACCTAACGACATTTTAGGTAAAATAAAATATTCAACACCTACAAAACCTCTGGCTGCTACTTTTAATCCCAATCCTGAGTTTTCTGATTGAATACGTTTATTGGCCTGATAGCTGGCATAACCTGTGGGGCTGGTTGTAGTAAAATCGGTACTGGTGGGCGAAACATTTAAATTACTAAAACTATTTCCATAACTATACATTGATTTGGTTGAGGAAACACCAAGAATACCTTCTATTCCATATAAACCCTGTAAGCGATTTTTTCCTCTTCTGTACTCTTTTCCAAAAGCTAATGTAATTTCAGAGTTGCTTTTCTTGAATTTATCTTTAATATAAACGGTGTCTAACACAGTATTCACATTGTCAACAACCGAATTGGTTAGTGTTTTTGATTGCAAAGCAATACGTACCTTGGCTCTGTAGGCCTCATTTGATTTAATAAAATATTTGCCGCCAATGGTTAAAGGATAATTAGCTAATGAATTAACTGAAGGGGAGCTTGCTCCTTTGTCAGAAAATAATGCTCCAAAGTACGATAAGAACGGGGAAGCATCAACACTCAAAGCCCAGTCTCCGCTATCGGGAAGTACGGTGTAGCCTCTTTTTGAGAGTAGGGTAGAAGAACCTGATTGCTTTTCGGGAGGCATTTGAGAAAAGGATTTCTTATAGGGTAAAACACCGGTAAGAATTACCATTACTGCTATATAAAGGTACTTTTTTTGCATTTTTCTATTATTTATTTAGGAAACGATTATTTGAGTTTTTTATTGACAATGTATATTTTTTTTTGAGAACTACCATCAATTTTAATGTTTTTGTTCCAATAGCGGAACAAATTGAAAATCACCATGAAGTTGAGATTCAAAGTTATTTTCATCAATCTTTGTAATAGAATACATTTTTTGACCTTTATTATCGCCCACTGGGATAACCATTGTGCCCCCAACTTTTAATTGATGTTTTAAAGGCTCGGGGACATAAGGTGCACCAGCCGTTACTAGTATTTTATCAAAAGGGGCAAAAGGTGGTAAACCTAAATAACCATCGCCATAAAATAGCTTAGGATTGATGTTTAACAGAGGTAAAAATTTTTTTGTTTTTTCATATAAGTATTTTTGCCTTTCAATACTAAACACTTTAGCTCCCAACCCACACAATACAGAAGTTTGATAGCCACTACCAGTACCTATTTCAAGGATTTTTTCGTTTTTGACTACATTAAGTAATTGTGTTTGAAATGCTACTGTATAAGGTTGTGATATTGTTTGTCCTTCACCAATTTGAAAGGCTCTATTTTCATAGGCAAATTCAAAAAACGCTTCATCAAGAAAAGCATGACGGGGAATTTGTGCCATTACGGCCAATACGTTTCCATTCACAATACCCATTTCTTTGAGCATTTCAACCATTTGAAGTCTTCTGCCTTTATGTTTAAAGCTATCTTTTATTTGCATTACACTTCTAATTAAAGTTTTTATACAAAAATAAAAATACGGCATACTAACACGCCACTGTTATAAAAAAGAAATAACCAACTTATTGTTTGTAAAATTGACATCTTACTTTTGTATAATAATTTGTGTACAATATAACTTTATTGAAAACAGTATAATGATAAAGATAGGTGTTTTAGGAGTAGGTCATTTAGGAAGAATACATGTAAAATTATTAAAATCCATATCCGATTTTCAAGTGGTAGGCTTTTACGATCCTAATGACGAGAATGCGCAACAAGTAATAAATGAGTATGGTTTAAAAAGGTTTTCTTCAGAAAATGAACTGATTGAGAATTGTGATGCTGTTGATATCGTTACCCCCACTATTCATCATTACAAATGTGCACAGTTAGCCCTCAAAAAAGCAAAACATATTTTTATTGAAAAACCCATTACCGGAACACTTGAAGAAGCAAAAAAACTTATACGTTTGGTTAGTGAGGCTGATGTTAAAGCACAAATTGGACATGTTGAAAGGTTTAACCCTGCTTTTGTAGCGGCTTTGCCTTATTGTCATAATCCAATGTTTATTGAATCGCATCGGTTGGCACAATTTAACCCACGTGGAACAGATGTATCGGTAGTGCTTGATTTGATGATACATGATATTGACATTATTTTAAGTGTTGTAAACTCACAAATCAAAAAAATAAGTGCTAGTGGTGCTGCTGTAGTGAGCGATAGTCCTGATATTGCAAATGCCAGAATTGAATTTCACAATGGCTGTGTTGCCAATTTAACAGCCAGCCGAATAAGTATGAAAAATATGCGCAAAACTCGATTCTTTCAGCGTGATGCTTATATATCTATTGATTTTTTAAAGAAGGAATCAAGCATTATCAGGTTAAAGAGTGTTGATCAAGATCAAGACCCTTATGCTATTACTATTGACTTAGGCAGTGAAAAAGGATTAAAACAGATATATTTTGAAACTCCGCAAGCTAAACCTACTAACGCTATTGAGGAAGAACTAAAATGTTTTGCTGATGCCATTTTAAATAATAAATCTACTATAGTTACGGTTGATGATGGTTATAAATCATTAAAAGTAGCTAATGAAATTATTTCCAAACTACAAGCTGCTTCCTTAATGATGTAATTGCAATTATTCAATTGTTCTGCACAATTTGCAAAATCAATTTCATCAATACATACTATTCACTTAATCTTTTGAGTCCGGCTTTGGCCTTTTGGTCAATACTCCGTTGGTATTCATGATTCCTTAATTTTAAACATTCCTCAAAATAGTATTTTGCTTTAGGCTTGTCATGAAGCTCTTCGTATATATTACCTAAGTTGAGCGCTGCATTGGCTGCATAATAATAGGAATATGATGAACCATTTTTTAAAACTATTTTATAATAGTAAATGGCCTTTTTGTTATTATCGAGTTTGTGTTCAATGCGTCCTAAACGATAAATAAATTCCAACCTATCGCGTGTGGTCATTAAATCTTCTTTCTTTAACTGTATCAAACTTTTATGCGATTGATGATAAAATCCACCATCAAAAAGCAAACGACTTTTTAGCAAATAAATATTAGGTAATGCTGTATTATTAACTTGTTTTTGGGCCTCTTTGTCCTCATCGGTCATTTCGTTTCCGTATTTGTCAATCTGTTTTAACCAATAGAAATATTTTTCGGTATTATTCTGTACCAAATAAAAATAAGCAAGCTTTAAACAAGCCGACTTCAAAAATGATTGTCCTTTAAATTGTTTTATATACTTCTCTAAATACACGTTAGCATCATTATCTAATCTGTACAGTTTAGCCGATCCCAATATATAATTTAAGTAATGGAATTTTAAATATTGGGTTTCGCTATATGTATTGTTTTGCAGATGATAAATAGCCTCATCAATATTCCCATTATGCATACATATATCTGCATACGCAAAACTTAATATTGGGTTAAGTTGGTTTTGACTATTAATTTGTTGCAGTATTTTATTTAGATTGTTTTTATCGGGGTTAAAATTAATTTGTATAATTGAATAAATAAGGGTGGCTTCGGTTTGAAAACACTTATAAAGGGTATCTTTTAGGGCTACCGAGTAATATTGATTAAGTTCATTAGTGCCCTCAATTAACGAACCTTTAAATCCTAAGATAGAAACAGCCCATTTATATTCATCAGGAACTATACCTATAAGTGAATGTAATAAACCTAATGACTTTAGTTGAGGGATAAAATTTGGATATTTTTCGGCATTTCGGGTAAATAACTTATAGGCTTTATTTATGGCCAATACCCCGCTTAAATACTCACCTGTTTTTATACAAGCAAACCCCCATTGCATATTAATTTCTCCTAAGGCATATAAATAGTATGGGTTTTTCTCATTTTCTGATTCAAGTGTTTTTATTATCTTATCCTTAGTTTTGGCATAGTTATTCAATAATTCTTTATTCTCATTCAATAAAATCTCCATACAGATTTTATAATTTTCTACTACCATGATTAAATTATTAGCCGGATTTGCTTTTTTCTCAGCTTCAATATAAAACAAAGATTGATTATAACGCAATGCGGTTACATGCTCATAAGCTTTTCGGTAATTATAACTAAACTCCAGTTTGGCATAGGTTTTACCAAAATGAAATATTAAAATAAATATGATAATTACTCTTTGATACATAAAAAATAAGGGATTTCAATTATTGATTGAAATCCCTCCAGCATTGGTTATTTTATTATTACTTTGAAATATTTAATTCCTCAGCATTTACCAAAATTCTTCCACAATGCTCACAAACTATTATTTTTTTATGAGTACTTATGTCCATTTGTGTTTGAGGAGGTATTTTATTAAAACATCCACCACAGGCATCACGTTCAATTGATACAACAGCCAATCCGTTCGGGTAATTAGCCCTAATTCGTTGATAGGCGTTAAGTAAACGTGGTTCAATATTTTCGGCAGCTCCTTCGGATTTTTTCTGTAAGGCTGCTTCTTCCTTTTCGGTTTCAGATACAATATCTTTTAATTCTTTTTTCTTATGGTCTAAATCATTTTTTCTTTCTGAGAAATTTTCTTTAGCAGATTCTAGAATTTCATTTTTTGCAGCTATGGCGGCTTTATATTCTTTTATTCTTTTCTCGCTCAACTGAATATCTAATGATTGGTATTCCATTTCTTTAGAGATAGAGTCGTACTCTCTATTATTTCTTACCTTACTTTGTTGGCTTTCGTATTTCTTAATTAAATCACCGGCCTCTTTAATAGATATTTTTCTTTGAGTAATTAAATCTTCCAAAGAGTTTATTTCTTCAGTAATATTTTTTATACGGGTTTCAAGACCGGCAACCTCATCTTCCAAATCGCTTACTTCAAGGGGCAATTCTCCTTGTACAATTTTTATCTTATCAATGGCTGAATCTATTTGTTGTAAGTTATATAAAGCTTTTAACTTACTTTCAACACTTGCGTCTTTTTCTAAAACTGATTCTTTGGTTTTTGACATTTTATTTAGTAATAATGTATTGGATTGGTATTAATTTTTGATAAATAGAGTGCAAAGTTACTAAATTTTTTCTGAATCTTATTAAAAAGCAAGTCTTTAGTAAATTGTTCGCTCTCGTAATGCCCTATATCTGCTATAACTATCTGATTATCAGCATAAAAAAATTGATGATATTTAAAATCACTGGTAATAAAAATATCAGCATTATTGTTTATTGCATCTTTTAACAAAAAACTACCTGCCCCTCCACATAATGCCACCTTTTTAATTTTTCGACCTTTTAAGGCAGTATGCCTGATGGCCGAACAATGGAATTGGGTTTTTATTAGATTAAAAAAATCAATTTCGTCCATTGGTTCTGCTAAAGACCCAATTATACCTGCACCAACATTTGCCCAATGATTATTTAAAGTATAAATATCGTAAGCTACTTCTTCGTATGGGTGTGCCATAATCATTGCGGTTAATACTGATGATTCAAGATAATCAGGAAACACTGTTTCTATTCTTATTTCGTTCTCAGTGTGTAATTCCAACTTTTTCCCAACATAAGGTTTGGTCTTATTGTTTCCTCGAAAAGTACCTTTGCCTTCGCTATTAAAACTGCATGAGTCGTAGTTGCTTATACGCCCTGCACCTGCCGTAAACAGTGCCTCTCGTACCATATTAGCTTTATCAACCGGGCAAAAACAAACTAATTTTCTAAGCAAGCCTACTTTGGTTTGCAAGATTCGTGTTTGATGAAGACCTATTTTATTTGCAATTGCTTCATTTACGCCTTCTATCATATTGTCAAGGTTAGTATGAATGGCATAAATAGCTATATCATTTTTTATGGCCTTTATAACGGTTCGTTCTACCCAATTATTACCGTTTAATTTTTTAATACCGCTAAAAATTAGCGGATGATGAGCTATAATTAAATTGCAGTTGTATTGTAAAGCCTCATCTAATATAGCTTCTGTTACATCAACACATATTAGTGCGCCATTTACCGGAGTTGATTTTTGACCAATAAGTAATCCGCTATTATCATAATCTTCTTGTAGGCTTAAAGGGGCAATTTCTTCTAAATAGTTTGTAATATCTTTTATCAGCAGGGGCATGATAGTAATTTTGGTTAGGTAAATATAATAAAAAAACCGCTGTTAGGCGGTTTTATGTAAAATAAATTATATACAAAAATTAATGTGAAACTATTAATTTTTTGGTAATAACTTCTTTTCCATTATATAAACTGTAAAAGTAAATTCCTTGAGGTAAATTTTGAGTGTTTAACTCATATTTATTAACTCCTGCATTACCATTGGTTTTTATCTTTTGAATTTCTTTACCTATAGCATTTACCAATTTTATTTCTACGTCTGACTTTGAGGTTAGGGAATAAAAAATCTCGCAGCTATGATCAGAAGGGTTTGGAATATTTTGAATAACACTAAAAGTGTTTCCATTTAGGCTTTGAATGGCATTAGCAGGATTAACTATAATCTTATAATATGTCAAAGTTTGCTGAGAGTAGGCTATTGGAGGAGTTCCGGGAGCTAAAATAACCCAAGGAGTTACCTTTATAGTGAGGGGATACTCGCCCACAGGATCATTGGTTGTGCCATTAATAACAGCACAATTGGTTTCACCGCCAGGAAACTTACAGTTTGAAGGAAGGCAGGAGTAACTTAAACCTTGTGGTAAACCGGTAATAGAGTTAAGTTCAATATAAGCAATTTGTATAGGAATACCTGCGGCTACGGTATCCAAAGGTACTTTTACGGTAATTAATTGCTCGTATGGAGAGCCTTGATAGGCCGGTAAAAAGTTAGTTGCGCTATCGGGGTAAATACCCGGATTACTTACAGCAGCAGGTGTGCATTGTGCAAATGCACTATTGGCACAAAAATAAACAGATATTAATAATAGTAGTAATTTTCTCATAAGTGATTTATTAGGTTATTTTAGTTAATCGATTTAAGTAATATTAGTTTTATTATTCCGGTGAAGATATTGATAGTAATTCTTCGGCTTGTTCTATTGATTCAGTAATATTTAATATTGAATCTAGTTGTGATATACTAATCAATTTTTTTATGGCCTCTTGTATGTTGGTTAAAACAAAAGAACCATTACTATTTTTACACAAGCGGTTAGCTACTAAAATAGCACTCAAACCACTACTGTCGCAGTATTTTGTGCCTTGCATATTTAAAATTATGTTTCTAACACCTTCAGCATTTAGTACCACTAATTGTGATTTTAAAAAAGGAGAAACAGTATTGTCCAGCTTATCTACTTTTACGTCAATCAGGGTGTATTTATCCCTTTTGGTTATGTTAAAACTCATTATATTCTTTATCTTGGTCTTTCAATGCAAATTTATAAATGTTTGAGATAAATACAAAAATATCGAAAAAAATATTTATTGTTTTGCTCCGGCTAATAGATACATAACTGCCATTCTTACGGCAACGCCATTTTCTACCTGATTTAAAATAATTGATTGATGACTGTCGGCTACCTCGCTAGTTATTTCAACTCCTCTGTTAATAGGTCCGGGATGCATAATAAGAATCTCCTTTTTTAAGGATTCAAGCATAGGCATATTCAAACCATATAGCATTATATATTCACGCAAGCTCGGAAAATATTTTATATCTTGTCTTTCTAATTGAATACGAAGCATATTTGCTACATCACACCACTCAAGTGCTTTCTTCAAATTGGTTTCAACTCTTACACCAAGCTCGTTAATATACTTGGGCAATAGTGTTGGTGGCCCGCAAACCATAACGTTTGCTCCTAATTTTTGTAAACAAAAAATATTGCTTAAAGCAACACGACTATGTAATATGTCGCCAATAATGGCTATATTACAACCTTTGATTGAACCTAGTTTTTCGTGTATTGAAAAAGCATCGAGTAGGGCTTGTGTAGGGTGCTCATGTGCTCCATCGCCTGCGTTAATTATGGTTGCCTTAACTTGTCGGGATAAAAACTTGGCTGCACCGGCATAAGGATGACGCATCACTACCATATCAACTTTCATTGCCAAAATATTATTAACGGTATCGGTTAAAGTCTCGCCTTTACTTACTGATGATGAACTTGCGGCAAAATTAATCACATCGGCCGAAAGCCTTTTCTCTGCCAACTCGAATGATAGTTTGGTGCGGGTTGAATTTTCAAAAAACAAATTGGCAATAGTAGTGTCGCGCAATGAAGGTGTTTTTTTGATAGGACGATTGATAACTTCCTTAAAGGTATTGGCAGTGCTAAATATTAAATCAATATCTGATGCCTGAATTTCTTTTATGCCCAGCAAATGCCTTACACTTAAAGCACTCATATTTTTTCTACATTATCGGTAAACATTAATACTTCATCTTGTCCGTCAATCTCATCCCACTTTACTTTAATACTATCAGAGGTAATTGTATCAACCACACGTCCTACATAATCAGGCTGTATTGGCAAATGCCTACTGTATCTTCTATCAATCAAAACCAATAACTCTACCTTTTTGGGCCGGCCAAAAGCCTGCATAGCATCAAGTCCTGCTCTGATTGTGCGTCCTGTATATAATACATCATCTATCAAAATTACTTTCTTATCTTCAATAATAAAATCTATTTCCGTTTGGTTTGGAATTAAGGGATTACTTCTTCTTCTAAAATCATCTCGATAAAAAGTAGTATCCAATTTTCCGTTCACTAAATTAGAAAGTCCGGTAATTTCCTTCAACTCTTTTACAATGCGACTGCTTAGGTAAACCCCTCGTGGTTGCAGTCCAATTATTATACTATTTTCAAAGGTATTGTGATTCTCAATCAACTCGTAGCACAAACGCCTTATGGTATGCTTAAACCCTTGGGTATTTAGTAATTGTAGTTGAGTTTCCATGCAGGCACAAAGATATTATTTTAATTTTAATTAGCTTAATTTTATGAAATATATGCAGCTAATTTCTTTGGTTTATAGGGTACAATGTACTAGAACAAGTTATAGAACTGAATTAACTTATAAGATTGAATAATTTATTATATTTACTCTTTTAATCTTTATAAATACTTAAATACCTTGATAAAAAGATACTTTTTTTTAGTAGGAATACTTATTTCTTGCATTAGTATAGAAAATATTGCAAAAAACAACAATAATCAACCCTCAAGAATTTATACTTTACCCAAAGGGGCTACCGAAAATGATTATTTGGCCAAAACTATTGTTTTTAAAGTTAATCAAAACTTAAGGAATCAATGTTTCTTAAACACCATTGTTGATACTGATATACAAAACACATTGCAAGAGTTAGGTGTACATAAGTTAAACCTAATGTTCCCTTTCAGTTCGGTGCCTGATAAAATATATAATGAGCAAGGTAGGCCTTATGCAGATTTAAGTTTAATCTATCAACTCACTTACACTGCTGATATAAATATTGAAGAGGCCATTAACAAGATGCTTGCTACAAACAAACTGAAATATGCCGAACCAAAATATATACACCAATTGCGTTATACAGTTAACGACCCTTCTGCAAGCACCCAACAAACCTATCTAAATAAAATTAAAGCTTATAATGCTTGGGATATAAGTGTTGGAGATACTAATGTGGTTATAGGGATTGTTGATTCCGGAACAGACATTGATCATCCTGATTTAGTTGGAAACATAAAATATAATTACAATGACCCCATTAACGGTATAGATGATGATAATGATGGGTATATTGATAATTTTAGAGGTTGGGACATAAGTGAAAACGATAATAACCCTAACATTGATAACAGTGCTCATGGCTCGCATGTTTCGGGGTGTGCCGCTGCTTCTACTAATAATGGCATAGGTGTGGCATCTCCGGGATTTAATTGTAAGTTTTTACCTGTAAAATGCGCTGCTCAATCCAGCACTACTACAATTGACAGTGGGTACGAAGGAATAACTTATGCTGCAGATCATGGTTGCAAAATTATTAATTGCTCGTGGGGAGGGAGCTTCTATACTGATTTAGGGCAAGATGTTATAAACTACGCAACCATTAATAAAGATGCCCTTGTGATTGCCTCAGCAGGGAATGACAATGTTGATGCGCCTTCATATCCTGCTGCCTTCCAATATGTAACTTCTGTTGCAGCCACTACAATTTCCGATAAGAAAGCTACTTTCTCAAACTATAATTATACGGTTGATGTTAGTGCCCCGGGTAATAATATTTATTCTACTGTATATAACAATAGCTACACCTCAATGAGTGGTACTTCTATGGCTTCTCCTGTTGCTGCAGGTGCTGCCGCCATTATTCGATCTCATTTTCCTTCATTTAATGCCTTACAAGCCGGAGAGCAGTTAAGAATATCTTGTGATGATATTTATACCGGAATCCCATCAAACAATGGATTTATTGGGCGTTTAGGAAAGGGTAGAATCAATATGGAACAAAGTCTATCGCTGTCGCTTCCGTCTGTACGTATGGAACCTATTTTGTTTACTGATGGCAATGATAATGCTTTTGTTGCAGGTGATACGATAAGTATTAGTGGTGATTTTATCAACTATCTAATGCCAACCAATAATTGCATTGTTACTCTTACTGCCATTACCAATACTAGTTCTGTTTCAATTATTAATTCTAATTTTACTATTGGAGCACTAAATACTCTTGGTGTTATTAACAACAACAACTCGCCCTTTAAAGTTGTAATTAACCCATCGGCTCCTGCTAACACTACAGTATTGTTTAATCTGGCTTATAATGACGGAAGCACTTATACCGATTTTCAAACTTTTGAAATTATAGTAAATGTTGATTATATTAATGTAACCATTAATGATGCTTATACTACTATTACCAGCAAAGGCCGTATATGTTATAATGCCGATAGCCAAAATCAGGGTTTAGGTTTTGTTTATAAAGATTCATCATTAGTATATGAGTGCGGATTAATGCTTGGAACCTCATCGTCAAAGGTGGTAAACACCATAAGAGGAACTGCAGCTGCCGGTGATGAGGATTTTACTTCAGTCAGCAGAGTTTCAATAGACGACCCAATGTTAATTTCAGACTTTGACTTATCAGGGATATTTAATGATAGCAATGCCCCTACAAGCAATAAATTAGGTGTTACTGTAAAACATCGTTCATTTGCATGGTCATCTGTTGGCGACAGAAACTATGTGATAGTGCAATATAATATAAAAAATACCTCTAACGGAGTATTAAACAATTTGTATGCAGGTATTTTTACCGATTGGGATATTAATGATTACAGTGCAAATCGCTCTGAACAAAACCCTAATTTTAAATTAGGTTACAGCTACTCTACCTCAAACCAAGGTTTTTATGGGGGTGTTAAATTATTAAGCAATACTCCATTTAATTTTTATGCTGTTGATAATATTAGTGGAGGAGGAGGTGGAGTAAATCTTTATGACGGATATAGCTTGTCCGAGAAATATCAAACATTAAGTACATCTCGGTTACATGCCGGAACAAATGGGTTAGGAAATGATGTGATAAATATTGTAAGTACCGGACCATTTAACTTAGCTCAGAACGATTCGGTTATTGTAGCTTTTGCCCTTATTGGTGGCGAAGATTTAAACGATCTTGAAACAGGGGCTGCAAATGCTCAGATTAAATACAATTCTGCCTTTCCTGAGATAACAACATTAGTTCAGCATTATAGCTCTGATGCAAATTTTGCTGTTTGGCCTAATCCTGCACAAAATAATATTAATATACAAATTGCTTTAGAGCAAAACGAGATAGTGCAAATTGAACTTTATGATGTAAACAGTAAACTTGTTAAATTAATTGATTATGGGAAATATAATGCAGGGTTGCATACCATAAGCTTATCAACAGAGAATATTCAAGCAGGTCTGTATTACTGTAAAGTTATTAGCCAAGATAAGATATATACTCACAAAATATCATTAATTAAATAAAGGCTTAAATAATTTGAATATTATACCTATATGGATAAATCTACCATAGTTGATTATTTCAAAAATCAGGCAATAACAGGTACTTGGGCAAGTTTATATGATCCCACAAACAATATCAGTTATCCATTTATTCAGCGATTTGTAAAAACAGTGAAACTGATGCAGCCTATTCAGGGAAACATACTGGACATGGGTTGCGGAACCGGTATTATGGTAAAAGTAGTTACTGATGCTAAAGCCTCTTACACCGGATTTGACGAAGCGCAGGAAATGATAGATGCTTGTATGACTAAGTTTCAACAAGAAATAAGAAATGGTCAAGCTGAATTTATCTTAGCCGAAGCAAAAGGATTTAAAAGCAATAAACTCTTCCAAAGTGCTGTTGGAATGGGTTATATAGAGTACTTCGATAAACCTGAACAGGTTTTTATTCAAGTTTCAAACTATCTCGCAAAAGGCGGAAAATTAATTTTATCTTTTCCACACAGAAACTCCATAGATTATTTTATGGTTCAGCTTTTCTATCCTTTCAGAAAAGCATTAACAGCACTCACCGGCAAGAAAACTATAAAGCCCGACCGTAAAATGTGGAGTAAAAATGAAGCTATTGAATTGTATCAGAAATATGGTTACAAGAATATAATAACAGTAAACTACAATATCAATTTTATACATTATCCACTAACTAAAATATTTCCAACCCTAAGTAATAAAATAAGTTCAATGATTGAGCATTCCTCATTGCTTAGCAAAATATCATTTTTTGCTACAGGATTTATAATATGTGCCGAGAAAGATTAATTAAGTTGTGGGTTGTCGGGAAAGAAACTTAACAAAGCAATTTCGCTTTCCATATTACGCAAAGTATCACGCCATAAGTTTTTAGTTGGTCGGGTTAGAATATCATTAGGGAAAGAAGCACTAACCACCCACGAGTTTTGTTCTATTTCCATTTTTAATTGCCCGGGCTCCCAACCCGAATATCCAATAAAAAACCGCACCTGATTTATTGTTTGAGGTTGTGATTGCAGAATATGTTTTAATAAGGTAAAATCACCACCCCAATACAGTTTTTTACTGATAGGCATTGCGCCTTCAACCTCTTTGCCAATACTATGTATATAAAATAAGTTTTCCTTATTTACCGGGCCACCGTAAAATATATCGGCATTAATATCATCTGTTTCTTTAATTAAAGTATTCAACTGTATATCTAAGGGTTTGTTTAATATAAACCCAACCGAACCTTCATCATTATGTTCGGTAAGTAACACTACTGAACGATAAAAGAACGAATCTCTTAAAGTAGGTTCTGAGATTAATATTGATCCTTTTTTTGGTTGAACTGCGTTTAATGACATCGAACAAATATATAAAAGAAATAAATAAACATTATAGATAGTTTTAAACAATAAAGTTGCCCATGGTATATTATTAGACTCTATGACACTAAAATTGGTTACACGATTAACGCTTTTTAGAATAATAATAGTATCTTAATATATTTTGATGAATCTTGTTTGAAACAAAAACTTATTTTAATCGTTAAAGAAATTATGAATTGATTTTTATCTCAACTGTTATTCAATTAAAATTTTTTTGTATTATTAATTTTTTAAAGCTATGAGAAAGGAATTAATTCTTAGTGCATTTCTTATTTTCCTATTTGCACAAGTAAAAGCACAAAGCAATACCAACAATGATTTCAGCAAGTCCGGATGGTTTTCGTTAGGTGTTAGGAGCACTGCGAGTACCTTTAGCGATGAAGGCAGCGGTATAGGCACCGGAGGGCAGTTTCGAATTCAAATGAGTAATAGAGTTAACACCGATTGGTTTATGGATTACATTTCAATTAACATGGAAGATAAAGTTAGAAGTGAATACTATCATATTGGTTGGTCTGTTATTTATTATCCGTTTAAAACATTGGTTTATCCTAAGTTGGTTCAACCTTACCTTTTGGCAGGCCACTGCTTTGATTATAATAAAATGACCTCTTTTGATAATCCGACTATAAGGGCTAATCGTTTAGGTTCTGCTGTTCAGGCGGGTGTAGGGGTGCATTTTAACATCACCGACCGTTTTGATGTTACACTAATGAGTCAATATATGATTCATTTAACTAAAACACTTAGCCCTGACATGGATGCAACTCCTATGGTGATTAAGGCCGAAAAAGAAACTGGTTTGCAGGGACATTTATTAACTACTGTTGGGTTTAATTACAAAATATTTAAGATATGGAAACGAAACGCTTAATCATTATCTTATTTGTTTTTTTTGCAGCTATTCCTGAAAATGCACGTTCGCAAAACGAGATTATCAAAGCAGGACTTATTCGAACCCAAGCAACAATAAGCTTTTCAGATATGTTGAACTCGGGTAATTCTTATTTCTATTTACATGGAAATATGGAGGCTTATTTTAATAGCAAAATATCGTTTTGTGGTGATGCCTATGCTTATATGGGGGCACTAAATGGAGTTTCTGATTTTGCCTACAACCATAATATATTCTTCGGATTCCTATATCATTTAACTCAAAAACAAAATGATACTTATTTGGGATTCCAGCCGGGTATGGCATTTACTCGTTTGAATGAAAACAAATTCTTATTGACACATTCACAAGCTGGCATTAATCCTGAGTTTTCATTAGTATTAGGTAATAATTATTATATAAACCCTTATTTTCATTTCTTTGTACAGGGACGCCTAATAGTAGGCAGTCATAATTATAACGTGCATCAGAATCTTTCAGAATTTAGATTCTCTGCAGGGTTAGGTTTTAATATCAACACTTTGAAATAATATTTTCTACATTTTTATATTCCAAATAGTATAAATCGTATCCTTTAGCCCAAAAGTCGGGCACAATCTGAATAAGACTAAAACCATTTTTACGATAAAAATGATATGCCATTTGTGATGTTCTTACAGTAATCTTTGAAATGTTGTACTCTTGCTTAATCAAATTAACACGAAACTGCAAAAGTTGTGAACCTATTGATTTTCTATGATAATCTTTATGTAAAATGTCCCAACTTATTTTGGCTTCAGTATAGTGGTTATCAAAATTAATACCCCCGCAACCTATAATTCTATTATCAGACTCAACTACATAATATAATTCTTTTTCGTTATGCAGATAATTTACAAAGTCTTGTTCTTCCTCAGGAGCAAAGAAATCGGGAGTATTTAACTTTATTAAAGATATTAATTTGTCAAAATCATTTTGGCGATATACTCTTATTTGTATGTTTTGATTAAGCATTTAAAAAATATAATTAAGAAATTCTAAGAATGTTCTTCTTAAATGCCAAAACAGCAATTATATTTAGAATAAGTCCAATAGCTAAAAGTATTAATATTCGAAAAATATAATCTATGCTTGTAAGAGGCAAATTTCTCCAAAAAATGTCGTAAAAGCTTTGAATACTCCAGTAGTTAACCGATAGTACAGCCATTTTTTGCATCATTTCAGGCATAATAAATAGTGGAATCATACTTCCGCCAATAGCGCTCATCACTAAAATAATAAGGGTTGATAGGCCTTGCACCTGATGACGGTTTTTTGCTATGGCTGCCAATAAAACTCCAAACGCAGAACAGGCGAAAGAAGTAGCCAAAATGGTAAGGACTAATGCAAACAGATATTCTTTAATATTTAAACCAAATGCTAACCATGCAAAAACAAACATGACCGATAATTGTAGAATGGAAATAACATTAGCCGCAATCATTTTCCCGAATAAAATATTCTCGTGCTTAAAGGGAATATACATTAAACGTTTTAATGTTCCTTCATGCTTTTCATCGAGCAGCCCCATGCCAATACCTACTACCGAAAAAAGTAACATCATAACCGCTGTCCCCGCAATAGCCTGAATTAATCCAATATTATTATTTTTTGAAGAGTCAATTACTGAAGTCATTTTAATGTTGCTACCAAAAAAGTCAACGGCTTGGGTGTTCACTTTAGTAGTGTTCTTCTTTTCATTCTGTACTCCATTAGCCACCATATCAAATAAGTGGTTTGATTGTTGTTCAATGTTGTTTTTTGTGTTTGAGTCAGAATTTGCCACTATACCCATTAGTTTATTTGCAATAGCTGCTTTTGGGTTTCCAACATTAAAAGGAAGTGTTGCAATAGTTGGGATTAGCGATTGTTGTAACATTCCCATTTCCATTTCCTGAGCGGCATCGTATTTTAACTCAAGAGGTAAATTATTTCCTTTCATTATTGAATCTGAAAACCCCTTATGAATAATCAAAACACAACTCTTCTTACCTTTCATGATATTTTTTTCTGCTTCTTCTAAACCTTTTTGTTCCAGCTCAATGCCGGGCAGTGAGTCAAAAAGCAAGATGGCTGCCTTTGATGCCTCGGTCTGATCTAAGTCTGTTAGTTGCAGGTTTATTTTTCGATTACTTTTTCTACCAATCCCTCCAAAAGCAAAAGCAAAAAGGGTAATTAATGCAATGGGAATGGCAAAAGTAAGTACTACGGAGCGCTTATCTTTAAAAAATAATTTTAAGTCTTTGAAAGCAAGTTTTATCATACTAATCTCTTAGCTGTTTTCCGGTTAATTTTAGAAATATAGATTCCAAATTTGTTGCTCTGATTTCTATATTTGAAATATCAATATTCAACTCTCTACATTGGCTAATTATCTTTGATAATTGTGTACTTGCACCATCTGTATAAAAATATACTTTATTGTCAAGTAAATCAGTTTTATCAAATTCAGACATTAAGGATTTAATAGATTCTTCGCTGTAATTTGTTACCGTAATACAAACTGTTTCTTTGGTGTCGCTTTGTTTTCTTAACTCATCAAGTGTTCCTTGAGCAATAATTCTACCCGAATCAATAATGCCAATTCTAGAACATAGTTTTTCTGCTTCTTCCATGTAATGTGTGGTATATATTACAGTTATTCCATCCTGATTAAGTTTTTTAACTACCTCAAATATTAGATTTCTGCTTTGAGGATCTATCCCAACAGTAGGCTCATCCATAAACAAAACTTTGGGTTGATGCAATAAAGCAGCAGCTATATTAATTCTACGCTTCATTCCGCCTGAATACGAGGCAACCGTATCATCTTTTCTATTATACAAGCCAAACAAATCAAGTAGTTGATTAGCTCTTTGATGCAATTCATTTTTATTTATATGATACAAGCTTCCCCAAAATATAAGATTTTCCCATGCTGTAAGTTGGTTATACAAAGCCACCTCCTGAGGTACCACTCCAATTATTTTTTTTATTTCTTTGGGTTGCGATTCTATTGAATATCCATCAATGCAAACCAAGCCATTATCGGGTTTCAGAATGGTGCTAAGAATAGAGATTGTAGTAGTTTTACCGGCTCCGTCAAACTGTCTAAAAACCTCTTCTTTATTAACTCATTGATTGTTAATAACTTATCTCTAAATAATTAGCTTATCCGTTTGATTTTCAGTATATTTG